>Ga0182741_1000039_pt1 | contig 215951 bp, 188 predicted proteins | sample eDN5th37CBELigOP_FD_128874 | JGI IMG/M metagenome (GOLD analysis project Ga0182741, IMG submission 128874) | Enriched Organic Plus compost microbial communities from Emeryville, California, USA - eDNA 5th pass 37_C BE-Lig OP (version 2) (version 2) ...
GCAGCACCTTCACCGCGACGCGCCGGCCGTCGTGGGTGGTCGCCTTGTGCACCACCGAGATCGAGGCCCGGCCGATCGGCGTCTCGGAGAAGCTCCAGAACGCCTCGTCGAGCGGCATCCCGAGGTCGGCCTCGACCGCGCGCCGCACCTCGTCGAAGGGCACGGGGGCGCCGGTGTCGAGGCAGGAGCGGAACTCCTTGGCCACACCGTCGCCGAACACCCCCGGTGACGAGCCGATCAGCTGGCCGAACTTCATGAACGTCGCGCCGAGCTCCTCGAAGGTGCGCCGCAGTGGGCGGGCGTACGCGTCGGGGACCAGGTGGCGGGTCAGCGCGGTGCGCAGCGCGAGCGGGGTGAAGTGCTTGGTCGCGACCAGCGAGATCTGCCGGGCGCGGCGGGCGAGGTCCCGCCGCGACGTGCGGGGAAGCTCCCGTGGGAAGACGCGGGGCACCGTGTCGAACGCCTCCCGCAGCGCCGCCTCCGCCGCCACCTCCGGCTGCGGCCCGCCCGGTGGCCCGCCCGCGACGGCGTCCCCGCCGACGCCTCCGCCTTCGATGGCCACGCGATCGCTGTGCACGCCCGCCTCCCTCCCGTGGCCCACACGGGCCGGCGCCAATGGTCGCAGCGCACGCGACCCCCGGCAAGCGGCGTGACCGTACGCTGACCGCCGTGACCCGGACCGCCCGCGCCCCGCTGCCCGTGCGGTGGAACCCGCTGCGGGCCGCCCCGAAGGTGCTGTTCGCCCTCCCGGCGGTGGTGCTGGCACTGGCGGTGGCGTGCGCGCTGGCCGCCCCACCGGCCGCGGCCGACGGGGCCGGACCCACCAACTTCGAGTCCGTCGTCGACGACGTGGCACCCGACCGCCCGGACCTCACCGTCGACGTGGTCGGCGGCGACGCGTTCCTGCGGGTGCGGGCGCGGCCCGGCACCGAGGTGCGCATACCCGGCTACGACGGCGAGCCGTACCTCCGGATCGAGGCCGACGGCACCGTGCTGCGCAACGCCCGGTCGAGCGCCACCTACCTGAACCGACGCCGCGACGGCACGGCGGCCGACCTGCCCGCAGGGGTGGGCTCGCGGGCCGAACCACGATGGGAGCGGATCGGCGACGGCGGCGAGGTCGCCTGGCACGACCACCGGATCCACTGGATGGTGTCGCAACCCCCCGAGGTGGGGAAGGACCGGGTCGTGCAGTCCTGGTCGGTTCCGATGGTGGTCGACGGCTCCGAGGTCGAGGTGTCGGGCCACCTGCTCCTCCACGACGACGCGCTGCCCTGGGCGGCGCTGGTGACCCTCGCCGCGCTCGCCGTGAGCCTCGTGCTCGCCGGGAGGGTGGCGTGGAGGGTCCCGCTGCTGGCGGGCGCGTCGGCCGTCGCGCTCTACCTCGGCATCGCCTCGCACGTCGTCAACCCGCCGGACGCCGGCGCCAGCGTCCTGCCGATCGCGCTGCCCCTCGTGGCGCTCGCGGCCAGCCTGGGCTCGCTGGTCGCACCCGCGTCGCTGCGCCTGCTCGTGCTGCCCCTCGCGTCGGTCGCGGCGCTGGCCGGATGGGGCGCCGCCCGGCTCGGGGTGCTGTGGATGCCGGTCGTGCCGACCTCCGCGCCGAGCTGGGCCGACCGCGCCGGGACCGGGTTGGTGCTGGGGGTCGCGGTCGGGGTCGCCGTGGCGGTGCTGGTCCGCCCGGTCCCGGACCCGGAGCCCGGCAGCGACGGGGGCACGGTCGCCTCAGCGGTCGACGGCTAGGTCGCCCTCGTCCCAGTCCGCCATGGCCCCGAGGTCGTAGACCTCGGTGAAGCCCTGCCCGACCAGCCGCTCGCCGGCCCTGGCGCTGCGGTCGTCGGATCCCGAGTACACGATCGTCGGGCGGTCCGGGTCGAGCGCGGCGGTGCGCCGCTCCCACAGGCCCTCGTCCTCCAGGTCGATGTGCTGCGCGCCGACGACGTGGCCGTCCATGTACTCCTCGAGCGTCCGCACGTCGATGATCACCGCGTCGCGCTCGTCGAGCAGCGCCGCAGCCTCCGCCGAGCTGGCGCTCCCCACCTGCCCCGCCTCCGGCGCCTCGGGCAGGGGGACCTCGCCCCCGCACGCGGCGGTCCAGGCGAGCGCGGCCAGCGCGGCGATGGTCGCGACCAGTCGTGATGCACGTCGGGAGGGGGTCGGGTGCACGGGCCAGACCATAGGTTCGCCGGCGTTGCACCCCGCGCGCGGCCACCCGAGACTGGCGCCGTGCGAGGACCCCGCCACGACACCGCGACCACGCCGTGACGGACCGGGCGGCGCTGCCGGCGCTGGACGCGGTCGACGAGCTCCGGGACGCCCTGCGCGACCCCGGCGCGGCGGTGCTGGTCGCCCCGCCGGGCACCGGCAAGACCACCGCGGTGCCGCCCGCGCTGATCGGCGAGCCGTGGGCGACCGGGAGGATCGTCGTGCTCGAACCCCGCCGCCTGGCCGCCCGGGCGGCGGCGAGGCGGATGGCCGAGCTGCACGGCGAGGAACCGGGCCGCACCTTCGGGCACTCGGTGCGCGGCGAGCGCGTGGTGTCGGACGCGACGCGGGTGGAGGTCGTCACCGAGGGCCTGCTGCTGCGCCGCCTGCAGCGCGACCCGGAGCTCGCCGACGTCGCCGCGGTCGTGCTCGACGAGTTCCACGAGCGCTCCGCGGACTCCGACCTCGCGCTCGCGCTGCTGCTCGACGCACGGGCGTCGTTGCGGCCCGACCTCCGCCTTCTCGTCATGTCCGCGACCCTCGACCCCGCGCCCGTCGCGGCGCTGCTCGCGGACGGGGGCGACCCGGCGCCGGTGGTCGAGGTCACGGCGCCCCTGCACCCGGTCGAGGTGCGGTACCGGCCCGGCTCCGTGCACGACCGGCTCGAGGACCGCGTGGCGGTGGTGGTCGCGGAGGCACTGCGCACCGACCCCGGCGACGTGCTCGTGTTCCTGCCCGGGCGGCCCGAGATCCGCCGCACCCGCCGGGCGCTGGAGCGGCTCGGCACCGTCGACGACGTGGTGGTGCGCGAGCTGCACGGCTCGCTGCCACCGGCGGAGCAGGACGACGTGGTGCGGCCCGACCCGCACGGCCGGCGCCGCGTGGTGCTCAGCACCAGCCTGGCGGAGACCTCGATCACCGTGCCGGGCGTGCGGGTGGTCGTCGACGCGGGACGCCGCCGGACCGTCCGCACCGACGCCGCGACCGGCCTGCCGTCCATGGTCACGACCTGGGTGAGCCGTGCCGGCGCGGCGCAGCGCAGCGGACGGGCCGGACGCACCGCGCCGGGCGTCGCCTACCGGCTGTGGGCGGAAGCGGACGAGCGGCACCAGCCGGCGGCGGACACCCCGGAGGTGCTGGCCGGTGACCTCGCCGAGCTGGCGCTCCAGGTCCGGGCCTGGGGCGTCGCCGACCCCGCCTCGCTGCGCTGGCTCGACCCGCCACCCGAGCCCGCGCTGGGTCGGGCGACCGAGCTGCTCGAACGGCTCGGCGCGATCGACCGGGACGGGCACCTCACCGCCCTCGGCCGGGAGCTGGCCGACATCGGCTTCCACCCGCGACTCGCCGCGGTGGCCGCCGAGGGTCGGCGCGCCGGGGTGGTCGACCTCGCAGCGGACGTGCTCGCGGTGCTCGAGACGGCGCGGTCGGGGGAGGTGGACGTCGCGGAGCGGGTCCGCCGCCTGCGCGAGGGCGCCGAGGCGACCGGGGACCTGCGTCGCGCCGCGCGCGAGTGGCGCGGAACCCTCGGCGGCGGGCGCGGCGGTCGGAACGGAGACGGTCGGGACGGACGCGCGCGCGGCGCCGCGCCGGAGGTCGACGACGGGACCGTCGGGCGGCTGCTGCTCGCAGGGCACCCCGACCGGATCGCCCGGCGCCGTCCCGGCACCCGCGACGAGGGACCACGCGGCGCGCTCGCCGCCTACCACCTGCGCAGCGGCGGTGAGGTGTCGATCCCCGCGGACCACCCGCTCGCCCGCGCCGAGTGGCTCGTGGTGGTCGACCTGGACGCCCGCAGCGACGATCCCGGCGCCACCGGTCGCGCCCACCTCGCCGCCGCGCTCGACCCCGCGACGGTGGGCGCGCTCGCGGAGGAGCAGGCCGAGCACCGGGACCTGGTCCGGTGGGACGCGGCGCGCGGGGAGGTCGTGGCGGTGCGGCGCAAGGTCCTCGGCGCGATCACCCTGGACGAGGTGCCGCTGCGCGACGTCGACCCGGAGGACCTGGCCGGCGCGCTGGGCGAGGCGCTGCGCGACCGGGGACCGGCCCTGTTCCGCCGCGTCCGCGAGGCGGAGGGGCTGCGCGCCCGGGTCGAGTGCCTCCGCGCCGCGGGCATCGACGAGGGTGGCCAGTGGCCCGACCTCTCCGACCGGGGCCTGGTGTCGATCGCGGAGGGCTGGCTGGCCGCGGTCCGCGACCCGGCCGAGCTCGACCGCTTCGACGTGCGCGGCGCGCTCGAGGCCACGCTCGGCCACCAGCGCCTGGCCCTGCTCGACCGGCTCGCGCCGACCCACTGGGTCACGACCGCGGGCCGGCGGGTGCCGCTGCGCTACGGGGAGGTCGACGGCGAGCCGGGCACGGTGCTCGCGTCGGTGCAGGTGCGCGACGCGATCGGCACCGACGAGCACCCGACCGTCGCGGGCGGCCGGCTCCCCGTCACCGTCGAGCTGCTCTCCCCCGCCGGCCGACCGGTGCAGCGCACGACCGACCTGCCCGGGTTCTGGCGGGGCAGCTACGCCTCGGTCCGCGCGGAGCTGCGCGGCAGGTACCCGAAGCACCCGTGGCCGGAACGGCCGTGGGAGCCGCTGCGGCGGGGCGGTTGACGCTCAGGTCGACCGGAGCCACCGGCGCCCCTCGGCGAGCCGGCGCTCCAGCTGCTCCAGGGTCGCCTCGGAGATGCGGCGGATCCCGGCGAGCCGGTTGAGCTCCGCGTTCACCTGCGGGTGGCTCCACCCGGTGGCGCGCACCAGCTCGCGGGCGACGTCCGCGTTCGCGTCGCGCAGCACGAGCTTGCGCTGCCGCACCGACATCCGCGACGCGTCGTCGTCCGCGCCGCCGTCGGTCCCCGCGCCGGCCCGGGGCGCCGCACCTCCCGGCAGCGGCGGCGGCAGGAGCACCAGCTCGACCCCGGCATCCTCGCGCCCGTCGACGAGCTCACCGTCGGGGTCCTCCCCGAACACGCCCTCGTCGTCGTCCGCGACGTGCTCGTGGCCGCCGGCCTCACCGAGCGACACCGCACCGATCACCGCGAAGAGGCTCATCTGCTCCTCCTCGCCGTCCTCGATCGGGTCGAGCTCCGGCTCCTCGGCCACCTCGTCGCGCTCGGCGCGCCGGCGGAGGCTGTGGCGCCGCGACTCGGCCAGGTTCGCCGCGTACGTGCGCAGGCGCGGGTCGTCGGGCACGAAGAAGTACGCCTTCTGGCGCGGGACCCCGCGGGTCCAGCGCACCACCCTCCCGACGGCCTGGCGGAAGAACAGCTCGGTGGTGACCGTCGTCGCGTACACGGCGATGCGCAGGCGGGGGATGTCCACCCCCTCGGACACCATGCGCACCGCGACGATCCAGGGCTCCTCGGTGGCGGCGAACCGGGCGATCTTGTCGGAGGCGTCCGGGTCGTCGGACACGGCGACGACCGGGCGCACCCCGTGCTGGCGCGACATCAGCTCGGCGATCCCGCTCGCGTGGTCCTGGTCCGTCGCGATGACCAGGCCGCCGGCCTGGGGGTGCTGGCGGCGCAGCGCCATCAGCCGCTCGTGCGCCTGCGACAGCACCGTCGGCAGCCACTGCCCCTCGAGCGACAGCGCGGTGCGGAGGCGCTGGTTGGACAGCTCCCGGGGCAGCTCGTCCTCGAAGGTCGCCTCCACCACCGATCCGTCGGGCGCCATCCACTCCATGAACCCGTTGATGCGCGGGAAGTACACCGGCCGCACCACGCCGCCGTCCGCGAGCGCCTCCCCGTAGCCGTACTCGTAGTCGGGGAGGGCCTCGTCGAGGTGGTAGCGGACGAACGGGATCGGCGAGCTGTCCGACCGGAACGGCGTGCCCGACAGCGCGAGCCGCTGCGCCGCGCCGCCGAAGGCCTGCAGCACCGACTCGCCCCAGGCCCGGTCGTCGCCGGCGTGGTGGATCTCGTCGAAGACCACGAACGCGTCGCGTGCCAGCGGGGCCAGGGCCGCGGCCGAGGTCGCGACCTGCTGGTACGTGGTGACCACCCCGTGCATGTCGAGCGGCAGCGCACCGTCGCGGGCGGACCACTGGGGCTCGAGGTGCAGGCCGAAGCGCAGGGCGGCGTCCGCCCACTGCTGCTTGAGGTGCTGGGTCGGCGCCACGACGACGAGCCGGCGACCGGGGTGCTCGGCCAGGTCCTGGACGGCGGCGGTCAGCGCGAAGGTCGTCTTCCCGGCGCCGGGCGTGGCCACGGCCAGGAAGTCACGGCCCTGCTTGAGGGTGAACGCGTCGAGGGCCTCGGACTGCCACGGTCGGAGCCGGATTCGGGTCGGTCGGGCGGTGGCGGTCACTGACACGGCCGACGATCCTACGGGCTGCCACGGACCCTCCCGAGCCGTGCGAGACTGCCGTGCCGGCGTGACACGAGGGGTCAGGAGAGGGCAGGAGGGGACCGTGCCAGAGCTACCGGAGGACTTCGAGCCGCACCCCGCACGCGACGCCTCGCTCGCCTCGATGGAGGCGGTGGAGGCGGGCGACCGCGAGGGCTGGCTGGCGCTGTTCGCACCCGACGCAGTGGTCGAGGACCCGATCGGCCGCTCACCGCTGGACCCCACGGGTGAGGGGCACCGGGGCATCGACGCGATCGCCGCGTTCTACGACTCGACGATCGCCCCGAACCAGGTGCGGTTCCGGATCGAGCGCAGCCACGCCGCCGGGGACGAGGTCGCCAACGTCGGCACGATCACCACGACGATGCCGGACGGCACGGTCGTGCACACCGACCTCGTCGGCACCTACCGGGTGGATGCCGAGGGACGGCTCGTGTCGCTGCGCGCCTACTGGGAGATCGACAAGCTGCGCTTCGGCTGAGGGTCCGGCCGGATCCCGCCCCGGCCGGCGCCCGGGGCGGCGGCACGATCCGGTGGGAGCAGGTGCCGCTCGACGAGGCGGCCGAGCACGGGTCCGTCCCGTTCACCTCCGCCACCGACCCGCATGTCCACACTCTGACCGTCGCCGGTCAGCCTCCCAGCACCGCCTGGCGCACCGACAGCGACAGCCGACGCCGGCGACGGTCCACATCCAGCACCTTGACCACCACCTGCTCCCCCGGCACCACGAGCTGGTCGGGCCGGATCCCCGGCACCTCGGACAGCTCCGAGACGTGCACCAGCCCCTCGGCGCCGCCCTCCAGGCGGGCGAACGCGCCGTAGTCGACCACCCGGGTGACCGTCGCCGGTGCGACCGCCCCCACCTCGACCGCCTCGAAGGGGTCGGGGGTCGTCGCGCGCAACGACAGCGACACCCTCCGCTTCGACCGCTGCACCTCCAGCACGACGACCTCGATGCGGTCCCCGACGGTGACGACGTCGGTGACGCTGCGCAGGTGCCCCCAGGTGAGCTCGCTGCGGTGCACGAGCCCGCGCACCCCGCCGAGGTCCACCACGGCACCGTGCTCACCGGTGCTGACCACGGTGCCCTCGACCCGGGCGCCCGGCTCGAGCGAGCGCAGAAGGTCGCGCTCGCGCGCCCGACGGCGGCGGCGCTCGAGGTCACGGACGGACACGACGACGCGGTCGCCGTCGCGGTCGACTTCGACGACGAGCACCTCGGCGTCGCGGCCGACGAGCTCCCCGGCGTCCGTGCAGCCCTCGGGGAACAGCGACGCGGGCAGGAACGCGCGCACGCCGAGGTCGAGCACCACCCCGCCCTTCACCGCCTTGGTGACCGGCCCGCTGAGCGGCTCGTTCGAGTCGCGGGCGGCCTCGATCCGCTCCCACGCCCGCTGGCGCAGGGCCCACGAGCGGGACAGCACCGTGCGGCCCTTCGGGTCGTCGCGGGCGAGCAGCGCGGCCTCCAGCTCCTGGCCGGGCTCGGCACGCCCCTCGACCTCGCTGGCGGGGATCACCCCGGTGCGGCCGTCGACGAGGCGCACCTCGACCTCGTCGGGCAGGACCTTCACCACGGTCGTGTCGACGATCCGGCCGACCGCCACCGCGGGTCGCGGCCGGTCCTGCCACGGCGCCCCCGGTGGTGGCGGGAGCGGAGCGCTCCGCGGCAGGGACCTCCCGGAACCCAGGTCGCTGGACATGATCGACCACCCTACTGTGACCCTGTCCCCACGGATCGTGGGGCGGACCAGAGGGGAGCGTTGATGGAGCCCTACGGCAAGGACGACGCGGTGCGCGTCGGGGCGATGCTGTTCACGCTGGTCGACCCGGTGCGCGGCCACGAGGCCGCCTACAGCCGGTGGTACGAGCACGACCACTTCTACTCCGGCTGCATGGTGGGTCCCTGGCTGTTCGCGGGCCGACGCTGGGTCGCGACCCGACCGCTGAAGGACCTCCGCTTCCCCGCCGGGGTGCCCGATGACGCCGCGGTGGCCCGCCCGCTCGACGCGGGCTCGTACCTCGCCACCTACTTCATCCACAAGGGCCACGAGGCGGAGCACTTCGCGTGGGCGAACCGCCAGGTCTTCGAGCTGTACGACAACGGGCGCGGGTTCGAGGAGCGCACCCACGCCCACACCGCGCTGTACTTCGCCGCGGGGTCGGACCACCGGGACCCCGACGGGGTGCCCGCCCACGTCGCGCTCGACCACCCGTACCAGGGCCTGGTCAGCGTGCACGTCGACCGGGTGGGCGACACGTCGCACCGGGACTTCGCCGGCTGGTTCCGCGAGGTCGCCGCACCGCTGCTGTTCGCCGACGCGGACGACGGGTCCCCCAGCCCCGTCGACCAGGTGCTGCACTGGCGGCCGATCATCCCCGAGGGCGAGGACGGGAAGGCGCCGATGGAGCTGGGCACCGGGCCGGGCACCCGTGCCCGCAGCCTCCAGCTGCTGTTCCTGCGCACCGACCCGAGGGAGTGCTGGGACCGGATCGTCGAGTACGGCGCCGAGGTCGACGGCTCGGGCCTCGCTACCGTGCGGCTCGCCGCGCCGTTCATCCCGACGATCCCCGGCACCACGACCTACTCCGACGAGCTCTGGTGAGCTCGGAGCTGCGTGCCGGCACCCTCGCCGGCGTCGCGGCCTACGCGCTCTGGGGCAGCTTCCCGCTGTACTTCCGGGCGCTGGAACCGACCGGCGCGCTCGAGGTCCTCGCCCACCGCATCCTGTGGTCCCTGGTGGTCGTGGGCCTCGTCCTGGTGGTCCGCCGCCGGCACCGGTGGCTCGCGGCGCTGCGACGGGACCGAGCGGTGCTCGCCCAGCTCGCGCTCGCCGCGGTGCTCATCGCGCTGAACTGGCTCGTCTACGTGTGGGCGGTGGCCGCTGACCGGGTGGTCGACGCGGCCCTCGGCTACTTCGTGAACCCGCTGGTCACCGTCGCGCTGGGCGTCGTCGTGCTCGGCGAGCGCCTCCGGCGGATGCAGTGGGTGGCGGTCGCGCTCGGCGCCGCCTCGGTGCTGGTCATCACCGTCGGCTACGGCAGGGTGCCCTGGGTGTCGTTCGTGCTGGCGGGGTCGTTCGCCGGCTACGGCTTCCTCAAGCGGCGGATCCCCCTCCGCGCGCTCGAGTCGCTCGCCGCGGAGACGGCGCTGCTCGCCCCGGTCGCCGCCGTGCTGCTCGTCCTCGTCGCGAGGCGCCCGGACGGTCCGGCCGAGCTGTTCGGCGGCGGGATCCGGTTCGGCAACGACGGGTGGGGCACCACGGCGCTGCTCGCGACCACCGGGGTGGTCACCGCGACGCCGCTCACGCTGTTCGCGGTGGCGGCACGCCGCATCCCCCTGTCGCTGCTGGGGCTCCTGCAGTACCTCACCCCGGCGTGCCAGTTCCTCATCGGGGTGCTGGTGTTCCGCGAGGACATGCCACCCGAGCGCCTCGCCGGCTTCCTGCTCGTGTGGCTGGCGCTCGCGCTGCTCTCCGCGGATGCCCTGCGCACCTACCGGGCCCCGGCCTCCGCGCGGGTCACGACGTCGTGAGGGCTGGCGCGGGGCCGCCCCCGGAGGACGTCCGGGCGGACTAGCCGCGGAGGTGCTCGGCGAGGAAGCGCAGGGTCCGGTCCCACGCCTGCGCCGCGGCATCCGGGTGGTGGAACGCGGGACGGTCGTCCTCCGCGAACCAGTGGCTCGTGCCCGGGTAGCGGTGCAGCTCGACGGACTTCTCCGACAGCAGCAGCCGGGCGTGCATCTCGGTGAGCTCGTCCTCGGTGACGAGGGGGTCCTCGTCCGCGAAGTGGCCGAGCACCGGCGCCTCGAGGTCGTCGAAGTCGATGTTCTGCGTGCCGTAGTACGCGACCACCGCCGACACGGAGCCGGGCAGGCGGGTCGCCAGCCACATCGCCCACGACGCGCCCATCGAGAACCCGACCACCGCGATCCGGTCGGTCGGCACGGCGGTGCGAGCCCGCAGCGCCGCGACGCTGGAGAGCACGAGCGCGGCGACGGCGTTGGGGTCGGCCTCGGCGAGGGCCTGCTGCGCCTCGTCGGGCTCGTCGGTCACCAGCCCGGAGCTGAGGTCCGGCGCGAGCGCGGTGTAGCCGGCGTCCGCGAGCTGCTCCACGACCCGGCGCGGCGACTCGCCGAGGCCCCACCAGGAATGCAGGACCAGCACGCCGGGCCCGGGCCCCTCGTCGGGGACCACCAGGTAGGCCTCGCCCGCCTTCGAGCCGGCCGCCGGCGGGCGCGGCGCCGGCGTCGCGCCGTCGGTGTCGGAGGGTTCTGCCATCGCCACAGGTTCCCACGGGCGGCCGCCCCGTCGCGCCGCGCCGGGGGCGGCGCGCGAGGCGGTCCGGTTGCGGGTGCGCCCGGTGGACGGCACGATGACCGCCGTGGCGAGAGGGGCGCGCATCGCAGCGGTGCTCAACCAGAAGGGCGGCGTCGGCAAGACGACCGTCACGCTGGGCCTCGCGTCCGCGGCCCAGCAGGCGGGCGACCGGTGCCTGGTCATCGACCTGGACCCGCAGGGCAGCGCCGGTTGGTCGATGGGCGTCGAGGCGACCGACGAGCACCTCACCGTCGGGGACGTGCTGCGCACCGGTGACCCGAAGGTCGCCCGCGCCGCGACCGTGACCTCCGGTTGGGGCGAAGGCGTCGACGTGCTGCCCTCGAGCCGCAACCTCATCGACCGCGAGGGCGACTCCCGCGACGCGGATGCCGCGCTGCGCCTGCGACGCGCGCTCGAGCCGATGCTGGACGACTACCGGGTCGTCCTCATCGACTGCGCCCCGTCGCTGGGGCCCACCACCCGTTCGGGCCTCGCGGTGGCGAACCGGGTGCTGCTCGTGGTGGAGCTGTCCGCCCTGTCGCTGCGCGGTGCCGAGGCCGTGCTCGCCACCGTCGAGGACGTGTGGGCCGAGCTGAACGCCGACCTGGACGTCGGCGGGGTCATCGTGAACCGGGCCCCGGCGGTGTCGCTCGAGGCGTTCCGCCAGGAGCGCGAGCTCGAGCGCCTGATGGGCAAGCGGGCCGTGTGGCGCCCGTTCGTGCCGCAGCGCACGGTGCTCAACGAGGCGGTCGGCGACCGCAGCCCGATCCACGCGATGGGCTACCGGGGCCGCGACGCCGCCGAGGCCTTCGACGCCCTCTACCGCAAGGTCCGCCGGTAGCCGCGGGCGACGGTCAGGTCGCCGCCAGCCGGCTCGGAGGTCACCGCAGCGCGGCGCGCCGGCCGGGGAGCCGCTGGCCGAGCAGCGCGACCGTCGTCCCGGCGGTCGCCGCGAGCCCGAACACGATGGCCAGCGCGACCCACGCCCCGGAGGCCACCCGGTCGCCGACGCTCACGACCACCCCGGCGAACCCCGTGCCCAGCACGATGCCGAGCATGTCGGTCATCTGCAGCGCGGAGGTCGCTGCGCCCTCCTGCCCGGCGGGCGCCTCCGCGAGCGTCACCACCGACAGCTGCGGGTAGGCCATCCCCATGCCCAGCCCCTTGCAGGCCGCGGCGAGGAACCACACAGGGAGCGGCACGGCGCCCGACAGCGACACGGCCAGCAGGGTGCAGCCGGTGGCGACGAGCGAGCCGCCGGTGCGCACGAGGCGGGCGGAGCCCCACGCCTCCGACAGCCGGGCCTGGGTCCACGAGCCGACGGTCCAGGTGAGCGACGCCGTCGCGAGCACCGCGCCGGCGAACCGGGTGGAGGTGTCGCGCACCGAGGTCAGCGCCAGCGACACGAACGCGTCGGCGGAGAAGAACGCGAAGGTGAGCACCCCGCGGGTGAGCACCGCGGCGGGCAGGCCGCGGGCGGCACGGAGGGTGCCCTCCGGCGTCAGCCGCCGGAACGGGCCGAACGCGACCGCGGCACCGGCCACGGCGATCGGCACCCCCACCCAGACCACGTCGGAGCCCAGGCCGCCCAGCACGGCGGCGACGCCGACGACGAGCAGCGCGACCGAGGCGGGCGCAGCACGCCGGCTCTGCGGGCCGCCCTCCACGTCACCGGCGGCGTCGGGACCGGGCACGGTGCGCAGCGCGGGCAGCGCGAACGACGCGACGAGCAGGGTCACGGGGATCAGCCCGAGGAACACCCAGCGCCAGCCCACCCCCGCGGCGACCTCCGCGGCGACGAGGGGCGACACGAGCGACGGCACGACCCACGCCGTCGACATCGCGGCGAACGCCTTGGGCCGCAGCACCGCCGGGAACCCCCGGCTGATGCAGACGTACGACACGACCGGCACCGCGCCCGCCCCGAGGCCCTGCAGCACGCGGCCGACGACCAGCACCGGCATCGATGGAGCGAGGCCACCGACCGCCAGCCCGGTCACGAAGATCATGACGCCGGCGAGCATCGGCCCGAGCGGCGCGACGCGGTCCACCGCGCTCCCGCCGACGACGACCCCGACCAGCGTGCCGAGGTAGAACCCCGAGAACACCCAGCCGTAGAGCCAGAGGTCGCCGAGCTCGTCCTCGACGACCGGCATGACCGTCGACACGGCCATCGCCTCGGTGGCGACGACCGTGACGAGCGCGACGATGCCGACCACCAGCAGCCGGTGGTCCGGGTCCAGCAGCCGGGGAGCGCGACCCGTCACGTGCCTCCTGACGCGACGGGAGGCGACGGGTTCCGCACCGCGGAACCCATCGCCTCCCGTCCTGTGGATGCGAGCGCCTGGTTCAGCTGGCCATGTTCTGGGCCACGAAGTCCCAGTTCACGAGGTGGTCGAGCCAGGTCGAGATGTAGTTCGGCCGGGCGTTGCGGAAGTCGATGTAGTAGGCGTGCTCCCACACGTCGAGGGTGAGCAGCGCCTTCGCACCGTGCTTCATCGGCAGGTCCGCGTTCGGGGTCTTCATGACCTCGAGCCCCGAGCCCGAGTCGACCAGCCAGGCCCAGCCGGAGCCGAACTGGGTGGCCGCGGCCTCCGAGAACTTGTTGCGGAACTCCTCGTAGGAGCCGAACGCCGAGTTGATCGCGTCGGCGACCTCGCCGGTCGGTGCACCGCCGCCGTTCGGCTTCATCGAGTTCCAGAAGAACGTGTGGTTCCAGGTCTGGGCGGCGTTGTTGAACACCCCACCCTCCGACCGCATGATGATGTCGGTCAGCTCGGCGTTCTCGAACTCGGTGCCCTCGATCATCTTGTTGAGGTTCGTCACGTAGGCCTGGTGGTGCTTGCCGTGGTGGAACTCGAGGGTCTCCGCCGACATGTGGGGGGCGAGCGCGTCCTTGGCGTACGGGAGGGGCGGAAGTTCGAAAGCCATCGCGTGTCCTTTGCGTCGTCGGTCTTGGGTGCCGCGGCAACTTAGCCCACGTCGTGGTCGGCGGTGACCGGAACGAAGCGGATCGCCGCCGCGGCGACGGCCACGACCGCGGCCATCGTCCACCACACGTTCCCCGGGGGCGGGGCGAGCTCGAAGAAGCGGCGCACCGGTTCGAGGAGCATCCCGACGACGCTCGTGGCGGCCATGGCACCGACCAGCGCCCACCGCCACGGCGGCAGCGACGACGTGAGCCGCACGAGGATGACGAGGCCGATCGCGAGCAGCGCCAGCGTCGTCGCCGTCCGGGCCTCGGTGAGGTCCTCCACGGCGCCGCGGCTGGTGAACCACACGGTGAGCGCAGCGAGGCCCGCGATCGCACCGGCGGGCACGCAGAACCGGACGACCCGTTCGAGGAACCCGGGGCGGGCGACCCTCGAGTCCGGCGCGAGCGCGAGGAAGAACCCCGGCACGCCGACGCTGAGCACCCGCACGAGCGTGAGGTGGCGCGGAAGGAACGGGAACTCGGTGCCCACCGCGGCGATGACCAGCGAGATCAGCACCGAGTAGACGGTCCCGTAGATGAACAGGTTCGCGGCGCGCTCGACGCTGTTCATCACGCGCCGGCCCTCGGCGAGCACGCTCGGCAGCGACGCGAACCGGTTGTCGAGCAGCACGAGCTGGGCCACGGCCCGGCTGGCCCCGGACCCGGAGCCCATCGCGATGCCCATGTCCGCGTCCTTCAGGGCGAGCACGTCGTTCACGCCGTCGCCGGTCATCGCGACGACGTGCCCCCGCTCCTGCAGCGACCGCATCATCTCGCGCTTCTGGCGGGGCGTGACGCGCCCGAACACGGTGCGCGACTCGACGGTGTCGCCGAGGGCGTCGACGTCGTCGAGGGGGAGGTCCCTGGCGTCGAGCCCACCGTCCGCGCCCGGCACCCCCGCCCGGCGGGCCACCGCGGACACCGTCGCGGGGTGGTCGCCCGAGACGACCTTGAGCTGCACCCCCTGGCGCGCGAAGAACTCGAGGGTCTCGGGGGCGTCGTCGCGGATCTCGTCCTCGAGCAGCACCAGCGCCCGCGGGGTGAGCCCCTCGGGGAGCTCGTCGCCGACGAGGCGGTCCGAGGTCGCGAGGAGCACGACCCGGTGGCCGGCCGCGGCCTGCTCGGCGACCCGCCCCGCCACCTCGGGGTGGCGGCCCTGCAGCAGGATCTCGGGCGCGCCGAGGTACACGCCGGTCGTGACGCCCTCGGCGGGTCCCGAGCCGTCCACCCCGATCCCCTCGACCTCGGCGGCCGACCACTTGCGTGCGGACGAGAACGGCACCGTCGCCCGGACCCGGTGGGGCGGCGGGTCGCCGCAACCCGCGGCGACGGCCTGCAGCGTCGGGTTCGGTTCGGGATCGGAGGCGGCGAGCGCGGCGAGCAGGCCCTCGGGGTCGGACCCGTCGAGGGGCACCAGGCCGCTCATGACGATGTGGCCGGTGGTGATCGTGCCGGTCTTGTCGAGACAGAGCGTGTCGACCCGTGCCAGCAGCTCGACCGACGCGAGCTCCCGCAGCAGCGCTTGTCGCCGGGCGAGGGTCACCACCCCCGCCATGAACGCGAGGCTGGTCAGCAGCACGAGCCCGTCGGGCACCATCGCGACCGACGCGGCGACCACGCCCGAGAGCGCCTCGCGCCAGCCGTCGCCGGTGCGGACCAGCCGCGCCAGCAGCACCGTGGCGATCGGCGGGATCACCACCATCAGCACCTTGAGGATCCGGTTGACGCCGCGGCGCAGCTCGGAGTCGACCAGGGTGAACCGGCGTGCCTCCTCCGCGAGCGTCGCCGCGTACGACTGGGCGCCGATCCGGGTGGCGCGGTAGGTGCCGTGGCCGGACGACACGAAGCTGCCCGAGAGCACCTCCGAGCCGACCGGCTTGTGCACCGGGTCGGACTCGCCGGTGAGCAGCGACTCGTCGAGCTCGAGCCCCGTGCTCTCGACCACCTCGCCGTCGACGACCACCTGGGCGCCCGGCCGCAGCACGAGCAGGTCGTCGGCCACGACCTCCTCGACGCGCAGCTCGACCTCCTCGCCGTCGCGCACCGCGAACGCGTGCGGCTCGGTGAGCACCGCGAGCCGCTCGAGCGCCGCGCGTGCCCGCAGCTCCTGCACGATGCCGATCACCGAGTTCGACAGGATGACCCCGCCGAACAGCATGTCGGGGCTGATCCCGTTCGCGACGACGACCGCCACGAGCATCACCCCGATGATCAGGTTGATCGGGGTGAACACGTTGGCCCGCACGATCTCCCAGACGGTGCGAGACGGCGCGCTCGGCACGACGTTCACGCGGCCGTCCGCGACGCGCTCGGCGACCTCCGCCGCGGTCAGCCCCCGCGGCCCCGGGGCGCACGCCGCCGTCGTCGACTCGTCGAGCTCCTGGGGCTCCCGCACGACCGAAGACCCTACTGAGCGACGTCCACGTCGCCGACCGGGGGCACCCCGTCGTCCGCCAGGGGCGGACCGGTGGGCGGCGCGGCCGCCCCGTCGGGGGCCGGCGCGGGCGCCGGGGGCTGCTCCGGTGCCACCAGCGGCGTCGCGGGGCGGTCGGGGTCGCGGCGCTCCTCGATCCAGGTGTCGATCCGCTCCCACCACTCGTACAGCCACACGACCCGCTCGGCGTGGTCCCGGGGGATGTCCTCGCGGTGGACGCCCCACCAGGTCAGGCGCACTTCGCGGTCCATCGGCAGCCCCGCCCAGAGGTCCTTGGGCGAGGAGAGCTGCTCGAGCCCGGTGTGCGCGACGAACAGCACGTCCGCGTCGGGCGCGGCGTCCATCGCCGCGAAGGCACCGCCGGGGCGCGGCGGCAGCACGTAGGTGAGCTCGTGGGCCCGCTCGACCGCGTCGTGGAAGCCGGCCGCCTCGAGACGCTCGATCGCCTGGCGGCGCCGGCGCTCGGTGAAGTTGCCGCCCTCCGGGAACAGGATGAGCGCGCCGTCGTCCTCGATCTCGGCGGCGAGCTCGGTGATCGACGCGACGACGTCGGTGCCGCCGGGTCGCCGGCGGCGGCCCTCGAGGCGGCCCCGGCCGGGCCCGATGAACCTCGACGGCACCCGGTTGAGCACGAGGTCCACGCACGGGGCGAGCTGGAGCTCCTCCTTGAGCACCAGGTGGGGGCGGCGCCGGTAGGCGTTCACGAGCAGGTGCACGAGGATGAGCGAGTCGCCGGCGCCCGCGTGGCGGCTGAAGACGAGGACCGGCCGCGGCGGGGAGGCCGGCGCGCCGGGTTCGCCGTCGCGCACGCGGAGGTCCGCGGGCACCGCCTCGGTCACCAGCTCCAGCCCGAGCACCCGCGACGCGGCCCGCACGAGCCCCCGCAGGTACCAGCCGATGAGCGCGACGTGGGCGCGCTGGCTCCAGTCGTCCTCCAGCCTCCACCCGAACCCGCTGAGGACCCACAGCACCCCGAGCGCGACGATCCCGAGGCTCTCGTGCACGAGGTAGACGAGGAGGAACCAGAACAGCCGGAGCGCACGCCAGCGGCCCGGGATGAAGCGCACGGCGAAGGCGAGCACCAGCAGCACCAGGGGCGTGGCGGCGAGCAGCGCCGCCGTGGCCAGCACGACCCCCGGCGCGATCACCAGCCGGCGCACGATCCTCGGCGGCAGGGGGACGCTCCTCACGTCCTCACCAGCCCCCGGTCGTACAGGTACTCCTCGGTCGCGGCGCGGGCGGTCTCGATCCGTGCCGCGACGTCGGAGAAGTCGCGGTAGCGGAACTGGCGCAGGTCGCCGAAGCGGGGCGCGGTCCCGCCCGTGGGCAGGACGTGCACGTCGACGCCGTCGGGCAGCTCCTCCATGGCGCTCGCGAAGCTGCGGCGACGCGCGATCTCGAACGCCACCATCGCCACCTCGTGCGGCAGGCGAGGTGGTCGCAGCGGCTCCTCGATGCGGCCCACCTGCAGGACGTGGACCGTCGTCGCCCCCTGGGACACCGCCCGCTGCACCGGGACGGAGTCGACGATGCCGCCGTCGAGGTAGTGGAAGCCGTCGATCTCGACGACGGGCAGCAGGCCCGGCACCGCGCACGACGCGAGCACGGCGTCGACGAGCGGGCCGTGGGTGAACCAGCGAGCGGTCGCCGTCTCGATGCACGCGGCGACGCACTGGAAGCGGACCGGGAGGTCCTCGATGAGCTCGCGGTCCAGCACGTCGCGCAGCAGCCGGCGCAGCGGCTCGTCCGAGTGCAGGCTGGTCCTCGTCGCGGCGAGCTGCCGGATCCGGTCGACGATGCTGCCGCCGAACACGCCGGTCGAGTCGACGTCGCGCCACAGTCGCTCCAGCCGGTCGACCGCCGCGGGGGTCGGGTCACACGCGACCACGGCGCCGTTCACCGCCCCGATCGAGGTGCCGACGACGAGGTCCGGTCGGATGCCCGCGTCGAACAGCGCGCGCAGCATCCCGACCTCGGCGGCGCCGAGGCGACCCCCTCCGCCGAGCACGAAGGCCGTGAGCCCGCCGGGAGGCGCGACCTGTCCCATGGCGGCGATCGTTCCACACCGGCCCACTAGCGTCGGGGCATGCCCGGCGCCGCAGCCCCACACCACGGGCGGCACCACCACCACGAGGTGCACCGCAGCGACCGATCCGGGTGGCTGCGGGCGAGCGTGCTGGGCGCCAACGACGGCATCCTGTCCACCGGGGCGCTGCTGCTCGGCGTGGTCGGCGCCGGGGCCGGGCGGTCAGCTGTCGTCACCGCGGGGGTGGCCGGCCTGGTCGCCGGTGCCGCGTCGATGGGCATCGGCGAGTACGTGTCGGTGAGCTCCCAGCGCGACTCCGAGCAGGCGGACCGGGCGGTCGAGGCGGACGAGCTCGAGGCGAACCCCGCGGCCGAGCACGCCGAGCTGCGCCACATCTACGAGCAGCGCGGGTTGTCGCGCGAGCTGGCGGACCGGGTCGCGACGGAGCTGATGGCGCACGACCCGCTGGGTGCCCACCTGCGCGACGAGCTCGGGCTCACCGAGGAGCTCCGGGCCCGCCCGGTGCAGGCCGCGGCGAGCTCGTTCGCGTCGTTCCTGGTCGGTGCGCTGGTGCCGCTGGTGACCGCCACCCTCGCCTCCGACTCGCTGCGCGGCGCGCTCACCACCGTCGCGACCCTCGTGGCGCTCGTCGCGCTCGGCGCCGTCGGCGCGGCCCTCGGGGGCGCCGACCGCGTCCGTGGCGCGTTGCGCGTCGGGCTCGGCGGCGCGGCCGCGCTGCTCGTGACCTACCTGTTGGGGATCCTCGTCGGCACCGCCGTCTGACGCGTTCTGTCCCGCAGGATGCGCGCCCTGGGGCGGATCCTGCGGGACAGAACGGGACGTTCGTCAGCTCAGGGTGTGGTGACCCCGTTGTTCCACACCCCCAGCGTGAGGCCCGTCACACCAGTGGCGCCGCTGTTGCCGTTCTTGCCGGCCTGGCCTCCGCCACCGGGGTACCCGCTTCGCTCGATCGCGAAGGTCGAGTGACCGGCGCCGCCGGCACCACCGGCGCCGCCGGCACCACCCGTGCCACCGGCACCACCTGCACCACCGGCTGCCCCCGAGCCCGAGCGGACACCCGTCGACCCGGTCCAGTTGAACGTGGTGTTCGCGGCCACGAACGTGCCGGACCCGATGTGGAACGCCGCGATCGACGGACCGCCGGCACCGCCACCGCCGCCGGATCCACCGGTGCCACCGGCCCCGCCGCCGCCGCCACCGCCGGCAGCGCCCTGCAGGGCGTTGTTGGCGTTGCCGCCCTTGCCGCCGTTGCCGCCGGCACCACCGTCGCCGCCCTTGCCACCGGCCCCGCCTGCACCGCCGCGGCCGGCGGTCAGGACCGAGTCGGCGACGTCGACCGTCGAGTTGTGGGCGTACACCGCGAACGAGCCGCCACCCGCGGCGCCACCTGCGCCACCGGCACCACCGGTCCCACCTGCGCCACCGGCACCGCCGGCGCCGCCCCACACGGAGGCCGCGGTGCCACCGCCGCCGGCGCCACCGCCGCCGCCACCGCCGTTGCCGCCGGCCTGGCCGTTGCCACCGTTGCCGCCGACGTAGGTCGCGCCGGAGGACGACGGGTTGTTGGACCCGGCATTGCCGCCGGAGGGCGCCGAGGGCGAAGCCCCGCCGCTGCCGCCGTTCGCCCTGGGCGAGCCGGTGCCCCCACAGCCCGTGTAGGAGCCACCGGCTGCGCCGCCACCGCCGTTGCCGCCGGACTCACCGGAGCGGCCGCCGTCGCAGGTGAAGAGGCTGCCCTGGCCGCCGCGGCCGCCGTAGCCCGAGGCCGTCACGCCGGAGCCGCCGCAGCTCGGCGTGCGGTCGTTCGACGGCGGATCCCAGTTGGGGTGACCGACGCCGTTGCCGCCGTGGCAGATGAAGCTGCCGTTGGCGGCCGTCCCGGCGCTGGCGCCCGGGTTGCCGTTCGCCGCGGTGATCTCGCTGTCACGGATCGTCAGCACCGAGCCGTTGACGGCCCGCACGCCGTAGGCGCTGGCACCCGCGCCGACCGGCGTCCCGCTGTGGATCGTCAGGTCGAGCAGCGTCGCACCGCTGGTCGTGCCGTTCGCGAGCACACCCGTGCCGTTGCCGGTCACCGTCGTGGCCCCCGACCGGCCGCTGAACGTCGAGTTGTAGCCACCACGGACGGTCACCCCGCCCGTCATGGTGAAGCCCCCGTAGCTGCCGCTGGCCACCTGCACGACGCGCTTGCCGGCCGCGTTGGCCCGCGCCACGCCCTGGCCGATCGTGGCGCACGGGGTGGAGAGCTCACCGCACGTGCTGCTGTCGTTCCCGCCGGCGGCCTTCACGAAGAAGGTCTCCACCAGCTCCCCGTCGACGCCGTCGCAGTTGGTGTCCTTCCCGTTCGCGTCGAGCTGGTCGAGCGCGGTCGGGTGGACCGACGGATCGCTGTCGTCGCAGTCCTCCGGCGGGCTCCACCCGTCGCGGTCGTCATCGACGTAGACGGTGATGCCGATCGACACCGGGGCCGAGCTCTTGCCGCGGTCGTCGGCCACGACGAGCGTCGCCGTGTACTCACCGGCGGTCGTGTAGGTGTGCATCGGGGTCGGGCCGCTGCCGTTGCTCCCGTCGCCGAAGTCCCACGCGTAGGTCAGCGGGTCACCCTCGGGGTCGACCGAGGCGGTCCCGTCGAACTGCACCGGGAGTGCCCGCGGCCCCTCCTGGGGCGATGCGTTGATCACCGCGGTCGGCGCCTGGTTCGCGATCACCGTGACCACGACGGTGGCCGTGTCGGTCGCGCCGTGGTCGTCGGTGACCGTGAGGGTCGCCGTGTACTCACCCGGCGTCGTGTAGGTGTGCGACGCGTTCGCGGTGGTCTTCTCCGAGCTGCCGTCGCCGAACTCCCAGGTCCAGGCGACGATCGTGCCGTCGGTGTCGGTCGAGCCCGATGAGGTGAACTGCACCGTGAGTGGCTCACGCCCGGAGGTCGGGTCGGCCGCCGCCACCGCCGTGGGCGCCTGGTTCGGCGTCACCGTCACCTCGACGGAGTCGGTCGCGGTGCCGCCGGCGTTGTCGGTCACCGTCAGCGTGGCGGTGTAGGTCCCCGCGAACTGGTAGGCGTGGGTCGGGTTGGGCAGTTTGGAGCTGCCACCATCGCCGAAGTCCCACTGGTACGAGGCGATCGTGCCGTCGGTGTCGGCCGAGCCCGCCGAGGAGAACGACACCGGCAGGCCGACCCGCACCGTGGTCGGGGTCGCCGAGGCGACCGCGGTCGGCGGCACGTTCGGCGCGGCGTCGACCCGGATCACGAGGGTGTCGGTGCCGGTCGCGCCCTCGGCGTCCGTGACGGTCAGCGTGACCGTGTAGTCGCCCTCCACCGGGAAGGTGTGGGTCGGGTTCGGGCTGTTCGAGAACGTGCCGTCGTGGCCGAAGTCCCAGTGGTGGGACACGATCCCGCCGTCCGGGTCGGACGAGGCGGACGAGTCGAACTGGACCGTGAGGGGCGCCTGCCCGGCGGTGACGCTGGCGTTCGCGACCGCGGTCGGCGCCTGGTTGGCGTTCGCCTGCACCGTCACGGTCGTCGAGTCGGTGGCGCCGTCGTCGTCGGTGACCGTCAGGGTCACCTCGTAGGTTCCGGGCGCGGTGAACTCGTGGGTCGGGTCGGCCTCGGTCGAGGTGCCGCCGTCGCCGAAGTCCCACTCGTAGGACTCGATCGTGCCGTCGGGATCGGACGAGCCCGACCCGGTGAACTGCACGTCCAGGGGCGCCTTGCCCGACGTGGGCGCCGCGCTCGCCACCGCGGAGGGCGGCTGGTTCGCGACGACCTCGATCGTCGTGGTCGCCGAACCCTCCGCGCCGTGCTCGTCGGTGACGGTGAGGGTCACCACGTGGGGGCCGACGGTGGTGAACAGATGGGACGGGTCGGCCTCGGTCGAGCCGGTGCCGTCACCGAAGTCCCACTCGTAGGACTCGATCGTGCCGTCGGGATCGGACGAGCCCGACCCCGTGAACTGCACGTCCAGGGGCGCCTTGCCGTAGGTCGGCTCCGCCCCGATCACCGCGACCGGCGGGTCGTTGGCCGTCGTGGCGGTGATCTCGGTGGTCGCGGACTGGGTCTTGCCGCCGTCGTCCCTGACGGTCAGCGTCGCGGTGAAGGTGCCGCCCTCGGTGTAGGTGTGCTGGACGTCGTCGCCGGCCGTGTCGACCACGACAGGTGTGCCGTCGCCGAAGTCCCAGCGGTACTCGACGATCGTGCCGTCGGGGTCGTCGGACCCGGCCGCCGAGAACGTGACCTTCAGCGGGGTGGTCCCGCTGGTCGGTTCCGCGCTGATCACCGCGATCGGCGTGGCGTTGCCGTCCGGCTCCGGTGGTGGCACGCACGCGGCGGCCACCAGTCCCACTGCCGCGACCAACCAGAGCAACGTGGTCCTGGATCGACGCATCTGTTCCCTCTCCCCTTGTCCCGCCTCACCCGATGCGAACTGCGAGTTTCGTCACACGTTCGTCATGGGAGCAAGCATCCGGGACGATGCTGGGGAGTTTTACCCAGTCGTCACCCCGCGGCGACGAGGTCGCCGTCGGCCTCCGGGGCGTGGTCCGGGTCCTCGGCGCGGGGGCTCGTGGCGCGTGGGCGCTTGACGTCCCAGATGATGCCGAGCTTCTCCAGCACGACCAGCACGTACCAGGTGACGTCGACCTCCCACCAGCGCAGGCCCTGGCGCGCCACGTAGGCGGCCTTGTGGTGGTTGTTGTGCCAGCCCTCGCCGAGCGTGAGCAGGGCGAGCCAGACGTTGTTCCTGCTGGTGTCGGTCGTCTCGAACCGGCGCGACCCGTACACGTGGGCGAGCGAGTTGATGAGGAACGTCGAGTGCCACAGCAGGACCGTGGAGAGCATGAACCCGATCAGCAGACCCGACCAGCCGCCGATGAGGAAGCTCACGACGCCGAGGGTCCAGGGGGCGATCCAGTCGTGGCGGGAGATGAAGCGGATCTCGGGGTACTTCGAGAAGTCCTTCATCGAGGACTCGGGCAGCGGCTTGCTGCCGTCCTCGAGGATCCACCCGACGTGGCTCCACCAGAACCCCTTCTTGGGCGTGTGCGGATCGTCGGGGGTGTCGGTGTAGCGGTGGTGGATCCGGTGGTGCCCGGCCCACCACAGCGGGCCCTTCTGCGCGGCGCTCGCGCCGCCGAAGGCGAGGATGAACTGGAAGACCCGCCCGGTGCGGAACGACCGGTGCGAGAAGTAGCGGTGGTACCCGGCGGTGATGAAGAACATCCGCACCAAGTAGTTGACCGCGAGGAGGATCCACGCCGTCGCGGTGACCCCGGTGAAGACCGCGAGGAGCGGCAGGAGGTGGACCGCGAAGAACGGGATCGAGGTCCAGGGGTTGATGCGACCGTGGGGGAAGCGTCCGGTGTCGATGGTGTGACCTTCTTGCTCTGGTCCGCCAACGATCTCCACCCGTACGGGTCGAGCCACTTCGGACACTGCTCACGTCCACCGCGAGGGCGGACCCGCGTCACGCTACCGGTGCCGGTGGCCGGCTTCGCACCGACGGGGCCGGCTTTCGGAGGGTTCGCTCAGGAAGCGCGCCGCTCCCGCGTAACCCCCGGCCGCGCGGCGGCCGGTACGCTCGGCGGCATGTCGGAGCGCACCGCCGCGACCGCACCGGAGTCGCCGGGCGGGGACCACGACGGCGTCGTGTTCTTCTGGCGGCGCGGCTGCGGGTTCTGCACCTCGCTGCGGCGTGGGCTGGAGGCCGCCGGCGTGCCCCTCGTGGAGGTCGACATCTGGAAGGACCCCCGCGGCGCCGCGGCCGTGCGCGCCATCACCGGTGGGGACGAGACGGTACCGACCGTGGTGGTGGGCGACACGCCGATGGTCAACCCGACCGCGCAGCAGGTGCTCGACGAGGTGGCACGCGTCGCGCCCGGGTTGCTCCCAGGCTGAGGCCCGTGGCAGCGGAGGACCTGGCCGTCGCGCCCGGGCTGCTCATCCCCGCGGCCGAGCTCGAGGAGCGCTTCTCCACCTCGGGCGGGCCCGGCGGCCAGCACGCGAACCGCGCCCGCACCCGGGTCGAGCTCCGCTTCGACGTCGCGGGGTCCGCCGCGCTCACCGAGCGCCAGCGCGCCCTGCTGCGCGAGCGGGTCGGCGACGAGGTGGTCGTGGTCGCCGAGGACGAGCGGTCGCAATCGCGCAACCGCGCGCTCGCCCGGGAACGGCTCGCGGCGCGGCTGCGCGCCGGCCTGGCGCCGCGGCGCGCACGCCGGCCCACGCGACCCACCGCGGCCTCGCGACGGCGCCGCCTGGAGGCGAAGCGCCGCCGCGCCGAGATCAAGCGGTCGCGCCGCCCACCGCGCGAGGACTGACGCGGCGAGGAACCCGCGCCGCGCGCTGCGGGCGCCCGCCGGCAGCCCGCTGCCCCGGGATGTGCGGCGCGGACGGGACGCGCCGGTATCCTGCCAGCTCCCTGCGGGAGACCTGCGGGGTTCCCCTTCCCCCGACACCGAAGGAACCTGATGAAGCGCCACTCACGCTGGCTCGTGGCCGTGCTGGCCGCGGCCGCCCTCGTCGCCGCCGCCTGCGGTGGTGGCGACGACGACTCCGCCTCCACGTCGTCCGACGGGTCGCGGGGCCCCGGAGCCGTCACCTCCACCGAGGACGTCCAGTCCGCCACCATCCAGATCGTCGCCAAGGGCAGCTTCGCGCAGCCGGCCGGCAGCCTCGCCGCGTACGAGGAGGTGGAGGGTGCCGGTTCGGGCAGCGGGTTCATCGTCACCCCCGACGGCATCGCGATCACCAACAACCACGTCGTGACCGGCGCGGCCACGCTCGAGGTGTTCGTCGGCGGCGACGACGAGCCGGTCAAGGCCAAGGTGCTCGGCGTCTCCGAGTGCAGCGACCTCGCGGTCATCGACCTGGAGGGCGACGGCTACCCGTACCTCGAGTGGTACGAGGGCGAGCCGAGCACCGGCCTCGAGGTCATCACCGCCGGGTTCCCCCTCGGCGACCCCGAGTTCACGATGACCCGCGGGATCGTGTCGAAGGCGAAGGCCGACGGCGACACGAACTGGGCCTCGGTCGAGTCGGTCATCGAGCACGACGCGGCGATCCAGCCCGGCAACTCGGGCGGCCCGCTGGTGTCGGTGAAGGACGCCCGGGTCGTGGCGGTCAACTACGCGGGCGGTGACCCCGGCACCGGCACCTCCCAGTACTTCGCGATCTCCGCGGCGCTCGCGAAGCCGCTCGCGGAGCAGCTGCGCGACGGTGACGTCGGCTCCCTCGGCGTGAACGGCACCGCGGTGGTCGACGAGGAGTCGGGCATCAGCGGCATCTGGGTGTCCTCGGTCGACACGAACAGCCCGGCCGGCGAGCTCGGCCTCAAGGGCGGCGACATCATCGAGAAGATCGAGGGCCTGTCGGTCGGCGCCGACGGCACCATGAAGGACTACTGCGACATCCTCGACAGCCACGAGGCGGGCGACAAGCTGTCGGTCCAGGTCCTGCGCTTCGAGGAGCAGGTCCGCCTCACCGGCCAGTTCAACGGCGACCCGCTGACCGAGTCCGAGTCGTTCGCCGCGGCGATCGAGGAGGAGGCCGGGGGCCTCGCCACCGGCACCGAGTACTCCGAGTACGTCACCGTGACCGACGACTCCGGCACGCTGTCGGTGCAGGTGCCGGCCGAATGGGCCGACGTCGACGGCCGGCCGATCACCATCGGCGACCAGCCGTACCCGAACGTCGAGGCCGCACCCGACCGCGACGCCTTCCGCAGCTCGTGGTCCGAGCCGGGCCTGTCGCTGAGCGCCGTCGGGCCGGCGGCCGGCAGCCCCGACGAGCTGCTCGCCGCGCTCGCCGGCAGCGCGTCGGCGGAGTGCACCGACGCCGGGGACCGCGAGTACAGCGACGGGCTCTACACCGGGCGGATGCACATCCTCACCGACTGCGGCGGCACCGGTGCGGCCACCGTGCTGATCGCGGCGCAGCCCGACGGCGGCGAGTTCACCGCCCTCGTGCTGGTGCAGATCCTCTCCGAGGCCGACGCCGCGGTGGTCGACCAGATCATCGCGACGTTCATCGCCAACCCCTGATCCCCGGTCCCCGGGCCCGCACGCACGACCCCCGGCGCCGTCGCCCGACGGCCCCGGGGGTCAACCGGGTCCGGGGGCGCGATCGGGCTCGAGGGTTGGCTCGGGTCGATCGGGCTCCGGTGCGTCCCGGGGCGGGGTGAGCGCGACGACCACCCCACCCGCGCCGACCTTTGGCTCGGACCCGGCCTCCAGCCACGTCACCTTGCCGCCCCGGACCACGGCCAACGGGATCGCCCGCGGGTGCACCCGCCGGTGCTCCTGCCAGTTGAACTCCTCGGTGAACGGGGTGGCCCGCACCGACCACCCGTCGCAGATCCGCCGGTCCAGCTCGGCGACGGTCGCGTCGTAGGAGAACAGCGGGCGCCCCACCACCTCCACCGGGGTGACCGTGCGCCGCTCCGAACGCTCGAGCGGCGCCTGGAACGTGTTACGCCGCCCGACCACGCTCGCGGCGTACCGCGCGGCCACCGTGTTGATCTCGTCGGTGCGGTCCAGCGCGAGGACCACCGACGCGTCCGCGATCCCGGCGCGCTCCCACGTCTCGGCGTCCAGCACGGGGCCGCTGGCGCACCGCAGCCCCTCCATCTTCGCGGCACGGCGGTCCTCCTCGTCGGTCGCGACGAGGATCGTCTCGGCGTCGACCTCGTCCCCGAGGTCGCGCAGCGTGGTCGCCAGGCTGCGGGGGAAGGGCCCGGCCCCGATGACGAGCGCCGGCCCGACGCCCGTCTCCACGAGCCCGAGGCGGCGGGCGAGCGGGCGGGCGGTGAAGCCCGAGAGCAGCACGGTGCCGGCGATCACCGTGAAGGTGGCCGTGACCAGCACGTGGCCCTGGTCGGACTCGCCGTCGGAGAGCCGCAGCGCGAACAGCGAGGAGATGGCGGCGGCCACGATGCCCCGGGGCGCCGTCGCCGCGAGGAAGAGCCGGCCGTTGCGCTCCAGGGTCGAGCCGATCGTGCTCACGAACACGGTGAGGGGCCGCACGAGGAGCACCATCGCCGCGAGGAACAGCAGCGTGCGGTGCCCCACGTCGGTGAGCGTGTCGGGGCTGATGCGCGCCGCGAGGACGACGAAGACGCCGGAGATGAACAGCGTGCCCAGCGTCTCGTTGAACGCGAGCACGTCCCTGACGTGCGCACGGCGCTGCGCGCCGAGGGCGACGCCGGCGACGGTCACCGCCAGGAGGCCCGACTCCGGTTGCACGTGGTCCGACGCGGCGAACGCCGCGAGCACGACCGCGAGGGTGACGACGCTCTGCAGCTGGTCGGGCACGAGGAACCGGCCGAGCGCGAGCGCGAGCAGGCCCGCTGCGAGGAGGCCGAACCCGACCCCGCCCACCGCGGCGAGCACCAGCTTCGTGGCGGCGGCGCGCTCCCCTGTCCCGAAGAACGCCTCGAACACCAGCACGGTGAGCACCGCGCCCATGGGGTCGATGAGGATGCCCTCGGCCTCGAGGATCCGGCCGGTCCGGCCCCGCAGCCCGATCGAGCGCACGAGCGGCCCGATCACGGTCGGGCCGGTCACGATGAGCACGGAGGCGACCAGCCAGGCGAGGCGCCGGTCCACCCCGAGGAGCAGCTCGGCCGCCAGCGCACCGCCGACGAGGGTGACGGCGGCCCCCATCGTGAGCAGCCGCATCACGACCGTGCCCGCCAGGCGGAGGCCGGCGTGCCCCAGGGCCAGGGAGCCTTCGAACAGGATGACCGCGACCGCGAGGCTCACCGCGGGGAACAGCATCTCGCCATAGGTGTGGTCCGGGTCGAGCACCCCGCTGACCGGGCCGAGCAGCACCCCGGCGACCAGCAGGAACACGATCGCGGGGACCCGCACCCGGGCACCCACCCACTGGGCGGCGGCGCCGACCAGCAGGATGAGCGCGGTCGCCCCCACCGGTTCCCTGACCACGTCCCTCACCCGCTGCGGACCTCCACCTCCGATGGCACCACCCTCAGTCGGCGGCGCGCTCCCGCAGGAACACCTGCACGGAGCGGGCCGGCATGAACATCGCCTCGCCGGGCTCCCCGGTTGCAGGTTCGCCCGTCGGCCGGTTCGTGTCGAGCACGTGCCGCCACCCCTCGGCCGGCAGCTTCCACTCGAGCTGCTCGTGGTGCGCGTTGAGCACGAGCAGGAAGGAGTCGTCGACGATCGCGCGCCCCCGCTCGTCGCGCGCGTGGATCGCGTCGCCGTCGAGCAGCACGGCGACGCTCCTCGCGAACGTCTCGTCCCAGTCCTCGTCGGCCATCTCGGAGCCGTCCGGCCGGTACCAGCGGATGTCGACGGTGCCGCGGATCGGGCGGCCCTGGAACCAGCGCCGGCGGCGGAGCGCCGGGTGGTCGCGGCGCAGCGCGACGAGCCGGCGGGTGAACTCGAGCAGGTCGCGGTCGACGTCGCCCCAGTCGAACCAGGAGACCTCGTTGTCCTGGCAGTAGGCGTTGTTGTTGCCGCCCTGGGTGCGACCGAGCTCGTCGCCGCCGAGCAGCATCGGCACGCCCTGGCTCAGGAAGAGGGTGGCGAGCAGGTTCCGCTGCTGGCGCGCCCGGCAGGCCAGCACCTCCGGATCGTCGGTGTCGCCCTCGGCGCCGCAGTTCCACGAGCGGTTGTGCGACTCGCCGTCGGCACCGTCCTCGCCGTTCGCCTCGTTGTGCTTCCCGTCGTAGGAGACGAGGTCGCGCAGGGTGAACCCGTCGTGCGCGGTGACGAAGTTGATGCTCGCCGCGGGTGAGCGGCTGTCGTTCTGGTAGAGGTCGCTCGACCCCGTCAGCCGCGACGACAGCTCGCCGAGGGTCTCCGGCTCGCCGCGCCAGAAGTCCCGAACCGTGTCGCGGTAGCGGCCGTTCCACTCGGACCACAGCGGGGGGAAGTTCCCGACCTGGTAGCCGCCGTCTCCGACGTCCCACGGCTCCGCGATCAGCTTCACCTGGTTCACCACCGGGTCCTGCTCGACGAGGTCGAAGAACGCGGAGAGCCGGTCGACCTCGTGGAACTGGCGGGCGAGGGTGGAGGCCAGGTCGAAGCGGAAGCCGTCGACGTGCATCTCGGTGACCCAGTACCGCAGCGAGTCCATGATCAGCTGCAGCGAGCGCGGGTGGCGCACGTTGAGGCTGTTCCCGGTGCCGGTCGTGTCGTAGTAGAAGCGGGGCTCGTCGGGCACCAGCCGGTAGTAGGCCGGGTTGTCGATGCCCTTGAAGCCGAGCACCGGCCCGAGGTGGTTGCCCTCGGCGGTGTGGTTGTAGACGACGTCGAGGATCACCTCGATGCCCGCCTCGTGCAGGGCGCGCACCATCGCCTTGAACTCGTGCACCTGCTCGCCGCGCTGCGCGGTCGCGTAGCCGTTGTGCGGGGCGAAGTACCCGATCGAGTTGTACCCCCAGTAGTTGCGCAGCCCCCGCTCCACCAGGTGCGCGTCGTGCACGAACTGGTGCACCGGCAGCAGCTCGACGGCGGTGACGCCGAGCCCGGTGAGGTGGTCGATCGCCGCGGGGTGCGCGAGGCCCGAGTAGGTGCCCCGCAGTGCCTCAGGGATGTCCGGGTGGGTGGCCGTGAACCCCTTGACGTGCACCTCGTAGATGACCGACTCGTGCAGCGGCACGTCCGGCGGCCGGTCGTTGCCCCAGTCGAACCAGGGGTTGTGCACCACCGAGCGCGGCACGTGCGGCGCGCTGTCGTCGTCGTTGCGGGACCCGTCCTCCCAGTCGCAGGGGAAACAGGCCTGGTCCCAGTCGACCTCGCCCTCGACCGCCGTGGCGTACGGGTCGGGCAGCAGCTTCGCCGGGTTGCACCACAGCCCCCTGTCGGGGTCCCAGGGGCCGTGCACCCGGTAGCCGTAGCGCTGCCCGGGTGACACGCCGGGCAGGTACGAGTGCCAGCGGTGGGCGTCGACCTCGTCGAGCGTGACGCGCTCCTCGCGGCCGTCCTCGTCGAAGAGGCACAGATCGACGCGCTCCGCGACCTCGGAGAACAGCGCGAAGTTCGTGCCGGCCCCGTCGTAGCGGGCCCCGAAGGGCTGGGGGCGGCCCGGCCACACCTCCTGTGCTGCTGCCCCCTGTGCCGCTGCACCGCTCGGGCTCATGCCACGTCCTCCCGTCCCGGCGCATCCCTACCCAGCTCGCCGCCGCCTGCGTCGTCCCCGCCCGCGCCGTCGCCCCGGTGCTCGACGAGCACGACCGAGTCGGGAGGGAGGTGCGCCCGGTCGCGCTCCAGCCGCGCCGAGGCGTCCGAGGCGAGGAGCGGGCAGGCTCCCGAGGGCACCGGCAACCGGACCCCGGTCGGGCCGAGGTTCGCGAGGACCTCGATCGCACCCCGGCGCACCCGGACCCAGCCCTCGGACGCCGAGGGGTCCGGGCCCACCTGCACCTCCGTGCACCCCGGGCGCGGGTCGGTCAGCTCGGGGCGCGCCCGGCGCAGCGCGAGCAGCCGCCGGTACCAGTCGAGCACCCCGGCGTGCGGATCCCGGGCGGGTTCGTCCCAGTCGAGCACCGAGGCGCGGTGGGTGGCCGGGTCCTGGGGGTCGGGCACCTCGGCCGGGTCCCACCCGAACGCCGCGAACTCGCGGCGCCGACCCTCGCTGACGGCGCGGGCGAGCTCGGGGTCGTCGTGGTCGGTGAAGTAGCGGAACGGGGTCGTCGCGGCCCACTCCTCGCCCTGGAACAGCATCGGGGTGAACGGGGACGTGAGCAGCAGGGCCGCGGCGACGCGCAGGCGGCCCTCGCCGACGAGCGCGCCGAGCCGTTCGCCCGCGGCGCGGTTGCCGACCTGGTCGTGGTTCTGCACGCTGACGACGAACCGGTCGCCGGGGAGCCCGGTGGGCGGCCGGCCGTGGACCCGCCGGCGGTGCGGCGAGTACCTGCCGGCGTACACCCACGCCTGCCCGAGCGCGACCGCGAGGTCGTCGAGGGTGCCGAAGTCCTCGTAGTAGCCGGACCGCTCGCCGGTCAGCACGGCGTGCAGCGCGTGGTGCCACTCGTCGGCCCACACGGCGTGCAGCCCGTACCCGCCCGCCTCGCGCGGCCGCACGTCGCGGGGGTCGTTGCGGTCGGACTCCGCGACGAGGAACAGGGGTCGCCCGAGGTGGGCGGCGAGCGCGTCGACCTCCTCGGCGAGCTGCTCGAGCAGGTGGACGGCGGAGTCGTCGACGAGCGCGTGCACGGCGTCGAGCCGCAGGCCGTCGAGGTCGTGGTCGCGCAGCCACCCGAGCGCGACGTCGACGAGGAACCGACGCACCTCGTCGCTGCCGGGGCCGTCGAGGTTGAGCGCCGCGCCCCAGTTCGTGTGGTGCACCGTCGAGAAGTACGGGCCGAACTCCGCGAGGTGGTTCCCCGACGGCCCGAGGTGGTTCAGCACGATGTCGAGCACGACCCCCAGGCCGCGGTCGTGGCACGCGTCAACGAAGCGGCGCAGCCCGGCCGGCCCGCCGTACGGCGCGTGCACCGCGCGGAGCGCGACGCCGTCGTAGCCCCAGCCGTGCACGCCCGGGAACGCGGCGACCGGCATGAGCTCCACCGCGTCGACGCCGAGCTCGACGAGGTGGTCGAGCCGGTCGATCGCCGCGTCGAAGGTGCCCTCGGGGGTGAACGTGCCGACGTGCAGCTCGTAGAGCACCGACCCTGCGAGCGGCACGCCGCGCCACGCGCGCGACGCGGCGCTCCGGGGCACCCGACCGGCCGACGCACCCACCCGGCCCGGGTCCACGACCTCGGAGGGTGCGTGCACGCCGTCGGGCTGGGACCGGGAGCGGGGGTCGGGCCGGGCCGGCCCGCCGTCGAGCGAGTAGGCGTAGCGGGTGCCGGGGACCTCCGGCTCGTCGCTGGTCCACCAGCCCCGCGCCCCGCGGCGCATCGGCAGGCGTCGGCGGGGTGCGTCGCCCGCGCCGATGACCAGCTCGACGGCCTCGGCGTGCGGTGCCCACACGGCGAAGGTGCGCGGCGTCACGACGCCGTCCCCTCCCGCTCGAGCACGGCGACGGGGAAGTCGCCGAGCAGCAGGCGCCGTTCGACGGGCCCGCCCTCGTGTCGCTCGCCGGTGAGCACGTGGGCCCAGCTCCCGCGTGGCAGGTCGACCTTCGCGTCGGCCGGTGCACCGTCGGGCGAACCGGCTGCCGCGTCGAGCGCGGTGCCCAGCGCGGCGACGGCGACGAGGTCGCCGCGGGTGAACGCGAGGGTCCGCTCCGCCGCGGTGCCGTGCACCGCGAGCGGCTCGTAGGTCGTGCTCCGGTAGGCGTCGGGACGCCGGCGCCGGTGGTCGACCAACCGGCGCCAGAGCGCGAGCTTCACCCCGCCGGGGTCGTCGAGCTCTCCCGACGGCGACGGCAGCGGCCCGGACACCTCGGGCAGCGCCGCGTCGAGCACGGCGATCCGCTCGTGGTCCACCGCCCGGCGGTTGTCGGGGTCGACCAGGGAGAGGTTCCACACCTCGTCGCCCTCGTAGAGGTCGGGCACGCCCGGGCAGGTGCAGGCCAGCGCCACCTGCACCAGCGAGCCGGCCCGGCCGCGCTCGACCACGCGGTGCTCGGCGAGGAAGCTCCCGAGCTCGGCTCGGAAGGCGGGATCCGCGTGCAGGCTGCGGCAGAAGCGCTCGACGGCCGCGTCGTAGTCGGGGTCGGGCGCGGTCCAGGAGGTGTGCAGCTTCGCCTCCTTGGTGGCCTTCTCGGCGAAGGCGACGAGACGGTCCACCTCCAGCGGCCACGCGCCCAGCAGCGTCTGGTACAGGAGGTACTCGGTGTTGGCGTCCAGCCGGTCGCCGCGGTGGTGCCCGTGGCGGTCGAACCACCGGCTGACCAGCTCCCGCCACGGACCGGGGAGGCGTGACAGCACGTGGAGGCGGGCGCGCACGTCCGCGCTGCGCTTGGAGTCGTGGGTCGACAGGGCGAGCATCGTCGCCGGCCACCGCGACGCCGTCGCGGCCATGTCCTCGTGGAACGCCGAGACCGGGCGGCCGAAGGTGCCGGGGTCGCCACCCACCTCGCACAGCGAGGCGAGCCGGTGGTACCGGTAGAACGCGGTGTCCTCGACGCCCTTCGCCATGACCGGCGCGGCGACCTGCGGGAAGCGCAGGGCGAGCTCCCGCTGCAGCTCCGGCTCGGCGCGGCCGTCCGCTCGCAGCAGGAGCAGGTCGCCGAGGAAGGAGAGCAGCTCGCCGTCGAGGTCGGGGCGGCGCCGGGCCGCGAGCGCGACGGCGCGCTGCACGACCGCCACGTCCGAGCCGCTCACCGGTCGATCGGGTTGCACGTAGGTGCGGTACACGTCGAAGGCCGCGAGCAGCTCCCGCACCGCGTGGTGCAGGTCGCGGCGGGTGTGGTCGCGATGCCGCCGCTCCGCCGCGCAGATCTCCGCGAGGCGACGGGTGAGGGCCCCGACCTCCGAGGCGAGGTCGTGCGACATCACCTGGTGCTTCGCCGCGGTGACGACCTCGTCCCAGGTCTCCGCCACGCCGGTGAGGTCCCGGTACGTGGCGGTGCACGCCTCCTCCCCCGCCGGGTCGACGAGCAGCCCGTCGACGCGGTGGGCGAACTCGTACCCGGTCGTCCCGTCGACGGGCCAGGTGTCGGGGAGCTGCTCGTCGCCCTCGAGGATCTTCTCGACCACGACCCGGCGCTGGGCGCCGACCTCCCGGCGCAGCCGGTGCAGGTAGCCCTCGGGGTCGCGCAGGCCGTCCACGTGGTCGATGCGGAGGTCGTCCACCGCGCCGTTCGCGACCAGGTCGAGCACGGTGCGGTGCACGTCCGCGAAGACCTGGTCGTCCTCGGCGCGCAGCCCGACGAGGGTGTCGATGTTGAAGAAGCGCCGGTAGTCGAGCTCCTCGTCCGCGGTGCGCCAGTGGGCCAGCCGGTAGTGCTGGCGCCCCAGCACCTCGTCGAGCGCGTCCGGGTCCGCGGAGAGCGCCGCCAGCGCGGCGTCGTCGAGGTGCGGGTCGGTGCTGCCGGGTGCGAGCGGGAGCTCGTGGTCGTGGTAGCGGACGACGAACCCGTCGCCGTCCCGCTCGACCCGGAGGCTGCCGGCCTCGAGCTCGCGGCCGTAGTGGTCCCCGAGGATCGGCACCAGCACGGTCCAGTCGGCCCGGGGATCGGCGCTCTGCCACTCGATGTCGAAGTGGCGGGCGTACCGGCTGTCCGGGCCGTTCGCGAGCACGTCCCACCACCAGCGGTTGGCCCGGCCGTCGCGCGCCATGTGGTTCGGCACGATGTCGACCATCAGCCCCATCCCGTGCTGGCGGAGCGTGGCGACGAGGCGTGCCAACCCGTCGGGGCCGCCGAGGTCGTCGCTGATGCGGTCGTGGTCGACGACGTCGTAGCCGTGCTCGCTGCCCTCCGCCGCCTGCAGGATCGGCGAGCAGTACAGGTGGCTGACCCCGAGCCGGGCCAGGCGCGGCACGATGGCCGCGGCGTCGTCGAAGGTCCAGCCCCGGTGCAGCTGGACCCGGTACGTGCAGCGTGGAGGGGGTCCCTGCGTGGCGGCCGCGGTCACGGGGGGTGCCCTACCCCCGCGCCGCGTCGGCGAACCGTGTCGGGCGCCACGTCGGCCCCGGCGGAGCGATCCCCGCCACGGGCGTGCGCGAAACTGGGGGCCTGCCCTCGTAGCTCAGTCGGATAGAGCGACCGCCTCCTAAGCGGTAGGCCACAGGTTCGATTCCTGTCGAGGGCGCAGCTCGTTCTGTTCGGCGGCCGTCAAGGATCCCCTTGACGGCCGCCGAACAGAACGGGGTGGGGCGTGTCAGCCGGCGGCGCGGATGCGGCGGAGCGGCGGGACCGTCGGCGGCGGTTGGCGGCGCGGCGGCAGCGACTCGAGCAGCTCGGTCGTGGCGTCGGTGACCAGGGCGACCGCCCGCTCGAACGCGGCCTCGGTGGCGGCCGAGGTGCTCTGCACCCCGCTGACCTTGCGCACGTACTGGCGGGCGGCGGCCTCGATCTCCTCGGCCGTCGCGGGCGGCTCCAGCCCCCGGAGCGTGGTGATGTTGCGGCACATGCCGGCGATTCTCGCGCCGGTCGGCCCGTTCAGGTACGGCTGCGCCGCTCGAGGAGCCCCCGCACGTAGCGGGCCTGGCCCGCGTGCTGGATGTCGTCGTCCGCGATGCTCACGAGGCGCACGCCCATGCTGACCGGCGGGTCCCACCGCTCGTCGACGATCCGGTCGAGGTCCTCGGCCGTGCAGGCCTGGAGGAACCTGCGGGTCCGGACGGCCACCACCTCGTGGTAGCCCAGCAGCGCCTCCGGCCCGTCGGGCCGCACCGCGCCGACCTGCTCCGCGGTGTGCCCGTAGCCGGTGTCGTGGGGGTCGGGTGCGAGCCCGAACCGCCGGGCCCAGTCGCCCTCGACCCACTCCTGTTCGACGTCGAGGAGCTCGGCCACGTGGCTGTCCTGCACGCGGGTGAGGTGCCACACCAGCCAGGCGATCGTGTTCGCGCCCGGCTCGGGGCGCTCGACGAGCGTCGCGGCGTCGAGCCCCGTCACCACGTCGCGCACGTGCTCGTCGACACGTCCGTACAGGTCGAGCAGCAGGTCCGACACGTCCACGGCGGCACCCCCTCGGTCGCGCGACCGCGATGCTGCCACGCCGCTGCGGGACCTGGCCGTCCCGACCACTGGGGCGTCGGCGGTAGCGTCCCGACGCGTGCTGCGTCCGGCGCTCGCCCCCCTCCTCTCGATCGCGGTCCTCCTCGCGCTCGCAGCGGGGTGCGGCGGGACCCCGGACGACCGGGCCGCCTCCTCCGACCCCACGACCACGGCGCCCGGGACGACGTCCAGGGTCCCGTCACCGACGACCGCGCCACCGGACACGGCTCCCCCGCCCGCACCCGACCCCGCGGCGGACCTGCTCGACGCGGCGTGCGACGGCCGGCTGGAGGTGAGCACGGTCGCCACGCTGCCCGCGCACCTCACCTCCGTGTCGGGCCTCGCCGCGAGCCACCGCCACCCCGGGGTCGTGTGGGCGGTCGAGGACAGCTTCGAACCGCCGGTCGTCACCGCGCTCGGGCCGGACGGCGCGGTGCTCGCGACCGTCCGCCTCACCGGCGCGCCGCTGATGAACCTCGACTGGGAGGCGCTCGCCGTGGGGCCGGGACCCGACGGCGAGCCCTGGGTGCACGTGGGCGACGTCGGCGACAACCTGGGGGTGCGCCCCCACGTGCGCATCCACCGCTTCCCCGAACCGGAGCTGCGGGACGCGACCCTGACCCCGGAGACCGTCGTCGCGCACCACCCGGAGGGCCGGCCCGACGTCGAGGCCATGGCCGTCGACCCCGAGGGGCGCACGTGGCTCGTGGAGCTGCGCGGCGACGCGCCGGCGGGCGTCCTGCTCCTCGGGGCGGACGGCCGGCTCGAGCGGCGCGGCGAGCTGGACCTCGGCGGCGAGCAGGTGACCGCGATCGACCTCTCCGCCGACGGGTCCGTGCTGGCCGTGCGCACCGACCGGTCCCTCCGGCTGCACCCGGTCCCCGACGGCGGGGACCTGCTCGACGCGCTCGACGCGCCGCCGTGCGCCACACCGGAGCTCGACGAGCGGCAGGGCGAGTCCGTGGCGCTGCTGCGCGACCGTCCCGGCGTGGTCACCGTCAGCGAGGACGAGTCCGGTTCGCCCGTCGAGCTCCACCTCACCGCGCCCGCGGGTTGAGCGGGGTCACCCGTCGGGCGCGGCCAGCCGGCGCAGCCCGGCCCGGCGGATGCCGTCGGCCATGCGGTCGAGCAGCTCGGCCAGCTCGTCGGTCGCCTCGATCCCGACCGGGAACTCCGACGCCAGCATGATCGCCGCGTGTGCCGGCCACTCCGGCCACTCGGCACGGACGGTGACGCGCACGGGCGAGCCCTCGGGCGCCTCGACCTCCGCACCGAGCCGGCGGGCGACGGGCTCCACCTGCTCGAGCGGCGCGTGCACCTCGACCACGGCGCGGTGGCGCGACGGCATGTCCCGCATCGCCTGCTCGACGAAGGCGGCGGCGTCGTCCGCGGGCAGCGGCCTCGGCCGGAAGCGGACCCCTGCGAGGCGGGGCTCGGTCATCCGGTCGACCCGGAAGGTCCGCCAGTCCTCGCGCCGCACGTCCCACGCGACCAGGTACCAGCGACGACCGGCCGACACGAGCTGGTGCGGCTCGACGAGGCGCCGGGACCCGTCGCCGTCGCGGCGCTCGTAGTCGAAGCGGACCTGCTCGTGGTCCCGGCACGCCTGGGCGAGCACGGCGAGCGCCTCGGCGTCGACCGTGGGCCCGGTGCCACCCCAGCGCAGCGGCACCACGTTGGCGTGCACCGCGGCGACCCGCCTGCGCAGCCGGTCCGGCAGCACCTGCTCGAGCTTCGCGAGGGCGCGCAGCGACGTCTCCTCGATGCCGGCGACGGCGGCGCCGGTCGCGGCCCGCAGGCCGACGGCGATCGCGACCGCCTCGTCGTCGTCGAGCAGCAGCGGCGGCATGTGGGCACCGGCGGCGAGGCGGTAGCCGCCGGCCGCGCCGGGCGTCGCGTCGACCGGGTAGCCGAGCGAGCGCAGGCGTTCGATGTCGCGCCGGAGGGTGCGGTCGCTGACGCCCAGCCGCTCGGACAGCTCGGCACCGGTCCAGAAGCGGTGGGTCTGCAGCAGCGACAGCAGCTCGAGGACCCTCGAGGTCGGATCGGCCATGCGCACAGCTTCCCTCGCGCCACGGACAGGACGTGTCCGTAATCCCGGCGCGGGTCGGCACCGCGCCCACCTCCGGCGTGAGGACGGCACCGGTACGGTGGCGGGCGTGGTCGACGCGATCGTGATCGAGCGGAGGTTCCGAGGTCCGCCGGACTCCGGCAACGGAGGGTGGACCTCAGGTGCGCTGGCGTCGACGCTCGGGATGCCCGCCGAGGTCACGCTCCGACGGCCACCGCCGCTGGACGTGCCGCTCGAGGTGCGCCGCAGCGGCGACCGCGCGGTCCTGCTCCACGGCGGGGAGGTCGTCGCGGAGGCCGTCCCGGACGACGGCGAGCTGGAGTGGCCGCCGTTCGTCCCACCGGAGGAGGCGGCCGCGGCCACCGAGCGCTACGCGGGCCACCGGGAGCACATGTTCCCGTCGTGCTTCACCTGCGGGACCGGGCGCGCCGAGGGCGACGGCCTGCGGATCTTCGCCGGGCCGGTGGCCGGTGCCGATCGGCTGGTCGCCGCGATCTGGGTGCCGTCCGCAGCGGATGCCGGAGCCGACGGCCTGCTGCCCGCGCCGATCGTGTGGGCGGCGCTGGACTGCCCGTCGGTGTGGCCGTGGCTCGGTGACGGCACCGTCGCCCTCCTCGGCAGGATGACCGCCCGGGTCGAGCGGACCCCCACCGCCGGCGCGCCGTACGTCGTCGTGGGCCAGGGCACGGGCTCGGAGGGGCGGAAGCGCTTCGGCGCCGCCGCGATCTACGGACCCGACGGCACGCGCCACGCCGTGTCGCGCACCACCTGGATCACCGTCGGGGGCTGAGGTGCCGCGCGTCCTGGTCGTGCACCACACCCCGTCCCCCGCCCTGGACGCCATGTTCCGGGCGGTGATGGACGGCGCCACGAACGACGCGCTCGAGGGGATCGAGGTGGTCGCCCGGCCCGCGCTCGCGGCGACCGCCATCGACGTGCTCGAGGCGGACGCGTACGTGCTCGGCACCCCGGCGAACCTCGGCTACATGTCCGGGGCGCTCAAGCACTTCTTCGACCTCGTGTACTACCCGTGCCTCGACGCCACCCAGCGCCGCCCGTTCGGGATGTACCTGCACGGCAACGACGACGTCACCGGTGCCCGCCGCTCCATCGAGAAGGTCACCGGCGGGCTCGGCTGGCGGCCGGTGCACGCGCCGGTGGAGGTCACCGGCCACCCGACCCGAGCGGACCTCGACGAGTGCTGGGACCTCGGCGCGACCGTCGCCGCCACGCTCCTCCACTAGCGGGCTCGACGAGCGCCCCGCGCCCCGGTGGGGTCAGGGCGCGGCGGGTGCGGGGCGGGTGCCGCGCAGCAGGCGGCCGGGCAGCTCGCCGGTGTGCTCCCCATCGAGGAAGGTGACCGCACCGGACTTCACCGTCGCGACGTAGCCCCGTGCGGTCTGCATGAGGCGGCGCCCACCGGCGGGCAGGTCGTGCACGATCGTCGGCGGGTGGCAGGCGAGCGCGTCGAGGTCGATGACGTTGAGGTCGGCGAGGTACCCGGGCGCGACGACCCCTCGGTCGAACCAGCCCATGTGGCGGGCGTTGCGCTGGGTGTGCCCGTGCACGATGCGCTCCACCGGGATGCGCTCGCCGCCACGCCGGTCCCTCACCCACACCGTCAGCGACGAGGTGGTCATCGACGCGTCGCAGATCGCCCCGCAGTGCGCGCCCGCGTCGGACAGGCCGAACAGCGTGTTCGGCGCGGTGATCATCGAGTGCAGGTCGTCGAAGTTCCCGTGGGCGAAGTTGAACAGCGGCAGGTACAGCAGCTGCTCGCCGCCGCGCTCGAGCAGGAGGTCGTACGCGAGCGCCGCGGGCTCGACGCCCCGCCGGCGCGCCTCGGCGGCGACCGACCCGTCGCGGTCCAGCTCGTAGTCGACGGGGTCGCCGAGCTGGAAGAACACGTCGAAGCCGCAGGTGATCTGCTGGAGGATCCCGGGGCTCATCGACGCGGCCATCCCTGCGTGCTCCGACAGGACGCGCTCCCGGCGGGACGGGTCGCGCAGCGCCCGGACCCGCTCGGCCAGCGGCAGCTGCGCGACCTCGCCGTAGGAGGGGCACAGCAGGAACGGGTTGGCGGAGGCCTGCAAGCCGAGCAGCACCCCGATCGGGCGCGAGGCGACCTGTGCCTTCACGTCGAGCCCGTCGGCGACCATCCGGTCGACCCAGTCCATCTGGAACCGCCACCGCTGCGGCGAGTGGTACGCCTGCTGCATCGTGAACGACAGCGGCCGGCCGCTGGTGCGCACGAAGCGCTCGAGCAGGTCGAGCTCCCGCTGCGCCTCGTCGTCATCGGGGGTCTGGTAGAGGTCGCTGATCAGCTGCATGACGCCCGCGCCCGACTCGGCCAACGCGGTGGCGATGACCATGAGCTCCGCCTCGCCCGCGGTGAGCGTGCCGATGTTGTCCCCCGCCGAGGTGCGGTGCACCTCGGTGCGGGAGGTGGCGAACCCGATCGCCCCCGCGGCGAGGGCCTCGCGCACGTGGCGCGCCATCTCGGCGAGCTCCCCCTCGGTCGGGGTCGCCGTGTGGTCCGCTCCCCGCTCGCCCATCACGTAGGTGCGCAGCGCGGCGTGCGGGAGGTGGGCCGCCACGTCGAGGGTGTAGGCACGCCGCTCGAGGGCGTCGAGGTACTCGGGGAAGGTCTCCCAGTCCCAGGTGAGGCCCTCGGCGAGCGCGGTGCCGGGGATGTCCTCGACCCCTTCGAGCAGGCTGATGAGCCAGTCGTGCCGGTCGGGGGCGGCGGGCGCGAACCCGACCCCGCAGTTCCCCATCGCGATCGTCGTCACCCCGTGCAGCGACGACGGCGCCACGATCGGGTCCCAGGTGACCTGGCCGTCGAAGTGGGTGTGGATGTCCACGAAGCCGGGGGTGACGAGCGCGCCGTCGGCGTCCAGCTCGCGGCGGCCCCGCCCGGGCACCTCCCCGACCGCGGTGATCAGCCCGTCGGTGACCTCGACGTCGCCCCGGCGCGGCGGGGCGCCGGTCCCGTCGACGACCGTGCCGTTGCGGATGACGAGGTCTGCCATGTGGTCCCCCTGTGCCGACGCGACCCGCCCCCGGGTCACCCGACTCCCCACGCTGCCACGGCCGCACCGCCGTGTCAGCCCGCCGCGGGCGGCGTGCGATCAGCCGCGGCCGATCGGCACGTCGACGAACGCCTCGAGCTCGGTGAACGGGTCGGGTTGGGAGTGGATCCGCACCCGCCAGGTCCCCTCGAAGGGCACGCGCACGAAGGTCATCGAGTGCCCGAGGGTGATGACCTGCATGTCGGCCTCGATCGGACCGACGTCCTCGTCGGGCAGCTCGAGCGACAGCTGCAGCTCGCCGACCGACGGCATGAGGCGTCCGGCGTCGTCGATCGCGGTGACGTGCACCTCGTTCATCCCGCGGGTGGCGGGGTCGAAGGTGATCTCGGCCTGCCCGTCCCCGTACTCGACGCGCTCGATGAAGTACCCGCCGCCGACGTCGCCGGCGACCGAGGGCGGCGGCACCTGGGCGAGGACCGCGCCGAGGGCGAGCGCGACGGCCAGCACGACCATCTCGGCGCGCACGCCGGTGCGCACCGCCGCCACGGTGTCGTCGTGCACGAGCGTCGCGGTGCGGGCGGCACCCTCGGCGTCGGGCGCGCTCGCCGCGTCGCCGTCGCCGGTGTCACCGCCGTCGCCGGCGGCTGCCTCGGCCCCGAGCGCGGCGGATCGGTTCCGCCACGCGAGCACGACCGCGACCACGAGCGACGCGACCTTGGCGATGCCGAGCCGTCCGTAGGCGGTGCCGGTGAGCTCGTCGAGCCCGACCCGGTCGACCACCAGGGCGACGCCGGTGACCGCGAGCGCCACGACGCAGCCCACCCCCACGGGCGAGAACCGGCGGACCTCGTGCACCAGGCGGCCGGGCTCGACCCGCGACAGGTGCTCGAGCCGGAACAGCCCCACCCCCCACACGACCGCGGCGAGGACGTGGAGGAGGGTGGCGGTGGCCGACAGCGCCACGGGGGCCACGGCGACCGCGTGGCCCTGCAGCGCCACGGTGACGCCGACCCCTGCGGCGAGCAGCAGCTCGAGTCGCTCGGTGACCGCGAGCGCGGACGCGACGAGCCCCGCCACCGACAGCAGCAGCGCGACCACCGCGCCCCGGCCGCTGGTGGTCGACAGCACGACGTCGAGCGAGCCGGACAGGGACGACCCGACCGCCACGAGGGCCCCGGCCAGGAGCAGCGCCGTCCCCGCCGTGATCACCACCCAGTGGAGGCCCCACCAGCGCGGCATCGGCCCGGCGCGCTCGACCAGCACACCGCCGACGCACGCGACGAGCCCGCCCACCGCGAGGACCGCGCCGAGCGCCCGGAGGACGTCGGCCAGCGGGGACCCGCCCACGTCCGCGGCGTCGACCGGCTCGGTGAGCGTCGCGCTCCGGAGGTGGAAGAGGTAGGCGCCCGAGACCTGGTGCCCGTCCGCCGAGACGACCTTCCAGGCCACCGTGTAGGACCCGTCGACCTCCAGCTCCGGCACGGAGGCGGTGAGGACCTCGCCCTCGGCGCGCACCTCCGCGACGTCGAGCTCCTCCGCGGCGGGGTCGAACAGGCGCACCGAGTCGTCGGTCGGCGTGACCGCCTCGCTGAAGGTCAGCCGGATCTCGGTGGGAGGTTCGGCGAGCTGCTCCTCGGGCCCCGGCGACATCTCGAGCAGCGACGCGTGCGCGGCCGCGGGCGCGGCGGCGAGCAGCAGCAGACACCCTGCCGCGGCGAGCAGCGCGAGCGCCCGGGGCACCGCACGCGAGGCGACGGTGGTTCGTGTTCGGAGAGCACCCACGGCGCCAGTCTGGCCGCTCGCGGCAGCTGTGCCGGGCCGGGCCCCCACCAGGGGGCGGGGGCGGCGCGGCGGGGTGGGTCACCCGCGGATCCGGGTCGATCGACAGGGGTGACGTTGGGCACATCGGCCTGTTGCATCGGCAGTGCAGGTAGTTGCAGACTTCAGCGCACATCCGGCACGGGCGGGACCGGATGGGGGCGGACCATGGGCGGCGACGACATCTCCAGGGCAGGGATCGACAGCGGGGCCGGGATGGAGCCGGTGCCGTCGGTGCGCACGGCGCTGGTGCTGGGGGCCGGCGGCACGGTCGGGATCGCCTACCACGCGGGTGTGCTGAAGGCGCTGCTGGACGCGGGCGTGGACCCCCAGGCCGCCGACCTGGTGGTCGGCACGTCGGCCGGCGCGATCGTCGGCTCCATCCTGCGCGGCCACCACGACCTCGAGGAGATCTGGGACCTCGCGCTGAGCGACGAGAACCCGTTCACGGAGGGCGAGCCGTTCTTCCGCCCCGAGGTGGTGTTCAGCCAGGGCTGGCGCACCCCCGCCGGGCTGGCCCGCCGGGCGGTCGGCGCGGGCTACGTGCTGCACCGCACGCTGCTCAAGGTGCCGACCATCGCGCCGCCCGGACCGCTGCAGCGCTTCTACCGGGGCGGCCTCGCCTCGGTCACCGAGCTGCGGGCGGAGTTCGCGAAGTGGGTCGGCGAGGAGTGGCCGGACCGGGCGCTGCAGCTGTGCAGCTTCGACATCGTGACCGGCCGGCGGATCGTGCTCGGCGAGCCCGGCCGGCGTCGCCCGCCGCTGCCGGACGCGATGCGCGCCGCGGCCGCGGTCCCGATGGTGTACCCGCCGGTGCGGTTCGGTCGGCGGGTGCTCGTCGACGGCGCGGTCAGCTCGTCCACGAACGTCGACGTCGCGGTGGCCGCGGGCGCCGAGCTGGTCGTCGTGGCGGCACCGCTCGCCTACCACCCCGAGGCGCGCCTGCCCCTGCACCTGCGGGCGGCTCGGGAGCTGTTCCAGCGGAAGCTGGAGTGTGAGCTGCGCCGTGCGGAGGAGGCCGGTGTCCGGGTGCTCGTCGTCCGGCCCGACCGCGACGAGGCGCTCGTGCACGGGCTCAACCTCCTGCGCTCCGGCGACCCGCGCGCGGCGGCGACGCTCGCCAACGAGCGCGCGGCACGCCTGCTCGCCGAGCCGGAGGGCCAGGAGTTCGCCGCCGCGTGGAGGGCGGCCACGACGCCGTCACGGCCGAAGCGCACCCCGCGCCGATCCGCGGCGCGGCGTGCCCGCCGAGCCGCCGGCTGAGCTCGCCCGTCAGGTGCCGGTGGCGAGGTACCGCCACACCGGGCGGTTCACGGCGACCGGGGCGCACAGGTCCGTCGCGGTGGAGTTGTGCGACGGGGCGCTGTCGACCAGGCAGGCGGGCGGCGCGTTGGTGACCAGGCGGCCGCGGTTGCCGTAGGGCCGGGAGCTGGTCGTGACCTGCACCTCCGGGCCAGGGATGCCGACCGCGTTGGCGACCGCACGGTGGAAGCCGATCTCCGGGTCGTTCACGTGGCTGAAGGTGGCGATGCGGCTCGCGGGCACCTCGAACCCACCCTCGGCGACCCACGGTGCCGGCACGAAGGTGCCGCCACCCGCGGCGAACGCGTCGTAGGCCCCCGACAGCATCCCGACCCGGTCGAGCCCGTGGTGCTTCGCCAGGTAGAGCGCCACGCCGGCGCCCTGGGAGTGGCCCAGCGCGACGACCCGGTCCCAGCGGACCCGGCAGGCGCCGTAGGTCGGGTCCACCACGCACGACCCGCCGGAGCGGACCTGGAACTGCTCCCAGCCGGCGTCGGGGAAGCGGCCGACGAGGTACTCGAGGTGCGCCTCGAGTCGGTGCACGACGGAGTTGCCGGCGCTGACGTTCACCGCCGCGTGGTCGTGCGAGTCGCCGTCGGGATCGACGACGCCCGCGCCGTGCACGACCTCGCCGCGGAACCGCCGGTGGCAGTCGGGGTCGGAGAAGCGCACCGAGCCGGGGCAGGCGGCGACCGTGCCGACCGCGGACTCGTAGCGCAGGCCGATGACGTGGAACCCGTCGGCGGCGAGCGTGTTGCCGAGCTTCGACAGGGCGAGCGGCCCGGCGCCCGTGCCGTTGAACAGCACGGCGAGGCGACCGCGGGCGGTGCCGGCGGGGCGGATCGCGAAGCTCGGGAACAGCGGTTCGCTGCGGACCGCTGCGCTGGTCTCCCCCGCGTCGAAGGTCACGACGCCGGAACCACCACCGCCGCCGCCGTCCGACCCGGAAGGGGGAGGTGTGCAGGACACCGCCACCACCAACGCTGCTGTCGCCGCGGCCAACAGTCCGCTCAGCCGACCTCTCACCACGCGCTCTCCCACCGTGTTCCGCCCCGATCGCAGGGGAGGACTATGACATGTCGGGTGCTCTCATGCCACCACCGGCCGGGCGGCAGAACCACGGCCCCGGACGGGTCGGGTGGGTGTCGCGGCAGCGGCCGGGGACCTCAGAGCAGGTCGGCGAAGAAGTCGTTGCCCTTGTCGTCGGTGATGATGAACGCGGGGAAGTCCTCGACCTCGATCCGCCAGATCGCCTCCATGCCGAGCTCCGGGTACTCGAGGACCTCGACGCGCTTGATGGCGTCCTGGGCGAGGATCGCCGCCGGCCCGCCGATCGAACCGAGGTAGAAGCCGCCGTGGGTGGCGCAGGCCTTGCGGACCTGGTCGGACCGGTTGCCCTTGGCGAGCGTGATGAAGCTGCCGCCGTGCTGCATGAACAGGTCGACGTAGCTGTCCATGCGCCCCGCGGTGGTCGGCCCGAAGCTGCCCGAGGGCATCCCGTCGGGGGTCTTCGCGGGGCCCGCGTAGTAGATGGGGTGGTCCTTCACGTACCGGGGAAGGCCCTCGCCCCGGTCGATGCGCTCCTTGAGCTTGGCGTGCGCGATGTCGCGGGCGACGATCATCGGCCCGGTCAGCGACAGGCGGGTCCGCACCGGGTACTGCGACAGCTGGCTGCGGATCTCCGACATCGGCCGGGTCAGGTCGACGTGCACGACCTCGTCGCGCAGGTGCTCGTCGGTGACCTCCGGCAGGTACTTCGCCGGGTCGGTCTCGAGCTGCTCGACGAACACGCCCTCGGAGGTGATCTTGCCGACGCTCTGGCGGTCCGCGGAGCAGCTCACGCCGATGCCGACCGGGCAGGACGCGCCGTGGCGGGGCAGGCGGATGACCCGCACGTCGTGGCAGAAGTACTTGCCGCCGAACTGGGCGCCGATGCCGGTCTTCGCGGCGAGCTCCCAGATCTGCTGCTCCAGCTCGACGTCGCGGATCGCGTGGCCGAGCTCGTTGCCGACGGTCGGCAGGCCGTCGAGGTAGCGGGCGCTCGCGTACTTGACGGTCTTGAGGTTCATCTCGGCGGAGGTGCCGCCCACGACGATCGCCAGGTGGTAGGGCGGGCAGGCGGCGGTGCCGAGGGTCCGGATCTTCTCGTCGACGAAGGCCAGCAGCGACTCCGGGTTCAGCAGCGCCTTGGTCTCCTGGTACAGGAAGGTCTTGTTGGCGCTGCCCCCGCCCTTGGTCATGACGAGGAAGTGGTACTCGTCGCCGTCGACCGCGGTGAGGTCGATCTGGGCGGGCAGGTTCGTGCCGGTGTTGCGCTCCTCGTACATCGAGATCGGTGCGAGCTGGGAGTAGCGCAGGTTGGTCTCGGTGTAGGTGCGGAACACGCCGCGGGCGATGGCCTCCTCGTCGCCGCCGGGGGCGCCGGAGGGGTCGTGGGTCCAGACCTGCTGGCCCTTCTTGGCCATGACGATCGCGGTGCCGGTGTCCTGGCAGGACGGCAGCACCATGCCGGCCGACACGCACGCGTTCTGGAGCATGGTGCGGGCGACGAAGCGGTCGTTGTCGGTGGCCTCGGGGTCGTCGAGGATCTTGCGGAGCTGGGCGAGGTGGCCCGGGCGGAACAGGTGGGAGATGTCGCGGATCGCCTCGCTGACGAGCAGGGTGAGCGCACGGCGGTCGACCTCGAGCACCTTCTGGCCTCGGAACTCGCCGACCGAGACGAAGTCGTCGGTGAGCTTGCGGAAGGGCGTGTCGTCCTTCTGCTGGGGGAACATCTCCTGGTACTGGAACTCCGGCATGGGCCCCGAACGTACCCCCCACCCGGGGCACCCCCGAAGTCGGCCCTCAGCCCTCACCCCTCATCCCGTCCTGTTCGGCGAGCGTCAAGGGAACCCTTGACGCTCGCCGAACAGAACCGGATGGGTCGAGCGCTCAGTCGGGTTCGTTGAGCAGCGCCCTGGACAGGACCGAGCCCTGCGGCGCCGAGACCCGGAAGGCACGGGCGAGCAGCGGCGAGGTCGCCTGGAGGGACTCGGGCAGGTCCTCGGCCGGCGCCTCGTCCTCCAGCTCCTCGAGGGCGGCCCCCTCCGCGAGGTCGCCCTCGGCCAACTCCTCCGCGGCCGGTTCCTCCTCGGCGGGGGCAGCCTGGTCGGGGTCCTCCTGCGGCAACGCCTCGCGGTCGGGCTCGCCACGGTGGAGCTCCGACACGGGGAGGCGCACGGTCCGGGCCACCCGACGCCGCGCGGGGCGCACCGGCTCGACCGGTTCCTCCAGCGGCATGGGACGGGCCGCTGGGTGCAGCCGCGCGACCGGCGGGAGCTCCGTCCGGCGGGGCTCGGGCTCCGGGTCGCGCACGGGCTCGGGCTCGGGGGACGACGTCCGTTCGAGCTCGCGGACGGGCTCGGTCCGCGCGGGCTCGGGCGCAGGCGTCGGCTCGGGCGCAGGCGTCGGCTCGGGCGCGGCGTCGGCCTGCCGGAGGGTGACCAGCGGCGCGGTCCTCGACGCTGCAGGGGCCGGCCCCACCGGCTCGCCGTTCACGGCGACGGCCTCGTGCACGAACAGCGCCGGCTCCTCCGGACGGCGGTCACAGAGCATCCATCCCCGGGGGACGGTCAGGCGCGATGCGTGCAGCTCGCAGATCTCCTGGGCACGCCCGGGAAGCTCGGGCACGGGGTCGAGCCAGACCTGGCACGCGATCGTGTCGTAGGTCAGGCGCGCGACCGCGTCGCGATCACACCCCGGACGTACGCAGACCCGAGCCATCACGGCAGGCTATCTCCGCTCTGCCCGCCCGACGCGGCCCACCCGCAGGCGCAGCTCGGTGACCTCCAGCGCCTGGTCGGCCATCGAGTCGAGCACCGTCGCCGCGCAGGCGCGCAGGAAGGCGCCGTCACCGGCGCCCTCGCCAGCCACGTCGAGCCCTGCCTCCGCGCCCACCACGAGCACGCGCACCCCCATCGGGGTCGCCTCCCGGCGCAGCTCCTCCGCGAAGGCGCGCACGCCGGCCTGGCTGATCGCGCGGTGCGCGTCCAGCTGGTCGGACGGGTTCGAGTGCGGGCCGGTGAGGAACACCACGTGCCCCTTCGACTCGGTGAGTGAGGGCAGCAGTCGCTGCGTGAGCAGGTAGGGGCCGCGCACCTCGAGCAGGTAGTGCTCGTCGAGGTCGTCGAGCGACCCGGCAGCGATCGTCGTGGGCGCCTGGATGCCGGCAGCGTGCACGAGCAGGTCGACGGGCTGGCCGATGCGGTCGATGAAGTCGCAGGCGGAGTCGACGTCCTCGGCCGAGGCGAGGTCGCAGCGGAGGTGCGCGGTCGGGGCGTCCGGTCCGAGCGTCGCCGTGGTCGCCCGCAGCGCGTCCATGTCGCGGCCGATGAGACATACCCGGGCGCCACGCTCCACGACCTCGGCGGCGAAGGCGGCACCCAGCAGGCCGCTCGCGCCGGTGACGACGACCAGCCGGCCCTCGAGCGCACGCCCCCGTTCGTCGGCGGAGCCCGCCGCGTCGGTGGCGGTGCCGGGCTCGGGGCCGAACAGGGACGGGGGCGTGTCGACGAAGGCGACCTCGATGACGCTCCTGTCGTTGTCGACCACCACGACCTCGTTCACTCGACGGCCCGACGGTACTCCCGCGCGCGACCGTGCTCCGATCCCCTCCCCATCGGCACGCGGGTTCACGGGCTGAGGGAACCCCGACCGATCCGGATGGGGTCACCGACGCCGCACCGCCCCGGTGCGGGTGCTCCTCCGTCACCCCAGGACAGGGATCACCCCGGCTCGAGATCCACGACGACCGGAAGGTGGTCGCTGGCCTCCAGCTGGGGCACCTGGACCTCGCGGACCTGGAGGCCACGCACGCCGACCCAGTCGATGCGCACCTTCGGGTCGTGGGACGGGAAGGTGGCCCCCGTCGGCGCCGCCTCCAGCCCGGCCGCCTCGAAGCGCGGGAGCACCGTCCCCGCACCGAGGTTCAGGTCGCCCATCAGGATCCACGGCGCCGGCCAGAACGCCAGCTCCGCGAGGACCTCGTCCAGCTGCTCGGGTGCGCTGCCCGGACCGGAGCGTGCGTCGTTCTGCAGGTGCGTGCACACCACGGTCACCATCAGGCCGCGCACCCGCAGGCGGGCGAACATCGCGACCCGCGGCTCCCCGACCGAGTGGAGCCGGCGCACCGCGAGCTGCACCGGGCCGGGCGGCACCAACAGCGCGTTGCCGTACCGGCCGAGCGGCCCGAGCGGCCGGGCCGCCGCGAAGTGGTGCTGCAGCCCCGCCGCGCGACCCGCCAGGCGGGCCTGGTCCCGGAACCACGTGCGGACCACGAACCGGTCGACCTCCTGGAGCGCGACGACGTCCGCGCCCAGCGAGCGCACCGCGGCGCGCATGCGGTGGTGGTGGGCCCGCCTCCCCGGCGGCGCGCCGTGGCGGATGTTGTAGGTCGCGACGCGCACCGCACCACTCTCCCACCGCGGCCTGCTGCCGGAGCGACTCCGTCACGCCCCGCCGCCACGTCGTCGACAAGACTCCTCGGCCATGGAGATGACCCAGGTCCACACGTTCGAGCACCCCATCGCCAAGTGCTGGGAGATGTTCCACGACCCGGACAGCCACGTCGCCAAGTTCACGGCCATGGGGCACCGTGACCTCGAGGTGATCGAGACCGACCGCCGCGACGGCCACCTGCGCATCGTCATCGACCGGGTCGTCGACGTGGAGGTCCCCGGCTTCGCGAAGAAGGTGCTGAAGCCGACCAACAAGGTGCGCTCCATCGACGTGTGGGAGGACCGCGGCGACGGCACCTACGGCGGCACGTTCGAGCTCGAGACCCAGGGCGCGCCGATCGAGACCCGCGGCCGGACGCTGCTCGAGGCCGACGGCGAGGACCGCACCCGCTACGAGGTCACGATCGACCTGAAGGTCAAGGTGCCGCTGATCGGCGGCAAGATCGCCGACTTCTCCAAGGGCATCATCCAGCGCCAGATGGAGGAGGAGTTCCGCCTCGGCGACGAGTGGCTGGCCTCCCACTGATCACGATCCGTGCTGCGAGATGGGGGCGCAGGCCCCGATCTCGCAGCACGGATCGCAGCATCCTCAAGCCGCCCGGTGAGCGGGCCGATCAACCGCCATGTGACCGCCCCCCGTCGCCGCCCCACCGCGCTGTCCGCGCTCGTCCTCTCGCTCGCGCTCGCGCTGTCCGGCGTGTGGGCCGGTGACGCCGGCGACGCCGCGGGCGCCTCCACCGCGACCGGCTCGACGTTCACCTTCACCGGCGGTGGCTGGGGCCACGGGGTCGGCATGAGCCAGTGGGGCGCGAAGGGGTTCGCCGACCACGGCAGCCAGCACTGGCAGATCCTCGAGCACTACTACCGGGGCGCGAAGGTGACCTCCGCCAGCGAGGGCGACCCGCTGCGGATCCTCATCGCCGAGAAGGCTGCGTCGCTCACCCTCGTGACGAGCGGCCACACCACCTTCGACGGGGTGACCAACCTCCCCGCCGACCGGACCGTCACCCTGACCCGCAGCGGCAACAGCATCCGCCTCACCGGCGCGGTGACCGCCACGGTCGCGTCGCCGCTGTCGATCCGCTACCACGGCAACCCGCTGAAGGTGAGCCCGCCCGGCAACTCCTTCCGCCACGGCAAGCTCCTCGTGAAGGTCGACCCCGCCGGTGGGCTCCGGGCGATCGTGACCGAGCTCCCCGTCAACCAGTACCTGTGGGGGCTCGCCGAGATGCCGGCGTCGTGGCACACCGAGGCGCTCAAGGCCCAGGTCGTCGCGGCCCGCACCTACGCCCTCAAGCGGCGCGCCGCCCGCCGGGCCGCCGGCTCCGACTTCGACCTCTACGCGACGACCACCGACCAGGTCTACCGGGGCACCGCCACCGAGGCCGGCGGCAACCACTACCTGCGCTGGGTCCAGGCGGTCGAGGACACGGCGGGCAAGGTCGTCACCCACGGCGGCCAGCTCATCGACGCCGTCTACTTCTCGTCCTCCGGCGGCCACACCGAGCACAGCGAGAACGTGTGGGTCGCCAAGGTCGACTACCTGCGCGGCGTGCCCGACCCGTTCGACAACGGGGCCGGCAACTCCAACGGGTCGTGGACCCGCACCTACACGGGCGCCGAGCTCGGCAGCTGGTTCGGTGTCGGCACCGTCACCTCGATCACGATCTCCGGCACGATCGGCGTCTCCGGCCGGGTCGACAAGGCGACCGTGCGACTCGTCGGCACCTCCGGCACCAAGCAGGTGACGGGCGCGTCCTTCCGTTCCACCGTGAACGCCAGGGCGGGCAGCTCCCGCCAGCTGATGTCGACGAAGTTCACCGTCACCGGCTCAGGCACGCCGGCGCCGCCACCGGCGAACCGCCCGCCCACCGGGTCGATCACCCACGCGCACGCGACAGGCCGCCGGATCGTCATCGCCGGGCACGCGTCGGACCCCGACGGCCCGCCGCTGGTGAAGGTCACCTCGACGATGGGCAGCCAGCGCGCGACGCGCACCTACCGCGCGACGGGCGGCTCGTGGCTGGTCGCGTGGGACGGCGCGCCGGGCACCCGGAAGGTGTGCGTCACCGTCGTCGACGTGCCCACTGGCGCCGAGCACTCCCTCGGCTGCCGCAACGTCGTGGTGAAGTGACCCCGCACCACCCGGTTCCGTTCAGCAGATGACGCCCGGGAAGGCGTCAAGTGCCGAACAGAGCGGGGGAACGTTCAGGCGTCGACGGCCGAGGCCGACTCGTTGAGGCGCTCCAGCCGCCCGGACGCCTCGAGGTACTCCTCGACCATGTCCATGATCACGTCCTTGGTGCGGCGGACCTTGTTCATCGTGCCGACGATCTGGCCCACCGGATTGAACGCGATGTCCTTGGCCTGCTCGGAGTAGTGGTGCCCGCGGGCGACCGCCTCACCGGTGACCATGAACTGCAGCGGCATGCCGAGCGGGTCCGGGTTGTCCGGGTCCTCCCACGCGTCGGTCCACTCGTTGCGCAGCATGCGGCACGGCTTGCCCGTCCAGCTGCGCGACCGCACCGTGTCGCGGCTGGTCGCGGCGAGCAGCGACTCGACCTGCGCCGGGGCCTGATCGGCCTCCTCGACGGTCAGCCAGATCGACCCGGTCCACACGCCCTCGGCGCCCATCGCCAGCGCCGCGGCCATCTGCCGACCCGTGCCGATGCCGCCCGCGGCGAGCACGGGGAGCGGGGCCACGGCGTCGATGACCTGGGGCCAGAGCACGATCGAGCCGACGTCGCCGGTGTGGCCGCCGCCCTCGGTGCCCTGGGCGATCACGATGTCGACACCCGCGTTCTTGTGCCGCACCGCCTGGGCCGGCGACCCGCAGAGCGCCGCCACGAGCCGCCCCGAGTCGTGCACCCGGTCGATCACGTCCGTCGGGGGTGTGCCGAGCGCGTTCGCGATCAGGCGGACCTTGTCGTGCTGGAGCGCCTCGTCGATCAGCGGCGACGCGGTCGCCTCGGTCCAACCGATGAGCGTCGGCGCCTCGGTGCCCTCGGGGAGCTCCGGCACGCCGTGGCTCTCGAGCAGGTGCTTCACGAAGCGGCGGTGCTCCTCGGGGATCATCGCCTGCAGGTCCTTCTCGAGCTTCTCCGCGTCGAGCTCGCCCATGCCCTCGTACTTGCCGGGGATCACCACGTCGACCCCGTAGGGCTTGTCGGTGTGCTCGTCGATCCACGCGAGCTCCGTCGCGAGCTGCTCCGCGGTGTAGCCCACCGCGCCGAGCACGCCGAGGCCGCCGGCGTTGCTGACCGCCGCGACGACGTCGCGGCAGTGGGTGAAGGCGAAGATCGGGAACTCGATCCCGAGGCGGTCACAGATCTCGGTGCGCATGTGACGAACGGTACACCGGAACTGGAACGCGTTTCAGTTCGCGCGTCGGGGCTCCCGTGCGGGAGCCCCGACGACCGCCCGTGGGCCCGGCGCCGCGCCGGCTACTCCTCGAGGACGAAGGTCACGAGCATGTTCACCTGGTACTCGGTGACGCGCCCGCCCTCGACCTTGACCTGCTGCTCCTTGACCCACGCCGAGGACACGTTGCGCAGCGTGGCGGTGGCCCGCTCCACGCCGACGCGGATCGCGTCCTCGAAGGACTCGGCCGACCGGGCCGAGATCTCGGTCACCCGTGCAACTTCACCGCTCATGGTCACTCCTCACCTGCGACATCAGCCGCGCTCGATGGGGATCTTCCGGGACTCCGCGGAGCTCTGGTCGAGCGGCACGCGGACCTCGAGGATCCCGTCCTTGTAGGTCGCCTTGACGTCCTTCTCCGTCGCGCCCGCGGGCAGGCGGACGGTGCGGCTGAAGGACCCGTAGCGGAACTCCGAGCGGTAGCCCCGCTTGTCACGGTGCTCCTCGGACTGCCGCCGCTCTGCCGAGATGCGCAGCGCGTGGTCGACGAGCGTGATCTCCACGTCGTTCTCGGGATCGATGTCCGGGAGCTCGGCCCGCACGACCAGCTCGCCGTCGTCACGGAACTCCTCCACCCGGATCGTGTCGCCGGCGAACAGCTCCGGCCACTCCGGCCAGTCGATCCCGAAGCGGCTCGTGAACCACTCCGGCCAGTCCAGCTCGCCACGCCCCCTCGTTGTCAGTGCCATGCGTCGACCTCCTCTGTCGGTACTGACACCTCCGTGATGTGGTCAGCCGGGGCCGGCGGCGCGCCGAAGGCACGGCCTGGGCGCCGCCGCAGCCGGCGGCGCCGCCGAGCCGACGTCGCACCGGCGGCTCCGGCGATGGATACATGGTCTTCGGAGACCGGGAGTAGAACCCCGCCTCGACGGAAGGCCGGGCCCAGGTGCTCGGCCGGCGCGTCAGCGGATCGTCCGCCGTCGCTCAGGGGATCGCCGCGCCCTCGGGGTGCTTGCGGGGGCCGGGCGTGAAGCGCACCGGCATGTGCTTGATCCCGCCGATGAAGTTCGACCGCAGGACCTGGGCCTCGCCGGCCAGCTCCATGTCGGGCATGCGCTCGAGGATCTCGTCGAAGATGATCTCGAGCTCGAGCTTCGCGAGGTTCGCCCCGAGGCAGTAGTGGGCTCCGCCGCCACCGAACGCGACGTGGTCGTTCGGGGTGCGCTCGACGTCGAACCGGAAGGGGTCCTCGAACACCTCCTCGTCGCGGTTCGCGGAGATGTGCCACATGAGGACCTTGTCGTTCGCCTTGATCGGCACCCCGCGGACCTCGGTGTCCACCGTGGCGGTCCGGCGGAAGTGCAGGACCGGCGTGGCCCAGCGGAGGATCTCGTCCGCGGCCCGCGAGAAGTACTCGCGGTCGCCGTGGTGCGCCTTGAGGCGGGCGAACTCGTCCGGGTGGGTGAGCAGCGCGTGCATGCCGTGCGCGGTCGCGTTGCGGGTGGTCTCGTTGCCCGCGACCGTCAGCAAGAGCATGAACATGTCGAAATCGAGCTCGCTGAGGCGCTCGCCCTCGATCTCGGCGTTGATCAGCGTGGTGACGATGTCGTCGCGGGGGTCCTCGCGCCGGGCCGCACCCAGCTTGTTGGCATACGCGTAGACCTCCATCGCCGCTTCCCTCGCCCGGCTGTTCTCGCCGCCGCGGGCGTCGGGGTCGTCCGAGTACTCCGCGTCCTGGGCGCCGATCATGGCGTTGGACCAGGTGAACATCAGGTGGCGGTCCTCCTGGGGCACGCCCATGATGTCGGCGATCGCCTGGAGCGGGAGCTCCGCGGCGAGGTCCTCGACGAACTCGCACTCGCCCTTCTCGATCACCGCGTCGACGATCAGCTCGGCCCGGTAGCGCAGATGCTGTTCGAGCAGCCCGATCATCCGCGGCGTGAAGCCCTTGTTGACCAGGCGTCGCAGGCGGGTGTGCTTCGGGGGGTCGGTGTCCACGAGCATGATCCCGCGGGTGTCGAACTCGGGGTCGACCGATGCCACGTCGAACCGCTGGGTGCCGCCGAGCTCGCTCGAGAACGTCGCGGTGTCGCGGTTCACCATCTGCAGGTCGGCGTGCTTGGTGATCGCCCAGAACCCGGGCCCGTCGGGCTCCGGGTGGAACGACACCGGCGCCTGCTCGCGCAGCACCTTGAACATCTCGTGGTGCTCACCCCGGACGAACGCGTCCAGGTCCATGAGGTCCACGTCCTCGAGCCGCATTGCCACCCCCGATCCGGCCCCCCGGCCGATCTCGGGCACCACGCTAGAACAGGTTCCAGTTCCGGTGCGGCCGGTTGAACGTTGGCGCGCCCGCGCCCGGGTCGCGCCGGGGGATCAGCCGCGCAGGAACTCGGGCACCCGGTCCTTCGGGCGGCCGATGATCGCCCGGTCGCCCTTCACCAGCACGGGGCGCTGCATCAGCACCGGGTGCTGCGCGAGCAGGTCCGCCACCTGGTCAGCGGTCTCGACGTCCGCGTCGGTGACCCCGAGCTTGGTGAAGTTCGCGTCGCGGCGCACCAGGTCGGTGGGCGGGTCCTCCAGCTTCTCGAGCAGCTCGGCGATCTGCTCGCGGGTCGGCTGCTGCGACTTGTTGAGGTACTTCACGAGCTCGACGTCGACGCCCATCTCCTCCGCCACGCCCACCGCGTACTTCGAGGTCGAGCAGTTCGGGTTGTGGAAGATCGTCACGGAGCTCATGGCCCGAGGTTACCGAGTGCCGCGCCGCGGGGGCCTGCCGTAGCCTCCGGTCGGTGGCGTCCCCCCGAGCCGCCGTGACGGCACCACCGACGTCGTCGACACCGGTCGGCATCGCCGCCTCCGTGGCAGCGGTGACCGCGTGGGGCGTCGGCAACACGATCATCGCCTCGATCGACCTGCCGGGCCTCGCGATCGCGTTCTACCGGCTCCTGTTCGCCGTCGCGCTCTACCTGCCGGCGCTGTACCTCAGCGGCGGACGGCTCACCCGCGACAGCCTCCGGTTCGGGTGGCGGGGCGGCGCCGCGTACGGGACGGACGTCGCGGTGTTCTTCGTCGCGATCCACCTCACCAGCGTCGCCAACGCCACGACGATCAACGCGCTCCAACCGCTCGTGGTCATGGGGTTCGCCGCGGCGATGTTCGGCGAGCGGGTCCGCAGCCGGCACGTCGGCGGTGCGCTCGCCGCGACGGCCGGCGTGGCGCTCGTCGCGCTCGGTGGCGCGTCGAGCGGTTCGGGCGACCTCGGCGGCGACCTCGTCGCGGTCGTCGCCCTGTTCGCCTGGGCCTGGTACTTCATCGCCTCCAAGCGGGCCCGCGAGCACCTCGGGACCCTCGAGTACATGGCGGTGATGAACTCGGTCGCGCTGCTCGTCGTCGCGCCCGTCGCGCTGGTCACCGGACAGATCTCCGGGGTCTCGGCGGACCTCGGTGACGGGCGCGTGCTGTGGATCCTCGCCGTCGTGCTCGTGCCCGGTTCGGGCCACCTGCTCATCAACTGGGCGCACGGGCAAACGCTGCTGGTCACGCTGTCGCTCATCACGCTGGCCATGCCGGTCATCGCGGCGGTGACCGCCGCGGCCTTTCTCGACCAGCCGGTGGCGCCGCTGCAGGCGGTCGGCATCGCGGTGGTGCTGGCATCCTTGGCGGTCGTGATCCTCGGCGAGTCCCGACAACCACGCGGCACGGCGATCGACGCCCCTCGGGACGGTGGGCGGGCGTGAGGGACGCGCCGGTGTACCGGGACGCGGCCCGACCGACCTCGGAGCGGGTCGAGGACCTGCTCGAGCGCATGACCCTGCCCGAGAAGCTCGCCCAGCTCGGCGCGGTGTGGGGCGCGGAGCTGCTGGCACCGGCGGGCGACGGCACCGGTCCGGTGTCGTTCTCCGCGGACGCGGCGCGGGAGCGGGTGCCGGACGGCATCGGGCAGGTGACCCGCCTCGCCGGGTCCGGCGAGCTGACCCCGGCGCAGGTGGCCCGCGCCCACGACGAGCTGCAGCGGTGGTTGGTCGAGCACACCCGCTTGGGGATCCCCGCGCTGTGCCACGAGGAGGCGCTCGCCGGGTTCTGCGGCCGGGGCGCGGTGCAGCTGCCCCAACCGATCGGGCTCGCCGCGACCTGGGACGCCGACCTGCTCGACGCGGTCGGCGAGCACACCGCCACGGAGCTGCGGGCCGTGGGCGCCCGGCAGGCGCTCGCCCCGGTGCTCGACGTCGCCCGCGACCCCCGGTGGGGCCGGGTCGAGGAGACCTACGGCGAGGACCCGGTGCTCGCGGGGGTCCTCGGGACCGCGTTCGTGCGCGGGCTGCAGCGGCACCTGCACGACGGCGTGCTGGCCACGGCCAAGCACTTCGCCGGCCACGCCGCGTCGGAGGGCGGGCGCAACCATGGTCCCGTGCAGCTCGGGCCGCGGGAGCTCCGGGAGGTGCACGCCGAGCCGTTCGCCGCGGCGATCCGCGACGCTGGGCTCGCCTCGGTGATGAGCTCCTACGCCTCGGTCGACGGCATCCCGCCGACCGCGTCCCGGGAGCTGCTCACCGACCTGCTGCGCGACGAGCTCGGCTTCACCGGCACCGTCGTCGCCGACTACTTCGCGGTCGACCTGCTCGTCACCCACCACCGGGTCGCCCCCAACCGGGTGGTCGCGGCAGCGCGGGCGCTGCTCGCCGGCGTCGACGTCGAGCTGCCCGTCCTCGCCGGCTACGCCGAGCTCGCGGAGCTGGTCACCGAGGGTGTCGTGCCCGAGGAGGTCGTCGACCTCTCGGTCCGGCGCGTGCTGCGCCAGAAGTTCGAGCTCGGGCTGTTCGAGTCGCCCTACGTCGGCGACGAGGCCGTCGCGGTCGCGTTCGGGTCGCCGGCGGGACGCGAGCTCGCGCGGCGGGCGGCGACCGAGTCGCTCGTGCTGCTGACCAACGACGGCGTGGTGCCGGTGGACGGGTCGGGGCTCGGTCGGGTCGCGGTCGTCGGGCCCACGGCGGACGACCCGCGCCTGCTGCTGGGCGACTACCACTACCCCGCCCACCTCGAGGCGACGACCGAGGGCGACCTCTCGCACCTGATGCCCGAGGTGGTGACGCCGCTCGAGGGGGTCCGCCGGGCGCTCGAGGGCACCGGGTGCGAGGTGGTGCACGCGCGGGGCTGCCCGGTCGTCGGTGACGACGGTGGCGAGCTGCCGGCTGCGGTGGAGGCCGCGGCCGGGGCCGACCTCGCGGTGGTGTGCCTCGGCGGGCGGTCGGGCCTCACCGCGGAGGCGACCGTCGGTGAGATGCGCGACGCGGTCGACCTGGGGCTGACCGGCGCGCAGCTCGAGCTCCTCCGGGCGGTGCACGCCACCGGGACCCGGACCATCGCGGTGGTCGTCTCCGGTCGGGTCCACACGCTCGCGGAGGTCGAGGCGCACAGCGACGCGGTGCTGCTCGCGTGGGTGCCCGGGCAGGAGGGAGGCGGTGCGGTCGCCGACGTGCTGTTCGGACGGGTGGCGCCGTCGGGCCGCCTGCCGGTGTCGCTCCCCCGCCACGTCGGCCAGCTGCCCGTGCACCACGGCCACCGGGCGGGAGGCGACCGCAGCCAGTTCCTCGGCGACTACGTGGACTCACCGGTCGCCCCGCTGCACCCGTTCGGCCACGGGCTCACGACGACGAGGTTCTCCTACGGCGAGCCGCAGGTCGTGGCCGGTTCGACGTCGGAGCCGACCACCGTCGGGGTCGTGGTCACCAACGAGGGTCCCCGCGACGGGGTGGAGGTCGTGCAGTGCTACGTGCGCGACGAGGTCGCCACGGTCGCCCGCCCCGACCGGGTGCTCGTCGGGTTCGCCCGGGTGCCGATGCGGGTCGGGGAGCAGAAGGTGGTCACGTTCCGGATCGACCCGTCCCGCCTCGCGTTCTTCGACGAGTCGATGGACCTCGTCTGCGAGCCGGGCGCGTTCACCGTCGAGCTCGGCGGCTGCGCGGGCGACCCGGCGGCGCGCGCCACGTTCGACCTCGACGGACCCGTCACGGGCCACCGCCAGCGCGAGGTCGTCCCCACCGAGGTGACCGTCACCTGACCTGACCCTCCTCCCCTCACCCCCCACCCACACACCCGTTCTGTACGGCGTGCGTCAAGGGTTTCCTTGACGCAGGCCGAACAGAACGAGGTGGGGGCGGAGCGGGGAACGGGGCCCATGGCCGGGGCGCCGCTGGGGGGCCGACACTGCCGTCGTGTCACGCCCCACCGACGACCAGCTCTACGAGCTCGCGGAGCGACAGCACGGACTGGTTGCCCGCTACCAGCTCCACGACCTCCCTCCGACTCGCCAGGCGATGCACCAGCGCCTCCACACCTCCAAGTGGGAGCACGTCACGGACCACGTCGCCCGGTTGCGGGGCTCGCCCCGGACGAAGGGTCAGAAGGTCCTGGCGGCGGTCCTCGACGCAGGCCGGGATGCCGCGCTCTCCCACCAGTCGTCCGGCTCGTGGTGGGGGCTCGCCGGGTGCAGCCTCGAGCCGCTGCACGTCACCACCACCTCCCGTTCGAGCCGGTCGACGAGCCTCGCCCTGCTCCACGTCGTCCGGGAGCTGCCGGAGCAGTGGGTCACGCAGCTCGACGGCGTCCCGGTGGTCCGGCCGGAACTGCTCGCCCTCCAGCTCTTCGGCGCGCTGCGCGAGGAGCGCGCCGAACGCCTCGTCGAGTCGCTCTGGTCCATGCGCCTGCTCTCGGGCCCTTCGATCGAGCGGTTCATCGACGAGATGGGTCGTCGCGGTCGGAACGGCACCGCGGGCCTCCGGCGCTACCTGGCGGCCCGCGGCCCGGACTACGTACCGCCGGCGTCGAACGTGGAGGCTCGGGCGATCCAGGTCCTGCGGGAGTGGGGGTTCCACTTCCGGCGACAGGTCGACTCGGGTGGCGACCGATGGACGGGTCGGGTGGACCTTCGCCACGCCACCCTGCCGCTGATCGTCGAGATCCAGAGCGAGCGCTACCACAGCGCGCTCGTCGACCAGCTCGCCGATCGTCGTCGCATCGCCGAGCTCGAGGCGGCCGGGTTCGTCGTGATCGAAGTGACCGACCTGCAGGTCTGGACCAGGCCACGCGAGCTGGTCGAGGCGGTGCGCGAGGGCATCCTCGAGGCCCGGCGCCGCGCCGCGGCCTGACCCCACCCCTCGTTCTGTTCGGCGTGCGTCAAGGGTTTCCTTGACGCACGCCGAACAGAACGAGGGGGGAGGGAACGAGGAGGGTGGGAGGGCGGGTCAGTCGAGGCGGAGGACCTTGCGGGCGTTGTCGCGGAGGAACTTGGGCCACACCTCGTCGCGGAACGGGACGTTCGGCAGCTCCGAGAAGATCCGCTCCAGGGTCAGCCCCATCGGGAAGTAGCCGGCGTAGAGGACCTTGTCGGCACCGCGGGTGTTCGCGTAGTCGACGATCGCCTTCGGGTAGTACTTCGGCGCGAACGCGGAGGTCGAGTAGTAGAGGTTCGGCCACTTCAGCATGAGCTTCACCGCGAGCTCCTCCCACGGCTCCGCACCGTGGCGCATCACGATCGTCAGCTCGGGGAAGAACCAGCACACCTCGTCGAGGAGCTCGACCTTCTGGGACGCCATCGGCACCCGCGGGCCGGGCACGCCGACGCACATGAAGATCGGCAGGTCCAGCTCGCAGCACTTGGCGTAGATCGGGTACCAGCGCTTGTCGTTGATCGGCACCTGCGGGTTGCAGCCCGCGGGGAACCCGACGACGGCCCGCAGGTCGACCGTCTCGTGGGCGCGCACGATCTGCTCGACCGCCTTCATCCCGTCGTTGGGGTCCACCCCGATCGACCCGAGGAACCGGTCCGGGTGGTCGCGCAGCGCCCGCCCCTGGTTCTCACCGCCGGCACCGATGAGCGCCTTCTCGATGCCGTAGTGGTCCATCAGCGCCAGCGTGTGCGCGACGGGGTCCTCGCCCGCCTCCGCCGCCTTCGGCACGTCCTTGAACATGTACTCGACGGGGAACTCGAAGGACTCCTTCGAGTCGGCGTCCCGCAGGTTCGGCGCGAGGAACTCGTAGGTGGACCGGACGTCGGTGAAGGGCAGGTCCATCATCGTGTCGATGATCCCGATCCCTGAGGGCATGGCCATGGCGGTCACGGTACCGGGGTTTCTGGAACGCGTTCTCGTCGCGCCCGGCCGGTACGGTCGGCCGCCGTGGAGCGCCGACCCAACGTCCTGCTGATCACGCTCGACCAGTTCCGCGCCGACTGCCTCGGCGTCGCGGGCCACCCGGTCGTGAGCACCCCGAACCTCGACCGGCTCGCCGCCCGGGGCGTCCGCTTCACGCGCCACTTCTCCAACTGCGCGCCGTGCGCGCCGTCGCGGGCGTCGCTGCTGACGGGCCTGTGGCAGATGAACCACCGGGTGACGAACAACGGCGCGCCGCTCGCGGACGACCTGCCGATGCTGCCCCGGCTGCTGCGCGAGGTGGGCTACGCCCCGGCGCTGTTCGGCTACACCGACACCGCCCTCGACCCGCGCACCCTGACGCCGGAGGACCCTCGGCGTCGGACCTGGGAGGAGCCGATGCCCGGCTTCGACGTCGAGCTCCTGCTCGACGAGCAGATCGGGCCGTGGCTCGAGTGGCTCGCCGCGCGCGGCTACGAGGTGCCGGGCGACGGGGAGGACCCCACCAGGATCTACGAGCCCGCCGACGTCCCGGTGCCCGAGGGCCGCGGGGCGACGTGGCGCCCGGCCCGCTACCGCGCGGAGCACACCGAGTCGGCGTTCGTCACCGAGGCGGTGCTCGACTGGCTGTCCCGGCCCGGCAGGGCGGAGGAGCCGTGGTGCGCGCACGTGTCCTACCTCCGCCCGCACCCGCCGTACCTGGCGCCGGAGCCGTACCACGACCTCGTCGACCCCGCGGAGGTGCCCGACCCCGTCCGCCATCCCACCCGAGACCGGGAGGCGACGTTGCACCCGTTCGTCGAGGCGGCGCAGGTCATCGTGCCCTCCCCCGACGACCCGCTCGACCAGCGGCAGCTGCAGGCCACCTACTACGGGATGGTCACGGAGGTCGACCACCAGGTCGGGCGGGTGCTCGACCACCTCGACGCCACCGGCATGGCCGACGACACCCTCGTGGTGCTGACCTCCGACCACGGCGAGCAGCTCGGCGACCACTGGCTCGTCGAGAAGCTCGGGTTCTTCGACCAGAGCTTCCACATCCCGCTGATCGTCCGCTGGCCCGCGGGTGGCCGCGCCGGCGCGACCGTCGACGCGTTCACCGAGAACGTCGACGTGCTCCCCACGATCCTCGACCTGGTCGGCTCGAGGCCACCGGACTTCTGCGACGGCGCGTCGCTGCGGCCGTTCGTGGAGGGCGACGGCGCCGCGCCGCCGACCTGGAGGCAGGCGGTGCACTGGGAGTACGACTTCCGCGACCCCACCAGCGACCTCGTCGAGGCGGTGCTCGGCCTGCGCCAGGACCAGGCGTGCCTCGCCGTGCTGCGCAGCGACCACGGCAAGTACGTCCACTTCGCGGGCGGCCTGCCGCCGCTGTGGTTCGACCTCGACGACGACCCCCACGAGCTGGTCGACCGATCGACCGACCCCGCCGCCACGGCGAAGGTCCTCGACCACGCGCAGCAGCTGCTCACCCTGCGCCTGGAGCACGCCGACCCGCGCCTCGCGAACACCAGGGCGACGGCCGACGGCACGGTGCACCGGGCGGATCCACCCCGACCGCACCCGCCCGCGCGCTGACCGAGCCGGCCCTCCGGCCGGGTCCCGACCCCCCGTCCGCGCCCCCACGCAACGCGCGGCGCGCGCCGCCGTGAGCACGGTTCGGGCCGACCGACCCACGACTACCCTCCAGCGGATGCCCTGGGCGCGACCGTTCGACGTCCGGCCGCTGCAGCTCGGCCGTCGCCTGGTCGAGTTCCTCGGACCGACCGGCGACGCCGCGCGCCAGAGCCTCGTCGCGCTCGGGTTCAACTCGTGCTCGAGCCTCGTCGCCGGCGCGGCGCTCGGCTCCGTGACCGGGACCTTCGAGCGGTTCCCCGGCCTGCTGCTGATGGTGCCGGCCGCGATCGGGCTGCGCGGCAACATCTTCGGCGCGCTCGGCAACCGGCTCTCCACCTCGATCCACGCCGGCACCTTCCACCTGTCGGTGCGGCGCGAGTCCGTGCTCGTGCAGAACGTGCTCGCGTCGCTGTCGCTGACCTTCGGCCTGTCGCTGCTCCTCGCGGTGATCGTGAAGGTCGTCGCCGTCGGCTTCGACGTGCCCGACACGATCCCGCTGCTCGACCTCGCGCTGGTCTCGCTGCTCGGCGGGCTGATCGCCAGCGTGTTCGTCCTCGGCGTGACGGTCGCCCTCTCGATCGGTGCGGTCCGCCGCGAGTGGGACCTCGACAACCTGGTGGCGCCGACGGTGTCGACGCTGGGTGACGTCGTCACGATCCCGGCGCTCGTCATCGCGACCACCGCGCTGGGGCACGGGACCGTGACGACGGTGCTGGGGTGGGTCCTGGTCGTCCTCGCGCTGGCGACGGTCGCGGCGAGCGTGCGGGCGAAGCTCGAGGTCTTCTCGGTGATCCTCCGCGAGTCGGTGCCGGTGCTCGCGGTCGCGCTCGTGCTGTCGACCCTCGCCGGCTACGCGATCGAGCGGCAGCTGTCGGTGTTCACGGCGCTGCCCGCGCTGCTCGTGCTCCAGCCCGCCTTCGTGAGCTCCGCCGGCTCCCTCGGCGGGATCCTCTCCAGCCGGGTGGGCACCAACCTCCACCTCGGCCTCGTGCAGCCCGAGGTCCGCCCGAGCATCGAGGCGCAGCGCGACGCGCTGCTCGTGCTGCTCATCGGCCTGCCCGTGTTCCTCTTCAACGGGGTCGGCGCGCACGTCGTGGCGCGGGTGCTGGGGCACGAGAGCCCCGGTCTGGTGATGATGGTGCTGGCGACGCTGATCGGCGGGCTGGCGGCGGTCCTGTTCGTGATCGCGCTGGCCTACTACGGGACGATCGCCGCGTGGCGGGTCCACCTAGACCCCGACACGTACGGGATCCCGGTGGTGACCGCGTCGGTCGACTTCGTCGGCGTCGTCGCCCTCGTCGTGACGGTTCTGGCGCTCGGGATCGCCTGACGCCCCGCTCGCCCGGCTCGACGCGCGGCATCGGTAGCATCGGCCGCGTCCCCACGGAGGTACCCATGAGCGACCAGCAGCCGGGCGAGCGCCGGCCGGAGCACGATCCCGCCGGCGACGGTCCGGATCAGGCCCCACCCGGGCCACCGCCGTTCCGGGGGACCGGGTGGTCGGTCCCGGGGTCGGGCGCCGGCTCCGACGAGCCGACCACGGCGATGCCGGTCGCACCGCCGCCGATGCCGCCGCCCGGCTGGCAGGACCAGACGATGCAGCACCCGGCGCCGCCTCCCCCGGGGGGTGGCGCGCCCCCGCCGGCACCTCCGTACCCGGGCCAGGGAGCACCTCCCCCCGGACCGCCCGGTGGACCACCCGGTGGGCCACCCAGCGGGCCGCCCATGGCACCCCCGCCCGGCGCTCCTCCCGGGTCGCCCGGCGCGGCCCCCTTCGGCTCCTCCCCGTTCGAGGCCGCCCCCTACGGGGCCCCGCCACCCGGCGCGGTGGCGACCGCGGGCGGACCGTCCTCCGAGCCACCCAAGCGGCAGCGCACCGGCCTCGTCGTGGGCCTCGTCGTGCTCGCCCTGCTCGTGGCCGGCGTCGTCGCCGCGGTGCTCGTGCTCCGAGGTGGCGACCCCGACCTCGAGCTCGCCATCGACACCTGCGACATCGCCGCCGACGGCACGATGAGCGCGTCGGGGACGATCCGCAACCACGGCGGTGACCGCGCGGACGTGACGATCGAGGTGGCCTTCTCCGACACCGACTCCGGCAACACGATCGAGACGGACCGCACCTCGGTGTCGGTCCCCGGCGGTGCGAGCGAGCGCTGGTCGGCGTCGGGCACCGCGGGTGACGACGTGCAGCGGATCACCTGCGACGTCACCGCGACCCCCTGAGCGGGCGCGACCGCGCGGCCGGCCGCACTTCTGACGCCCCGTCAGATCAGCGCTAGGTTCGGCCCCATGAACCTCGACCTGACCGCCGAGGAGCAGGCGTTCCGGGAGGAGGCGCGCACCTGGCTGCGCGAGAACCTCCCCACCGAACCACGACCGCCCGAGGGGCGGGAGATGCGCGAGTTCGACCTCGCCTGGCAGCGCACGCTCTACGAGGGTGGCTGGGCGGGCATCAACTGGCCCGTCGAGTACGGGGGGCGGGGCCTCACCGACATCCAGCAGATGATCTGGTACGAGGAGTTCGCCAAGGCGGACCCGCCCTTCACCCTCAACAACTCCTGCACCTTCGTCGGCAACCTGCACGGCGGGCCGACGCTCATCGCCTGCGGCGACGAGGAGCAGAAGGCCCGGCACCTCCCGCGGATCCTGCGCGGCGAGGAGGTGTGGTGCCAGGGCTTCTCCGAGCCCGGCGCCGGGTCCGACCTCGCGAGCCTCACCACCCGGGGCGTCATCGACGGCGACGAGCTGGTCGTCACCGGGCAGAAGACCTGGACCAGCTATGCGCACGTCGCCGACTTCCAGGAGCTGCTCGTCCGCACGAACCCATCCGCGCCCAAGCACAAGGGCATCACCTGGGTGATCTGCGACATGCGCTCGCCGGGCATCGAGGTGCGAGAGATCCGCACGATGAGCCACGTCACCGACTTCTGCGAGGTCTTCTACGACGAGGTGAGGATCCCGCTGTCGAACGTCGTCGGCGGCATCGACAACGGCTGGCGGACCGCGATGTCGACGCTCAGCTTCGAGCGGGGCACCGCGTTCATGGCCGACCAGGTGGAGCTCGCCGCGACCGTCGAGCGGCTCATCGAGGAGGCCAGGGTCCGCACCGGCCCCGACGGTCGCCGGCCCGTGATCGCGGACGAGGAGATGGCCCGCCGCCTCGCGACCGCGCGCGCCGAGGTCGCCGCGCTGCGCTCGATGACCATCGCCGGGATCTCCCGCAACGCGCGCACCGGGATGCCCGGCCCCGAGGGCTCGATGATCCGGCTCTTCCACGGCGAGCTGCACCAGCGGGTGTACCAGCTCGCGCTCGACGTCATCGGCGCCGACGCGCTGCGGCTGACGCCGGTCGACGGCGAGGGCGTGTGGACCGGCCCGTACCTGCAGTCCTTCGCGTACACGATCGGCGGCGGCACCACGGACATCCAGCGGAACATCGTCGGCGAGCGGGTGCTCGGACTCCCGCGGGCCTGAGGAGGCGGAGACCCAGATGGACCTACTGCCGACCGAGGAGCAGGAGGAGATCGTCGCGACCGTTCGGGCGCAGCTCGAGCGGGACTTCGACCTCCACCAGCTGGCGGCGCACGACGGCTCGGCGTCGGTGGTCGACCGGGACCTGTGGCGACGCTGCGCGGAGCTCGGGTGGTTCGGGCTCGGCCTCACCGAGGCGCTCGGGGGCGTCGGCTACACGCTCGCCGAGGAGGCGCTGCTGTTCGAGCAGCTCGGCGCCCACGCCACGCCCGGACCGTTCCTCGCCACGGTGCTGGGCGCACGCCTCGCCGCGCTGTCGGGGCACGCCGAGCTCACCTCGTCGATCCTGGACGGCTCGGCGATCGTGGCGCTCGCCGAACCGCACGGCGACGCGGAGGCGACCGCCGGCGAGCACGTGCAGGGCACGTTCCGCGTCACGGACCACGGCGACGCCGACCTCGTGCTGGTGATGGCGGGCGACGACGCGAGCCTCGTCGACGCGGACCACGTCACCGCGGAGCCCATCCGCTCGCTCGACCAGCTCGTGCCGATCGCGGTGGGCACGCTGTCGGGGCCGCCGGTGCGGTGCCACCTCGAGGGGGCGGCGAGCCTGTGGCAGCGCGCGACGGTGCTCGTCGCGGCCGAGCTCGCCGGGATCGCGAGGGCGACCGCGGAGCAGTCGACCCAGTACGCGAAGGACCGCGAGCAGTTCGGCCAGCCGATCGGCGCGTTCCAGGCGGTGAAGCACCGCTGTGCCGACATGGCGGTGCGCGCGGAGGCCGCCACCACGCTCGTGCGCTACGCCGCGCTCGCGGTGCTCGACGGGCTGCCCGACGCGTCGTTCCACGCCCACTCCGCCAGGGCGGTCGCGGCGAACGCCGCGGTGACCAACGCGCACACCAACGTCCAGAACCACGGCGGCATCGGGTTCACCTGGGAGCACACCGCCCACCGGTACGTGACGCGGGCGCAGGTGCGGTCCCGCACGCTCGGCGACGTGCGCTCGCACCTGGCCGAGCTGCTCGAGCAGCCCGCGCCCTGACACCGCATCCGAACCACGGAGGTCCCCCGCCACCCGTGGCGCGGGGTGTCCGCGGACGCGGTCGCCACGGCTACCCCGCGGGCGACGTCGGCACGCTGCCCGAGTTGCGGGCGTCCGCGCCGTAGCGGGTCCACCCGTCGAGCGCGCCCGCGGCGGTGGGCGTGCGCCACGCCAGCACGACGCCGTCGCGGCGTGCGATCGCGACCTCGACCAGCCCGTCGCCGTCCCAGTCGCCCGCCGCGGGGGTGCCCACGAGCCAACCGCCGGTGAACTTCGGCCAGCCCGCCGGGGTGGACCCGTCGCCGCGGAACGCGTCCAGCACGTGCAGCCCGTTGCCGGCCACGGCCTCGTGCCGGCCGTCGCCGTCGACGTCGAAGATCGCCGGGGTGACGAAGAACGCGATGTCCGCGGTCACCCTCGGGAACCCGTTGCGCACGGCGCCGTCGCGCCCCGACCACACGGTGAGCTGCGGATCGCCGTCCTGGGAGTTCGGGAACAGCGTGTCCAGCGCCCTGCCGAGCCCGGTCGTCGGCGCGGCCACGTCGAGGCCGACCCGCGAGCCGAGCGGCCCGAGCGACGGGCCGCCGAACGCGGCCACCAGCACGCCGACGTCGGAGCTGTTGGAGCCCGGTGGCACCGCGTCGGCCCAGTTGAGCCCGATCGGCAGGCCGAGCGGCTTGTTGTACGGGCTCGTGCCGTCCGCGTCGAGCACCCGCGTCGGACCGCTCACCGAGGAGGCGACCACCTCCGGCTGCCCGTCGCCGTCGACGTCACCGATCGCGGCCTGGGCGGCGACGCCGCCGCCGATCGTCGGCAGCACGTCGGTCATCATCATCGGGAGCTTCACCGGCCACCCCCGCAGGTACGCGTGGTCGTGCGGGTGCACGGGCCAGCGGTCGGTCGCGGGGCCGGCCGTGCCGTCCGGGCTGATCGCGTACAGCCGCGTGTTGCCGCTGAGCCCGGGCAGACCGATGCCCGGCACCGCCTCGACCGGCTCGAAGTACTGCTCCTGGGCTCCCACCACGACCTCCGGGCGCCCGTCGCCGTCGAGGTCGCCGAGCGCTGGCGTCGCGATCAGCTCGCCGCCGATGCCGGTGTCCCTGCCGCTGCGGAAGGTCACCGCGTGGCTCTCGGGGTCGACGCCGACGACCTTGGCGGGGTCGACCACGAGGACGGGGAAGCCGCGAACCGGCGACCCGTCGTGGTGCCAGGCGTAGACGTGCCGGTCCATCGCGGCGACCACCACCTCGAGGTCGCCGTCCGCGTCCAGGTCGCCCAGCGCGGGTGACCCGGCGATGCCCGGCTTCAACCGGTTCCACCGGTCGGTGGCGTCGCCCGCGCTGAACGCGGGGTCCGTGCGCACCGATGCCCGCAGGGCGCCCTCCACGCCCCACACGTGCACGCCGCCGTCGAAGTCGCTGACCACGACCTCGCGGGTGCCGTCGCCGTCGAGGTCCGCGACCGCGGGCGCGCCGACACCGGCCGCGGCGCCCGGAGCTGCGATGCCGTCCTCGCGGGCGGCGCGCGAGCCGTGCGGCCAGTACCCCGCCTCGGGCAGGCGCACGGGGAACCCGGGCAGCTCCGAGCCGTCGACCCGCCGCGCGTGGAGGTGCCCGTCGTCGGTCGCCACCACGAGCTCGTCGCGACCGTCGCCGTCCAGGTCCTCGAACACGGGGCTCGAGGCGCCGCCACCGGCCACGTCCGCCGCCGGCACCGACGTCGGGTCGTCGTGCACCGCGAAGTGCCGGTGGGCGGTCGCGACCCGGCCCTCCGCGTCGGTCACCACGACCCGCACGCGCACGGTGAAGCGGTCGTGGTCGGGCGTGCCGTCGGGCCCGACCGGCGCGCCCGCACCACCCCCGGGCAGCGCCGCCGCGATCGTGGCCAGGTCGACCTCGCCGAGCACGCCCTCCACCGGCGCGTCGAGGCCCTCGCCCGACGCGACCGTGCGCCAGGCGTCCGCGCCCGGGTGCGGTGGCGCCTGGAGCCCGGTGGTCCACTCGACCCGGTAGTCGTAGGACGACGAGCGCACCGCGGCGACCCGCCCCTCGACCCGCAGGGTTCCGGTGGTCGACTCGACCGAGAACCACCGCGGCGAGGTGATCGACGCCTCCGGTGGCAGGTCGCGCGCCGCGACGGCGCGCACCACCTCGTACGCGTTGAGGCGCCCGTAGCCGAAGGTCGCGTCCCACCCCCGCACCGTCGGGTAGCGGAGCTGGCCGTAGGGGTCCCGGCGGCGGTTGGCGGGGTCGACCTCGTTCGGCGTCGAGAAGTCGACGTCATCGGCGGTGGCCCGCAGGAGCTGCGCGACCTCGTCCACCGACAGCACGTTCGCCCCCGGCCCCTGCACCCCCGCCGCAACGAGGTCGGGGTGCGGTTCGATGCCCGCGCGGCGAGCCGCGGCCTGCACCAGCCCCACCACCCCGGCGGCGTTGCCCGTCGCCTCCGACGAGCAGCCGTCGGAGGGCACCGCGACCCACGCGATGCCGCCGCTGTTGGTGCAGCCGTTCAGCGCGAGCGTGTCGCGGCGGCCGGTCACCGTCGACCCGAACGAGCTGACCGGCTCCATCGCCTCGGTCACCGAGTTCACCGGGATCGTGTGGTTCAGCGCCGCGGGGAGGTTCGCGTGCTGGGACTGCTCGTCGGCCATCGACGCGACCACCGGCAGGCCGCGCCGGTGGGCGGCGTCGATCGCCTGCTGCGCCTGGGGCGGGTTCGTCACCGCGCCGAGCGCGTCCAGCACGACGTCCGCACCCGAGTCGATCGCGAACAGCACCCCGGCGGCGAAGCGGCCACCCTCCGCGATGAAGGAGTCCGAGACCCGCACCGGGAGGTGCGAGCACTCCGGGCACATGCCGAACGCGCCCTCGCCGTCGTGCGCGGCGGCCGCGTCGCGCGCCTCACCGGTGCCGTGCCCGTACTCGACGACGTCGAGCGGGTCGTTGTCGCCCTCGAGGAAGTCCCAGCCGGAGATGTCGTCGACGTAGCCGTTGCCGTCGTCGTCCACGCCGTCGGAGAAGGTGAGGATCAGGTCCCGGGGATCCAGCACCTCGTTGCCGTTCCGGTCCGACACCCGCGGGTCCCCCGCGTAGTCGGGCACCGAGAACCGGCCGTCGCCGTCGACGTCGTAGGGGTCCTCGCCGCCCGCGCCGCCGAACCGTGGCGGTGGCAGCTCGCCGCGGTTCAGGTGCGCGCTCCGCGCGAGGTCGCGCACCGCCGCGGGGTCCTGCCACTCGATGCCCGAGTCGAGCACTGCGACGACCACGTCGGGGCTGCCGCGCTCCACTCCCCACGCCAGGTCCACGGCCGCGCCGAGCTGGCCGCACAGCGCCTGCGGCGACCGTGCCAGCGCCGGGTCGCGACGGGAGGTGAACCGGTCGTCGCCGTCGTCCCACTCCGGGGGCAGCGGGCCGGGCTCGACCCCGTCGTAGCGCCAGCGGCTGCAGTCCAACGGGTCCGGCAGGAGCGGGTCGCCCGTCGCCGGGCCGCCACCCTCACCGCCGCTGCGCGGCAGCACCGGTCGAAGCGGCACGACCGAACACCCCGCGGCCAGCGCGCACGCCAGCGCGGCCAGCACCGCACGGCGCACCCAGCGATCCGATCCGTCGCCTCCGCCCATCGCCGTCACCCTCCCCGGCCCCGCCGTCGGCGGCGGCACCACCCCGGAACGTAGCGCCGTGACGGACGTCACGACGCGATGACCGAACCCGGTTCATCGCCGGCAGCACCGGACCGGCGTGCGCGGCCGCGTAGGGTGCGCCCGTGGGCAAGCTCCTCGACCTCTCCGAGTCGATCCTCTCCGGTGAGACGAGCATCGACGAACGACATCCCGTCTCCATCACGGGCAGCACGACCCTCGAGGAGGTGGGCGACGGCATCGCCTTCCTCGAGAGCTTCGCCAACGTCACCGCGGTGGTCGACGGCGGCGAGCTGCTGCTCGTCGACGCGGGCGGCATCCTGCACGCCGGCGCCGTGCACGAGCAGGTCCGCGGGTGGACCGACGCGCCGCTCCGCACGGCGGTGTACACCCACGGCCACGTGGACCACGTGTTCGCGGTGCCGCTGTTCGAGGCGGAGGGCCACGACCCGGCCCCGAAGGTCGTCGCGCACGAGAACGTGCCGGCCCGCTTCGACCGGTACCAGCTCACCAACGGCTACAACGGCGTGATCAACCAGCGGCAGTTCCAGCTGCCCGTGCCGATGTTCCCGAAGGACTTCCGGTACCCCGACGAGGTGTACCGCGACGCCACCGAGGTCCGGGTGGGATCGCTCCGGGTCGAGCTGCGCCACGACAAGGGCGAGACCGACGACGCCACCTGGGCGTGGATCCCGGACCGCAAGGTGCTCTGCACCGGCGACCTGTTCATCTGGGCCGCACCGAACTGCGGCAACCCGCAGAAGGTCCAGCGCTACCCGTGGGAGTGGGCGGTCGCGCTGCGGCGCATGGCCGACCTCGGCGCGGAGCTGATGCTCCCGGGCCACGGGTTGCCGATCGCCGGTGCGGCGCGCATCCGCACGGTGCTGTCCGACACCGCCGAGCTGCTCGAGTCCGTCCACGGGCAGACGCTCGACCTCATGAACGCGGGTGCGACGCTCGACGAGATCGTGCACACCGTCGCGGTGCCCGAGCACCTGCAGGACCAGCCGTGGCTCCAGCCCGTCTACGACGAGCCGGAGTTCATCGTCCGGAACCTGTGGCGCCTCTACGGGGGCTGGTACGACGGCAACCCCGCGCACCTCAAGCCGGCGCGGGAGGAGCACCTCGCGGCCGAGCTCGCCGAGCTCGCCGGCGGCGCGCACGTCCTCGCCGAGCGAGCGCAGCAGCGCAGCGACGAGGGCGACCACCGCCTCGCCTGCCACCTCGCCGAGCTCGCCTCGCAGGCGGCGCCCGACGATCCGGGCATCCACCGGGTGCGGGCGCAGGTGTACGCGGCGCGCAGCGCGCTGGAGCGCTCGCTCATGGCACGCAACGTCTACCGCTGGGCCCAACGCACCTCGGAGGAGCGCTCCTCGGAGGAGCGCACCTCGGAGGAGCGCACCGGCGGGGAGGGCTCGTCCGGGGAGTGATCCCGACCCGGTCCGCGGATGCGAGACTTCGGCGATGATCGTCGGTAGCGGCGCCTACCGGGACGGCGAACGGATCGACACCGCTCCCGTGGCGTCGCGCTACGAGGACCTGGTGGCGCTCGCCCGGACCTGCACCGAGGGCTCCGACTTCGTGTGGCTGGGCCTGCTCGACCCGTCCCCCGACGAGCTGGCGCACGCGGCCGCCGCGTTCGGCCTCCACCCCCTCGCCGTCGAGGACGCGCTCGCGACGCACGAGCGCCCGAAGGTCGACGTGCACGGCGACACGCTCACGATCGTCGTGCGCCCCGCGCGGTACCTCGACGAGCCGGAGACGGTCGAGTTCGGTCAGATCACGATGATGGCGGCGCCGAACCACGTGGTCGTGGTGCGCCACGGCGACGCGGTGCCGCTCACCGACCTGCGCACGCGCATGGAGTCCGACCCCGAGTGGCTGCGGGAGGGCCCGGGCGCGGTCGTGCACGCCATCATCGACGAGGTGGTCGAGGCCTACGGCCCCGTGCTGCTCGGCATCGCCGACGACATCGACGAGGTGGAGGAGGTCGTCTTCTCCACCAGCCGCGAGAGCCCCACCCAGCGCATCTACGAGCTCAAGCGCGAGGTGCTGGAGTTCTCGAAGTCGACCACGCCGCTGGTCGAGGTGCTCGAGGACCTCGTCACCCTGGAACACCCGGTGCTCAGCGAGGAGCTGCACCGCTACTTCTCCGACACCGACGACCAGCTCGCCCGGGTGGTCGACCAGGTGCAGACCGACCGCGAGCTGCTCACGAGCGTGCTCGAGGCGAACCTCACCCAGGTGAGCGTCCGACAGAACGAGGACATGCGGAAGATCTCCGCGTGGGTGGCGATCGCCGCGGTGCCGACGATGGTGGCGGGCATCTACGGCATGAACTTCCGCCACATGCCCGAGCTCGAGACCCGGTACGGCTACTTCGTGGTGCTCGCGCTCATCACCGTGTCGTGCCTCGCGCTCTACCGGTCCTTCAAGCGCTCCGGGTGGCTGTGAGCGCCGCCGGGGCCGGGCGGCCGGGCGTGCCAGACTCGCCCCGCATGGACACCGGGGGACCCACCGACCGCGTCGTCATGGACGCCGGCGAGCTCGACCGGTTCATGCACGAGGCGTTCGGCTACCCGATGGCCTTCACGATCGAGCACGTCGGGACCGACGGCATCCGCGTGCGCCAGCCGACCAGCGAGGCGAACCGGCGTCCGGGCGGGACCGTGTCCGGGCCGACGCTCATGGCCCTCGCGGACGCCGTGTCGTACATGTCGGTCCTGTCCCGCATCGGGCCCGAGGCGCTGGCGGTGACGAGCAGCCTCAACATCAACTTCCTGCGGCGGCCACGCCTCGTCGACCTCGTCGCCGAGGGCCGCCTGCTGAAGCTCGGTCGCACGCTCGCGGTCGCCGAGGTGTCGCTGTACTCCGACACCGGCGAGCCCGGCGACCTCGAGCGCCCCGTGGCGCACGCCACGGTCACGTACTCGCTCGCGCTCCTCGGTCGCGACACCGTGGGCGCAGGGGACGACGGGGTGGACAGCACCAAGGGGGCAACGGGATGAGCATCCTCGACAGGTTCCGCGTCGACGGCAAGGTCGCGCTGGTGACCGGCGCCGGGCGCGGCATCGGCCGTGCGAGCGCGCTGGCGCTCGCCGAGGCGGGCGCGGACGTGGTGGTGAGCGCGCGCACCGCCGAGCAGGTCGAGGAGGTCGCCGAACGAATCCGCGCCCTCGGGCGGAAGGCCGAGGCGGTGTCGTTCGACGTCATGGAGCTCGACCGGCTCGGCGAGCTGGTCGAGGTGGCCACCGAGCGCCTCGGCGGGCTCGACCTCCTCGTGAACAACGCGGGCGGGTCGGCGCCGCGGGCGTTCCTCGACACGAGCGTCCGATCGTTCGAGAAGGCGTTCACCTTCAACGTCACCACCGCGTTCGAGCTGACGAAGCAGGCGGTGCCCGCCATGCTCGAGCGCGGGGGCGGCGCGGTGGTCAACATCTCCTCCGCCGCGGGTCGCATGCCGAACCGGGGCTTCGCCGCCTACGGGGTCGCGAAGGCGGCGCTGACGCACCTCACGCGGCAGCTCGCCACCGACCTCTCGCCACGCATCCGCGTGAACGGCATCGCGGTCGGGTCGGTCGAGACCTCGGCGCTCGAGACGGTCCTCACCGACGACTCGGTGCGCCGCCTGATGGAGGAGTCCACGCCGCTGAAGCGGCTCGGCCAGCCCGAGGACATCGCGGCGGGAGTCGTCTACCTCTGCTCCCCCGCCGGGTCGTACCTGACCGGCAAGCTGCTGGAGATCGACGGCGGCCTCGAGTCCCAGAACCTGGGGCTCGGGTTGCCCGACCTCTGACGCCTCAGACCTCGTCCAGCGGGCGGCGGTCGCCGACCTCCGGCTGGCGCCCGATGCGCAGCGGCGACAGCTCGGCGTCGACGAGCAGGATGCGCTCCCGTGCGACCACCGCACCGGCGGCGGCCGCCCCGAGGTTCGCCTCGTCGAACGCCGCCTCGGCCCGAGCCCAGGTGGACCAGTCGGGCACCCCGTACAGGGCGATGACCTCGTCGTCGGCCCGCATCGCGGTCCGGAACGCACCGACGAGGGCGAGCCCCAGGTCGTCCAGGTGCCCTGCCCCCGCACCGACGACCTCGTCGCACAGCTCGGGTGCCCCTCCCGGCGGGGTGCGGAGCGTCTCGTGCAGGTACGCGACCGCACCGGTGCCGCCCCTCGCGCACCAGTCCTCCACGCCCGGCGAGCGCTCGTGCGCGACGAGCACCCGGTCGAACCCGCCGGTGCGGAACGCCGCGGCCCGGTCCCACCACTCGGCCAGCACCGGGTCGCGGTGGCCGGGGGCGCTCAGCTCGACCGAGAAGTTGTGACCGAGGTCGTCCCACGAGTCGTACTCCCACAGGTTCAGCACCTGGGGCCACCGACTCGTCGACCCGACCACGGTGAACACGCCGAAGCAGCGCTGGCGGCGCATCGGTCCACCCTCCGGGCACCAGTTCGCCGTCATGTGGTGCTGGTAGCGGGCCCGCTCGGTGCCCACCACGTCGACGAGCTCGTGCAGGTACACCCGTGGCATGCCGCAGGAGGCTACGGCGCCGCGCGCCGGGCCCGTCACCCGGCGGGTGGCCGCTGTCGGGGCATGATCGTGCGGTGGAGGACATCACCCGACTCGGGCGGGACGAGCTCACCCGGGTCATGCGGGTCGCGGTCGTGCTGGCCTGGTCGGTGCTGCGGAGGTGGGCCCCGGCGGCCGTCGGGGTGGCGCGACGCGCCCTGCGTGCCCGCCTGCGAGGCGGCCACCGCCCACGCGATCCGGGCACGGGCACCCGCCGGGCGCGGGCGGTCCGCCTCGCGACGGAGCTGTCGACGGTCGCGTCGGAGGGCCTCGTCGACGGGTTCATCGCCCTCGGGCCCACCTTCGTGAAGCTCGGTCAGGTGATCGCGTCGTCGCCGGGCATCTTCCCCGACTGGCTGGCCGGCCCCGCACGCCGCTGCCTCGACGAGGTGCCCCCGTTCCCGGCCGAGGAGGTGCGCCGGACCATCGAGGAGGACCTCGGCCGACCGCTCGGGGAGGTGTTCGCCTCCTTCGACGACGTGCCCCTGTCCGCCGCGTCGATCGGGCAGGTGCACGCCTGCGTGCTGCACGACGGGCGCGAGGCGGTCGTGAAGGTGCAACGCCCGTCCATCCGAGAGGGCATGACCCGCGACCTGCGCGTGCTGCACGCGATCGCGCGCGCCGCGCAGCGCACGTCGTGGGGCCGCAGCGCGAACGCGGTCGGCATGGTCGAGGACCTGCACGCGCTCACCCACGACGAGCTGGACCCGGTCGTGGAGCGCACCAACCAGCAGACCTTCCGCGAGAACCTCTGGGCCTTCGGCGACAACGCCTGGGTGACCGCGCCGGAGGTGTACGAGGAGCTGTGCGGCGCCCGCACGATCTGCATGGAGCGGGTCCACGGCGTGCCGATGGACGACTTCGACGAGATCCGCCGCCGCGGGGTCGACGGGCTGCTGGTGCTGCGCCGCGGCGCGAAGGCGTGGGTCGAGGCGGTGCTGGTCCACGGGCTCTTCCACGGCGACCTGCACGCCGGGAACATCTGGCTGCTCGAGGACGGCCGCGGCTGCTTCCTCGACTTCGGGATCATGGGCCGACTCGAGGGCGAGTGGCAGGCGCTGACCCGGGACCTGTACTACACGTGCCTGTTCGACCACGACTTCACGAGGGTCGCCGCGGCCTACCGGCGCCTCGGGGTGTTCCCGCCCGAGGTGGGCACCGACGAGGAGATCGGCCAGCGGATCGGGATGATCCTCGTGCCGCTGCTCGACAGCGGGATCGGGTCGGTGAACCTCGGCGACCTGATCGCGTCGAGCGTCGTGCTGATGCGCCAGTACGGCGGCTCGGCGCCGCGCGAGCTCATGCTCGTCGCGAAGCAGCTGCTCTACATCGAGCGCTACGTGCGCGAGCTGGCACCCGACTACGCGGTGATCACCGACCCGTTCCTCGTCCGCAACGTCTTCCCCGAGGAGGCGAAGGCGCTCGCGGCGCGCACGGGGCAGTCGTTCCCGGAGTGAGGCCGCCCGACGGGCGGCGGGCGGCGGGGCGGGGGACGCGAATGAGAACGCGTTCTCGTTCCTCGCGTAGGGTTCCCCGGTCCGAACGTGCCGGCGCCGCGCCGGCCGACACACGCGAGGGGGAGCACCGATGCCCGCCGTCCTGACCGAACGCCAGGGCCACCTGCTGATCGTCACGCTGAACCGCCCCGAGCGGCAGAACGCCATCAACGGCGAGATGCTCGTCAGGATGCTCGACGCCTGGGTCGAGGCCGACACCGACCCCGACATCCGCGCGATCGTGCTCACCGGCGCGGGCGGCAACTTCTGCTCCGGCGCGGACCTCAAGGAGATGGCCGGCGGCCACCAGGGCGACGCGGACGCGGACGGCGTCGACGTGCAGGGTCGCCTCGCCGAGGACCCGGACCTGCCGTGGAAGGCGCTGCTGCGCTCGTGGCGCCCGACCGTGCCGATCATCCTCGCGGCGGAGGGCACCGCGATCGCCGGCGGCACCGAGCTGCTCGGCGCGACCGAGATCCGCGTCGCCGGACGCTCGGCGAAGTTCGGGATCTCCGAGGCGAAGTGGTCGCTGTACCCGATGGGCGGCTCGGCGGTCCGCATCCCGCGGCAGATCCCCTACACGGTGGCGGCCGACCTGCTGCTCACCGGCCGGCACATCACCGCCGAGGAGGCGCACCGGCTGGGGCTGATCGGCTACGTCGTCGACGACGGCGCCGCGCTCGACAAGGCCATCGAGATCGGCCAGACGATCTGCTCGAACGGCCCCCTCGCGGTCCAGGCGATCCTGCGGACGCTGCGCGAGACCAACGGCATGCGTGAGAGCGAGGCGCTCGAGCACGAGTTCACCTACGGCTGGGACGTCTTCGCATCGGAGGACGCCAAGGAGGGTCCGCGGGCCTTCAAGGAGAAGCGCACGCCGAACTTCCAGGGCAAGTAGGCCGGGGCAGGCGACGTCGGCACATCGGTGGGCCCGAGGGCCCGGACAGGGAGGCGAACATGCAGCTCGGACTGCAACTCGGGTACTGGGGCCAGATGCCCTCGCCGGACTGGGTGGACCGGGCGGTCGCCGCGGAGGAGCTCGGCTTCACCTCCGTGTGGACCGCCGAGGCGTGGGGCTCCGACGCGCTCACCCCGCTCGCGTACCTCGCGGCGAAGACCGAGCGCGTGCAGCTCGGCACGTCGGTCGTGCAGCTCGCGGCGCGCACCCCCACCGCGACGGCGATGTCGGCGATCACCCTCGACTACCTCTCGGGCGGGCGCTTCCGCCTGGGGCTCGGCGTGTCGGGCCCCCAGGTCGTCGAGGGCTGGTACGGGCGGCCGTCGAACAAGCCGCTGCTGCGGACCCGCGAGTACGTCGAGATCATCCGGCGCGTCGTCGCGCGCGAGGAGCCCCTCGAGTTCGACGGCGAGCTCCACCAGCACCCGTACCACGGGCCGGGCAGCGTCGGCCTCGGCAAGCCGCTCAAGTCGATCGTGCACCCGCTGCGGCGCCACATCCCGATCTACCTCGGGGCGGAAGGGCCGAAGAACGTGACCCAGACCGCGGAGATCGCGGACGGCTGGCTGCCGCTCTACTACTCGCCGTACCGCCAGGAGGTCTACGCCGACCAGCTGGCCGGCGCGAAGGAGGGCTTCGAGATCGCCGCGCTGGCGGCCTTCAAGGTCACCGAGGACGACCGGCCCGAGACGATCGAGGAGGCGCTCGCCGGCACGCGGGCGATGCTCGCGTTCTACATCGGCGGCATGGGCGCCAAGGGGCAGAACTACCACACGAAGCTCGCGGCGCGGATGGGCCTCGGCGAGCAGGCGACCCGCATCCAGGACCTGTTCCTGGACGGCAAGGGGGACCAGGCCGTCCACGAGGTGCCCGTCGACTTCGCGGACGAGATCTCGCTGGTCGGCACCCCGGCCCGGATCGCGGACCGGGTCGCGGCGTGGAAGGAGTCCCCGGTCACCGAGATCCTCATCCACGCCGGCACGATCGACGAGCTGCGCCAGGCCGCGGAGCTCATCCTGCCGGCCTGAGCGACCTGATCGTTCCGTCCCGCAGGACGGGCGCCATGGGGCACGTCCTGCGGGACGGAACGGGGGGTTCGGTCAGGCCGTGGCGAGCGCGTCGGTGACCGCCGGCGCCACCTTCGGCCACCCGATCTCGCGCTCGTAGGCGAGCGCGACGTCGAACAGCTCGGCGTCGCGGTGGTGCCGTGCGAGCACCTGCATGCCCACCGGCAGCCCGCCCACGGTGCCCGCGGGGATCGACACCGCCGGGTTCCCGTAGATGTTCGACGGGATGGTGAGCCCGCCCATCGTGACGAGGTCCGGCACCTTCTCCACGACCGCCTCGATGAGGCTGTTCGACATCCGGGGGAACGCGCCGTTCAGCACCCGCAGGGACGCCATGAGGCCCCGGAACGCGAGGCGGGCCGCCGGGGACGCCTTCGCCCGGTCGAGGAAGGTCTCGGTCGGGCTGGAGGTGGTGGCGTCCGCCGGGAACGCGGGCCCGGGGTTGGTGGTCGTGATGATGTAGTCGACCTGCTCGAACGCGTTCGCCATCGCCTCGTTCACCGCGAGCCGCTGGCCCTCCGCCACCGCGGCGAGGTTCAGGTTGTAGAGCGACTCGGCGAGGATCGTGCCGAGGGCGACCTCGTCGGTCATCTCCTTCGCGCACGAGGGCCACCGGGGGCCGAGCTCCACCAGCAACGTCGAGAGGTTGCCCATCGCCCACTGCGCGGCGAGGTTCGGCAGCTCGAGCTCGATCTCGACCTCGACCATGCCCGTGACGGAGATGAGCTCCTTCGCCGCGGCGCGGATGCGCTCCTCGACGCCCGGCTCGAGCCGGACACCGCCGATCGACGGCAGCACCGCGACGCGCTTGCCGGCGAGCTCGGTGGTGCCGAGGTTGGCCTCCCACCCGCCCGGGTTCGGGATCGTCTGGGGGTCCCGCGGGTCGAGCCCCGCGCACACGTCGTAGTAGCGGGCGGCGTCGCGCACCGAGCGGGAGAGGCTGCCGAGCACGACCGTGCCCGGGCGGAAGAACGCGCGCGGGCCGCGCGAGATCCGCCCGTAGGTGCCCTTCATGCCGAGCAGCCCGCAGTAGCCGGCGGGGATGCGGATCGACCCGCCGCCGTCGCCGCCGCTCGCGATCGTGACCAGGCCGCCCGCGACCGCGGCGGCGCTCCCGCCCGACGACCCGCCGGCCGTGCGGCCGTGGCGCCACGGGTTGTGGCACACGCCGTTGAGCTTCGTGACGCTCACGTTGAGGCCACCGAACTCCGAGGCGGTGGTCAGGCCGACGGGCACGGCGCCGCCGTCGCCGGTGAACCGCTTCACGACCTCGGCGGTCCGCGTCGCGATGCGGTCCTTGAACACCAGCGACGCGCCGGTGTCGGGCCAGCCCTCGACCGCCTCCAGCTCCTTGATGCCGACGGGTACGCCGCCGAACGGCTTGGACACGTCCGCCTCGCTCGCGGCGGCGAGCGCGCGCTCGGGGTCGAGGAACGAGAAGCAGTTGAGCTCGCTGCGCTCGATGGCGGCGAGCGTGGCCTGCAGCTCCTCCACGGGCGAGCGCTCTCCCGCACGGAACGCGTCGACGAGGGAGCAGGCGTCGTCCAACCAAGGGGTGTCGGTCATCACACGATCATGCCTGAACTCGGTTCACGTCGCCACAGGAACTTGACACCGTCCACTGGCAGGAGTTCGTCGGCGCCGCCCGGGACCCGATCAGGTCGTGTCCATCCGGGTCGGCGTGTCGAGGCTCGCGGTGCCGGTCCCGCTGACGACCGGCGCCGCGGACCGGGGCAGCATCCACGCGGCGACCAGCCCGGCGAGGCCCGCGACGCCGATCACCACCATGGCCGCCAGGTAGTTCCGGTGGACCAGGTGGGCGACGAGGATCGTCCCGGCGAGCGCCGTGCCCACCGACGAACCGAGGTTGGACACGCTGCGGGACAGGCCCGAGATCGCCCCCTGCTGGTCCTCGGGGAACGCCGACTGCACCACGTTCACCGACGGCGTGAGCATCGTGCCCAGACCGAGCCCGATGACGAACAGCCCGGGCACGAACGCCCACGGGCTCGACGTCTCGCCGACGAGGACGAGGAGCAGCGCGATGCCCGGGATCGTCACGAGGAACCCGGCGATGATCAGCGTGCGCTGCGAGCGGCGCTTCGCCATCCGCCCGGCGAGCAGCGACGCGATGAGCAGGCCGGCGGTGGCGGCGGTGAAGATGACGCCGGTCTGCACGGCCCCGTAGCCGCGCACCACCTGCAGGAACGCGGACACCACGAACGACGTGCCGAGCAGCATCAGCCACTGCACGTGCTGGGTCACCAGCCCGAGGTTCGAGACCCGGTTCCGGAACAGCGAGGCGGACAGCAGCGGCTCCTCCCCCGCCCGCTCCCTTGCCCGCACGTGCAGGAAGAACCACGCGAGGACCGCGGCGCCGAGGACGAGCAGCACCAGCATGAGGCGCAGGTCGTCGTCCGCGGCGAGGATGCCCATGACCACCAGCACGAGCCCGACCGCGGAGAGCACCGCGCCGGTCGTGTCGGGGCGGTGGCTCGGCTGCGCCGGGAGCGGGTCCCGGAGGTGGCGGGCCAGCACGAGGATCACCGCGATCACCATCGCCTGGAACACGAACGAGGCCCGCCAGCTGATCGCGGAGGTGATGACCCCGCCGATCAGCGGGCCCATCGCGGCGCCGATGCCGCCCATGCCGCTGATCGCACCGAACGCCCGGGCTCGCGAGGTCGTGTCGGTGAACAGCAGGGTCGTGAGGATGTACACGGGAGGGATCAGCATGGCGGTGCCGACCCCCTCGAGGATCGAGTTGCCGACGATCAGCAGGCCGAGCCCGGGCGAGGCGGCGCTCAGCAGCGCCCCCACCCCGTAGACGGCCAGCCCGACCGTGAAGCACCGCTTCCGGCCCCACCGGTCGGTCAGCTTGCCGCCCGGGATCATCAGCGCGGCCATGACGAGCAGGAAGATCGTGATGGCCGTCTGCACCCCCTGGACCGTCGTGTCGAGGTCCTCGGTGATGTCGTTGATCATCACGTTCATGTTCGAGCCGGCGAAGCTGCAGATGAACTGCGCGAGCGCGAGCGGCACGAGCATCCGCCGCAGGGCCGGGTCGGGACGGGTGCGCTCAGCCATGGCGCACCGGGGACCCGGCGCCCGCGCCCAGGGGCTCGCGGGGGTGGTCGAGCTGGTGGTCGAGGTTCAGCGCCGCGGCGATCAGCGCCAGGTGGGTGAACGCCTGGGGGAAGTTGCCGATCTGCTGGCCGGTCGAGTCGATCTCCTCCGAGTACATGCCGAGGTGGTTGCCGTAGGTGAGCATCTTGGAGAAGGCGAGGCGCGCGTCCTCGACCCGCCCCGAGCGCGCCAGCGCGTCGACGTAGAGGAACGTGCACAGCGAGAACGTGCCCTCCGCGCCGGGCAGCCCGTCCGGTGACGCCTCCGGGTCGTAGCGGAACACGAGGCTGTCCTCGACGAGGGTGGCGTCCATCGCCCTCATCGTCGACTGCCATCGGGGGTCGTTCGGTGGGAGGAAGCCCATCAGCGGCATCAGCACGAGCGACGCGTCGAGCACGTCACCGCCCTCGTACTGGACGAACGCGCCGAGGTCCTCGTTCCAGCCCTTCGAGAGGATGCGCTCGTGCACCCGGTCGCGCTCGGTGGTCCACCGCGTGCCGTGCGCCGGGCGCCCGCGGCTCGAGGCCATGCGGATGGCCCGGTCGAACGCCACCCACGACATGAGCTGCCCGTAGGTGAACGCCCGCCGGCCGCCCCGCGTCTCCCAGATGCCCTCCTCCGGGTCCTCCCAGTGGTCACAGAGCCAGTCGACGACCTCGGCGATGGACCGCCAGCCGTCGGTGCCGACCCCCCACTCGCCCATCTCGCCGCGGTCCAGCGCCCACATCGCGTTGAGCGCCTCGCCGTAGATGTCCAGCTGCAGCTGGCCGGCCGCGTCGTTGCCGATCCGCACCGGGCTCGAGCCGCGGTAGCCCTCCAGGTGGTCGAGGGTCTCCTCGACCAGGTCGGAGCTGCCGTCCACCCGGTACATGATCCGCAGCGGCCCGGAGCCGTTGCCCGCCTGCTCCTCGGTCCGCTGGCGGAGCCAGGTGCCGAAGGCCGCTGCCTCCTCGGTGAACCCGAGCCCGAGGAGCGCCTGCACCGAGAAGGAGCCGTCGCGCACCCAGGTGAACCGGTAGTCCCAGTTCCGGGTCCCGCCCACCTCCTCCGGCAGCCCGGCGGTCGGCGCGGCGACCAGCGCGCCGGTCGGCGCGTAGGTCATGAGCTTGAGCGTGATCGCGGAGCGCTCGACGGCCTCCCGCCAGCGGCCCCGGTAGGTGCTCTGCTCGATCCAGTGCCGCCAGAAGTCGACGGTGTCCAGGTAGAGGCGGAGGACCTCTCCGTGCCCGATGTCCATGGGGCGTGCGGACGCGCCGGACTCGAGGACGAACCCGAGGACCTCACCGGCGTCCACGCTGAACCGTGCCCGCACGTCGTCGCCGACCCGCTCCAGCGGTGAGAGGCCCGTGAGCGTGAGGCGCGCGTCGCCGGCGTCGAACACCGCGGTCGTGCCGTCGACCTCGACCTCGTGACGCCGCCTGCCGTAGTCGAAGCGGGGCTCGACGGCGGCCTCGAACTCGACCGTGCCGCGGATGCCGCGCACGGCGCGCACGAGCCGCCGGCGGTCCGAGGCGACCTCCGGCCGGTCCACCGGCATGAAGTCGAGGACCTCCGCGATGCCCGACTCGGACAGGTGGCGCGTCACGAGCACGGCGGTGTCGGGCAGGTACATCTGCTTGACCGTCGCGGCCGGCTCGGTCGGGGCGAGCGCGAAGCGGCCGCCCCGGTGTTCGTCCAGCAGCGCCGCGAAGACGCTCGGTGAGTCGAACCGGGGGACGCAGAACCAGTCGACCGTGCCCTCCGTGGAGACGAGCGCCGAGGACTGCATGTCCCCGATCAGCCCGTGGTCGGCGATGTCCGGGTAGCTCATCTGGGACCTCCTCGTACGTGCCCGGCCGGGAGGCCGGTGCGCTCCTGGGGCGCGGGATCGGGTGGCACCGGCCGCCGGACCTCGTCGCGCCGGTCGTGCAGCGACCTGCGCACGCGACGTTCGACCAGCAGGGGGACGTAGGTCTGGATCGGGGCGGCGGCGAACCGGGACGCGGCCTCCTCGACGCAGCGGTGCACGACGGACGCCGGCACCGACGGACCGAGCTCCAGCACCAGCCGACCCTCGAGCTCCGCCAGCGACGGTGCGGTCGCCTCGTCCATGGGGCCTCCTCGGGTCGCTCGCACGACGTGGCGAGCGGTCGGTTCCGGCGTGACCGGCACCGGATGCCGCGCGGTGCGGGGTCGCGCGGCATCCGGCGTCCTCTCCCTCCGGTCGAGCCCACGCCACCGCTCGGCCAGGGGCCGCGCCGAGGGCGCCGTGGGACGTCAGGCGGCCTCGAAGACCTCCCGCAGCTTCGTCTCCTGCTGGGTGGTCAGGTTGCTGTGGAGCAGCTCCGGGTCGAGTTCGCGGAGCTCGGGCAGGACCTTGTCCACCACGGCGTCGCTCGACATCACGAACAGCGCCGAGGTGCCCGGCTCGATCCTCGAGCGCAGCGATTCGATGAAGTCGTCGTCGATCCCCACGTCCGCCAGGGCCCCTCCGAAGGCACCGGCCGCGGCGCCCACGGCCATGCCGAGGATCGGCACGAAGAAGATCAGCCCGAACAGCAGGCCCCAGAAGGCGCCGCCGAGCGCACCCTCTCCCTCCATGCTGCGCAGCTGGCGGGTCTTCGGCCCCTTCTTGCCGGGAGGCCAGCTGACGACGGCGGCATCGTCCAGGGTGATGAGGCCCTCCTTCGCGAGGCGGACGAGGGTGTGCTCGGCCCGCTCCGCCCCGTCGGGGGTGTGGAACTTCCAAACGGTCAGCGTCGCCACGTTCGGTCTCCTTCGTCGTCAGCCGGTGACCGCCATCGTCCGACGGTCCCGGCGGCGAGGCGTCACCCCTCCCGGGTGAACGCCGAGGGACGCGACGACGAGCCGACGGACCCCTCCGGTGGGCGCCGCCCGCGGCGGCGCACCTCACCCCGAACGGGTGAGCAGCGATCCGCCCGATGGGAGCACAATGGACGCGAGGGCCGTCGCCGCGAGGCGAGCGAGGAGTCGACCGCGATGGACACATCGGCCGGGGGTCGATCACGGTCACGCAGCAGGCCACCGCCGAGGTCCGCGTCCTCCGTGCCGGCCCTGCCACCCTTCGCGGTCGAGCGACCACGCCTGACCAGGGTGCTCGACGTCGCCGGGCGGCAGCCGCTGACGGTCGTGGTCGCACCGCCCGGCTACGGCAAGACCGTCCTCCTCGCCCAGTGGCTGCGGTCGCGTCGACGTGGCCGGGTGCGGTGGATCACGCTCGGTCCCGAGCACGACGACGTGGCGGTGCTGCGCGACGCGCTGACGCAGGCACTGGCCCCATCGCGGGGTGCGTCGGCCGGCGGGGGCCTCGCGACGGGGGCACGCGCGCCGCGCCGTGCGGTCCCGCGCTCGCGCGCCTCGCTGGTGGAGGCGATCGAGCACGCGCCGCCGGCGACCCTCGTCCTCGACGACCTCCAGCAGCTGTCGAACCCCTCGGCGCTCGCGCTGGTCGCGGACGTGCTGCACCACGCGCCGCGGTCGCTGCGCATCGTCACGGCGACACGGGTGGATCCGCCGTTGCACCTCTACCGGCTGCGGGACCACGGGGTCTCGTTCCAGCTCCGCCAGGAGGACCTCGCCTTCTCGTGCGCGGAGGCGGCCGAGCTGGTGCGCCGACTGGTGCGGGTCGAGCTGCCCGAGCCACAGGTCCGCGCGCTGGTCGAGCGGACCGAGGGGTGGGCCGCGGGGCTCCAGCTCGCCGCGCTCGCGCTGCCGGCGCGCCGCGACATCGAGCACTTCGTCACGGACTTCATCGACGACGAGCGGGCCGTCGCCGACTACCTCACCGAGCAGGTGCTGGGCGACCTGCCCCCGCACCTGCTGGACTTCCTCGTCTCGACCTGTGAGCTGGACCGTATGAGCGGCCCGCTGTGCGACCACCTGCGGGGGCGCAGCGACAGCCGGTCCATCCTCGAGGAGCTGGAGCGCCGCTCCATGTTCGTCACGGCGCTGGACGACGAGCGCTCGTGGTTCCGCTACCACCGCCTGTTCCGCGCCTACCTGCGCACCCACCTCGCCGAGGCCGGCACGTCCTCGCGTGCCGAGGTCCTCTGCCGGGCGGCCGAGTGGCACCGCGTGCTCGGCGACGTCGACACCGCGGTCGGCTACCTCGCGGCCGCGGGGCGCTGGGAGGAGGTGCTCGAGCTGGCCTCGGACGCCGGCGTGGCCATGGTCGGGCACGGCGGTGCGTCGGCCGTCGCCGGGTGGTTCGCGATGGTGCCCGACTCCGCACGCCACCGTCGTCGCGTGTCCGTCGCGATCGACCAGGCGACCGCGCTGTTCTCCTGCGGGCGGCTGCTGGAGGTGCAGCCGGTGCTGGACGGGGTGGCCGCGGCGGCGTCCGACGCCGAGCGCGCCGTCCTGGACCTGCTGGACGCCTGGCGTGCGCTGCAGCTGGGACGGCTGGACCGGGCGTTGTGCGGCGCCGACCGGGCGGTCGCCGCTGCGTCGAGGCTGGGCGACCGCGACGAGGTCCCCACCGCGCTCGGCCTGCTCGAGGGGGCGGCGGACGTCGCGCGGGCCGCGACGATCGTCCGCGGCGCCGCGCTGGTCCACCTGGACCGCTTCCCCGAGGCACGTGCGGCGCTGGGGTCGAGCCTCGACGGGCTCCACGGCCGGTGGCGCCTGCTCTCCCTCGGCTCCCTCGCACTGCTCGAGGCGTGGTCCGGCCAGCTGGACCGCGCGGAGGAGTGCGCCCGGCAGGTGCTGCGGCTCGCCGAACAGCTGGGCCGGGAGGTGGACCCCGCGGTCGTCGACGCGACGTTGGCGCTCGCGGTCGTCACGCGGTCCCGGGGCCACCTCGACGCGGCCCGCCGGCTGCTCCAGCACGCCTCGTCCGCGGTGCGACCGGGTGACGGCACGCTGCGCCCTGCCGGCATCGTCGACGAACAGGCGCTGCTGGCGCTCGCCGAAGGGGACCCCGCCGCGGGGCTGGCGGCGCTCGCCGCCCGACCCTCGGGGCGAGCCCGGGGCGTCGGCGGCCCCGTCATCGGGAGGAGCGCGACGGTCGAGGCGGAGGTCTCCCTGGCCAACGGCGACCTCGAGCGCGCCGCCCGCGCGCTGTCCGACACCCCGCCGGAGGCGCCCGACGTGGTGAGCGCCCGCGTCCGACTCGAGCTGGCACGGGGCGACCGCGCGGCGGCGCGGACCGTCGTCGGCGACTGGCCGGAGGCCACCGCGCGCGAGGAGCCGCTCGAGCACCTCCTCGCGACGGCGGTGGTCGAGCACCTCGACGGCGACGAGCGGGTCGCCGAACGGCACATCGACGAGGTGGTGCACCTGGCGGAGCTCGACGGGAACGTCGGGATCTTCAACTGGCACGAGGCACGCAGCTTCGTCAGGTCGAGGTACCGCACGACCCCGACGCCGTTCCTGCGTGCCGTCGTGGAGCAACCGGTGCCGTCCGGCTCGCCGGCGGAGGTCGAGGAGCTGGTCGACCAGCTGACCGAACGGGAGCACCTCGTCCTCCAGCTGCTGCCGACCCGCATGGCCAACTCCGAGATGGCCGAGTCGATGGGGATCTCGCTGAACACGGTGAAGACCCACCTGAAGCACGTCTACCGGAAGCTCGGGGTGGAGCACCGCCGCGACGCCATCACGACAGCGGAGCGCCTCGGGCTCCTGTGAGGGCCCACCCCGTCTCCGCTCCCGACCCCCGGAGGCCCGATCCCGTGGACCACGTGGAAGAACTCGGCGATCGCCCCGTCGGGAACGAGCCGGTCACGCCCGCGACCGTCGGCGACGACCCCGCGCTGGTCCTCCGGGCCCGGCTGCTGGACCGCCTGCCCCCGGTGCCGCCGACCCGGCTGACCGTGCTGCACGCGCCGGCGGGCTACGGCAAGACCGTGCTGGCGAGTCGCTGGGCCGCGTCGAGGGCCGCACTTCCGGTCGCGTGGGTCAGCTTCCGGGCGGACGACGACGCCCGGACCATGGCCGCACGCCTGGTCGAGGGGCTCGCCCCGCTCGTGCCGCAGGCCCCCGCAGCGCTCCGCAGCTCGCTGCCGACCGTCCCACGCTCGTTCGGGCGCCAGTTCCTCCCGGCGCTGCGCCGGCACCTCTCGGTGCTCGACGGCGCGGTGCTCGTGCTCGACGCGCTGGACACCCCCCGGGCAGCGACGCCGGTGTCCGAGCTCGAACGCTGGACCATGGGGCTGCCGGCCGGCATCCGCACCGTCGTCACGTGCCGGGGGTGGCCCGAGGCGGTGTCGTCGGGCCGGGGCGGGGTCCGGTCGATCGGCGCGGCGGACCTGGCGTTCACCGCCGAGGAGGTGCGAGCCGTCGTGGAGCGCAGCTCCGGCCCGGTGTTGGACGAGGGCCAGCTCGAGCTGCTCGTCGCACGCACCGAGGGCTGGCCGTTCGCGGTCCGCGTCGCCGCGACCGAGCTGCTCGGCCAGGCGGACCCCGACCGGGTGGTCCGACGGCTGCTCGGCACGAACCGCCAGATCGAGGCGATCCTCTCCGCCGAGGTCCTCGAGCGGGTCCCCGAGGTCGTGGCACGGTTCCTCCGCCGCACCTCCGTGCTCGACGTGCTGCGCCCGGACCTCTGCGCGGCCGTGGCCGGGGAGCCGCACGCCGGGGCGATCCTCGAGATGCTCGAGCGGACCGGCGCGTTCACCGGGGCCGACGCGCACCGACCCGGCGACCGCCGGTACCACCCGCTGCTCCGCGACCTCCTGCGTTCGGGGCTCCGCTCCGAGGGAGCCGACGCCGAGCGCGCGCTCCTCCGCCGGGCGACCGACTGGTACGCACGGCGGGGCGAGCCGGAGCTCGCGGCCCGCTACGCCGTCGAGACGGAGGACCCCGACCTCGTGCTCGGCGTGGTCGACAGGTTCGCCCGGGCGGCGTTCGAACAGGGTGCACCCGAGGCGATGCTCGACCTGCTCGACGCGGTGCCCGGCGGGACGCGGGTGGACGTCGCGCTCCGCCGGGCGTGCCTCCTGACCATGGCGGGTGCGACCCGGCAGGCCGACCAGGTCCTCAAGGAGACCCACGTCGGTCCTGCCGACCGCGGAGCCCGGGCGATCGGCCAGGCGCTGCGCGCGACCTGGGTGTTCTTCGACGCCGGCGCCCGGGCCTCCATCGCCGCGGCGGACGACGCGCTGGGCCTCCTGCGCGAGCTCGACCCCGACGAGGTGCCGGACCTCCTCGGGCTGACGAGCTCCTCCCAGCTGCAGGTCATGGCGTCCGGCTCGCGGGCCCGGGCCCTGTGGGGGCTGGGCGAGCTCGAGGATGCCCGCCGTGGAATGGTCGCCGCGCTCGGGCGACCGGACCTGTACGCCCCGTGGCAGGTCCACGTGCTGAGCGCCCTGGCGGTCCTGGAGGCGTGGTCCGGGAACCTGCACGCCGCGCTGGCAGCCGCGCGGCGGGCGGTCGTGCTCGCGGCACGCACGGGCCTGCTGCAACACCCGGCCACGCTCGACGCCCACCTCGCGATCGCCCACGTGCTCCTCGAGCGCGACGACCTCACCCGCAGCGTGCGCATCCTCGACGCGATCGAGGGTCGCCTCCGACGCTTCCGCCGACCGACCTCGGTCGCGATGTGGGCGGTGGAGCTCGCGTCGCACCGGCTGGCGTCCGGGCGGCTCCCCGAAGGGCTCGCCGCGATCCGCGGGGTGCGGACCAGCGGTGAGCCGCCCCCGCCCCCCGTCGTGTCACAGCGCGTCCGTGCCACCGAGGCGCGCCTGCTCCTGCAGCAGCGCGAGCTGGTCGGCGCCGAGGCGGCCGCGGCACGGGGCGGGGTGCCCGTCGACCCCTCGTTCGCGGCCGTCACGGTGCACCTCGCGGTCGCCCGCGGCGACCTCGACGCCGCGACCCGGTACCTGGCGACCTGGCGGGTCCGACCGTCGGACCTCCAGGGTGCGCTCTCGCTCGGGCTCTGGACCTCGATCGTCGCCGCGGCGCGTGGCGAGGTCGAGGTCGCCGTCCGCCTGTTGCACGACCGGGTCGTCCCGCTGGCCGCCGCCCAGGGGCACCGGCGCCTGTTCCTCGACGCCGGCGAGCCGTGCGAGCGCACCCTCCGCGCCGTGTCCCGCGTCGCCCCGTCACGCCCCGTCGAGGGGCTGCTCGCCGCCTTCGAGGCCAGCCGCGCCCTCGCCGGTGGCGCCGTGGCCGGGCTCAGCGAGCGGGAGCTGGAGATCCTCCGGTTCCTGCCCACCGACCTCTCCGCCGCGGAGATCGCCGCCCACCTCTACATCTCGCTCAACACCCTGAAGACGCACCTGCGCACGATCTACCGCAAGCTCGGTGTGGGCGACCGCCGTGACGCGGTCCGGCGGGCCGCGTCCCTCGGCCTGGCATGAGCGGTCACTCGCCCTGAGCGCTCACTCGCCGTCGGGCAGGCGGCGCACGGAGACGAGCTCGAGGCCGAGGTCGCCGAGCTGTGCGATGAGGCCCTGCAGCGCGGGTTGGTCGGGGAACCAGCCGTAGAGGTGGGTGGAGTCGGAACCGGAGGGTCGGACCTCGAGGTCGGAGAACCAGCGCGCCATGGCACCCCCGAGCCGGCCCCCGACCACGATCTCGTAGTTCGATCCCGCCACGACGCGCACGCGCTCAGGCGACCGTGAGGTTCGCCTTCATCCGCTCGAACTCGGCGTCGTCGATGACGCCATCGTCGCGCAGCGAGGCGAGCGCCGAGAGCTTGTCGACGCTGGAGGGCGGGGAGGTCGCGACCGCGTCCTGCACGTACCTGCGGAACATCGCGTCGCGCTGGCGGGCGTCGTCGACCGCGTGCTCGTGCATCGCACGCCCCCGGGCGATCAGGTACACGAACACACCCAGGTAGGGCAGGACGATGATGAACAGCGACCACGCTGCCTTTCCCCACCCCGAGAGGTCCGGGCTCCGGAAGATGTCGCTGAACACGGCGATCACCATCCAGATCCAGATGAAGAACAGGAAGAAGTACAGCATCGTCCAGAAGACCTGGCCGGTGCCCCACTCGGCTGCGAGCATGGCGGACCTCCTCGTCGGTGGCGAGGTCGTGGGCGACCTCGACCTCGACTCTCACCCACGAACCGCTCCCTGACGTCACCCCGGTCGGGTGAGCGATCCGGGGATCAGTGCGGTGCCAGCGACGTCAGGTCGTCCGCGGCCCCGTCCGTCCCGGCGTCGGCCGCGCCGACGCGACGGACCACGAGGATGCACGCGCCGAGGACGCCCGCGACCAGGAGCGACCAGGACCAGGAGAGGTCCAGCACCCACAGGGCCACGCCGCCGACGACGGCGAGGACCCCGGTGAGCAGGTCGCGCCGCTCGCGGATCCACCCCTGGGTCCTGCGGTCGGCCGTCCCCGCACCGAGCGCGGACGCGACCGTCCGGACGACCGACGCGACGCGGGAGCGCAGCCCGACCGCCCAGCTCCACGGGCCCGTGACGAGCGCCACGGCGGCCACGACCGCCGCGACCCCGACGGTCCAGGCGGCGAAGGTCGTCAGCGGGGAGAGGAAGGCGTCGATCGTGGTCGCCGCCGCGCGCCGTCCGTCGCCTTGCCGCGCCAGCGCGACGATGTCGTCGTCGAACCCGAAGATCACCCGCCGGACGAGGACCGCGGCCAGGGCCGCGCCCGCACACAGCTGGAGCAGCGTGCGTCGACGGCGGGTGCTCACCCAGAGGGCGAGCACGGCGGCCAGGACCGCCGCGGGGAGCAGGAGCACCACGACCCGGCTGAAGGCGTCGAGCCACTGCTGCGCCGTGCGGAGCCGCCCGTGGTCGTACACGGTGAGCTGCCCGAAGTCCTCGTCCAGCTCGACGTCGAAGGCCGCTTCGATGCGCTGGATCGCCGCCTCCGGCACGTCCTCGACCGACACCTCGGGCAGGTCCACCTCGCGCCCGAGGATCTCGGGCGACGCCGACGTGATCCGGGCCAGGACGGCGTTGATCGCGGGGACGAGGTTGAGCGTGACCTGGCCGTCGGACGCCACGACGGCGTCGCTGTCCCCCCGGAGCACCCCGAGCGCCGCCCGGTGCGCCACCGTGGCCGCGCCGATCCACAGCCGCTCGAACGCGTCGGTCGCGACGAACGACGCCACCCGGTCGCGGACGAACCCCTCGACCGCGTTGGCGAGCGGCACGGCGAGCAGCTGGCCACGCTCCGGCAGCACCTGCACGAACAGCTCGCGCGGGTCGACCAGGACCATGACCTGCTCCGTGAGGCGCGTGGCCAGCACGCCCTGCACCTCCGGTTCCTCGACGAGCGGGCCCACCCGCGACACGAAGCGGTCGGTGTCGAGCAGGTTCCGGTTCGCCCAGAGCCCCGGCATGGCGCCGAGGAACGCCAGGCAGGCCAGGGCGACGAACAGCGCGGACACGACCGTCCGGGTGCGGTGGCGCGACGGAGCGGGCCCCATCGCGGCGAGGAGCGCTCGCAGCTCGTCGCGCTCGGCGCGGAGCGCTTCGTAGTCCTCCGCGGTGGTGGCGGTCGGCGACTCGGTCATGTGGAGCCCCTTCGGCCGGTGCTGTGCCCCCACAGTGCGCCACCCCACGAGCCGGGGCTTCACCCAGCACGGGTGACCCGCGCGGTGGGACCGAACCACCGTCGCGCGCGCCCGACCGCGATCACCCCGACGGGGTGAAGCCCTCGCCGGGCTGCGGATCGAGGCTGGGCGGGTGGGGCGGCGCCGGCGTCGCCCGAGGAGGTAGCCCGCCATGTCATCGCTGACGGAACATCAACTTCAGGATCGGCGGATGGAGTTCGCTGCCGGGCCCGTTCGCACCGGGTGGAGCGCCTGGGCCGTGTTCGGCGCGGTCATGCTGGGCCTGATCGGGTCCTTCCACCTCATCGCCGGGTTGACCGCGCTGTTCAACGACGAGTACTTCGTCGTCGGCTCCGGTCGGCTGGTCGTCGAGCTCGACTACACCGCCTGGGGGTGGGTGCACGTCGGCATCGGAGCCCTGCTCGCCGCCGGTGCGGTCAGCCTCCTGTCCGGCCACATGTTCGGGCGGGTGGTCGCGGTGATCGCCGCCTCGATCAGCGCCATCGTGAACCTCGCCTTCATCGCCGCGTACCCCGTCTGGTCGGTCCTGATGATCGCCATCGACGTGGTGGTCATCTACGCCGTCGTCGTGCACGGCCGCGAGCTGGCCGACTGACCTCCGCCGTCGGGCTGCGCCGTCGGGCGGGCACGGGGCCGGTGAGCCACGAGGGGCGAGGGCGTCGTGCCCGGCAGGATCGCCCAACTCGGTGACCGGGCCCGGGCCCGCTCCGCCGTCGAGGTGGCGCGGGCCCGGGCCGGCATCGACCGCCACCGCTACCGGCCGCTCGTGGACGTCGCGCTGACCCTGCACGAGCGGGACGGTGCGATCGCGGGAGCCGTGATCAGCAGCGCCATCGCGTTCCGGCTCTTCCTCTTCTTCGTGCCGCTGCTGCTGCTCGGCGTCGGGATCGTCAGCCAGGTGGCGAAGCTGCTCGACCCGGGGCCCGCGCTCCGGGCAGCAGGGGTCGGCGGCACCGTGCGGGAGCAGATCCGTGCTGCGCTCGACCGGTCCGGCGGCGCCGGCTGGGTCGCGATCGGGCTCGGACTGTTCGGCGCGGCGACGGCGGGCCGGACGCTCAGCAAGACCGCGGTCGCCGCGAGCGCGCTCGCCTGGCGGCTGCCGGTGAGGGCGAAGGCGCCGACGAGGATCGTCGGCAGCCTGGTCGGCCTGCTGTCGACCATGGGGCTCGTGGCCGCGGTGATCAACCGCGTGCGCGTCGAGCTCGGCGCCCCGGCGGCCGGCGCGTCCTTCGCCGTCGCGGTCCTGGTCTACGTCGTCGCGTGGATGTTCGTGCTGGCGCTGCTGCCGCGGGCCACGACGGACCCCGGTGCCGTGCTCCCCGGCGCCCTGCTCGTCGCCGGGGTGACGGCGCTGCTGCAGCTCGTGAGCCAGCTGTACCTGCCCGGCAAGATCGCGGACGCCTCCGACCTCTACGGCGCGTTCGGCGCGACGGTCGTCACGCTCGGCTGGCTGTTCGCGCTGGGTCGGGCGATCGTGCTCGGGATGGTGCTGAACGCCGTGGTCCACGAGCGGGTCGGCACGATCTCCGCGTCGCTCTTCTCGCTCCCGCTGCTGCGCGCCCTGCCCCGCCGCTACGCCGGGGTCCGCCGCTACTTCGGCCTCGACGAGGACGGATCGGCCGCCCGTCGCGGCCGGGAGCAGGTGCGGCCGCCGCATCCTCCCGGCGATCACCCGGATCGGATGATGACCGCCGCGGCGGTGGCGCCCGACGATGACGGCGCACACCGTCTCGGAGGTTCCGCCATGGCCGACGTCCAGGTTGCCCACGGGCCGATCGACTTCGTCCTGATCGAGTTCGACGCGGACGGCCCCGCCGACGAGGCGGCCGCCGCGCTGTTGGACCTCGTCGACGCGGGGGTGATCCGCCTCTACGACCTCGTCGTCGTGCGCAAGACCACCGACGGGCAGATCTCGGGCCTGGAGCTGAACCAGTCGAGCGACGGCGCGCTCCAGGGCTTCTCCGCGTTCTCCGGCGCCAGGTCGGGGCTCATCGGCGACGACGACCTCCACGAGGCCGCAGGGGCGCTGGAGCCCGGCTCGGCGGCCGCGCTCATCGTCTACGAGAACGCGTGGGCCGTGCCGTTCATCACCGCAGCTCGCGCCGTCGGCGGCGAGGTCGTCGCCAGCGAGCGGCTCCCCGCCGAGGCGGTCCTGCGGTCGCTCGAGGAGATCGAACCCGTGGCATGACGCCCGGGCACCGAGGAGGCCGAGATGCCAGGACTGCTGAGGGGGGTCGCACGGACCGCGGTGATCGCCGGGACCGCGTCCGCGGTCAACGGCCGTGTGCAGCGACGGCAGGCGGAGCGCTTCGCCGAACGTGACGCGCGCATCTACGCCGACCGCGAGCAGGCGTACGCGAACACCACTGCGGCCGCCGCGCCCGCGAGCGACCGCATCGAGCAGCTCCGCCAGCTCGGCGAGCTGCGCACCAGCGGGGTGTGACCGACGAGGAGTTCGCGTCGGAGAAGGCGCGGATCATGGGAGGCGCCTGACCGGCGCGGAGGCGCTCGGGCCACCTGCCGCCGAGCACCGACGGACCCCTGCCGCAGGGGTGTCACGCACCGCTGGAAGAATGGCGACCATGCCACGCCAGCAGGAGCTCTTCGACGACTTCGCGCGGGAGGTCATCGACGTCCCCGTCTCCACCGAGCTCAGCGAGTCCTTCCTGTCGTACTCGCTGTCGGTCATCACCGCCCGCGCCATCCCCGACGTGCGCGACGGCCTCAAGCCCGTGCAGCGGCGGATCCTCCACGCCATGTCCGACATGGGGCTTCGGCCCGACCGCCCCCACCGCAAATGCGCGGGCGTGGTGGGCGAGACCATGGGCAAGTACCACCCGCACGGCGACGGCGCCATCTACGACGCCCTGACGAAGATGGGCCAGGACTTCAGCCGGAACATCACCCTGGTCCACCCGCACGGCAACTTCGGCTCCCTCGACGACCCACCGGCGGCGTACCGGTACACCGAGTGCCGGCTCGCCGAGGCCGCGGTGGAGATGCTCGACGAGATCGACGAGGACACCGTCGAGATGCGTCCCACCTTCGACGGGGAGCGCACCGAGCCGGCCTACCTGCCCGCACGCCTCCCCAACCTGCTCGTCAACGGCACCTCGGGCATCGCGGTGGGCATGGCCACGAACATGCCGGCCCACAACCTCGCCGAGGTCGCCGAGGCGATCCGGGTGGTGATGACCAAGCGGCGGCCGAAGCCGACGGTCGAGGAGCTGATGGCGGTGCTGCCGGGACCCGACTTCCCCTCCGGCGGCATCGTGATCGACGACGGCCTCGCCGAGGCCTACGCCACCGGTCGCGGCAGCTTCCGGATCCGCGCCAAGGCCGAGATCGTGAAGCTCACCCGCGCCCGTGAGGGCATCGTGGTCACCGAACTGCCCTACCTGGTCGGACCCGAGCGCGTCGTGAGCCGCATCCAGGAGCTGGTCCGCTCCGGCAAGATGCCGCTCGTCACCGACGTCAAGAACACCTCCGACCGCCACACGGGGCTTCGGATCGAGATCGAGCTCCGGCCGGGGGCGAACGCCCGGGCCGTGCTCACCGAGCTGTACCGCCAGACCCCGCTCGAGGAGACGTTCGGCATCAACAACGTCGTGCTCGTCGACGGCGTCCCGCGCACGCTCGGCCTCTACGACCTGTGCCACCACTACATCGAGCACCGGCTCGACGTGGTCCGGCGGCGAACGGCGTTCCGCCTCGACAAGGCGCGGCGGCGGCTCCACCTCGTGGAGGGCCTGCTCATCGCGCTCGACGCGATCGACCTGGTCGTGTCGATCATCCGCTCGTCCCAGGACGTGGCGGAGGCCAAGGCCCGGCTGATGGAGGAGCTGCAGCTCTCCGACGTGCAGGCCGTGCACATCCTCGACATGCAGCTGCGCCGGCTGACCGCGCTGGCACGCCTCGAGCTCGAGGCCGAGGCGGCCGAGCTGCGGGAGCGGATCGACGAGTTCGAGAAGATCCTCGCCTCCGACCAGCGGCAGCGCACGATCGTGCTGCGCGAGCTCGACGAGCTCGTCGAGCGCTTCGGCGTCGAGCGGCGCACGGCCATCGTCCGCCCCGACGACATCGACGACGTCACCCTCGAGGAGGTCGAGGCACAGGAGGCCGCCGCGAGGGTCGACGAGCCGTGCGTGGTCGCCGTGTCGCAGTCGGGGGTCGTGGGGCGCGAACCGGTCGACGGGCCGCGCAAGGTCACCTTCGGGCGCCACGACGTGCTCGTGCAGCGCGTCGGCACCACGACCCACGCCAAGCTCTGGGCGCTGACGAGCAGGGGCCGGGTGTTCCCGACGACGGCCGAGTCCGCTGCGGAGGTCAGCGGCCGGACCCGGGGCACGCCGATCGGCGAGCTGTTCGCGCTCGACAAGGGCGAGGTCGTCCGGACGCTGGTGACGCTGCCACCGGAGGGTGGCGAGGAGCCGCCGCCGTTGCTGCTCGTCACGGCGCAGGGCGTCATGAAGCGGTTGACCGTCGCCGAGGTGGCCGGGACGCCGGCGGGTCGCCCGGCGATCAAGCTCAAGCCGGGTGACTCGGTCGTCGCCGCGTTCCCGGCGCCGGACGGGCACGACCTCGTCGCCGTGGCCTCGAACGCCCAGGCCATGCGCTGCGACGCGGCGAACGTGCCGGTGCAGGGGCGCGGCGCGGGCGGCGTCACCGGCATGAAGCTCGCGGACGGCTCGGTGGTGGTCGGCGCCGGACCCGCCGATGACGAGAGCATCGTGCTCACCGTCTCGGACGCCCAGACCGCCAAGGTCACCGACGCGAGCGAGATCCCGACCCGGGGACGGGCGACCACGGGCGTCCGCATCACGAAGTTCCGCAACGAGAAGCGGCTCGAGTGGGCCTACGTCGGCCGGGAGGAGGGCCTGCTGCTCGTGGTGGGCAGCGAGGGTGCCCCGTCGAAGCCCGACCCCGCCCCCGAGCCGTTGACGATCCCGCACACCGCCCGGGACCTCGTGTCGAAGAAGACCCGACGTCGCCTCCTCGCCGTGGGGTTCGGTCGCTGGTAGGCGGACCGGCGCCGGGGCGCCGGTTGGTCCCCGAGTGCCCGGGAACCAACCGGGGTGCTCGTGCGTCGTCGGTGTCATCGACACGACGACGAGCTACCCCATCCATGGCCGATCGGACGGGCTCCGGGCGGCACCGGCCGCGCCGGCACCGCTCGTGAGCCGGCCCGAACCACCCCCCGAGCCCCGTGGCGGACCACCTCCACCACGGGCGGAGCCCCGTCTCCGCGTGGTGGAGGGCCCCGCCCGCGACGCCGAGTTCGACGAGCTCTACCGGGTCGAGCTGCTCCCGATGCTGCGGCTGGGCTACCTGCTGACCGGCGACCGGGAGACCGCCGCCGAGATCGTGCAGGAGTCCTTCACCCGCACCTACGAGCGCTGGGAGCGCCTCGACAACCCGGGCGGCTACCTCCGCACCGCGGTGGTCAACCGGTGCAACGACCACCACCGCCGGCGGGTCCGTCGCGCCACCGTGCCGGTCGCCGAGGTGGTCGAGCAGGCGGTGCACGACCCCGACGAGATCCTCGCGGACGTCATCGCACGGCTGCGCCCCAAGCGCCGCGCGGCGATCGTGCTGCGGTACTACCTCGACCTCCCCCAGGACGAGATCGCCGAGGTGCTCGGCGTCCGTCGCGGCACGGTCAAGTCCTTGCTGCACCGGGCCCTGGGCGAGCTGCGAGCGGCGCTCGAGGAGCGGGAGCCGGGCGGCGGTGCCGCCGCCGGCCCACCCGCCGCACCCCGCCGGAACGACGCGATCGACACGAGGAACGAGGAGCGATGACGACCCACGACCGACACGACCGACCTGATCCCGATCCGCTCGAGTCGCGCCTGCGCGCGCACCTCCGGGCGGAGGCGGACTCCGTGCGGGTGCCCCACGACGTGGCGGCCCCGTCGACGCTGCGGCGCGCCGCGAACGAGCGCATCGCCACCCGCCACCACCGCAGGGTCGCCGCGGTGTCGCTGTCGGGTGTGGCAGCCGCCGCGCTCGTGGTCGGGCTCGTCGTCAACGCCCAGGCTCCACAGCCCGTGCGCACCACCGACGCCGCGGGCCCCTCCCCCGTCGCGGGCGTCGCCACCGGCTCCTCGACGGGCTCGGCGACCGGCGCGATGAAGGGCTGGCGGGCCACCGAGGGCGAGGCCGCCCGGCGCGAGCTCGCCGCGCTGCGCGTGACGCTGCCCGGGACCGGCGACGAGGCGCTCACCGGGATCTGGACGACCGGCACGGAGCGCGGGGCGGGCCGTCCGGCGGCGGACCTCGCCGTGCTCGCCGACCTCGCTCCGGGCGAGCCGGTGCGCTTCGTCGTGGCGAGCGTCCAGTCGTCCGACCACCTCACCATGGGCAGGGGCGGGCGCGAGCTGACCATCCACGGCCGGCCTGCCCGCCTCATCGTGGGCAACCACGGCTGGCACCGCCTCATCTGGGCGATGGACGAGGACACCCACGTGCTCACCCAGGCCTACGGGCTCTCCCTCGAGGAGCTCGAGGAGGTCCTGGCCACGCTGCGGCCCGAGGGCGACGGCTGGGCCATGGACCCCGCCGGCACGGGGCTCGAGCCGGTCGGTACGACCCCGCCGGAGTCCCAGGTGCAGCTCACGCTCGACTGGGCGGAGGACGCCGCCGGCGTGCGCGCGTCGCACACCTCGCTCACCCTGACCGACGCCGGCCCCTACGAGTTCTGGGCGTCGCTCGTCGGCTACACCCCGTCGCACGCCGCCGAGCTGCGCGCGATCGAGGTCGGGCTCGGTGACGGCACCACGGCGACGGCGGTGCTCAGCGGTTTGGACCTGAGCGCGACGGGTGCCAGCTGGGCACGGTTGGTGGTGCTCGACCCGTCCGGCACGGTGGTCACGGTCGACCGCTGGCAGGAGGGCGACGACGCCGGTTCGACCAGCGCCTCGGAGGTGTTCGAGGAGGCGGCGCCGCAGCTGTTCGTGCGGCTGGACGACGCCGCGTGGGCGGACCTCCTCAGGGCCGCGGTGCGCGCCGCCGAGGAGCTCGCTGCGGACGAGCGCGCGGCGCGGGAGCAGGCGGCGGAGGACGGCGCGGTGCGCGGCGAGTCGTGGGCTCCCGGGCCGGACGGCGCCGCCACCACCGCCCCGCCGAGGGACCTCGCCCGGCCGTGACGTGACCGGCGCGACGCCAGTGCTGCACCGCGTCGCGCTCGACGCGGACGGGGGTCCGGCGCACGAGGGGTGCGCCGGACCCCCGGGCGCGCCCGGGGTGCGGGGCGGTGGGGATCGCCTCGGGTTGGCCATCGGCGCCGCACTCGTCGCCGCCCTCCCACTGGTCGCGGACCCCGCGGGCTGGTACGTCCACCTGCCCGCCCGTTGGCTCGTGCTGGTCGTCGCCACCACGGCGATGGTCGCCGCGGGCGTGGCGTCGACGCGGCCGAGGGGCAGCGTGCCGGGCGGCAGGGCCTGGGTGGCGCTCGTCGCGCTCGCGGTGGTGTCGGCGGCGGCGTCGTCGGCCCCCGGCGTCGCGCTGTGGGGCGCCGGCGACCGCTCCTTCGGCGCCGCCACCTGGCTGCTGCACGGCGCACTGGCGTGGGCGGGTTGGGCGACGGTCCGCCACCGCCGCGACCTGGTCGTGCTGGTCCGGGCGATGGTGGTCGGGGTGCTGGCGGTCGCCATGGTGACCGCGGCCCAGCGCGTGGGGTGGGACGTCCCCGCGGGTGCCGCGTCAACGACCCGGCCCGGCGGGCCGCTCGGCAACGCGAACTTCCTCGGCGCCTACTGCGTGCTCGCCGCGCCGGTCGCGGCCGGGTTGCTGCTGGACCGCTCGCAGCGAACCGGGTGGCGGGTGCTCGGTGCCGTCGCGGGGCTCGCCGCGCTCGGCTGCGCGGTGCTCAGCGGCTCCCGCGCCGCGTGGCTGTGCCTCCTGCTCGGCGCCGCCGCGATGGCGGCGGTGGCGCTCCGTGCGGCCGGACCCGCGGATCGGCGGGCGCGCCGGCGCGTCGTCGGGGGACTCCTCGTCGCGGGTGCGTTCGCCGTCGTGCTCGGCGCCGCGCTCGGCGCGGGCGACCGGCTCGACGACCTCACCGGCGGCACCGCGCGGGGCCGGGTGGACACCTGGGGCGTCGCGATCCGCGTGCTCGGCGAACGGCCGGCGCTCGGCTGGGGGCCGGAGGGTTTCGCCGAGGGCGCGACCGGCTCGATCGACGACGCCTGGGAGCAGCGGTACGGCCGGAGGCTCACCCCCGACCGTGCCCACCTCGGCCTGCTCGACGTCGCGACCACCCTCGGCCTGGCCGGGCTCGCCGCGCACCTCGCGGTCCTGGCGGGCACCGCGAGGGGCGTGCGCCGCGCGCTGCGCGCCGCGGCGCCGCCGGCGGGCCCCGACCCGGCGCTCTGCGGCGTCGCGGTCGGGCTCGGCGCCTACCTGCTGCACCAGCAGTCGCTGTTCCAGCTCTTCGACGTCGACGCGCTCGCATGGGTCCTGGCGGGCGGGCTGTGCGCGCTGGGCCGCGGCGCGCACCACGGCCCGCACCGTCCCGCGCCGACCGGGCCGGCGGTGCCCGGGTCCGGCGCTCGTCGCCGGTCCGCCACCCTCGCCTGCGTGCTCGCCGTGGGCGTGCTGCTCGCCGGCGCCGGCGTCCGCGCGGTCGTCGCGGACCGACACGCCCGCGGAGCCGCGGATGCGCTCGGTGCCGGCGACGCCGAGCACGCGCTGGCCGAGGCCCGGGCGTCGCTCGAGCGCTCGCCCCAGGCCCTGCCCGCGCTCCTCGCCGCGGACGCGGCACTGTCGGCCGGTTCCGACGAGGCGCTGCGGGAGGGGCTCGGGCTGGTGCGACGCACCGCGGCGGCGACCTTCGACGACGGCCGACTCACCCTCGCCGAGGCCCGCCTGCTGCGGCACCTGGGCAACGACGGGCTGGCCGAGGCGATCGAGCTGGTCGAGTCGCACGTGCGGCACGACGGCTCCCGTGGCGAGGCCTGGCTGCTGCTCGGCGACCTGCACGCGGCCGCGGGCGACGACGCCGAGGCGGTGACGTCGTGGGAGCGTGCCGCCCACCTCTCGCCCCGCCGCACCGCGCCGCTCGAGCGTCTCGCCCCCGCCTACGAAGCGGCGGGGCAGGACCGGGCGGCGCTGGACGCGATCCGCAGGATCGAGGAGCTCCGGGGCCCCGGGGCCGGCCCGCTCTCGATCGACCTCGCGCTGCTCCGGGCACGGCTGGAGGTCCGCCTGGGCGGCTGAACGACGACCCGCGCCCGCCGAGCACCCGCGGCGCCCACACCGTGGCCCCGCCGGGCCGGAGGTGGTGTCGCGACCCTGTCGGTGGCCCGTGGTTGACTTGGAGCCGACATGGCAGCCTCGTCCGACTCCCCCCGCAACCGAACCGCCCACACCTACGACGAGAAGAGCATCCAGCTGCTCAAGGGGCTCGACGCGGTCCGCAAGCGCCCCGGCATGTACATCGGTGGCACGGGCTCGGAGGGCCTGCACCACCTCATCTGGGAGCTGATCGACAACGCGGTGGACGAGGCGGCCGCCGGCTTCGCCAACCTGATCGAGGTCACCCTCCACAAGGACGGCTCGATCGAGGTGGCCGACAACGGCCGCGGCATCCCGGTCGGGCGCAAGGACGGCAAGCGGACCGCGCTCGAGGTCGTGTTCACCGAGCTGCACGCCGGCGGCAAGTTCGGCACGGGTGCGTACTCGTCGTCCGGCGGCCTGCACGGCGTCGGCGCCTCGGTGGTGAACGCGCTCGCGTCGAAGCTCGTCGCCGAGGTCGACTCCGGCGGCAAGACGCACCGGTTGACCTTCGTCGACCAGATCCCGGGCCGCTTCGACTCCAAGGGGCGCTTCAAGCCGACCTCCACGCTGGAGGTCGTGCGCAAGATCCCGCCGCGGCGCACCGGGACGAGGGTCAGGTTCTGGCCCGACCTCGAGGTGTTCGACCCGGGCCTGACCATCGAGTACGAGCAGGTCCGGGACCACTGCGCGCAGGTGTGCTTCCTCGTCCCGGGCCTCAAGGTCCGGCTGGTCGACCGGCGGGGCGGCACGGCGCGCGAGCCCGAGGAGTTCGTCGCGAAGGGCGGCCTCGCCGACCTGGTCGAGAGCCTCTCCATCGGCGAGACGATCACCGACGTCATCACCCTGCACGGCACGGGCACGTTCGAGGAGAAGGTGCCCGTCGACGGTCGCATGACGCTGGTCGAGCGGACCTGCACGGTCGACGTCGCCCTCCGCTGGGTCAAGGGCTTCGAGCCCCACGTCGTGAGCTTCGTCAACACGATCCCGACCCCCGACGGCGGGACGCACGTCGCCGGGTTCGACCGTGCCATGACCAAGGTCGTCAACGACGTGCTGCTCCCCGGCACCAAGAAGCTCGCCAAGCTCGCCCGCTCCGGCAAGGACCGCGCCGAGAAGTCCGACGTGCAGGAGGGGCTCGTCGCCGCGGTGAAGGTGACGTTCCCCGAGCCGCAGTTCAAGGGCCAGACCAAGCAGGAGCTCGGCACCCCGCAGGTCCAGGGGATCGTCTACGACGTCGTGCGCTCGGGGTTCACCAACTGGGTGGAGGGCGGCGGCAAGAAGTCCCACATCGCCGCGGCCCGCGACAAGATCGCCAACGCCGTCATCACGCGGGTGTCGACGAAGGCGTCGCTCGACCTGCGCCGCAAGGCGGCGACGCTCACCTCGGGCGCGATGCCCGACAAGCTGGCCGACTGCCGGCGCCACGGGCCCGACGCCGAGCTGCTGATCGTCGAGGGCGACTCGGCGGCCGGCCCCGCGAAGGCCGGCCGCAACGCCGAGTACATGGCCGTGCTCCCGCTGCGCGGCAAGGTCGTCAACGCCGGCAAGTCGACGCTCAAGCAGGTGATCGAGAACGCCGAGGCGCAGGCGCTGTTCACCGCGATCGGGGCCGGGTCCGGCAAGGACTTCAAGCTCGAGGACGCCCGCTACGGGCGGATCATCATCCTCTGCGACGCGGACGTCGACGGCAGCCACATCCGCTGCCTCCTGCTGACCCTCATCCACGAGTACATGCGGCCCCTCCTCGAGGACGGCCGGGTGTTCGCGGCGCAGCCGCCCCTCTACACGGTGAAGCTGGGCGACAAGGTCGTCCACGCCTTCTCCGAGGAGGAGAAGGAGCGCCTCACCGCCGAGCTCACCAAGGGCAACCGCAAGGCGGAGAACCTCCAGTGGGTGCGCTTCAAGGGCCTCGGCGAGATGGACGTCGAGGAGCTCGCCGAGACGTGCCTGGACCCCCGCACGAGGATCCTGCGCCGCATCACGATGGACGACGCCAAGGCCGCGGCCGAGGCGGCCGAGCTGTTCGAGACGCTGATGGGCAACGACGTCGCCCGCCGCCGCCAGTACCTGCTGGACAACTCCGACCTGGTCGACCGGGAAGCGCTCGACGTGTGAGGCCCGCCCGACGCCACCGCTGGTGGTGCGGGCGCCGAATCCACGGGTACCCTTCCCCGGTGATGGGGCGGGCCTTGGCTGTGCGAGGAGCGGGTCGCCGCCCGAGCCTGTCGAGCGCTGGGGGAATGGGGATTTGACGCACTTCCGGTCACGGGCACCCGAGCTGGGCGCCGTCAGACCCTTCGACGGCGTGCGCGGCGTCGGCGTCTGGCTCGTGCTGCTGCAGCACGCCTGGGCGATCTCCGATTCGTTCTCGGGCTACATCGACCTCTTCTTCGTGCTCAGTGGCTTCCTCATCACGACGCTCATCTTCGAGGAGCAGCGCTCCACCGGGACCGTGTCGCTGCGGAACTTCTACGCGCGGCGCGGCATCCGCCTGCTCCCGGGGCTGCTGGTGGTGCTCGTCGTGTTCTGGGTGCCGATCGCCCTGCTCGCGAGGGACCTGCTCGGGTTCGTCACCCTCGAGTCCCTCTCGACCCTCTTCTACGTCCACAACATCTTCTTCTCGCCCCTGCTGGGCAGCACGCAGTACATGGGCCAGATGTGGTCGCTGTCGCTCGAGGAGCAGTTCTACCTGCTCGGTGCGGTCACGACGTACCTGTGCCTCCGCAGGGGCTGGATCCGCCAGCTGGGGGTCGGGCTGGCCGCGTTCATCCTCTTCGTGTGGGTGTCGCGGGCGCTGGGCCACGGCGGGCCGGGCCAGTTCTGGTTCCAGCGTCCCGACGCGATCGCGCTCGGCGTGCTGCTCGCGATCATCAACGCCCACCTGCCCACGGAGCTGTCGGCGCGGGCCCGGCAGCGGCTCTCGTGGGCCGCATGGGTGGCGTTCCCCAGCTTCGTGTTCGCCCTGTTCTCCTCGTCGAAGCTCGTGGAGCGGCTGTTCGGCTTCTACGTGCCGCTCTACCCCACCGACATCGACATCGAGATCCCCGAGAACGCGACCCGGGAGGAGTTCCAGGAACTGTCCAACGAGGCCATCCAGCAGGTCCTCGCGCAGATGCCGCACGGCAACTACTGGGCCCGTTGGGGCTTCACGCTGGCGACCGCCTCCGCAGCGGTGCTGTGCATCGCCTTCGTCCGCCTCCGTGACGACTTCGCGGTGAGCCGCTGGCTCAGCGGACGACTGCTCGGCTACTTCGGCGCGCTCTCCTACGCCCTCTACATCTCCCACTACCAGCTGTTCAGGCTGCTGGACCCGGACGGGAACGGCGGCCCGAAGTGGATCCCGGTGAAGCTCTTCGCGGCGTTCCTGTTCGGCGCGGCCCTGCACAAGTGGGTGGAGCGCCCGGTCGCGCGACGCTTGCGACCCATGTTCACACCCAAGGTCGTGGCTGCCCGTTGAGGTCGAGGTCGGTGGTGTCGGGACGGGGCGATCGCGCGGTCGCCGGACGGCTCATCTCGGTCGAGGGCCCTCGACTGGGACACGTGCCGTCCTTCGACGGGCTGCGCGGCATCTTCATCATCCAGGTGGTCCTGTACCACTCGGAGGTGACCCTCTTCCTCGAGGGCAGCCCGATCCTCATCGACTGGTTCTTCGTCGCGAGCGGGTTCCTCATCACCACGCTGCTGCTCGACGAGGCGAACAGGACCGGCGACATCGCCCTCCGGCGCTTCTGGGGCCGCCGCATCCGCCGGCTGTTCCCGGCGATGTACTCGATGATCGCCGTCTTCTCGGTGCTGATGCTCGCGGCGCGGCTCATCGCACCGGCGGAGACCGAGGACGCGGCGATGTGGTGGCTCGAGCCCCTCAGCGCGTCGTTCTACTCCTACAACCTCGTCGCGGCGTTCTTCCCCGGCACCATGGGGATCCTCGGCTACATGTGGAGCCTGGCGGTCGAGGAGCAGTTCTACCTGGGCTGGCCGCCGCTGTTCCGCAGGGTGCTGCGCCGACGGAGCCGGCGGAGCGACGCGTGGCTCATCGGCGGCGCGCTCGTCTTCATCGCCGTGTTCTTCACGCTGCGGTTCAGCCTGCAGTCGGTGATCGAGGCCTCCTCGAGCGGGCACCCGGCGTACGCGGACGAGGACGCCATCACGTGGCAGGGCGTGGTGTACCGGATCGCCAGCTCCCGCCCGGACGTCATCGTGCTGGGCTGCCTCACCGCGGTGCTGGCCCGGCGCATCCCGCGCCCGCTGTCGGAGCGCGCGCACAAGGTCATCGGGGGTCTGGCGCTGCTGGGCTGGGCGTGGTTCGCGATGGTGATCATCGCCTGCGCCCCCGGCCCGCCCGGGGCGTTCGCCCTCTTCGGCGGGCCTGTGTACCAGATCGGCCTGTTGCTGCTCGTGCCGATCGTGCTCGACGGCTACCTCCGCCAGGACACGTGGTACTCGCGGCTGGTCTCGTGGAGCCCGATGCGCTGGCTCGGGGTGCGCATCTACGGCATCTACGTGTGGCACGGCATCGTGCTGCTGCTGTGCGCGCCCGCGATCCTCGCGGCCAGCGGGCTCGAGCGGCGGCTCATCGGCCTGGTCGCCTCGGTGCTCGCCATCGGCGTGGGCTCCCTGTCGTTCCGCTTCATCGAGCAGCGGTTCCTGCACCCCCGCTCCGTGACGATGGCGAAGGCGAAGGAGGCGGCGTGAGCCGCCTCGAGGTGGACGAACCGGTCGAGCGGCGATCGCCACGCCTCGGACCCGTGGCCGTCGCGGTCGCGGCGTGCACCGCGCCGCTGCTCGCGCTGCTCGCCGCCCGGTTCACCCGCCCGGCGGTGGGGCCGGACGCGGTGGCCTACCTCGCCGTCGCGCGCAGCATCCACGACGGCAACGGGATCGCGTTCTGGATCGAGGACCCGCTCGTCACCTGGCCGCCGCTGTGGCCGGCCACGATCGCGGCGGGGATGCGGCTGACGCCGTTCCGCCCCGACGTCGCCGCGCTCTTCCTGAACGCGCTCGCGCTGGCGGGCTGCGTCGTGACGGGCGCCGCGCTGGCGCGCCGGGTGCTGCGCACCGACGCGATGCGCACGGCGATGCTCGTCAGCCTGGCCGTGTCGCCGGTGCTCGTGGGGCTCACGATCCTCGTGCAGACCGAGGTGCTGTTCGCCCTGCTGGTGCTGGGGGTGCTGCTCAGCCTGCTGCGGTGGGCCGACGACGAACACCCGCGGTGGCTCCTGGTCGCAGGGCTCCTCACGGTGACGGGGTTCTACGTCCGCTACCAGGCGCTGTACGTGGTGCCCGCGTTCGCCGCCTGGATCGGCGTGCGCACGCTGCTGCGCCGCCGCTCCCTCCCCCGCGCGATCGCGGACGCGGCCTGGTACGCGGTGCCGGCGGTCGTGCCCGCGGCCGCCTGGATGCTGCGGAACCTGCACCTGTCCGACACCATCCTCGGGCCGAGGTTCCCCTCCGACGTGGGACCCGTGTCGAACGTGCTGCACGCCTTCGCGACCACGTTCAAGTTCCTCACCTCGCTGCCCACGGTGCCGAAGCTGCCGGCCGCGGTGCTCACGGCCGCGGTGCTGGTCGCCGCGGTGGTGGTGCTCGAGCGGCGCACCCGGCCCGACGGCGAGGGCGGTGTCCGCCTCCGGGGCCTGCTCCGCCGCCTGGAGCCGGCGTTCTGCGGTCCGGTGGGCCTGCTCGCGACGTTCCTGGTCGGGTTCACCCTGCTCATGGTCGTGACCCGCTCGATGGTCGGGTTCGACGACCTGGACATCCGCCTGCTCGCGCCGTGCCTCGTGCCCACGTCGCTGCTCCTCCTGCGCTACTGCGAGGTGGTGCTCGACGACGGGAACGTCGAGCGGGCCGTCCGGCGCGTGCTGGTCGGCGGGTGGCTGGGGCTCCAGGTGGTCGTCGTGTTCGCGATGGTCGGCCCGTCGAACCACGTCGTCGCCGACTACGGCTTCAACTCCGACAAGGCGGTCGCCGCGGCGAACAGCCCCGCGCTCGACGCGCTGCCCGAGGATTGCGTCCTGTACTCGAACAACAGCGCCGACCTCTACGGCGCCGGCATCGAGACCTACATCAGCCCGCGGCGGGTCGAGTACAAGAGCTCGCAGCCCACCGACGACCTCGCCGAGCTCGTCGACGCGGTGGAGTCGGGCCAGACGACGTGCCTGATCTGGCTCGAGTACTCCGAGGACGACGAGTACCACTCCCGGGAGGACCTCGCCGAGGAGCTCGAGCTGGTGGAGCTCGCGTCCGCGGACCAGGTCACGACCTACCTGGTCGAGCCACGGCGGTGACCGACGCCGACGTGGTCGTCGTCGGCGCCGGCATCGTGGGACTCGCCAGCGCGGTCGAGCTGCAGCGGCGCCACCGCGGCGCGACCGTCGTGGTGATCGACAAGGAGCCCGGCCCGGCCCGCCACCAGACGGGGCACAACTCGGGCGTCGTGCACTCGGGGATCTACTACGCGCCGGGCTCCGAGAAGGCACGGCTGGTCGCCGCCGCCCGCGACCGTCTGCAGTCGCTGTGCCGCGAGCACGGGGTGCCGCTGGAGCGCTGCGGCAAGGTGGTGGTCGCGACCCGGCACGAGGAGCTGCCCGGTCTGCGCACCCTGGAGCTGCGGGCCGCGGCGCACGGGATCGAGGTGCGCAGGTTGCGGCCGCACGAGCTGCGCCGGATCGAGCCGCACGTCCGGGGCGTGGCCGCGCTGCACGTGCCGAGCGCGGGGATCACCGACTTCGGCCGCGTCGCGGAGGCACTCGCGCAGGAGCTCGCCGCCGCGGGCGGCACGCTGCGCACGGGCGTCGAGCTGCGGGGCGTCGAGCACGCCGGGCACGGCCGGCTGCGGCTTCTGACCTCGACGGGAACCGTGACCTGCAGGGCGCTGGTGAACTGCGCCGGCCTGCACAGCGACCGGGTCGCCCGCCTCGCCGGAGCGGACCCGAAGGTGTCGATCGTGCCGTTCCGCGGCGAGTACCGCGACCTGCGCCCCGAGGCGCGCCACCTCGTGCGCAACCTCGTGTACCCGGTGCCGGACCTGCGGTGGCCGTTCCTCGGGGTGCACCTGACCCGCACGGTGCAGGGCGGGGTGCACGCGGGACCGAACGCGCTGCTGGCCGGTGGCCGCGAGGCCTACGACGGCGGCGTCGTCGGTGAGGACCTGCTGCAGATGCTGGGGGACCGTGGCCTGTGGCGCCTCGCACTGCGGTACTGGCGCACCGGCGCTGCGGAGCTCGTTCGGGCCCGCTCACCGCGCCGGTTCCTCGCCGGGGTCCGACGGCTCGTTCCCGAGGTCGGGGAGCAGGACCTGCTGCCGGGCGGCTGCGGCATCCGCGCCCAGGCGGTCACGCGGGACGGGCGTCTGCTGGACGACTTCGCGTTCGCGACGTCGCCCGGTGCGGTCCACGTGTTGAACGCGCCGTCGCCCGCGGCGACCGCCGCGCTCGCGATCGCGGAGGTGGTCGCGGACCGGGCCCCGCTCGCGGCCGGCTGAGCCCCGACCGGGCCCGGACGCGGAACGGAGGGCCCCAGGGGGAAGGGCCCTCCGTTCGATGCGCTCTGCGCCCAGGGGGTGAACGCGAGCGGATCCTCCCCGGACGACGTCCGGGTCACCCTGCGGCGCTCAGGCGGCGGCCTTCGCGCGGTTGGCGGGCTTGCGGTCCAGCAGCTGGTCGGTCAGTGGCTGGGCGGCCTTGGCGACGCTGAGCGCGACCGACTTGTTGGCGGTCACGAGCTTGCTCGCGAAGCGGGCCTGGTTGTCGATGAGCTCCTTGGGGGTGGGGAGCACCTCCGCGAAGGGAAGGGTCGGCACCTGCGGGGCCCGCTCGACGACGATGCCGACGACGGTGGCGACGGCGTTGGTGACGGGCTCCTTCGCGCTCTCGATGGCGGTGAGGACCTGGTCCTGCACCTCGGTGACCCGGTCGAGGACGGTGGTCATGGGGGTTCCTCCGGATTGCTCGCGGTGTGCTCACTCTTGCAAGCAGCCGCTTCCGATGTCAAGCAGTTTGCTCGCAAAAGGCAGCAGCAAGTCCGGGAGGGCGGACCGAGCCCGGATCGGCCATGGACCGGCGCCCAATACCCGACTAGCTTGGTCGGGAATCACCGGCAACGTCGACGACAGCAAGCGACCAGAGGAAAAGCGACAAGAGGAGAAAGGGGCCCACATGGCCATCCGACTCGGAGACACCGCTCCGGACTTCACGGCGGAGACGACCCAGGGAACGATCAACTTCCACGAGTGGAAGGGCGACAGCTGGGCGGTGCTGTTCTCGCACCCCAAGGACTTCACGCCGGTCTGCACCACGGAGCTCGGCACGGTCGCGAGGCTCAAGCCCGAGTTCGACAAGCGTGGCGTCAAGGTCATCGGGCTGTCGGTGGACCCGGTCGACTCCCACCACGGCTGGGAGAAGGACATCGAGGAGACCCAGGGCACGGCGGTGAACTTCCCGGTGATCGCCGACCCGGACCGCAAGGTCTCCGACCTCTACGGGATGATCCACCCCAACGCCAACGACACGCTGACCGTGCGCTCGGTGTTCGTGATCGGCCCCGACAACAAGGTGAAGCTCACCCTCACCTACCCGGCCTCGACCGGCCGCAACTTCGACGAGCTGCTGCGCGTGATCGACTCGCTGCAGCTCACCGCGAACCACCAGGTCGCCACGCCGGCGGACTGGAAGTACGGCGAGGACGTCATCATCGCCCCGGCCGTCTCCGACGAGGAGGCCAAGGAGCGCTTCCCCCAGGGCTTCCGCACGCTGAAGCCCTACCTGCGCCTGGTGTCGCAGCCCCAGGGCTGACCCGACGCCGAGCGGGCCGACGCCCCCGAGCCGCGCCACGCGCGGCCGGGGGCGTCGGCGCGCCGGGGCCCGGACTTGTGGCACGGCAGGCCCGCCACGACACTGTCCGGCGTGCAGCACGAGGGGGTGACGTCGGTCCCGGTGGAGCGATCCTCCACGCAGGGCCTCGCCGGGCTCGCAGCCCTGTCCAGCCTCGCGGTCCTCGTCGCGAACGCGTCGGGCATCGCCACCGGCGACGACGGCGTCGGCTACCGGGCGATCGCCGACTCGCTGCTCGCCGGTGAGGGGCTCGGCTACTTCCTCGAGGACCCGGTCACGGTGTGGCCGCCGCTCTGGCCGGCCCTCATGGCCCTGGTCGCCAAGGTCACGCCGCTCGACACCCTCGGCGCGGCGATCGTGCTGAACGCCGCGGTCGCGTTCGCCGTGGTCGTGTTCGGGAACCGCCTGCTGCGGCAGGTCGTCACCGACCAGCGCCTGGTCTGGCTGGGCACGGTCGTGCTCGCGTTCGGCCCGACGACGATCGGCTTCGGTCGCCTGCTGATGACCGACATGGCGTTCGCGCTGCTGACGGTGGTGTGGATGCTGGCCCTGCTCCGCCACCACCGGACCGCCGCCGTGCGCGACCTCCTGGGCGCCGCGCTGCTCGTGTGGGTCGGGTTCGGGCTGCGCTACGTCGGCCTCGTCCTCATCGGGTTCGGCGGGCTGTGGCTCCTGCTCGACCACCGGCGGGCGCTCGCGCGCCGCGTCCGCGACGCCGCGCTCTACGGCGTGGCCTCGGCGGTCGTGCCCGCGCTGTGGATGCTGCGGAACCACTCGATCGACGGCACCTTCACCGGCGAGCGCCACGCCTCCGCGCGCGGGCTGGTGGACAACGGCTTCGACATCGCCGCGACGATCGGGCGCTTCCTGCTGCCCGGCCTCGGCTACGGGCTCACCTACCTGTGGGCCGCGGTCGGCGTCGTCACCGTCCTGGCGGGGCTCTGGCTCGTCCACCGCGTGCTGGCCGACCGGTACGGGGCGACCACGCCCGCCGCCGTGGTCCGGGCGCTCGGCACACCCGTGGGGCTGCTCGCCCTCACCGGCGTGCTGTACCTCGCCTACATGCTGTACGTGCGCACGACCACCGCGCTGAACCAGCTGGACGTCCGCCTGCTCTACCCGTCGTACCTCCCGTTGCTGTTCCTCGGGCTGGCGCTGGCCGACCGGATGCTGCGGCCGCGGCGCGACCGCTCGCCGTTGCCGGCCAGGGCCGTGCTCGGCGGCACCGCGGCGTGGGCCGGGCTCAACGTCGTGGCGGGGCTCGTCGCGATGGTGGCGTTCGCGCTCGGGCACCCCTACTTCAGCGGCAACTACGAGGCGGACCAGTTCGACCGGGTGCGCGCGGACGAGGCGCTCGACGCCGTCCCCGAGGGCTGCGAGGTGTACTCGAACCTGCCCAACGCGCTGTACCCGAGGCTCGAGGCGCGCTGGAGCCCGATGCGCACCGCGCTCGAGTCCCGGGAGGCCCCCGACCCCGACGACTCGCTCGACGCGATCGAGGCGCGCGCCGCCCGCGAGCAGTCGTGCCTCGTGTGGATCGACCTGCCCCCGCGCTACGGGCACCTCTGGTCGCTGGACGAGCTCCACGACGAGCTGTCGCTGACCCGGCTCGCCTCCGGGGCCGACGTCGAGGTCTTCCGGCTGGAGCCCAGCACCTGAGCCACCTGCCCGCCGGGCCGACGCCCGGGCGGGGACGGGGCCCGGCATCCGCGCACGGTGCGGACGCGTGTTCAACACTAGGGCCCGTGCGACCACGGTTCAGTGTCGTGATCCCGGTGCTCGACCGTGACGAGGTGATCGGCCGCGCGGTCGCCGCGGTGCTCGCACAGACGCTCGCCAGCGTCGAGGTGCTGGTCGTCGACCGCGGCTCGACCGACGCGACCGCGGACGCCGTCCGGGCCGTCGCCGACCAGCGGGTGCGGTTCCTCGAACGGCCCGGCGCCGACTGGGCCACCGCGGCCACCGAGGGGCTCGAGGCGAGCCGCGGGCACTGGGTCTGCGTGCTCGGGGCCGACGACGAGGTCGCACCGGGATGGCTCGCCCGCCTGGGTCGGGTCATCGACGCGCACGACGCCGAGCTGGTCAGCTGCGGCGGCGAGCAGGTGCACCTCGACGGCTCGGTGACCCGCATCCTGCCGGAGGAGGTCACCGCCGAGGGCACGACGGTGCGGGTGTGCTTCCGGCCCGGGGCGTTCGCCGCGACGCGCCGCTCGCTGCTCGCGATCGAGGGGTTCGGCGACGCGGACGCGCCGCGGCGCATCGACGAGGTCGGCGAGCTGCTCCTCGTCACCGCGCTCGAGGCTGGCCGCACCGTGTCGCACACCCCGGAGCCGCTGGTCCGCTGGAACGAACCCGGTCCCGAGGCGGAGCACGAGCCGGGGTCGCTGCAGCTGCGATGGCGCCTCCAGGCGATCGACGCGCTGGCCCGGACCCCGATCCCCGACGGGGCGCTGCTGACCCGCTACGCGGTGGCCGGCGGCGTCGCGGCCGCGCAGCTGGGCGACTGGCCCGAGGCCCGGCGGCTGTTCCGGCTGGCGCGGCGGCTCGAGCCCACCGAACCCCGCCACTGGGCCCGCTGGGCCGTCGCCTGCGTCCCGCCCGTCGGCGACCGCGTCTGGGGTCGCGGGCAGGTCGCGCAACCCGCTCCGGTGGCGGCCGGCTGAGTCGGTAGTGTGTGCCGGTTCGGTCGGTGCCGGCGGCACCGCCAACCGCCGGTGGCGGGCCGCGCCGAGGGGAGACGATGACCACCACGACGTCCGCAGCCACGCCGACGGAGACCGCCGCCGCAGGTGCGATCGACGCGGTCAAGCTCTACGGAGAGGGCGACACCGAGATCCGGGCCCTCGACGGGGTGACCGTCTCGTTCGAGCGCAGCCGGTTCACCGCGATCATGGGCCCGTCCGGTTCGGGCAAGTCCACGCTGATGCACTGCCTCGCCGGGCTCGACCAGCTCAGCAGCGGGCGCGTGTTCATCGGCGACACGTACCTCGACACGCTGAGCGAGTCCCAGCTCACCGAGCTGCGGCGTGACTCGGTCGGCTTCGTCTTCCAGGCCTTCAACCTCATCCCGACGCTCACCGCCGAGGAGAACATCACGCTGCCGATGGACCTCGCGGGTCGGCGGCCCGACTCCGACTGGGTCGACCTGGTCATCGACACCGTGGGGCTCCGTCCCCGCCTGTCCCACCGCCCGAGCGAGCTCTCCGGCGGACAGCAGCAGCGCGTCGCGGTCGCACGAGCGCTGGCGAGCCGGCCGCAGATCGTCTTCGCGGACGAGCCGACCGGCAACCTCGACTCCCGGTCGGGGGCCGACCTGCTGCAGTTCATGCGCCACGCCGTGACCGACCTCGGCCAGACGATCGTCATGGTCACCCACGACCCCGTCGCCGCCGCCCACGCCGACCGGGTGGTGTTCCTCGCGGACGGCCAGATCCGCGACGAGATGATCGACCCCACCGCGCCGCGGGTGCTCGATCTCATGAAGCAGCTCGGCGACTGAGCCCGGCATGTTCCAGGTCGCCCTGAAGGACCTGATGGCGCGCAAGCGCCGCCTCGTCACCACCGGGCTCGCGGTGGTGCTCGGCATCGCGTTCCTGACCGGCACCAGGGTGCTGTCGACGGTCCTCGAGGACTCGATCGACTCGCTCATCTCCGACGTGTACGAGGGGATGGACGCCGTGGTGCGCTCCCCCGAGGTCCAGGACCTCGGCTTCGGGCAGGAGGTGCGCGCACCGGTCGCGGCGAACGCGGTGGATCGCGTCGCCGAGGTCGACGGGGTGCGCGTCGCGCGCGGGGTCGTGGAGGCACCGAGCGTCCAGCTCATCGGCAGCGACGGCAAGGTGGTCGGCTCCAACTTCGGCCCACCGACCCTCGTCTACAACTGGCTCGACGACGAGCGCCTCCAGCCCGGCGTGCTGACCGAGGGCCGCGAGCCGCGCACCGAGGACGAGGTGGCGCTCGACTTCGCCACCGCCGAGTCCGGCGGGTACGAGGTCGGCGACACCGTCACGGTGAGCGCACCCGAGGGGTCCGAGACCTTCGAGCTGGTGGGGTTGATGGGCCTCGGCGAGGACGGCAGCCGCTCGAGCGGGGCGCGCGTGCTCGTGTTCGTCACGCCCGTGGCCCAGCGGCTCGCGCAGATGCCGGACCAGTTCAACTTCATCGCGGCGGCCGCCGAGGACGGGGTGGGCGACGACGAGCTCGCCGAACGCCTCGGCGAGGCGCTCCCGCAGCTCCAGACCGTGACCGGCACGGCGTTCACCGAGGAGAGCTCCGAGGCGATCGCGCAGTTCGTGAACGTCCTGTCGACGTTCGTCTCGGTGTTCGGCTACATCGCCCTCTTCGTCGCCGCGTTCATCATCTACAACACGTTCTCGATCCTCGTCGCCCAGCGCACCCGCGAGACGGCGCTGCTGCGCGCGATCGGCGCCGGGCGCCGCCAGGTGCTCGTCGCGACGATCCTCGAGGCGGCCCTCGTCGGGCTCATCGCCTCACTGCTCGGCCTCGCCCTCGGCGTCGTGCTGGCCACGGGCCTCAAGGCGGCCGTCGGGCGGCTGTTCACCGTCGAGCCGGGCGTGCCGTCGCTGCCGGCCGCCGCGATCGTCACCGCGCTCGTCGTCGGCGTCGGCGTCACGGTCCTGTCCGCGGTCGTGCCCGCGTGGCGGTCCTCCAAGGTGCCGCCCGTGGCGGCGATGTCGGAGGTGTCGATCGACCGCTCCCGCGTGTCACGGGCCCGGCTGGTGTGGGGGACGATCTTCCTCGTCGTCGGGATCGCCCTCTTCACCCTCGGGGTGACCGACACGGGGCCCAACCCGCTCGCCGAGTTCGGGGCGGGAGCGGCGCTGGTCCTCATCGCGGTGGCGGTCGTCCTCGGCCCGCTCATCGCGTCGCCGGTCAGCCGGTTCCTCGCACGTCCCTTCGGCCGCCGGGGCCGGGTGACCTCGCGCCTCGCCGGCGAGAACGCGGCGCGCAACCCGAAGCGCACCGCCGCGACGGCCGCCGCGCTGACGATCGGGGTCACGCTCGTGACGCTGATCGCGGTGGTTGCCAACTCGGTGAAGACCAGCGTGGACGCCGCGGTGAACGAGCGCTTCGACGCGGACTTCGTCGTCGCCGCGGACGTCACCTCGTTCAGCGTCGGCGTGCCGAAGGGAGCGGAGGAGCAGATCCGTGAGCTGCCGAACGTCGAGCTCACGAGCGCGGTCCGGTTCTCGTTCTTCCGCCTGCTCGACGAGTTCGGCAAGCAGAAGGCGGCCGAACGGCCGGCGGAGGAGCCGACGAACCTCCCCGCGGGGGCACCGGACGAGGCACCGGAGGGCCAGGACGACTTCGCCCTGGGCATCGACCCGGCGACCTTCTTCGAGGTGATCGACAGCGGCGAGCTCACCGGGTCGCCCGAGGACATGGGGCCGGACACGATCGCGACGCGGGCGGCGGTGGCCGAGGAGCGCGGCTGGGAGATCGGCGACCGCATCCCGGTGTACTTCGCCGCCACCGGGGAGCAGGAGCTGGAGCTGGTCCTCACCTTCGAGGAGGACGCGGGCCAGGGCAGCTACCTGGTCCCCGCCGAGACGCTGCAGCGCAACGGGCTGCCCTTCTTCGACTTCGACGTGGCCGTGTACATCCAGGCCGACGACCGGGCGACCGATGCCGAGCTCGCGGAGCTCCGGAGCCAACTCGAGGACATCGTCGCCGGGTCGCCGAGCGTCCAGGTCCAGGACCTCGAGGAGTACGCGGAGGCGCAGACCGGGCCGCTCGACACGATCCTGGCGGTCATCTACGGGCTGCTCGGCCTCGCCGTGGTCATCGCCCTCATCGGGATCGCGAACACGCTGACGTTGTCGGTGCTGGAGCGCACCAGGGAGCTGGGGCTGCTGCGCGCCGTGGGCATGTCGCGCCGGCAGCTGCGGCGCACGATCATGGGCGAGTCGACCATCATCGCCGTCTTCGGCACCCTCATGGGGCTCGTGATCGGCATCGTGTTCTCGATCGCGCTGTCGGTCGTCATCGCCGCGGAGGACCCCGGTCTGTTCCGCTACGCGCTGCCGTACGGCCAGCTCGTCGTGATCACCGTCGTGGCCGCGATCGCGGGGGTCCTCGCCGCGGTGCTGCCGGCGCGCCGGGCGGCGAAGCTCGACGTGCTCGACGCCATCGCCTCGGTCTGAGCCCGCGTCGCGGCCGGAGCCTGGTCAGGCGTCGCCGGCCTCCACGGCGCGCGCGGCGCGCGCCGCGGCGCGGCAGCCGGTGACGACCCCGACGAGCAGCCCGGCGACGCCCACGATGGTGACGACCTGCCCGACCACGTCGTCGACGCCGACAGCGAGCACCGCCAGGCCCGCGGCGAGCACGACGCCGGCGCCGACGCCCAGCGGACCCGCCGCCGCGCGGTGGGCGGCGTGCCACGCGGCGTCGCTCGCGAGGGTCGAGTGCAGGCGCACGCCCAGCAGGTGGCCGCGGCGCAGCCGCCCCTGCGAACCCTCCCACGACACCCACAGCACCACCCCTCCCCCGAGGAACAGCGCCGCGGCGACGATCAGCCCGCTCCAGCCCACCTGACCGCTCCCGGCTCAGTCGAGCGAGGCGACGTCCGACCCGGTCCAGTATGCGCGCATGTCGGTGATCTTCCCATCGTCACCGAAGGTGAACACGTCGATGATGTCGACCGCGAAGCGCCCGCCGCTGGCCGTGGTGACCGCACGGAGCGGGACGGCGGCCCAGCGGCCGACCGCGCGGATCGGGCCGGTGATCTGCAGCTCGAGCGAGTCGACGTTCGCGTGGGTCGTCGCGAAGAAGTCGCGGACCGCCTCGGCGCCGCGCATCTCGGGCTGGTCGACCGGGTCGGCGACGGTCGCGTCGGGCGAGAACAGCGCCATCAGGCCGTCGATGTCACCCGCGGTGTGGGCCGCCGCGTAGGTCTCGACCACCTTCTTGATCTCGTCGGTCGTGAGCATGGTCCCCCTGTCGGTCCTGCGGTCGCCGGCGTGCGCCGGGCCGCCGCGCAGCCTACCGAGGCCGGGGCCGCCGACCCGCTGGGCCATCATCTGGTGGTGCCTCCGCTCCGTACCGAGATCACCGAGATCGTGACCGGCCTGGCGATGCTCGGCGGGGAGGACCTCGAGGAGGTGCTGTCGGCCGGTCCACCGCCGGAGCTCCGCGAGGTCGACGCGGCGACCTGGGACCGGGTCGTGGAGGCGTACGACCGCCGCGAGCACCGGGTGGACTTCCTCGCCGCGTGGAACAACGGGCGCGCCTTTCTCGCCGCCGACGACGGCCTCCGTGGCCGGCGGCCGCTGCTGGTCGAGTGGACGGGCGGGCACCGCGACCCGGGCGACACCGTTGTGCCGGCCGACCTGCGGGTCGACCACGTCTTCCTCGTGAGCTGCAAGTACCTGTCGAAGGTGCTGCACAACAGCGCGCCCGAGGTCCTGTTCGACCGTTGCCTGGCCGGAGGGCAGGTGCGCCGCTCGACGGTCGACTGGTTCGACGTGGTCGCACCCGCGGAGCACCAGGAGCTGTACCAGCTCGTCCGCCGGCACCACGCGCCACACCTCGACCTGCCCGAGGCCGTCGGCGCCCTGACCGCCGCGCAGCGCCGTGAGCTCCGCCGTGCCGTGCCCCGCGACTGGGATCGGGAGTGCGCTGCCGGCTACGAGCGCCTCGCCACCGCCGCGGCCGCGGCGTCGGCGCAGCGCTGGCTCGAAGGGTTGGACGGCGAACGGGCCCGTGCGGCGATGCTGTGGCGGCTCCTGCGCCTGTCCCCCGCCCCGTACTTCGTGCTCGGCACCGCCGCGGGCGGCACGCTGCGGTTGCGGGTCGGCACGCCGTGGGACTTCACCCGCCACTTCCGCCTGCGGTCGTTCGAGGTGGCGGCACAGCCCGGCGGCCAGGCGCGGGTCGGGTGGTCGGCGGTGGTGGCCGCGCGCTGCTCCGACGAGGAGCGTCGGGTGGAGGGCCACGTGGAGATCCGTTGGAGCCACGGGCGCTTCGGCGGGCTCCCCGAGGCGAAGGTGTACCTCGACTCCCCCGCCACGGCGGTGCCCGGCTACTGGCCCCTCACCTGAGCCCGCCCGCCCGTTCTGTGTCCCGGAAGTGAGGGTCCACCCTCAGTTCCGGGACACAGAACGGGGTCAGGCGGGGTGTTGGCAGGTGGGGCACCAGTAGGTGACCCGGGCCAGCTCGCCGCGGACGTCGCTCGAGATCCTGGTGCCGCAGCGGCGGCAGGGGGACCCGCGCCGCCCGTAGACGGCGAGGCCCTCGGCGACCGTCCGCCGGCGACCGGGGCCGAGGTTCGCGCGGAGCAGCCGCGCGGCGGTGCGGACGAGCCGCTCGCGGGTCGCCTCGTCGACGCGTCCGAGCGGGACGAACGGGTCGACCCGCTCGTGCCAGCAGACCTCGGACTTGTAGACGTTGCCGACACCCGCGGCGACGCGCTGGTCGAGCAGCGCCTCGCCGAGCTGCGTCGACGGGTCGAGCGCGGCGAGCCGGTCGAGCACGGTGCGGACCACCCCGTCCGGGTCCGGGTGGTCGACGCACAGGTCCGGTCCGAGGTGGGCGGTCGGGTCGTCGACCGTGCCGGTGGCGGCGGTCGGGAAGGTCCGCACGACCGGAGCCGAGAAGCACGCGGCCTGCCAACCCTCGACCTCGACGAGGCACCGCAGCAGGTGCACCGGCCGACGCCACCGCTCACCGGTGCGGTACAGGTGCCACGACCCGGTCATGCGCAGGTGGGTCTCGAGGGTGAGCCCGCCCGAGAACCGGATGAGCAGGTGCTTGCCGGCGGCCTCCACCGCCTCGACCGTCTCCCCCGGACGCGGCCACGCGCCGACCAGGCGGGGCGCCTCGAAGCGGACGAGCCGGGCACCGGCCAGCGCCGGGCGGAGCCTCGCCGCCACCCGGTGGATCGTGTCGCCCTCGGGCACGGCGGGCCGCCGGCTACTTCAGCAGCGCACCGGCATCGACCGGGAGGGTCGCGCCGGTGACGTAGCGGGCCTCGTCCGAGCACAGCCAGAGCACCGCGTCGGAGACGTCGCCCGGCGTGACCCACGGGACCTCCAGCGCCTGCTGCGTCACGAGGAACTCCGCCGCGTGCTCCTCGGTGGGGTCCTCGACGTCGGGACGGACGAGCCGCGGGAACACGTCGTTGAGGATCATCGGCGTCGACACGGAGGTGGGGTGCACGGTGTTGACCCTGATGCGGTGCGGGGCCACCTCGAGGGCGAGCGAGCGCATGAACCCGACGACCCCGTGCTTGGAGGCGTTGTACGCGGGCGACCCGTACATGCCCCGCACCCCAGCCGTCGACGAGGTGATCACGATCGCTCCGCCCTCGTCCTGCTCGATCATGCGGCGCAGCCCCGCGCGCACCGCGTTGAACACGCCGGTGAGGTTGGTCTCGATCGTCTCGGCCCAAGCCTCGGAGGTCAGCCACTGCACCGGCCCCGGCGAGTAGACGCCCGCGTTCGCGCAGATCACGTCGAGCCGCCCGAACCGGTCGATGCCGTCGCGCACCGCCTGCCGGAGGGCGGGCAGGTCGCGCACGTCGGCCACCGCCGCGTGCATCGCACCGCCCGCGGCCTCGACCTGCCGGACCGTCTCGGCCAGGTCCTCCTCGGACGCCAACGGGTACGGGGTGTGGGGCAGGTCCTCGCACCGGTCGACGCCGATGATGCGTGCGCCCTCGGCGGCGAAGCGCACCGCGTGCTCGCGGCCCTGCCCGCGCGCGACCCCGGTGATGAACACGACCTTGTCCTGGAACCGTTGGGGGCGCGCCGACATGCGGACATCGCTACCACACGCCGGTCCCGGCGCGGTGGGTCACCGGGGGCACCCCCGGCGCGCCGATGGGGGCACCCGCCGACCTGGGGAGGTCTCCGGGTGCCCCCGACCGGCTGGGGGGACCGTTGCGGAGGCTCAGCTGGTCGCCGCGCCCTCCAGCGGTGCCGGCTCACCGTCGGTGGGCGCGGCCGGCGGGCCACCCGTGGGCGGTGCCGGCGGACCATCGGTGGGCGCGGCCGGCGGACCGTCAGCAGGCGGGGTCGGGTCCCCGTTGGTGGGCGGAGCCGGCGGGCCCTCGGGCGGTGTCGACGGACCGTTGGGCGCTCCCGGCGGACCCGGCGGCGGCGTGGGTGCGCCGTCGCAGTCACGGAAGGCTCGCCGGCCGACCTGGACGACCTGGCCGGCGTCCTGGATCCCGAGGAACCCGGCGATCGACCACGCCGAGGCGTAGAGCTTGCCGTCCTCGAAGTCGAGGCCGGTGGGCATGGTCACCGCTGCGCACTCGCGCTCGCCGTACCACCCGACCTTGACGATCCTCCCCACGGTGGAGGGATCGAAGCCGGGGGGCGGCGGGCCGTCGGTCTGCGGGGCGCCGTGCAGCACCTCGGAGACGTAGAGCTCGCCGTGGTCGCCGACCGCGACGCCGGTGGGACCGTCGAAGCCGCTGATCACCCGGCGGACCTTGCCGCTCCTCGCGTCGAGCACGTAGACCCGACCCTCGCCGGGCACCTCCGCGGTCAGCGTGCTGACGTAGATCGTGCCGCGCGGCCCGTAGGCGAGGCCGGTCGGCACGGGGTCGCAGCCCGTGTGCTGGGGGTCGTTGTTGGGCATGCCCGCGCAGGCGCCGGTGTTGATCACCGGCGGCACGAAGAACTTGCTCACGTGACCCTTCCGGGAGACCTTGAGCACGGCGTTCGCCCCGGCGTCCGCGACGAGCACCCCACCCCGGCCGTGGGCGAGCACGTCGAACGGGTTCGACAGCGCGTCCAGGGGCTCACCGTTCGGTCCGAACTGCCGCTGCCCGTCGGGGTTGCGCTTCAGCTCGAACTTCAGGAGATCGGCCCAGAGGCGGGCGTCCCCACCGGGGCGGGCCCGGTAGAGGGCGGAACCGCCGAGCGGGTCGACCGTGCCGTTGCGGTGGTCCCACCCGCCGCGGTGGTGGCGGCGCCCGTGGTCACCACGGCGCCCGTGGTCACCACGGCGCACGTCGTCGTCGCGGACCGCGGCCATCGCGACCGGTGGCTCGTCCCCGTTCGGGCCGTCGCCCCCGTCACCGTCCTCCTCGGGCGGTCCACCGCTCTCGCCGGTGACGATCGCGAGGAGGCCGTCGACGACGGCGACCGACGTCGGACCGGGAAGGTCGTCGACGGCAGTGCGCTGCCGGCCCGTGCAGAGGTCGACCTTGGTGATCTTCCCTGCGTCGGACTCGGCGACGTAGGCGGTGCGGCCCTCGACGTCGAGCCCGAACGGGCCGTTCAGCCCGTCGGCGAGGACGCGGATCGGGCCCGCGCCGTTGCGCGGGCCGCGGCAGCGGTCGTCGTGACGACCCCGGTCGTGCCCACGGTGCTCGGCGTGCTGGGCACGACGGTCCTTGTCGTGGTGCGCGCGCTGGTGGTGCCGCTTGTCGTGGCGGTCGTGGTCGCGCTCTGACGATCGCTCGTGCCGGTCACGGCGGTGGTGGTCGCGGCCACGGTGTGCGCTCGCCCCCGCGGGGGCGAACATCGCCGCCGCGACGACCAGCGCGAGCGCGGCCACGACGACGACACGGATCTTCCGTCTCCTCATTGCTTCCTCCCCAGTGCGTTCCGCTCTTTGCGGGACCCTTCGCGCGAACTGCTACCCAGCGGTTCGCGCATGTAGTCCGGATCGGGTGGATTTGCCCGGTGGTCGCCCCGGTGGTCGCGACGCCCCGGTGCGGGCGGCTCAGCGCTCGCGGGTGAGCCCCTTGTAACCCTCGGTGAATCCGGCGGCACGGAGGGCGTCGGCGACGGGCGAGGCGGCCGCCGGCTCGCCGTCGACGGTCTCGATGCGCAGCCGGCGCACTCGACGGTCCTCGACGAGGGAGGCGAGCACCGAGGGCCACTCCGGGTGGTCCGCCGCCGCGGGGAAGGTCAGCAGGCGACGCCCACCCCGCTCGAGGTAGGCGCAGGCGTCGCCCTCGACCAGCACGACGTACGCGCCCGCGGCGCGTGCGGGCTGGCCCGCCGACTCCGGCCACGGCAGCGCGGCGCCGTAGGGCTGCGCGGGATCGGTCGCGGCCAGCACCCAGGTCGCCGCCGCGTCCTGCTCCGGCTCCACCGGGTCCCACGGCAGCCGGGCGCCCGTGGCCGCCGCGTCCTGCCCGTCGGTGGAGCGCTGGGCGGCGCGCAGCAGGTCGACCGCGCCCGGCTGCGCGAACTGCGCCGCGCCGAGGCCGTCGACGAAGTAGCCGCGCCGCACCTGCCCACGCTCCTCCAGCACCTTGAGCACCGGGTAGACCCCGGCGAACCCGCCCTGCGCCCCCTCCGCGAGGGCCATTTCGCGCGTGAGCACGCCGTAGCGCTCGAGCAGTTGCAGCGCCCGCTGCGTGATGGCCTCGGTCGGCGACGGGGCCGGCTCGAACAGGGGCGCGGTGAGCGACCACCGCCCGGCGGCTGCGGGCGGCCCCGCCGCGCTGACCCGGAGGTGTCGGCGCGCCGTGCCCCTCGGCGCGCGCCGGGACCTCGCCCCCGAGGCGCCCCTCGTGTTCCCCGCCGCGACGCGGGCGCGCAGCGGGGCGAGGGTGTCGTTGGTGACCTCGCCCGACCACACGAGGTCCCACAGCGCCTCGAGCACCGTCGTGTCGTCGTAGGGCAGGCCCGCGGCCGCCACCGCGGCGACGAGGTCCGGCCAGAAGGACGCGCCACGGTTGGCGAGGTGGTCGCGCAGCACGCGGTGGTGCTCGTCCGCGGGTGCAGCTTCGCCGTCCGGGTCGGGCGCGGGCACGAGCGTGGCGACCTGGTCCCGGAACAGCAGCCGGACCCGTCCGTCGTGGGCGCCGATGCCGCCCGCGCCCAGCCACACCACCTCACCGGTGCTGCACAGCAGGTCCAGGTCGGCGGGGCGGTAGTCCGCGACCCGCAGCGCGAGCACGTCGGGCTCGAGCGTGGAGGCCGGGATGGCCGCCCCCTGGAGGACGCCCACCGCCTCGGCGACCGCGTCCACGCCCCGCCGCACGGACCCGACGCCCTGCCACCGCGGCAGGAACCGTGCGAGCGCGGTGCCGTCGACCGGCTCGACCTCCTTGCGGAGTGCCGCGAGCGATCGGCGTCGGAGCCGTCGCAGCACCTCGGCGTCGCACCACTCGGTCTCGCGGCCGTCGGGCCGGAACTCCCCCTCGACCACGCGGCCCGCGGCCACGAGCTCGCCCAGCGCGAGCCGGGCGACCTCGGTCGAGATGCCGAAGCGGGCGGCGACCGCACCGACGGTGAACGGACCGTGGGTGCGCGCGTAGCGCTCGACCAGGTCGCGCAGCGGCGCCTCGGTGGGCTCGGTGAACGCCGCGGGGACCCCGACGGGCAGCGCGACGCCGAGCGCGTCGCGGAGGCGCCCGGCGTCCTCGGCCGCGGCGTAGCGGCGGTCACCCGCCACGCCCACCTCGATGACGCGTCGACGCTCGACGAGCTCCCGGAGCCACCCGTCGAGCTCGGCGCGCCGCTCGTCGCGCACCCGGGCGGCCAGCTCGTCGCGGTCGAGCGGTCCGAGCACCCGGACGAGGTCGTGCACCTCGTCCGCGTCGCGCGCGGCTCGCTCGGGCGTCAGCCGCTGCAGCTCCAGCTCGACCTGGTCGACGACCTCGGCGTCGAGCAACGAGCGCAGCTCCTCGGCGCCGAGCAGGTCGCGCAGCAGCTCGCGGTCCAGCGCGAGCGCCGCGGCGCGCCGCTCGGCGATCGGTGCGTCCCCCTCGTACATGAACACCGCGATCCACCCGAACAGGAGCGACCGCGCGAACGGCGACGCCGAGTCGGTCTCGACCGGCACCACCCGCACCTTGCGGCTCCGCACCTCGGACAGGATCCGACGCAGCGCCGGGAGGTCGAACACGTCGTTGCAGCACTCCCGGGTCGCCTCGAGCAGCATCGGGAAGCCCGGGTAGCGGGAGGCGACCGCGAGCAGGTCGGCCGCTCGCTGGCGCTGCTGCCACAGCGGGGTGCGGCGGTCGGGCCGACGGCGTGGCAGCAGCAGCGCGCGGGCCGCCGCCTCGCGGAACCTCGCGGCGAACGCTGCCGTGCCGGGCAGCGCGGCGACCAGCTCGGCCTCGACCTCGTCGGGGTCGGGGAGGAGCAGCTCGGTGGGCAGCTCCTCGGCCGCCTCGGGCAAGCGCACGACGATGCCGTCGTCGGACCACAGCACCTCCGGGGCGAGGTCGACGCCGTCCTCGCCGGCGCCGCCGGATGCGAAGTGGTCGGCGAGGCGGGTGCGGATCACCGTGGCCCAGGGTGCGTGCACCCGCGCGCCGTACGGCGAGTGCAGGCAGATGCGCCAGTCGCCGATCTCGTCGCGGAACCGCTCGATCACGAGGGTGCGGTCGTCGGGCACCACGCCGGTCGCCTCGGCCTGCTCGTCGAGGTAGGCGAGCAGGTTGGCCGCGGCGCGCTCGTCCAGCGCGTGCTCGCGGCGGAGCAGCTCGAACGCCTCGTCGCCCGGCAGCGACCGGACCTTCCGCACCAGCTCGCCGAGGGCCCGGCCCAGCTCGGCCTCCCGCCCCGGACCGTCGCCGTGCCAGAACGGCATCTTGCCGGGCTGGCCGGGCGCCGGGGTGACGACCACCCGCTCGAAGGTGATGTCCTCGATCCGCCAGGTGGAGGCGCCGAGGAGGAACGTCTCGCCGACGCGGGACTCGTAGACCATCTCCTCGTCGAGCTCGCCGACGCGGGTGCCGTCGGGGAGGAACACGCCGAACAGGCCCCGGTCCGGGATCGTCCCGCCGGAGGTGACCGCGAGCCGCTGGGCACCTGCCCGGCCGCGCACGGTGCCGGCGAGGCGGTCCCACACGACCCGGGGTCGCAGCTCGGCGAACTCCTCGGCCGGGTAGCGCCCGGCGAGCAGGTCGAGGGTGTGGTCGAACAGCTCGCGGGTCAGCCCACCGAAGTTCGCCGCCCTGCGGCACAGGTCGTAGAGCTCGTCCACCTGCCACTCGTCGAGCGCGCAGGTCGCGACCAGCTGCTGCGCGAGCACGTCGAGTGGGTTGGCGGGCACGCGGGTGTGCTCGATCAGCCCCTCCCGCATCCGCTGCACGACCACGGCGGCCTCGAACAGGTCGGCACGGTGCTTGGGGAAGATCCGGCCGCGGCTCGGCGCGCCGACCTGGTGCCCGGCCCGGCCGATGCGCTGCAGGCCGGAGGCCACCGAGCCGGGGGACTCGACCTGCACGACGAGGTCGACCGCGCCCATGTCGATGCCCAGCTCGAGCGAGCTGGTCGCGACCAGGCCCCGCAGGTCGCCGCGCTTGAGCTCGTCCTCGACGAGGAGGCGCCGCTCCCTCGACAGCGAGCCGTGGTGGGCCTTGACGAGCTCGCCGCCCACGCCGAGGGACTCGGCGCCGGTGAAGCGCGGCCCCGTCGCCTCGGCGCCTGCTCCGCCCTCGGCGCCGTCGTCGGCGTGCTGCTCCTCGGCGAGCTCGTTGAGGCGGCTCGCGAGCCGCTCCGCGAGCCGGCGGGCGTTGACGAACACGAGGGTGGAGCGGTGCTCCTCGACCAGTCGGAGCAGCTCGGGGTGGATCGAGGGCCAGATCGAGCGGCGCTCCGGCCCGCCCAGGGCCGACCCGCCCGGCGCGGCCCCGTCGGTCGAGGGCACCGCGGTACCCATCGCCCCCATGTCGTCGACGGGCACGACGACCTCGACGTCGAGCTCCTTGCGCATCCCGGCGTCGACGATGGTCACGGGCCGGGGACGGACCGGCGCCGCCTCGGCGGCGGAGGCCCCGTCCACGCCGTCAGGGGTCGTGGGGTCCCCGACCAGCGTGTTGCCGCCCAGGTAGCCGGCGACGACCTCGAGGGGACGCTGGGTCGCCGAGAGCCCGATGCGCTGCACGGCCGCGGCGCGCGCGGAGGGCACCTCCCGTGGCGCGTCCGCACGGTCGGCGACGAGGTGCTCGAGCCGCTCGAGGGTCAGGGCCAGGTGGGCGCCCCGCTTGGTCGGCGCCAGCGCGTGGATCTCGTCGACGATCACGCTCTCGACGCCCACCAGGGTCTCGCGGGCCTGCGAGGTGAGCATCAGGTACAGCGACTCGGGGGTGGTGATCAGGATGTCGGGCGGCTGGCGCACGAGCGTCCGCCGCTCCGAGGCGGACGTGTCGCCGGTGCGCACCCCGACGGTGGGCTCGCAGAACGGCTCGCCGAGCCGCTGCGCCGCGAGCGCGATCCCTCGGAGCGGGCTGCGCAGGTTCTTCTCGATGTCGACGGCGAGCGCGCGCAGCGGCGACACGTACACCACCCGCACCCCCGCGCCCTCGGGCGCGGGCGAGGACCCGAGCCGGTCGATCGCCCACAGGAAGGCGGCGAGCGTCTTGCCCGACCCGGTCGGCGCGCACAGCAACGTGTGCTCGCCGCGGGCGATCGGGTCCCACGCCTGGGCCTGCGCGGGGGTCGGCTCGGCGAAGGAGGACTCGAACCACGACCGCACGGGGGACGTGAACCTGTCGAGGGCCGTCGTACCCACGGCCGGACTGTACCGGCGAGGCCCGACGGCGAATCCGCGGACCTAGGATGAGGGCCGTGAAGACGATCGACCGCTCCCGGGAGTTCCACCCGGCCTTCGAGGAGTACTGCGAGGCCATCTGGGAGCTGCACGAGGACGACATCGAGGTCATCCAGGCCCGGATCGCGGAGCGCATCGAGGTCTCGCGCCCGGCCGTGTCGGAGATGATCCGTCGCCTCGAACAGGAGGGTCTGGTCACGATCGAGGGCACCACGATCGGCCTGACCGACGCGGGGCTCGAGATCGCCGAGCGGGTCGTGCGCCGCCACCGGCTCGCCGAGCGGTTCCTCACCGACATCCTCGGGCTCTCGTGGGCCGAGGCGCACCTCGAGGCCGGCAAGTGGGAGCACGTGATCTCCGACTCGGTCGAGGAGGCCCTGCAGCGCGTCCTCGGTGACCCCACCACCTGCCCGCACGGGAACCCGATCCCCGGCGCCGACTACGTCGCCCCCGACGCGCGCCCCCTGAGCGAGGTCCCCGTCGGCACCGAGTTCACCATCTCCCGGATTCCCGAGGAGCTCGAGTTCGAGCCCGGGATGCTCGACTTCCTCGAGCAGCACTCGCTGCGCCCGGGCTTCACCGGTGTGCTGACCGTGCTGGGGCCCGACGGGACGGCGACGGTCGAGATGGGCGGCACCCACGTCGGTGTGCCGGCGTTCGCGTCCGAGCGCATCCTCGTCACCGACTGAACCGACTGATCCGTCACCGACCGGCGCGCCGTCGGCCGGCGCGCCCGCGCGGCGACCTCAGCGGAGCACCTCGGGCAGCGGGCCCGAGTGCACGATCGAGAGCCGCTTGGTCGAGCGGGTGAGCGCGACGTACAGCGCCTGGGCGCCCCGCGCCTCGTCGGAGAGGATGCGGCCCGGCTCGACCACCACGACCGCGTCGAGCTCCAGCCCCTTGGCCAGGCCGACGGGCACCACGGTCACCTGCCGATCGAGCCCCTGGCGGGTCGCCCGACCGTGATCGATCCCCGCGTCGTCGAGCGCCCGGTCGACGTCCTCGACCAGCGACTCCGGGGCGATCACCGCGACGTTCCCGGTCCCGACCGCCTTCAGCTCGCGGCGGACCGTCTCGACGATCTCGGCCGCGAGCCCGTCCTCGGGGACCTGGGTGATGACCGGCTCGTCGCCGACGTGGCGGATCGACGTCGGCGGCTCCAGGCCCGGCGCGGCGAGGGGCAGCACCTTCGCGGCGAGCTCCATGATCGGCCCCGGGACCCGGTAGCCGATGGTCAGCTCCTCCATCCTCGGCGGCCGGCGGTCGGGCAGGTGGGCGAGCACGGAGTCCCAGCTGTCGTGCGCCCACGCCCCGGTCGCCTGGGCGATGTCGCCGACCACGGTCATGGAGCCGTTGAGGGAGCGCCGGTCGAGCATCCGCAGCTCCATCTGGCTGAGGTCCTGGGCCTCGTCCACGACGATGTGCCCGTAGGTGCGCACCGAGTCCGCCTCCACGTGGCGGGGCCTGGGGCCGAGCAGCTCGAGCGCCTCGTCGAGCAGCGGCACGTCCGCCGGGGTGAACACGACCTCGGTCGCGTCGCGGAGGCGCTCGCGGCGCAGCAGCTCCCACTCCTCGCGCTCGAGGTGCCGTCGGGCGGCGGACCGCAGCAGCGCGGGCGACCCGAACAGGTCGTTGAGCAGCTCGGCGGGGGTGAGCACCGGCCACATGCGCTCGAGGGCCTCGCGGACCGCCGGGTCGCGGCGGGTGCGCTCGCGGACGACGTCGACGGCGTCGCCGTCACGGGTCTTCGCGGCGAGCGCCTCGAACAGCATCTGCTCGACCAGGCGACGGCCCGCGTTGTGGGTGCGGGACCGCCGCCGCGCCTGGGCGACGATCTCCCGGGACTCCTCCGGGGTGACCACCAGGCGCTGCACGCCGTAGGGCACCCGCAGCGCCTCGCGCAGGGGGCGCTGCCGGTCGCGCACCGCCTTGCGCAGCACCCGGGCCATGCGCAGGTCCCCCTTGACCCGTGCGACGGGCAACGGGTCCGAACCGGCGACGCGCACGTGCGGGACCAGGTCGCCGAGCACCGCGATCTCGACCCCGGCCTCGCCGAGCGACGGCAGCACCTGCTCGATGTAGGAGAGGAAGACGCGGTTCGGACCGACGACGAGCACGCCCTGGCCCTCGAGGGGGAACCGGTGCGTGTAGAGCAGGTAGGCGGCCCGGTGCAGCGCCACGACGGTCTTCCCGGTGCCGGGGCCGCCCTGGACGACGAGCACGCCCGGCAGCTCGGAGCGGATGATCCGGTCCTGCTCGACCTGGATCGTGCCGACGATGTCGGAGAGCTTCCCCGAGCGCGACTCCTCCAGCGCCGCGATCAGCGCGCCCTGGCCCTGGATGGTGCCGTCGTCGAGCTCCTCGGCGGCGGAGCCGAACAGCTCGTCGTCGATGCCGAGCAGGGTGCGCCCCCGGGTGGTGAAGTGCCGACGCCGGCGCAGCCCCATCGGGTCGACGCCGGTCGCCCGGTAGAACCGCTCCGCGATCGGGGCCCGCCAGTCGACGACCACCGGCTCGCTGTTCTCGTCCGCGACCGCCACCCGCCCGATGTAGAAGCTCTCCCCGCCCGACCCGTTCGGCTCGGTGTCGATCCGCCCGAACACGAGCGACCGGTCACCGATCTCCAGCTGGGACAGCCGGGTGCCCACGCGCTCCCAGATGACGTCGCGCTCGTAGCGGTTCTGGAAGGTGCCGCCCCCGGCCTCGCTGACCTCGTCCCGCATCGACTCGGCCACGCGGCGGCTCCGCTCCAAGCAGTCGTACGCGTGGTCGATGTAGGCCTGCTCGGCGTCGAGCTCGGGGTGGTTGGCCACACGATCTCCTCACCGCCCGTCCCCGGGCGCCCGAAAAGGGGGATCGTCCAGTGTAGCGCCGGGGGTGGAGATCCCGACAGGCCCCGGGGCGCCGGTGCAGGCCCCGTGGCGAAGTGGGTAGGTGGGGGCCAGGCGGAACGAACCGAGAGGGGGTGTGGGATGCACCACTACCTCGTCGTCGCCCACCAGACGCTCGACAGCCCGCAGCTGTTGGAGGTCCTCCGCGACCGCGCGTCGAGGGGCCCGGCCACCTTCCACCTCGTGGTGCCGGAGTGGCACGGCAACGGCCTCACCTGGAGCGAGGGGCAGGTTCGCCTCGAGGCGGCCCGCAGGCTCGAGGAGGCGCGGCAGCGCTTCCTCGCCGAGGGCATCCAGGTGACCGGCGAGGTCGGGCACTCGAACCCGGTCCAGTCGGTCAACAACGTGCTGCTGCGGACGGGCCACGACCACTTCACCGAGATCATCGTGTCGACGCTGCCGAAGCGGTTGTCGCGCTGGCTGGGGATGGACGTGCCGGCGCGGATCCAGAAGGGGACCCGGGTGCCGGTCACCGCGGTCACCGCGGAGGAGACCGCCGCCGCCTGACCCGGGGCGACGCCCGGGGCGGGTGCCCGGCCGTCAGGCGCCGGGATCCTCGCCCAGCTCCCGCAGCGCGGTGCGCAGCGCGAGCCGCAGCCGCCGTGCCCGGTCCGGGTCGAGGTGGGCGACGAGCCCGGTGCCCGGCCGGCCGACCTCCTCGACGGTCAGCTGCACGCGGACCGCGGCGTCGTCGTAGTCGTCGCAGATCGACACCGCCCAGTTGACCGTGGGGTGGTCGTCACCGTCCCCGGCGTCGGGTTCGGCGGGTGGGGCGGGGACCTGGTCGTCGTCGATGCTGCGGCGCATGTGGCCCCAGAGCGTAGGCACTGGTTGACTGGCCACGATGACCGACGTTCGCCAGACCCCTCACGCCGACTCGGCGTTCATCCGTGCCTGCCGCGGCCAGGACGTCCCCCACGTGCCGGTGTGGTTCATGCGGCAGGCGGGCCGCTCGCTGCCCGAGTACCGCGAGATCCGCGGCACCGGCACGATCCTGAACGCCATCGCGCAACCCGACCTCGCCACCGAGATCACGCTGCAACCCGTCCGCCGCTACGGCGTGGACGCCGCGATCCTCTACTCCGACATCATGACCCCGGTCCACGCGATCGGGTTCGGCGTGGACATCGAGCCGGGCGTCGGCCCGGTGGTGGAGCGCCCCTTCGGGTCGAGGGCCGACCTCGACCGGCTGCGCCCGCTCGAGCCCGACGTCGACACCCCCTACGTCATCGAGACGGTGCGGAACCTCGTCGCCGAGCTCACGGTGCCGCTGATCGGCTTCGCCGGCGCCCCGTTCACGGTGGCCAGCTACCTGATCGAGGGGCGGCCGTCCCGCACCTACGTGCGCACCAAGGCGCTCATGCACACCGACGAGGCCCTCTGGAACGACCTCATGGAGCGGCTCGCCGACCTGGCCATCGAGTCGCTGCGGTCCCAGGTCGCCGCCGGGTGCGCCGCCGTGCAGCTGTTCGACTCCTGGGCGGGGGCGCTCACCCCGATGGAGTACGAGCGCCTCGTCATGCCCCACAGCCAGCGGGTCCTCGCCGCGGCGGGCGACCTCGGCGTGCCCCGCATCCACTTCGGGGTGAACACCGCCGAGCTGCTCGACCTGATGGCGGCCGCCGGTGCGGACGTCGTCGGCGTCGACTGGCGCACCCCGCTGGACCGGGCACGGGGGAGGGTGCCCGCGGACGTGTCGCTGCAGGGGAACCTGGACCCCGCCATCGTCGCCGCGGGCTGGGAGCCGACCGAGCGGGCCGTGCGGGACGTGCTGCGCCGCGGGGGCGGCCACCGGCACGTGTTCAACCTCGGCCACGGGGTGCTGCCGGAGACGGACCCGACGGTGCTGGAGCGGGTCGTCGAGCTCGTCCACACCAAGGGGCTCGCGCTCGCCGACCCGGAGGGGGACCTGGCGTGACGCCGGTCGCCCGCAGGGTCGGGGTGGTGGTGATGGCCTACGGCAGCCCCGCCTCCCTCGACGACGTGCCGGCGTACTACACGCACATCCGCAGGGGGCGCCCGCCGACCGACGAGCAGATCGAGGACCTCCTCGCGCGCTACCGCGCCATCGGCGGCACCTCGCCGCTCGCGGAGCGCACCCGGGCCCAGGTCGCCCGGATCGCCGCGGCGCTCGAGGCGCGCGACCCCGGCCGCTTCGTGGTGGAGCTGGGCCAGAAGCACGCCGCCCCCTTCATCGAGGACGCCGTGGGCGCGCTCGCCGCGGCCGGCGTGGGCCACGTGGTGGGGCTCGTGCTGACCCCGCACTACTCCGCCGCGAGCGTCGGCCAGTACCACGAGCGCGCCGCCGCCACGGCCGGGTCCCACGGCCTCGGGTTCTCGGGGATCGACAGCTGGCACCTCGAGCCGGCGTTCGTCGAGCACCAGGCGCGCGCGCTGCGGGAGCGGCTCGACCAGATGCCGGCCTCGACCCGCACGCTGTTCACCGCGCACTCCCTCCCCGAGCGGGTGCTCGTCGACGACCCCTACGTCGACCAGCTGCGCGCCTCGGCCGAGGCGATCGCCACCCGCGCCGGGCTGCCCCTCTGGTACGGCTGGGGCCTCGCGTGGCAGTCCGCGGGGCGAACCCCGGAGCCGTGGCGCGGTCCGGACGTGCTCGAGGTGATCCGCGACCTCGCGGACACCGGGCGGTCCGAGGGCGTGCTCGTCGTGCCCCAGGGGTTCACCTCCGACCACCTCGAGGTGCGCTACGACCTGGACGTCGAGGCGGCGGGGGTCGCCGCCGAGGTGGGGCTCACCTTCGGCCGTGCGGAGGTCGTCAACGACGACCTGGCGGTGATGGGCGCCCTCGCGGCGAGGGTGGCGGCCGTCGCGGACGAGGCCGGGGCCGGGGCGCCGAGGTGACCGTACGGCGTGACCTCGTGGTCGTCGGCGGTGGCATCACCGGACTGGCAGCCGCGTGGGAGGCGAGCGAGCGCGACGGCGTGTCGGTCACCGTGGTGGAGGCCGGCGACCGCCTCGGCGGCAAGATCCGCACCTCGCCGATCACGCTGCCCGACGGCACGACCCTGCGCATCGACGAGGGGGCGGACGCCTTCCTCGCGCGGGTCCCCGACGCGGTCCGCCTGTGCGAGGAGCTGGGCCTCGGCGACGAGCTCACCTCGCCCGCGGTGGGCCGGGCGAAGGTGCTGGTCGACGGCGAACTGCGCTTCCTGCCGGCGCGCACGGTGCTGGGGGTCCCGCTGGACCTCGACGAGCTGGAGGCGGCGGGGCTGCTCTCCCCCGCCGGGCTGGAGGAGGTCCGTGCGGGCGACGACCCCTCCGAACCACCGCTCCAGGGCGACGTGGCGATCGGGCCGTTCCTCACCGGGCGGTTCGGCCGCGAGCTCGTCGACCGCGTCGTCGGCCCGCTGATCGGCGGCATCAACGCCGGTGACGTCGACGAGCTCAGCCTGCGCGCGGTCACGCCGCAGCTCGCCGACGCGGCCGAGGAGGGCGGCAGCCTGGCCGAAGCCCTGCGACGGAAGGTGCCCGCCACCACGGACGCCCCGGTGTTCCACGCGCTCCTCGACGGCACCGGCCGGCTCGTCGAGGTCCTCGCGGAGCGCCTCGACGAGCGCGGCGTCGAGCTGCGCACCGGGACCCGGGTGGAGCGCATCGAGGGAGCCGACGGCGAGGGCGGCCTGCGGCTGCGGCTCGTGACGGGGTCGGGGAGCACCCAGGACGTGGAGGCCGCCGCGGTGCTGGTCGCGACCCCCGCCCCGGCGGCGGCGGAGCTGCTCGAGGCGCTCAGCCCCGAGGCGGCCGGCGAGCTGCGGTCGATCACCCACAGCTCCCCGGTGCTCGTCACGTTGGTCCACCACCGCGGCGACGTGCCGGCGCCGCTCGACGCCTCCGGGTTTCTGGTGCCCCGGGACGCCGGCCGGTTCGCCACCGCGGCGTCGTTCGGCTCGACGAAGTGGGCCCACTGGGACGACGGCGAGCACGTGGTCCTGCGGGTGTCCGCGGGCCACTCCGCGGACCGCCGACCCGACGCGATGAGCGACGAGGAGGTCGTCGAGGCGATCCGGGCCGACCTCGAGGAGGTCCTCGGGATCACCGCCGAGCCGCTCGCCGCCCGCGTGTCGCGCTACCCCGACGGGTTCGCCCAGTACGAGGTCGGCCACCTCGACCGCGTGGAGCGGATCGAGGCCGCGCTCGCCCGCGACGTCCCGGGACTGGCGGTCGCAGGTGCCGCGTACCGCGGCGTCGGCATCCCCGCCTGCATCCGGCAGGGGCGCGGGGCCGCACGCCGCCTGCTGGGAGCGCCCTCCACCTGACCGGCCCCGCCACCGCTGCCGCGGTGGCCCCTCACAGCTCCCGCAGGTAGGCGACGATCGCCTCGAGGTCGTCGTCGTCGAGGCGGCGCTCCGGCATGATCGGCCGGAACCCCTCCCGGACCTGCGCCCCCGGCTCCCGGATCGAACGCTCGAGGTACTCCTCGTCCGCGGTGACGACCGAGCCGTCCTCGAGGCGCACCTCCGAGCCGTACAACCCCTGCCAGCTCGGGCCGACCGAGTCCCGGCCGTCCGGTGTGTGGCACGCGGTGCACCCCTCGGACCGCGTGAGCTCCCTGCCCCGCTCGGCCAGCTCGCCCAGCTCGGGGCCGTCACCGGCGTCGCCGTCCCCGCCCGAGCAACCCGCGCCGATCGCCACGCACAGCGCGACGACGAGGGCGGACCACCGTGCCGCCGGTGACCGCTGGGGGCCTCGCATCCGAACCACCTCCTCCTCGGTGCACCCACGGCACCGGGCACATCCTCGCGGGCCGTGCCCGTGGGACGGGACGCGCCCGTGGAGCCCGGCCACCCCGGTTGACCCTCCGGCTCCCGGGGATGCGAGGATCCCTCCGTGGAACCTCGCTGGAAGTCGGTGGGCCTCGGGCTCGCCGCCGGCCTGCTGATCTGCGCGGCGCTGCCGCCGTGGGGGTGGTGGCCGCTGGCCGTCGTCGGCGTCGCGCTCTGGCTGCGAGTGCTGGCCGACCCGCGCCGCTCGAGCCGCTGGTGGGGCTCGTGGGCGGTGGGCGTGGCCTGGTTCGGTCCCTCGACCCTGTGGATGTGGACGCTCACCGCACCGGGCTACGTGCTCGGGGTGCTGCTCGGGTGGGGTCCGATGGTCGGGGTGCTGGGGTTGCTCACCCCACCGGACCGGCGGCGGTTCCTGGTGCTGCCGGCCGCGGTCGTGGGCTTCGAGTGGTTCCACACCCACGCGCCGTTCGGGGGCGTGCCGCTGTCGATGCTCGCGATGACCCAGGGCCGCGGCCCGCTCCTGCCCGTCGCTCGGCTCGGCGGGATGCTGCTCGTCGGGCTCGCGGTCACGGTCCTCGGCGTCGCGCTCCACCTGGCGGTCGCCGAGCGCCGCTGGCGCGAGCCGGTGGCGCTGGTGGTCGCGGTGGCGCTCGTCGCGGTGCTGGGCGCGCTGCCGTGGGTGCGCCCCGGCAGCGGCCAGCAGGACGCGCCGACCGTGCGCATCGCCGCGGTGCAGGGCGGCGGCCCCCAGGGCACGCGCTTCACCAGCAGCCAGGCGCCGGAGGTGTTCGGGCGCCACCTCGACGCCACCCGCAGCATCGAACCGCCCGTCGACCTCGTGGTCTGGCCGGAGAACAGCATCAACATCAACGGCACCTTCGAGGACCACCCCTGGCGCGAGGTGCTCGCCGCGGAGGCGCGCCGGCTGGACGCCCCGATCCTCGTCGGCGTGGTCGAGGACGCTCCGAACGCCGAGACCGAGTTCCTGAACTACGTCGTCACGGTCCTGCCGGACGGGTCGCTGGGCGGCCGCTACGACAAGGTGCGCCGGGTGCCCTTCGGGGAGTACGTGCCGCTGCGGTCCCTGTTCGAGCCGATCGCCGGCGACGCGCTGCCGCCACGGGACCAGGTCCCGGGCGTCGACGAGGCGCGGGTCGAGACGACCTCGGGGCACATGGCGGTGGCGATCAGCTGGGAGGTGTTCTTCTCGCGACGGGTGCGCGAGGGCGTCCGACACGGCGGCGAGCTGGTGCTGAACCCGACCAACGGGTCGTCGTACTGGCTCGCCCTGGTCCAGACCCAGCAGCTCGCCACGTCCGCGCTGCGGGCGGTCGAGAGCGGGCGCTGGCTCGTCCAGGTGTCGCCCACCGGGTTCTCCGCCGTGTTCGACGACACGGGACGGGTCCTGCAGCGCGCCGGCATCACCGAGGCCCGCGTGCTGTACGCCGACGTGCCCCGCTACACGGGCTCGACGCCCGCGCAGGTGCTCGGCGACGTCCCGGCCGTGCTCGTGGCGTTCGTGCTCGTCGCGCTGGCCGTGCTCACCGCGCGGCGCCGCCTCCTGCTGTTCGAGGTGCTGACCGATCCGGCCGGCGCGGAGCGGGAGGCCCGGGAGGCCGAAGTGGCCGACCTCGCGGGGGATCCGGAGCCGGCGGGCCCCGCGGGCGACGGCTGAACCGGGGCGGCGTCGCACACGCAGCGCGGTGCGCGAGCCACGTCGCGTAGCGGCCATTTGACCGTCCGCCGACGGCACGGCGAAGCTTGTCCCCCATGCGAGACGGCCAGCCCAACTCCGGGCCCGGCACGCCCGGAGCGCCGCGCCGGACGCCCGGGCCGGACGACCCGCTCCGCATCGCGTACCTGACGTACCGCGGCAAGCCGCACGTGGGGGGTCAGGGCGTCTACACGCGCCACCTCACCAAGGCGCTCGTCGACCTCGGCCACCACGTCGAGGTGCTCTCCGGCCAGCCGTACCCGACCGTCGACGAGCGGGTGCCGCTGGTGCAGCTCCCGAGCCTCGACATCTACAACGACCACTTCCCCATGCGGATGCCGGGCGTGTGGGAGCTCAAGGACCTGTGGGACTGGGCCGAGGTCACGTCGTTCTCGACCGGCACCTTCCCCGAGCCGCTCGCCTTCTCGCTCCGCGCCTGGGACCACCTGCGCAAGCGCGCCGGCGAGTTCGACCTGGTGCACGACAACCAGTGCCTCGGCTACGGGCTGCTGCTGATGGAGCGCTCCGGGCTGCCGGTGCTGGGCACCATCCACCACCCGATCACGATGGACCGGCGCCTCGAGATGGAGCACGCGGAGACGCCGTGGCAGCGCTGGTCCAAGGCGCGCTGGTACGCGTTCACCAAGATGCAGACCCGGGTGGCGAAGCGGCTCCGCCGGGTGATCACGGTGTCGCGCTCCTCCTACGACGACATCTGCCGCGACCACATGGTCTCCCCCGAGCGGCTGTTCATCGTGCCGGTCGGGGTCGACCCGGACCTCTTCGTGCCGATGCCGGGCGTCCACCGCGACCCCGACATGATCATCTCGACCGCGTCCTCGGACGTGGCGATGAAGGGGCAGCGCTACCTGCTGGAAGCGCTCGCGAAGCTCCGCTCGGACCGTCCCGGCCTGCGGCTGGTGATGGTCGGGAAGCTGAAGGACGGCTCCGCCGCGCGGCGCACGATCGACCAGCTCGGCCTGGCGGACGCCGTGGAGTTCGTGTCGGGCATCTCCGACACCCGGCTCGTCGAGCTGTACAACCAGGCCGCCTGCGCGGTCGTGCCGTCGCTGTACGAGGGGTTCTCGCTGCCCGCGATCGAGGCGATGAGCACCGGCTGCCCGCTCGTGGCCACGACCGGCGGCGCGATCCCCGAGGTCGCGGGCCCCGACGGCGAGACCTGCTTCCTGACCGAGCCGGGCGATAGCGAGTCGCTCGCCGCGGGCATCCGCCGGGTCCTCGACGACCCCGAGGCTGCGGAGCGCATCGGCGCGGCCGGGCGGGAGCGGGTGATCGATCGCTGGAGCTGGCGCCACACCGCCGAACGGACCGTCGAGCACTACCGGGCACTGCTCGCGCTCGACGAGGCGGGGGCGGGGCGACGTTGAGCACGAGGGTGTGGGGAGGGGGCCGGTGCTGACGGTCGACTACGAGCTGCTCGGACTGCGCCCCGGCGACCTCGTCCTCGACCTGGGCGCCGGCGCCGGCCGTCACTCCTTCGAGTGCTTCCGCCGCGGGGCCCGCGTCGTCGCGCTCGACTACGACTACGGCGAGCTGCCGTCGGTGCGCGACCTGTTCTGGGCGATGCGCGAGGCCGGCGAGGCCCCCGCGGACGGGCTCGGCACCTGCCTCAACGGCGACGCCCTGCAGCTCCCGTTCCCCGACGCCACCTTCGACCGGATCATCTGCTCCGAGGTCTTCGAGCACATCCCCGACGACGAGGGCGCCATGCGCGAGCTGGCCCGGGTGCTGAAGCCCGGTGGCGTGCTCGCGGCGACCGTGCCGTCGTGGTTCCCCGAGAAGGTGTGCTGGGCGCTGTCCGCCGAGTACCACGCGCCGCTCGCCCCCGGTGGGCACGTGCGGATCTACACCGAGCAGCTGCTGCGCCACCGCCTCGAGGGAGCCGGGCTCCGGCCGGGGAGCTCGCACCGCGCGCACGCGCTGCACAGCCCGTACTGGTGGCTGAAGTGCCTGGTCGGGCCGACCAACGACGTGCACCCCGCGGTGCGGGCGTACCACCGGCTGCTCGTGTGGGACATCGCGAAGGCTCCGGCGCTGACGCGCACCGCGGAGCGGCTGCTCGACCCGGTGCTGGGCAAGAGCCTGGTGGTGTACTCCGACAAGCCCGCCGAGCCGCGCTCGTCCGCGTCGCGGCGGCGGGCCGCGGCGAGGCCCGAGCCGGGCGGCTCGGCCGGCGGCAACGGCAGCACCCCGGACAGGGAGGCGCACCGTGCCACGGTCTGAGCGCGTGCCGTCCGACCACCAGCTCGTCGACATCGACGGGATCGTCACCGCGGACCAGCTCCGCGAGACCGTCGACGCGATCGCCGAGTGGCAGCTGCCCTCCGGGATGGTCCCGTGGTTCCCCGGCGGCCACGCCGACGCGTGGAACCACACCGAGGCGCTGATGGCGCTGATGCTCGGCGGCCGCCGCGCCGAGGCGGAGCGGGGCTTCGAGTGGCTGCGCTCGCTGCAGCGCGAGGACGGGGCCTGGCACCAGTACTACCTCGGCGACGGCTCGGTCGAGGAGGACAAGCTCGACGCGAACTGCTGCGCGTACGTGGCCACCGGCGTCTGGTTCCACTGGCTGACCTACCGGGACCGCGGCGTGCTCGAGGAGCTGTGGCCGATGGTGCGCGCCGCGACGGACTTCGTGCTCGGGCTCCAGCAGCCCCGCGGCGAGGTCATCTGGGCGCGCCACGCCGACTCGACGCCGTTCACCTTCGCCCTCCTCACCGGCTCGTCGTCGATCAGCCACAGCCTGCGCTGCTCGATCGCGATCGCGACGGAGCTGGGTCACGAGCGGCCCAACTGGGAGCTGGGCGCGTCGAAGCTCAGCCGCGTCATCCGGGACGACCCGGACGCGTTCGCGCCGAAGCACCGCTGGGCGATGGACTGGTACTACCCCGTGCTGAGCGGCGTGGTCCGCGGCGACGCCGGGCGCGAGCGGCTCGCCCACCGCTTCGACGCGTTCAGCATGGAGGGCTGGGGGATCCGCTGCGTGTCGGACCGCCCTTGGATCACCGCGGCGGAGACCTGCGAGTGCGCGATCGCGCACCTGTCGGTGGGTGAGGACGAGACCGCGCGCACGCTGTTCAGCTGGGCGCAGCGGCTCCGCACCGACGACGGCCGCTACTGGACCGGAGTCGTGCTGCCCGACGAGGCGAAGTTCCCCGCGAACGAGCAGTCCACCTACACCGCGGCTGCGGTGATCCTCGCCGCGGACGCGCTCGGCGGGAAGAGCCCGACCTCCCGGCTGTTCGTCGACGACGCCTCGTTGCCCCCGCTCGACCACCTCGCGGCCGACGACGGCCCGGAGGGGCCGGGTGGCTGACGGGCGTCGCCCTGCCCGGCCGTCCCCGCTGGCGAGGGCCGTGGCCGCGCTCGTGCTCTGCGCCTGCACCCTCATGGCGCTGCCGGCGCTGGGCACCCCGACGGCCAGCGCCCTGCAGGGGGCCACCACGACGACCCTCCCCGTGGGCCGTGGCGACATCGGCGACATCATCCCCAAGCCGAACTCCGGTCACGAGCCCGAGCACCCGGGTGACCGGGGCGGCTGGCAGCAGATCACCCTGTTCTTCCTGCTGATCGCGGCACTCGCGACGATCACCGGGTTGGTGTGGTGGAGCTCGCGTCGGGCGCGTCGCCGCCGCGAGGAAGCGGGCCTCGACCCGCTCTCGATCGCCCGGGCACGGGGCGAGGGCGTGCGCCGGCCGCCGGATCAGTCCGCGCGGCGCAGCACCCGCAGCGAACCCGTCGAGGACTCCTCGACGAAGCGGCCGGACTCCAGCGCGGGCAGGTAGATCCGCTCGTACGGGGGCCGCCCGCCGTCCGCGGGGTCCGGGAACACGTCGTGGATCGCGAGCAGCCCACCGGGTGCCACGTGCGGGGTCCACACCTCGTAGTCGGTGGCAGCCGGCTCCTCGCCGTGGCCGCCGTCGATGAACACGAGGGCGCACGGGGTCGACCAGTGCCTGCCCACGGTCGGCGAGTCGCCGACGAGGGCGACGACCCAGGGCTCGAGCCCGGCGCGGTGCACCGTGCGGCGGAACCACGGCAGGGTGTCCATCACGCCGAGCTCCGGGTCCACCAGGTCGGGTTCGTGCCACTCCCAGCCCGGCTGGTTCTCCTCCGAGCCGCGGTGGTGGTCGACCGCGAAGAGCACCGTGCCGCTCTCCTTCGCCGCGGCGCCGAGGTAGACCGAGGACTTGCCGCAGTACGAGCCGACCTCCAGCAGGGGGGCTCCCGGCACGCACCGAGCCGCGTCGAGCCCGGCCTCGTGCAGCGCGAGGCCCTCGTCGGGGGGCATGAAGCCGCGGGCCGCCTCGGCGGCCGCGCGCAGCGCGGGGTCCATCAACGGCCGGCCACCATCAGACGGGGAAGTCGTGGTGCAGCTCGTCGAGCAGGTCGTCCGGCGGTTCCTCGCCGTGGTGGATGACCTTGAAGATCCACCGGTCGAGGATCACGTACCGGCCGAGCCACACCACCCCGAAGCCGGTGAGCTGGGCGAAGAAGACGGCGACCTTCTCGACCCAGCCGTGGTCGTCGATCATCCAGTCGACGAGGTACGTGAGCGCCGTCGCGAACGTGACGCCGAGCATCGCGGCGACCCAGAACACGATCACCTGGGTTCGGAGGTTGTCCCGTGAGGTGTTCTTCCACACCCAGTACTTGTTCGCGAAGAAGTTCGGCACGGTCAGGATCGCCGCGCTGGTGATCGACGCGGCGACCCAGTTCGTCTCCTTGCCGGTCGGCGTCACGTCCGTGTAGACGGTGGCGCCGAGCAGCTGGATCAGCACCTGCCCCAGGGGGACGAAGATGACCGAGACCCCGGCGTAGCGGAGCTGCTTGCGCCCCTCGACGGATCGGGCGTGCGCCAGCACGGAGGACGGCGAGAGGTTCACGACGGACGAGCGTACCGGAGCATCGGCCGATCCTCCCAGCAGTTGCCGCGCCTCGCGAGACTGGCGCCGTGACGCCGATCCGCCGCGGATGCCCGCCCCTGCTACCGATGCTGCTCGTCGCTGCCATGGTGGTCGCCGCCTGCAGCCGGGACGAACCGGGCGAGCCGACCTCGACCGGCGCCACGACGCGTGGCGCGCCCACCACCCGGGCGGACGGCGCGGCGCCGACGAGCGGCGGGGCGGAGGTGCGCCAGCGCCCCGACCTGGGGGTCGGGCTCCGGCTCGTCGACCTGCGGCTCGACCTCGACGCCCCGATCGCCGCGGACCACGTGCCGGGCTCGGCCTCGGTGGTCGTCGCCGAGCGTGGCGGGCGCGTGCACGAGGTCGTCGTGGAGGGGGACGAGGCCCGACACGTCGGCACCCTCCTCGACCTGCGCGAGCGGGTGGGCAGCACCGCCAGCGAGCGGGGCCTGCTCGGGGTGGCGGTCGACCCCGCCGGCGACTCGCTCGTCGTCAGCTACACCTCCGCGGAGGACGGCGGGAACCGCGTCGAGCGCTACCAGCTCAACGGCAACCCCGGTGCCCTGTCGGTGGATCCCGGCAGCCGCCGCACGCTGCTGGAGGTGGACCAGCCCTTCGGCAACCACAACGGCGGGCACGTCGCGTTCGGCCCGGACGGGATGCTGTACGTCGGCATCGGCGACGGCGGCTCCGGCGGTGACCCGGACGGGAACGCCCAGGACCCGACGACGCTGCTCGGCAAGCTACTGCGGGTGGATGCGGGGGACGGCCCGCTGGTCCCCGACGACAACCCGTTCGCCAACGGGCGGGGCGGGGCGCGCCCCGAGATCTGGCTGACGGGGGTGCGCAACCCGTGGCGCTTCTCCTTCGACGACGCCACCGGTGACCTGTGGCTCGCGGACGTCGGACAGGACCGCTGGGAGGAGGTCGACCACCTGCCGGCCGAGGAGGGCGCGGGGCGTGGCGCGAACCTCGGCTGGGACCTGTTCGAGGGCGCCGAGGAGTTCGCCGACCCCGACCCGGCGGCGCCGCCGTGGAGCGACGGGCCCTTCGTCGAGCCGGTGTTCACCTACGGGCGGGAGGACGGCTGCTCGGTGACCGGCGGCCTCGTCTACCGGGGTGCGGCGATCCCCGCCCTCGCGGGCGCGTACCTGTTCGCCGACTTCTGCGGCGAGGGCGTGCGCGGCTTCGACCCGGCCGACCCGCACGGCACCGCGCGGTCGCTCGAGGGGGCCGGCCTGGGCGGCATCGTCGCGTTCGCCACCACCGCGGACGCGGAGGTGCTGGTGCTCAGCCTCACCGACGGGGTCCACCTGCTCGCACCCCGGGTGTGACCGGCGAGCGTCACTCCTCCGGGTCGCGCGGTTCCTCGATCGGTCGCGTGAGGCGGAGGACGATGGCCTCGGCCGCGATCGCGAACAGGGTCCAGACCTGGCCCTCCGCCTCGTGCTTCACCGAGGGCTCCCAGTCGCGGGGACGGTAGATCTCGTCGTGGAGGGCCGGCTCGTTGAAGGTGAAGCCGTCGAGCAGGCACATCAGCGAGATCGCCAGGTCCTCGATCCCCAGCGGCGGGACCGGCTCCCGGCCGAGCTTGGCGAGCAGCTTCGTGTACAGCTCGCCCAGCCGCTCGATGGTCCCACCGGTGTCCTTGGGCTGGCTGACCCCGAACAGCGACAGCGCGAGCACCGCGTGCGCCTCGGCGCGGTCGGGTCCGGTCAGGCGGTCCAGCTCGTAGGCGGCGAGCGCGGTGACGAGGTCGCTGAGGTTGTCGGGCATCGCCTCCGCGACCTCGTCGAGCATCCGCGGCACCGCCACCTCCTGCCACAGCCGCTCGGTGACGGTGTGCAGGAAGTTCGTGAACGGCTCGGGCTCGTCCGGGTCCGACGAGGCCCAGTGGTGGTAGATGAGGCCGCGGCTCACCCCCGCCCGCTCGGCCACGGCTCCGGGCGTCAGGAAGGCGAACACCTTGCGTGGGTCGGTCCCCGGTTGGTGGTGCTCGAGGATCAGCTCCATCGCGGCGCGGACGAGCCGCTCGCGCGAGTCGACACGGCGGCGTGACGCCGACTCCTGCTCCTCCGTGGCTCGCTGCGTCGACTCACCGCCCATCGACTCCTCCTGGTTCACCACGGAGCGTATAGGCGGGCATCACGAACCGTGGGCAATTCCCTGAACGTCGATCAATCATCGTCCGTCGCGATGGGCCGGCTCATGCCGAGCACGATGCCCCGGGTGGCGACCGCGAGGAGGCTCCACTCCCGGCCGTCCCACTCGACGCTCCGCAGGGTCCGGTCGAGCATCACGTTCTGGAACAGGCCGAACCCCTCGAACAGCGCGAGCACCGCGAACGCGACGTCCTCGTGGGTGAGGGGTGGGATCGGCTCGAGGCCCACCCGCTCCCCGATCGCCCGGTAGATCTCGCCGACCGCGGTGACGAGCCCCTCCGGTGCGCCCTCGGGGGACGCGCCGTGCAGGGTGAGCGCCTGGGAGGCGCGCAGCAGCGCGCGGTCCCTGCCGGTGTAGCGGGCGAGCTCGCCGGCGGTGATCGCCAGCACCACCTCGTCGAGGTCGTCGGGGAGCTCCTCGGCGTCCTCGGCGATCTGGTCCGCCACCACCGAGTCGTTCCACAGCCGCTGCGACACCGCGTCGAGGAAGCGCTCGAAGGCCTTGGAACCGTCGGCCTCCTGCTCGCCCCAGTAGTGGTAGATGAGCCCGCGGCTCAGCCCCGCGCGGCGGGCCACCGCGCCCGGCGTCAGGTACGAGAACGCGTCGCGCAGCCCCACGGCGGACTCGAAGTGCTCCCGGGCGAGCTCGCAGGCGGCCTGCACGAGCCGCTCCTGCGACCCCGGGTCGGCGCCGCCGGCGCCCCGCTCCGGAGGGTCCCCACGCTGCATGCGGTCGAGGCTCCTTTCCCCCGGGGGGGACCGTAGTGCGCCGGTCCTGCGCTGCGTCGGAACGGCCCGTCGGCAGCGGAGCGGACGCTCAGGCGTCGGTGAGCTCCGGCTGCTCGGACATCCGGCGCACCTCGTCCGCGATGATCGAGCGAACCCGCTCGCGCAGCTCCGGCACGTCCTCGAGGGTGAGGCCGTCGGTGCTGACCGGCTCGAGCACCCGCACTTCCGCCACCGACCGCCCGTAGCGCCAGTCGTTCTTCCTCAGCGCCGTGCGGGTGCCGTGCACGGCGAGCGGCAGGATCGGCACCCCGGCCTCGATGGCGAGTCGGAACGCGCCGTCCTTGAACTCGCCCAGCTCGCCGGACGCGGAGCGGGTGCCCTCGGGGAAGATCATCACCGAGACGCGCTGATCGAGGCGCTCGCGGCACTGGCGCATCGCCTCGGCCGCGCTCTTCGGGTCGCCGCGGTCCAGCTCGATGTCACGGGCGAGGCGCATCAGCCACCCGGCGACCGGGATCTTGAACATCTCCTTCTTGGAGAGCCACTTCATCTCCCAGGGGAGGTGGCTGATGAGGAGGATGTCCACGAAGGACTCGTGGTTCGCCACCATCACGTACGGGTTGCGCGGGTCCTCGGGCATCTTGCCCGCGGTGCGGAACGTCCACAGCGGCGTGAGCTTCTGGTGCACCACCGTGAGCTTCCGGAACAGGTAGCCGGTCCAGTAGCGGGGCGGGTCGAACGGCGCGGTCACCAGCCAGACGATCGCCATGAGCGGCAGCCACAGGACGACGCACAGGCCGAACACGAACCACGACCACGCGGACCAGAGGGTCAGGGACAGCTTGTTCACGGGACTCCTGTGCTCACCGGTGCGGCCGCGCCGCGGACCGTGTCTCCATGATCCGCCCGCGCCCGACGCTTCGTCCACATCGTGCCACCCCACGGGCCGACCGACACCGGATCGGTCGGGCGGCGAAGCTGTCGTGGTCGCTGGGCGACCACGACCGCCGGGAGAACGGTGGAGGGACGGTCAGCCCTCGTGCTGGAAGCGGTAGACGTTGGTGTCGCGCTGCACGAAGCCGATCCGCCGGTAGAGGCGGTTGGCCGCCTCGCGGGACGGCCGGGAGGTGAGGTCGACGGTGCGGGCCCCACGCTCACGGGCGAGGTCGAGCGCCGCCCGGTTCAACGCCTCCCCGACCCCCCTGCCCCTCGCCGCGGAGTCCACCACGACGTCCTCGATCCACGCGCGCACCCCGGTCGGGATGCGGAACACCACCAGCGTCATGGAGCCGAGGATCGAGCCCTGCTCGTCGCGCGCCACGAGCAGGTGCGTGGCGTCCGAGCGGACGATCTCCTCCAGCTCGGCCCGGGTGGGCGGAGGTGACGAGGAGGAGAGCTGGGGGATGAGCGACTCGAAGGCGGCGACGAGCTCGTCGTCCACCTGGGTGGGCTCCTCGACACGGACCATGGCGGAATCGTAGGGCGAGGTGGAGCTGGGGTCCCACGTCGGTACGTTGGGGGCGATGTCGCACCTCACCTGGTCCGAACGACCCTCGGGCGACCGTCCGACCCTGGTCGCCGCGTTCGAGGGCTGGAACGACGCCGGCGACGCCGCCACCACCGCCGTCGAGCACCTGTCGACGGCCTGGGCCGCGCGGCAGTTCGCGTCGATCGACCCCGAGGAGTTCTACGACTTCACCGCCACGAGGCCGCTGACGAAGGTCCACGACGGCCGCACCCGCCGGATCGAGTGGCCGGCGAACACGTTCTCGTGGGCCGAGCCGCCCGGCACCGGCGGGGTGGTGCTGCTGCGGGGCGTCGAGCCGCAACTGCGGTGGCGCACCTTCTGCGCCGAGGTGCTCGAGGTGGCCCGCGAGACCGGCTGCTCGATGGTGCTCACGCTCGGCGCGCTGCTCGCGGACGTACCGCACACGCGGCCGACCGCCGTGTTCGGCAACGCGTACGACCCCTCGGTCATCGAGCGGCTCGGGCTCGAGCCGTCGCACTACGAGGGGCCGACCGGCATCGTCGGCGTGCTCCACGCGGAGTGCGCCGCCGCCGGCCTCGACTCCGCCTCGCTGTGGGCGGCGGTCCCCGCCTACGTGCCGTCGGTTCCCTCTCCGAAGGCCGCGTCCGCGCTGGTGCAGCGTGCCGGTGAGCTGCTCGGCAGCACGCCGGTCACCACGGAGCTCGACCAGCTCGCCGAGGGCTACGAGGAGCAGATCACGCGGCTGGTCGAGGAGGACGAGACGACCGCCGACTACGTGCGCCACCTCGAGGAGCAGCACGACCAGGACGCCCTCGCGGTCCAGTCCGCCGACTCGATGGTCGAGGAGGTCGAGCGCTTCCTGCGTGAGCAGTGACCTCCCCGTTCGGTGACCTCCCCGTTCGGTGACCTCCCCGTTCTGTTCGGCGGATGTCAAGGTTTTCCTTGACATCCGCCGAACAGAACGGGGCCGGGGGTCGGTCAGGTGAGGGGGTCAGGCGTCGTCGGCCTCGGCGAGCTCGTCGAGCACCGTGTCCTCCGACAGCAGCCCACCGGCGTCGTACGCGGCGCGGCCGATGAGGTGGGCGCCCACGGGGGCGGTCAGGAACTGCAGCATCACCACGAGGGCGAGCAGCCCCAGGTCCGCCGCGTCGGCGACCTGCAGCGCCGCCGCGAGGACCACGAGCACGAGGCCCATCGTCGGCGCCTTGGTCGCGGCGTGCATGCGGGCGAACACGTCCGGTAGGCGCACCAGCCCCAGCCCGCCGACCGCGCCCAGCGCCGCGCCCACCACGACGAGGACCGCGGAGGCCCAGTCGAGCACGCTCATGCACCCCTCCGCTCGATGAAGCGGGCGACCATCGCGGTGCCGAGGAACCCGACGACCGCGACGACGAGCATCACCTCGAGGTAGGCCCCCTCCCCGGAGCGCACCGACAGCACCCCCGCCCCCATGACCAGGAACGTGAGGAACAGGTCGGTCGCGACGACCCGGTCGGCGATCGACGGGCCCCGCAGCAACCGGACCAGCGCCAGGGCGAGCCCGACGGTGAGCAGGCCGAACGCGACGTTGGTGGCGACGATCAACGGTCCTCCTCCTCGAGCAGCGCGCGCCGGTCGCGCGGGGTGCCGAACGCGGCGATCGCCAGCGCCTCGAAGGCGCGCGCGTCGGCCCGGACCTGGTCGGGGTCGCCGACGACCAGGCAGTGCACGTACAGCACCGGCGGGCGGTGCTCCTCCCCCTCGTCGTGGAGCCCGTCACCGCCGACGCCGAAGTGCCGTGGACGGATGTCCACGGTGAGGGTCCCGGGGGTGAGCGTGATGGAGTTCGCGACGAACGTGACGACCACCGGCGACACCGCACGCAGCGGCACCGCCACGACCGCCTCCTCCAGGTGCATCCGCGGCGAGAGCACGGTGCGCACCACCTGGGTGGTCGCGGTGACGAGCGCCCAGGCGAAGTGCAGCCCGTACCGCACGACCGCGACCGGGTGCACCCCCGCGCGGCGGTCCGGACCGGGCGGCACGACGAGGACGAGCAAGGTGCCCAGCAGCAGGCCGGCCGCGACGTTGCCCGGCGAGGGCTCCCCCCACACCAGCACCCACGCGAACGCGAGCCAGAGCACCAGCAGCGCGCGGCTCACCGGCCCAGCACCTCGGCGACGTACGCGGTGGGCTCGAGCAGGTCCTGCGCGGCGCGCACCGACAGCTCGTGCAGGGGCCCGCCGAACACCCCGATCGCCACGGTGAGCAGCACCAGCCCCACCGTCGCGACGTTCATCAGCACCGGCGTGCGCAGCCGCTCACCCGGTGGTGACGACCGGAGCCGGAGCGCCGGGTCCTCCGCGGTGCCCCAGAACACCCCGTTCCAGATCTTCGTCATCGAGAAGAGGGTGAGCAGGCTCACGAAGAGGCTCACCCCGACGATCAGGTGCTCCTTCGCGCCGATGCCCGCGGAGACCAACGCGAACTTGCCGACGAAGCCGGACAGCGGCGGGATGCCCGCGAGGCTCATCGCGGCGAGGAAGAACATCCACGCGGCGAGCGGGTTGCGACGGATCAGGCCGCCGACCCGGTCCAGCGCGGTGGACCCGGCGCTCTCCTCGACCATCCCGGTGGTGAGGAACAGGGCGGTCTTCACCGGGATCTGGTGGAGGATGAACAGCACCGCGCCGGCGACCCCGGCGACGGTGAACAGCCCGAGGCCGAGGATCATGTAGCCGATCTGGCTGACGATGTGGAAGCTCAGGATGCGCTTCATGTCGTTCTGGGCGATCGCGCCGAGCACGCCGACCACCATCGTCAGCCCGGCCAGCACGAGCAGCACCGTCGAGGGCCGGTGCTCGGGGAACAGCAGCGTCTGGGTCCGCACGATCGAGTAGACGCCGACCTTGGTGAGCAGCCCGGCGAACACCGCCGTCACCGGCGTGCGCGCGGTCGGGTACGAGTCCGGGAGCCAGAAGAACAGCGGGAAGATCGCGGCCTTGATGCCGAACACGAGCAGCAGGAACAGCCCCAGCGCGGTGCGCACCCCGTCGGGCAGGGCGCCGACCTTGGCGGCGAGGTCCGCCATGTTCACCGTGCCGGTCGCGGCGTAGACCCAGCCGATCGCGATGACGAACAGCGTCGACGCGACCAGGTTGATGATCACGTAGGTCATGCCGCTGCGGATCTGGTGGCGGGCACCGCCGAGAGTGATGAGCACGTAGCTGGCGGCGAGTGTGACCTCGTAGGCGACGAACAGGTTGAACAGGTCGCCGGTGACCAGCGACTGCGCGACCCCCGCGGTGAGCACCAGGTACACCGGGTGGAACACCGGCTGGTCGCGGTCCACCCCCGGCTGCCCGATGGCGAACACCAGCACGGCGAGCACCGTCGCGAGGCTGACGACGAGCATCAGCGCGCTGAAGAGGTCCGCGACGAGGGTGATGCCGATCGGGGCGGGCCACGCGCCGGCCTGCACGGACTGGACGCCGTCAGCCTCGACCCGCACGAGCAGCGCGACCGCGCACCCGAGCGACGCGGCCACCGCCGCCACCGCGACGACCCGCTGCGCGGGGCGGGACCGGTACAGCACGGTGGCCAGCGCGGCCGCGAGGAGCGGCAGCGCGACGGGGAGGGCGAGCAGCGCGTTCACCGGCGCCTCCACCAGCGGGCCAGGGTGCCGAGCTCGCGCTCGCCGAGGCGCGCGATGCGCCGGTCCTCGACGTCGTCCTCCACCTCGTCATCACGGTGCAGCACCCAGCTCCGGTACGCGAGCGCGAGGAGGAACGCGGTGATGCCGAACGAGATGACGATCGCGGTGAGCGCGAGCGCCTGCGGGAGCGGGTCCGCGACCGCGCCCGCCGCCCGGTCCGCGTCGGTGAAGCGGCCGACGATGGGTTGCCGGCCGGGCGGGCCCCCGGCGACGAGGAGCAGCAGGTTCGCGGCGTGGCCGAGCATGGCGACGCCGATGACGATGCGGGTGAGGGTGCGCTGCAGGAGCAGGTAGACGCCGAGCCCGACGAGCCCGGCGACGATCGCGGCCGGCACGACGCTCACGCCCCGCCCTCCCCGCTCGGCTCCTCCCGCGTCCCGATCGGCTCGGCCCCGTCCGCGGCGCCGAACTGCTCGAGCAGCAGCAGCGCCATGCCGACCACGACCAGGTACACCCCGGTGTCGAACACGAGCACCGACGCGAGGTGCACGGTGCCGATGACGGGGAGCTCCAGGTCCGCGAGCGCGGACTCGAGGAACTGCCCGCCGGTGAACAGCGGGGCGAGGCCGGTGCCCACCGCGAGCAGCAGGCCCGCGCCGAGCAGCCACGGTGGCGGCACGCGACGGTGGCGTGCCAGCTCGCGCTCGCCGCCGGCGACGTAGCGCAGGCAGAACGCGCACGACGCGACGAGGCCGCCGGAGAAGCCCCCGCCCGGCTGGTTGTGCCCGGCGAACAACAGGTACAGCGAGACCAGGAGCAGGGTGTGCACCTCCGCGCGCACGGCGACGTCGAGGATGACGGAGCGGCGGGGCTCGATGGCGGTCGACCTCGGCTCGCTCACCCGGCCTCCCCCTCGCCCTCGGCCACCGCGACCGCGACGTCCCGCGGGCCGTCATCCGGTACCCCGTCCCGCGTCCGCTCGCGCCGCCCGGTGCGCACGGTCGCCGCGACCCCGAGCACGGCGACGGCGAGCACCGTGATCTCACCCATCGTGTCGAAGCCGCGGAAGTCCACGATGACGACGTTGACGACGTTGTCGCCACCGCCCTCGGGCTCGGCGCGGGTGAGGTACTCGTCGGACACGGGGGCTTCGGACCTCGCGCCCACCGCGGCCAGGGTGAACACGAACGCGAACGCCGCGGCGGCCACCGCGACCGCGACGCGGGGCGCCTGGCTGCCCCGGATGCGGCGGCGCGGGAACGTCGCGGGCAGGTGCCGGAACACGAGCACGAACATCACGACGCTGAGCGTCTCGATGAGCAGCTGGGTGATCGCGAGGTCGGGTGCGCCCTGCAGCACGAACAACGCGGCCATGCCGTAGCCGACGGCGCCGATGAGGATGACCGCGGCGAACCGGCGCCGCACCATCGCCGCGGCCAGGGCGGCGGCCAGCATCACCGTGCCGACGACCACCTGACCGGGCCGATCTGCGACGCGCAGCTCGGGCAGCTCGAGGTCGAGCAGCAGCGGCACCCCCGGGACCACCACGAGCGTGGTGAGGATGACGCCGAGGTACACCGGCAGCGACCCGTTCTGCACCTTGCCGGTCAGCACGTCCGCCGCCTGCAGCATCCCCTTGAGGCTGCGGTCGTAGGCCGACTGCGCGCTGGGTCCGCCGGCGACCCGCGCCTGGAGCTCGGCGACGCTCCTGCGGCGCACCACCGCCAGCGCGCCGGCGGCGAGCACCAGCGCGGACAGCCCGAGCGCGGGTGTGATGCCGTGCCAGAGCGCGAGGTGGTGGTGGGCCTCCCGACCGAACAGCGACTCGAAGGCCCGACCCACCATCGGGTCCACCGTCGCCGGCACGAGGCCGCACACGACGGTGACGCCCGCCAGCACGACGGCCGGGGCGACGAAGGCGGGCGCCGGCCGCGGCGCGTCGGCGCCGACGACCTCGCCCCGGTCCACGAACCCGCCCTCCTCGGCGGGCCCGAAGGCGCCGAGTACGAACCTTGCGCTGTAGGCGACGGTGAGGACCGAGCCGACCACCACGCCGCCGAGCACCCAGGGTCCCCAACCGGCTCCGGTCCCGCCGAGGGACGCGAGCGCCTCCTCCTTGGCGACGAACCCGAGCAGCGGCGGCACCCCGGCCATCGAGGCGGCGACCACCACGCCCGTCGCGGCCACCGCCGGCCAACGGCGGCCGAGCCCGTCGAGCATCCGCAGGTCGCGGGTGTGGGTCTGGTGGTCGATGACCCCGACCAGCATGAACAGCGCGGCCTTGAACACGCCGTGCGCCAGCAGCAGGGCGCAGCCCGCGTAGGTGGCCTCGGGGGTGCCGGCGCCGAACAGCACCACCATGAGGCCGAGCTGGCTGATCGTGCCGTAGGCCAGCACCAGCTTCAGGTCGTGCTGGCGCATGGCGCGGTAGCCGCCGAGGAGCATCGTGGCGAGGCCGACGGTGAGCACGATCGGCCGCCACGGGGCGTGCGTCGCGAACGCCGGCGACCAGCGCGCCACCAGGTAGACGCCCGCCTTCACCATCGTGGCCGAGTGCAGGTACGCGCTGACGGGCGTCGGTGCGGTCATCGCCCGGGGGAGCCACGAGTGGAACGGCACCTGCGCCGACTTGGTGAACGCCCCGAGCAGGACGAGCACGAGCCCCCAGTCCACGGCTGCGCCCGATGGGGGATCGGCGACGATCTCCGACAGGGAGTAGGTGCCCGCGGCCTCGGCGACGAGCACGAACCCGCCGAGCATGGCGAGGCCCCCACCCGCGGTGATGAGCAACGCCTGCATCGCACCCGACCGGGCGGCCACCTTCTCGTCCTCGGTCCCGATCAGCAGGAACGACGTGACCGAGGTCAGCTCCCAGAAAAGGAACAGTGCGATCAGGTCGTCCGCGAGGACCAGTCCCAGCATCGAGCCGGAGAACACCAGCAGCGTCGCGGCGAACCGGCCGACGTCCGCCCCGTCGTCGAAGTAGCTGCGGGCGTACACGAACACGAGCGCGCCGATGCCCGCGACGAGGGCGACCATCAGCGCGGCGAGCCCGTCGAACCGGAACCCGAGCGACACCCCGAGCGAGGGCAGCCACTCCACGTCCTCGACGAGCGCGCCGCCCGCGTCGGTGGCCGGCGCCTCCCGGAACGCCCAGGCGACCGCCGCGAGCGGCGGCAGCGCCGCGAGGTGGAACACGCGGTTGCCGAGGCGGCGCGCTGCGAGGGGCAGCGCTGCGGCGGTGACCATGAAGGCCGTCACCAGGGCTAGCAGGGGTGGGCTCCTTCCGGTCGGTGGCGGACGGGTGCGCGAGGGGGCTCCTCCGCCGACCAGACTTCCCGGCACACCTGTCGCGAACCGTACCGCGGCCGACCCCCGGGTCGGGGAACCCGGGGGTCGACCCACGTCCGGACCCGCCGTGCCGGGGACGGCGTCGGACCGCGAGTGGGCTACACGGCCGCGGCGTCCCTCTCGCCGGTGCGGATCCGGGTGAGCGAGGCGACCGGGGTGGTCCAGATCTTCCCGTCGCCGATGCGGTCGGTCCGGGCCGCATCGGCGATCGCGTCCACGACCCCGGCCGCCTCGTCGCCGGCGACGACCACCTCCACCTTCAGCTTCGGCAGCAGGTCGACGGTGTACTCGGCGCCGCGGTAGGTCTCGGTGTGACCGCCCTGGCGGCCGAAGCCGCGCACCTCGGTGACGGTGAGCCCGTTGACCCCCATGGCGGTGAGGGCGGCCTTCACGGGGTCCAGCGCGTGGGGCCGGATGACGGCGGTGACGAGCGTGGTCATCGGAGGCACCTCACTTCCCGACCGCGGGGCTCGGCGAGGGCGCCTGCGCCGGGACACCCGTCGCGGCCGGCGAGGAGCCCGACGGGGCGGCACCGACGTGGATCGCCTCCCCGTAGCCCGGGTAGCCGTGCTCGTGCACGTCCAGGCCCTCGACCTCCTCGGTCTCGCTGACCCGCAGGCCGATCGTGTGCTTGATGCCGAGGAACACGAGGGTCATGGCCACGCCGACGAAGGCGGTGATGGCGACGACGCCGACGATCTGGGCCCAGAGGAGGTCGAACCCTCCACCGGTGAACAACCCGTCCTCGGCGGCGAACAGGCCCACGGCCAGGACGCCCCACGCACCGACGGTGCCGTGCACGGAGACGGCGCCGACGGGATCGTCGATGCGGACCCTGTCGAACAGCCAGACCGAGCCGACGACGATCACGCCGCCGACGGCGCCGACGAGTGCCGCACCGAAGGTCGTGATGACGTCCGGGCCGGCGGTGATGGCGACGAGTCCGGCCAGCAGGCCGTTGCCGGCCATCGCGACGTCGGGCTTGCCACCGCGGATCCAGCTGACCGCCGCTGCGGCGAGCGCGCCACCCGCCGCGGCCATCGCCGTCGAGAGGGCGGCGACCCCGACCGCAGCGCCCTCGGCCGCGAGCACCGAGCCGGGGTTGAACCCGAACCACCCGACGAAGAGGATCATGCAGCCGATGATGGCGAAGGGCATCGAGTGGCCGGGGATGGCACGAGGCTTGCCGTCCGGGCCGTACTTCCCGATCCGTGGACCGAGGATGGCGGCGCCCACGGCCGCCGCGACGCCACCGGTCATGTGCACGATGCCGGATCCGGCGAAGTCGACGTAGCCGAGCTCCGACAGCCAACCCCCGCCCCAGGTCCAGTGCACGACGATGGGGTAGATCACGGCCGACAGGACCAGCGAGTAGACGGCATAGGCCTTGAACTTGGTGCGCTCGGCCATGGCGCCGGACACGATCGTGGCCGCCGTCGCGGCGAACGCCACCTGGAAGAAGAAGTCGACCTCCTTGGTGACGTTGTCGAAGCCGCCCGTGCTGAGGAACCAGCCCGACCCGCCGATGAAGCTGCCGACCGTGTCGCCGTACGCGAACGCCCAGCCGACGGCGCCGAACGCCACGACGGCGATCGCCATGTCCATCAAGTTCTTCATCATGATGTTGCCGACGTTCTTGCCACGGGTGAGCCCCGCCTCGACGAACGCGAAGCCGGCCTGCATGAAGAAGACCAGGACGGCACAGATCATGAGGAAGACGTTGTCCAGGTTGGCCTGCACCGATTCGACGGTGACCTCCTGGGCCCACGCGGGGTTCGCGAACGCCACGACGACCGCCACGGCGATGCCGACCCCTGCGGCGATCTTTGTTCTCCGACGACTCAACACGTTGCTCCCTTCCGACGACACCGGCGCGAGCGCACCGGGACCGGCCGAGTTCCTGTGGACGCGGGGGAACGTACGGAGCCTCCGTTTCAGCTCTGTTTCGACGGGGTGAACCGTCGGGTGCCGGTTCAGGAGCCGGGCGCGAGCACGTGCAGCAGCGCCCGCTCCACCTCGCGTTGGTGCTCGGGATCGGTCACCGGGCCGCCGTCCCGGCCCGTGACGTAGAAGGTGTCGACGGCGTCGCCGCCGACGGTCTGGATGCGCGCGGAGGCGACGTCGAGGTCCATGTCGGCGAGCGCGCGCGTGAGCCCGTAGAGGAGGCCCGGCACGTCCGGCCCGACGACCTCGACGACGGTGGCGCCGCTCACGTCGTCGTTGTCGAAGCGCACCCCCGCGGGGAGCTGGCTGGCGCCCGGTGGGTGCGTCGTGCGCCGGCCGCGCAGTCGCTCGGCCAGGCGCGCCTCGAGCGCGAGGCGACCCTGCAGCGCGCTGCGCACGTCCGCGCCCACCCGCTCCCAGGCGATCATCCCGGAGCCGCCCGCGGACACGCGGATCTCCTCCAGTGCCATGCCCCGCTCGGAGTGCACGTTCGCCTCGACCACGTCGAGGTCGTGGAGCGCCAGCGCGCCGGCGACGCGGCTCAGCACGCCCCGGCGGTCCGGGCAGACGACGAGCAGCCGGTCGCCCTCGGCGCGCACCTCGACGACCTGCCCCCGCATGAGCGCCCGCTGCGCGTCGCTCGGGAACGACGGGCCACCCCTGGGGCGCGGCTCGGCGCCGCGGAGGTGGTCGGCGACCCGCGACGCGAGCTGCTCGACCAGCTCCGCCTTCCACGACCCCCACGCCGCGGGGCCGGTGGCGCGACCGTCGGCCTCCACGAGTGCGTGCAGCAGCGACAGCCGCTCCGGGGTGTCGACGCGCTTGGCGACCATCGCGACGGTCGCGGGGTCCTCCAGGTCGCGGCGGGTCGCGACGTCGGGGAGGAGCAGGTGGTGGCGGGTGAGGAACGCCAGGGTGTCGGCGTCGTCCTCGTCGAAGCCGAGGCGCGCCGCGATCGCGGCCGTGAGGTCCGCGCCCACGGCGCTGTGGTCGCCCGGGTACGCCTTGCCGATGTCGTGCAGCAGTGCGGCGACGACGAGCAGGTCGGGCCGGGGGGTGCGCGGCGCGAGCGACGCGGCCGTGGCCGCGCACTCGAGCAGGTGCCGGTCGACGGTGAAGCGGTGGAACGCGTTGCGCTGCGGCCGGCTGCGAGCGGGCTCCCACTCCGGCAGGAGGCGGGTCCACAGGCCGCACTCGTCGAGCGCCTCGACCACCGACACCATCGCGGGACCGGTCGAGAGCAGCTCCACGAACACCTGCCTCGCCTCGGGCGGCCACGGCTCGGGCATGGCAGGAGCCGTGCCGAGCGCCTCGAGCAGCTGGCCCGAGACGCGTGCGGTCCAGCGAGCCGCCGCGAGCGCCACGCGCAGCACGAGCAGCGGGTCGTCCGCCGGCGCAGCGGCCCCGTTGCTGCCGGGGGTGCCCCCGGCGAGGTGCACCCGCCCGTCGCGCAGGACCAGGCCGTCCTCGATCGGGTGGCCACCGCGCAGTCGGCCACGGCGCCCGCCGTCGACGGTGAGCCGGATGTCGTGCCAGCTCTCGTCGGAGGCCCACGCGATCCTGCGCCCGGCCGCCGCGATGCCGGCCATGAGGTCGTCCGCGTCGCCGCTCGCGACGAGCCGCGGCGCGATCGCGTCCTGCTCCTCCATCAGCAGGCGGTCGTCCGGACGGGACGTCGCGCGGTGCAGTTCGACGCGCACCGCGAGCAGCACCTCGTACGCGGCCTCGGCGCCGGCGAGCAGGTCGGGGGAGACCTCCGCGCCGGCGTCGCGCGCCCAGTGCAGCGCGTGCACGTCGCGCAACCCGCCGCGCCCCTCCTTCAGGTCGGGCTCGAGGTCGAACGCGACCTCGCCGCTGCTGCGGTGCCGCTCCGCGACCGAGGCCGCGAGCCGTGCCAGCCATCGCTTGCCGCGCTTGCGCCAGTTGGACCGCGAGCGTTCGACCAGCTCCTCGCTGAGCGCCGCGTCACCGGCGAGGTGCCGGGCGCTGAGCAGCGCGGTCGCGGTCTCGAGGTCGTCCGCCGCCAGGCCGAGGGTGTCGCGCACGGTGCGCACCGAGTGCCCCAGCTTCAGCCCCGAGTCCCAGATCGGGTACCACAGCGACTCGGGGACCGCCCCGGGATCGACGTGCCGGTCGACGAGCAGCAGCAGGTCGAGGTCGGACTGGGGCGCGAGCTCCCGCCGTCCGTGGCCGCCGAGCGCGACGAGCGCCATGCCGGACGGGGGTGCGGCGCGCTCGAACAGCTCGACGAGCCACTCGTCGACGAGCGTGGTGTGCGCCTCGCAGAAGCGCCGACCCCGCAGTGCGGGGTCGGCGATCAGCCGGCTGCGCGGCGGGGGCGGTGTCATCGACTCGCCCCGTCGTGCCGTTCGGGGATGGTGCTCATGGCTCCTGCGCCCGGTCGGGTGTCGCGGGCCCCGTTGCTCCTCCGGCCGGGTCGGGCCGTCCCGGCCGGAGGAGCGCCCCGTGGGTCGGGGGCCCGCTCGGGTCACACGGCGTCGACGCCGCGCTCCCCGGTACGGATCCTCACCACCTCGTCGACGGGGGTCACCCAGACCTTGCCGTCGCCGATCTTGTCGGTGCGTGCCGACTTCTCGATGGCCTCGACCACCGCGGGGACCTCGCTGTCCTCCGCGATGACCTCGACCTTGACCTTCGGCAGGAACTCGACCTGGTACTCGGTCCCCCGGTAGGTCTCGGTGTGCCCGCCCTGGCGGCCGAAGCCGCGGACCTCGCTCACCGTGATGCCGACGACGCCGGCCGCCTTCAGGGCGTCCTTCACGTCGTCCAGCTTGAACGGCTTGATGACCGCCGTGACGAGCTTCATCGCGCCACCTCCTCCTTCGTGTCGTCCCTCACCCGACCAGAACATCCCGTGCCCCCGTCGTCGTGCTCGGCGCCCCGGCGCCGGCACCCGGACGGCCCATCGAGACGTCGCCGTAGTTGTACGCGGTCTCGGCGTGCTCGGCCGTGTCCAGCCCGCTCGCCTCGACCTCCTCGCTGACCCGGATGCCGATGGTCGCCTTCAGCACGAGCAGCATCACCGCGGTGACCGCACCCGACCAGACGATCGCGGCCACGTTGGCGAGCGCCTGCTCGAACAGCAGGTCGAGGCCGCCGCCGAGGAACAGGCCCTCCATGTGGTCGGCGCCGAAGTAGGCCGGATCGGCGAACAGGCCGATCATCAGCGAGCCGACGAGCCCGCCGACGAAGTGGACGCCCACGACGTCGAGTGCATCGTCGTAGCCCGCCTTGAACTTGAGCTGCACGGCGAGGCAGCAGATGGCGCCGGCAGCGAGGCCGATCACGATCGAGGGCATCGTCGTGACGAAGCCCGCGGCCGGGGTGATGGCGACGAGGCCGGCGACGATCCCGGACGCGGCGCCCAGGTTCGTGAAGTGGCCGTCCTTCACCCGCTCGACGAGCGCCCAGGCCAGCCCGGCCGCCGCGGCGGCGACGAAGGTGTTCATGAACGCCTGCACGGCCTGCCCGTTGGCGGCGAGCGCGGACCCCGCGTTGAACCCGAACCAGCCGAACCACAGGATGCCGGTGCCGATCATGACCAGTGGCATCGAGTGGGGAGGGTGGCCCTCGGACGGCCAGCCCCTGCGCTTGCCGAGGATGAGCACGGCGACGAGCGCCGCGATGCCCGCGTTGACGTGGATGGCGGTGCCGCCCGCGAAGTCGAGCGAGCCGCGCTGGCCGAGCCAGCCGCCGTAGACCCACTTGAAGATCGGGGCGAACACGAGGATCACCCACACGGGGGCGAACAGCGCCCACGCGGAGAACTTCATCCGGTCGGCCACGGCGCCGGAGATGAGCGCGGGCGTGATGACCGCGAACATCCCGAGGAACGCGATCGTGAGGAGGCCCATGCCCCCGTCCTCACCCGTGATGCCGATCCCGTCGAGGAAGGCGGCGTCGAAGCCGCCGAACCACGATGCGTCCGCGTTGCCGCCGGCGATCGAGTAGGCGATCACCACCCACACGACCGGCACGATCAGCAGGCACCAGAAGTTCATCATCAGCATGTTCAGGACGTTGCGGCTCCTGTCCATGCCTCCGTAGAAGAACGCCAGCCCCGGCGTCATGAAGAGCACGAGTGCTGCTGACGCGAGCACCCATGCGGCATCGCCCGATTCCATGTCACCCACTTCCTGTCGTGCGACCGGGCCCATCCGGTCGACTCGACGGCGAACCTACGGACGGTGTGTTTCGTGGATGTTTCCGGAGGCGTGACAGTTCGTTACGGGTCGCCCGGCGGTGCTGGGGACCGTCGGCGCGCAGCACGTACCCTGTGGGGATGGGCGCGCGCGAGGACTGCCGGCACTACTCGAGTCGCACCGTCGCGCGCGACGAGGTCGTGCAGCGCTGCAAGCTGGGAGCCGCGTCGGCCGCACCGTTCGCGTGCCCGGAGGGCTGCCTGTTCTTCGAGCCGCGGGTGATCAGCGACACGAGCTGGCGTCGGGGCCCCGAGCCGCCCCGCTGACGCGACCGGCCCTCGACGGCCGGGGTCAGCGGCGACCCTCGGCCCGTCGCCGGACGAGGTGCACGTGCGCCTTCGCTGCGCCCCACGCGATCCCGGGCTCGTGCAGCGCCGGGTCGAGGTCCGAGAACGCGGCGGGTGACAGGTCGTAGACGTCGTCGGGGAACTGGCGTGCCGCGAACTCGTCGCGCTCGACCTCGGGGACGCCCAGCCGTCGCAGCGCCGCCGTGGCGTGCCCGGTGGCGGCCCGCAGCAGCGAGAGCGGGTTGGTGAGCTGCTCGTCGGGGTCGGTGAGCACGAGGGCACGGACCTTCGGGAGCACGTCGTGGACGGTGCGCTCGGCCGCGTCGTCCGCCGCTGCACGGGCCGCCTCGTCGAACGGGCGGCCCGACGCCTCGAGCCGCGTCCGCACCGAGCGCACGACCCACCCCGGGAGCACCTGTCCGAGCACGCGGACGAGCTCCTCGGCGTGCACGCGGTAGTCGGCGAGCAGCTCGGCCCCGGGGTCCGGATCCTGCTCGTCGTGGGGTCCCGTGTGCCGTGGTCCCACCATGGCTCAGCCCCCGTCCTCGCCCGCCGCCGGGGCGGTCCCGTCCAGCTCCAGCGTCGCGGGTGGCTCCAGCTCGACCGGCGCGAGCGGCAGGTCGTCGGGCACCACGTCGCCGTCGGGGCCCAGCGGTTCGCCGAGCACGCCGGGCAGGCGGTTGCCGGTGCAGTGCAGCAGGACGCGGTCCTCGGTCACGCGGACCTCCGGCGTGCACGGGAACACGGCGGGGTCGACCAGCGGCATGCTGGCCGACCCGTCCGGCACCGCGTCGCCCCGCACGACGAGGTCGTCACCCTCGACCGCCAGCGTCGCGGGGAGCCGGTCGCGCCCCAGCAGGAGGCGCCCGCCCTCGACGACCGCGTGCACGCCGAGGTCGGCGGCGATCGACGCGGGATCGAGGAGCATCGACACCCCACCCCGCTCGAGTGAGGTCGCGCCGACGGTGCGGCCGCGCAGCGAGATCGCGACCGCCAGGCCCTCGAGGACGTACTCGCCCTGCTCGACCCTCGCGGAGTGCATCGTGGCGTCGCGGAGGCGCACCGACACGCGGTCGAGCTCGCCGCCCACCAGCGCCGGCACGACCGACGGTCGCCACCACGACCTGCCCACCGTGACGTCCACGTCGCCGGCGATCCCTGCCCGGCGCAACCGGTCCTCGGAGATCCGCTCCACCGCCACGCGTCCGCCGAGCTCGGCGGCCGTGGCGAGCACGAGGAGCACCGCGGCGAGTGGCAGCGCGACCCGCCGGAGGATCCTCACATGCCGACCTGGGTGAGCACGACGTCGGGCGCGTCGATCATGCCCACGTAGAAGGTCCCGAACTCCCCGTACTGGGCGGACGCCTCGTCGAAGCGCATCGTGTACACGACGTCCTTCACGTCGTCGGGCTTCTGGCAGAACAGCGTGACGCCCCACTCGTGGTCGTCGAGCCCGGTCGAGCCGGTCACGACCTGCAGCACCCTGCCGGAGAACTTCCGCCCCGACGCGCCGTGCTCGTACATGAGCTCCTTGCGGCGGTCGTAGTCGAGCTCGTACCAGTTCGCCCCCACGTTCCGCCGCTTCGACATCGGGTAGAAGCAGAACACGGGCTTGCCCTCCGGCGGGAGCTGCGGGTACAGGCGGGCCTGCTTGAGCTCCTCGGGGACGCCCTGGGCGTACTCGGACACCTCGGTGAGCGACACGTACGAGTCGACGAGCTCGAGCCCCGTCGCGACCAGCGCGGTCTGCAGCCGCCGTAGCTTCCACTGGTCCTCGGACAGCGCCATGACCGCGATGTCGCCCTTGTGGCCGAGCATCGCGGCGGTGACCACCTGCACGCCGTCGCCCTGGGAGGTGCGGACGGCGTCGAGCACGGCGTCCCGGTCCGCCCCGGGGTTGGCCCGGAAGAAGAGGTGCACGACGGCGAGGCCGATGGAGGGGGTGGAGGGCTCGGTCATGCCGGCGAGTCTAGGGAGCCGCTGCTGCGCACCCCGATCGGGCCGGCTTCCCCACCTCGGGCGCGCTCAGACCAGGGCGGCGATCTCGGAGGCGCCGTACACGATGGCGAGCACGACGATGAACAGGCCGAAGATCCGGCGGACGCTGCGGTCGGAATAGCGCAAGGTCAGGCGGGCGCCGAGCCGCGCCCCCGGCACCGCCCCCAGGATGAGCGGCAGCCCGTAGAGCCAGTCGATGTGGCCGAGCCACAGGTGCGTGGCGAAGGCGGGGAGGGAGAACAGCGCCACCGCCACGAGGCTGGAGGCGACGGCGCGCTTCATCGGCAGGCGCAGCAGCCCGGTCAGCACAGGGACGAGCACGATGCCCCCACCCACGCCCAGGATGCCGGCGACGAACCCGGCCGCCGCGCCGACCGCGGCGAGGACCGGCACCGGGACCCGTTCGGCGTCCTCCTCCGGCCCCACCGCGCCGCGCCCGCCGCGGACGACCGAGACCCCCGCCCAGAGCATCAGTGCGGCCGTCGCCACCATGAGCAATCCGGCCGGCACGAGGTCCGACGCCCACGCGCCGAGGAGCGCGAAGGCGGAGCCGGCGATGCCGGTCGACAACGCCATCCGCCAGTCGACCAGGCCGGCGCGCGCGTAGCGGAGGGAGCCGGCGACGGCGCCCGGGAGGATCGCCGGCACCGTGGAGCCGACGGCCAGGATCGGCGACGCGCCCAGCACCCGGATCGCGGGCGTGGAGAGGACCGCGCCCCCGATGCCCAGCAGGGCCGAGAGGGTGCCGGCGAACAGGCCGACGACGCTGGTCCCGAGGACCACGAGCCAGTCGGCCACCTCAGGTCCGATGGGATCCCGGCGTCAGCACGGGGCCAAGTGTTCCCGAGCGGCGCCCGCAGCGCGAAATCCCGGGGCGAACCTCAGGCGGTCGGGCAGTTCGCGACGTCACCGACGAACGAGCCGAACGCGTCGGCGAGGTCCGCGTCGCCGCCCTCGGTCCCGAGATCGCCGGGGACGCCGCCGAAGGGGTCCTCGACGGCAGGGTCGCCCCATGCGCCGTCACCCGCGACGCCGTACTGCTCGACGTGCGCGTCGATCAGCTCGGCGAGCTGCTGGTCGGACATCCCGTCCGCGGTGGCGGGGTCGATGCCGAGGAGCTCCATGCCCCAGCGGACGTTCCACAGCAGCTCCACGCGGGTGAGCTCGCCGAGCGCGGTCGGCGTGCGCCCCATCCCGGCGAGCGCCGCGCTCGCACGGTCGTGCGCCTCGACGAGCGCCGCGTCGTCCAGGTCCGCCACGGCCTCGGGGTCGAGCTCGATGACGCTGCCGAACTTGCGGAGGTCGTCCTCGATGGCGCCGCGTGTCCGCTCGCCGTCCGCGGTCGACAGCACGGTCTCCAACCGCTCGAACTCGCGCTCGAGCTCCTCCGGGTCGAACCCCAGGTCGTCCTCGACGGGCTCCGTGCTGAACCCGGTGAGCTCCTCGTACTCCTCCTCGCTGAGGATCGTCGCCGGGTCGGGCACCTCGATCGTGATCTCCTCGCCGTGCCCGGAGACGTCGACGACCACCTCCTGCGCGGCGTTGCGGAAGAAGGAGCACTCGGCGTACTGGTCCTCCACGTCGACCCGCGAGCTGATGATGCTGCGCACGAGGCGGTCCTCACCGTCGAGGTGGACCTCGACCTCCACGACGAGGCGCTCCGACGCGTACGCACTCAGGGCTCGCAGCTGCTCCATCTGCGTGGCGAGCTCCTCGGCGAGGGCCTCGTCGGCACCCTCGATCATCGAGGCGTACATCTCGTCCACCACATCGGCCACGTCGGGCTGTCCGCTCGCCTCCAGGAACGAGTCCGTGGCGATCGTCGCCGTGAACCGGCGCGTCGCAACGCCGCCGACCTCTCCCTCCCCGGCCTCGGCCACGTCCTCGACCCGGCTGAGCGCATCGAGCGGATCCCAGACCGGCTCGGTGCCGCCCCAGGGTCCGACGAAGCCACCATCCCCTCCGGTGACCTCCACCCAGTCGGCGCCGTCGGGCAGCTCGCCGAACAGGTCGTCGACCGGCGGCGCGAACGGCGACGGGTTCTCGGCGTGCAGCTCCTCGAGGCTGGCGCGCAGCTGGTCGATCATGGTCCGGTGCTGGTCCAGCGACACGAACTGCCGGTCGCCCACCCGCATCACCGTCGAGGTCAGCGGCGGTGAGTCCTCCGCTTCGGCGCCGGCCGTCGTCGAGACGCGGAGGTCGGAACCGGAGAACTCGCCCTCGGCGACCACCGAGAACGCGTCGACCTCGTCCCCGCCCTGGGCGCGCCACTCCAGCCGGAACCGGCCGGAGCCCGTCCGCAGCGCGTCGATCGCGGCGATCACGTCGTTCGCGCCGGAGCTGCTCCGCACCAGCGAGTCGCCCCGCTCACCCCCCGTGCAGCCCGCCGCCACGATCGCTGCCGTCCCCAGCAGCGCGACGAACCACCGCGCCTTCGACATGTCACGTCCCTTCTTCGGTACCCGGCAGGGTACCGGAGAACCCCCGCGCTCCCTCCCGGACCCTCCCGTTCCGTGATGCGAGATCGGGGCGCTGACCCCGATCTCGCACCACAGAAGGTGGGTCAGAAGTCCATGCCGCCCATGTCGGGAGCGGAGGTCGTGGAGGCCGGCTCCGGGGCGTCGGTGATGACCGCCTCGGTGGTGAGGAACAGGCCCGCGATCGAGCCGGCGTTCTCCAGCGCCGAGCGGGTCACCTTCGCCGCGTCGATGATGCCCGCCTCGACGAGGTCCTCGTACTCGCCGGTCGCGGCGTTGAGGCCCTCACGCTTGTTCGACAGCGACCGGACCCGGTCGACGACCACGCCGCCCTCGAGGCCGGCGTTCTCGGCGATCTGCTTGAGCGGCGCCTCGAGCGCCCGGGCGATGATCGCGGCACCGGTCGCCTCGTCGTCCTCGAGCTTCTTGACCAGCTCGTCGACCGCGTCGCGAGCGTGCAGCAGCGTCACGCCGCCGCCGGCGACGACGCCCTCCTCGATGGCCGCCTTCGTGGTGGACACGGCGTCCTCGATGCGGTGCTTCTTCTCCTTGAGCTCCACCTCGGTCGCCGCGCCGACCTTGAGGACCGCGACGCCGCCCGACAGCTTCGCGAGGCGCTCCTGGAGCTTCTCGCGGTCGTAGTCGGAGTCGGTGTTCTCGATCTCGGCCTTGATCTGGGCGATGCGGCCGTTGATGTCGTCCTTGGAGCCGTGGCCGTTGACGATCGTGGTCTCGTCCTTGGTGACGATCACCTTGTCGGCCTGGCCGAGCAGGTCGAGGCCGACGGACTCGAGCTTGAGGCCGACCTCCTCGGAGATGACCTGGCCGCCGGTGAGGATCGCCATGTCGGCGAGCATCGCCTTGCGGCGCTCACCGAAGCCGGGGGCCTTCACGGCGACCGACTGGAAGGTGCCGCGGATCTTGTTCACCACGAGCGTGGCGAGCGCCTCGCCCTCGACGTCCTCGGCGACGACCACGAGCGGCTTCGAGGCCTGCATCACCTTCTCGAGCAGCGGCACGAGCTCCCGCACGTTCGAGATCTTCGAGGCGACGAAGAGGATGTAGGGGTTCTCGAGGACCGCCTCCATGCGCTCGGTGTCGGTCGCCATGTAGGGCGAGATGTAGCCCTTGTCGAAGCGCATGCCCTCGACGAGGTCCATCTCGAGGCCGAAGGTGTTCGACTCCTCGACGGTGATGACGCCGTCCTTGCCGACCTTGTCGATCGCCTCGGAGATCAGCCGCCCGATCTCGGGATCGGCGGAGGACACGGCTGCGACCTGGGCGATCTGGTCCTTGGAGTCCACCTCGATGGCGAGCTCGCGGACCTTGGAGGTGGCGGCCTCGACGGCGGCCTCGATGCCACGCTTGATCCCGACGGGGTTGGCGCCGGCGGCGAGGTTGCGGAGGCCCTCGCGGACCATCGACCAGGCGAGGACGGTCGCGGTGGTGGTGCCGTCACCCGCGACGTCGTCGGTCTTCTTCGCAACCTCCTTCACGAGGCTGGCGCCGATGTTCTCGAACGGGTCGTCGAGCTCGATCTCCTTCGCGATGGACACACCGTCGTTGGTGATCGTCGGCGCGCCCCACTTCTTGTCGAGCACGACGTTGCGGCCCTTCGGCCCCAGCGTCACGCGCACGGCGTCAGCCAGTTGGTCCATGCCCGCTTCGAGCTTGCGGCGGGCGTCGTCATCGAACGAGATCGTCTTGGCCACTGGAGTCCTCCGTTGGATCCGGCCCGTCCTCGGACCTGGTTGCGACCGGTCTCCTGCGCCGTCGGTGCGCACGGAGCCCCGGGGGATGTCGGGGGAAGAATTTAGCACTCCGTTGCAGCGAGTGCTAACAGACGAACGTCGCGAGTGCCAGCGCCACGGGGACGCCGCGACCGGCGCGGATCCTTGTCGGGCCCGGCCGGGGGTCGGTACCGTCGCCAGCGCAGCGGTCGAGGATCGGGGGGATCGGTGGCGCGCATCGCGGTGGCAGGCGCCGGCATCGCAGGGCTCGGCGTCGCCCTGGCAGCCGGTCGGGCCGGGCACGACGTGACCCTGATCGAGCGGGACGACACCCCGCTCCCCCCGGACGCGAGCTCTGCGTTCGGGTGGGAGCGCCACGGCGCGCCCCAGGTGCGCCACTCCCACGCGCTGCTCGCGCGGCTGCGCAACCTGCTGCGCGACCGGTACCCGGACGTCCTCGACGCGCTCTTCGCCGCCGGGGCGACGACCCTCGACTTCGTCGCCATGCTGCCCGACGACATGGACCGGTCACCGCACCCCGGCGACGAGGACCTCGTCGCGCTCGCGTGCCGCCGCACCACCTTCGAGTGGGTGCTGCGCAGGATCGTGCTGCGGGACGGCGCCGAGCTGGTGCACGGGGTGGCGGTGCGCGGCCTTCGGTGCGAACGGGGAGGCGCCGCGCCGCCGCTGGTCACCGGCGTCGAGCTCTCCGACGGCACGACGTTCGACGCCGACGTGGTCGTGCTGGCGAACGGGCGCCGCGGCGACCCCGGGGCCCTGCTGCGCCCGCACGGCGTGGAGGTGCGGGAGCGCTCCGAGGACACCGGCATCGTCTACTACTCGCGCTTCTTCCGGCTGGTGGACGGCGCCGAGTACCCGCCGCAGGTCGGGCCGATCGGCGGCGACCTGGACTACCTCAAGTTCGGGGTGTTCCCCGGCGACGACCGCACCTTCTCGGTGACGCTCGCCGCGCGCTCGCGGGACACCGAGCTGCGCCGGCGGCTGCAGGACCCCGACACGTTCCTCCGGGTGGCCGAGGCCATCCCGACGACGCGCCCGTACGTGGAGCCGGACCGCTCGCTGCCGATCACCGACGTGTACGTGATGGCCGGGCTGCTCAACCGCCGCCGCTGGTTCCTCGGCGACGACGGGGCGCCGGTCGTGCTCGGGCTGCACGCGGTCGGCGACGCCCACACCTGCACCAACCCCCTGTACGGGAGGGGGTGCAGCCTCGCGCTCGTACAGGCGCAGCTGCTCGCCGACGCGCTCGAGGAGCACGGGCTGGACCACGAGGCGCGTGCGCTGGCCTACGAGGCGGCCACCGAGCGCGACGTCACCCCGTGGTACCGCGCGGCCGTGGCGCAGGACCGCCTCGGACGGGCGCAGCCCGCCGGGGGTGACGGCGGCGCGAACGGACCGGTGGAGGAGGCGCGCGACGAGCGGGCGAGGGAGCAGGCCGAGCTGGCCCGGTCGCTGCTGCGCGACGGCCTGTTCCCGGCCCTGCGCACCGACCCGGTGGTGCTGCGGGCGTTCCTCCGCATGATGAACCTGCTCGCACCGCCGGACGCCCTGGTGACCGACGGGGACGTGGTCACCCGCGTGATGAAGGTCTACGCGCGGCGCGGCGAGCGGCCACCGGAGCCGCCGGTCGGCCCTGGCCGCGAGGAGCTCCTCGCGCGCCTCTGACCCCCGCCTCTTCCCACGAGGGAGTCAGTTCCGGTCGTGGGGGTCGCGGATCACGACCAGGCTCGCCGCGGGGTCGTCGGGGTCCAGGAACACCTCGACCGGGCCGGCGGGTCGACCGCCGGCGAGCCGCTGCTCGACGACCGGCTCCTCCTCGGGCGTCTCCTCGATCGCGTCCCGCAGCCCGAGCAGGCCCGCGGCGAGGACCGTGGCACCCGCGGAGCGGCGGTACCTGGACGGGATGCGGTCGACCGAGCGCGGTGGCGCGACGTGCGGCAGGCACGGCGCGGCGGCATCGGGCGTGCCGGCGCCGTCGTCCCCGCCCGGCTCGGCGGGGCGCGGCCGGTCGCCGCCGCCCACCGGTCAGCCCCCGGCGACGGCGGGGATGATCGAGATCGTCTCGCCCTCGGGCACCGGCGTCGACACGCCGTCGAGGTAGCGCACGTCGTCGTCCGCGACGAAGACGTTGACGAACCGGCGGAGGTTGCCGTCCTCGTCGAAGAGCCGGTCCTTGAAGCCCGGGTGCGCCTCGTCGAGCGCAGTGAGCGCCTCACCGACGGTCGACCCCTCGACCTGCACCTCCGACGAGCCTCCGGTCAAGGTCCGCAAGGTGGTGGGGATCCGGATCTTCACGCTCATCAGCTCGTCCTCCTGTCGATGGGCGGCGATCGTACCGGCGGGGACCGCCGACGGGCACACCACCCCTCAGCCGGCGAGCTCCAGGGCGATCGCCGCAGCGCTCCGGAGGCAGGCGAGCGTGTCGCCGAGCGCCCGCTCCCGGCCGAACGACTCGACGAGCGACACCACGGGCACGCGACCGGGCGGGTCCTCCACGCACTCCCCCACGACCGCGACCACGGGCGTGCGCAGCTCCCGGGCCATCTCGACGACGCCGCCGACGACCTTGCCGTCGAAGGACTCGTCGTCGAGGAAGCCCTCACCGGTGATCACCAGGTCGGCGGCCTCGACCTGCTCCGCGAGCTCGACGGCCTCGGCGACGAGGTCGAAGCCGGGGACGAGCGTGGCCCCGATCGCGGCGAGGCCGCCGGCGAGCCCGCCCGCGGCGCCCCCGCCCGGGAGCTCCGAGACGTCCACGCCGTACTCCTCGCGGTACACCTGCACCAGGCGTTCGAGGCGGCGCTCGAGCAGCTCCACCTGCGCGGGCGACGCGCCCTTCTGCGGCGCGAAGACACGGGCCGCCTCGGTGAAGCGGATGCGGACGTCGCAGGCGACCTCGATCTCCACGCCGCGCAGGCGGTGCAGCGGATAGATCGCACGCAGCGCACCGAGGCCGCCGTCGGTCGTCGCGGAGCCGCCCACCCCGACGACGATGCGCCGGGCGCCGGCGTCGAGCGCCGCGGCGATCAGCTCGCCGGTCCCGTAGGTCGAGGCGGCCACCGGATCGTTGCCCTCCGCGCCGCCCACGAGCTCGAGCCCGGACGCGGCCGCCATCTCGATCACCGCGTCGGGCTTCGCCAGCCGCCACGGCGCCTCGACCGGGTCGCCGAGCGGGCCGGTCACGGTGGTGGTGCGGTTCGGCCCACCCAGCACCTCGAGCGTGCCCTCACCGCCGTCGGCCAGCGGCTGGAGCACGACGTCGTGGCCCAGCTCGCGACACCCCTCCGCGAGCGCCGTCGCCGCCTCGGCCGCCGTCGCGGTGCCTCGGAACTTGTCGGGCGCCACGAGCACTCGCACGGGCCCCAGCGTAGGAGGACCCGCCGCCCTGCCACGTAGGGTTGGCGACCATGCCCGATCGACCACTGCCCGATCGACCAGCGCCCGACCGCCCGGTGGTGATCGCGTCCAACCGTGGGCCGGTGGGCTACGAGCTCCGGCCCGACGGTTCGCTCGCCACCCGGCGCGGCGGGGGTGGGCTCGTCTCGGGGCTCGCGCCGCTGCTCGAGGAGGGGCGCGCGACCTGGATCGCCGCGGCGCTCTCCGACGGCGACCGGCGTGCGGCGGCGGAGGACCGACCCGCGGAGGACGGCCTGCCGGTGCGGCTGCTCGACACCGGCGAGGAGGACCACCGGCTCGCGTACGACGTCATCTCGAACGAGACGTTGTGGTTCGTGCACCACGGCCTGTTCGACCTGACCCGCGAGCCGGCCTACGACGACGACTGGTGGGACGCGTGGTCGGCGTACCGGCGCGTCAACGAGCGGTTCGCCGAGGCGGTCTGCGAGCACTCCCCCGAGGGCGCCGCGGTGCTGGTGCAGGACTACCACCTGACGCTCCTCGCCCCCACGGTGTCACGTGAGCGGCCGGACCTGTCACTCGTGCACTTCCACCACACTCCCTTCGCCGGCCCCGACGGCCTCCGCGTACTGCCCGCGGGGGTCCGGGAGGAGCTGCTGTCCTCCCTCGCCGCGCACCACGCGTGCGGCTTCCACACCGCGGGGTGGGCCGCGAACTTCACCGCCTCGCTCGAGGAGTGGCCGCCGGCCGACCTCGCGGACGGCAAGGGAGCGGTGGTGTTCGCGTCGACGCTGTCGACGGACCCCGACGACCTGCGGGCCACCGCCGGGTCCCCGGAGTGCGCGGCGCAGCTGCGTTCGCTCGACGAGCTGGTCGGTGACCGGCAGGTCGTCGTCCGCGTCGACCGCATGGAGCTGTCGAAGAACATCGTGCGGGGGTTCGCGGCGTTCGACCTCCTGCTCGCACGCCGGGCGGACCTGCGCGGGAAGGTGGTGTTCCTCGCGCGCTGCTACCCGTCCCGCCAGGGCGTGCCCGCGTACGCCCGGTACCGCGAAGAGGTGGAGGAGGCCGCCGCGCGGGTCAACGAGCGATGGGGCGACGCCGGCTGGCAGCCCGTCCTGCTCGAGACCGACGACGACTACCCCCGCTCGGTCGCGGCGCTGCGCCGCTACGACGCGCTGCTCGTGAACCCGGTCCGCGACGGGCTCAACCTCGTCGCGAAGGAGGGCCCGCTCGTCAACGAGCGCGACGGCCAGGTGGTGCTGTCGACCGAGGCCGGCGCCTTCACCGAACTGCACGCCGCGGTGGACGCGGTGTCGCCGTTCGACCTGTCCGACACCGCGGACGCGCTCGCCGCGGCGCTCGACCGGCCGGCACCCGAGCGCGCCCTGCGTGCGCAGCGGCTGCGGGAGCTGGTCGAGGCGCGCACCCCCGCGGACTGGCTCGCGGACCAGCTCGCCGCCGCGTCCTGAGCGGTCGCCGGCCGGTCAGGACAGCAGCGAACGGAGCAGCTGCGCGAACCCCTCCGGGCCGGCGACCACCAGGTCGGCCCGCGACCGCAGCTCCTCGGGCGCCTCGGTGCTGTCCACCGCGATGCGCAGTACGGAACGGCCCTCTGCCTCGAGCGCGTCGAGCGCGTCGAACGCGGCGAGGTCACCGACGTCGTCGCCGGCGAACACCACCGGCCCGATGTGCTCGGCCGCGAGCCGTGCGAGCGAGGTGCCCTTGTCCTCGTCGATCGGGGGATGCAGCTCGACGCTCATGCGTGCGGGGCGGACCCGCAGCCCCGCCAGCTCGGCGGCCTCCCGCGCGTACTTCGCCACCTGCTCGGCGATCTCGGGGTGCTGCCGGTAGTGCAGCGTGATGGAGGCGCCCTTCAGCTCGACGGTCATGCCGGTGGGGCCGCGCAGCTCGGCGCCCCGGGCGACGTCCGCGATGGTCTCCCGCCAGACCCCGGCGTTCGGGTGGTCGACGACCTCGCCGCGGCGCAGGGTCTCGAGCCCGTAGAGCCCGACGAGCGTGAGGCTCGCCGGGAGGTGGTTGGTCAGGTACGACAGCGGGCGCCCCGACACGACGGCCACCTCGCCGACGCTCGACGCGAGCTCCTCCAGCAGCTCCGGGACGCCCTCCAGGGGGGCCGCAGCTGCCGGATCGTCGACAATGGGTGCGAGGGTCCCGTCGAAGTCGAGCGCGAGGAGGCCGTCGGCTCCCGGCTCGACCAGGCGGCGGAGCAGCTCGGTGGGTCCCGCCTCCGCCACGTCAGGTGCCGCCGGCGGCGTCGTCGCCCTCGGCGGCCCCGTCCGCGTCGGATTGGCCCTCGGCAGCTCCCTGCACCGTCGGGGCGACGTCAGGGCCGAGCACGACGGCGACCTGCGTCGTGTCGGGGAACTCGCCCGGGTTGCGGGCGAGCTGCTGGTCGGCGGGCAGCGGTGACACCCGGCTCGGGTCGAGGCCGAGCACCTCGGCGACCGCGTTCGCGTCCGCCTCGAACCCCTCGGCGAAGTGCACCACGGTCTGCTCCACCAGGCCGGCGCCCGTGATCGCGGTGACCGACGTGTAGCCGCCCGCCACGCTGAGGAACTGCTGGGTCTGGCCGGCGAACCCGTCGATGCCCGCCGAGTTCAGCGCGGTGACCTGGAGCTCGGCCGGCGCGACGCTCGTCGCGGGCGGTGGCGGTGCGGTGGTGGTCGTCTCGTCGACGGCGGTCGTGTCGGTGTCGCCACCGGTGGAGATCTCGACGTCGCCGCCGTCACGCTCGAACCCGACGCCGCCGCCCTTCACCAGGAGGATCACCCCGAGCACGACCGCGACCGCGACCAGGATCAGGCCCCGTGGCACCGGATCCGGCCCGGGCGGCGCCTGGCGGGCAGGACGCGGACGTTGCGTCGTGGTCATGGCAGGAACCCTACTCGCCCTCCTCCGCGGCGAGGAGGCCACGGACGGGGCGGCTCCGGCACGGCGACGGGCGCCGCCGCGGGGCCGGTCACGGCATGCCCAGCGGGGGCACGGGCCCCCGCCCGGAGCGCAGCGCGTTCAGCTCCATCACCCGGATCACGTCCGCGGGCGAGACGATCCCGACGGCCCGGTCGCCGTCCACCACCAGCAACCGGCGGTCCTCGGCACCGCCGAGGCGGTCGATCACGTCCACGACGCGCTCGGACGGGTGGGCGGTCGGCACGTCCGACAGGCGCGCCGCGAGCTGGCCGACGGTGGTGTGCGCCCTGGCGTCGGGCGGCACGTCCTTGATGCGGTTCACGGTGACGAGCCCGACCAGCCGGCCGTGGGCATCGGTCACCGGGAAGGTGGAGAAGCGGTGGCGGAAGACCCACGCGTCGAGGAAGTCCTGGAGCGGGACGTCCGCGGGCACCGTGACGGGGTCCACGGTCATCAGCCGGTCGACGGTCATGTCGCCGAACGAGCCGCGCAGCTCCGCGTGCGCCTCCTCCACGCGGGCGGCGCTGACGAGGAACCAGCCGATGAGGACCAGCCAGAGCCCTCCCACGCCGAAGGCCGCGAACTGGAGCACCCCCAGCCCGATCACCACGAACCCGACGACGCGGCCCGCGCGCGCCGCTTGGACCCAGGACCGCTCCTTGTCGCCGCTGATCTTCCACAGGACGGCCCGCAGCACGCGGCCGCCGTCGAGGGGTGCGCCGGGGAGGAGGTTGAACCCGGCGAGCACGAGGTTGATGACCCCCAGCCAGCGAGCGGACTCGGCGACGAGCCCCTCGGCGCCGCGCTCGTCGAGGACCGCCGCGACGCCGAGGAACAGCAGGCCCAGCACGATGCTGACCGACGGCCCGGCGGCGGCGATGCGGAACGCCGGCCCGGGTGCGTCCGGGTCGCCCTTCATCTTGGCGACGCCGCCGAAGAGCCAGAGCACGATCCCCTCCACCTCGATGCCGTTGCGCCTCGCGACGACGGCGTGGCTGAGCTCGTGCGCGAGCAGCGACGCGAAGAACACGACCGCGGCGAGGAACCCGGCGACGAGGTACGCGGTCGGCGACTGGTCCGGGTACACCTCGGGCAGGCGGCCGCCGGCGAGGCTCACCGCGATCAGCACGAAGATCGCGAGGACGCTCCAGTTGATCCCGACCGACACCCCTGCGATCCGCCCGAGGCGAAGGCTCTCCGTCATCTCCGCGCCCTTCCGCTCGTGGGGTCCGACGGGACCTCGTGCGGGGTCGGCTGCCGGACCACGTCCTCGCCCGCGAGGCTAGCTCCCTGCAGTGCGTCTCAACCGGGCTCGTTGGGCTCCGCCGGTTCCTCGCCGCGCACGAGGCCCGACCCCGGGGACCCGGGATCCGCCTCGGCCTCGGGCTCGACCTCGTCGTGGTCGTCCTCGCCGGTGTCGTCGTCGGGCGGGTGCGGTGCCCGGGGATCGTCGGTCGGCGCCATCACCGCTCCCTTCCTGGTTCGGGGACGGACCCTGGTCCTACCCGGCCGGCGGCGCCGCGGAACCCCCGCCGGCCCGGTGGTCGACGCCGGTGGTGCCGAGGCGGGCGCGCAGCGGCGCCAGGAGCCGCATCGAGGCCCCGAGCGCGGGCCCGACGCCGAGCGCGATGACCACCGTGCCGGGCCCGATCGCCCCGCCGGCGAGCGCACCCGCCGCGGCGAGCGACAGCTCCGCCACGGTCCGCACGAGCCGCAGGCTCCACCTCGGACCGGCGATGCGCACGACGAGCGCGTCGAGCGGGCTCGGGCCCCACCCGGAGCTGATCTGGATCGCGCCGCCCGCGCCGATCGCCGCGGTGCCGGCGACGAGGAGCGACCACGCCCACGGGCACTCTGCCGCGACGCCGAGCACGTCGTGGAGGGCGAGCCAACCGTCGACGACGGGACCGAGCGCGACGGCGGTCGCGACCGTGGCGACCGCGAGGCGGCCGCCGAGCGCCCGGGTGGCCAGGACCATCACCGCGTTGACGAGGCCGATCGCGATGCCGATGTCGAGCCCGGTGCGGCGGGACACCGCGGTGTTCAGCACGTCGAGCGGGCCGACGCCGAGGTCCGCGAGCCGGGTCGCCTCGAGGGTCGCGGCGATCCCGCCGGCGAGCACGACGAGCCCCACCGTCCAGGTCGACACGACGCCGAGCGTGCGCCGCCGTCCCCGGTGCCGGGGCGACCGTGGGTCAGCGGGCCGGTCCTCGATGCGGGCATGGTAGGTGGGGCGCGCGGCCCTCCGTCCCACCTGCGCCCGGGTCTGCCCTCATACCCCTCGGGGGTACGTGGGCGGCTGACGCCGAGGAGGCCCCCGATGGAGCACACCGGCCACGCCGGCCACCGCACCGACACCCCGCCCGAGGAGCACGGGCACGCTGCGCCCGACGACCACGGGCACGACGACCACGGACACGGCGACCACGGGCACGACCACTCGGCGCACGCCGAGGTGTTCCGCCGGCGGTTCTGGTGGAGCCTGCTGCTGACCATCCCGGTGGTGCTCACCAGCGAGATGGTCATGGACTGGTTCGGCTACTCGCTCGACTTCCCCGGTCGCTCCTGGGTCGGGCCGGTCCTGGGCACCGCGCTGTTCTCGTGGGGCGGGTGGCCGTTCCTCGAGGGCGGCGTGCAGGAGGCCCGTGCCCGCCGGCCGGGGATGATGCTGCTCATCGCCACGGCGATCACGGTCGCGTACGTGGCGTCGCTGGTGACGTCGCTCGGGTGGTTCGACCTCGACTTCTGGTGGGAGCTGGGCGCCCTCGTCACGATCATGCTGCTGGGCCACTGGCAGGAGATGAAGGCGCTGGGCCAGACCAGCGACGCGCTGTCCGCGCTCGCCGAGCTGCTGCCCGACACCGCGGAGCGGGTCGAGCCCGACGGGTCGACCACGACGGTGCCGACCTCGTCGCTGCGCACCGGCGACACCGTGCTCGTGCGGGCGGGCGGGCGTGTCCCCGCGGACGGCAGGGTCATCTCCGGGGCCGCCGAGCTGGACGAGTCGATGATCACCGGCGAGTCGCGGCCGGTGCCCCGTGGCGAGGGGGACCGCGTCGTCGCGGGCACCGTGTCGACCGACTCGTCCCTGCGGGTGGAGGTGACCGCGGTGGGCGACGACACCGCGCTCGCCGGCATCGGGCGTCTGGTCGAGCAGGCGCAGTCCTCGCGGTCGCGCTCGCAGGTGCTCGCGGACCGCGCCGCGGCGCTCCTGTTCTACGTGGCCATGGCGGCGGCGCTGGTGACCGCCGTCGTGTGGAGCGCGCTCGGTGAGCCCGACGAGGCGGTGGTCCGGGTCGTCACGGTGCTCGTGATCTCCTGCCCGCACGCCCTGGGCCTCGCGATCCCCCTCACCACCGCCCTCTCGAGCGGCATCGGGGCGCGCCACGGCATCCTCGTGAAGGACCGCTTGGCCCTGGAGGCGAGCCGCACGGTCGACGCGGTGCTGTTCGACAAGACCGGCACCCTCACCCGCGGCGAGCACGTCGTGGTCGGCGTGTCGCCCGCACCGGGGCTCGACGAGGCGGAGGTGCTGCGCCTGTCCGCCGCGGTGGAGTCCGAGAGCGAGCACCCGCTGGCGCGGGCGATCGTCGACGCCGCCCGCCGGCGCGGCGTCGACGTGCCCACCGCGGCCGATGCCCGGTCGCTCACCGGCCGGGGGGTGGAGGCCATGGTGGAGGGGACCGAGCACGCGGTCGGAGGGCCGGCGCTGCTGCGCGAGCGCGGCATCGGGGTGCCCGACCCCCTGTCCGGAGCCGTCGAGCACTGGGTGGGGCGCGGCGCGTCGGTGCTGCACCTGGTGCGCGACGGCGAGCGCGGCGCGGAGGTGCTCGGCGTGCTCGCGCTGGAGGACGAGGTGCGCCCCGAGGCCCGCGAGGCGGTCGACTCGCTCCGGGCGATGGGGTTGCGGGTCGCGCTGGTCACCGGCGACGCGTCGCAGGTCGCCGCCGCGGTCGCGGACGACCTCGGCCTGGACGAGGTGTTCGCCGAGGTGTTGCCGGAGGACAAGGCGGCCAAGGTGGCGGAGCTGCAGGAGCGGGGTGCGTCGGTCGCCATGGTCGGCGACGGCGTCAACGACGCGCCCGCGCTCGCACGTGCGGACGTCGGCATCGCGATCGGGGCGGGGACCGACGTGGCGATCGAGTCCGCCGGGCTCATCCTCGCGAGCTCCGACCCGCGCGGGGTCGTGTCGATCATCGAGCTGTCGCGCGCGACGTACCGCAAGTCGGTGCAGAACCTGGTGTGGGCCGCGGGCTACAACGTGGTCGCGATCCCCCTCGCCGCCGGGGCGCTGCAGTGGGCGGGCGTGTCGATGCCGCCGGCGCTCGCGGCGATCCTCATGAGCGCCTCGACGATCGTCGTCGCGCTGAACGCCCAGCTGCTGCGGCGCATCGACCTCCGCCACCCGACGCCCGCCGACGGGCGCTCCGAGGCGGTCCCGGCCACGGCCTGAGGCGTCCGCTCCGGGGACCCGTCCGCCGCGGTCTGGCTACGCTGCCGCCGGGCGGAGCCGGAGGTGGGACATGCGGGACCGGATGGGCTGGGGGGTACGCGGGGCGCTGGCAGCGCTCGTGGCGGTGGTCGCGGTGGCGTGCGTGCCGCCGCCGGGTTCGGAGGGCGGCGGGCCGACCACGGTGGAGATGAACGCCGCGTGGTCCAACGGGTTCTTCTCGCTCCCGTGGCCCAACGCCATCCGCAAGCAGGCCGACGGCACGCTGGACCTGGCGGGCCTGCCCACCAAGGACAACTTCCTCCTGTCCCAGTTGGTGCAGATCGCCGCGAAGGAGGTGCGCGACTTCGGCACCAACTCCGCGATGTACCTCCGCTTCACCGGGCCGATCGACGAGTCGTCGCTGCCCGGACCGTCCCGGAGCGCGTCGCCCGACAGCCCGCTGCAGGTCGTGGCGCTCGACGGATCCGGCCACCGCGTGCCGGTGGTGGCCCGGGTCGAGCCCGCGGACGGGTACCGGGCCCGCCACCTGGTCTCGCTGCTGCCGTACCCCGGCCACGCGCTGCGCACCGGCACCACGTACGCGGTGCTCGTCACCTCGGGCATCCGCACCGCGGACGGCGAGCCGGTCGCGCCGGCGCCGCTGATCGACGCGCTCGACGGCCCGTTCCTCCCCGGCGCCGCGCGCTCGGAGTCCCACTGGCTGCAGCTGCGGTCACAGCGCGACGCAGCGCGTGCCGCCCTCGACGCGACGACCGCCTGGTCGGCGGACGACCTCGTCGGGTTCACCGTCTTCCGGACCGCAGAGTCCACCTCGCTGATGGAGGCGGTCGCCGCCGCGATCGACGAGTTCCCCGTCGAGGCGCCGGAGCTCACCCCCGGGGGCGAATGCGACGGGACGGCCCCGCGGCGCCACTTCTCGGGCGAGCTGGCGGTGCCGAGGTTCCAGCTGGGGAACACGCCGCGCACCTTCGAGGGCGGGCGGATCACGGTCGGACCCGACGGCCGGGCCGTGGTCCGCTCCGTCGACCGGATCCAGGTCCGGGTGAGCGTGCCGTGCGGTGAGGCACCCGAGCAGGGGTGGGCGATCCAGACGTTCATCAACGGCACCAACGGCAACGCGGATGGGTCGGGCGGCTTCGGTCGGGAGGCGAGCCGCACGGTGATCGGCTCGATCGCGCCGCTCTACTCACCCCAGGAGAACGGCGACGCCTTCCACGAGCTGCTCTTCTACAACTTCCTCAACCCGCCCGCGGCTCGCACCAACCCCATCCAGCAGGCGGCCGACAACCGGGTGCTCGTGCGGATGCTGCAGCAGCTCGAGCTCGACGGTTCGCTGGTCGGGTCCGGTCGGCCGGTGCGCACCGACGACGACACCGTCATCGTGACCGGGCACAGCCAGGGCGCGCAGACCGTCGCGCTCGTCGCGGCGACGACCCCCGAGGTGAAGGCGATCGTCACGAGCGCCGCGACCAGTGGCCAGTACAACTCGATCTCGTACCGATCCGACGTGCGGGAGATCGTCGCCGCGGTGGTCGGTGACAGCCGGGGCATCGACGTGCGGAGCCCGGTCGTCCAGGTGATCCAGACGCTGATGGACGTCGCGGAGCCGGCGAACTTCCCGACCTCGGGGCACTGGCTCAACTTCGCGGGGCGCGACGACGGGTGCCTGCCGCTGGAGGCGTCCCGCCACCTCGCCGCATCCCAGGGCCTGGTGGTGGTCGACCCGCAGTGGGGTTCGATCTTCGGCGACGCCGCGCTCGACCCGGAGGTGGCGACCGCCCCGGTGGCCGGCAACGGTCCGGGTGGCACGACCCGGGCCTCGATCGAGATCGCCGGTGGGCACCGGGTCGCCTACGCGAACACCGCCCTGGTCGGCGAGTTCATCGACGAGGTGGCGGTCGGTGGCACCCCGACCACCGGGCCGGGCCCGTGGTCGGCCGCGGCGACCGACGCGTGCGCGCCGCGCTACGGCGAGATCGGCAACCACGACTGATCCCCGACCCGGCACGCGGCGGGGTCACGCCCGCCCGCCGGCGACGCGGTCGACCCAGCGGTCGAACGCGGCGCGGTCCATGCCGCAGGCGGGGAAGTGCCACCGGCAGGAGCCGGGGCCGTCGTCGACGAGGTCGTGCTCGACCGAGACGCCGACGGTCGCCGCCCTCCCGACGGCGAGCACCGCCTGCGACACGGGAACGACGGTGTCCCGGTCGCCGTGCACCACGTAGCCGGGCGGGTCGTCGCGGTCGAGGTGGGTGACCGGCGAGGCGTCCGCCAGCGCGGCCGCGCCCGGGTTGCCGCCGAGCCAGGTGGCACCGAAGCGGGAGGCGCCCGCGCGCTCGGCGAAGTCGTGGATGCCCGAGACCGCCACCCACCCGTCCACCCGCGGCGTGCGTGGCAGGCGGGTGCCGGGGGTCGGGTTCGTGCCCACGCCGACGAGGGTCGCGATCGTCCCGCCGGCGCTGGCGCCGGCGACGATCACGGTGCTCGGGTCCAGGCCGTGGCGACGGCCGTGACGGCGGACCCACTCGACGGCGCGCGACACGTCCCTCACGGCGTCCGGGAAGGTGTGGCGCTCGCCGTCGGTGAGCCGGTACTCGACGTCCACCAGGGCGAACCCTCGGTCGAGCTGGCGGACCAGCGGTGCCGCGGTCCTGAACAGCTCGCCGCGCGAGCCGCGCACGAAGCCGCCGCCGTGCACGAGCACGATGACCCCGCGGTTGCCGCCGGCGGTGGGCAGGTGCAGGTCGGCCAGGTGCTCGGGCGCCGGGCCGTAGCGCAGGTCGCGGACGACGAGCGGGGCGGGGACCGGCGGCGGGACGGGTGCCGCCCCGCCCTCGGCGGCGGGCGCCGTCGTGACCGCGCCGCCGAGCAGCGCCAGCACGGCGACCGCGAGCGCCCGCGGGCCCGACCGCGGGGAGGTGGTGGCGCGCTCGTGGACACCCATGCCCCGGACTCCTCCCGCAGCGGGTAGGGACGGGAGGTTCCCGCCCGCACGTGTGTCGGCACGCCGGCGGGTCGGGCTGAGGACTTCGTGCGGGCTCGGCGCCCGGCGGGGGTGGCGCCGGTCAGCCGGCGGTGGCGTCCTCGCGCTCGGGTCGCCAGAACGCGGCGAGCAGCGCCAGCGCGCCGCCGATGCCGATCACGGCGCCGATCACCGCGCCGGTCCAACCCCCGAGCGAGTCGTCGATGCCGAGCGCGCGGTCCAGGGACCACTCACCAGGGCCGATCGCCGCGAGCGCGAGCGACGCGACGGCGAGGTTCAGCACGTACTCGTAGCCCTCACCGGGCCGGAAGATGAAGAAGCCGTTCTTCCAGTGGTTGATGACCAGCGCGACGACCATCACCCCGGCGCAGGCACCCGCCGCGAACGGATGGAGCAGGCCGAGGACCAGGAGCGCGCCGGCGCCGAGCTCGGTCAGGCTCGCCAGCCACGCGTGCAGCACCCCGGGTCGCATGCCGAGGCTCGCGAACCAGCGGCCGGTGCCCGGGATCTTCCCGCCGCCCCACACGTGGTTGTAGCCGTGGGCGATCATCGTCCCTCCCACGGCCACGCGCAGCGCGAGCAGTCCGAGGTTGGCGGCGTTCGACATCGGTACCTCCGGCGGAGCGGTTGGAAGCGGGCCTCGGGGGGTTCAGAAGCGGACTTCGGGCGGCGCGGTGGACGCCTCGGGTGCGTCGTAGAACTCGCCCTTCTCGACCCCCGACATGCCCACCAGCATCGACCACGGGATCGTGACCATGGTGCGGTTCAGCGTCGCGACCGCGTCGTTGTAGTACTGCCGTGCGAACGCGAGCTGGTCCTCGGTGCGGGACAGCTCCGACTGCAGCTGCTGGAAGTTCGCCGATGCCTTCAGGTCCGGGTAGGCCTCGGCGACGGCGAAGAGGTTCGCGAGCGCCTGCTGCATCTGTCCGTCCGCGGCGGCCTTGTCGCGCACCCCCGACGCCCGGTCGACGCGGGCCCTCGCCTCGGTCACGGCCTCGAGGGTCTGGCGCTCGTGCCCCATGTAGCCCTTGACGGTCTCGACGAGGTTCGGGATCAGGTCGGAGCGCCGCGTGAGCTGCACGTCGATGCCGGCCATGGCCTCGTCGACCGAGACGCGCTGGCCGCGCAGCCGGTTGAGGCCGACGACCACGAACCCGCCGATGGCGACGACGAGCACCACGACGATGACGAGGACGACGATCAGTGCTCCCATGGGCGGGACCTCCCGGTGCTGGCTCCCCTGAGTTCGTACACCACCGGGCCGCGCCGGTGCGGCACCGCGCTCACCAGGACCCTCCGCCGCCACCGCCGCCACCGGACCCGCCGGAGAAACCGCCGCCACCGCCACCGCCCGAGGAGGACTGCGATGCCGCGTAGGCAGCCGCGGCGCTGGTGATCGCCGCGTTGAACGAAGTGCTCATGTGGCTGGCGGAGTACCTGCCCCGACCGGCCCACAGGATCCACGGCGGGTCGGGCACCGCGACGCCCTGCTCCTCGAAGCGGCGCGCCCACGCGTCGGCCGAGCCGAACACGAGCGCCCACGGCAGGTAGCGCGGGTACCAGTCGAGGTGCTTCGCCGCGTCGAAGCGGGACTCGGCGGAGTCGGTGGTGAGGAACCGGGCGAAGCCACCGGCGCGCGACCACAGGTCCCGGCCGGCGCTGGTGCGCTTCGTGGCGACGCCGGGGTCGAACACCATGCCCATCGAGACGACCGCGAACGTCGCGAGGCCGACCAGCAGCGGCCAGGGCCGCCAGCCGGAGTCGCCGAAGAGGTGGAAGCCGACGATCGCGAGCACCCCGGCGATGCTGATCCAGCCGAGGACCTTCGCGACCATCCCTGGCGACGAGTGGTGCAGGTAGGCGGCTGCGGCCGAGTCCACCTCCTTGCGCAGCGCGGTGCGCGCCTTGGACACCCGCTCGCCCGAGGTCTTCGTCTTCGACACGACGAAGGCATCCTCGGGTGCCCGGAGGCGCAGCGTGTCCAGCACCGCGCGCTCCGGGTGGTCGAGCGGCACGGTGGAGGGGTCCACGAGGAGGCGGACGGTCCAGCGCTCGTCGTCGCCCTCGAGGCGCAGCACCCCTCGGTCCGCCAATGCGTAGAGCGTCGCCTGGAGGTCGTCGCGGGAGTGCTCCTCGAAGAGCACCCTCGCCGCGAGCGCGGGTCCGACACCCTGCGGGGGCTCGAACAGGACCGGGAAGCCCGGCTCCTTCTCCCGCGTCGCGAGCAGCAGCCAGAACCCGAGCGCCCCGGCGAGCAGCGCGGCGGCGATCGAGAGCAGCACCGTCTCGAGCGGCGAGTCACCGGCCGGAGGGTCGGGCAGCGCGTCCGCGGGGAACGCGACCCGCACCGTCACGGGCGTGAACGGCGGGAGCGCTCCGGCGTCCACGACCAGGCGCCGGGCCTCGACCGTCGCGTCGCAGGGACGCTCCTCGCCCTCGCCCATGACGCACTCGGCCCGCACCGGCTCGACCGGCAGTTCCACCTCGACGCGTGCCGCGTCCATGGACATCTGCCAGCCGCCGCCGACGACGTCCCACCACCACCACGTCTCACCGTCGTCGCCCGGCTCGAGCACGTCGGTGGTCGTCGAGCGGATCCGGTAGGTGTGGTCGCCGGGGTCGAGGTAGACGTCCTCGTCGCCGATGCGCAGCGTCCTGGTCCCGGTCGCCGAGTCGACCCAGGTGTACGGCTCCGAGCGCTCGTTGCGCGTGACCTCCTCGAGCTCCACGGGGTGCTCGATGCCGGCGCGCCGCGGGTCGCCGGTGTCGAAGATGCGGAAGATGCCGCGCTTGCCGTGCGGCATCGTGACCACGATGCGCTCGTCGAGGTGGAGGGTGCCGTCCTCCTCGAGCACCATGCTCGCGTCGTAGCGGCGGATGGACGCGGTGTCGGTGCGGCGCTCACCACCGGTGAAGGGCGGGAGCGTCGCGGCGGCGACCACACCCACCACCAGCAGGCGCACGGCCCACGCGCCGACCGCCCTCGTCGTCCGTCGTCCCTTCAGCGTCGCTCCTCCGCGCTCGTCGCCCCCTGCAGGCGCCGATGGAGGGTAGCGGTGGGGTGTCCACGAGCGGCGCACCGCCCGGGGCGGCGACGCCCAGGTGGCGGGCGCTCAGGTGGAGGGGTAGCGCACGTAGGTCCGTTGCAGGAGGCGGATGAAGTCCGGGTCCCGCTCGGGGTCCGCCGGGATCTCGACGTCGATGCCCCGGCCGCGCAGGTCGGCCGAGAAGCGTCGCAGCACCTCGTCGAGGCCGAGGTCGTCGGTGTGCTCGTCGTGGCGGCGGGCGTCCTCCGCGGAGGTGAACACGCGCGCCTTCCACGACAGGCTCACCCGCAGCTTCTCGCCCGGGAAGTTCGCGACGACCTCGTCGCCGGTGACGATGCGCCAGGTGCCGGGCGCGTCGTCGCGCCGCAGCTCGCTGTCGAGCGTGAGGGTGACCATGCCGTCCTCCGGCCGGCCGGTGGGCCGGACGCGGTGCCACATGAAGTCGTTGTCGCCCACGATCGCGGTGTTGTCGATCGCGCCCTCGTGCACGACCGACGGGGCGTCCGGGCCGTCGGGCCAGTACTCGAAGCCGCCGTCGCGACCCCGGTAGAACCACGACACGGCGGTCGCGATCTTGACCCGCTCCTCCTCGAAGAGGCCCGAGAGCCCCATGATCGTCAGGAAGGTCACCGGGTGCTCGGTGCGGTCGAACCCGCGGAACGCGGGGATGTCGGTGTGCCCGGCGCCCTGCGGGAACGGGAGCTGCCAGGTCAGGTTGGCGTAGATGATCTCGGGCCTGACGATCTCGGCGTCGAAGACCCGGCGTGCGCCGTCGACGAGCGCCGGGTGGTGCAGCAGCCAGTCGACGTCCGCGAAGGTCTCGCCGCCGAACGCCCAGTCGCCCCGGAACACCGGGCCGACGACCATCTCCGTGGCTTCGTCGTCCCCCGAGAGGGTGGCGTACTCCGCCGCGTTCGACATGTAGCGCTGGACGGGCCAGTACGGGGCCTGCTCCTCGACGAGCCGCCGCACGCGCTCCGGGTCGTCGACGAGCTGCGGGACGAGGACCGGCGGTCGAGCTGCGGGCTGCATGGCGCCATGCTGGTGGACCCTCGGTGCGCCCTCAACCGGTTCGGGGTGTGGCGGCGGGCGGTCGGGGGAACCCCCGTGCGTGCAGACCTTCCTGCCCTACCCGGACTTCGCGCGCAGCGCTGCGGTGCTCGACCCCCGACGCCTCGGCAAGCAACGGGTCGAGGCGCTCCAGATCGTGCGCGCGCTGACGGTCCCCGGGTACGGCTGGCAGCACCACCCGGCGGTGCTCATGTGGGCGGGTCACGAGGAGGCGCTCGGCCGCTACGGGGTGGAGGTCGTGCGCCGCTGGCGTCGGCTCGGCCACGACGACACCTGCGAGGCGACCATCCGTGCGGACCTCGCCCGGGCCGGTGTCACCCGGCTGCGGACCCAGGCGACCCTCGCCCGCGCCGGTGCGCTCCCACCGTGGCTCGGCGACGAGGAGCTGCACCGCAGCCATCGTTCCGCCCTCCTGCGCAAGGACCCGGAGTGGTACTCGCTGCGCTTCGACGCCGTGCCCGACGACCTGCCGTACGTGTGGCCGGTGCGCTCGGCGCGGGCGCTCGAGGCCGAGCGGCGCCGCGCGGCCACGGCGCAGCGGGAACCGGGCGGGCGCCCCTAACGTCCGAGGTGCATGAGGTTCCATCCGTTCGTCGCGTCCGTCGCGCTCGTCGCCCCACTCGTCCTGCTCGCCGCCGCGTGCGGTGAGACCGGCACCGCGGGTTCCGGCTCGGAGCACGACCCGCTGGTGGGGCGGACCTTCCTCGGCGACGCCATCACCGTCGACGGCGAGGAGGTCACGGTGGCCGGCGGCGGCCGGCTCGAGGTGTCGTTCCGCAGCGGCGACGACCCCGGCATCACGACGCTCAGCGCCCGGGCCGGCTGCAACCTGCTCGCGGCCGGCTACCTGGTCGACGACGGGCGGATCGTCACCGACGCGGTCGGCGGCACCGAGATGGGCTGCGACCCGGAGCACCACGAGTTCGACGAGCTCGTGGCCGAGCTGCTCGACTCGCCCCGCTTCGAGCTCGACGGTGCGGACCTCGTCCTGTCGGTGGACGGGGTCGACCGCCGGCTGGAGGCACGGCTGACCGACGCCGAGGTCGCCGACCCCGCCCCGCCGCTCGAGGGCACCGAGTGGTCGCTCGACTCGTTCGTCGAGGGCGAGACGGTGTCGTCGGTGCCGGGCTCGGTGCCGGTGACGATGACGTTGCTCGACGGCCGCGTCGCGGTCGACACCGGCTGCAACTCCGTCGAGGGGACCTACGAGCTGACCGGCACCGCGGTGGTGGTCGAGGTGTCGTCCACGACCGACGCCTCGTGCGGACCGGAGGTCGCCGAGGTGGAGTCACGGCTCGCCGAGGTCCTCGGGGGCGAGCTCACCGTGGAGCAGGACCGCCGGTCGCTCACGCTGCTCCGAGCCGACGGCACCGGGCTCGGCTTCGTCGCCCCCTGATCCCCTTCCGTTCGGCCGATGACCACTCGAGCCGCGTCATCCGCCGAACGGAGCATCGGGTGGGGGCATGATCGGGGGATGCAGGTCGAGCACCAGCTGGTCATCCGTGCACCCGTCGAGCGCGTGTGGGCGCTCACGGTCGACATCGAACGCTGGCCGGAGCTGACGCCGACGATGAGGTCGGTCGAGCGGCTCGACGACGGCCCCCTGCAGGTCGGCAGCCGGGCCCGTGTCGTGCAGCCGCGCCAGCGGCCGCGCACCTGGACCGTGACGCGCCTCGAGGCGCCGCACCTGTTCGTGTGGACGACCCGGCTCGGCCCGCTCGAGATGCGCGCCGAGCACCGCTTGGAGCAGGTGCCCGAGGGCTGCCGGAACACCCTGCGGGTCGAGGTGACCGGGCGCGGCGCCGCGCTGTTCGCGCTGGCCAAGCGGGTGCTCGCGGAGGCGATCGAGACCGAGAACGAGGGCTTCCGCCGGGCCGCCGAGTCGAGCCCGACCTGAGGCTGCCCTCCGTCGTGGCAGGCGCGTTCTGTTCGGCAGATGTCAACGAAATCCTTGTCATCTGCCGAACAGAACCCGCTCACCGGATGGCCGGGCTCACCGGATGGCCGGGCTCACCGGATGAAGGTGACCCGCCAGTCCCCGTCGTCGAGCTGGTCGACCACGTGTGCGAAGCCCTGCTCGGCGAGCACCCCCTCGAGGGGCACGGGCTCGAACGGCGCGTAGACGACGAGCACCTCGTCCTCGCCGACCTGGGCGGCGACCCGCATGATCTCCTCGAACGGTTCACCGCCCTCGGCGAGGGTCGGCCTCGCATCGACGACCCGGGCACGGCTGGTGATGTCCACCGCCCACTGCTCGGGCCCCTCCTCGACGTAGGTCCAGCGGAACTGGCCGGGCCGGGTCGCGTCGAGCTGGTAGCGCAGCGGCGCGGGGTCGTGGTCGTTGAGGAGGCGGAGGGTCTCGCCGGTGGCGAGCGAGTCGAGCCGCTCGAAGATCGTCTCGTGCCGCACCCTCGGCGGCATGGGCCGCACGTCCAGCGTCTGTGCCATGGGTCGCTCCTCCTGGCTCTGGTCGCCGAGGCGACTCGGTGGTTATTGTTCTAGTACCTACTAGATAAATAGGAGGACTGCCCTGTGGCGAACGCCACCCACGCCGCCACCGGAGATGCGGCCGACGGGGCCACCCGCGCCGGCAGCGCCGCCCCCTTCGTGCCGGGCGGCGGGGCGACGGTGCCGCCCGCCTCCGTGCCGCTGTCGTTCCTCGCCGCGGGCGGCGTCGGGCTGTGGGCGCTGGGGCTGGCCGTGTGGTTCGCGGCCGACCGGCTCGTGCACACGCCCGCGCACCCGGGTGCGGTGGCCGCGGTGCACGTCGGCGTGCTCGCCTTCCTCACCACCGCGGTGCTGGGGGCCGCCCACCAGTTCGCCCCCGTCGTCGCGCGCCGGCGCCTGCGCTCGGTGACCGCCGCACGGCTCACCCTCGTCGGCATGCTGGCGACGGCGTGGCTGCTGCCCTCCGGGTTCGCGCACGGACCGGAGTCGCTCATCGCCGCCGGCGCGGTGACCGGCTCGCTGACGGTGCTGCTCGCCGCATGGAACCTGTCCGGTCCGCTCTCCGCACGCGACGGCGGCGTCCCGCTGGTGGGGCTGCGCTGGTCGATCGGGTTCCTCGTGGCCACGGTCGCGTTCGGCGCGGTGTACGCGTTCAACCGGCACGCCGCGTGGTTCCCCCTCCTGCCCAACCGGGTCATGGCGCACGCGCACCTCGGGCTGCTCGGCTGGCTGGGGCTGACCTACGTCGCGGTCGCCGAGAAGCTCTGGCCGATGTTCCTGCTCGCCCATCGGCCACGCGCGCGCTCGGGCGCCTGGGCGGTGCGCCTGCTCGCCGTGGGCGTGCCCTTCCTCGCGGCGGGCCTGCTGTTCGCCGTGCCGCTGCTCGCGTGGCCGGGCGCCGCGGCGTCGGCCGCCGGACTGGCAGCCCACCTGACCTCGCTCGCCGGCGCGGTGCGCCACCGTCGGCGCCCGCTCGAGCTCCTGCACGGCTTCCTCTTCGTGTCGGTCGGGTTCCTGGTCGCCGGCGTGGCGCTCGGTGCTGCCGCCGCGCTGGCCGACGTCGACCTCGCAGACCGGTCCCGCCTGGTCGCCGCCGAGGTCGCCGCGCTCGTCGCGTGGCTGGGGCTGGCCGTGGTCGGCCACGCCCACAAGATCGTGCCGTTCATCGGCTACAGCGCCCTGCGTGCCCGCGGGGTGTCGACGTCACCGAGCGGCAGGCCGCTGCTGTTCGGCGACCTGTTCCATCCCGGCGTGGCGAGGGCGACCCTCGGAACCGCCTCCTCCGGCTTCGTCCTCGCCATCGCCGGGATCCTGTCGACCTCGACGGCCCTCGTGGCACTCGGTGGGGTCGGCATCTCGCTGACGGGGCTGCTCTCCACGCTGAACCTTGCGATCGGCCCGGTCCGCGTGCTGCGCCGTCACGCTGCGGCGGACGCACCCGCACCCACCGCGGCGGCGCTCCGATGATCGAGGTGCCGACCACCGACTGGGACGCCGAACGGCGGCGCGAGGCGGTCCTCGAGGCGCTGTCGCTGGTGTGGGACCCCGAGCTCGCACTCGACGTCGTGTCCCTCGGGCTCGTCTACGACATCCGGATCGACGGCGACGTCGTCGAGATCGACATGACCCTCACCACGCCGGGCTGCCCGGTCTCCGAGCAGCTGCCCGCGGAAGCGGAGGCGGCGGTGAGCGCCGCGCTGCCCGAGGTGGAGGTGCGGCTGCAGGTCGTGTGGGACCCGCCGTGGACGCCGGAGCGGCTGACCCCGACGGCGCTGGAGCAGCTCGGGTTCGCCCCGCGCCGCTGACGCTCCCCATCCGTGGTGCGTACGTGCTGGAGATCCAGCACGTGCGCATCACGAAACCCGGGGGTGCGGTGCGGTGAAGGGAGGCCCGTCGACGCGGTCGACGGTCGTGAACTCCTCGACCGCCGCGCGGCGCAGCTTCGTCACCTCGCGCACCGGGCGGCCGAGCGCGACGAGCGCCGCCACGGCGTGGTCGTCCGGCAACCCCACCAGCTCCCGCACCGCGGGTTCCTGGCGGGCGAGCACGGTCGTCATGACCCCGCCGAGCCCGGCGTCGCGGGCGGCGAGCAGCAGGTTGTGCACGAACGGGTACACGGACGCCCCGGCGGAGATGCCCTGCCGGTCCAAGCCGTTGTCGACGGCGGCCAGCCGGGTCAGGTCGGCCGCGACCAGCAGCAGGACCGGGACCTCGTCGAGGTGGTCCGCGAACGGCAGCGGCGCCGGGGTGGCGCGGGCCGCCTCCAGGTCGACCGCCGGTCCGTGCCAGCGCCCGTCCCCTCCTGCGGCGAACGGCACGAGCCCCTCGCGCACGTGCGCCATGTACTCGCGCCACGACAGCACGTACAGGTCGCGGATGCGGCGGCGGAGGTCGGGGTCGCGCAGCACCACGACCCGCCACGCCTGGCGGTTGCCGCCGCTCGGCGCGAACCGGGCGACGTCGAGCAGGTCGTGGACCACCTCGTCGGGCACCGGCTCGTCGGTGAACTCGCGGGTGGCGGGGGTGGTCCTCATCACGTCGCGCAGTTCCACCCGCGGGACGGTACCCCTGCGGGCGGGGTGGTCGTACGATCGACGCATGGGAGCGGACGGCCGGCCACGCTGGCAGGGGGTGCACCACCTGGCGCTGGTCACCCCCGACATGGACGCGACCGTGCGGTTCTGGCACGGAGTGCTCGGTGCCCGCCTGGCGATGAACCTCGCGACCGACTCGTTCCGCCACTACTTCTTCGAGTTCGACCAGGGCTGCACGGTCGCGTTCTTCGAGTACCGCGACCAGCCGGTCGCCCGCTTCGCGAAGCCGGCGGGGATCCCGTCGGAGCGTGCGGCGCAGTTCGACCACCTCGCGCTCGGGCTCGAGGACGAGGAGGCGCTCCTCGCGCTGCGCAACCGGTTGAAGGAGCACGACTGCGAGGTCACCGAGGTCGTCGACCACGGCGTGATGCGCTCCATCTACTTCACGGACCCGAACGGGCTCGCGCTCGAGGCGTCCTGCTGGGTCGTCGACCCGACGCGCCACGACGACGGCTACGACGACGCGGTGCGCTACGCGGATCCCGACCCGGTGCCCGCGGTGCGGGAGCTGCGCGAGCGTGGCGCGCTGGAGTGGACGCCGCGGACCACCCTCGTCGACGAGGAGGTCGACGTGCCGCCACCCGTGGCGGGCTGAGCCGGCGCGTCCGGCGGGCCGACCCCCCCCCACTCCTCCCCCGTTTCGTTCGGCGCATGACGCGGTTCGAGTAGTCATCCGCCGAACAGAACCCGGGGGGGGTCGAGCCTCAGCGTGCGGACTCGGGGCGCAGCTCTCGCCGGGCCATGCGATCGACGGCGTCGAAGCGGTCGCTGACCTCGAGCAGCGCGCGACGCAGCGTCCCCGCACGCCGGGCGCCGAGGAGCGACTCGACCTCCGCGGCGATCGCCCGGCGGGACTCGCGGCCGGCCTCGATCGCCCGCCGACCGAGCGGCGTGAGCTCCACGAGCCGGGTGCGCCGGTCGGAGGGGTGGGGGGCCCGCCGTGCGAGCCCCCGCCGCTCGAGGTCGTCCACCTGCTTGGAGGCGGCCTGCTGGGTGACGCCGAGGCGGCGGGCCAGCTCGGTGATCGAGCACGCTCCGGCCTGGAGGTGCTGGAACACGTAGCCATCGCCGTAGCGGACCTCGGTGCCGCACGCCGCGCGCACGTCCTCGAGGACGCGCTCGCCGAGCGCGGCCGAGCACGCCTGGAGCAGCAGCACGACGTCGGACTCGATGTCCCGCGTGGGTGCGGCCCGCGGGTCGCCACTCGCCGCCATGGTCCACATCCTCCCAGCCGAACCGGTCCCGCCCGGCGCCCCGCCACCAGTTGCCGGACCCATGGTCCACAACCTAGGTTGTGGACCATGGCGACGACACCGCTCCCACTGCCGGAGGTGCTCGCCGTGGCCGCGCCGATCGTCGAGCGGATCGTGTGGTGCACGGTGGCGTCGGCCGGCACCGACGGCCAACCCCGCACCCGCCTGATGCACCCCGTGTGGAGCTGGTCCGACGACGACGTGCCCACCGCGCTGGTGTCGGCCCGGCCGACGCCGGTGAAGGTCGCGCACCTCCGCGCGAATCCGCAGGTCAGCTGCTTCTACTGGGACCCCTCGCACGACACCGTCGCCATCGACGCGACCGCCGAATGGGCGCCCGCCGACGCACGCTCCGAGGTGTGGGAGCGCATCGCGGCGGTGCCGCCCCCGGTCGGGTTCGACCCGTCGATGATCTGGCCGGACGGGCCGGACAGCGAGGACTGCGGCTTCCTCGCGCTCCGGGCACACCGCATCGTCGCGACGCCCGTCGGCGGGCCGGGCGTGCGCTGGTCGACCTCGCGCCCCTGACCCCGCGCCGGAGCTCAGCGAGCGATCACGTTCCCCTGCGCCACCGCGCACAAGGTGCGCGCACCGGCGGCGTCGACGGCGAACAGGTCGCAGCGGCACGTCGCCCTGCGGGCACTCGCCTGCACCACCGTCGCCTCCGCGACCAGCAGCTCGCCCTGCGCAGCCGCCACGTAGTCGATGTGCATGCCGCCGGTCAGCACCTCGGGGCCCAGCACCGAGCCCCCGGCGAAGGTGATCGCGTTGTCGGCCGCGTAGGCGAGCACCCCGCCGTGCACGTAGCCGTTCTGCTGGAGCAGCTCGGGCACCACGGGGATCTCGAGCGTCGCGGCGCCGTCACCGAACGCGGTGACCTTCGCCCCGACGTGCACGCTGAACGGCTGGGCCGCGAGGACCGCCTGGGCGAGCTCGAGCCCCAGCTCCACGGGACCGTCCCCGGGGGTGCTCACGGCTGGTGGTACAGCTCGAGCTGGATGCCGTCGGGATCCCGGAACACCAGCGTCGAGAACGGGATGGGCTCGGTGAGGTCCCGCACCCCGGAGTGCTCGATGCCCAGCTCGTCGAGCTTGGCGACCCAGGCGTCCAGGCTCTCCCGGTCGGGCACGCCGAAGCCGATGTGGTCGAGGCCGGTGCGCGCCTCGTCGAAGGGCTCCCCGTCGTTGGCCTCGTGGTGGTGCAGGCCGATGACGAGCCCGGAGGCGGGCTCGATGAGGAGGACGGCGTAGCCGCTGTCCTCCCGCTCGTGGTGCGGCATCCGGATCGGCACCCGCACCATCGAGAACACCCGCTCGTACCAGGCGGCGCTGGCCTCGACGTCACGCACCGTCGGTGAGAAGTGGTGGATGCCCGTGATCGTCGCTGCGCCGGATCCGCTCATGCGGCGCACGGTAGCGAACCGGCTCCCCCGGCGGTCGCGACATGGCAGGGTGTCGACGTGGAAGAGCTGAGAGCGGAGGCGGCGCGCATCGTCGCGTCGATGGACCTCGAGACGAAGGTGCGGATGCTGTCGGGCCGCGGCTTCTGGACCACCGAACCAGTGCCGGAGGCGGGGCTCGAGGGGATCGTGGTGGCCGACGGGCCCCACGGGCTGCGGTGCCAGGTCGGCTCCTCGGACCACCTCGGCCTCGCCGCGGCGCGCCCCGCGACGTGCTTCCCCCCGGCGGTGCTGCTCGGCTCGTCCTGGGACCCGGACCTGGTGGCCGAGGTCGGCGCGGCGATCGGCGACGAGGCCCTCGCGCAGGGCGTGTCGGTGGTGCTCGGCCCGGGACTGAACATCAAGCGGCACCCGGCCGGTGGACGCAACTTCGAGTACTACTCGGAGGACCCGCTCCTCGGCGGGCGGCTGGCCGCGGCGATGGTGCGCGGCATCCAGTCCCGCGGCGTGGGCGCCTGCGCGAAGCACTTCGCGGTGAACAACCAGGAGTCGTACCGGCTCGTGGTGGACGCCCTGGTCGACGAGCGGACGCTGCGGGAGCTGTACCTGCGCGGCTTCGAGATCGTCGTCGAGGAGGCATCGCCGTGGACGGTGATGAGCTCCTACAACCGGATCAACGGGACCTACGCGTCGGACCACCGTGAGCTGCTCACGACGATCCTGCGCGACGAGTGGGGCTTCGACGGGCTCGTGATGAGCGACTGGGGCGGCACCAACGACCGTGTCGCCGCGGTGCGCGCCGGGATGGACCTCGAGATGCCCGGCAGCCAGGGCGCGTTCGACCGCGAGGTGCTCGCCGCGGTGCGGGACGGCCGGCTCGACGAGGCGGAGATCGACCGGTGCGCCGAACGGGTGGTGGCGCTGGTGCAGCGGGGCCAGCAGCGCGGCGAGCGACCCTCGGAGGACTTCGACGCGCACCACCGCCTGGCGCGGCGGGCCGCGGCGGGGGGCGCCGTGCTGCTGCGCAACGAAGGGGTGCTCCCCCTCGCCCCCGAGGGGCGCATCGCGGTGGTCGGCGGCTTCGCGACCCAGCCCCGGTACCAGGGTGCGGGCAGCTCCCAGGTGGCCGCGGTGCGTGTCGAGGTGCCCCTCGACGAGCTGCGCGCCCGGGTCGGCGACGCCGCGACGGTGTCGCACGCCGTCGGCTACGACGCGCGCACCGGCACCTCGACCCCGGAGCAGTTCGAGGAGGCGCTCCGGGTCGCCCGCGACGCGGACGTCGTCGTGTGCTTCGCGGGGCTGCCCGCTGCGATCGAGTCGGAGGGCTTCGACCGCCCGGACATCGACCTGCCGGCCGACCAGGTCCGCCTCATCGAGGCGCTCGCCGCGCTGCGGGTCCCGCTCGTGGTCGTGCTCAACAACGGTGGTGTCGTGCACCTGCCGTGGGCGGAGCGGGTCGACGCGATCCTCGAGTGCTGGCTCGGCGGGCAGGCCGGCGGCGGCGCCGCGGTCGACGTGCTCTTCGGCGACGCCGAGCCCGGGGGGCGACTGGCCGAGAGCATCCCCCACCACGTGGGACAGCTCCCGGCGGACCGGGACTTCCCGGGCCACCCGAAGCAGGTCCGCTACCGCGAGGGCCTGCACGTCGGCTACCGCTTCCACGACACCGCCGGGGTCCCCGCCCACTTCCCCTTCGGGTTCGGGCTGTCGTACACGACCTTCGACTGGTCCGACATCGAGGTCGAGGGACAGGGCACCGAGCTGACCGTGCGCGCACGGGTCACCAACACCGGGGATCGGCGGGGCTCCGACGTGGTGCAGGTGTACGTCCGCGACGTCGAGTCGAGCGTGCCGCGACCGGACAAGGAGCTCGCCGGGTTCGCGAAGGTGCACCTCGATCCCGGCCAGAGCGAGACGGTGGAGATCCCCCTGACCCGCCGCTCGTTCGCGGTGTGGGACGTCGACGCGCACGACTGGCTCGTGGAGGCCGGCCGGTTCGAGGTCGTCGTGGCACGCTCCTCCGCCGACCCGGTCGAGGTGGTCACCGTCGAGGTCGACTCACCGGACGTGCTCGGACCGGACCCGCGGCCCTCGGGTCGCTCGGCGACCGACGAGGAGTTCGCGGCGATGCTCCGCCGCCCGCTCCCCGAGCCCGATCCCGTCCGCCCGTTCCACCGCAACTCGACCCTCGAGGACCTCGAGACGACGAAGGTGGGCCGGATGCTGGGCGCGGTGGTGGAGCGGGAGGGCCTCAAGCGCGCCGCCCAGGAGTTCCCCGACCCCGACGACGCGACGTTGCAGATGGTCCGCTCGGCGCTCAAGGAGGGACCGGCCAGGTCGCTCGCGCTCATGAGCGGCGGCATGGTCCGGTTGGAGCAGATCGACACGCTGCTCGACCTGCTCAACGGCCGGTGGTCCTCGGCCGGGCAGCGGCTCCGCCACGCGGTGCAGAGGAGGTCGTGACCGCCTCCCTGAGACGGGTGGCCAGCGGGCACCCCGGCGGGGCCTATGGTCCCGGCCCCATGACCAGCCATCGAAGCTTCACGGGGCGCCGGCGATCGGCACTTGCCACCGCTGCCGCCGTCCTCCTCCTCGCCAGCTCCTGTGGCGACGACGACGCGAGCGAGGTGACCGAACCGCCCCGACCCGATCGGGAGGAGACCGCCGCGGAGCCGGTGGCGGACGACGACGGAGCGGCGACCGAGGTGCCGGCACCGGAGTGGGCGCTCGACGAGACGCCGGCGGTGGCGGACGGCTTCCGGCAGGTCGACGCCCGCTGCGACGCGGAGGACGAGCGGGGCGCCTGGCTCGCACTCGCCGTGCCCGAGGGCTGGGAGTTGAAGGGCGCCGGCTCGGCCGGCTCCGGCTCGCCGCTCGGCGACAGCGCGACCCTCGAGTTCGACACCGGGGCGGGCTCCGTGAAGGTGGAGCTCGAGCCGGACCGGATGGACGCCGAGGGCAACGTGCTGGGCCCCGAGGGCGAGCCCTGGACGACCTTCGACTACGAGTGGAGCTCCTTCGGTGACTCGGGTGAGAAGACCGGGACCATCACCTTCGACGCGGTCGGCACCGTGGAGCTGGCCGACCAGCAGGTCGGGCTCTTCGTCGCCCCGCGGGACCAGGACCCCGAGTTCCTCTCGGCCACCCAGTACAAGGCCCGTGTCGAGCTCGCCCGGCTCCCGAACTTCGCGCTCGACAACCAGCTCCACCCGGCGTCCACGGTGATCGTCATCACCCACGACCCCGACGCCGTGGAGCTCGGCGAGGACGAGGTCACGGCCATCGTCGGGTCGCTCGCGATCCCCACCTGCACCAGGGACCGCGTGATCGGCCAGCTCGAGATGACGATCGGTGAGGACCTCGACGGCGACGGTCACGTCACCTCGGTGGAGGACCTGCTCGGCGGCGACCTGCCGTCCATCGACGAGATCCTCGGCGAGGACTGACCACCGGTCCGACCCGCCGGCATGGCGGCGCCCACGATCCGGTACCGTTCGCAACGTGCCGTCGTGGGGGGAGTTCGAGCAGGCCGAACCGGACTTCGCAGCCCGGGTGCGCGCGCTGTTCGACGCCGGACGCCACAAGACGATCGCGACCTTGCGCGCCGACGGCTCCCCGAGGATCTCGGGCATCGAATGCGAGTTCGTCGACGGTGAGCTCCGCTTCGGTTCGATGACCGCGGCGCGCAAGGGCGCGGACCTCCGGCGCGATCCCCGCTTCGCCCTGCACGGGCCCACCTTCCACCCCGAGGAGGGCAAGGAGTCCGAGTGGCCGGGCGAGGCGAAGATCGCCGGTCGGGCCGTGCCGGCGGGCGCCATCGCCTCGGAGGAGGGTGGCGAGCCGGAGGGCGAGATGTTCGTCGCTGACATCACCGAGGTGGTCGTCACCGGGCTCGACCCCGGGGCGACCAAGCTCGTCATCGAGTCGTGGACGCCCGCCCGCGGGCTGCGGCGGGACGAGCGGACCTGACGCTGCCCGGCACGTGCACTGAGTAGCTTGACCGCAGGTCGACCCCAGCGAGGTGCTGATGGAGACGCAGATCGAGCCGCGGCTCGTGGAACCCTCGTTCTGGGCGTTGCCGCTCGCGGAGCGGATGGCGCAGTTCGCGGAGATCCGCGAGCAGGGGCCGTTCGTGCCAGCCGAGTTCGACAACCCGCTCACCGGCGAGCGTGAGCGGTTCTGGGCGGTCACCCGCTACGACGAGGTCGTCGAGATCAGCCGGCGCCCCCAGGACTTCTGCTCCGGCAAGGGGGCGGTGTCCATCCCCGACATGCCCGCCGAGGCGCTCGAGTTCTTCGGGTCGTTCATCAACATGGACGACCCACGCCACGCCCGCCAGCGCGGGATCGTCGCCCGGTCGTTCACCCCGAAGCAGCTGCAGGGCGTGCTCGACTCGGTGGAGTCGATCTGCACCGAGGTGATCGACGGGTTCTGCGAGCAGGGCGAGGTCGACCTGGTCGAGGCGTTCTCCCAGCCGTTCCCGCTGCTGGTGATCTGCGACATGATGGGCATCCCCCGCGGCGACTTCGACACGGTGCTGCGCGCCACGAACGTCATCCTCGGCGGCGGCGACCCGGAGTTCATCGGCGACCGCGACCTGATCCAGGCGCTGTTCGAGGCCGGCATGGAGCTCACGACGCTGATGAACGAGCTGGCCGAGGAGCGCCGGAAGAACCCCACCGACGACCTGACCTCCAAGCTCGTGTTCAACGACCTCGGCGAGGACATGCTCGCCCCCGAGGAGATCGCGCCGTTCTTCATCCTGCTGGCCGTCGCGGGCAACGACACGACCCGCACCGCGATCAGCCACGGCATGCACCTGCTCTCGCAGCACCCCGACCAGCGGCGGGTGTGGCAGGACGACCTCGACGGGGTCACGCCCACTGCGGTGGAGGAGATCGTGCGCGTTGCGTCGCCGGTGACGTTCATGCGCCGCACCGTCACCCGCGATCTCGAGCTGTCGGGTCACGACTTCCGCGAGGGCGACAAGGTCGTGATGTTCTACGGCGCGGCGAACCGGGACCCGCGCCACTTCGAGGACCCCGAGCGCTTCGACGTGCTGCGCAACCCGAACCCGCACGTCGGCTTCGGTGGCCCGGGGCCCCACTTCTGCCTCGGCGCGCACCTGGCACGCCGCGAGGTGTCGGTCGCGTTCCGCCAGCTGCTCACCCGACTGCCCGACATCGAGGTCGTCGGCGACGCGGTGCCGCTCGACGCGGTCGGCATCCCCCTCGTCGGCGGCATCAAGCGCCTACCGGTGCGCTTCACCCCCACCGCGCCCGTCGGCTGACGACCCGACGGCCCCAGGACCCGCTCACGGGCGGAACGGCCACGCGATCGGGATCACCACGACCGCGACGACCAGCCACAGGAGCAGCAGCGGCAGGCCGAGCCGCCAGTAGTCGCCGAAGCGGTAGCCGGCCGGCGCCATGATCATCATGTTGCCGGGCGTCTGGACCGGGGTGAGCAGGGCCGCCGAGCCGGCGACGGCGACGAGCATCAGGATCGGCCGGACCGACACGCCAGTCTCCGCCGCGGCGGCGAGCGCGACCGGCAGCACGATCAGCACGGTCGCGGTGTTGCTGATCACCAGCCCGAGGACGCTGGTGAGCACGAACAGCGCCACCATCAGCACCAGCGGTGAGCCGGAGCCGACGACACCGACCACCGCGTCGGCGAGGTCGTCCGCGGCGCCGCTGGAGCGGATCGCGGTCGACAGCGGGATGAGCCCGCCGACGAGCACGACGGGTCTCCCACGACACCGCCCGGTACGCCTGTGGCGAGCTGAGCACCCCGCCGAGGACGAGCCCGAGCACGGCGAGCACACCGGCGACGGCAGGCGGCACGAGGCCCAGCGCGAGCAGCGCGACCATGGCGAGCACGATCACCGTGGTCCGGGCGGCCTTCGGTCCCAGGGGCACCGCCTGGCGACGCATGAGGTCGGGGCTGTCGACCACGAGCACGTCGCGGTCGTCGACCAGCGCCTCGATCGCGGGCCAGGCCCCCCAGACGAGCATGGCGTCGCCCGCGGCGACCTCGACGGGTCGGTCCCCGAGGTCCCGGCCGTAGCGCTGCACTGCGACGATGACGAGGTCCTCGGCGCGGACCATGCCGGGGAACACCACCTCGCCCACGAGCGGCGAGCGGGGCGGCACGACGACCTCGGCGACCCCGGCCTCCCGCCCGACCAGCGCCTCCGGCCGGTCCGCCGGCAGCGGGGTCATCGCCACCGCGAGCCCGTGGGCGACCGCGAGCCTGCTGACCTCGCCCGACGGTCCCGCGACGACCAGCACGTCGTCCGCCCCGAGCGGGCGCCGCGCCTGCCGTGGTTCCGGATCAGCGGACTGCACCGCGATGAGCCGGACCCCGGAGCACGCGGGGAGGTCGAGGTCGTCCGGGTCCCGCCCGACCAGGTCCGACTGCTCGCGCACCCTCAACCGGTGGAAGCCGTCGTGCAGGTCGTAGTGGCGGGCGAGGGCCTCGGCGTGGCGGCTCAGATCGGGCGGGGCGCTCACGGGCTTCCGGTCGGGCAGCACCCGGGGTGCCAGCAGCGACGCGAGCACGACGGTGCCGACGAGGATCGGCAGCCCGACGATCGCGAACTCGAAGAACCCGAACGCCCCCTCGCCCGCGTCGACCGACGCGTCCGACACGATCACGTTCACGGGGCTGCCCATCAGCACCAGCAGCGAGCCGGCGCTGCCGGCGTACACCGTGGGCATCAGCAGCCGCGACGGGGGCTGCCGGGTGCGCATCGCGAGCACCACCACCAGCGGCAGCAGCGCGGCGACCGACCCGTTGAGGCTGATCAGCGCGGTGAGCGCGGCGCACAGCAGCATCAGCGCGACCAGCAGCCGCACCGTGCCGTCCCCCGCCGCGGCGGCCACCCGCTGGCCCACCCACGTCGTCAGCCCGCTCTCGTCGATGGCCTCGCTGACGACGAAGAGCGTCGCGATGAAGATCACCACCGGGTCGCCGAAGCCCGACAGCGCCTCGTCGAGCTCGAGCAGGCCCGTGGCCCACAGGGCGAGGGCGACGCCGAGGGCCACCGCGCCGACGGGCAACCGGTTGACCACGAACAGATGCGCAGGTTGAGCGAGGCCTTGGCGGAGCCGGCGACCGCGTTGAGCGGCGCGTCGGTCGGGGGCGCGTCCAGGCCGGTGACGGTGATCGCCGGGCCGCTCCAGATGCGGGAGCCCAGGTCGCCGGTGCCCATCAGGGGCACGCCGTCGAGCACCTCGGCGAGCTCGCGGAACTCCTGGTCGGTGTAGGTGGCGCCGTCCCACGGCTCGCGGCGCAGGCCGGGGACCGCGACGTCGCCGTGCTCGTCGTGCAGGGAGGCGAGCGCCCTGAGGAGGGCGAGCCGGGCGTCCGGGGCCGCGCCGCCGAACACGCCGCTGTGCTTGTCGCCGGCGAGCGTGCGCGCCTCGACCTCGACCGCGGCGGAGCCTCGCAGCGCCACGGTGAGGGTGGGCACGCCCGGCCGCACGCTCCCGACGTCCGCGATCACCATCGCGTCCGACCGGAACAGCTCCGGTGCGGTGGGCGGGTAGTCGTCGAAGGGGCTGCCGACCTCCTCCTGGCCCTCGAGGATGCACGGTCACGCCGACGGGCGGGCGACCCCCGAACGCGCGCAGCGCGCCGATGATGCTGAGGAGGTTCGCCTTGGAGTCCGCGGTGCCGCGGCCGTAGATCGCGCCGTCTCGCTCGACCGCCTCGAACGGCGGGGTCGCCCACAGCGACTCGTCACCGGCGGGGACGACGTCGTAGTGGGTGTAGAGGAGCACCGTCGGCGCGCCGTCGGGGGGCGGCACGCGGGCGACGACGACCGGGGCGACCTTGCCCTCGACCACCAGGTCGTCGACGTCGTCGACGCCCGCGCCGCGCAGCAGCTCGACGACGAGGTCGTGTGCCTCGAACAACGGCTCGGGCGGCTCACCGGCCCCCGACACCGACGGGATCGCCACGAGCCGGCGCAACTGCTCGACGAGCTCGGGCATCGACGAGCGGACCGCGTCGAGGACGACGACCGAACCTTCGGAAGACACCCGTTCGCCGTCCACGAGCACCCTCCCTGGTCGCGTCGTGACCGTGTGACGACGGTACTGCCGGGGTGGTCGTGCGCGTCGGGAAAAGCGTCGCCGCCGTACACTGGCGCGACCTCCGAGACAGGGACGTGAGCATGGCCGGCGGTCTTGTCGGACTCCTCGATGACATCGCCGCGCTGGCCAAGCTGGCCGCCGCGTCGGTGGACGACGTCGGCGCCGCGGCGGGCCGGGCGAGCCTGAAGACGGCGGGTGTCGTCGTCGACGACGCCGCGGTCACCCCGGCCTACGTGCGGGGCCTCGCGGCGGAGCGCGAGCTGCCGATCATCCGGCGCATCGCGATGGGGTCGCTGCGCAACAAGCTGCTGTTCATCCTCCCCGCGGCGCTGGTGCTCAGCTCGGTCGCGCCGACGGTGGTCGAGGTCATCTTGATGTTCGGCGGCACGTTCCTCGCGTACGAGGGCGCGCACAAGGTCATCCACGCGCTGCGCCGCGACGACCACGAGCACGACGTGCCGGCAGCGGCGCAGGGCGCCGAGGCGGAGTCGGCGACGATCTCCGGGGCGATCCGCACGGACTTCATCCTCTCGGCCGAGATCATGGTGATCGCCCTCAAGGAGGTCATCGAGGAGCCGGTCGTGTCGCGCGGGGTGATCCTCGGCATCGTCGGGGTGCTCGTCACGATCGGCGTGTACGGGGTCGTCGCGCTCATCGTGAAGATGGACGACATCGGCCTGCGGCTCGCGGAGCGTCCGTCGCGCCGGTCACAACGGCTGGGCCGCCTGCTCGTGACCGGCATGCCGAAGGTGCTCGCCTGGCTGTCGGTCATCGGCACCGCTGCCATGTTGTGGGTCGGCGGCCACATCCTGCTCGTCGGCTCCGACGAGCTGGGCTGGACCACCCCGTACCACCTGGTGCACGAGCTCGAGGACCTGGTGCACCACGTGGCCGGGGTCGGCGGGGTGCTCGCCTGGGTGCTCGACACCCTCGCGTCGGCGCTCGTCGGCCTGGTGGTCGGCGTGGTCGTCAACGCCGTCGTGGCGCGCCTGCCGTTCCGGCGCACAGCCGTCGCCCACGACGGCTGACAGGTGACTGACAGGTGATCTGCGCCGCGGGCGCCGGCCTATCGTGGCCGCCATGAGCAGCGTGCGCGGGTGCCGAGTGCACCCGGCGTCCTCCCAGTAGCCGGCCGACCGGTCCGGCGGGGCGCCGGGGTGCTCGGGAGATTCGACATGAGCCGGACCCTCGTGCACCGCCCGCCCCGGGCGTGGTTCGATCACCCCGCGGCCTGCGTCCCCCACCACGACCACACCGAAGGCCCGTGCGACCTTCCCACCCTCGCCGAGTGGCACGCCTGGGCGGCACGCGGCGGGCGGGACCAGCCGTGGCGCTGCGGCTGGGAGCTGAACTGGGAGCGCCTCCCGAACCTGTGCGGTTGTCGCCTGTGCACCGGCCACCACTGGTTCCGCGAGGCTCGGCGCCGCGACCGGCAGCGCACGAGGATCTGGCTCGCGACGGGCGCGTGGACCGAGGAGTGGATCGACCCGACGCCGCGGCGCTGACATCCACCGTCCGCGCCGCATCGGGCATCCGCGCCCGAAGGGGTGCTGTTCGGCACGACGTTCTACTGATAGGGAATCACCATGGGACACCGCGCCGTCCTCGCCGTCGCCGCCGCGCTCTGCGTGCTCTCCACCACTGCGTGCACCACCCCGTCGGACGAGCTGGGCGACGGGACCCGGCTCGACGCCGTGCTCGACGAGCTGGTCGAGCGGGCCGACGGGCCGCTCGGAGTGGTCGTCACGATCGACGACGGGTCCACGACCCGCGTCCACACGGCAGGGCGCGCCGCATCCGGGTCCTCGGACGAGCCGGGCGCCGGGCACCACATGCGCATCGCAAGCCTGTCGAAGGCGCTGACCGGCGCGACCGCGCTGAGCCTCGTCGACTCCGGTGACCTGTCCCTCGACGACACGGTCGGCGACTGGCTCCCGGACCTGCCCGACGCGTGGCACCCGGTCACGCTGCGCCAGCTGCTCGGCCACACCAGCGGGGTGCCGGACTTCGGGGCCAGCCCCGAGTTCGGCGAGGCCGTCGGGGAGTCGCTGACCGCGGCGCCACCGCCGGAGGAGATCCTCGCGATGGCCGGCACCGGCACCGACTTCGCACCCGGGGAGCGGTACGAGTACTCGAACTCGAACCCGTTCGTCACCGCGCTGATCATCGAGGCGGCGACGGGCCAGCAGTTCGCCGACGTGCTGGCCGAGCGGGTGCTCGACCCACTCGAGATGGACGACACCCACCTCCCGGCGCGCGACGACCCGGAGCTGCCGGACCCGACGCTGCGCGGCTACGACGTCGCGCTCGACGGCAGCGTCGAGGACGTGACCGAGGCGGTGAGCTTCGGTGGGTGGGCGTGGGCCTCGGGTGGTGTCGTGTCGACCCCCGAGGACCTGGGCAGGTTCGTGCGGGGCTACCTGGGCGGTGAGCTGTTCGGCGACGTCGTGGCACGGGCGCAACGGCGCTTCGTCGACCCGGGTGACTCGTCGCCGCCGGGGCCGGGCGACAACTCGGCCGGACTCGCGCTGTTCCGCTACCGGACCCGCTGCGGCACCGTGTACGGGCACACCGGATCGATCCTCGGGTACACGCAGTTCATGGCGGCCTCCGCGGACGGGACGAGGTCGGTGACGTTCAGCATCTCGACCCAGGCCAGCGACGACCTCGTCGAGGAGCTGCGCAAGGCCCAGGTGCTCGCCGTGTGCGAGGCCCTGCGGTGACGAGCTGATGCTCGAGGACGCGGAGCGCGAGGAGCTGGCGGCCCAGCTCGACGCCGCGGTGGACTCGACCCGCGCGCGCCTCGCCACCCTGGAGCGGGAACGGACCTCGATCGTCGAGGCCGCCGACACGGCGAACATCGACGACGAGCACGACCCGGAGGGGTCCACGATCGCCTACGAACGCCAGCTCGTCATCGCGATGATCGAGGCCGCGGAGGCGGAGCTCGCGGAGCTGGAGCGTGCGGTCGAGATGGTGAGGTCGCCCGAGTACGGGCGGTGCGTCGAGTGCGGGCGGCCCATCGGCATCGACCGCCTGCGCGCCCGCCCCGCGACGACCCGGTGCGTGGACTGCTCCGCGGGGGCGGCGCGCTGACCGACGTCCGCCCTCGGCCGGGGCTCCACGCTCCCCCGAGCGCCGCGTCCCCCGAACGCAGGGCTACCGGCGGTTGAGGTTGCCCGCGTCGACCGGGATCACGGTGCCGGTGACGTAGCGGGCCTCGTCGGACGCGAGCCACGCGACGGCGTTCGCGACGTCCTCGGGGTCGACCGCCTCGACCGGGAGCGCGTTGGTGAGCGAGTTGGCCAGCTCCGGCGCGTACTTGAGCACCATCGACACGTCCCCGCCGTTGGCCATCGGGGTGCGCACGGTCGTCGGGGCGATGCTGTTCACGCGGATCTCGTGCTGCGCGAGGACGTTGGCCCACGACCGCATCAGCCCGATCACCCCGTGCTTGGCCGCGGTGTAGCCCAACATGCCGGGCACGTCCGAGGGCGCACCCGTGAGGCCACCGGTCGAGCTGGTCAGGACGATCGAGCCGCCGCGGCCGTGCTCGACCATCTGGGGGATCGACACCCGGCCGGTGTTCCAGACCCCCTTGAGGTTCACGTCGATGACCTCGTCCCACTGGACCTCGGCGTCGGCCATGCCGCCGGGCCCGATGCCGGCGTTGGCGACCACGACGGTCACCGGCCCGAGCTCGGCGACGCCCCGGTCGAACGCCTCCTGCAACCCGGCGACGTCACGCACGTCGGCCTCCGCGGCGACGACCCGGCGGCCGAGCCCCTCGACCAGCTCGACGGTCTCGTCGAGGTCGGCCTTGGTCGACATCGGGTAGACGACCGACTGGAGCTGCCCGCACAGGTCGATCGCGATGACGTCCGCGCCCTCCTGCGCCAGCCGCACCGCCTCGGCGCGGCCCTGGCCGCGAGCCGCACCGGTCACGAACGCCACCCGACCGTCGAGCCGTCCCATCGTCTCCCCCCGTTCTGCCCAGGTCGCCGGCGGTGCCGACCGGTGGGCCGTCGTCGTTGTGCGGACCACACCGGTCCCTTAACGTCCATTCGTAGCACCTGCTAGGCGAGTGCACAGCATGAGAGTGATCGGACGGGGGGACATGTCGGGAACGAGCACAGCCGCACAGACCACGATCGACGCCACGATCGACGAGCTCCGTGCCCGGCCGGGCCACGGGGAGACCATCCCGATCATCGACCCGGTCACCGAGGAGCAGTTCGCCGAGTTCACCGACGGCGGGCCGGCCGCCGTCGACGAGGCCGTCGCACGGGCGCGTGCGTCGTTCGAGTCGGGCGTGTGGCGCGAGCAGCCGCAGTCGGAGCGGGCGAAGGTGCTCTGGCGGATCGCCGACCTGCTCGAGGCCCGGCACGCCGAGCTCGCCGAGATCGACTCGTTGAACACCGGCATGCCGCTCGCCCAGGCCGAGCGCAACATCGACGCGGCGGTCGAGTTCTTCCGCTACTTCTCCGGGTGGTGCACGAAGATCGACGGCACCGCGTTCGACATCCGCCAGTCCGGCGGGCTGCAGGGCGCCGACATCTCGGTGCACGCGTACACGATCAAGGAGCCCGTCGGGGTGGTCGGGCTGATCGTCCCGTGGAACGGCCCGGCATTCAACGCCGCCGCCAAGCTCGCACCCGCGCTCGCCGCCGGGTGCAGCAGCATCCTCAAGCCCGCGGAGGAGACGCCGCTGTCCGCCGTCGTGATCGAGCAGGTGCTCGCCGAGGCGGGCGTGCCCGAGGGGGTCGTGAACGTCGTCAACGGGTGGGGCCACACGGCCGGCCAGGCGCTGGTCGACCACCCCGACGTCGACAAGATCGCGTTCACCGGCTCCACCGAGGTCGGCAAGAAGATCGTCGAGGGCGCCGCGGGCAACCTGAAGCGGGTGATGCTCGAGCTCGGTGGCAAGTCGCCGGTGCTCATCTACGACGACGCGGACCTCGCCACCGCGATCCCCGCCGCGGCGATGGGCATCTTCATCCACTCGGGCCAGGCGTGCGTCGCGGGGTCCCGGGTGTTCGTGCAGCGCGGCGTGTACGACGCGGTGGTCGAGGGCATCACGACGCTCGCCGGCAAGCTCCGCTACGGCGGTCCGAAGGAGGGCAACCGTGCGCACAGCGGGCCGCTGATCAGCGAGCGCCAGCTGCACCGGGTGATGGGCTACATCGAGGAGGGCAAGGAGGCCGGCGCGAAGGTCGTCACCGGTGGGGAGCGCATGGACCGCAGGGGCTGGTTCGTGCACCCGACCGTGCTCGCCCAGGTCACGCCCGACATGCGCCTCTACCAGGAGGAGATCTTCGGGCCGGTGGTCGCGGTCACCCCGTTCGACGAGGACGACGAGGTGGTCGCGATGGCCAACGACTCCACCTACGGGCTCTCCGCCGCGGTGTGGACCCGCGACCTCTCCCGCGCCCACCGACTCGCCCGCCGCCTCGACGCCGGCCAGGTGACGCTCAACTGCCAGGTGGTGTGGAACCCCGACGTGCCCTTCGGCGGGTTCAAGCAGTCCGGGTGGGGCTACGAGAACGGCCAGATCGGCCTCGACGGCTACCTGCGCAGCAAGACCGTCTTCGCCCAGCTCTGATGGCCGCGTCGGTGCCAGTTGGGCGACGCTCCAACGCTGCGATCGTGGCCTTCCGCCCTTTTGCCTGACCGCCGCGGCAGCCGTGGAGACCTAGAGGCCCAGCGAGAGACTGATCTCCCAGTCGGCCTCTTCGAGATCCTTGCGGGTATAGCTCGTCTGGCCGCGCCGGCCGATCTCTACTCGGTAGAACTCCGCATTGCCGCTGATCGGGACGAGAGCTGCGACTCGGCACATGATCACGGCGTCCGCGCCTGATTCGAAGTCAGCCCCGGTGAGGTGCTCGAAGTACTCCGGGTCTGACTCGGCGAGTTCGTCGAGTGCCTTGGTGGAACCGCTGCCGATCAGCTTGTTGTCCTGGTTCAGGATGCGTATGTCCATGCCAGGTCCGAAGTCGCTGTAGCCACCGGTGCCGTAGCAGTAGCCCGAGTCGCCAGAGATGTCACTGTCGATGAGCGTGAAGCTCACACCGAGCGCGTCCGGGCCGGGCAAGGTCGGCTCGCCGCCACCCCCCAACCGGCTCACAACGAAAATGCCGGCCCCGGCCGTAGCGAGGACGGCGAGGCCGACGGCAGCGAGAGTCACTCTCGACCGCCTCTTCCGGTGGCTCGTGCTCGGCGCCTGGCGTTGCCCGTCCGGCCACGGATCCCCCGCCCCGATACCTGCCTCCGCTCGGCTGGAGCTGGGAGGCGGGGGTGGTGGGGGTGGGGGTGGCGGTGTAGTGCGTTGCTCCGGTGGGTAGTACTTGCCGTCGCTGGCGAGCCACCATCCGGGACCCTGCGGGATGTCGCTCATCGGGGTCACTCCTCCCTTCACCCTTCTGTGGCTCAAGCTAGAGCCCGGAGCGAGCACCCCGGCGCATCAGCCCCTCGACCCTCGTCGAGGTGCGACCTGTCGTCACGGACTTCCCAGGTAGCCCATGGGGCTGAAGCGACGGCGAGGATCTCTTGGCACGAGTTGGCGTGAGTCGCATCCCGCCGGATTGCATCGTGGGAGGAGGCCCACAGGGACGACGCTCCGCGTGATGGTCGGCGAGTTCCCGCGACCCTCGCTGGCCGAAACCGCCGATGGCCTGCCGCTCACACCGTGGCGACCTCCGCGGCGACGCCGGCACGTTCCGGTGCCGCGTGGATGACGGCGAAGGTCCGGTACTCGTGCACGGACTTGATGCCGAAGCCCAGCGCCCTCGCCAGACGGCGCCGCCGGCGGCGGCTGGCGCCCGAACCCGCGACGAGGTCCGCCGTGCCGTCCCACAGGCTCACCGCGCACGCCTCCGGGCTGCGCTCGTCACCGAGCCAGTAGCTGCCGCAGAAGCCGGCGCTGGCGGACTGGTCCGCGACGGTCGACCGGTAGAGCTGGGGCAGGCCGTCCCGCATGGCGGGGGTGACCCCGTCCACCCAGGTGACACGGATCCACTCGGGGTGGGCTCGATCGGCGGCGCGGTCCGAGACCCGTGACGTCGCGAGCACCGGCAGGGTGGTGACCGAGCACAGCCGGAGCCCGATCCGCTCACCGACCGTCGCCCGCGCCGCACCGTGGGCGGCCGCCGACGCGAGCAAGGCGTCGGCGTCCCGCCACACGGTGAGCGCCAGCACGTGGCCGCTGCCCATCTCGGCCGACCAGTAGCCGTGCAGGGCCCCGTCGTGCTCGAGGAACTCCGGGATGAGCTCGTGCTCGACCGCCGCGACCGCCTGGTCCATCCGTACGGGGTCGATCACCGCATCCACGAACTTCGCGAGCATCGCCGCTCCTCCTGTCATCCACCCTCCGGTGCAGCGTCGCGACGCAGCGGCACGCCGTCATCGGGCATCCGCCCTAGAACCCGTTCTTGTCGGCGGGCGGCGCCCCGGTACGCTCTGCGCCGGGAGGAGGAGTTGATGCGGTTGCGGGATGGCCCACCGGCGCTCCGGGTCGTCGGCAGGGACCGCGAGGTCAGCGAGATCCGCCAGATGCTCGAGTCCTCGCCCGGCGTGGTGACGGTCACCGGGCGGGGTGGCGTCGGCAAGACCTCGGTGGCGTCCGAGGTCGTGCGGGACCTCGGCGCGCTCGACGAGCGCGTGTGGGTCCCGCTGGCGGGGGTCACCGACCCCGACCTCGTCCTCCCGGAGGTCGCACAGGCGCTGGGAGCGCCGATCGAGGCGGGCTCGGACGTCGCGGGCGTCGTCGCCGACGTGCTCGGGCACGGTCGCCGCGTGCTCGCGCTCGACAACGCCGAGCACCTGCTCGGCTTCGCCCCGACGCTCGCGGCGCTGCTCGAGCGGTGCCCCGACCTGCGCGTGCTGGTCACGAGCCGGGCGCCGTTGCGGCTCCGGGCCGAACGGGTGGTCACGCTGGCACCGCTGCCCGACCCCACCGATCCCGCCGACACGACGCTCGAGGAGCTCGCCGAGCAACCCGCGGTCAACATCTACTGCCGGCGGGCGGCAGCGGTGGACCGCAGGTTCGAGCTGACCGACCAGAACGCGCCGGCGATCGTCGAGCTGTGTCGACGGCTCGAGGGGCTGCCGCTCGCGATCGAGCTCGCCGCAGCCCGGGCGGCGATGCTGCCGGCGCCCGAGATGCTGCGGCGGCTCGAGGGCTCCGCGCTCGACGTGCTGCACCGGCCCCGCGGCGACGCCCCCGAGCGCCACCACGGTCTGCGGGCCACCATCGACTGGACCTACCGCCTGCTCGAACCCGACGAGCAGCGGGCGCTGCGCCACGTCTCGGTCAATGTGGGCACCTTCGACCTGGACGCCGCGGTGGCGCTGATCGCCCCGGCGGACGGTGGCGAACCCGCCACGGCGCAGGCGCTCGACGCGCTCTCCTCCCTGGTGGACTTCCACCTGGTGGATCCCCTGCCCGGCGCAGATCCGCCACGCTTCACGATCCCGGACTCGATCCGTGCCTTCGCGCTCGAGGAGCTCGACCGCTGCGGGGAGGCGGACGAGGTCGGGCGGCGGCGGATCCGCGTGCGCGCCCGCCAGGCGAGGACGGTCGCGGACGGCAGCGAGTCCTGCACCAGCGAAGGGTCGATGGAGGACGACCGCGACGACCTGCTCGACGCGCTGCGCAGCGCGATCGAGCTCGGCCTCGCGGACGACGCGCTCGACCTCGTGCGCGGGCTCGGCAGCCACTGGGACCTGCGCGGGTACGGCCCCGTGCAGGAGCAGCTGGTGGAGCGCGCGCTCGAGCTCGGTGAGCGTGCCGGTGCCGACCCGTCGCGACTCGCGAACGCCACGTTGTGGTCCGCCTACCTCGGACTGCGCCACTCCTCCACCCGCGACCACGACGAGCTGGTCGAGCGGATCCGGGCGGCGGAGGACCTCGCCCGATCCGTGGGCGACGACCGGGCCGTGTTCCACGCCCAGAACGTGTGGCTGCTCGTCACGCCCACCACCGGCGACGTCGGCCGGGCGGTGGCCGCGGTCGAAGAGGGCCTCCGCCTCGCGGACGCCAACCACCACGACGGGTGGCGGGCGACCATCCAGGTGTGGGCCGGGATGCTGGCCCAGCTGACCGGTGACGAACGACGCGCCGCCGAGCTGGGCATGGCCGCCCTCGACGAGGCGCGACGCCGCGGCGACCGGGAGACGGTCGTGCGCGCCTACATGCTGCTCGGGCCCCTGGCGGACCGCCTCCCCGACCAGGTCACGGGCCTCCCCTCGGTCGAGGAGATGATCGAGCTGACCCGCGCCCTCGGCCTCACCTTCTACGAGGCGCTGCTGCTGCTGCGCCGGGTCTACCAGGGCGTGCGCTCGGGCGACCCGCACGATGCGGCGGAGTGGTTGGCCGAGTCGCTGGACATGGCACGGACCATGCTGGGCTCCCCGATCGTGCGCTTCGACCTGCTGGTGCTGGTGCAGCTCGCCGGTGCGCTCGGCGACCTCGACCGGGCGGCCTACTTCAGCGGTTCGCTGCGCGACTCCCTCCCGACCGTCGAGGTGTACCTCCACGAGTCGCAGCTCGGGGAGTACCAGGTGGTCCTCGCCGAGGCACGCGACCGGCTGGGCGCCGCGACCTTCGAGCAGCGGGTGGAGCAGGGCGCCCGGTTGACCATCGGCGAGGCGGTGGACGAGGCGATCCGCTACGTCGACGGCCTGCGGCAGCCGGCGCGGGAGGAGGGCTCGCCCCAGCCCGCAACGCCGTCGGGCACGCTGCCCACCGACCGGCTCACCTCCCGCCAGAAGGAGGTGCTCCAGCTGCTCGCCGAGGGCCTGTCCAACAAGGAGATCGCCGCGAAGCTCGGCCTGCGGGCGAAGACGGTCATGCACCACACGACCGCCATCTACCGGGAGCTCGGCGTCCGCGGTCGCAGCGAGGCGACCGCCGTCGCGTTCCGTGCCGGGCTGGTCGAGTGACGCGAGCCGGGACCCGGCGTCTCCACGGTGCGTGCCTCCTGCCGGTGTGCGCGCTGACGGCGGTGTTCGCGCTGCTGGTCGCCGCGTGCGGTGATGGCGATGCGGCGCCGGAGGCGGGCGGCGCGCAGGCGACCGCACGGGCACCTGACCCGGACAACTGTCCCCTCGAGGCACTCGACCGGGCGGACGCACCGGTGGAGGTCACCGTGTGGCACGGCCTGGTGGGTGAGGCCCAGGCGACACTGGAGGAGCTCGCCGAGGGGTACAACGCCTCGCAGGACCGGGTGCGCGTGCGCGTCGACGCGCAGGGCAGCTACGAGGAGCTGTTCGCCAAGTACACCGCGGCGTCGCGCGCGCCCGACGACGCCACCCTGCCCGACGTCGTCCTGGCCCAGGACACGGACACCCGCTACCTGGTCGACTCCGGCACGGTGCTGCCCGCGGCGGATTGCATCGCGGCGGACCCCGACGCCGCGTCGCACTACGACACGCTCGCCGAGCTCGTGCGGGCGGCCTACACCGTCGACGGGCTGCTGTGGCCCGCCGCGTACGGCGTGGCTACGCCGGTCCTCTACTACAACCGGGCGCACCTGGAGCAGGCCGGGTTGGACCCCGACGACCCACCCGGCGACCTGGAGGAGCTGCGGGCGGCCGCGGAGGCGATCAAGGCGGTCCGCCCGGAGGGACACCCCCTCGCGTTCCGGGCCCACTCGTGGTGGCTCGAGCACCTCTCGACCGGTCAGGGGGACGCACTGGTCGACCACGACAACGGTCGCGCCGGGCCGGCGGGACGGAGAGGAAGGGAGGCCGGCGGACGGGAGGTCGGCCTGGACGGCGTCGACGGCGGGTCGATCGACCTCGGCGTCGGTGAGCTGCCGGGGATGCGCGGCTCGGGCAGCGGCCAGGTCTCCGGCAACGCCTGGTACCTCGTCGACGGTCCCGACCCCGAGCGGATCGCCGCCGCGTGGGACTTCCTGCGCTCGTTCACGCGGACTCCCCAGCAGGTGACGTGGGTGATGCGGGGCTCGTACCTGCCGGTGTGGCAGGGAGCGGTCGACGACCCCGAGCTGCAGCGGTACCTCACCGGCACGCGCCCGGGGCGCTGGCTGGAGGTGGCGCGAAGGAGCCTCGAGGCGGTCGACCCCGAGTTCCCGGGACCGCTCATCGGCCCCTACATGGAGCTGCGCGAGGTCGGCCACACCGCGCTCGAAGCCGTGCTCATCGAGGGCCGGCCCGTGGACGAGGCGCTCGACCGTGCCGACGCCGCGTTCCAGGCCGCGCTCGACGAGTACGCCCGCGACCTCGGCGCGGGCTGACGGCGGCCAGGAGCGGGCGAGCCGTCAGGGTGCTACAGGCGCCGCAGGGCGGCGGTGCGGAAGCGCTCGCGGCGGGCCGGCTCCGCGACCTCGGCGGCCATCTCGTCGATCAGCCCTTCCGCCGTGGCCCGGCGCGCCGCCGCCTCGGCGTCACGCCCGGTCGCGGCCAGCACCCGCATCGACGACGCGAGCAGGTCGACCCGGGCGGGGCGCATGGACTGTGCGCGGGCGAGCGCGTCGCCCCGCTCGGCGTGGTCCAGCGCGGCGTCCAGGTCACCGCTCGCCGCGGCCACCTCGGCGTCCACCAGCGCGGTGAACGGCAGCACGTGCTGCATCGCCCGCTCCGAGGCGTACGCGGTGGCCTCGTCGGCACGCTGCCGGGCCGGGTCGAGCTCGCCGCGCCGGAGGTGCACCAGCGCGGTTCCGGCGAGCAGCACCGGCCGGGCCATGTGGATGGTGAACGACTCGCTGGCGAGCCCCCGCTCGAAGTGCGCCGAGGCGAGGTCCAGGAACCCCATGTCGAGCGCGCACATGCCGAGCTCGGCGAGCGCCGCGGACGCGACGGCCTCGCCGAGCGGGGCGTCGAGCAGCTCCAGCGCGTCGGCGTGCCGGCGCCGCACCTGTTCGAGGTCCTCGCCGAGCCGGGAGTGGAGGAACGCCAAGGTCGCGGCCGGGACGACCTGCAGGAGGGGCATGCCGTAGGAGCGTCCGGCGGCGAGCGCCCGCTCGGCGCACGCCACGGCGTCGTCCCAGCGGCCGAGCAGCCGCGCGGCCTGGCTCGCGGTGGCCGCCGCGGCGCTCTCCTCCCCCTCCGCGCCGATCCGCCCGGCGAGGGCCGCGCCCTCCTTGGCGGTGTCGAGCGCCGCGGCGATCTCGCCGTCGCGCATCTGCAGGAGCGGTTGCGCCTCGCCGGTCACGACGGCGAGCAACGAGAGCTGGTTGGTCCCCTCGGCGTACGTCCGGGCCTCGTCGATCGCGGCGCGCGCCTCCTCGTAGCGGGTCTGGCGGATCAGGGTGTTCGCGTAGCGGGCGAGCCCGAACGCGCGGTGGAACGCGACGGCGATGTCGGTGGCGTCGTCGGCGGGGTCGGGGATGCCTCCCCACAGCTCGACCGCCGCGCGCTCGTGCCGTCCCGCCTCGTCGAGGTCACCGCTGACGGTGTGCACCAGGCAGGAGTTCACGTGGTACTCGGCGAGCGCGTCCTTGTCCTCGACCGCGGTCGCCAGCTCCCTCGCCCGCTCGAGCAGCTCCTTGGCCTCCTCGAGCTGGCCGCGCATCGCCTCGGTGACGCCGAGCTTGTTGTAGGCGGAGGCCTGCGTGGAGGGGTGGTCGCGGCTGGTCGCGACGGCGAGCAGCTCCCGGTAGCTCTGCAGCGCGCCCTCCATGTCGTCCTGGGACATGCGCGCCACGCCGAGCCCCTCGTAGGCGTGGCGGCCCACCGTGAGCGGGTGGTCGTCGCAGAAGGCGCGCACGGCCTGCTCGAAGTAGCGACTCGCCTCGGACGCCGAACCCGACCGGAACGCGCGCTCCCCCGCCGTGATCAGGTAGGGCAGCGCCCGTGCCGTCTCCCCCGCCTCGAGGAAGTGGTGCGCGAGCTCGTGGACGCGCTCGGGGTCGGTCGCCTCGATCCGCTCCGCGAGGCGCAGGTGCAGGGCCCGCCGGGTCGACAACAGCCCCGCCTCGTAGGCGGCCTGCTGGGTGAGCGCGTGCTTGAACTGGTAGGTGGGCTCGGGGATCCGGGCCGTCTCCCGGATCAGACCGCGCCGCTGCAACGAGCCCAGCGCCGTGTCGAGGTCGGGTTCGCCGTCGATGATCGCCGCCAGCGTGGCGCGGTCGAACTCCCGGCCGATCACGGCCGCGGTGTAGGCGACGAGCTTCGCCTCGTCGTCGAGGGCGTCGAGCCGGGAGGTGAGCACCGCGGCGAGGGTGTCGGGCACCGGGATCTCGCTCACGTCGGTGGTGGCGTGGAACTCGTCGCCGTCGCGCACGATGACGCCGGCGTCGAGCAGCGAGCGGATCAGCTCCTCGACGTAGAACGGGTTGCCCTCCGACCGTTCGTGGATGAGCGCGCGGACCCGCTCGTCGAGCTCGTCGAGCGCGAGCAGGTTCGACACGAGCGCGTGGCTGTCGTCGCGGTCCAGCGGGCCGAGGTCGATGGCGGTGTAGCGGTGCTCGAACTCGCGTGCGGCCCGCTCGTGGAAGCGCCACGACGCGTCCTCGCGGCGCGGCCGGAACACGGCGAGCAGCAGGAGCATGGACGACTCGGTGAGGTCCATGAGCTCCTCGAGCAGCTCCACCGAGGTGGCGTCGGCCCAGTGGAGGTCCTCGAGCACGACGGCCAGCGGGCGCTGCGCGGCGAGGGCCGCCAGGTAGGTGGCGACGGCGTCGAACACGCGGCGGCGCAGCACCGGGGGTTCGACGAAGCGGACCAGGTCGAGGTCGTCGCCCGACAGGTCCAGGTCGAACAGCATGGCGAGGTAGGGCGCGACGTCGGAGGACTCGCCCAGCACCTCCGCCACGGTCGAGCGGATCTTCTCGTTCGCGACCTCGTCGGTGTCGTCGCGCTCCAGGCCGAAGCTCGGTGCAAGCAGGCTGCGGATCGGCGCGTACGGGGTGGAGCGCTGGTACGAGAGCGACCGGCCCTCCATCCAGCGCACGTCGGGGGCGATCTTCGGGAGCCGGTCGCGCACCTCGGCGACGAGGCGGGACTTGCCCATGCCCGCCTCGCCCATGACGGCGCACAGCTGGCCGCGGCCGCGCCCGAGCTCGGCGAGGATGCGCTCGAGGGTCGCGAGCTCCTCGTCGCGGCCGACCAGTGGTGAGTGCAGGCCCTCGATCCCACGGGAGGAGGCGGGTTCGGCCGCGGGGGCGAGCACCCGGTAGGTGTGCACGGGACGGGACTTGCCCTTGACCTCGACCTCGCCGAGGTCCTCGAGCTCGAACTTCCCCTTGACGAGACGGTGGGTGTCCTCGGAGATCTGGATGGTGCCCGACGCCGCGGTCTGCTCCATCCTCGCGGCGACGTTCATCGCGTCGCCGAGGGCCGTGTACTCGAGGTGGAGGTCGGAGCCGACCTGGCCGACGACGACGAGCCCGGTGTTGATGCCGAGCCGCAGGGAGGGGCGAAGACCCCAGCGGCGCTCCACCTCGAGGCTGTAGGGCTCGGCACGTTCGAGGATCTCGAGGGCCGCGAGCACCGCGCGCTCCGGGTCGTCCTCGTGCGCGATCGGCGCGCCGAAGAACGCGACCAGACCGTCGCCGGTGAGGCGGCCGACGGTGCCCTCGTAACGGAAGACGGGCGTGATCAGGTGCTCGAACAGCCCGTTCATGATCTCGGTCCAGTCCTCCGGGTCGAGCTGCTCGGCGGCGGAGGTGGAGCCCTCGACGTCGCAGAAGAGGATGGTCACGCGGCGACGCTCGCCGCGGAGGGCCGCGCCGGTCCTGGCGTTCTCGAGCTTCCGGAGCAACTCGGGCGGCATGTAGCGCCGGAGGGGTCCCGCGGACGGCGCGCCGTCGATCGCGTCGGTCTCGGTCGTCGGCTCCGGGGGCGCGAACCGGTTGCCGCACGTCGAGCAGAAGCGCGCCCCTGACGGGTTCTCGCTCCCACACCGATCGCACTTCAGCGTCGTTCCCGTACCGGCGAACGATAGCGGCGCGGAACGCCCCGGTCACCGGTGCGCACCGATGGGGGTAGGTGCGCGCGACCGCGACGGTTGACGTCGGCGGGTGGACCGAAAGGAGCCCAGATGCTGGATGGAAAGGTCGCGCTCGTCACGGGTGCGGGTGCGGGCATCGGCCGTGCGATCGCGGCGGCGTACGCGGACGCTGGCGCGACGGTGATGGTGACCGACATCGACACCGGCGCCGCCGAGGCGGTGGCGAAGGAGATCACCGACGGTGGGGGCACCGCCGCGAGCGCCCATCTGGACACCACCGAGCCGGACCAGCACGAGGCGGTCATCGCCCAGGTGGAGGAGCGGTTCGGGCGGCTCGACATCGCCGCCAACAACGCCGGCGTGACCGTTCCCGCGACGCCCACGGCGGAGCTGCCGATCGAGCAGTGGCAGAAGGTCCGCAACGTCGATCTGGACGGCGTCTTCTACGGCGTGCGTGCCCAGATCCCGGCAATGTTGCGCGCGGGCGGCGGGGTGATCCTGGTGACCTCGAGCATCGCCGGCGAGCGTGGGCTCTACGGCATGGCGCCCTACGCGGCCGCGAAGCACGGTGTCATCGGGCTGATGCAGACGATCGCGTGGGAGTACGGCGAGCAGGGCATCCGGGCGCTCTCGGTCGGGCCCGCCTACATCAAGACCGGCCTCGAGGAGAACATCCCGGAGGACATCCGCCGGCAGCTCCCGGGCATGCACGCACTGGGCCGGATGGGTGAGCCGCACGAGGTCGCCGACGCGTTCGTGTGGCTGAGCAGCGACAAGGCCAGCTTCCTGACCGGGTCGTACATCCCCGTCGACGGCGGCTACCTGGCCCGTTGAGCCAGCGGCTCCTGAGTGGAGCGGTCCACATGGCCCGGCGCGACCTCCGGGGGTTCCAGCGGCTGAGCTAGCAGGACCCCTCGACCTCGTCCACGACGACCTCGGCGGCGCCCTCGGCGTGGTCGCCGTCGACGGCCAGGAGGAACGTCGTGCCACCCACTTCCGCGGACTCACCGCATCCGGCCGGCGGGCGCGCCCGCGTCGCCTCGACCACCAGCCCGACGGGGCCGTCGACGACGCGGTCGATCGTCAGATCCTTGCCGTGATCCCACAAGAAGACCGGCGTGGCGCCGTCGGGAAGCTCCGGCGGCGGCGGGGCCGATGCCCGCGTCGGCCCCCAGGTCGACCACCGGACGTCGACATCGCCACCGACCACGGCAAGCGTCGTCGCGTCGTCGGCCTCGCCATCCGGAGGGATCGCCCGGTGTTGCTCCGCCAGGAGCGAGAACGTCAGCTCGTCACCCGTCACCTCGGTAGCGGTGGGCTCGTCCTCGGGAGTCGTGCCCTCGTCGACCGGCGGGTCCATCCCTGTGCCGTCGACGACCTCCTCCTCGCCGCAACCGGCGAGGAGGAGCATGGCCGCGCAGCACACCGCACCCGCGACGCGCGGCGGGCGCCGTGCTGAACGGTGCGCACCTCGCCGCGCGGCCTCGCGCAGCTGGATCACCCGCTCGCTCCGGCGAAATAGGAACACACCCAGTTGGTTAGTAGCTCCGACTCGTTCTGGGGTCGCGACGTCGTTCGACTGCTTGAGCGCCGTGTCGACTTGGGCAACGACATCGAGTGCAGTTCTGCCAGCATTGTCGCCGCTTGGCGCCGCGTCATGGAGGTCCTTCTGGTTGACGGACACCGATGCTGAGGCGACGTTGGTCGTCTCGGGAAGGAGTCCAGATGCCTCGTCCTCTCCGCCGGAGTTCCGCCGACGAGCGGTGGAGTCGCCGGATAAGCGGCTCTACGCGATGGAGCGTGGTTGACGGCCTCGGATTCTGCGGGTCGGGACGGTAGTCCATGAGACTCCGAGGCGGCCGAGGATGCGGCGCCGGTAGTTGGTGTGGTTCGTGAAGCCGTGGC
>Ga0182741_1000040_pt1 | contig 211818 bp, 193 predicted proteins | sample eDN5th37CBELigOP_FD_128874 | JGI IMG/M metagenome (GOLD analysis project Ga0182741, IMG submission 128874) | Enriched Organic Plus compost microbial communities from Emeryville, California, USA - eDNA 5th pass 37_C BE-Lig OP (version 2) (version 2) ...
GCCCGGTGGTCACCACCCCACACGGACACCGACCCAGCCGCCACACCACCGCACTCCTGTTGTGCGCCGCGCTCCACCACGCACTGCTCACCACCGCCACCACCAACGGCGTCCCCATCACCGAAACCGACGCCTACCGGCCCAGCCGAGCCCAACGCCGAGCACTCGAACACCGCGACGGCGGCTGCACCTTCCCGGGCTGCGACGCCACAGCCCCCTGGTGCGACGCCCACCACCTCATCCCCTGGCCCAACGGCCCCACCGACCTGTCGAACCTCGCACTCGTGTGCCGGTTCCACCACCGCCACATCCACCACCACCACTGGACCGTCCAGCTCACCCCCGACGGCTGGACCCAATGGACCAGCCCCACCGGACACCGACAACCCGGCCAACGCCACCACCAAGAACGCGCCGGACCCGGCCCCTGAACCGAACCGAACCGAACCGAATCCGCCGGAACTGCCGCCCCGACGCGGCGAGACCCCTGCAGTCGCAGGGGCCTCGGGTGGTGGGCGTAACAGGACTTGAACCTGTGACCTCTGCCGTGTGAAGGCAGCGCTCTAGCCAGCTGAGCTATACGCCCGAGAGAGGGACACTCTAGCGACGCTCGCTCGGCTCCTGCGAACACGCCCCCGCATGCTGGAGCCCGCCTCAGCCCCCGGTGGTCTGGCCGGCATCCCCGTCGACGCAGACGAACTGCTGCTCGATCAGCACGTACCTGGTCCCGGCCGGACAGTCGAGCGCCCTGTCGACCGACGTCACGATCCGCCCGTTGTTGGGCAACGAGCACGACACCGGCACCGCGGTCCTCCCCTCCAGCACCCGGGCGCAGTGCTCGGGCGGCGGCACCGTTGGGTTCTGCGTGCCGTGGTCGTCGGTGGTCCCCGCGTACGCGGTGAAGATGAAGATCCCCGCGGCGATCACCAGCGCCGCGATCACCGGACCACGCCGCAGCAGCCAGAAGTGCCACCTGGCCAGCTCGACCTCGTCGTCCAGAGCCAGGTCGTCGCCACCGTGACCGCTCCGAGGGGCCGGGTCGACCCACGGCGGCGGCGCCGCACCGCCCGGCCGGCTCGACCCGTTCGGCCCGCTGGCCCCCGTCGACCCGGCCGCCGAGCCCGCACGCGCCCCAGCCGCCCCGCTCGGCGCGCCGGGCGCTGCGAGCCCGAGGTCGTACCGCCGGCGCTGCTCGGGGTTCGACAGCACCGTCCACGCCGCGTTCACCTCGCGCATGCGCCGCTCGGCGAGCCGCCGCTCCGCCTCGGTCGCGGCCCCCAGGCGATCGGGGTGCAGCACCCTCGCCAGCTGGCGGTGCGCCCGCCGGATCTCCTCCAGGCGCGCGTCGGGAGCCACGCCGAGCACCTGGTAGTGCGTGCGCTGTGGGGACCCCGACATGCCCAGAGCCTACGGCGGCATGCGGCCCGTAGGATCCCCGGTCGTGAGCGCGACCCGACCGACCCCCAGCCGACCGGGGGCGGCCGCACCCCCACCCGGGACACTGCGCTCCGCGCTCCACAGCCGACCGTTCCGCCGCGTCTTCGCCGGCACCTTCGCGTCCAACGTCGGCACCTGGATGCAGAACGTCACGCTCATCGCGCTCGCCTACTCCCTCACCGGCGACGCCTGGTTCGTCGGGCTCACGACGTTCGCGCAGCTCGGCCCGACGCTCCTGCTCTCACCGCTGGGCGGCGCGCTCGCCGACCGCATCGACCGCCGCCGCATCATGGTCACCATCGCCTCCACCCAGGCGACGCTGTCGATGGTGCTCGCCCTCGTCGCGCTCAGCGACACCCCGAACCGGGCGGTGCTCGTCCTGGTCGTGCTCGGGATCGGCTGCGCCGGCGCCGTGAACGGGCCCACCGCGAACGCGACCCTGCCGAGCCTCGTCGCGAGGGAGGACCTCCAGCCGGCGATCGCGCTCAACTCCGTGTCGATGAACTCCAGCCGGGTGCTGGGCCCGCTGCTCGGCGGTGGCATCGGCGCGCTCGGCGGGGCCTCGCTCGTGTTCGCCCTCAACGGGCTGACCTACGCGTTCGTGATCGCCGCCCTCATGAGCGTGGACGTCGACTTCTCCCCCACCGGCCGCCGTGGCGAGCCTCCACTCACCCAGCTCCGTCGCGGGCTCAGCGCGGCGAAGGCCGACGCGCTCGTCACACGGGTGCTGGTGACGATCTCGCTGCTGTCGACCTGCTCGCTCGTGTTCATCTACCAGATGCCCCTCCTCGCGGAACGACAGCTCGGGCTGACCGGCTGGCGCTTCAACCTCCTCTTCGCCAGCTTCGCCCTCGGCGCCGCCTGCGGAGCGCTCGCCATGGGCTCCGCCCTGTCGCGGCGGGACCGCGCCGCCACGACACGGGTCGCGCTCGGGGTGTTCGCCGTCGCCCTGGCCGTGTTCGGCACCACCCGATCGGTCCCGGCCGCGTTCGTCAGCGCCGTCGTGTGCGGCGGCTGCTACTTCGTGACCGTCACCGCCCTGTCCACCACGCTCCAGATGCGCGTGCCCGACGAGGTCCGGGGACGGGTGATGGGCCTGTGGATGATGGCCTGGGCGGGCCTGGTCCCCCTCGGCGGGCTGATCGCCGGCCCGATCATCGACCTCGTGGGCATCAGCCCCGTGCTGCTGTTCGGCGCCGCTGTCGCCGCGGCACTCGCGGCGCTGGTCGACCTGCGCGATCCCGACCTGGTCCGGGCCGGCGCCCTCTGAGCCCGAGCCCTCAGCGCCGGCGCCCTCAGCCGAGGAGCCGTTCGGCGAGCACCTCGAGTCCGGCCACCCTGCTGCCCTTGACCAGCACGGCGACCCCCTCGCCGATCCACCCGAGGGACTCGGCCGCCTCGTCCACCGACGCGAGCGGCTCCACCCCGTACAGGTCGGTCCCCACCGCGACCAGCTCGACGCCCAGCTCCTCGGCGAGCGCGGCGATCCGCCGGTGCTCCTCCTGCGCGCTGTCCCCGAGCTCGGCCATCAGCCCGAGCACCGCGACGTACCGCTCGGCGGGCAGCGACCGCAGCGCCTCGAGCGCCGCGGCCATCGACGCCGGCCCGGCGTTGTAGGCGTCGTTCAGCACGAGCGCGCCCGACCGCGCCCGGCGCAGGTCCATGCGCCACGGCGAGGTCGTCGACTCGGCGAGGCCGGACGCGACCTCCTCGGGGTCCAGCCCCACCGCGAGCCCCACCGCGGCGGCGGCGAGCGCGTTGCCGACGTTGTGGACCCCACGCACCGCGAGCCGCACGTCCGCACCGCCCCACGGCGAGCGCAGCCGGAACGCGGCCCGCAGCTCCTCGTCCACCCGGACCTCCTCGACGCGCACCTCGCCGCCCTCGCCGAAGGTCACGACCCGGGCCTCGGTCCGCTCGGCCATGCGGGCGACGAGGTCCACGTCCGCGTTGAGCACGGCGATGCCCTCCGGCGGCAACGCCGCGACCAGCTCCGCCTTCGCCTCGGCGATCTGCTCCAGGCCTCCCATCACCTCGGTGTGCACGCCCTGCACGGTGGTGACGACGCCGATCGTCGGGCGCGCCATCTCGCAGAGCACGTCCACGTGCCCCGCCCCGCGGGACCCCATCTCGACCACCACCGCCTCGACGCCGTCGGGCACGTTGGCGAGCGTCAGCGGCACACCCAGCTCGTTGTTGAACGACTTCTCGGACGCCGCCGTGACGAACCGGCGGGACAGCACGGCGGCGAGCAGGTCCTTCGTGGTCGTCTTGCCGACGGAGCCGGTCACGCCGACGACCCGGTCGGGCATCCGGGACCTCGCCCACCGCGCGAGCCCTGCGAGCGCCTTCTGGACGTCCGGCACGACGATCGCGGTCGCCGGCCGGTCCCGCCCGTCGAGCTCCGGCACGGGTCGCTCCACCAGCACCGCCGCCGCGCCCGCGTCCAGCGCCGCGCCGGCGAAGTCGTGGCCGTCCCGCCCGCCGCGCACCGCGGCGAACAGCTGGCCGGGCGCAACCGCCCGGGAGTCGATGGTCAGGCCGGACACCTCCACGTCGGGTCCGGTCAGCTGGCCACCCAGGACCTCGGCGAGCTCTGCAGCGGTGGAGCGCATCCGCAGATTCTCCCAGCTGCCTACACTCCTGCGGTGCCATCACCCGACCGCATCCGTCTCGTCGTGCTGTTCGGGGGACGCTCGGCCGAGCACGACATCAGCTGCATCTCCGCCACCCACGTGCTGCGCGCCATCGACCCGGGGCGCTACGACGTGCTGCCGGTGGGCATCACCCGTGACGGTCGCTGGCTGGTCGCCGAGCAGGCCCGCGAGCTCATGGCCGACAGCCGGCAGGAGGAGCTGCCCGCCCAGCTCGAGGTCGCCGGGCCGGAGGTCGACCCGTACCACCTCCCCACCACCGGGGACGAGCCGGCGCCCGCGACCACCGTGGTGCTGCCGATCCTGCACGGCCCCTTCGGTGAGGACGGCACCGTGCAGGGCCTGCTGGAGGTCCTCGGCGTGCCCTACGTCGGCTCCGGGGTGCTGGCGTCGTCGGTCGCGATGGACAAGGCGATGGCCAAGACCGTGCTCGGCGCCAACGGCATCGCACAGCCGCGGTGGCGTGCGGTGCGCCACGGCGAGGTCGAGGAGCGCCCCAGCCTCCTGCAGGAGCTCGTCGGCGTGCTCGGCCGCGACATGTTCGTGAAGCCGGCGAACATGGGCTCCTCGATCGGGGTCAGCAAGGTCCACGGCACCGACGAGCTCGTCGACGCCCTGCGCCTCGCGTTCCGCTACGACGACGTGGCCGTGGTCGAGGAGGCGGTGCAGGCCCGCGAGCTCGAGTGCGCGGTCCTCGGCAACCGGTCGCCCAGGGCGAGCACGATCGGCGAGATCGTGCCGGGCGCGGAGTTCTACGACTACGACGACAAGTACTCCGACGGGGTCGCCCAGCTCCTCATCCCCGCGGAGCTCGACGAGGAGCTCATCGAGCAGGGCCGCGCCCTGGCGCTCGAGGCGTACCGCGCGCTGCGCTGCGAGGGCATGGCCCGGGTCGACATGTTCTACGAGGCCGAGGGCGACTCCGGCCCCGGGCGCGGGTTGATGGTGAACGAGGTGAACACCATCCCCGGGTTCACCCCCATCTCGATGTACCCCATGCTCTGGGAGCACTCGGGGCTGCCGTACCCCGCGCTGATCGACGAGCTCGTCCAGCTCGCGCTCGAACGGCACGAGCGGCGGTCCCGCTTCAGCACCGAACCCACCGACTGACCGGCCGGCTCAACGGCAGCGGCTCAACGGCAGCGGTCGGCCAGCTCCTCACGGCAGAGGACCACGAACCCGTCGTCCTCCCACGCGAGCACCCAGTCGGGGTCCCCGGCCAGCTCGTCGGCGAGCGGCTCCGCCCGCTCCCACAGCACGACGTCCGGTTCGGCCCGCTCCAGCGCGCCACGCCAGCCGTCGCCCAGGGCGACCAGCTCCACGTAGTCGAGTGCGGTCGCCGCGTCGGGACGGTCGTCGACGTAGGCGTGGGCGTCCGCCCCGTACCGCCACTCGAGGTAGTTGCCGACGAAGTCCGGGGTGACCACGCGCACCCCGTCGCGCCCCACCAGCCCACGCTCCTCCAGCCGGTCGACCGAGCGCACCGGGTACCACGTCAGGTCGTAGTGCGGACCCACGCAGCCGTACACCACCGCGGCGCCGAGCAACGCGGCGCCGAGCGCGCCGAGGACCCGGGCCCGCTCCCGGCCGGGGAGCCGCAGCGATCCGAACCCGCGCAGGCCCTCCGCGGCGAACGGCACGAGGCTCACCGCCGCCACCGGCACGATCCGCAGGCTCGACGCCCCGAACGCGCAGAGGCCCACGACGACCAGTGCGTGCGCCCAGCGGCGCCGGCGCACGCAGCCGAGGACCGCCACCAGCCCGAGGCCGAGCAGCGGCCACAGCACCGCGAGGTCCAAGCCGACGGGGGCCCACTCCTTGTAGGCCTGCAGCGCCTCCCGCTCGACGCTGTCGCCGAACTGGCGGGTCGGCAGCAGCAGCATCTCGAACGGCTCCGGGTAGAGCGCCCCGCCCAGCACGACACCTGCCAGTGCCGCCCCGACGCCGAGGACGTCCCCCCGGCGGATGCGGCGGTCGTCCACCGCCCTGGCCACGACGAGCACGACCAGGATGCCCACCCCGTAGACCCACGAGCCGTGCACGTTGACCCAGGCGACCATCACCGCCGCCAGCCACCACGGCGACCGCTCCTCCCACCACACGACGAGCAGCAGGGCGAGCAGCAGGTAGCCGAGCAGGTGCGGGCGCCCGCTGAGGAACTGGAAGCTCGCGCTGAGCGCCACCACCGGGGGCAGCACCGCGGCGAGCAGCCGTTCCGGCTCGCCCTGCCGTGGGCGGGTCAGCCGGACCAGCACGACCGCGAGGACTGCGGTGATCGCCGCGGTCACCAGACGGATGGCCGCGGCGCCGCCCACCGCCTCGGCACCGGCGACGAGGAGCGACCACCACCAGCTCGGCACGGGGAAGGCGGTGCCGGTGTAGAGGAACGGGTTCTCCGCAGGAAGCCCGTCCTCGAGCAGGATCCGCCCCGTCGCGAGGTGGGTGAGGAAGCTGTTGTCGCGCAGGGGGCGGACGGCGACGAGCGCCACGACCCCGGCCACGACGAGCGCCACCGGCCACCGCGACCCCGGCCACTCGGCCGCCGGGACGTCCCCAGGCGTCGTGGTCTCCGACTCGACCGTCCCTGACCCGGCGGTCCCGACCGGCACCGAACCCCTCCCGAGCCCGTGGCTCAGAACGTGTCCATGATCGACAGGATCGCGGGCCCGAGGATCACGACGAACAGCGCCGGGAAGATGCAGAACACCATCGGGAACAGCATCTTCACCGGGGCCTTCTGCGCCCGCTCCTGTGCCAGCTGGCGCCGCTTGATGCGCATCTCCTGGGACTGGCTCCGCAGCACGCGACCGATCGAGACGCCGAAGGTGTCGGCCTGGATGATCGCGAGCACGAAGGCCCGAAGGTCGGGCACGTCGCAGCGCTCGTCCATGGCGCGCATCGCGTCGGCGCGGGCGGCGCCCGCCCGCGTCTCGCCCAGCATCCGCGAGAACTCGTCGCTCAGCGGCCCGGGCACCGCGGTGATGACCCGGTCGACGGCCTGCTCGAACCCGAGGCCCGCCTCGACCGAGATCGTCAGCAGGTCGAGGATGTCGGGCAGGGCGCGCTGGATGGCGAGCTGCCGCTCCTCCACCTTGCGGTTGAGGATGCTGTCGGGCCCGAGCAGCAGCCCGAGGATCAGCAGGGCCCCGACGCCGAGGCGGAGGTTGCCCTCGAACGGGGTCAGGTTGACCACGAACACGGCCAGGAACACGACGACCGCGAGCACCACGGTGACGGCGCGCACGGCGAGGAAGCGGTCCACCGCCTGGGGCGACGTGTTGCCCATGTGCACGAACTTCTGGCGCACCTTGTCGACGTAGCCCACCGGGGTGAAGCGCTTGCCGAGCCCGGTGAGCCCCTCGAGCACCGGCTTGATCGCCCGGTCCTTGAGGGGGTCGAGCAGCTGCTGGTCGCGCTGGTTCTCGACCTCGTAGCCGTCGAGCTGCCGCAGCGACTCGCGGACCATCTGCCGCTCGTCGAGCTGGCTGAGCACCGTGAACACCACGGCGCCGACGGCGACCGCGATGAGCAGGACGGGGAGGAGCAACGTTGCGGTCATCCGTCAGACCTCGATCGTGATGGTCTTCTTCATCCACGCGAACCCGATGCCCATCATCACGAGCGACGCGATGACGAGCGCGTAGCCGATGCCGGGGCTGAACAGCTCCCCGATGTAGCCCGGGTTCATCATGTAGAGCGCGACCGCCAGGCCCGGCGGCAGCAGCCCGATGACCACGGCGCTCATGCGCCCCTCCGCGGTCAGGGTGTTGACGTCCCGGCGCAGGCGCTCCCGCTGGGTCATCGTGTCGGCGACCGTCATCAGCAGCTCGGCGAGGTTGCCGCCGACCTCCCGCTGGATGCGGATGGCCATGACCGCCCACGCGAAGTCGTCGCTGTCCATCCGCTGGGCAGCGGCCTCGAGGGCCTCCTCGAGCGGCCGGCCGAGCCGGCTCTCGGTGACGACCCGACGAAGCTCACGTCCCATCGGGTCGTCGATCTCCCGCGACACCGACTCGAAGCCCTGCGAGATCGAGTAGCCGGCCTTGAGCGTGCCGGCGAGCAGGCTGAGCATGTCGGGCAGCTGCGAGACGAACTGCTTCTGGCGCCGGCGCACCTGCATGTTCAGCAGGGCGAGCGGCACTGCGACCGCGAGGGCGACGCCCGCGAGCCCCATGAGCAGGTTCCCGCTCAGGACGAAGAACAGCAGGCCGAGCAGCACCGACGCCGCAGCGGTGAAGAACATCGCCTCCGCCGCCCGCAGCGGCAGGTTCGCCTGCTCGAGCTTCGACTCGATCGAGTCGAGCACCCCACGGCGCTCGGCCATCTCCTCCGTGAGCGCCACGGCGCGCTGGATGATCGGCACGGTCGCCTGGCCGCCGTCGCCGTGCGGGACCTCGTCCGCGGCGTTGGGGTCGGCGCCGAACGACTCGTCGTAGACGCCCAGCCGGGCCTCGAGGTTGTCCTCGGACGGGACGACCATGTGGAGCAACGTCCACACGGCCACCACCACGGCGCCCACGCCGAGCAGCAGTGCGAGCCACTTCACCAGGCTCGACGACATCAGCCCGCCGGAGCCCACGTCGGGCAGCGGCGCGAGGCCGAGCGCACCGGTGCGCAGCGCGCCCGGTGCGTAGGAGATCTCGGTCGTCGAGGAGCCGCTCGCGAGCTGCACCCCGACGACGTCGTCCGCGTCCACGGCGGGGAACGTGAGGCGGAAGCGCCCCGCGAGCGCCTCGGAGATCCGCTCGTAGGCGGAGGCGAGGTCCTCGTCGCTCTCGACGACCGTCAGCGAGCCGCCCAGCACGTCGACCATGTGCTCGAGCGTGCCGATGGCGCCCGACGACGGCAGCGCGACCACGTCCAGGCGGACCCCGGCGCGCTGCAGCGCGGAGAGGGCCGCCGAGGACGGCGCGCCAGGCTCCGCCGTGCCCGCACCGGTGAAGACCACGACCGTGCCGACCGAGCCGCGGCCCCGGTCCTCGAGCAGGGTCGCCGCCCGGGCGAGCGCGTCCCACGGCTTCGAGGCCCCTTCGGGTCGGATGCCTCCGAGCCCGGCGAGCACCTCGGCGTCGGAACCGGTGGGCCCGACGGCCACCTTCACGCCGTTGCCGGTGGTGACGACGCCGAGCGAGTCCGCCACCCCCTCGGAGGGCATCAGCGGGTGGAGCGCCCGCTTCGCGAGCTGCACGGTGCCGTTGCCGAGCGACGAGGCGTTGTCGATCACGGCGACCACGTCGTTGCGCCCGCCGTCGGCGAGCGTGCCGAGCGAGGTGGGCTCGGTGCGCCGGCCGTCGACGACCAGCTCGAGCGTGGAGGGCTCCGCACCGACGATCGAGCCGTCGAGGACGACCTCGTCGCCGGTGGCGTCGACCCGGTCGACGCGGATGACGGCCGACCCCCCGTCCTTCTGGGCGGCGGCCACACCGGTCGTCGCCGCAGCGACGCCCGCGACCGCCATGACGGCGGCGACCGACCACCAGATCCGCAGCAGCCTGCTCACAGTCGACTCACCGCCCTGCGCTCCTGGCCCTCCGGCGAGAACATCTCCGGGCCGAGGCGGATGCCCTGGTCGGCGAGCTTCTCGGCGAACTTCGGGCGCACCCCGGTCGCCTTCAGCTGGCCCCGGTAGCGGCCGTGCTCGTCGACACCGGCCGCGAAGTCGAACAGGAAGATGTCCTGCAGGGTGATCACGTCACCCTCCATGCCCTGCACCTCGGTGATGTGGGTGACCCGGCGGGTGCCGTCACGCAGACGGGACAGCTGCACGATCACGTCGATCGCGGAGGCCATCTGCTCCCGGATCGCCCGGACCGGCAGGTCGAACCCGGCCATGAGCACCAGCGTCTCGAGGCGGGCCAGGGTGTCTCGGGGGCTGTTCGCGTGCACCGTGGTCAGCGACCCGTCGTGGCCGGTGTTCATCGCCTGGAGCATGTCCAGCGCCTCACCGGAGCGGCACTCCCCGACCACGATGCGGTCGGGCCGCATGCGCAGCGTGTTCTTCACGAGGTCGCGGATGGTCACCTCGCCACGCCCCTCCACGTTCGGCGGGCGGGACTCGAGGCACAGCACGTGCTCCTGGTGCAATTGGAGCTCCTTCGCGTCCTCGACGGTGACGATGCGCTCGTCGCCGGGGATGAAGCTCGACAGCACGTTGAGCATCGTCGTCTTACCGGTGCCGGTACCACCGGCGACCACGCCGTTGAGCCGGCCGACGATGCACGCCTGGAGGAACCTCGCGGCGTGCGGGTTGATCGACCCGAAGCGGATGAGGTCGTCGATCTGGAGCGGATCCGTGGAGAACTTCCGGATCGTGAGGAACGGCCCGCCGATCGCGAGCGGGGCGATCACCGCGTTGACGCGGGACCCGTCCGGCAGGCGGGCGTCCACCATCGGGGTGGACTCGTCGATGCGGCGCCCGATCTCCGAGACGATCTTGTCGATCACCCTGCGGACGTGCTCCTCGTCGAGGAAGCGCACGTTCGGGTCCTTGGCGAGCTTGCCGCCACGCTCGACGAACACCTTGTCCGGGCCGTTCACCATGATCTCGGTGACGTCGTCGTCGTGGAGCAGGCTGTCGATCGGCCCGTAGCCGAGGATGTCGTCGGAGACGTCCTGGATCAGCTTCGCCTTGTCGGCCGCGGTGAGCGGCACCCGCTCCGCCGCGATCGCCGCGTGGAGCTGCTCGTGCACCCGCCGGCGCAGGTCCTCCTCGGACAGCCGGCGGTCGAACAGGATCGGCCCCAGCTCGTCGATGAGCTGCTGGTGGATGCGGTGGCGCAGCTCCGTCGCCGCGGTGTCAGGCCGCGGCGTCGAGCCCGGGAAGGCACTGCCGGGGGAGGCGGCCGGCTGCCCGGGGGTCCCGGCGCCGCCGGCGTGCTGGCTGTTGATGCGCTCTGACAGCGACACTGCTCACTCCAGGGGTCTGTGGTACGGCGGGATCAGCGCAGCGGCCGGATCACCGGCGGCGACGCTGTTCGGCGGGAAGGAACTTGTCGGCGAGCTGCTGGATCGACTTGCTGACACCCGACTTCGGCGTGTGCAGCACCACCGGCTCGCCCTTGTTCACCGACTGCGGCACGACCACGTCGCTGGGGATCAGCGCGTCGGCACGGAGCTGGAGGGTCCGCTCCACCTCGCCGATGTCGAGCTTCACCTTGCTGTTCGCGCGGTTCAGGACGAGCAGCAGCTTCTCCATCGGCGTGTTGAGCAGCCGGAGGGTCTGCAGCCCGATCTTCACGTTCTTGATGTTCGGGATGTCCATCCCCGCGACGAGCATCACGCGGTCGGAGACCTCGACGAGGCCGAGCACGACGTCGTTGAAGTACGCCGGGGTGTCGACGATGACGTAGGCGCAGAAGGTGCGCAGCATCTCGACGATCTGGACCATCTCCGCCGCGCCGACCTGGTCGGCGAACGCCGGCTCGAGCGGTGCCGGCATCACCCGCAGGCCCGATGGCTCGTGGGTGACCAGCAGGCTCTCGAGCAGGGCGGAGTCCATCCGGTCCAGCACCGACACGGCGTCGACGATCGTGTGGTGCGGGGTCAGCTTGAGCATCACCGCCACGTCGCCGAACTGCAGGTCCGCGTCGACCAGGCACACGGGCTTGTCGGACCGCTGCGCCAGGGTCACGGCCAGCGAGGTGGCCAGCACGGACTTGCCGGCGCCGCCCTTGGTCGAGAACACGGTGAGCACCTGGCCGTTGACCGTCTCCATGGCGGCCGGGCCCGGCGCGGCGACCGAGGCGCCGGTCGGCGTGGAATCGGTCGTGGCGACCGTCGTCGCGGCGCTCCGGGCGGGCTGCTCGAGCGAGGCGGCGACACGGCGGACCGCCTGGGCCAGCGCGGCCGCCTCACCGGTCAGCGCGAGCACGTCGCGGACGCCGGCCCGCAGCGCCTGCTGGAGCAGGCTCGTGCTGAGCTCGTCGACGACGAGGATCGTCCCGACCATCGGGTACTGGGCGACGACGCGCTCGGCGATGGCCAGCACGTCACCGTTGGAGCACGACGGTCCGAGGACCACCACCACCGGCACGGTGCCGGTGAGCCGGGTGGTCAGCTCCTCGATCGTCGCGAAGGGCGTGACCGAGTCGCCCAGCAGGGCGAGCAGGCGTTCACGGGTCGGGTCGTGCGACTCGACGACCACCACGGAGGCGTGCACCGTCTGTGAGGCCACCGAGGGCGCGGAGGTCGGTGCGGACTCGCCTGGCGGCGAGGGGTCGAGGTGGCCGTCGGTCATGAGGAACTCGCTCACTGGCCCGAGCCGTCGTTGTCGTTGCCCTCGTACGGGGACACGCCCTGGACGCCGCTGAGCGTCGGGACCCACGGCGCGTACGGCACCGGAACCGGCTCGTAGTCGGGACGGTTGAGGGTGAGGTACAGCGACGACTCTCGCACGCTGGCGAGGATCGCCGCGTCCTCGGGCGGCAGCTGCACGGTGATGAGGCCCTTGTTGCCCTGGTCGGCCGGGGCCGCCTCCTCGCCCTCCGCCGCGACCGGTTCGCCGAGGCTCTGGCCGACCGCCAGGACCTTCACGTCCTGGAAGACGTACACGGCGGGCCGCTCGAACTTGAAGCCGTTCGGCTGCTCCTCCACCGGGGTGGTGCTGGCGAACCCGTCGCCCTCGGCCTCGGCGGTGGCGAGGATGTTGATGGAGTCGCCCGGCTGGATCAGCCCGGCCACACCCGCCGCCTCGTCCACCGAGATCGTGATCGCCACGTTGCCCTTGTCGAGGCTCGTGGACTTGGACCCGGACAGGTCCGTGTCGGCGACGAACATGTTCGCGGTGATGATCTCACCGCCGCTCAGGTCGACCGCTGCGACCTGCCCGGCGATCTCGGCGTCGCGTCGCACGACGCTGGCGGGCAGGTCCGCCGCCCGGCGCTTGTCGATGGCGATCAGGTCGGACGCCAGCGCGTCGTCGGCCGCCGAACCCTTGGCGATGGGCCCCTTGGCGACGAGCACCTCGACGAGCCGGTTCTGCTCGGCGCTCTCGTTCTCGACCCCCCGCACGTAGTTCAGGGTGAGGAAGGCGGCGAGCCCTCCGATCACGAGGGCTCCGATGAGGATCAACGTTCTGCGTGAACTCACTTCAGTCTCGCTCCGTGCGCGTTGGGAGGAAGTCCGCGAACCTCCGTTTGGCCGGAGCCACCTGTCGAGGCTGGGCTCGACCGGAGGTCACCGGGGCGGAACATCCGCTGCATCTCCGTCGGCCGAAACGGGGGCGCGCTTAACTTTCGAATTCACGAGCGGACGCGAAGGAGCCCCGCCGGTGGCGGGGCTCCTTCGGATCAGCGGATCGATCTGGCCGCGGGCGGCTCAGGCCTCGGGCACCTCGCCGGTCCCCTCGTCGTAGGCCTGCTCGACCACGACGCCCTCGTCGGCCTCGGGCAGCGGGTTGCCCTGCGGGTCCAGGCCCTGCTCGGCGTAGTACTGCGCCCAGGCCTCCTGGCCCTCGGAGGTCGCGGCGGGGTCGAACTCGCCGCCGATGTAGTTGCCCTCCTGGTCGTACGCGTGCTCACCGAAGTGCTGCTGGTACTCGGCGGCGACCACACCGCCCTCGGCGGCCTGCTTGATCGACAGCGAGATCCGGCGGCGGTCCAGGTCGAGGTCGATGATCTTGACCCACAGCTCCTCGCCGGGGGTGACCACCTGCTCGGGCAGGTCGACGTGGTGGGCCGACATCTCCGAGATGTGCACGAGGCCCTCGATGCCGTCGCCCACCTGGATGAAGGCGCCGAACGGCACGAGCTTCGTCACGCGGCCGTACACCAGCTCGCCGACCTGGTGGTTCGACGCGAACTCCTGCCAGGGGTCCTGCTGGGTGGCCTTCAGCGACAGCGAGATGCGCTCCCGCTCCAGATCGACCTCGAGCACCTCGACGTCGACCTCGTCGCCGACCGACACGACCGAACCGGGGTGGTCGACGTGCTTCCAGGACAGCTCGGACACGTGGATGAGGCCGTCCATGCCGCCCAGGTCCACGAAGGCACCGAAGTTGACGACGCTGGAGACCACGCCACGGCGGCGCTCGCCGGGCTTGAGGTTGGCGAGGAAGTCCTCGCGCTGCTCCTTCTGGGTCTCCTCGAGCCACGCCCGGCGGGACAGCACCACGTTGTTGCGGTTCTTGTCGAGCTCGATGATCTTCGCCTCGAGCGTGCGGCCGACATAGGGCTGCAGGTCGCGCACGCGACGCAGCTCGACCAGCGACGCCGGCAGGAAGCCGCGGAGGCCGATGTCGAGGATGAGGCCGCCCTTGACGACCTCGATGACCGGGCCGGAGACGACCCCGTCCTCCTCCTTGATCTTCTCGATCGTGCCCCAGGCCCGCTCGTACTGGGCCCGCTTCTTGGACAGGATCAGGCGACCTTCCTTGTCCTCCTTCTGGAGGACGAGGGCCTCGACCTCGTCGCCGATCGCGACGACCTCGCTGGGGTCGACCTCGTTGCGGATCGACAGCTCGCGGCTCGGGATGACGCCCTCGGACTTGTAGCCGATGTCGAGGAGCACCTCGTCACGGTCGACCTTGACCACCGTGCCACTGACGATCTGCCCGTCCTCGACCGTCACCATCGACTGCTCGTAGGCCTCGTCGAGGCTCAGGCCGCCGAGATCGTCGTCGACGATCTGGCGTGGGACGTACTCGGTGTCGCCCATGGTTGCGACCGCATCGTCCTGCGGCTGGGCCTCGGTGGCAGTGGTGGAGGTGTCGGACACGTAGGAACTCTTCGGTGCTCGTCGGATGGGGGTCGTGCCGGACGCGTGGAACGCGCGGCAACGGACCCGACAGGGTACCGCTCCACGGCGGCACCCGAAAGTGCCAGCGCACCAGCTCCTGCACCGTGCCGCAAGTTCGCGGACTTCGCTGCTTCCGGGGCTTCCCCGGGTCAGGCGGGGCGGTGGGCGACGAGGAGGAACTCGGGAGTGTCGATGCTCGGCGCGTCGCGGGCGTACGCACCGGGGGTGACCGACCAGATGTGGTCGACCCGGAACCCGCAACGCTGGGCGAGCAGCCGAAGCTCCCGGGGTGTGTAGCAGGTGGTCCAGAGCTCCGCCGGGGCCCGGTGGCCCTCGCCGTCGCGCAGCTCGGTGCGCTCGTGGTTCACCGCGCTCGCAGCGTCGAACCGGTCGGTCGGCTCCAGGTAGCGCACCTGGAAGTACGACGAGAACGCGGAGACCGCGGCACGGCCGCCCGGCACCAGCGCCGAGTGGATGCCGCGCAGCACCGCGGCGTCCGGCGCGAGGTTCTGCGGGTCGTCGCCGTTCGGGGGACCGCCGAGCCCGAACGCGCCCTGGCACAGCGACACCGCGGCGTCGAAGCGGGCGGACAGCGCGAGCGCCCGCGCGTCGGCCCGGTGGAACTCGACCAGGTCGGCGACCCCCGCGGCGTCGGCCCGCTCGTCGGCGACCTCGAGGAAGCGCTCGCTGATGTCCACACCGACGACCCGGATCCCCCGGCGGGCCAGCTCGACGGCGTGGCGCCCGGGGCCGCAGCCCACGTCGAGCACCTCCATGCCCGCCTCGAGCCCGAGGGCTCCGACGAGGAAGTCGACCTCCTGCTCAGTCCCCTTCGTGAACGAGTAGCGCAGGTACGCCGGCCCCAGGTGGTCGGCGACGTCCTCGAACCAGTGCCGGCCGGTCATCGCGTCATCCCTTGGCCGCGGCCCAGCTGTCGCCGTGGGTCAGGTTGACCTCCAGCGGCACCCGCAGGTCGAACGCGCCCGACATGGCGTCGAGGACGACCTCGTCGGTCGCCTCCCTCTCCGCCGGCGGCACCTCGAGGATCACCTCGTCGTGCACCTGGAGGATGAGGCGCGACCCCAGGTCGCGCTCCTCGAGCGAGCGGTGGAGGCGCACCAGCGCCACCTTGAAGATGTCGGCGGCGAGCCCCTGGATCGGGGCGTTCATCGCCTGCCGCTCCCCCGCCATGCGCACGTTGCGCTGGCTGGAGGACAGCTCGGGGATGCGGCGGCGCCGGCCGAACACCGTCTCGGTGTAGCCGCGCTCGCGCGCCTCGGCGACCGTGCGCTCCATGAACTCCCGCACCGCCGGGAACGCGGCGAAGTACGCGTCGAGGATCTCCTGCGCCTCGGAGGTCGGGATGCCGAGCCGCTGGCCGAGCCCGTAGGCCTCCATGCCGTAGGCCAGCCCGTAGGAGACCATCTTCGCCTTCGAGCGCTGCTCGTGGGTGACCTCGTCGGGCGACACCCCGAAGATCCGCGAGGCGGTGCTCGCGTGGATGTCCTCCCCGGCGGTGAACGCCTCGATGAGCCCGGGGTCCGCCGCGAGGTGGGCGATCACCCGCAGCTCGATCTGGTTGTAGTCCGCCACGAGCAGCTCGTACCCCTCCGCGGGCACGAACGCCTCCCGGAAGCGCCGCCCCTCGTCCGAGCGCACCGGGATGTTGTGCAGGTTGGGCGCGTCGGAGGAGAGGCGGCCGGTGCGGGCGACCGTCTGGTTGAACGTGGCGTGGATGCGCCCGTCGGGCGCGACCTCCGCGAGCAGGCCCTCCCCGTAGGTCGACCGCAGCTTCTCGACCTCCCGGTAGCGCAGGAGGTGGTCGATGATCGGGTGCTCGCCGCGCAGCTTCTCCAGCGTCGCCTGGTCGGTCGAGTAGCCGGTCTTGGTCTTCTTCTGCGGGGTGAGGCCCAGTTCGTCGAAGAGCACCTCGCGCAGCTGCGGGGTGGAGTTCACGTTGAACTCGCGGCCCGCCAGCTCGATGATCTTCTTGCGCTCGGCCTCGGCCTCCGCGGTGAACGACCGGTTCAGCTCTCGCAGCACCTCGACGTCGACCCCGACCCCGAGGTGCTCCATGTGGGCGAGGACCCGCACGAGGGGCACCTCGACCTCGTCGTTCAGGCGCGACAGCCCCTGCGCCGCGAGCGCCTCGGAGAGCGGCTCGACCAGATGCGCCACCGCCAGCGCCTCGCGGGCCGCGAGGTCGGCGGGGCCCAGGGACGTCTCCCCGAAGTCGAGCTGCCCCTCGGGCACCACCGCGTCCTCGGCCAGCTCGAACCGGGTGTGGCGCCGCACCAGCTCGTCCAGCCCGTAGACCAGGTCGGAGGGGTCCAGCAGGTAGGCGGCGAGCTTCGTGTCGAGCACGAGGCCGGTCATGTCGAGGTCCAGCCCGAACAGCGACCGGATGAGCGGCTTCGCGTCGTGTGCCGCGATCCTCACCTCGCCGCACAGGAGCCCGCTGAGCGCGTCGCCCGCGGCATCGAAGCGCTCCGCGGGCAGCCAGGCGACCTCCGCGGCCTCGGCGTCGGTGACCACCGCGATGCCGTGCAGCGTGCTGCGACCCGGGACCCCGTCCCAGGCGCCGGCCACCGCGACCGGCGTGGCGGTGGGCAATGCGGAGAACGCGGCCTGCACGGCCCCGGCGTCCTCGAGGACGCGCACCTCGGGCACCAGCGTCTCGCCCGCCGGCGCCGCGGCCGCCGCCCCGTCGCCGAACTGCTCGGGGAAGGCCTCGGCCAGGCGGGGCACCAACGAGGGGAACTCGAGGAACCGGAAGAGGTCGAGCACCTCGTCCGGGTCGACCTCGCCCTGCTCCAGGTCGGCCTCGTCGACCTCGAGCGGCACGTCGTGCACGAGGCGCATCAGCTCGAGGTTCGTCCGCGCCTGCTGCTCGTGCTCGATCAGGTTCGCCCGCAGCTTCGGGGTCTGCTCGTCGGCGTGGGCGAAGATGCCGTCGAGGTCGCCGTAGGTGCGGACCAGCTTCGCCGCGGTCTTCTCCCCCACGCCCGGGACGCCGGGCAGGTTGTCGGACGGGTCGCCGCGCAGCGCCGCGTAGTGGACGTACTGGTCGGGGCGGACCCCGGTCCGCTCCTCGATGCCGGCCTCGTCGTAGAGCACGTAGTCCGACACGCCGCGACGGTTGTAGAGCACCTTGACGTGGGGGTCGCGCACCAGCTGGTAGCTGTCGCGGTCGCCCGTGACGATGATGACCTCGTGGCCCTCGTCGACGAAGCGGTCGGCGAGCGTGGCGATGACGTCGTCGGCCTCGTAGCCCTCGTGGGTGATCACGGGCAGCCGCAGCGTGTCGACCACCTGGCGGACCAGCCCCATCTGCTGGCGCAGGATGTCGGGCGCGGCGTCGCGGTTGGCCTTGTAGGTCTCGACCTTCTCGTGCCGGAAGGTGCGGCCCGGCAGGTCGAAGGTGAGCACCACCCGGTCGGGCCGGTGGTCGCGCACCAGGTTGAGCAGCATCGAGGTGAACCCGAACACGGCGTTGGTGACCTGGCCCGACGCGGTGGCCATGTCGCTCGGCAGCGCGAAGAAGGCGCGGTAGGTGAGCGAGTTCCCGTCGATGAGCATCAGCTTCGCCACGCCGCCGACAGTACTGCGGCGCCCCGACAGCGGGTCCCGCCCGGCCCAGCGCCGGGGTGGGGGCTCAGCCCTTCGGGGTGAGGGTGCCGGCGAGCACGTCGTCGGCGACGGCGCGCATGGAGCGGCGGGTCGACATCGCGGTCTTCTGCAGGAAGTCGAACGCCGCCTGCTCCGTGAGGCCGTCCCGGTCCATCAGCAGGCCCTTGGCGCGGTCGATCACCTTGCGCACCTCGAGTCGCTCCTCGGCCTGGCTGACCTGCTCGGCGAGGGCCTTCTCGGCCCGGAACCGGGCGATCGCGACCTCGATCGCGGGTGCGAGGTCGTGGCGCTCGAACGGCTTGACGATGTAGCCGTGCACCCCCGCGTCGCTCGCCTCCTCGATCAGCTCGCGCTGGGAGAACGCGGTGACGAGCACCACGGCGCTGAGGTGCTCCTCCGAGATGCGCCGGGCGGCCGAGATGCCGTCGAGGCCGGGCATCTTGATGTCGAGCAGCGCGACGTCGGGACGGTGCTCCCTGACGAGCGCGACGGCCTCGTCGCCGCGGCCGCACTCGGCCACGACCTCGTACCCCTCCTCCTGGAGCAGCTCGCGGAGGTCCATGCGGATGATGGCTTCGTCCTCTGCGACGACGACTCTGGTTGGCACCGTCGGGTACTCCGTTCCCACCCGGGGTCGGGTGATCGGGGTTCGAGTGTACGCGCGGCCTCGGACGGCCCCGTTCGGGGCCGGACCTCAGCCGCGGCGGGCGGACAGCTTGTCCAGCAGCTCGTCCTGCTCGGCCTCGAGCCGGCGGATGGACTCGAGCAGCTCCGTGCGGTGCCGCGCCATCGCGCTCGACGTGCGCTCGGCCTGGCGGTGCTCCTCGTCGGCCACGGGGGTCTCGGAGACCAGGGAGCGGATGCGCGAGTCGTCGGTCAGGTCGGCGAAGTGCGCGAGCTGCTCCTCGGCGAGGCGCAGCTCCTCGCGCAGCGAGCGCAAGCGACGGCCGACCGCCCGGAGACGGCGCTCGAGCAGGAACGACACGCGCCCAGTGTACGGACCGTGGGCTCCACCGGCGCGCATCGACCGGTCGCGGTGCGGCAAGACTGGTCCGATGGCCGGACGGGGCGACTGGGGCATCGCGGACGGGTGGTGGGGCGTCGACGGGCGCTGGCACGCGCTCGATCCGGCGACCCGCGCGGCGCTGGAGGAGGCCCAGGGCGCCTCCGAGCACCCCGGGGGGCCGCCGCCGGGCCCACCCCTCTGGTTCGTCGGGCAGGGCGATCCCGAGCGGCTCCTGTCACCGGCCCGCCTGGAGCTCGAGGACGGCACGGAGCTCGACGCGCCCGAGCACCTCCCGCCGGACCTCCCGCTCGGATCGCACCGGCTCCACCCGGTCGACGGCGGTCCCACCACGCTCCTGTTCGTGGTGCCCCGCCGGGCGCCCCGGCCCCGGCGGGGCTGGGGCTGGTCCGCCCAGCTCTACGGGTTGCGTTCCGCAGCGAGCTGGGGTCACGGCGACCTGGTGGACCTCGGCGACCTCGCGGCGCGGGCGGCCGCGGACGGCGCGTCGCTGGTCGCGCACAACCCGCTGGGCGCGACGCTGCCGGTGGCGCCCCAGCAGCCGTCCCCCTACTACGCGTCGTCCCGCCGGTTCACCTCCCCCCTGTACCTGCGGGTGGAGTCGGTGATCGGCGCGGACCTCGCCGCGGACCGGGTGGAGCGGGCCGCCCGAGCCGGCCGCGAGCTGTCCGCACGCCGTCGGATCGACCGCGACGCGGTGTGGGACCTCAAGCTGGGCGCGCTCGAGGCGATCTGGGGCCAGGTGCGCGACGCCCGGGTGGTGCGCGAGGCGCTCGACGAGGCAGCGCGCGACGACGCGCTCACCGCGCACGCGACCTTCTGCGCCCTCGCCGAGCACCACGGCAGCGGGTGGTCCCGTTGGCCGGACGCGCACCGGCACCCGGACCGGCCGGGGGTGCGGGCGTTCCGTGAGCGGCACGCTGACCGGGTCGACTTCTGGCGGTGGCTGCAGGTCGAGTGCGACGTGCAGACCGCCCACGCCGCGTCGACGGGCGCGGGTCTGATGGGCGACCTGCCGGTCGGGTTCGACCCGGACGGCTCCGACGCCTGGGTCGACCAGGACCAGCTCGCGCTGGGGTGCCGGGTGGGCGCCCCACCCGACGAGCTCGGGCCCGAGGGGCAGGACTGGGGGCTGCCGCCGTACGTGCCCTGGAAGCTGCGGGCCTCCGGGTACGCGCCCTGGCTCGACACGCTGCGCCGCAACCTCCGCCACGTGGCGGTGCTGCGCATCGACCACGTCATGGGACTGTTCCGGCTGTTCTGGATCCCGCCGGAGGCCGGCGCGACGGCAGGAGGCTACGTGTACCAGTACGGCACCGAGCTGCTGGACCTCGCGGTGATGGAGGCGGCCCGCGCCGGCGCGAGCCTCGTCGGCGAGGACCTGGGCACCGTGGAGGGCAGCGTGCGCGACGCCATGGCCGACCGTGACGTGCTCGGCTACCGGGTCGGCTGGTTCGAGGACGAACCGCCGCGGGCGTGGCCGGCGAACACGCTCGGCATGCTCACGACCCACGACCTGCCCACCGTCGCCGGCCTGTGGACCGGGGCCGACGCGGCGATGCGCACCGAGGCGGGCGTGCCGGTCGACGAGGCGGCCGACGCCCGCCTGCGGGGGCGGCTGGCGTCGCTCGCCGGGGCGGACCCGGAGGAGCCCCTCGAGCCCGAGGAGGTGTCGTTGCGGGCCCACGCCGCGCTCGCCGGGGCGGGCAGCGACCTCGTGCTCGCGACGCTGGAGGATGCGCTCGGCGTCCGGGAGCGCCCGAACCTGCCCGGCACCGTCGACGAGCGGCCGAACTGGCGCCTCGCCCTCCCGGTCCCCCTCGAGGAGCTGGGGCCGGCCGGAGCGGACCGGGTGGCGGCGACGATGCGGGAGGCGGGGCGATGACCGCGCCGGCGGAGCGCGAGGTGGTGGTCGAGGGGATCATGAACCTCCGGGACCTCGGCGGGCTGCCGACCACCGACGGGCACGTGGTCCGGCGGGGTCTGGTGCACCGCTCGGGCCACCTCGGCTCGCTCGTGGCCGAGCAGGGACCCGACGGCGGGGGCGGGCGCCGCGCGACACCTCCGGACCCGCGCTCGCTGCGGGCCGCGGGCATCCGGACGGTCTACGACCTGCGCACCGAGGCGGAGGTGACCCGGTCGCCGGACCAGGTCCCGGAGGGCACCGAGGTCCGGCACCTCGACGTGCTGGCGGACGCCACGGAGAGCATCGCGGCGCACCTCGAGGAGGTCTTCGCCGACCCGACCAGGGCCGAGCGGGTGTTCGCGGACGGCGTCGTCGAGCGCCACTATGAGCAGACCTACCGCAACCTCGTGCGCCTCGACAGCGCCCGGGAGGCGTACGGGCGGCTGTTCGGGGAGCTGGCCCGGATCGAGGAGCCGGTGCTGTTCCACTGCACCGCGGGCAAGGACCGCACCGGGTGGGCCGCCGCGGCGCTGCTCACCCTGCTGCGGGTCGATCGGGCCGCGGTCGTGGAGGACTACCTCCACTCGAACGAGCCGGTGCTCGAGGGGTTCGCGCCGCTGCTCGACCGGTTCGCCGACATGGGCGGCGACCCCCGGGTGCTCGAGCCCGCGTTCCTCGTCCAGCGCTCCTACCTCGACGCCGCGTTCGACGCCGTCCGGGCGGACCACGGTTCGATCGAGCGGTACTTCGCCGAGGGGCTCGGGGTGGGTGCCGAGGAGCAGGAGGCGCTCCGCCGGCGGCTGCTGGTCCCCGAGGGGTGAGGGCGGTCTACGCCGGGTCGGCGGGGAGCGCCCCGGGCTGGGAGAGCACCCGGGGTGCGTGGCCCCGGTGGCGCTGGGCGGCGTGGACGAGGAACGGGTGGCAGAGGTAGGCGTCCCCGGCCGCACCGGTCGCGAGCTGCACCCCCAGCGCGTGGACCTCCTCCGGCAGCTGCAGCTCCAGGCAGGGCACCCCCTCCTCGCCGTACGGCGCGAGCACCTCGGGCACCAGGTGGTGCGAGCCGACCCGCAGGCGGGTGGGCGCGTCGTGCTCGCCCGTGTCGGTCAGCAGGACCAGCAGCACGAGCAGCCGGCCGCGGGAGCGGTGGTTGACCCGGTAGGTGCCGTCGGGACCGGCGAAGCCGCCGTCGAGGTGCCACCCGTCGTCACCGGGGTCGGCATCCACGGGGAAGCGCACGACCAGCGAGCCGCCGATCGAGCCTGGCAGGACGGCATCGGGCCCGACGAGGTCGGCGACCGCCCCGAGGAGGCGCTCCGACCGTGCGGCGTCGACCATCTCGCGGGTGTGCACGGTCGGGCGTGCGACGGGCCGGTCCCAGGTGCTCGGGTCGTCCGCCCGCTCGGGCAGCGCATCGAGCACGACCTCGGCGCAGCGCGCGGCGAGCTCGGGCGCGACGGCGGCGGGCACGTGGACGAACCCGTCCCGCTGGAACGCATCGATGTCGGCTGGATCGAGGATCTGCATGTCGGCGTGCCCGGGGTGGGAATCGAACCCACACGCCCTCTCGGACAGCGGATTTTGAGTCCGCCGCGTCTACCGTTCCGCCACCCGGGCGAGCAGATCAACTGTACTGGTACGGCCTAGCCTGAGCGCATGGGCGATGACACGGTCGTGCAGGGGAACGGAGGGACCGGGCCGCGCTGGCTGCGGCGCCTCGTGCTGGCGGCGCTCGCGATCGGCACCATGCTCGCCGTGCGCAAGATCGCGATCGACAAGGCCGACGCAGAGTTCGAGCGCCGGTTGATGGAAGCGGACCGCGCCCGGGACTGACGCCCGGGCCCGCCGCCGGCTACTTGAGCGCGGCGAGCAGCTTCTTGGGCGTGTCCTTCGGGCTGATCTTGTACCAGACCTGCTCGAGCTTGCCGGACTCGTCGACGAGGAACGCCGAGCGGATGATGCCCATGTAGCTCTTGCCGTACAGCTTCTTCTCGCCCCACACGCCGTACTTGTCCGCCACGGCGTGGTCGGGGTCCGACAGCAGCGTGAACCCGAGCCCGTGCTTCAGGTCGAAGTCGCTGAGCTTGTCGGGCTGGTCGGGGCTGATGCCGATGACCACCGTGTCGCCGATCTCGTCGGCGACGTCGCGCAGGCCGCACGCCTGCGCCGTGCACCCGGGGGTGTTGGCCTTCGGGTAGAAGAAGATCATCACCTTCCGGCCCTTGTGCTCGGACAGCCGGACCTTGTTGCCGTGCTGGTCCGTGAGGTGGAACGCCGGCGCCCGGTCGCCCACCTGGAGCCGGGTGCCGCTGGTGTCGGTGGTGCTCGCTGCCATGGGCCGGAGACTAGGCGGGGGCGGTGACGGTCGGCTGCCGAGCGCGGGAAGGGCCACCCCGCAGGGTGGCCCTCCGATGATCGTGCGGGGCCAGGGGCCCCGGGCTCACTTCCCGGTCTTGGCGCGGTTCTTCAGCTTGGCGCCCGCCGTGACCTTGACGGCGTTGCTGGCCGGGACCTGGATCGTCTCGCCGGTCTGCGGGTTGCGCCCGGTGCGGGCCGCACGCTTGGTCTGCTCGAACTTGAGGAAGCCCGGGATGGTCAGGGTCTCCTTGCCCTTGGCCACCACCTCGCCGGCGATGTCCTCGAACGTGTCGAGCACGGCCAGCACGTCCTTCTTCCCGATGTCGGTGCGCTGGGCGATGGTCTCGACGAGCTCGGTCTTGTTCATGTTGCCTCCTGGAAGATCTTCCCGTGGTGTCCCACAGGCCCCGGCCGATCCGCGACCGCGAATTCCATCGATGTAACTACCACGTAACACTGCCCGGAGGGAAGCCAAAACCCGCGGAATTCCAACGTTCGCGCGGAGAGTGGGGACCGTGGGGAGCGCGCCGAGGGGGCCTCATCCCCGCTCGAGGGCCTCCCGAAACTCCCCGACGAGGTCCCCGACGGCCTCCGACGACCCGGTCTCGAGGGCACGCCGGACGAAGGCCGAGCCGACGACCACTCCGTCGGCCACCTCGCAGACGTCGACCGCCTGCTCCGGCGTCGAGACGCCGACGCCCACCAGCACCGGCAGGTCGGTCACCTCCTTGGCCCGGGCGGCGATCACCTTCGCGGTGGCGGCCAGCGACTCCCGCTCCCCCGTGATGCCGACGAGGCCGACGGCGTAGAGGAACCCCCGGGACCTGGCGGCGACGCGGCGCAACCGCTCGTCCGACGCGGTCGGCGCCGCCAGCATCACCGTGTCGATCCCGACGGCGTCGGCCACCTCGCACCACTCGCCGGCCTCGTCGAGGGGCAGGTCGGGGAGGATCGCCCCCGTCACGCCAGCCTCCAGCAGGCTTCGGGCGAACCGGTCGTAGCCGAAGCGGAACACCAGGTTCACGTACGTCATCACCGCGAGCGGCACGCCCACGTCCGCACGGGACAGCTCGTCGAGGATCCCGGCCGGGGTCGCGCCCGCCGCGAGCGCCCGGTCGTTCGCCTGCTGGATCACCGGGCCGTCCATCACCGGGTCCGAGAACGGGATGCCCACCTCGATCGCGTCCGCGCCCGCCTGCGCCGCGGCGCCGAGCGTCGCGGTCCACTCGCCGAGACCGGCGCTGAGGTACGGCACGAGGCACTTGCCGCCGGCGTCACGGCGGCCCCGCAGCGCGGCGCCCAGCGCCCCCGGCTCGGTCCGGGACGGTGCGGCGCTCACGCGCCACCTGCCGGTCCGCCGCGCTCGAGCAGGTGCAGCATCTGGGCGACGTCCTTGTCGCCCCGCCCCGACAGGTTGACGACCACGTTGCGGCCCCGCAGCGACTCGCGCTCGCGGGACACCCAGGCGATCGCGTGGGCGGACTCGAGCGCGGGGATGATCCCCTCGGTGCGCGAGAGCAGCTGGAACGCCTCGACGACCTCGTCGTCGGTGACCGGCTCGTACCTCGCGCGCCCGGTCGCGTGCAGGTGCGCGTGCTCCGGCCCGACCCCCGGGTAGTCGAGCCCTGCGGAAATCGACTGCGCCTCGAGGACCTGCCCGAACTCGTCCTGCATGAGGTACGACTTCATCCCGTGCACGATGCCGGGCACCCCGTGCCCGATCGCGGCACCACCGGCCGGCTCGACGCCCACCAGGTCGACCTCCGGGTCCTCGGCGAAACCCGCGAAGATGCCCGCGGCGTTGGACCCGCCGCCCACGCAGGCGACCACCACGTCGGGCAGCCCCGTGGGGTGCTCCGGTCCGAGCTTGGCGCGGCACTGCTCCCTGGCCTCCGTGCCGATCACGCGGTGCAGCTCCCGGACCATCCACGGGTACGGATGCGGCCCCATCACCGAGCCCAGGCAGTAGTGGGTGTCCTCCACCGCCGCGACCCAGTGGCGCATCGCCTCGTTGACCGCGTCCTTCAGGGTCCGGCTGCCCGAGGTCGCCGAGCGCACCTCGGCACCCAGCAGCCGCATGCGGAACACGTTGAGCTCCTGGCGGGCCATGTCGACCTCGCCCATGTAGACGATGCACTCCATGCCCAGCAGCGCGGCGGCGGTCGCGGTCGCGACGCCGTGCTGCCCGGCGCCGGTCTCGGCGACCAGGCGGCGCTTGCCCATCCTGTGCGCGAGCAGCGCCTGGCCCAGCACGTTGTTGATCTTGTGCGAGCCGGTGTGGTTGAGGTCCTCCCGCTTGAGGAAGAGGCGGCAGCCCAGCTCCTCCCCCAGGCGGTGGCACTCGGTCAGCGGGCTCGGCCGGCCGGCGTAGTCCCGGAGCAGCGCGTCGAGCTCGTCCCGGAACGCCGGGTCGCCCCACGCGGCGCGGAAGCCCCGGTCGAGGTCCTCGAGGGCCGGGACGAGCGTCTCCGGCACGAACACCCCGCCGAAGTCACCGAAGCGCCCGCGGTCACCCGGTTCACCCATCACGGCGGCCATGCACCCGCACGGTAGCGGGCGGCCACGACGGTCAGGAACGCCGTTCCGCGGCGGCGCTCAGAGGCCCGCGTCGGCCCAGTCGAACGGCGCCCCGCCCACCCGGTCCGACCCGGACCCGCGGGCGAGCTCCTCCCCGGCGGCGCGGGCCGCGCGGATGAAGTCCCGCACCTTGCGCGGGTCCTTGCGGCCCGGATCCCCGTCGACCTCGACTCCGGTCGACACGTCCACGCCCCAGGGCCGGACCTCGGCGATGCCGGCGGCGACGTTGGCCGGGGTGAGCCCGCCGGCGAGGAGGACGCGGCGGTTCGACGGCATGCCGTCCGCGAGGGACCAGTCGAACACCTGGCCGGAGCCGGGTGCGTGGGAGTCGAGGAGGATCGCGTCGGCGCCGTACTCGTCCACGTTCGCGAGGCCCGGGTCCCCGGCTGGGAAGGCGACGATCAGCACCTGGCAGTAGGGGCGGACCTCGGCGGCGTCCGCCGGCGTCTCGTGCCCGTGGAGCTGCGCGCCGCGCAGCCCGGCGGTCTGCACCGCCTCGATGACCTGGCGGGGCGGCTGGTCGCGGAAGACCCCGATCGTCAGGATCTCGGGCGGCAGCCGGCGGGCGATGTCGCGCGCGGTGCCGACGGTGACCTGGCGGGGACTGGGTGCGAAGACGAAGCCGACGGCGTCCGCGCCCAGCGCGACCGCCATGAGGGCGTCCTCCTCGTTGGTCACGCCGCAGATCTTCACGAACACGGCACGGACCCTACCGGCCGCCGCGGCGCCGGCCGCGGCAGGTTCGCTCAGCCGGGCCGTTCGACGAGCAGCTCCCGCAGCGCCCCGACCGTGTCGCCGGCGGTCACGAGGTGCTCGCCGACGAGCACCGCGTCGTAGCCGGCCGCCGCGAGCGCCACCGCGTCGCCACGACCGCGCACACCGGACTCCGCCACCCGGACCGCCCCCTCGGGCATCGCCCCGGCGACCCTGACGGCGCGCTGCTGGTCCACCTCGAAGGTCACCAGGTCGCGCTGGTTCACCCCGACCAGGCGCGCGCGGGTGTGGGCGACGGCGCGCTCGAGCTCCTCCTCGTCGTGCACCTCCACCAGCGCGTCGAGCCCGACCTCGGCGGCCAGCGCGTCGAAGTCGGACAGCTCGGCGTCGTCGAGCGCCGCCGCGATGAGGAGCACGCAGTCGGCGCCCATGAGCCGGGCGTCGACGACGTCGTTGGGGCACACGGTGAAGTCCTTGCGCAGCACGGGGAGCCGCACCGCCGCCCGGGCGGCCGCGAGGTCGTCCGCGGAGCCGCCGAAGTGCTCCCCGTCGGTCAGCACCGACAGGCAGGCGGCGCCGGCCTCCTCGTAGGCGCGGGCGAGCGAGGCGGGGTCCAGGTCCGGCGCCAGCGGGCCCTTCGACGGGGAGCGCCGCTTCACCTCGGCGATCACCCGCAACCGGTCCCCGCCGCGGAGCGCCGCCGCGAAGCCGCGTGCGGGCTCCATGCCGGCGGCCTGCTCGACGAGCTGGTCGGTGCGGCGGGGGTCGGCCGCGGCCCGGCGGCGGTGGTGCTCGAGGATCCCGTCGAGGTAGGTGCCCATCGGGCAGGCACGCTAGCCCCGGCGCCGCCGCGCCCGTTCCTCGGTGAGCTGGCTCCGGAACAGCGCGACGACCGGGGCGCCGACGAAGCACAGCGCGGAGCCCAGCAGGCACACGAAGCCGGCCGCGACCAGCCAGCGGCCACCGAGCGGCACCGCGAGCACGAGCAGCGCCGTGCCCAGCACGAACAGCGCAGGTGGCGCCGCGAGGAGCACCTTGGGCGGCACCGACGCGGGGTCGCCCTCGTCGGGCTCGAAGCGCCACGAGTCGTCCTCGTCCGGGCCCTCCGCGGTGTCGGGCCGGTGGGGCACGAACGCGTCGGACGGGTGCGTGACGCGCGGGGTGCGGGGCGTGGGGCCGGAGCCGTCCCGGGCGGAGGCGGCCAGCTCGGCGTCGTAGCGGCGCCGCCGGGCGGGGTCGCCGAGCACCGCCCACGCCTCGTTGACCCTGCGCATGTGGTCCTCGGCCTCGGCGGCCGCGCCCGGCCCCCGCGACCGGTGCCGGTCGGGGTGGTGGCGCCGGGCCTGGGCGAGGTAGGCCCGCCGGATCGCGTCGTGGGCGGCGTCCCGGGCGACCCCCAGCACCTCGTAGTGGGTCGTCGCCGGGAGGTCCATGGCGGGCGGCGCCTGCTCAGCCCCCGGCGAGGGGGCCCTGCACCAGCGGGAGCGCCTGCACGACGGCCTCGGGCCCCTCCCCGAGCCGGGCGGTCGCGCCCGGTTCGACGCTGCGGTGCACGTACGCGAGGGCGACCGGCGCGCCGAGCGCCGCGGAGCGGGCCGCGCTGGTGACCGTGCCGCGCTCGCGCCCGTCGACCACGACGGGCGTGCCCGGCTCGGGCACCACGTCGCCCCGGACGACGAGGCCGCGGAGCTTCCGCGGCGTGTTCGAGCCGCGCGAGTCGACGCGGGCGACCAGCTCCTGGCCCGTGTAGCAGCCCTTGGTGAAGCTGACCGACTGCTCGACCAGCCACTCCCCCGCCTCCGCCGGGATGACCTTCGGCTCCAGGTCGGGGCCGAGCTCGCTGCCCATCGCGGGCCGTCCCGCCTCGATCCGGACCGCGTCGAGCGCCGCGGCGTCCACCTCGGGCACGCCGTCGGGGACCGCCGCGTGCTCGCCGAGCAGGTCGACCCCCGGAAGGCCCGCCCAGTCCACCGCGGTCGCGAAGCCCCCCTCCCCCGCGGCGGGCGCGAGCTGCTCGACCGGCGGGGTCGCCGGGCCGCGCACCGCCACGAGCGACCAGCGGAGCAGCTCGAGCTCGACCTGCACCCGGAGCCGGAACCGCTCGAGGCGGGCGACCAGCGCCTCCCCCGCGCCCGCCTCGACCTCGAGCAGGAACCCGCCGGCGTCCTCGTCGGGGCGCCACAGGCGCACCCAGGCGTCCACCTTGCCGGCCGGCTCCAGCACCAGCGAGTAGGTGGCCGCACCCGGCCCAAGGGCGGCCAGGTCCTGTGACAGCTGGCCCTGCAGGTAGTCGAGCGCGTCCTCGCCGGTGGCACGCACCACGTCGCGGGGCAACCGCGCCGCGGCGACGTCCTCGCGCAGCAGCCGCTGGCCCTCCACCTCCGCGATCACCGTCATGGCCCGAGTCTCCCTCGCCCCGCACCCCGGCGCAGCGCGGTCATCGCCTCGGCGGCGGGCACCGCGCGCAGCAGCGCCCGGGCCTTGTTGCGGGTCTCCAGCTCCTCGTCCTCGGCCACGGAGTCGGCGACGATGCCTGCGCCCGCCTGCACCGACGCCCTGCGGCGCCCGTCGGGCCCTGGGGCGTCGAGCAGCATCGTGCGGATCGCGATCGCCGTGTCGATGTTCCCCGAGAAGTCCAGGTAGCCGACCACCCCGGCGTACGGGCCGCGCCGCACGGGCTCGAGCTCGTCGATGATCTCCATCGCCCGGACCTTCGGCGCCCCCGAGACCGTGCCCGCCGGCAGTGTGGCGCGCAGCACGTCGATCGGCGTCCGTCCCGCCGCGAGCCGGCCCGACACCTCCGAGGTCAGGTGCATCACGTGGCTGTAGCGCTCGAGGGTCATCAGCTCGTCGACGGTGCAGGTGCCGAACTCGACGACGCGGCCGACGTCGTTGCGAGCGAGGTCGACGAGCATGAGGTGCTCGGCGCGCTCCTTGGGGTGCTCGACCAGCTCTGCCGCCAGCCGGCGGTCGTGCGCCTCGTCGCGGCCCCGCGACCGGGTGCCCGCGATCGGTCGCGACACGACCCGCCCCCCGAGCAGCTGCACCATCGGCTCGGGCGAGCAGCCGACCAGGGTCAGCTCCTCCTCGCGCACGTAGAACATGTACGGGCTCGGGTTCACCTGGCGCAGCACCCGGTACACGTCGAGGGGGTCCGCGGTGGTCTCGAGGTCGAAGCGCTGCGACAGCACGACCTGGAAGATGTCGCCGGCGAGGATGTGCTCGCGGGCGACCTCCACGGCCTGCCGGAAGCCCTCCGGGGTCATCGACGAGCGGACCTCCGGGTCGATGTCCGCCGCGGGCGGCGGCACCAGGGGCTCGTCGAGCGGCACCGCACCGTCGAGGGCCATGCGGTCGAGGCGCTCCACGGCGTCGTCGTAGCAGCGGTCGAGCGCCGCGGCGTCGGCGCCGTCGGGCACGAACGCGTTCACGACGAGCGTGACGCGCTGGTGGAAGTGGTCGTACGCGGCGAGCTCACCGATCACCGACAGCACCGCGTCGGGGCGGCCGTGGTCGTCGGGCGGCGCGTCCGGCAGGCGCTCGACCTCGCGGACCACGTCGTAGCCGAGGTACCCGACCACCCCCGAGTGCAGGGGCGGGAGGACGTCCGCGGTGTCGCCGAGCTCGTCGGCGGACGGTGCACGGTGGTGCTCGAGCAGCACCTCGAGCGCGGCGAGCACCCCGCGGTCCAGCGGCACCGCGTCGGGCAGCTCGCCGGTCGCGGTCACCTGCAGGCCACGGGCGACGAGCCTCGCCCGGGGGTCTCGGCCGACGAAGGACCAGCGGCCCCACTTGCCGCCGTGGTCCACGGACTCCAGCAGGAACCCCGGACGCCCCTCCGAGTCGTCGCCGCAGAGCCGCATGAACGCCGCGACCGGTGTGGTCATGTCCGCGAGGAGGGTGCGCCACACCGGCACCACCCGGTGCGACGCCGCGAGGCGGTGGAAGGTGGCGCGGTCGGGCGACGCCGCCCCGGCGGCGTCGAGGTCAGCCACCGAAGGCCCGGAAGAAGCAGGAGTGCTCGCCGGTGTGGCACGCACCCCGGCCCTCCTGCTCCACCTCGAACAGCAGCGTGTCGCCGTCGCAGTCGTACCAGGCCCGGCGGATGAACTGCCGGTCGCCCGAGGTGTCGCCCTTGCGCCACACCTCCTGGCGCGAGCGCGACCAGAACACGGTCCGACCCTGCTCGAGGCTCATGCGGAGGGTCTCCGCGTTCATCCACGCCATCATCAGCACGTCCCGGCTCCCGACCTCCTGCACGATCGCGGGGACGAGCCCGTCGGCGTCGTAGCGGATGCGGTCGAGGTCCTCCTCGCGGACCTCGATCGGTGTCACCTGCGGGGCTTCGGCCATGGGGGCCATCGTAGGAGGCGACCGGGGGGCCCGATCACAGGTACAGGCCGGTGTGCCCCTCCTCGAGGCGCTCCGACGCGAGCGCGTGCACGTCGCGCTCGCGCAGGATGATGTAGGTCTCGCTGCGGACCTCGACCTCGTGGACGTCCTCGGGGTTGAACAGGACGTGGTCGCCCTCCTGCACCGCCCGCACGTTGGGACCGACCGCCCGTGCCTCGGCCCACGCGAGCCGCTTGCCCAGCTGCGCGGTCGCGGGGATGAGGATGCCGCCGCTGGACCGGCGCTCCTCGTCCGCGTTGTCGAGCTTGACCAGCAGGCGGTCGTTCAGCATGCGGATCGGCAGCTTCTCGTAGCCCCGACGGGTCGAGTCCCCGGGGGCCTCGTCGCCCTGCCGGGCGGGGCCGCCGGCCGCGGGCTCGCTCGTGGTCGGGTCGGACGTGCTCTGGTCGGGGTCGCTCATGATCCGCCCACGGTACCGCCCGATGCCATGCGGCCGGTCTCGGGCAGGACACGCTCCGCGACGAGGTCCAGGTGCTCGAGGTCGTCGAGGTCGAGCACCTGCAGGTAGACGCGGCTGATCCCGATCGCCGCGAACCGCTCGAGCTTGGAGAGCACCTCCTTGGGGGTGCCCGCGAGGCCGTTCTGGCGCAGCTCGTCGACCTCGCGGCCGATCGCGTCCGCACGCCGGCGCACCTCGGCCTCGTCGGCACCGCAGCACAGGACCTGGGCGGCGGTGCGGCGCACCTCGGCGGGGTCCCGACCGACGTCGCGGCACGCCCGGTCGATGTTCTCCTGGAGCCCCGCGGTGGTGTCGGGATCCGCGAACGGCACGTTGTACTCCGCGGCGAACCGGGCGACGAGCGACGGGGTGCGGCGGGGGCCGAACCCGCCGATGATCACCGGCGGCCCGGGCCGCTGCGCCGGCTTGGGCAGCGCGGGCGAATCGGTGACCGGCCACCAGCGCCCCTCGTGGGAGAACGTCTCGCCCTGCGGGGTGGCCCACAGGCCCGTGATGATCTCCAGCTGCTCCTCGAGCCGGTCGAACCGCTCGCCGGTGGGAGGGAACGGCACGCCGTAGGCGGAGTGCTCGGCGTCGTACCAGCCCGCGCCGATCCCGAGCTCGACCCGGCCGCCCGACATCGCGTCCACCTGCGCGACCTGCACGGCGAGCATGCCGGGGTGGCGGAAGGTCGCGGACGTCACGAGCGTGCCGAGGCGGATGCGGGAGGTCTCCCGGGCGATGGCGCCCAGGGTGACCCACGAATCGGTGGGGCCGGGGAGGCCGGACACGTCGCCCATCTTGAGGAAGTGGTCGGATCGGAAGAACGCGTCGAAGCCGAGGTCCTCGGCCCGGCGTGCGACGGCGAGCTGCTGCTCGTAGGTGGCGCCCTGCTGGGGCTCGACGAAGATGCGCAGGTCCATGCGACCGACCGTACCGCCGACGGGACCCGGCGAACGGCGCGCCTCAGGTGACGGGCCGGACGGTGATGCCCGCCGCGGCCATGGCCTCCTTCGCCTCCGCGATCGACAGCTCCCCGAAGTGGAACACCGAGGCGGCCAGCACCGCGTCGGCGCCGCCCTCGAGCACCCCCTCGACGAGGTGGTCGACGGAGCCGACCCCGCCGGACGCGATCACCGGCACGTCGCACGCCTCGGTCACCGCGCGGGTCAGCTCGAGGTCGAAGCCGTCCTTGGTGCCGTCGCGGTCCATCGAGGTGAGCAGGATCTCCCCGGCGCCCTCGGCCGCCACGCGCTCGGCCCACTCGACCGCGTCGATGCCGGTCGGCCGGCGTCCGCCGTGGGTGAACACCTCCCACCCGGGCCCGTCGTGGCGGGAGCGGGCGTCGATCGCGACCACGACGCACTGGGCGCCGAACTCGCCGGCGATCTCGGCCACGAGCTCGGGTCGCTCCACCGAGGCGGTGTTCACGGCCACCTTGTCGGCACCCGCGCGCAGCAGCCTCCTGGCATCCTCCACGCTGCGGACCCCACCACCGACCGTGAGGGGGATGAACACCTCGTCCGCGGTCCGGGCGACCACGTCGACGATCGTGTCGCGTGCGTCGGAGGAGGCGGTGATGTCGAGGAACACCAGCTCGTCCGCGCCCTCGAGGTCGTAGCGGGCGGCGAGCTCCACGGGGTCGCCCGCGTCGCGCAGGTCCACGAAGTTCACGCCCTTGACCACCCGGCCGCCGTCGACGTCCAGGCACGGGATCACGCGTGCGGTCCTCACGGGGCACCTCCGGGTCGCGCACCGGTGCAGACCTGCACCGCCTCGGTCACGCTGAACGCGCCCTCGTAGAGCGCACGGCCGGTGATGACCCCCGACAGCCGCCGCCCGGCGCGCTCGAGGCCCGCGAGCTTCCGCAGGTCGTCGAGGCTGCCCACCCCGCCGGAGGCGATGACGGGGACCTCGGTCGCGCCGAGCACCTCCGCGAGCCCGTCCAGGTCGGGGCCCTCGAGGGTGCCGTCGCGGCCGATCTCGGTGACCACGAGCGCCGCCACCCCGGCGTCGGAGAAGGCGCGGGCCAGGTCGATGACGTCGGCGCCCGAGCCCTCCAACCAGCCGCGCACCGCGACCTCGCGCCCGCGGGCGTCCAGCCCGACCGCGACGGGGTGGCGCGCGGCGAGGCGCCGCACGAGCGCCGGGTCCTCGATCGCCGCGGTGCCCAGCACGACGCGGGCGACGCCGGCGGAGAACAGCGCGTCGGCCGCGGCCTCGTCGCGCACGCCGCCACCGGCCTGCACCGGCACCGACACGGCGGCCGCGATCGACGCGACCACGTCGCGGTTGACCGGCTCACCGGTCCGGGCGGCATCGAGGTCGACCACGTGGATCCACGGCGCGCCGGCCGCCTCGAACGAGCGCGCCTGGGCGATCGGGTCGTCGCCGTAGACGGTCTCGCGGTCGTAGTCGCCCTGGTAGAGGCGCACGAAGCGCCCACCGAGCAGGTCGATCGCCGGGTAGAGGTCCATCAACTCCTCCCGCGGTCCGCGACGGAGCGGGCGCCGGCCGCGAGCCGCACGAAGTTGCCGAGCACGGCGAGCCCCGTGGCCCCCGACTTCTCAGGGTGGAACTGGGTGGCGAACACCTGCTCCCGCTGGACCGCCGCGGTGACGGGCCCGCCGTAGTCGCAGGTCGCGATCACGTCCGAGGTCGCCTCCGCCGCGTAGGAGTGCACGAAGTACACCCAGGGGTCCTCGCCGAGCCCCTCGAGCAGCGGCGACTCGGTCAGCTGGTGCAGGCGGTTCCACTGCATCTGCGGGTGCTTCACCCCAGGAGGGAGCCGCCGCACGGTCCCCGGCAGCACGCCGAGCCCCGCGACGCCCGGTGACTCCTCGGAGCCGTCGTAGAGGAGCTGCATACCCACGCAGATCCCCAGGAACGGCCGGCCGGAGGCCACCGCCTCCAGCGTCGGCCCGTCGAGCCCGGCGCGGCGCAGCGCCTCGCGGCACGGACCGAACGCCCCGACGCCCGGCAGGACCACCCCGTCGGCCGCGGCGATCACCTCGGGGTCCGCGGTCAGGGTCGCGTCCGCGCCCAGGTGCTGGAAGGCCTTCTCCGCCGAGCGCAGGTTGCCGATGCCGTAGTCGAGCACCGCGATGCGCGCGGGCGGCTCCGCCACGCGGCTCACCGTCGGTCGGTGCGGCCGGCGCGGTCGGCGCCCCGGCTCACAGCACGCCCTTGGTCGACGGGACCCCGGTCCCCTCGAGGCGCACCGCGTCGCGCAGCGCCCGGGCCACGCCCTTCGCGGAGGCCTCGAGGATGTGGTGGGTGTTGCGGCCACGCACCATCGTCAGGTGGAGGGTGATGCCCGCGGAGGTGACGAAGGCCCGCCAGAACTCCTCCATCAGCTGGGAGTCGAACGGCGGGTCGCCGAGGATCTTCACGCCCGGGGGGTCGATCTCGTAGTGCAGGTACGGGCGGCCCGACAGGTCCACCACCGCCTCGACGAGCGCCTCGTCGAGCGGGACCCGCACGGACGCGAACCGCCGGACGCCGGCCTTGTCGCCCAGCGCCTCCGCCAGCGTCGCCCCGAGCAGGATGCCGGTGTCCTCCACCGTGTGGTGCGCGTCGATGTGGAGGTCGCCCTTCGCCGCGACGCGCAGGTCCATGCCGCCGTGCCGGCCCAGCTGGTCGAGCATGTGGTCGAAGAAGGGCAGGCCGGTGCTGCAGTCGGTCCGTCCGGTGCCGTCGACGTCGAGCTCGATCTCGATGTCGGTCTCGCCGGTGGTGCGGGATCGCGTCGCGGTGCGGTTCATCCGGCCAAGGTTCTCACAGTGCGACCACGCCCAGCACCTCGCCCAGGGCGGCGAGGAACGCCTCGTTCTCCGCGCGCGTGCCCACCGTCACGCGGAGGCACCCCTCGAGGCGCGGCCACGAGGCGCAGTTGCGCACCAGCACCGAGCGCTCGACCAGCTCGGACCACACCCGCGCGCCGTCGCGGCCCGTCGGGCGGAACAGCACGAAGTTGGCGCCCGAGGGCCACTGCTCGACCGGAAGGCGGGCGAGGCCCTCGACCAGCCGCTCGCGCTCGGCGACCAGCCGCTCGACGCGGGCCTCCATCTCGGGCAGGTGGTCGAGCGCGAGCTGCCCGGCGATCTGGGTGATCGAGTCGAGGTGGTACGGCAGCACGACCTTCTCGAGCTCCGCCACCACCCAGGTCGGCCCGACGAGGTACCCGAGGCGCAGGGCCGCGGCCGACCACGTCTTGGAGTACGTGCGGGTCACCACCACCGGCGCGTCCTCGTGCACCAGCGCCTGGGCGGACCAGCGGGCGAACTGCCCGTAGGCCTCGTCGACCACCAGCAGCCCGTCGACCCGCTCGACGGCCTCGAGCAGCACCCGGACCGTCGCCTCGTCCTCGACCCGTCCGGTCGGGTTGTTCGGAGAGCACAGGAACGTGATGACCGGGCGGTGCTGCTCGACCGCCTCCACGGCACGGTCGAGGTCGATCGTGAAGTCCTCGTTGCGGTCGACCTCGACCACTCCCGTCCCCGTCACCTTCGCGATGTGGGTGTGCAGCGCGTAGGTGGGCTCGAAGCTGAGCGCCCTGCGGCCGGTGCCGCCGTAGGCGAGGCACAGGCTCTGGAGCACCTCGTTGGACCCGTTGGCGGCGAACACGTTCGCCGCGGTGAGCCCTCCCGGCACGTGGCGGCCCTCGACCTCCGCGAGGCGGGCCCGCAGCGCGCTCGCGGAGCGGTCGGGGTACCGGTTCCACGCGATCCCGTCGAGCGCGACCTTCAGGGCCGCGACGAACGTCTCCGGGGGAGGTTCGGGCGCCTCGTTGGTGTTGAGGCGCACGTCCACGTCCACCTGCGGGGAGTGGTAGCCCTCCATGAGCCGCACGTCGGCCCTGGCCTCCGGCCGGCCCATCAGCCCGCCCCTCCCGCCACCGCGGCGCGGGCGGCGCGGCGCAGCTCGATCGAGCGGGCGTGCTCGTCGAGCCCCTCGGCACGGGCGAGGACCTCGACCGCGTCGGCGACCCCGTCGTCGTAGGCCGCCTCGTCGACGGTCACGACGTGGTGGTGCTTGGTGAAGTCGTCGACGGTGAGCGCGGAGGCGAAGCGGGCGGTGCCGTGGGTCGGCAGCACGTGGCTGGGACCCGCGACGTAGTCGCCGATCGACGCGGGCGACCAGGGCCCGCAGAAGATCGCGCCGGCGTTGCGCACCAACGGCACCAGGCGCTCCGGGTCCGCACAGAGCAGCTCGAGGTGCTCGGGGGCGACCAGGTCGGCGATCCGGATCGCGGCCTCCGGGGAGTCCACCACGACCGCGTAGCCGCCCTCCGCCAGGGTCGCCTCGATGTCCTCCCGGCGTGGCGCGGACGCGACGAGACGGGCGACCTGCTCGGTCACCGCGTCGGCCACCGCCTCGTCCCAGGTGATGAGCCACGCGAGGCCGTCGGGGCCGTGCTCGGCCTGGAGGATCACGTCGACCGCGGCGAGCTCCGGGGGCACGGTGCCGTCCGCGACGACCACCACCTCGCTCGGGCCGGCGAAGGCCGCCGCGACGCCCACCGTGCCGGCGACCTCCTGCTTCGCGATCGCCACGTACTTGTTGCCCGGCCCGCAGATCACGTCCACCGGGCGGATCGACTCGGTGCCGTGGGCGAGCGCGGCGACGGCCTGCGCGCCGCCGACCGCGTACACCTCGTCGACGCCCGCGATCGCGGCCGCGGCGAGGGTGACCGGGGCGACCGAACCCGTCGCCCGGTCCGGTGGCACGCAGACGACCACCTCCTCGACGCCGGCGACCCGGGCGGGCACCGCGGTCATCAGCAGCGTCGACGGGTACGCGGCCCGGCCGCCCGGCACGTAGCAGCCCGCGCGGTCGACCGGACGCCGGTACGAGCGGATGCGCACGCCGTCGGAGGAGTGCTCGACCGGCTCCTGCAGCTGGGCGCGGTGGTGCGCCGCGATGCGGTCCCGGGCCAGCTCCAGCGCGCCGCGCACCTCGGGGTCGAGCGCCTCCACCGCGGCGTCGAGGTCCTCCCGGGGCACCGCGAGCGAGGAGAGCTCCACCCCGTCGAAGCGGGCGGTGAGCTCGAACAGCGCACGGTCGCCCCGCTCGCGCACCTCCGCGATGATCGAGCGGACGGCCGCGACGGGCTCGTCCGCGTCCACCTTCGGGCGAGGGAGGCGCCCCGAGGGGTCCGCCACCCCGCGCAGGTCGAGCCGGTTCAGCACGCCGGTCACGGTACCCAGCGGTCAGGGGCCCGGCGAACGCGCTCGGGGTGCTAGACCGGCGGCGGTGAGCCTCCACGCTGACCTGACCTCGGCCCTCTCCACGCTGGACCAGCTGCTCGAGCGCCTCGCCGAGGCCGCCGCCGAGGTCGACGGCACGGAGCGCGAGGACCTGCTGGTGGACATCTACGAGGTGGAGCGGCACCTGCGCGCCGCCGCGCGGCGACTCAACCGGACCGTCGCGAACCTCCCCACCACGGGCTGACCGGGCAGACGCCCCGAACGACGGGACCACGCCCCGAAAGAACCCGGCGCCCCCGTAGGGGCGCCGGGGCGGCGGCCCGGGCGGCGGGAGCCCTGGACCGCCTTCTACCAGGTGGCGGGAACCTGGTACGCCGAACCTACAACGAGCCGCAGGACGAGTCGAGGATGCTCGAAGGTGCGTGTCAGACCCTCGCCGAGGGGCAGAAATCGGCGAGCACGCACTCACCGCATCGGGGTGAGCGGGCCAGGCACACCCGCCGCCCGTGCAGGATCAGGCGGAGGCTGAACTCGCCGCGCTCCGCGGCGGGCACCATCGGGTTGAGCTCCATCTCGACCTTCACCGGGTCGGTCTGGGTGGTGAGCCCGAGGCGCTTGGACAGGCGGAGCACGTGCGTGTCGACCGGCAGGCCGGGCAGCCCGAGCGCCACGCTCCGCACGACGTTCGCGGTCTTGCGGCCGACGCCGGGCAGCGCGACCAGGTCCCGCATCGAGCCGGGGACCTCCCCGCCGTGTCGCTCCACCAGGCCGCGGGCCATGCCGATCAGGCTCTTCGCCTTCGAGCGGAAGAAGCCGGTCGAGCGGATCAGCTCCTCGAGCTCCTCGGGGTCCGCCTCGGCGAGGTCCTCGGGGGTCGGGTACCGCTCGAACAGCGCGGGCGTCACCATGTTCACCCTCGCGTCGGTCGACTGCGCGGAGAGGATGGTCGCGGCGAGCAGCTCGTACGCGTTGCGGTGGTCGAGCTCGCAGACGGCGTCGGGGTACTCGGCGGCCAGCCGCTCGTGCACCAGGCGCGCCCGCCCCTTCGGCGAGCGTGGCCGCCGGCGCGTCGCGGGTCGCTCCGTGGCGGGGGGAGGCGTCGAGGGAGCCATCGGGCGAACCGTAGTTCGACCACGGGTACCCTCGGACGGCGTGGCCGCCCTGCGCTGGATCTCGCCGCACTCCCCCTCCACCGACGAGGAGATGGCCCGGCAGGGCTTCCGCCGGGTCCGCCTGCTGCACCAGATGCGGCGGCCGCTGCCGCTCGAGGACGAGGTGCGCCGCGGCACCCGCGAGATCCGCGTCCGGCCGATGCGGCCCGACCACCCCGGCGACGTCGAGGGCTTCCTGCGGGTGAACAACCGGGCCTTCGACTGGCACCCCGAGCAGGGAGGCTGGGACGAGGAACGGCTGGCGGCGACGATGGCCGAGGACTGGTTCGACCCGGCGGGGTTCCTCCTCCACGAGGGCGACGACGGCGCCATCGACGGCTTCTGCTGGACCAAGGTGCACCCGCCCGGGCACACCTGGCCCGACGACCCGCCGCTCGGGGAGATCTTCGTGATCGCCGTCGACCCCTCCACCCACGGCACGGGGCTCGGCCGCGCGCTCACGGTCGCCGGGCTCGACCACCTGGCGTCGCGGTCGCTGACGACGGCGATGCTGTACGTCGAAGCCGACAACGAGCCCGCCGTGGCCCTGTACCGGAGCCTGGGCTTCGAGGTCGACCACGACCGCGCCGCGTACCAGCGCGTCGAGGCCCGACCGTAGGCTCGGGCGGTGCGCTCCAGGACCCGCTACGACCTCGACCGCGGCGCGCTCGCCGAGCTCCTCGACGGCGAGCCGCGCTACCGCGTCGACCAGGTGTGGGAGGGGCTGCACCGCCAGGCGCGCGAACCGTCCGAGATCACGTCGCTGCCGAAGGCGCTGCGCGCCCGCCTCGAGCGCGAGCTGCCCGCTGCCCTCCGGCCCGTCGCGGAGTCCGTCGCGGACGGCGGGGACACCGTGAAGTTCCTGTGGGAGCTCGGCGACGGCGCGCGGGTCGAGACCGTGCTGATGCACTACCCGGACCGGTCCACGGTGTGCGTGTCGACCCAGGCCGGCTGTGCGATGGACTGCAGCTTCTGCGCGACCGGCCAGTCCGGCTTCGAGCGCCACCTGTCGGTGGGCGAGATCGTCGAGCAGGTCGTGCGCGCCCAACGGGTGGCCGCCGCGGGGACGACGCCGCGGCGGGTGTCCAACGTGGTCTTCATGGGCATGGGCGAGCCGCTCGCCAACTTCGCCAACACGTGGGCGGCGGTGCAGCGCCTGCACGGCGACGTCGGCATCGGCGCGCGGCACCTGACGCTGTCCACGGTCGGCCTGGTGCCGGGCATCCGGAAGCTGGGCTCGGCCGGGCTGCCGGTGAACCTGGCGGTGTCGCTGCACGCCGCGGACGACGAGCTGCGCGACGAGCTCGTCCCGATCAACCGCCGCTACCCGCTCGAGCAGCTCATCGAGGCGTGCGAGGGGTACCACGCCGCGACGCGCCGGCGGCTGAGCCTCGAGTGGGCGCTCATCGACGGCGTCAACGACCGTCCGACGGACGCGGCGGGGCTCGCCCGCATCGCACGGCGGCTGCGCGCGCACGTGAACCTCATCCCGCTGAACCCCACCCCCGGCTACCCGGTGCGCGGCTCGTCGCCCGCGCGGGTGGAGGAGTTCCGGGACGAGCTCGCCGACCTCGGCGTGAACGTGACGGTGCGCGACACCCGCGGCAGCGACATCGACGCGGCCTGCGGCCAGCTGCGGGCGGGGCACGAGGCGACCCCCGTGCGGCTCACCGCGCGTCCCTAGCCGCGGGTCCGGGCCCGCCCGGTCGGCCCGTTCAGCGAACCAGCCCGTTCAGCGGACCAGCACGGTGCGGGAGCCGGCGCGGATGGCGTCGACGAGCACCTCGGTCGGCCCGACGTGGCTGCCCGGCCACACGACGCTGCGCACGAGCGTGCCCTCGACGGTGGCGCCCTCCCCCACCACCGGGGCCCCGCCCGACCACGCCAGGTTGGCCCGCAGGTAGTCCGCGGGGGTGCCGCAGTCGATCGCGGTGCCGGCGTGGTGCACCGTCTCGAGGCGTCCAGCCTCCAACTCCGCGCCCCACAGCGCCTCCCAGAGCCCGGCCGGCTCGGCGTCGAGGCGCTGCGCCGCCCACCACGGGACGATCGACGCGACCACCGAGCTGCCGGGGCCGAACGGGCCCGGCGTCGTGGTCAGCACCCTCACCCGCTCACCGTCCCAGCCCCGGACGAACCTGCGGAGGTCCGCGTCGTGCCAGGTGTCGGAGTTCACCACCAGGGCACCCCGGCCGCCGAGCCAGTCCCGCAGGTGGCCGATCGCGCCGGCGGTGCCGAGCGGCCGGTCGTACTCGACCGATACGTGCACCGGGTGGCGGGAGGAGGAGAGGAGCTCCTCGAGCTGCTCCCGGTCGTGGTGGACGTTCACCGCCACCTCCGGTGTCGCCGGGACGAGGGCGTCGAGGGCCCACTCGAGCAGCGGGCGGTCGCCGACGGGGCACAGCGGCTTCGGCCGCAGGAGGGTCAACGGGTGGAGCCGCGTGCCGGCACCCGCCGCCAGCGCGACCCCCGCCAACGGGGCTGGCATGCTGTCAGGCATGCCGCCACGCCGCTGGTTCAACCCCCACCTGCCCCAGACGCTGCAGATCGCGCAGATCCTCCTCTACATCAACGCGGTGTTCGCCTTCCTCTACGGCGTGGTCGGTGCGCGTAGCGGGGCCTCGTCGGTGGTGCGCTTCCTGTTCGTCGTCGCGATCGGGGCCTACGTGTACGGCGGGTGGGGCATCGCCAACGAGCGGAAGCTCGGCTGGCAGGTCGGCATCGCCGCAGCGCTCTCCCCGTTCGTGCTGCGCTTCCTCGACGCGGTCCTCGCGTTCGACTTCCTCTCGACGAGCTGGAAGATCCGCTACACGATCGGGCTCGAGGGCGGCGGGCTGCTCAGCACGATCTTCGACGTCGCGCTCGTCGCGCTGCTGGTCCACCCGATGTCGCGGAACCACCAGCGCATCTGGTTCAGCTGAGCGCCACCGGAGTGGCCGTGCCACGCCGCGGCCAGCAATGATCGTGCGATGGCCAAGGACATCCAGGGAATCGCAGGACTGAAGGCGCTCGAGGGCCAGCACCTCGGCTACTCGGACTGGCTCGACATCACCCAGGAGCGGGTGAACACCTTCGCCGACGCGACCGGCGACCACCAGTGGATCCACGTCGACCCCGAGCGGGCGAAGGACGGGCCCTTCGGCGGCACGATCGCCCACGGCTACCTCACGCTCTCGCTCGGCCCGGTGCTCATGCCGTCCATTCTGACGGTGAGCGGCGTGAAGATGGGCGTCAACTACGGCGCCGACAAGGTGCGCTTCATCTCGCCGGTCAAGGTCGGCTCGCGGCTGCGCCTCGGCGCCGAGCTCACCCGCATCGAGGAGCTCCCGGGCAACGGCGCGCAGGTGTACATGACCTTCACCTTCGAGGTGGAGGGCTCCGAGAAGCCCGCGTGCGTCGCCGACATCATCTTCCGGTACTACGAGTGACCCGGGCGGCCCTGTGAGGCCGTTCGGGGCCACGGTGCTGGTGGCGCTGGCGCTGTTCGCGTCGGCGTGCTCCAGCGGGGAGGACGGTGCGGCCGTCCGCCAGCGCTCGGACTCCGGGGCGCGGGCGACCACGCCGACCGCCGGTGGCGACGCGCCGTCCACGGGGTTCCCCGACAAGTGGCAGCCGGTGGAGCTGGACTGGCACCGCTGCGACGTCGCGCCCGGTGCCGAGTGCGCCGAGCTCGAGGTGCCCCTCGACTGGGACGAGCCGCTCGGCCCGACCATCGACCTGGCGCTCGCCCGCACGAGAGCCACCGGTGACCGGATCGGCTCGCTGCTCACCAACCCGGGGGGTCCGGGGGCCTCGGGCCTCGAGCACCTCGGCAGCCGGCCGTTCGGCCCCCCGGTGACCGAGCGCTTCGACGTCGTCGCCTGGGATCCCCGCGGCGTGGGGCGCTCGAGCCCGCTGCGCTGCGGCAGCGGCGTCGCGGAACTGCAGTCGCTCGACCCCGAGCCGGACGACGCCGAGGAGCAGCGGGAGCTCGAGGAGGCGGCCGCGGCGGTGTCCGCCGAGTGCCGCGAGCTCGACGCCGAGGTGCTCCCCCACCTCGGCACCGACGACGTCGCGTTCGACATGGAGGCGATCCGCCGGGCGCTCGGCGACGAGCCGCTCAACTACATCGGCTTCTCCTACGGCACCCACCTCGGCCAGGTGTACGCGGCGCGGTTCCCCGACCGGATCCGGGCGATGGTGCTCGACGCGATCGTCGACCCCACGCTCGGCTACGAGGAGATGCTGATCGAGCAGGCGGTCGCCTTCGACCGCTCGTTCGAGCGACACGCGGCGGCGTGCGCCCGCACCCCGAGCTGCGGCGTGGACGACCTCGGCCGGGCCTACGACCAGGTCCTCGCCATGGTGGAGCGGGAACCGCTCGAGACCGCGTCGGGGACGCCGGCGGGCCCCTCGGAGCTCGCCACGGCGGCGATCGTCGCGAGCTACGTGCCGGACGGGTGGCAGACGCTCGGGCCTGCGCTCGCCGCCGCGCTGGAGGGCGACGGGACCCTGCTCGCCTCCCTCGCGGACGCCTACCGGGACTTCGGTGGCTTCAGCACGTACGTGGCGGTGGTCTGCATCGACTCCCCACCGCCGCGTGGCGTCGAGGCGTACCGGGACTTCGCGGCGCGGGCCGCGGCGGCGGCGCCACGCTTCGGCGCGGCCGTCGCGAACGAGCTGCTCCCCTGCGCGACGTGGCCCGCCGAGCCGGTCGGTGAACCGGAGGCGATCACCGCCGAGGGCGCGCCACCGATCCTCGTCGTCGGCAACACCGGCGACGCGGCGACGCCCTACGAGAACGCCGTCGCCGTGGCGGACCGGCTCGCGTCCGGGGTGCTCGTCACGGTCGACATCGACGGGCACGTGGCCTACGGCGTCGACCGGTGCCTCACCGAGCTGGTCGACGACCACCTCGTCCACCTCGAGGTCCCCCCTCCCGGCACCAGGTGCGGATGACGGGGGCGGCGGTGCCACGCGGCGAGGAGCTCGCGCTCGCGCAGGTGCACGAGGCCGTCGAGGCCGCCGTGCCCGACCGTGAGTGCATCGTGTTCGGCGAGCGGCGCCTCACCTACGCGCAGCTGGGCGACCGGACGCGCCGCCTCGCGAACGCGCTGCGGGCACGCGGGCTGGGCAGGGTCGTCGACCGCGCCGGCCTCGCGCCGCACGAGTCGGGCCAGGACCTGCTCGCCGTCTACCTGCACAACGGCAACGAGTACCTCGAGTCCATGCTCGGCTCGTACAAGGCGCGGGTCGCGCCGTTCAACGTGAACTACCGCTACGTCGCGGCGGAGCTCGAGTACGTGCTCGACGACGCGGGCGCCTCCGCCGTCGTCTACCACTCCGCGTTCGCCCCGGTGCTGGCCGAGGTCCGCGACCGCCTGCCGGCGCTGCGGGTGCTGCTCCAGGTCGACGACGGCTCCGGGAACGGGCTGCTGCCGGGTGCCGAGTGGTACGAGGAGGTCCTCGCGGCGGCCTCCCCCGAGCTCCCCGGCGACCTGGTCCGGAGCTGGTCGCCCGACGACCTGTACGTGATCTACACCGGCGGCACGACCGGCGCGCCCAAGGGGGTGCTGTGGCGCCAGGCCGACGCCTTCGTCGCCGCGCTCGGTGGGCGGCGCCTCGACACCGGTGAGGAGTGGGAGTCCCTCGCGCAGCTCGCGCAGGCGGCCCGCGGCGGCGGCATGCGGGTGCTCACCGCGCCGCCGTTCATGCACGGTGCCGCCCAGTGGATGGCGCTGCACGCCCTCGCCAACGGCAACACGGTCCTGCTGCCCGAGGTCGTCGACCGGTTCGACCCGGCGGTGGTGCTGCGCACGGTCGAGCGGGAGGGGGCGGAGGTCCTCCTCCTGGTGGGCGACGCCTTCGGCCGACCGCTGGTGGAGGAGATGGCGCGCGGCGGGAGCGACGCGAGCTCCCTGCTGGTCACCGTCAACGGCGGCGCGCCCCTGTCCCCCGGGGTGATCGCCCGCCTGCTGGACGCGGTGCCGTCGATGCTCGTGCTCGACGGGCTCGGCTCCTCCGAGACCGGACAGCAGGCCAGCCGGCTCCACTCCTGGGGCACCGCTCCCCGAGAGGGCAGCTTCGAGCCCCTTCCCGGCACGGTGGTGCTCTCCGAGGACCTCGACCGAGTGCTCGAACCGGGCGACGGCGAGCTCGGCTGGCTCGCCCAGCGTGGGCGCGTGCCGCTCGGCTACCTCGGCGACCCGGAGCGCACCGCCTCCACGTTCCCGGTGGTGGACGGGGTCCGCCACGCCGTGTCGGGCGACCGCGCCCACCTCGCCCCGGACGGCACGATCGAGCTCCACGGGCGCGACTCGGTGACGATCAACTCCGGCGGCGAGAAGGTGTTCGCCGAGGAGGTCGAGCGCGCCGTGCTGCACCACCCGTCGGTCGCGGACTGCGTCGTCGCGGGACGGCCCTCGCCCCGCTGGGGCAGCGAGGTGGTCGCCCTCGTCCAGCTGCGCGACGGCGTCGAGGCCCGCGACGAGGACCTCCTCGAGGAGGCGGCACGGCACGTCGCCCGCTACAAGCTCCCCAAGGCGATCGTACGGGTCGACCGCATCGAGCGGTCCCCTGCCGGGAAGGCCGACTACCGGTGGGCGCGGGCGATCGCCGCCGACGCGGCCCGGGCGGACGAGGCCCCGGCCGGCACCCCGTAGGCTGGCGCGGGTGACCCCCACCGACCGCCGAGCCCTCATCCCCCGGGCGGACGAACCGCTGCCGTCCGGGGCCGCGAAGACCAGGTCCGTGCAGGCGATGTTCGACGTCATCGCCCCGCGCTACGACCTGGTGAACCGGCTCATGACCTTCCGGATGGACGTCGGGTGGCGCCGCCGCGCGGTCGGCGCGCTCGGGTTGCCGCCGGGCTCCCGTGTGCTCGACCTCGCCTCGGGCACCGGCGACCTCGCCCGCGAGCTGCAGTCCCGCGGCATGCGGCCGGTGGGGGTCGACCTGAGCTTCGGCATGCTCGCCGCGGCGCCCCGCCCCTTCGACCGCGTGCAGGGCGACGGCACCCGGCTGCCGTTCCCGGACGCCGCCGTCGACGGGGTCACCTGCGGGTTCGCGCTGCGGAACTTCACCGACCTCGACGGCACCTTCTCGGAGCTCGCACGCGTGACGCGCCCCGGCGGCCGCATCGCCCTGCTGGAGGTGGCGGAGCCGCCGAACCCGCTGCTGCGGTTCGGTCACGGGATCTACTTCGGCCACGTGGTGCCGCGCCTGGGGGCGCTGCTGTCCGACGGCGACGCGTACCGGTACCTCCCTCGCTCGGTCGCCTACCTCCCCCCGGCCGAGGAGATGCTCGCGTCGCTGCGCGAGCGGGGGTTCACCCACGTCCGCAGGACGCTCCTGTCGGCGGGGATCGCACAGCTCATCACCGCGACCCGCGGCGCGGACCGCCGGTGACACGTCCCGCCGCGGTCACCCGCGCCGCGGACCCCCACCACCCGATCCGGCCGACGGCCGCGTTCAGCTCGCCGCGCCGCACCCTCACCGGGAGCGGCGAGGCGCTCCGCATCGAGCTGCCGGCGCCGTGGACCGACCACGTGGAGCTGGTCGCCGAGGCGCTCGCCGGCTTCGAGGTCGACGACGAGGTCCGCGCGCCCGGGACCGGGCCGGTCGCGTTCGGCGCGCTCCCCTTCGACCGCGACGCGGGCGCGTCGCTCGTCGTCCCGGAGGTGGTGCACGGGGTCACCGCGGAGGGCGCCCGCTGGACCACGACCGTCCAGGGGACGGCCGACCGCCCGTGCGCGACCTCCCGGCACGACCGGGCCACGGAGCCGGACCACGCTCCGGTGGGCGAGGTCACGATCCGCTCGACCCGCAGCCCGGCGGACTGGTGCGCGGCGGTGCGGGCGGCGACCGAGCGGATCGCGGCCGGGGGCCTCACCAAGGTGGTGCTCGCCCGCGAGCTCGAGCTGCGCGCCGACCGGGCCTTCGACCCCGTCGAGGTGCTGGAGCGCCTGGCCGAGCGCCACCCGACCGCCCTGAGGTTCCTCGTCGACGGGTTCGTCGGTGCCAGCCCCGAGCTGCTCGTGTCGCGGGTCGGCGAGGTGGTGAGGGCCCAGCCGATGGCCGGCACGGCGGCACGCACCGGAGAACCGGAGGCGGACCAGCGCCGCGCCGCCGAGCTGCTCGCCTCCGAGAAGAACCGGGTGGAGCACCAGATCACCATCGACGTGGTGCACGACACGCTGCTGCCCTGGTGCTCGTACCTCGACGCCGAACCCGCCCCGACGGTCGTGCAGGCGGGTCCCGTGCAGCACCTGGCGACGCTGGTCGAGGGGCGCCTGTCGCGCCCGGCGCCGTCGGTGCTCGAGCTGGTCGCGGCGCTGCACCCGACGCCGGCGGTGGGCGGCTGGCCGAGGGATCCCGCGATCGAGCTGATCGGCGAGCTGGAGGGTGCGGATCGCGGCCGCTACGCGGGTCCCGTCGGGTGGGTCGACGCGGAGGGCAACGGCGCCTGGGCGGTGGGCATCCGCTCCGTGCAACTCGCCGGCCCCGTCGCCCGCCTGTTCGCCGGCGTGGGCGTCGTCGCGGACTCGGACCCCGCGGCCGAGCTCGCGGAGACCCGGGCGAAGGCGCGGACGCTGCTCGAGGTCCTCGTCCAGCTCTGAGCGCTGCGCCTCCGCGCGGCGGCGCCAGGCCGCCCCGAGGGGTCAGTCGGAGGGCTTCGGGCGGTTGCGCCGGCGGGTCGGGCCCGTCGAGGGCGTGGCCACCGGCTCGTCGGTCCGGTCGGCCCACACCTCACGCACCCGGTCGAGCACGTCCGCCACGGCGGAGAACCCGGCGAAGTGCCCCTCCCCCGGCCGGATGCGCAGCTCGCCCCGCGGCAGGCGCGCCGCCTGGTGGTGGCCGTGGCTGGGAGGGACGATCACGTCCGCCAGGCCGGTCCACACGATCACCGGCGTGTCCACCTCGTCGAGGTGGAAGCCCCAGTGGCGGGCGAACAGCGCCAGGTCGTGGGCCGTCGCCCGGAGGTCCTCGGCGGTGAGCAGGTCGTGGAGGAACATCGCCTTGAACTGGGGGTTGCGCAGCACCGGGCTGTCCGCGAACCCGAGGATGCGCGCGTACGCCTCGAAGATCGGGTCGGCGAAGGGCTCCGCCACCCGCACCAGGGCACGCAGCGCGGTGCCCGCCGGGGTGCGCAGCACCTCGAGCGGCGGGGCGAGGAACCGCAGCGCCCGCGTGTAGGAGAACACCGCGTCGGCGCCACGCACGGGACCGATGCCGCCCAGCAGCGAGGCGACCACCACCCGGTCGGGCAGGTGGCGCGCGACCGCCAGCGTGTAGGGGCCGCCACCGGAGAGCCCGGTGACCGCGAACCGGTCGACGCCCAGGTGGTCGACGAGCTGCTCGATGTCGGGCGCGAACTCCGCGATGCGGGAGTAGCGGTGGTTCGTGGAGCGGCCGGTGCCGGGCCGCTCCACCGCGATCACCCGGAACCCGCGCTGCAGCGCCGCGTCGTGCACGGACGGGGGCACCTGGAAGCAGGCGCCCGGCGTGCCGTGGAACCACAGCATGACGTCCCCGTCGGGGTGCCCGAACTCCGCCCAGCCGAGCACGCGATCCTCTCCGACCGGCGCGGTGCCGACCGCCCGCGCCGGCGGGGGTCCTGGCCGGTCCAGCTGCTCACCCACCTGTGCCCGCTGCTCCTTCCTGGAGGGTCCCGACTCCGCGGACGGTCGCGACACGCCCGCGACGGTGCCCCATGGTGTCACCCACTCGCGGACAGCGCCCGGACCACGCCGTCCGCGATCTCGGCGTGGAGCGCGACGTTCGCCTCACGGTCCGTCTCCACCACCACGACCCGGGGCCCGCCGCGGGTGAGCGCGCCGGCGACGGCGGCGCGCATGCCCGCCCTCGACGACACCCGCTCCGCGGGCACCCCGTGCGCCTCGGAGAGCCGGACGAGGTCCACCCCGTGGGGGGTCCCGAACAGCTGCTCGAACCGGTCGCGGGCGACGAGCCCGTGCTGCGGGAGGAACGAGAAGATCCCGCCGCCGTCGTTGTCGATGACCACCACGACGAGGTTGACCCCGCGGCCGGCGAGGCCGAGGAGGCCGTTGGTGTCGTGCAGGAACGCCACGTCGCCGATGAGCAGCGCCGTGGGTGCGCCGGTGAGCGCCGCCCCCACCGCGGTCGAGGTCACCCCGTCGATGCCGTTGGCGCCACGGTTCGCGAGGACCCGCAACCCGGGGCGCGGCGCGGCGAAGGCCTCGAGGTCGCGCACCGGCATCGAGGAGGAGACCACGAGGATCCCGTCGTCGCTGAGGAGGCCCATCAGGTCGATCGCGGCGGCCGGCTCGGTGGCCTCCGGGTGCCGGGCCAGCACCCTGGCGATCGCATCGGCCGCGACCCGGTCCGCGTCGAGCCAGCTGCGCAGCCACGCGTCGCCCCGTGCGGGCGGGGTCGCGCCGCGCAGCTGGTCGCAGACCGTGGCGACGTCGCCGGGCACCGTCACGGCGATCACCCGGTCCGGGTCGGGCACCACCCCGTAGCGGTCGAGCCCCACCTGGAACGCGCCGCTGGTCGCGAGCCACCGGTTGAGGGCCTTGGAGGTGAGCAGTCCCCCGATGCGCAACGCGGCCCGGGGACGGTGCTCGGCCGCGAACCCGGGGTCGCGCAGCAGGGCGTCCGCGTGCAGCACGTCGCCCGGCACGCCGAGGCGGCAGCCCGAGGGGGCATCCGCCACGACCGGCCAACCCAGGTGGGCGGCGAGGCGGTGCACGGCGACGGCGTCCACCGGGTCGAGCGCGGTCCGGACGCCGGCCACCACGACCCCCCGCTCCTGCGCGAGGTCCGCGGCGATGCGGTCGAGCTCGTCCTCCGCGAGGCCCCGCCGCACCTCGGGCTCCTCGTCGAGGGGCCGCGCGGGGGGCAGGTCACCCGGGGTGCCGACGAGCGGCTCCCGGAACGCGAGGTTGAGGTGCACGGGTCCGGGCCGCTCCCCCGTGGCCCGCCGCCAGGCGTCCGCGGCGAGGCCACGCCAATGGGGCGCCCCGCTCGCGACCGGGGGACCCAGGTCGCACGACCAGCGCACCGCGGTCCCGTAGAGGCCCCGCTGGTCGATGGTCTGGGGTGCGCCGACGCCGCGCAGCTCCGGCGGGCGGTCCGCGGTCAGCACGAGCAGCGGCACGCAGGCGTGGTGGGCCTCGACGACCGCAGCGTGGAGCTGGACCGCAGCGGTGCCGCTCGTGCACAGCACCGCGGCGGGGCGCCCGGTCGCCGCGGCGAGGCCGAGCGCCATGAACGAGGCGCTGCGCTCGTCGTGGTGCACGTGGACGCGCACCCGGTCGTCCTCGGCGAACGCGAGGGCCATCGGCGTCGACCGGGCTCCCGGGCTGACCGCCAGGTCGGTCAGGCCGAGCGCGACCCACTCGTCGACCAGGGTCGCCGCGTACGTCGCGGCCACGTCGGGTGGCGAGGGCTCGGTGTCCATGGGCGCTCGAAGCCTACGGTGTCCGCGGATGCCGTCCGACCGGAACCCCCCAGGCGCATCGGCCACGCCCTCGACGCTCGCCCACCGCGTCGCCGGCGACCCCGCGGCGCCCACCGTGGCGCTCGTGCACGGGTTCGCGCAGACCGGCGAGTGCTTCGGCCCGTTCGGCGAGGCCCTCGAGGCGACCCACCGGGTGGTGCGGGTCGACCAGCCGGGCCACGGGGGCTCGCTCCGCCACCGCGACGCGGGCGTCGAGCGGGCGGCGGGCCTCCTGGTCGCCACCGTCGGCACCGCCGCGTACGTGGGGTACTCGATGGGGGCACGGGTGTGCCTGCAGGCGGCGCTGTCCCACCCCGACGAGGTGCGTGCGCTGGTGCTGATCGGCGGCACCGCCGGCATCGACGACGCGGCCGACCGGGCCACGCGCCGCCGACAGGACGAGGAGCGGGCCGCCCGGCTCGAGGCGGTCGGGGTGGACGCGTTCCTGCGGGAGTGGCTGGCGATGGACATGTTCGCCGGGCTCCCCGACTGGGCCCGATTCGACGCGGAGCGCCGGCGGAACACCGTCGAGGGGCTCGCGGCGAGCCTCCGCCACGCCGGCACCGGGTCGATGGCCCCGCTGTGGGACCGCCTCGGTGAACTGCGCTGCCCGGTGCTCTGCCTCACCGGTGAGCGCGACCCTCGCTACGGCGAGCTCGCCGAGCGCCTGGTCGGCACGGTCGGCGGACCGGCGTGGCACGTGGTGGTGCCCGGCGCCGGCCACGCCGCCCACCTCGAGCACCCCTCGTTCTGTTCGGCGTCCGTCAAGGAGTTCCTTGACGGACGCCGAACGGAACGGGGTGGGGCCGGCCGGGGAGGTGGAGGGCCGGTCAGGGGTTGAGGAACAGGCCGACGGTGAGCAGGACCGCGTAGAGCGCCTGCACCTGGCCCGTCCACGCCAGTACCGGCACCAGTCCCGCACCGCTCGCCCCGCCGAGCACCGCGGTCACGGGCCGCCGGGCCGGCACCACCGAGAGCAGTGCCAGGGCGGCCAGGGGGCGCCCGCCGAGCCCGCCGAGCACCGGCACGAGCAGCATCGGCAGCACGACGAGCACGACGTAGAGGACCCTGGTGCGGCGGTCACCGAGCCGTACCGCGAGGGTCCGCTTCCCCGCGACGGTGTCGCCCGGGATGTCGCGCAGGTTGTTGACGACCAGCAGCGCGGTCGCGAGGAACCCCATCGCGACGCCGCCCACGACCGGCTCCCACGTGAGCCGCTCGAGCTGCACCCACGCGGAGCCGGCGGTGGCGACGAGCCCGAAGAACACGAACACGAACACCTCGCCGAACCCCGCGTAGCCGTAGGGGCGGGGGCCTCCCGTGTAGAACCACCCGGCGGCGATCGCCGCCACCCCGACCAGCACGAGCCGGGGGTCGACCCACAACACGAGCGGCAGGCCGCACAGCGCCGTCAGCGCGAACGCGACGATCGTGGCCCGCTTGACCTCCGCCGGCGTCGCCAGCCCGTTGCCGACGAGCCGTGGCGGCCCCACGCGGGCACCGGGCTCGTCGACGCCCCGCTTGCCGTCCGAGTAGTCGTTCGCGTAGTTGGTGCCGACCTGCACGAACAGCGCGACGCCGAGCGCGCAGAGGAAGCGCCACAGGGACAGCTCGGAGGGGGCCCGCAGGGTCGCGGCGGTGCCCACCAGCACCGGCGCCACCGCGGCCGGCAGCGTCCGGGGGCGTGCGCCGAGCACCCAGCGGCGCCAGTCGGTCGGAAGCTCCGGGGTCGGGGGGCGAGCAGCCATCGGGCGGCGATGCTACGGGCTGGGCCTGCGTCGGTGGCACGCTGGAGGCGTGCGGGAGCTCATCGCCCTCCTCCTGCCGGGTGGACCGGCGTTCCTCGAGGCGCTCCAGCGCGCCTGGGACGCCGGCGACGCGGTGCTCCCGCTCGACCCCTCGGCGCCGCGGGCGCACCTGGCGACCCTGGTGGGGTCGCTGCAGCCGACCAAGGTCGTCGAGGCCGACGGCGAGGTGCGGTCCCTCGAGGGACGGCCGGTGGAGGAGGGCGACGCGGTCGTCGTCGCGTCCTCCGGCACCACCGGCGACCCGAAGGGCGCGGTGCACACCCACGACGGCATCCGCCACGCCGCGTTCGCGACCTCGTTGGGGGCGCGGGTCGAGCCCGGGAGCAGGTGGCTCGCCTGCCTGCCGCTGTCGCACGTCGGCGGGCTGTCGGTGGTGACCCGGGCACTGCTCACGGGCACCGACCTGGAGGTCCACCCCGGGTTCGTGCCGGAGGAGGTCGAGGACGCCCGCCGGCGGGGCGCCACCCACGTGTCCCTGGTCCCCACCGCCCTCGGGCGGATCGACCCGTCGGGGTGGACCACGATCCTCCTCGGCGGCTCGGCGATCCCCGCCCGCCGACCCCCGAACACGATCGCGACGTACGGGATGACCGAGACGTTCGGCGGGGTGGTCTACGACGGGCTCCCCCTCGGCGGTGCCGAGGTGCGCATCACCGACGACGACGGCGTCGAGGTGCCGCACGGGACGACCGGCACGGTCGAGCTCCGCTCCCCCTCGCTGCTGCGCGCCTACCGGGACGGCAACGACCCCGTCACCCCCGACGGCTGGTACCGCACGGGCGACCTGGGGCGCCGAGACCCGGAGACCAGCCGGCTGGAGGTGCTGGGCCGGGCCGACGACCTCATCGTGACCGGAGGGGTGAACGTGTGGCCCGCGCCGGTCGAGGCGGTGCTGGCCACGCACCCGTCCGTGCGGGAGGTCGCCGTGGTCGGGGAGCCGGACCCCGAGTGGGGGCAGCGGGTGGTCGCCGTCGTCGTGCCCGGGGAGCGGCCCCCGTCGCTCGAGGAGCTGCGCGAGCTCGTACGGGACCGACTCCCGGTCGCCGCGGCCCCGAAGGCGCTCCGGCTGGTCGATTCGCTGCCGCGCACTGGACTGGGCAAGATCCGGCGTTCGAGACTCGCGCTCGAGATGTCACAGGAGCGGGGCGATGGTTGACCGGGAGGAGCTGGTGCGCTTCGACCACGTCGCTGTCGTGGTGCGGCGGGAGACCGACCTGTGGCCGGTGCTCGCCGGGGTGCTCGGCGGCCGCTACGTGGCCCGGGGCGTCGGCGACGGCTACGGCTGGACCCAGCTGCGCTACGCGAACGGGTTCATCGTGGAGGGGCTGTACCCCGACGGGGACGGCGCCCACAGCGAGTTCCTGGACCGGTTCATCGAGAAGTCGGGGGTGGGGCCCCACCACCTCACCTTCCACGTGAAGGACCTCCGGGTGCTGCTGGACCAGCTGCGCGACGCCGGCGTGCACCCGATCGCCGAGGACTTCGACAACCCCTGGTGGCACGAGGCGTCGCTGCACCCCGACGAGGCGCACGGCACGGTCGTGCAGCTCCTCCAGAACCTCGAGGTCCCCGAGGTCGAGCCGGAGCCGGAGGGCTTCCCCGACATCGGCTACGACCACCCGGTCGCGTCGCTCGGCAGGGTGGTGCACGCCGTGCGCGACCTGGAGGCCGCCCTGCACCTGTACCGGGACCTGCTCGGGGGCAGGGTCGTCTCGAGCGGCTCTGCCGTCGACGGCAACCACTGGGTGGAGCTGGGTTGGGGCGGGCCGGGGCGGCTGCGCCTGCTGGAGGCCGTGCACGCAGAGCTCGCCGAGTGGCTCGGCGACCGCCCGGGGCGCACTCGCCACCTGTTCTTCAGCTTCGACGAGCCCGAGTACGTGCCGGGCGCGCACCGGGTCGCGTCGGGCCGCTACGTGGTGGACGCCGACGACGTGCTCGGCACCCGGATGGTGCTCGCCTCCAGCGCCCGCTGACGCCCTCCCGCACGGGGCGGGCCCGTCAGAGCAACATGCCGCCGTCCACGACCATCGTCGTGCCGGTGACCCACGACGACGCGTCCGAGGCGAGGAACAGCGCCGCGTTCGCGATGTCGGGCGGCTCGCCCAGGCGGCCGAGCGGGACCATCCGCGAGATCGCGTCCTCGTTGGGCTCCCACAACGCCCGCGCCATGTCGGTCTTGACCAGGCCGGGGGCGATCGCGTTGACCCGGACCCCCGGCGCCAGCTCCTTGGCGAGCGAGCGGGTCAGGTGCAGGAGGGCGGCCTTGGTGACGTTGTAGTGCCCGAGGGAGGTCTCGATGGAGAGCCCTCCGATCGAGGACATGTTGATGACGTTGCCGCCGTGCTCGGCCATCCACTGGCGCCACGCCTCCTGGATCCACACGAACGGGCCGCGCAGGTTGACCTCGTGGGTCTTGTCGAGCCGCGGCAGGTCGATGTCGATCATGCGGCCCAGGTAGGGGTTGGTGGCGGCGTTGTTGACGAGGACGTCGAGCCGGCCGAACCGCTCGATCGTCGCCGCGACGCACTCGCGCGCCGCGTCGGGGTCGCCGGCGTTGGCGGCGAAGACCTCGAGCTCGCCGCTCGCCGAGGGGGCCAGCTCGCGGCGGGCCTCCTCGAGCGCGTCCTCCTTGCGCGACGAGAGCATGACGTGCGCGCCCGCCGCGGAGAACGCCGCCGAGACGGCGCGCCCGATCCCCCTCGACGCGCCCGTCACCAGTGCCACCTTGCCGTCCAGTCGGAGCTCCATGGCGCCCGACGGTACCCGTCGGGGCCCCTCGCACGGTCGTGTACCTTGCGTGCCCGGACGTGCCGGTGGGGCCCGTCTGCGACGAGGGGTGCCCGTACCGCGAGCGACAAGACGGGCACGCGGAGGTGTCCGCATGTCGTGGTTGATCCTCATCGGCTCGGGGCTGCTCGAGGCGGGGTGGGCGACGATGCTGCCGCGCTCCCAGGGCTTCAGCCGGCTGGGGCCGAGCGTCGCGTTCGTCGCGCTGCTCGCGCTGAGCATGTACGGGCTGTCGGTCGCCACCCGCGACATCCCGATCGGCCCCGCGTACGCCGTGTGGGTCGGCATCGGTGCCGTCGGCACCCTGGTCGCGGACGTGGTGCTCAACGACCAGCGCATGACGGCGCCGCAGCTGCTGGCGGTGCTCGCGCTCGTCGCGTCGATCGTCGCGGTGCGGGTCACGTCGAGCTCCTGAGCTCGAACTCCCGAGACGCCCCGGGCCGTGCGTGGCAGGCTGGCGCGACGCCCACCCGGGAGCACCGACATGCAGATCGCCATCGGCCTCTACCCGGGTCTGACCGCCCTCGACGTGGTCGGCCCCTACCAGGTCTTCTCGCTGGTCCCCGGCACCGAGGTCGTGCTCTGCGCCGAGCAGGCCGGGCGGCTGAGCGACGACAACGGCCTGCTGCACCTCGACGTCGAGCACACGTTCGCCGACGTGCCACGACCGGACGTGCTGCTCGTCGGCGGCGGGTACGCCACCCGGGCGCTGGCCCGGGAGGACAGCGGGATCGTCCGGTGGATCCGCGACGCGCACCCCCACACCCGGTACACGACCTCGGTGTGCACCGGGGCGCTGCTGCTCGCTGCCGCGGGCGTGCTCGACGGGCTGCGGGCGACCACCCACTGGCACTACGCGGAGCTGCTCGAACCCCACGGGGCGATCCCGGTGCAGGAGCGGGTCGTGCGCGAGGGCAAGGTCGTCACGGCCGCCGGCGTCTCCGCGGGGATCGACATGGCGCTCACCCTCGTCGACCTGCTGCACGGCCCCGAGGTCGCCCAGGCGATCCAGCTCGGCATCGAGTACGACCCGGAGCCGCCGCACGACGCGGGCGCGCCGTGGAAGGCGTCGAGCGAGGTGGTCGACCTGGTCCGCACCGTCATGCGCGCCGCCGAGGGCGGCGCCTAGCTGGAGGCTGGATGGCGAACCGGCTCGCGAACGAGACCAGCCCGTACCTGCGCCAGCACGCGGAGAACCCGGTCGACTGGTACCCCTGGGGCGACGAGGCGTTCGCCGCCGCCCGTGAGCGGGACGTGCCGATCCTGCTGAGCATCGGGTACTCGTCGTGCCACTGGTGCCACGTGATGGCGCACGAGTCGTTCGAGGACCCCGACACGGCCGCCGAGATGAACCGCTCGTTCGTCAACGTCAAGGTCGACCGCGAGGAGCGCCCCGACGTCGACGCGGTGTACATGGAGGCCACCCAGGCCATGACCGGGGCCGGCGGATGGCCGATGACGGTGTTCCTCACCCCCGAGGGCGAGCCCTTCTACTGCGGGACCTACTTCCCCGCCGAGCCCCGGGGCGGGCAGCCGACGTTCCGGCAGCTGCTCGGGGCGATCGAGCTGGCCTGGCGGGACCAGCGCGACGCGGTGCGGGAGCAGGCGGGACGCCTCGTCGACGCGATCCGCACCACGGCGAGCGCACCGGCCGACGCCGGGCTCCCGGACACCTCGACCCTCGACGAGGCGACCATGTCGATGCTGTCGGTGCACGACGCCCGGTTCGGCGGGTTCGGCACCGCGCCCAAGTTCCCCCAGGCGATGGCCGTCGACCACCTGCTCCGCCACCACGCGCGGACCGGGTCCCGCGCGGCGCTGGAGGCGGCGGTCACCACGCTCGACGCCATGGCCTCCGGCGGCATCCACGACCACCTCGGCGGCGGGTTCTCCCGCTACTCGGTCGACGAGCGGTGGCTGGTGCCGCACTTCGAGAAGATGCTCTACGACAACGTGCTGCTCGCGAGGGCCTACCTGCACGCGTGGCAGCTGACCGACGAGGACCGGTTCCTGCAGGTCCTCGAGGAGACGCTCGGCTACGTGCTCGACGTGCTGTCCCACCCCGACGGGGGCCGGTACTCCGCGGAGGACGCCGACAGCCTGCCACCCGGTGCGCCGGAGGGCGCCCGGCCCGAGGAGGGCGCGTTCTACCTGTGGACCCCCGAGCAGGTCGCGGAGGCCCTCGAGGCCGCCGGGCTCGGGGAGGTCACCGAGCAGGCCCTCGAGTGGTGGGGCATCCGACCCGGCGGCAACTTCGAGGGCCGCTCGATCCCGAACCGGCTGCACGCGAGGGGCGGGCTCGCCCGGCCGCCCGCGATCGAGGCGGCCCGCACCGCGCTCGAGCGGGCCCGCCGGCAGCGCCCGCGGCCCGGCCTCGACGACAAGGTGCTCACGGAGTGGAACGCGCTCGCGGTCGCCACCCTCGCGGAGGCGGCCGCCGCGACGGGTCGGGAGGACTGGCGACGCGAGGCGGTCGCGACCGCGGAGTTCCTCTGCGAGCACCTCCGGCGACCGTCGGCCGACGGTGGGCGGCCCCGCTGGCTGCGCTCGTGGCAGGCCGACGGTGGCGCGCGGCACCTGGCGTACGCGTCGGACCACGGGGCGCTCGTCGACGGGTTCCTGTGCCTGTACGAGGCGACCGGCGAGCTGCGGTGGCTGCAGGAGGCCCGCGACGCGGCGGAGTCGCTCCTCGAGCTGTTCTGGGACACCGAGGGCAGCGTGTGGAGCACCGGCGACGACGCCGAGGAGCTGGTCACCCGCCCGAAGGACCTGACCGACGGCGCGACGCCGTCCGCGAACAGCCTCGCTGCGGTCGGGCTGCTGCGGCTCGAGGCGCACACCGGCGAGGGGCGCTACGGCGAGCACGCCCGGCAGATCCTGCGCAAACTCGGTGGGCTGACCACCCGCCACCCCCTCGCCTTCGGCCACCTCCTGTGGGCCGTCGGGCTGCACGCGCTGGGCGTGACCGAGGTGGTGGTCACCGGTGACCGGCCCGAACTGGTGCGCGAGGTGCACCGCCGGTTCACCCCGCACACGGTCCTCGCCTGGGGCGAACCGGGCGACGGCCCGCTGTGGGAGGGCCGCGAGGCCTCAGGAGCCGAGGGCCGTGCCTACGTCTGTCGGGACCACGTGTGCGCGGCCCCGTCGGGCACCGCCCAGGAGCTCCGCGAGCAGCTCGCCGCCGCGACGCCCTGAGGCCTCCGCCCGGGTCAGCGCTCGCCGCTGGCGGCGAGCGGCCGGTCGGGCGTCTCGATGTAGGGCTGCTCGACGTGGTCGAGCATGCCCCGCGAGACCCAGCCGCGCCGGTCCGCCCAGATGATCAGCGGCGGCAGCACCGTCAGCGCGGCGATCAGGGCGATCGTGATCTTCAGCGCCATGAACATGCCGAAGTTCGACAGCAGCGGCAGCGACGAGAACGAGATGACCGCCACGCCGGCCACCGCGGTCATGGCCGACACGATGAACGCCCGGCCGGTGCGGGCCGCGGTCGCGTCGATCGCCGGCCGCGGTTCGAGCCCGCGGCGCCGCTCCTCGATGTAGCGCAGCAGGATCAGCGAGGTGAACTCGGTGCACGTCGCGACGACCAGCGGTCCGCCGACCGCGGTCATCGGGCTGAGCTCGATGCCGACGAGGTAGATCGCGACGTTCGCGGCCCCGGACGCGATCAGCACCGGCACGAGCGACAGCAGGGCCCGCACCAGGGAGCGCAGCCGCACCGCGAGGAAGATGAACACGAGCGCCACCGCGAGCCACGTCAGCTCGACGAGGTTGGCCTCGAGGTTCTCGAGCAGCCCGACGCCGACCACGGCCAGACCCGACGGCGTCACGAGCACGCCCTCCGGCGCCCCGGTCTCGGCACGAAGCGCGTCGACGACCACGGCACGGTCCTCGAGCGAACCGGCGGCGGTGAGGAAGATGATGTTGAAGGCGTCGCCCTCCGCGGAGGCGGTCGACTTCTGGATGCCCTCGGGCGCGACCTCCCAGGCCTCCCTGACCAGCTCGGCGGAGGGCACGATGGACGGCACGCCCGGCACGTCGGTCAGCTTGCGGACGGTGCCGATGATGCTGCTGTCGACGACGAGGTCCTCGTCGAAGCGCTCCATCGTCTCCATCGTCAGGTCGCTGACGTACTCCACCGTCTCGTCGGTGTACACGGTCGTCGCACCGCCACCGTCGCCCTCGCCCTGGGCCTCGACGTAGATGCCGAGGTCCGACGCGCCGCCGATCTCGCGCTCGATCGTGCGGATGTCGCGGATGACGTCGGAGTCCTGGTCGACCCAGTTCACCGGGTCGGTCTCGAGCGTGAGCCGCGGCTCCACGTAGCTGCCCAGCGCGAACACGACGACCGAGACGATCGCGAGCGGCAGCGCCGCGGAGGCCGGCACGCTGCCCAGCCACAGCACGAGCCGGCCCAGCGGCCCCTCCCGGAAGTCACGGCCCTTGGTCGGCGAGCGGAACTCGCGGATGCCGAGCGCGGCGAGCGGGTTGATGATCGACGAGATGCAGATCGCGACGATGCCGACGGTGAGCAGCCAGCCGAACTCGCGGATCATCGGCACCTGGGACAGCTGGATCGCGAGGAAGGCGAACACCGCGTCGAAGGTGACGACGAGCAGCGCCGGCCCCAGGCCGCGCGCCGCCGCCTGGATCGGGTGCGGCTCGCGGTCGACGATCACCTCCTCCTCGATCCGCGAATGCATCTGGATCGCGTAGTCGATGCCGATGCCCAGCATGATCGGCAGGCCGGCGATCGTGACCAGCGTGAGCGGGATGCCCAGGTAGCCGACGAGGCCGAACGCCCACACGATGCCGATCAGCACGACGGCGAGCGGCAGCAGCCGCCAGCGCACGTCGAAGAAGAGCATGAGGATGACGATCATCGCGGCGACCGCGATCCCGCCGAGCGTGAGCATGCCGCCGCGCAGGTAGTCGTTGATGCCCTTGAGCAGCACCGGGGCGCCGGTGGTGGTCACCGACGCGCCCTCGAACCGGAAGTCCTCGGTGATCTCCTTGATCGCGTCGGAGGCGGCGCCTTCGTCCTCGATCGAGAGGTTGCCGTGCAGCCGCACGAGCATCTGCGTGTGGGTCTCGTCGAGGAACACCGAGCGCAGCGCGGGTCGGATCTCCCCCTGGTTGTCGTAGAGGAGGAACCGCACCCACTCGGGGTTGTCGAGCCGCTGCTCCTCCGGCGGCACCTCCGCGGTGCGCTGCAGGGTGACGGCACCGTCCGCGAGCCTCGCCGCCTTCGCCTCCGGGTCGGTCTCGACCTCGCTGGCCCGCAGGATGGCCCGGCCCGCGATCGAGTCCGCCGGGTTGCCGGTCTCGGACTGCACGAGGCGGTGCGAGAACTCGAGCGCGGTCAGCGGCGAGACGACGGCGAGGGCGTGGCCGGACTCCTCGAGCCGCTGCGCGACCCGCTCCATCGTCTCGATGTTCTCGGGGGTGAACAGCTCGTCGACGGTGCGGCCGTCCTCCATCGTGACGAGGGACAGCATCGCCTGGCCGCCGAAGAGGTCCTGGTAGCGGACGTTGTCCTGGTAGACCGCGCTGTCACGGTTCAGGTAGCTGTCCTGGCCGGTGGCGAACTCCAACCGGGTGATCCCGAACCCGATCACGATCGTGAAGACGAGCCCGATCGCCCCCACCATGCCGGCATGGCGGCCCAGGTAGACAGCCAGCCACGACCAGAACCTCTGCATCACGTCTCCCCGGGATCGAAACCCCCCGGAACCTACCCCCGTCGCCGCCCGGCGGTCATCCTGGCGACCGCCCCCGGCTCACCAGCGGTCGAGGTGCACCCGCTCGGCCGGATCCGGGCGTCCGCGGCGCGCCGAGCTCGACGGCGCGCGACCCTCCGGTGCCGGCCATCCGAGCGCGACGGTGCCGAGCGTGCGCCGTCCGTCGGGGATGCCCAGCTCGGCCGCCACGGCCGGCTCGTGGCCGAACTGGCCGAACAGCAGCGCGCCGAGCCCCGCGGCCTCGGCGGCGAGCAGCATCGCCATCACCGCGGCGCCGCCGTCGACCCACCAGTACGGCACGGGCCACGCCCCGGTGTCCGACCCCAGCCCGGTGCGTGCCTTGTCGGGCTCCGAGTAGCGGGCGACGTAGGCGGCCGGGTCGACGACGGGGACGACCAGCACGGGGGCGCGCAGCAGCCCCGGCCAGGGGAAGCGCTCCCGTGCCGGGCCGTCGGGGAGGGTGAGGTCCCAGTAGCGGGCCACGCGCTCGTCGCGCAGCACCACCAGGTCGAGCGCCGCGGTGTTGCCGGCCGCGGGTCCCCGGAACGCGGCGTGCAGGACCGGCTCGAGCAGGTCGCTCGGGACGGGTCGGTCGAGGAAGTCCCGGCACATCCGCCGGGACGCGAGCACCTGCTCGAAGCTGCGGGCGGTCACCCGTACTTGAGCAGCTCCTCGGCCATCACCCAGCCGCACGCCACGATGCAGTCGCCACGTTCCTGGTCGAGGTGCTCGAACTGTGCGGCGACCTCCGGGTCGACCTTGTCGTCCTTGAGCGGCTCGTGGTCGAGCACCAGCGGCGGGGTGCCGTCGCCGGTGACGGTGAAGGTCTGGTCGTCGTAGCGGTCGGGGTCGATGCCGAACCGCTTCGCGAGGCGCCGGCCCCAGGCCCGCTCCTCACCGCTGGGCTTGTGGTTCGGTCGCGGGACGACGTCCTCGAGCGCCTTGAAGGCCTCGAAGCCGCCGGGGCCGCTGAGGCGCGTGCCGAGCAGCACGTCCTCGTCGGGGAAGGCCATCAGTGCCCTGCGGAAGTTGTCGTTGATGATGGAGCGCAGCACCGAGTCGCGCTTCGCGGTGCGCTTGATGCACGCGACGCCGATGAGGATGCACGGCGTGCCGCCGATCCGCTCCAGGGTCGAGAACGAGAAGCCGCGGAGGTGGCTGCCCTCCTTCGCGAGCGTGACGAGCACCCACTGATCGACCTGCTTCGAGAGCGCGCCGACCTCGTAGCCATGACCGCCATCAGCGCAGAGATCGGCCAGCTCGGCCAGCTCGGAGTCGCTGAGTGCGGTGCAGTCCTTGGTCGTGACGTCCAACGCCATGCACAGCTCCTCGTATAGGGCACAAATGTGGTCCCACTAGTTCAGTCGACCGAATGTGGCGGTGCAACTCACCGCGCGGCGTTGCTCGGCGTCCGCTCAGCCGGCTCGCGACGCCTCAGACGACGACCGATTCGTGGCCCAGCAGTGCCCGGAGCTCGCCCACGAGGCCGGTGCGGGTGCTCACCGTGTAGTCGTCCGGGAGGCGCACGACCTGGCGCTCCCCGACGCAGATGTAGACCTCCGAGTCGCCCGGGAAGTCGAGGAAGAGCTCCTTGAGCCGGCCGAGGGTCTGGTCGGTGAGCCGGGTGGGCGGGAGGTGCAGCCGCAGGGGCGGCTCCCCGTCCGCCATCGGCTCGAACAGCTCGAGGTCGGTGGCGATCAGCTTCGGCGTCTCGTCACGCTTGTCGACCCGGGCGCCCAGGATGACCACCGCGTCGTCCTCGAGGAGGTGGCCGATCTCGGCCATCGTGCGGGGGAACACCATGACCTCGATCGAGCCCTGGAGGTCCTCCAGGGTGAACACGGCCATGAGGTCGCCCTTCTTGGTCCACTTGCGCTGCAGGTTGGTGATGACCCCACCCACCGTGCGGCGGCTGCCGTCCTCGACCTCGACGAGGTCGCCCAGCGTGCAGTCCACCTTCCGGCGCAGCGCCGCCTCGGCACCCATGAGCGGGTGGTCCGAGACGTAGAGGCCGAGCATCTCCTTTTCGAACACGAGCCGCTGCTTCTTGTCGAAGTCGACGTCGGGGATCGGGATGCGCTCGTCGAACGCCGGCCCGTCGCCGTCGTCGGTGGCGAACAGCGACATGACGCCCATGTCGTGCTCCTTCCGCCGCGCGACGGTCTGGTCGATGATCTGCTCGTAGACCGACAGCAGCCCCTGGCGGGGGTGCCCGAGCGAGTCGAACGACCCCGCCTTGATGAGCGACTCGATGGTCTTCTTGTTGAGGACCTGGGTGTTCACCCGCTGGCAGAAGTCGTAGAAGTCGGCGTACGGGCCGTTCTCCTCGCGCTCGTGGACGATGTGCTCGACGAGCCCCTCGCCGACGTTGCGCACCGCGGAGAGGCCGAAGAGGATCCGACCCGGCCCCTTGCCGTCCTCGGGGAGCACCGGCGTGAAGTCGCTGAACGACGCGTTCACGTCCGGCACGACGACCTCGATGCCCATGTTGCGGCACTCGGCGAGGTAGACGGCGGCCTTCTCGAGGTTCGTCTTGACGCTGGTCAGGAGCGCGGCGAGGTACTGCGCGGGGTGGTTCGCCTTGAGGTAGGCGGTCTGGTAGCTGATGAACCCGTAGCCGTACGAGTGCGACTTGTTGAACGCGTAGTCGGCGAAGTTCTCGATGATGTCGAACAGCTCACGGCCGAGCTCCCGCCCGTAGCCGGTCGCCTCGACGCCCGCCTCGAACTTGGCGCGCTCCTTGGCCATCGCCTCGCGGATCTTCTTGCCGCAGGCCTTCCGGAGGTTGTCGGCGTCCGCCAGGGAGTAGCCGCCGAAGTGCTGGGCGACCCGCATCACGGACTCCTGGTAGATCATCAGCCCGTAGGTGTCGGCGAGCAGCTCCTCGGCGTCGGGGTGGAAGTACTCGACCTTCTGCCGGCCGTTCTTGCGGTCGGCGTAGTCGTTGTGCATGTTCACGCCCATCGGCCCCGGCCGGTACAGGGCGACGAGCGCGGCGACGTCCTCGAACGTGGTCGGCGCGAGCGAGCGGATCAGCGCCCGCATGTTCGGCGACTCCAGCTGGAACACCCCGATCGTGTCGCCGCGGCGCAGCAGCTCGTAGGTGGGCTCGTCGTCCAGCGGCACGTTGTCGATGTCGACCTCGATGCCCTCGGTCGCCTTGATCAGCTCGAGCGTGTCGGTGATCACGTCGAGGTTGCGCAGACCGAGGAAGTCCATCTTCAGCAGGCCCAGGTCCTCGACGCCGTGCATCTCGTACTGGGTGACGACGGGCGCGTCCTCGGGGTCCTGGCCGGCCTCCGGCTTGCGCTGGATCGGCAGGTACTCGGTCAGGGGCTCCTTGGTGATCACCACCGCGGCGGCGTGGATGCCGTCCTGGCGCCGCAGCCCCTCGAGCCCCTTCGCGACGTCGATCACCTCGCGCGCGTCGGGGTCCTCGGCGTACATCTGGCGGATGTCGGTCGCCATCTTGTAGCCGTCGCGGTACTTGGGGTGCTCCTCGAGGCACGCGTACAGCGGCGTGTCGCGGCCCATCACGAGCGGCGGCATCGCCTTCGCGACCCGGTCACCGACCGCGTACGGCTTGCCGAGCACCCGCGCCGCGTCGCGCACCGCGGCCCGCGCCTTGATCGTCGAGAAGGTGACGATCTGCGCGACCCGGTCCCGCCCGTAGCGCTCCGCGGCGTAGCGGATCATCTCGTCCCGGTAGCGGGAGTCGAAGTCCATGTCGATGTCCGGCATGGAGATCCGGCTCGGGTTGAGGAAGCGCTCGAAGAGCAGGTCGTAGCGGATCGGGTCCAGGTCGGTGATGCGGAGGCAGTACGCCACTGCGCACCCCGCGGCCGAACCTCGGCCGGGGCCGACGCGGATGCCCGACTCGCGGGCATGGCGGATCAGGTCCCACACGATGAGGAAGTAGGACGAGAACCCCATGTCGCCGATGACCCTGAGCTCGTACGCGAGCCGCTCGACGACCTCGTCGGGCAGGGGGTCGCCCCAGCGCTGCTTCGCGCCCTCGAAGGTGAGGTGCTCCAGGTAGTCGGCGTCGGTCTCGAAGCCCTCGGGCAGCGGGAAGTCCGGCAGCAGCGGCTTGCCGAACTCGATCTCCAGCTCGCAGCGCTCCGCGATCCACAGCGAGTTGTCGCAGGCCTCCTCGACCTCGCGGAACAGGTGGCGCATCTCCGCCGCGGTCTTCAGGTAGTGCTCGTCGCCGTGGAACTTGAACCGGTCCGGGTCGCTCATCAGCGACCCGGTCTGGACGCACAGGAGCGCGTCGTGCGCCACCGCGTCGTGGCGTTCCACGTAGTGGCTGTCGTTGGTGGCGAGCAGCGGCAGCTTCAGCCGCTTGGCGAGCCGCAGCAGCTCGGGGTTGGTGCGCCGCTGCTCGGGGATGCCGTGGTCCTGGATCTCGACGAAGAGGTGGTCCCGGCCGAAGATGTCGAGCAGGCGGCCGGCCTTCTCGCAGGCGGCGTCGAACCCCTGGTTCATCATCGCCTGGAGCACGTGGCCGCCGAGGCACCCGGTGGTGACGATCAGCCCCTCGGAGTGCTCCTCGAGCAGCTCCCAGTCGACCTTGGGCTTGCGGTAGTAGCCCTCGAGGAACGCCCGGGACGACAGCTGGATCAGGTTCTTGTAGCCGGTCTCGTTCTCGACCAGCGTCGTGAGGTGGTAGTAGGGCTTCTTGCCGCCCTCCGCCTCGCCGCCCGAGTCGTCGATGCGGGTGCCCCGCAGCCGGAGCTTCTCACCCCGGTGCTCGTGGGCCATGTAGAGCTCGCTGCCGATGATCGGCTTGATGCCCTGGTCCTTGCACGCCTTGTAGAAGTCGAGGACCCCGTACATGTTGCCGTGGTCCGTGATGCCCATCGCGGGCTGCCCGTCCCGGACCGCCGCGGCGACGGAGTCGCCGATGCGGGACGCACCGTCGAGCATCGAGTACTCGGTGTGCTGGTGCAGATGGACGAACGAATCGGCCACGTCAGGCTCGCCTCCCCGAGGGCTCCGGTCGAATCACAACGGTGGGATTCGAGTATCGCGCGACTCCGCCGGCGGCGACGCCGGGAAGGCGGGCCCCGGAGGGGTCAGATGTAGCCCGGGCCGTGGCCGGGCCCGCCGGGGGGCTCGGGCAGCTGGGCACGCATGCCCTCGAGCTGCTGGCGCGCCGCCATCTGCTGGGCGACGAGGGTCGCCTGGATGCCGTGGAAGAGGCCCTCGAGCCAGCCGACGAGCTGGGCCTGGGCCATGCGCAGCTCGGCCTCCGTGGGCGTCGAGTCGTCCGCGAAGTCGAAGGTCAGCGCGTCGAGCTCGTCGCCGAGGTCCTCGGACATCGACTCCTTCAGCTCCTCGATCGAGCTGTCGTAGATGCGGCGGAGCTGGTCGCGCGCGGCGTCGTCGATGGAGGTGTTGCGGACCTCCTCGAGCATCTGCTTCACCATGGCCCCGATCCGGATGATCTTCGCCGGTGACTCGATGTCGCTGCGCTGCTCGGCCTGCTTCGAGCCCTCGCCGCCCTTCTGTGCCGGGTCGGCGCCCTCGGATGCCGATGGCGAGCGCACGCCGTCCGGTGCGAGCACGTGCTGCCGTCCGGTGTCGCGCTGGCCCTGCGGGAGGTTCGATGGCTGTGGCTGCGGATCGGACATCGCCCGATCCTATCGAGCGACCGGGCCGCCGGTCGGCGGCGCCACCACCGCCTCAGGCACGGGCGACCAGCAGCGGCACCATGACCTCCGCCGAGGTCAGCGAGCCGTGGCGGCCCTGCAGCTCGAACGGCCCGGTGTCGTTGGGGTCCTCGAACGCGATCGGCTCCCGGGCGACGAGCGCGACGTCACCGAGGCGCGACAGCGGCCCCGGCAGGACCTTCGGGCCGAACCAGCACTCGTCGAGCACCTGGTCGCGGCTCACGACCCAGGCCACGTCCCCGTGCCGCTCGGTGGCGGCGGCGAGCAGGTCGGCCGCGGCGCCCTCGTGGGCGTGCAGCCAGCGGAAGCGCCCCTCCCCCGACTGGTGGTCGACGTGGGCGAGCACCGCGGGGTCGGGCAGGATCACGTTGGGGCCCACGTCGACGTGCCCGTGGTCCGCGGTGATCACCAGCGCGGTGCCCGAGGGGAGCATGTCGACGAGGTACTCGACCATCCGGTCGACGAAGACCAGCTCCGCGTCGTAGAACTCGCCGAGCCCGTACTCGTGGGCGACCTTGTCGACCCCGTCGTAGTAGGCGTAGACGAACGGCTCGCCCAGGGCGAGCTGGTTGCGGATCTCGGCCACCAACGTCGAGGGCATCCGGTACGGGACGTGGCGGCAGCCGCCGAGGTGCGCCCGGCTGAACCCGCTGTCGCGGAACTCCGCCCGCACGACCACGGGTGGACGCTGGCCGCCGAACGCGACGTCGTGCTGGATCGACTCCGGTGGGATGAGCTCGCGGGCGTCCCCGCGGGAGGTCGACCAGCGCAGCACGTTGAGGATGTCGTCGTCGACGCTCATCCGGTAGCCGATGACGCCGTGCTCGCCCGGGGGCAGCCCGGTCGCGATCGACGTGAGCGCCGTCGCGGTCGTGGTGGGCGCGACCGTCGTGATCGGTGCCGCCTCCAGCGAGGTGAGCCCGCGGAGCAGGTGGCTCCGCTGCTGCATCTGCTCCCAGCCGAGGCCGTCGAGGACGAGCAGCACGATCTGGCGGGCGCCGGCGACGCCGGCGGGGAACCACTGGGGCGGGTCGTCGGGATCCTCGATGAGCACGTCCATGACGTTGCTCACGCAGGCGCCGTCGTAGTTCGGGAGCACCGGCTGGTCGTCCACTCGCTGGTCTGCTGGGCGTGTCGCCACGCCCACGCCTCGATCGCCCACCGCTGGAATCTCCTCGCTGAGTACGCCACCTACGCTAGCGACGTCGGGCTCCGGATCGGCACCAATGTGCCGTCCACCGGGCCGACCCACCATCTTGGCACCGGACGGCCTCCGGCGGGTCATCGGGCCGCCACGCCTACGATGGCGTCCGTGAAGGTCTCGACACGAGGTGACTACGCGAGCCGGGCGCTGCTGTCGCTGGCGCTGCACCGCGACGACGGCCCCACCTCGGTGCGGGACATCGCGGAGCGCACGGGCCTCCCCCAGCCCTACCTCGAGCAGATCCTCCTCGCGCTGAAGGGCGCGGGGCTCGTGCGGTCCAAGCGCGGGGTCGGCGGCGGCTACGTGCTCGCCCGCGAGCCGGCGGAGATCACGCTCGCCCAGATCGTCTCCGCGGTCGACGGGCCGATCCGGGCCGGGGACTTCGGCCAGCCGCACACCAACGGTTCGTGCGACCACGAGGGCCAGTGCGTGCTCCTCGCGATCTGGCAGGACGTCGGGGGCCGGATGCGGGCCCTGCTCGAGGCGTACACGCTCGAGGACCTCGCGGCGATCACCTCCGGCGAGCAGCCCTGGCCCGGGGAGCAGGCCGACTGAGCGGCCTGCGCCGCCTCAGTTGAGCTGCGAGAGCACCTCGGCGAGGTCGTCCGGCAGCGGCGACTCGAACTCCACCTCGTCCCCGGTGGACGGGTGCACGAACACCAGGCGGCGGGCGTGGAGGAACGGTCGGGGGACCCGCAGCCGCTGGCGCGCTCCCCCGTACAGCTCGTCGCCGACGACCGCGTGGCCGATGCTCGCGAGGTGCACCCGGATCTGGTGGGTGCGCCCGGTCTCGAGCTCGCAGGTGAGCAGCGCCACCTCCGCGGGTTCGGAGTAGGTGGCGTCGACCCGGTAGTGGGTGCGCGCGGGCCGCCCGTCGAGGCTGACCGCCATGCGCAGCGGGTCGCGCCGCGACCGGCCGATCGGCGCGTCGATGACCCCCTGGCGGTGCTCCGGGTGGCGCCACACGAGCGCGGTGTAGGTGCGCTCCACGGCGTGGGTGGACAGCTGGTGGACGAGCTCCTCGTACGCGTCGGGGTTGCGTGCGACGACCATGAGCCCGGAGGTGCCGCGGTCGAGCCGGTGGACCAGCCCCGGCCGGTCCGGCTCCCCCACCTCGCGCAGCTCGGGGTACCTGGCGAGCAGGCCGTGCACGAGCGTGGCGCCCGCGTGGCCGGCCCCGGGGTGCACCACCAGGCCGGGGGGCTTGTCGACCACCAGGACGTCCTCGTCCTCGTGGAGCACCGGCACCTCGACCGACGGGTCGGGCTCGACGGTGACCGGTGGGCGCGCCGGGTCCTCGGCGAGGGTGACCACCTCGCCCTCGTGGACGCGGTGCGAGCCCTTGGTGACGGTCGTGCCGCCGACCTGCACCCCGCCCTGCTCGACGAGCGCGGCCGCCTCGGAGCGGGAGCACCCGGTGAGCAGCGACACCACGCGGTCGACGCGCTCGCCGTCGAGCGCCGCCGGCATCTCCTCGGCGAGGAACGGCTCCGCGGCGGGCCCGTCGCTCACGCCGTCCGGCCGCCGTCCTCGTCGCCGACGGGGGACCGCCCCGCCGCGGCGCCGCCGTCGTCCGACGGCCCCTCCGGCCCATGCTCGCGGGCCCGCTCGGAACCGAAGCCGACCAGCGCCAGCGCGAGCCCACCGCAGACGACCGCGGCGTCGGCGACGTTGAAGATCGGCCACCACTGGAGGTCGATGAAGTCGACCACCGCGCCGGACATGAACCCGTCCTCGGCGCGCACGAGGCGGTCGACCACGTTGCCCAGCGCGCCGCCGGCGACCACGCCGACCAGGACGAGCTGGAGCCGGGAGGTGAGCTTGCGGGCGACCACGAGCAGCACCACGACGATCGCGACGGCGACGACGCCGATGATCGGCCCGGCGCTCGCACCCCGTGAGAACGCCATGCCGGTGTTGAACGCGAGGTTCAGCCGCAGGGTCCACACGAGGTCGATCGGCGCGGCGTGCACCTCGCAGCCGTAGCCGTCGGCGACCGCGCACAGCTCGTCGAAGGCCCACGCCTTCGAGAGCTGGTCCGCGACGAGCAGGAGCAGCGCCGTCCCGACGACGAGGCCCCAGCGACGGAGCCCCGCCACACGGGGAGCGGACCGATCCGAGTCGTCGGATGCCACCAGCGGCCTAGCGGAAGCTGCGGGTCTTGTACTCCACGCGCTCGCGTGCGTACGGGATGGCCTCGAGCCGCTCGCGCGGGATCGGCTCGCCGGAGTACTCGCACAGCCCGTAGGTGCCCTTCTCGAGTCGCTCGAGCGCCGCGTCGATCTCCTCGATCGTCTGCAGCGCCGCCGCGGCACGGGCGAGGTCGAAGTCCCGCTCGACCGCCAGGGTGTCGCCCTCGCCCGACTCGTCGTCGAACTGCACGTCACCGGGCTCGCGGTCCCGGGCCAGCGCATCGGCCTCGTCGCGCAGGGCCTCCGCCTGGGCCTCGAGGGTGGCACGCTCCCTCAGGAGCGCCTCCTTCTGGGCCGCCAGGAACTCCTCGTCGAACGGCGACTCACCCGAGCGGCCGTTCGAGGACCGGGCGGGCGACTTCTTGGCCGGAGCCTTCGCGGGGGCCGCCTTCTTCGCGGGTGCGGCCTTCGCCGCGGGCGCCTTCTTCGCCGGCGCCTTGGCCGGGGCCGCCTTCTTCGCGGGAGCTGCCTTCGCCGCGGGCGCCTTCTTCGCCGGCGCCTTGGCCGGGGCCGCCTTCTTCGCGGGAGCTGCCTTCGCCGCGGGCGCCTTCTTCGCCGTGGCCTTCTTGGCCGGCGCGGACTTCTTCGCGGGTGTGCTGGCGCGCTTCGCCGCCATGTTCGAGCCTCCTCTCCCATCCGCGGACCTGGCCCCGGACGGGGACGAATGGTTCGTGCACCCTAGTCGGGCGCGACCGCTCGTCAGCGACGCCAGCCGAACCTGCGTGCGCGCGACTCGCCCGCACCCTCGAAGAAGGCCTTCATCGCGTCGTCGTCGAGGTCCACGGCCTCGTTCACCGCGCTGTCGAGCTCCTCCATGTACCGGTCACGGTGCGACCCCGTCGGGACCGCCTGGGTGGCCTCGTCGTCCTCCTCGGAGCTCTCGAGCTCGGACTCCAGGCGCGACCAGCTGCCGGGGCCCCACGAGTCGGCACCCGTGGCGGGGGCCGCACTGCCGGCGCCCTCCTCCCCCTCGGCCGGCGCGCCGGTCAGGTCGAGGAACGCCGTCTGCTCACCGGGGTCGTCGTCCCCGGCAGCGGGCTCGGCCACCGGCTCGGCGACCTGCGGCTCGGGCTCGGCCGGGGCCTCGGCCACCGGGGCCGCGGGCTGCGCCGCCGGCTCGGCGGGCTGCTCGACGGGATCGACGGTTGCGGCGTCCTCCTCGGAGGGCGCTGCGGGGGCCGGCTCCACGTCGACGGCACCGGCGGGGGCCGGCTCGGCGGTGAGCACCTCGTCCGCCTGGATCGTGAGGTTCGGCCGGCTGCCGAGGCGCTCCGGGTCCTCGACGAGCTGCAGGAGCTCCTCGGCGGCCCGGGTGAGCTCGGTGCGGTAGCCGGCGAGGCGACCCTCGAGCTGCTGGATCACGTCGTTGAGCTGCGCGCGCCGCTCCTCGAGCTGCTGCACCTCCGCGAGGGCCTCGTCGCGGCGCTCCGCGTACTCCTCCTCGGCACGCTCGGTCGCGCGGCGCCGGAGCTGCTCGGCCTCGGCACGGGCCTCGGCCAGGTCGCGCTCGGCGCGACCGCGGGCCTCGTCGAGCATCGACTGCGCCTGCGCGCGGGCCTCGGCCATCGTCTCGTCCGCGGTCCTGCGGGCGAGCAGCAGCGTGCGGGCCGCCTGCTCGACCTCCGCGTCCTCGTCCGCGGCAGTGGCGGCCGCCTGGCGCAGCCGCTCCTCGGCCTGCTGCACCCGCCGGTCCGCCTCTGCGAGCACCTGGTCGGCGTAGGTGAGCTTCTGCTCCGCCTCCGCCAACCTCGTCTCGGCCTGGGCGGCGCGCTCCTCGGTGTGGCGGACCCGTGCGAGCAGCTGCGCGAGCGCGGTGCCGGCCTGCTCCAGGAAGGTCTCGACCTGCTCGGTGTCGTAGCCCTTGCGGCGCTCGGCGAACTCGATCTTCTCGAACAGCTCGGGGGTCAGCTCCATGTCGCGCATCGTAGTCGGCACTCCCCTGCCCCCCGTGGGACACGAGGGGGTGCGGGGCACCCTGGGGCACCCTCCGCCGGCGCCCCGATCAGCAGATGACGCCGCGCAGGACGCTGATGCCGAGGAGGATGATCAGCGGCGACAGGTCGAGTGCCGCCGCGCCCAGCCGGACCGGTGGGATGACCCGCCGCAGCGGTCCCATGATCCACTCGGTCGCGTCGAACACGATCCGCTGGGCGGTCTCGAGGAAGCCGCTGCCCGGAGGGAACCAGCTCAGGATGATCCTGACGAAGATCACCACGACGAACAGGTCGAGCAGCAGGCAGATCAGACCCACGTCGCCCGCCGCTCAGCGGGTCTCGTCGACGAGGCCACCCTCGCGGAGCCGCCGACGGTCGTCGTCGGACACCTCCGCTCCCCTCGGCGTGAGCAGGAAGACCTGGTCGGCGACGCGCTCCATGTCGCCCTCGAGCCCGTAGCAGAGGCCGCTGGAGAAGTCGATGAGGCGGCGGGACAGGTCGCGGTCCACGCCCTGCAGGTTGACGATCACGGGCTGGTCCCGCTTGAACCGGTCCGCGACCTGTTGCACGTCGTTGAAGCCACCCGGCGACACCACGAACGGCTTGGCGGTGGAGGGCAGCGGGCGCACGACGCCCCGCTGGGGATCCGGCTCGGGCTCGGGCTCCGGCTCGGTCGCGATCACCCGGACCCCGCCATCGCCCTCCTCCCAGTCGTCGGAGCGACGGGAGTCGGGCAGCGACCGGACCGTCCGGCCGCCGGTGCGCGGACCGATCGGCCGCGCGACCGGCCGCTCCTCGACGACGTCGTCGAGGTCGTCGTCGTAGTCGTCCTCGTACCCCGGATCGCCGTACTCGTCCTCGTAGTACGGATCGCTCCCGAGACCCAGCCAGGTCCGGGTGTTCTTCATCCAGTTCGACATGTCAGTCTCCTCGGCGGCGAGTGTAGTTCCGGTCACCCGGCACGAACACGGAGGGGTCAGGCGGGTCCCCGAGGCGGGCGTGGGCCGACGAGCGCGCTGCCCACGCGCACCATCGTCGCACCCGCCTCGACCGCGACCTCGACGTCCCCGCTCATCCCGATGGATCGCTCAGGAAGCTCCAGCTCGTCCGCGAGCCGGACGAGGCGTGCGAAGGGCTCCCGCGACAGCTCCGGCGGACCGGGCGGGCCCACGCCCATGAGGCCGACCACGTCCAGGCCGAGGTCACGACACGCCCGGACGAGCGCGGGCCCCTCCTCCGGAGGGCACCCGCCACGCCCGGGCAGGCCGGCGAGGTCGAGCTGCACGAGGACCCGGGCCCCGGGCGCCCGGCGGGCGATCTCGCGTGCCAGCGACTCCCGGTCGACCGACTGCCACAGGTCGACCACGCCCGCCAGCTGGCGGACCTTGTTCGACTGCAGCCGGCCGACGAAGTGCCAGCGGACCGGGAGCTCGATGCCCGCCTCGGCCAGCTCCCGGCGCTTCGCGAGCAGCTCCTGGGCGTAGCTCTCGCCGAGGTCGACGCAGCCGGCCTCGAACGCCGCCGCGGCCACCTCCGCCGGGTGCCCCTTGGTGACGGCCACGATCCTCACGTCGCGGTCGGTGAGCTCCGCGATGCGCCGCCGCAGCTGCGCGAGGCGCGCCGCGATCGTCGCGGTCAGCTCCGGGTCCGGTGCCACCCGATGGCTCATCCGCCGTTCCCGCCCCGCTCGATCCACACCACCGCGGCCTGGCGTCCCTCGTCGCGGCGGGCACGCCACGAGTAGTAGCCGGGGTCGGTGGCGGTGCAGCGGTCCTCGCCGTCGGGCTGCTCGAGCGCGCCGCAGCCCTCGAGGGCGGCGCGCACCCCTGCCCGCAGGTCGAGCGCCGGGCGGCCGTCCCGGGTGCGGGACGCCAGCGGGGGCCCGTAGCGCTCCACCAGGGCACACAGCTCGGCCTCGCCGAACTCGTAGGCCGCCGGGGAGATGCAGGGGCCCACGGCGTAGCGGACCTCGTCGGCACCGAGGGCGCGCAGCTCCTCGACCGTGGCCTCGAGCACACCGGCCAGCAGGCCGCGCCAGCCGGCGTGCGCGGCGCCCACGGCGACCACTCCGTCACCGGTGCCCCACAGCAGCACGCCCGCGCAGTCGGCGGTGTGCACCGCCAGCGCGGCGCCCGGCGCGGCGGTGACCGCCGCGTCCGCACTCGCCCCGGCGTGCTGGCCGGGCTCGGCGACGCGCACGACCTCCGCGCCGTGCACCTGGTGCAGCCAGGTCCACGGCACGTCGACGATCGCGGCGCGCCGCGGCGCCAGCTCGGCGTCCGGGAGGGTGACGCGGAGGTCGCCGTCGCCGGCGTCGCTGAACGCCGTGTGCACCGTGGTGTCGGTTGCGGCGGGGATCTGGCGTCGCCGGGCCACGCAGGTGGGGCGCTACTTGAGGAACGAGGGCACGTCGAAGTCGTCGTCGCCGTCGAAGAGGGAGTCGTCCTCCTCCTCGTCGGTCGCGAACACGTCCGAGATCGGCGTGCGCTCCTCGCTGCGCTCCTCCGCCTGCGGCGCGTCCGGCCGGCGACGGTCGGCGTCCCAGCGCTCGAAGCCGGCGGCGACCACGGTGATGCGGACCTCGTCGCCCAGCTCGTCGTCGATCACGGCGCCGAAGATGATGTTGGCCTCCGGGTGCGCGACCTCGTGGATCACGCTGGCCGCCTCGTTCACCTCGAACAGCGTGAGGTCCGAGCCGCCGGAGATGTTGAGCAGGATGCCGCGGGCCCCGTCGATCGCCGCCTCGAGCAGCGGCGAGGAGATCGCGTGGCGGGCCGCCTGGAGCGCACGGCCCTCGCCGGTGGCGAAGCCGACGCCCATCAGCGCGCTGCCGGCGTCGCTCATGATCATGCGGACGTCCGCGAAGTCGGTGTTGATCAGGCCCGGGGTCGTGATGAGGTCGGTGATGCCCTGCACGCCCTGCAGCAGCACCTCGTCGGCCATCTTGAAGGCGTTGAGCACCGACGTCTTCTCGTTGGCGACCGTGAGCAGCCGGTCGTTCGGGATGACGATCTGGGTGTCGACCTTCTCCTTGAGGGTCGCGATGCCCTGCTCGGCCTGCACGGAGCGACGGCGCCCCTCGAACAGGAACGGCCGGGTGACCACCGCGATGGTCAGCGCGCCCTGGCTCTTCGCGATCTCCGCGACGACCGGCGCCGCGCCGGTCCCGGTGCCACCGCCCTCGCCGGCGGTCACGAAGACCATGTCGGCGCCGCGCAGCACCTCCTCGATCTCGGACCGGTGGTCCTCGGCGGCCTGGCGTCCCACCTCCGGGTCGGACCCAGCCCCCAGCCCCCGGGTGAGGTCGCGCCCGATGTCGAGCTTGATGTCGGCGTCGCTCATGAGCAGCGCCTGCGCATCCGTGTTGATCGCGATGAACTCGACACCCTTCAGGCCCGCGTCGATCATCCGGTTGACGGCGTTGCAGCCGCCGCCACCGATCCCCACCACCTTGATGACGGCGAGGTAGTTCTGCGGGTTGTGGGCCATGGATCTAGCCACCTCCAAGGACCGGGGCGGCAATGCTCCCGGGGGCTCGGTCCCCCCGACATGACACCACCGACCGACAGGACCTGAACCTGCGGTCGAGATGAAGCCGGACTGAACCTCGTGTGGACCGTGACATTACGGTTTCTCGCGCGGAACCATCAACGATCACCCGCCGGGCTCCTCCGGCGCAACACCGGCGTCGGTGACCGGGGGTCCTTCACAGGATCGGCTCACCGTCACCCGGGTGGGTTCCCGGACGTCGATCACCTCCCAGCACTCGGGGTGCACCTGGGCGAGCACGGCCTCGACCGCGCCCAGCTTCGCGGGCAGGTCCTCCAGTGGACCGATCCGGACCGTAGCGCCGTCGTCGAGGGCGAACGACAACGTGCCGGCCTCGTGGAGGGTGGCGGAAGCCACACGACTGCGCAGCCCCTCGTCCATCCGGTGCAGGGCCATCGCCGCGACCAGCACGTCCTCGGGCACCTCGGGCAGGTCCTCGGAGCCGTCGAGCTGCACGTCCCCCTCGACCACCAGCGGCAGCAGGCCGTCGCTGGGGAACGTGTCGCCGTCGAGCAGCCGGCCGGTCGTCGCGACGATGCCGGGACCGGTCGAGAACAGCGCGAGCGCGGCGGGCCGCTCCTCGGTGAGCGTGATCCTCACCGTCGAGGGCCACTCACGCTCCAGGTGGGCCGAGCGCACGCCCGGCACGGCGCGCAGCGCGTCGCGCGCCTCGTCGAGGTCGAGCGCGACCATCGGGTCCCCGACCTCGATCCCGCTCGCGTCGACGATCCGGTCCGCCTCGAGGTGGTCGGTGCCCTCCACGACGACCCGGTCGACGTCCAGCAACGGTGAGAACCCGACGGCCACGAGCGCACCGACGACGCCGATCGCCACGACGAGCAGGACGAGGCTGCGGCGGCGCTGCGCCCGCTCCTCGTGGAGCACCTCGAGCCGGCGCTGCTGCAACCGCGGCTCGACCTGGGTGCGCACGACGCGCTCGCGGGTGCGGGTGCCGGTCACTGGCTCGTCCGGTCCGGGTCGTCGAAGCCGACGAGCACGGTCTCGGGGTGCAGGGTCACACCCTGCGTGCGCTCGACGCGGGCGATCACCTCTCGCATCACGGCGAGGACGTCCTCCGCGGAGCCCCCGGGGTCGGCCTGGATGAAGTTGGCGTGCTTGGTGGAGACCTCGGCCGTGCCGACCCGCAGGCCCTTGCACCCCGACGCCTCCACGAGCCGGCCCGCCGAGTCCCCCGGCGGGTTCGTGAACACCGAGCCCGCGTTCTGGCCGCCGGGCTGGTGCTCCCGGCGCCAGCGGACGATCTCGGCCAGCTCCGCCCTCCCCCGCTCCGGGTCGCCGCGCCGCAGCGCGAGGTCGGCGCGCACCACGACCTGGTGCTGCCGGATCGACGATCGTCGGTAGCCCAGGTCGAGCCGCTCGGCGTCCACCTCCACATCTTCACCGGTCGACAGGTCGACGAGGCGGACCCGGCGCAGCACCGCGGCCATGTCGGAGCCGTGGCCGCCCGCGTTCATGCGCACGGCCCCGCCGATCGACCCGGGCACGCCGACGGCCCACTCGAACCCGGTCAGCCCTGCGGCCACGGTGCGGCGGGCGACCACGGGGAGGCTCGCGGCCCCGCCGGCGGCGACGAGCACGGCCTCGTCGGCGCCGTCGTCGTGGACGTCGATCCCGGCCAGCTCCTCGCCGAGCTGGAGCGCCACCCCGGGGAACCCGCGGTCGGACACGAGCAGGTTCGACCCGCGGCCGACCACCAGCACCGGTGCCCCGGTGCCGCGCAGCGCGCCGGCGAGGGCGACGAGCTGCTCGGGCGAGGCGACCTCGACGAACACCTCCGCCGCGCCGCCCACCTTGTAGGTCGTGAGCGGGCCGAGCGGGTGGCGGCGGCGCACGACCGCACCGAGCGGTGCGACGGCACGCTCCACGGCGTCGGCCAGCTCCTCGGGTGGTGCGGTGGCGCTCACGGCGACGCCCCCTCGCGCTGCCGCAGCAGCGGCAGGAGCCGGTCCGGCAGGGTGGTCACGTCGCCCGCGCCGAGGGTGAGGCACAGGTCGCCCTCGCGCAGCTCGCCGGCGAGGTGCTCGGCCGCGTCGGCGAGCGTGGGGGCCCACACCACCTCGGCGTCCGGGTCGGCGTCGCGCACCGCGTCGAGGAGGAGCCTGCCGGTCACCCCCGGGCGGGGTGCCTCCCCCGCGGGGTGGATCTCGGTGAGCACCAGGACGTCCGCGTCCTCGAACGCGTGGGCGAAGTCCCGCCACAGCGCCTGGGTCCTCGAGTACCGGTGCGGCTGGAACACCGCGACGACGCGCCCGCGGGTGGCGCTGCGGGCCGCGGCCAGCGCCGCCCGCACCTCCGTGGGGAGGTGCGCGTAGTCGTCCACGACCTGCACGCCGGCAGCCTCCCCGCGGCGCTCGAAGCGCCGGGCGACGCCCGTGTAGCGGCCCATCGCCTCCACCGCGGCGTCGAGGTCCTCGTCGAGCTCCGCCACGACCGCGAGGGCGCCGGCGGCGTTGAGGGCGTTGTGGACGCCGGGCACGGCCAGGCGCACCCGGTGCGAGCGGCCCCGGGACCGCAGGTCGAGCTCGGTCCCGCCGTCGACGACCCGCAGGTCGGTGATCCGGTGCGCCGCGCCGTCCGCCGTGCCGTAGGAGGTCGCACCCGCCTCCGCGCCGATCGCCGCCGCGGCCGGGTCGTCCGCGCACACGAGGCGGGGACCGTCGGTCGCCGTGAGGAACCGGCGGACCCCGTCGCAGAGCTGCTCCCACCCGCCCCAGAACTCGAGGTGGTCGGCCTCGACGTTGGTCACCAGCGCCGCGGCCCTGGGGCCAGCGAGGAAGCTGCCGTCGCTCTCGTCGGCCTCGAGCACGAACCAGCGGCCGCTCCCGTGCCCGGCGGCGGCGCCGAGCACCGGCACACGGGCACCCACCAGGAACGACGGGTCGGCACCGGCGCCGCGCAGCGCCGCAGCGAGCATGGAGGAGGTGGTCGTCTTGCCGTGCGTGCCGGACACCGAGAGGAACGGCTGGCGCGCCGCGAACGACGGCAGCAGGTCGATGCGGCGCAGCACGGGGATGCCGAGCCGCTCCGCCTCGACCACCTCCGGGTCGTCCGCCGGCACCGCGGTCGACACCACGACGGCGTCGGCGCCCTGCACCGCCTCCGGGGCATGGCCGACGGTCACCGACACGCCGAGGCGTCGCAGGGCGGCGAGCGCGGGGCCCTCGGCCAGGTCGGACCCGGTCACCTCGTGGCCCTGCTGGGCGAGGATCGTGGCGATGCCCGACATCCCCGCCCCTCCGGCCGCCACGACGTGCACCCGGCGGCGCTCCGACAGGTCGAGCCGGACGCCGCCGGCGGCCCCGCGCGTCACCTGACGCCCCCGCGCCCACCGAGGTGCACCTCGAGGAGGTCGGCGACGGCGCCGGCCGCGTCGGGGCGTCCCAGACCACGGGCCGCCTCGGCCATGCGGTCCAGCACGCCGGGTCGCTCGAGCCGTTCCAGCTCCGCCAGCAGGCGCGCCGTGTCGAGCTCGTCGTCGTCGACGAGCACCGCGGCGCCGGCCTCGACCAGCGGCCCGGCGTTCGCACGCTGGTGGTCCCGGGTCGCGATCGGCAGCGGCACCAGCACGGCGGGCACGCCGACCACGGCGAGCTCCGCGACCGTCGTTCCACCGGCGCGGCACACGGCGAGGTCCGCCGCGGCGAGCACGAGGTCCATCCGGTCCGAGTAACGGATCTGGACGTACTGGAGCCCGGACGTGGCCGGGGTGGCGCGCTCGTCCCAGTCCCGCGCCCCGACGACGTGGTAGACGGCGAGGTCGTCACGGTGCGCGAGCGACTCGACCGCGCCGTAGGTCGCCTCGTTCAGGCGGCGGGAGCCGAGCGACCCCGCGAACACCACGACGAGGCGCCGGTCCGGGTCCACGCCCAGCTCGCGTCGCGCCGCGACGCGGTCCCGGTCGCGTGCCACCTCCAGGATCTCCCGTCGGACCGGGTTGCCGGTCACGACCGCGCGCGGCAGGTCGGTGCCCTCGAACGGCACCGCGCAGGCCGCGGCGAAGCGTGCGACGAGCCGGTTCGACGCCCCGGCGCGCGCGTTCTGCTCGGCCACGACGAGCGGGATCCGCCAACAGACCGCGGCCAGGGCGCAGGCGACGCTGGCGAACCCGCCGAGCGCCAGCACGACCTGGGGCCGGTGGCGCCGCACCAGCGCGAGGGCCCGGACCACCGCGACGACGATGCCCCACGCGGCGACGAGGTTGCGCGGGGTGAGGCGCCGCTCGATGCCGCGCCCCGGCAGGAGCGTGATGCCGAAGCCGGCCTCGGGGACGAGGCGCTCCTCGATCCGCCCCGCGGCGCCGACGAAGTGCACCTCCTCGGGCCGCAGCCCGCGCTCGACGAGCACGGCGGCGACGGCGAGCCCGGGGAGCACGTGCCCGGCGGTGCCGCCCCCGGCGACGAGCACCCGGGTGGGGGGCGCCATCACCCGCGCGCGACCGAGACCAGCACCCCGACAGCGAGCAGGCACATCATCAGGGAGGATCCGCCGTAGGACACGAACGGCAAGGTAATGCCCTTGGTGGGCAGGGTCCCGACGGTGACCCCGATGTTGATGAGCGCCTGCACGCCGATCCAGGTGGTGATGCCGAGCCCCGCCAGCCGCCCGAAGCGGCTGCGGCACCTCAGGGCGATGCGGATGCCGGCGAACATGAACACCGCGAACGCCCCGAGCACGACCATGCTGCCGACGAGCCCGAGCTCCTCGCCGATGACCGCCATGATGAAGTCGGTGTCGGCCTCCGGCAGGTAGCCCCACTTGGCCCGCGAGTTGCCCGGCCCGTTGCCCCACAGCCCGCCCGACGCGAGCCCGATCCGCGACTGGAGGAGCTGGAACCCCTCGTTCGCCGCGTACGCGTCCGGCTGCAGGAAGGCGCTGATGCGCCGGAGGCGGAACCCCTCGAGGAAGAAGATGACGAGGAGGCAGGCGGCGGCGCCGGCCGCGGCGATCCCCCCGACGTGGCGGAGCGGCGCCCCGGCGAGGAAGAGCATCGTGAGCATCACGACCCCGAGCAGCATCGTGGTGCCGAGGTCGTCGCCGGCCATGACCAGCATTGCGAGGACGCCGGTGACGGCCAGGACCGGCTTGAGCAGGTCCGGCGACCCGAGCTGTCGGTGCCGTACGTCGAGGAGGCGTGCGAGCCAGAGGACCAGCGCGAGCTTGGCGATGTCCGAGGGCTGGCCGCGCAGCGGCCCCACGCCCAGCCATCGGGTCGCGCCGTTGACGGTGATCGCGAACGGCACCCCCTCCGCGCCCACCGCGCGCAGCACCACGTCGAGGGCGAGGGCCCCCTGCAGCAGCACGGCGAGCGCCAGGAGGAGGCCGGGCACCCGGTCGCGCCAGAAGCGCAGCGGCAGCCGCGCCGCGCCGACCGCGAGCCCCAGCCCGACGACCATGAACCCGAACTGGCGGGCGACGACCCCCCAGTTCGCCTCGCCGCTGTGCACGGAGGCGACCGACGAGGCCGAGTACACCATCACGAGCCCGAGCAGGCAGAGCACGGCGACGGACCCGATCAGCAGCGACTCGGCGGTCGGACCCGTGCGCACCACGGTCACCTCGGCGCGGGGCCGCGACCGCGTGGCGGTCCCCGAGCGGGACCCGGTTCCCGCACGAGGCGGCCGTCGGCGCGTGGTGGTGCTCACGCGGTCCCCCTTCCGTGGCCGGCCGCGGCGTCCAGGCCGAGCTGCCGGTGGACGTTGGCGACGAAGTCCCGGCCGCGCTCGACGTAGGAGCCGTACCAGTCGAAGGACGCGCAGGCGGGTGAGAGGAGCACGACGTCACCCGGGCGTGCGATCGCCGCCGCGGCCGCGACCGCCTCCTCCATCGAGTCGGCGGTCTGGGAGGGCCGCCCGGCCAGCGCCTCGCGCACCTCGGACGCGGCCTCCCCGATCGCGACGACCGCCCTGATGCGGGACGCGACCTCGCCGAGCACCCCGAGGTCCAGGCCCTTGTTGCGTCCCCCCGCGATCAGCACGACCGAGTCGAAGCCGCGCACCGCGGCGAGGGTCGCGTGGGGTGCGGTGGCCTTGGAGTCGTCGTACCAGCGGACCCCGTCGACCTCGGCGACGAGCTCGACGCGGTGGGAGAGCCCCTCGAAGCTCCGCAGCGCCGCGCGGACCCCGTCGGGGGTGGCGCCGCCGGCGAGCGCGGTGGCCGCGGCGGCGAGCGCGTTCGACACGTCGTGGGGCAGCCGGCTCCACAGCTCCCCCACCCGGCCGAGCTCGTCCCCGTCGGGCCCGACGAGCCGGTCGCCGCGCAGGTGCAGGTCGGTCGGGACGCCCGAGACCTGCTCGGCGAGCCCGAAGCGGACCAGCCGTGGGGCGTCCGGCCCGCTCGGCGCGGCGGCCGCGACCACCGGGTCCTCGGCGTTGAGGACCGCGGTGTCGTCGGGGCCCTGGTCGGCCCAGATGCGGGCCTTGGCCCGCCGGTACTCCTCGACCGAGGTGTGCACGTCGAGGTGGTCCTCGGCGAAGTTGAGCCAGGTGCCGACCCTCGGGGCGAACCACCGGCTGCGCGCCAGGCGGAACGAGGAGGCCTCGACCACGAACGCCTCGGGGCGGGGATCCTCGATCGCGGCGACCAGCGGCGTCTCGAGGTTGCCGACCGCAGCGCACGGCACGCCGGAGCGCTCCAGCATCGCCGCGACGAGCATGGTCACGGTGGTCTTGCCGTTGGTGCCGGTGACCGCGAGGAGCGGGCGGTCGTCCCAGGCGGCGGCCACGTCGAACTCCCCCAGCACGGGCTTCGCGAACCGGCGCGCCTCGGCGAACACCGGGTGGTGCTCCGGCAGGCCCGGCGCGGGGATGACCGCGTCGACGGTGGCGACGAGGTCCTCCAGCGCCCGCCGGTCCGGCCGGTTGCGCACCGGGACGCCCAGCTCGGCGGCCGCGGTCGTCGCGGACTCGGGGGTCCCGTCGTCGGCGACGACGACGTCGCGCTCGTGCGCGAGCAGCGAGCGCGCGACGGCGAGGTTCGTGACGCCCAGGCCGTAGAGGAGGAAGGAGCGCTCGGGCAGCCCCGGCGCGGCCCGCCGGGTCACCCGAGGCCCCCGGCGCGGATGAACTCGCGGTAGAAGAGCCCCAGTCCGAGCGCGGTGCACCCTGCGGTGAGCATCCAGAGCCGGACGATGATCTTGGTCTCCGGCCACCCCATCAGCTCGAAGTGGTGGTGGATCGGTGCCATCCGGAAGATGCGGCGGCCGAAGAACCGGAAGCTCGCGACCTGCAGGATCACCGAGATGGTCTCGAGCACGAACAGGAACCCGAGGATCGGCAGCAGCAGCGTCGTCGAGGAGCTCAGGGCGAGGGTGGCGAGGCACGTGCCGATCGCGAGCGAGCCCGTGTCGCCCATGAAGATCTGCGCCGGCGCGGCGTTCCACCACAGGAACCCGGCGCACGCGCCCATCATCGCCGCGGCGACCACGGCGAGGTCCAGCCCGACGCTGATCCCGTAGACGCCGGACTGGCGGAACACCCAGTAGCCGATGACGACGTAGCCGGAGAAGACGAGCGCGGCGGAACCGGCGGCGAGCCCGTCGAGGCCGTCGGTGAGGTTGACCGCGTTGGAGGCCCCGAGGATCAACAGCACGGCCCAGATCGCCCAGCCGACCTTGCCGACCTCCCAGCCGAGGTCGTACCAGCGGGTGAAGCTGATCGTGGTGCGGACGTTGGTGCGCACCAACATGAGCGCCACGAAGCCCCCGGCGACCAGCAGGAGGCCCCCGAGCTTCGCCCACTTGTCGAGGCCCAGGTTCCGCTCCCTGGAGACCTTGATCCAGTCGTCGAGGAAGCCGATGCCGCCCGCGCCCGCCATCGCGCCGACCGTGGCGATGCCGGTCCAGGTGAACACGCCGTCGTACAGGTTCGACACGAGGTAGCCGAGCACCCCGCCCGCGACGATGGCGATGCCGCCCATCGTCGGCGTGCCGGCCTTGACCATGTGCCCCTCGGGGACGTCCTCGTGGATGGGCTGGCCGATCGAGCGGCGGGTCAGCCAGACGATGAGCACCTTCGTGCCGAGCACCGACACCACGGTGCCGATGCCGGCGGCGAGCAGCAGGCGGATCATCGGTCGGCCGCCCCCTCCGCCGGGGAGATCACCGACCGGACCACCTCGGCGTCGTCGAACGGCTCGACGCGGTCCCGGAACTCCTGGCCCTGCTCGTGCCCCTTGCCCGCGATGACGACGACGTCGTGCGGGCCGGCCTCCTGCACCGCCCTCCGGATCGCCTCCGCGCGGTCGGGCACCTCCTCGACGACCGCCGGGTGCTCCCGGTCCTCCGAACGGGCGGCGAGCGCGCCGGCCCGGACCTCCGCGGCGATGGCCGCCGGGTCCTCGGAGCGGGGGTTGTCGGTCGTGATGACGACCCGGTCCGCGAGGTCCGCGGCGACGCTGCCCATCAACGGACGCTTGCCACGGTCCCGGTCACCGCCACATCCGAACACGACGGTGAGCCGCGTGGAGGGATCCCCGATCGAGCGGGCGGCGCGCAGGACGGACTCGAGCGCGTCCGGGGTGTGGGCGTAGTCCACGACCACGGTCGTGCCGCTGGGCGCCACGAACGTCTCGAAGCGTCCCGGCACCACGGGCAGCTCGGCGAGGCCCTGCACGATCGCGTCGTCGTCGATGCCCAGCACGCGGCAGGTCTGTGCGGCGAGCAGCGCGTTGGTGGCGTTGTGCCGGCCCGGCAGCGGGATCCGCAGCCGCAGCCCACGCCAGGTGAGCGTGGTGCCGTCGCGGCCGGTGCGGAGGTCGGTGGTGTCGTCGAGCGACACGCCGGTGCAGCGTCCGCCGCTCGCGTCGAGGAGCAGCCGACCGTGGACGTCGTCGACGTTGACGACGCCGGCCCGGCTCACGTCCTCGTCGAACAGCCGCGCCTTGGCCGTGAAGTAGGCCTCGGGGGTGCCGTGGAAGTCGAGGTGGTCCACGCCGAGGTTGGTGAACGCGGCGACGTCGAAGACCATGCCGTCGACGCGGTGCATCGCGAGGGCGTGCGAGGAGACCTCCATCGCGACCGAGTCGACGCCCTCGTCGACGAAGCGCCGAAGCTGGCGCTGGAGGTCGGGTGCTTCGGGGGTGGTCCTCGCCCCGGTGAGGGTGCCGATCGCACGGGCGGAGCGGCCCGCGGCCCGCAGGATCGACTCGACCATCGCCACCACGGTCGTCTTGCCGTTGGTCCCGGTCACCCCGACGAGGTCGAGGGAGTCGGCGGGGTGACCGTGCACGAGCGCGGCGGCCGGGCCCATGGCCCTGCGGACCTCCTCCACCACGACCTGGGGCACGTCGACCTGGAGGGGGCGCTCGCACAGCAGCGCCACCGCCCCGGCCTCCACCGCGTCCCGGGCGTGGTCGTGGCCGTCCGTTCGCCGTCCCGGCACGCAGCAGAACAGCGCGCCGGGTCGGACCTGGCGCGAGTCGGCGTACACGTCGTCGACGGACACGTCGTCGACGGACACGTCGTCGACGGACACAGCGTCGACGGACACGGCGCCGTCGACGACGACGCGGCCGCGGACGACCTCGGCGATCTCGGCGAGGCCCGTCACCGCGACTCCCCGTCCCCGTCGTCGGCCGGGCGCGCGGGCGCGGGTGCCGCCCGGTAGAGCTCTCCGTCGGCCGCCCCCGGCCGGGCCCGGCCGTCCGCGAGGTGGGACGGCGCGATCCCGAGCTCCCGGATCGAGAGCTTGGCCAGGTCCGAGAACGCCGGGCCCGCACCCGTGCTGCCCGTCAGGCCGTCGTGGACGTCCGAGAGGATCACGGTGATCGACACCTCCGGCCGCTCTGCGGGCAGGTAGCCGGTGAACGCCGCGAGGTAGTGGTAGCGGTGGTCGCTCCACATGTAGGGATCGCCACCGACGCCGCCCACGTCGCTGAGCATCCGGGACGTACCCGTCTTCGCGGCGACCGAGTAGCCGGGCAGCTTCCACATGCTGCCCGTACCGTCCTGGACGACCTCCTCGAGCATGGAACCGACCTCGGCGGCGGTGGCCTCGGAGATCACGCGCCGCGGAGGCTCGGAGGGGACGGGCTCCCGCTCACCGCCCGGGCGGATGATCGCGTCGACCAGGCGTGGCTGCACGTAGCGGCCCCCGTTCGCGATGACGTTGTAGGCCGCCCACAGCTGGAGCGCGGTGCCGGACTGGTGGGTGCCGATCGCGGCAGCGGCGAGGTCGGAGGCGGCCCACTGGTCGGCGGGCGGCACGATGCCCGCGTCCTCGGCGGGGTGGCCCACGCCGGTGCGCCGGCCGAAGCCGAAGCTGGTGAGCGCGTCGTGGAGCCCCTGGCGCCCCAGCGCCTGGGCGATCTTGATCGTGCCGACGTTCGAGGAGCGGGCGACGATGTCGGTGACCGTCATGATCTCGGTCGGGTGCTCCTCGTGGTCGGAGAAGACCCAGTCGTCCACCTGCAGGGTGTCGGGCACCTCGATCGGGTGGTCGGCGTCGACGAGCCCCGCCTCGACGGCGGCGGCGACGGTCACGAGCTTGAACACCGACCCGGCCTGGAACACGTCCGAGAAGGCGATCGGACCCGACGAGAGCCGGAGCTGGCCGTCGTCGTCCCGCTCGACGGAGCCGACCGCGAGCAGCTCGCCGGAGCCGGGCCGCCCCACGATCGCCACGCCGAGGGTCGCACCCGCCTCGTCCGCGCGGCGCAGCAGGATCTGCTCCACCTCGTGCTGCAGCGTGCGGTCGAGGGTGAGCATCACGTCCGAGCCGGGGACGGGCTCCTCGACGACGTGCTCGGTGCCCGGCACCGTGTTGCCGTGGACCCCGGTCTCCACGGTCATGCGCCCGCGGCGACCGGAGAGCACCTCGTCGTAGGAGCGCTCGATCCCGGCGCGCTCGCCCGGGCCGTCAGGCGTGAGCGTCCCGATGATGCGCAGCGCCGAGTCCCCCGCGGGGTGCACCCGCTCGGTGGAGGGCCCGCTGACCAGCGCGCCCTCGATGCCCTCCGCGGCGAGGAGCTCGACGGCGCGCTCCGCCACCTCGATCGGGACCTGGTCGGCCACCTGGACCCACGGCGCGTCGGGCGCGGCCTGCACGAGGCGCCGAGCGAGCGGCTCGGGGTCGACGTCGAACAGCTCGGCGAGCCGGTGGGCGAAGCGCTCGAGCTCGTGGGGGGTGTCGATGCCCTCGAGCCGCAGCGTCGGCATCTCGATGCCGATCGAGCGGCGCGGCAGCGAGATCGCGAGCTCGGTGCCGTTGCGGTCGAGGATGGAGCCCCGCTGCGGGACGATGTGCACGGTGCGGCGGCGCTGCACCTCGCCGCGCTCGACCAGCTCGGTGCCGTCACCGACCTGCACCTCGACCAGCTTCCAGAGCGGGAGGATCGCGAGGAGCCCGAGGGCGCCGCCGAGCACGAGCACGCGGCGGCGCACGATCGCCGGATCGACGGGGCGCGGCCGGCGCGACCGATCCCCCCGTGGGGAGCTGCCCCTCGACCGGGTCACGGCGAGGCGACCTCCGTACCGTCGCCGGTGGGCGGCAGCCGCGTCTCGTTCCCGGTCGCGTCGTCGCCTTCCTGCGCTCCCGAGCCGACCGGCGCGAGCGGCAGCACGGGGCCCGGCTCGACCATGCCGAGGGCGGTCGCCTCGGCCATGATCCGCTCGGGCGACTCGGCGATCGCCACCTCCGCCCGGAGGCGCCGGTGCTCGTCACGGGCCTCGGTCAGCTGCGCGTCGAGCGCGTCGAGCCGTGCCTGCGCCTCGATCCGCTGGGCCTGGATGGTGACCGACCCGACCAGCACGGCGAAGAACGTGGCCGCGGCCAGTGCGACGGTCGTGCGCAGCGACACGCGGCGCCGGGGGTGCACGGTGAGGCGGGCGGGCGCCTGGCGGCGGCCGGGCGCCCTGCGCGGATCGATGCCGCGGACCTCGGCCCTGCGGGCATCGGTCCTGCGCGGATCCGAGGCGCGTGGGCCGCTGCGGTGGGACTGGGTGCTGCGACGGCTCGGCCGTCGGGTGGGGTACGGCGCGGGCGCGGACCGCGCCGGGCGCGGGCGGGTGCGTACCGCCGTCACGACGCCTGCTCCGCCAGCCGCTCGGCGGCACGCAGCCGCACGCTCGCCGCACGCGGATTGCGCTCGCGCTCGTCGGGGGGCGCGGTCCACGCTCCCCGCTTGAGCAGGCGCACGGTGGGCTCGGCGCCGCACGCGCACGGCAGCCCGGGCGGGCACACGCACCCGCCGGTCTCGGCGTCGCGCAGCGCCTGCTTCACCAGCCGGTCCTCGAGGGAGTGGTACGACATGACCGCGAGCCGCCCGCCGGGGGCCAGCACCGCCAGTGCACCGTCGAGCGCCTCCGCCAGCTGGTCCAGCTCGCGGTTCACCTCGATGCGGATCGCCTGGAAGGTGCGCTTGGCGGGGTGGCCGCCGCTGCGGCGGGCCGGTGCGGGGATCGCGTCGCGCACGATCTCCGCGAGCTGCTCGGTGTCGGTGATCGGCCGCGCCGCCACGATCGCCCGGGCGATGCGTGCGGCGTACCGCTCCTCCCCGTAGGTGCGGATGACGCGGGTGAGCTCGTCCGCGTCGTAGCCGTTGACGACGTCGTCCGCGGTGACCGCCTGACGACGGTCCATCCGCATGTCGAGCGGAGCAGCCGCCCGGTACGAGAAGCCGCGCTCGGCGACGTCCAGCTGCGGTGAGGACACACCCAGATCCATCAACACGGCACTCGCTCCTTGATCGGTCCGCTCACGGACGAGGGGTTCGATCCGGTCGAAGCCGGACCGCACGATCTCGACCCGGTCGCCGAACGGCGCGAGCCGCCTCGCGGCGGCTTCGATCGCGGCGTCGTCGCGGTCCAGGCCGAGGAGGCGGAGCCCGGGGTGCGCCCGCAGCACCGCCTCGGCGTGACCGCCGCCGCCGAGGGTCGCGTCGACGTAGAGCCCGTCGGGCACCACGCGCAGCAGTTCGACGACGCGCTCGACCAGGACCGGCTCGTGCTGGAAGTCGTCGCGTTCATCGGGCACGGCACCTCCCCGGCGTGCAGCGCCCCCGGCGCCACGGGAGGACGGTCTCCCGGCCGCGCGACGTCCGTCGGGATGTCTCCCCGAGCGGCACGGATCGACGCGGGCGGAGTTCTGGGCCGACCCTCGCGTCGACCGGGAGACCACCCACCGGTGGCGTCGGGAGGCGGGACGGGCACCTCACAGGTGCTCCAGGTGGTCGAACTTCTCGTCGAGCGACACACCGCCCTCGTCGGGCTGCAGCGACTCCTCCTCGCGGGCGGCCCAGACGTCGCGGGGGTAGATCGCGGCGTGGCTGGCCTGGCCGACGATCGTGACCTCGCGGTCGATGCCGACCCGGGCGCGCAGCTTCGGGGAGATCGACACTCGGTGCTGCCCGTCAGGCGTGAACGGCGAGGTGAGCGCCAGGACCTGCGAGATGTCCTTGCGGGTGAAGACGTCGTTGGACTGGAGGCGGAAGAGGTGCTTCTCCCAGCCCTCCGGGGTGAAGAGCCCGACCGAGGCCCCCATGAAGGTGAGGTACCCGCCCTCCTTGAAGGCGTCGCGGTACGCGGACGGGAGCACCAGGCGGCCCTTGCCGTCGATCGTGTGCTCGAACTGGTCCAGGAACTGCATGCCACCGCTCGCCTCCGGAGCCCCACGAGTCATCCCCGATGACCCACAGCGCTCCCTTCCGAGCCACCCTACTCCTTTTCCCTCCACCGACAAGGTGTTTCCGTGGAGCAATTCGCGCGCCGCGCAGCCCCGGGCGCGCGGCGGGTCAAGGGGTGGAGGGCCCGGCCACGCGACGCGCCACGGGCGCCCGCAGGGCGGGGCGACGGGGCGCGCCAGCGGCGCGGGCCAGCCCGCGCCGCTGGCGATCAGCCCCAGGTGGGGTCAGCGCAGCTCGGGGTCAGCCCAGGTGGCGGACGAGTGCCTCGACGAGCCGCCCCCTCGGCGGTGCGTCGAGCGGCACCGACCCGGCACGTTCGGCGAGGGCGCGGTGGAGCGCTCCACCGGGCTCCACCCCCAGCACCTCCACCAGGGACGACGGGTCCCAGCGGAGGTGCACCACGCACTGGAACCGTGCGAGCTCGCGGGTGCGGCGCTGCGAGATCCCCACGACCTTGCGGCCGTCGACGGCGACCTCACCCGGGCCGAGCGCCGCGAAGCACGCGAGCCGGCCGAGCTCCCGGTCGGTCACGCCGCGGCGGTGCACCTCGATGCGGCCCCGCTCGCCGCGCTCCGCGAGCAGGTTCGCCCACGCCTCCCCCACCCACCAGGTAGCGCGCTCCACGTCGTCGTCCCAGCGCGGGTCACCCCGGGGGACCACCAGGTCGACCCAGAGCTGCTCACCGGGCCGGACCACGACCGCCCCTCCACCCGAGCGCCTGCGGACGACCTCGAGCCCGAGCTCCGCGGCCCGCTGCTCGATGCCGGGGACCTGCTGGGTGCTGCCCAGCACCACCGCCGGCCGCTCGGGCTCGAGCACCCACAGCCGGCGCGCGCCGGGAGGCGGGTCGAGCTGGTGCAGCTCACCTGCGCCGCCCACCGCGTGCTCGACGATCCAGCCGCCGACCACGCCGTGCTCCTCCGGTCCGCGCACTCGACCTCCGATCGGGTCCGACGATCCCCGGGGGTGGTGGGTGCACGTCCCCGGCGGGGACCCGAACCCTATGCTCGGCGCCCATGGCCACGGGACGTCCACGCCGTCGGGCGGCACGGGTGGTCGTGCTCGACCCGAAGGACCGGGTGCTCCTCATCAACGCCCGGGACCCGCTCCGCCGCTCGGGGCCCGGTTGGTGGGAGATCCCCGGCGGGGGCATCGACCCCGGTGAGACCTCGCTCGACGCCGTGCGCCGCGAACTGTGGGAGGAGGCCGGCATCGCCGAGGCCGAGATCGGGCCGTGCGTGTGGACCCAGCGCGTGGAGTTCACCTTCGGCGGCTGGCACTTCGAGCAGGACGAGTGGGTCCACATCGCCCGCTGCGACGGCTCGACCCACGGTCCCCGGGGGCTCGAGGCCCTGGAGGCCCTCGCGTTCGGCGAGCAGCGGTGGTGGACCCTCGACGAGGTCCTCGAGCACTCCCCCCGCACGATCCCCTACCGCCTGCCGGAGTTCCTGCCCGACCTGGTCGGCGGTCCGCTGCCCGACCAGCCGATCGACATCACCCCCGAGCCGGAGCACGTGGTGCGCTGGCGGGCTGCGGACGGCCCGGCCGACTGAGCCGCCGGGCGGCCGGCCCCGCGGTCACCCCTCGAGGACGACCTCCTCGACGGTGCAGCGTTCGAGCACGGACTCGTCCGGGGTCCGGCCGACCCCCGGGCCGGTCGGCACCACCAGCTCACCGGCGGCGTCGGCGACCACCGGTTCGCACACGTCCTGGACGACGTAGCGGCCGCTCGGCCCGAGGTCGGTGGGCAGCGTGCAACCGGAGAGGGTCGCGACCGCGGCCGCCGCGGCCCGGCCGATGCCGAGCTCGAGCATCCCGCCCACGAACGCGTCCCCGCCGGCCTCCTCGACGAGCCGGACGACCTCGGCAGCCGCCTCGACCCCGCCGAGGCGCGCCGGCTTGACCGACACCACCCGCGCCGCGCCCGCCTCGAGCGCGCGGACCACCGCAGCGGGCGAGGTGAGCGACTCGTCCAGCGCGACCGGCGTGTTGAGCGCCGAGTGGCGGCGGGCGAGCTCTGCGGGGTCGAGCGACGCCGGGAACGGCTGCTCGAGGTAGCGGAGCCCGAGCCGGTCCACCGCGCGCACCTCCTCGACGGAGCGGTAGGTGCCGTTGGCGTCCGCCGCGACCGCGCCGTGGCCGACCGCCTCGACGACGGCCGCCAGCTGCTCGACGTCCAGGCCCGGCGCGACCTTCACCTTGACCAGCGCCGCGCCCGCCTCGACCGCGGCCGCGGCTCGCTCGGCGAGCACGGCGGGCGACGCACCGAGGTCGGCGATCACCTCGCAGCGCGCCAGCCGCCCGCGCCGGCCGCCGAGGTGCTCGCGGAGGGAGGTGCCGGCGCTGCGGAGGTCGTGGTCGAGGCGGGCGTCCGCGAGCGCGGAGGGGGCGGCCAGCAGGCCGGGACCCGGGGTGGGGACGGGCTCGCCGCGCAGCACCGCCGGCCCGAGCTGGTCGACCAGCGCCCGCCACGCGACCCCGGTGGGCTCGGTGACGTACCCCGGGGACGCCAGCGTGGGGCACTCCCCCCAGCCGACCTCGGTGGGGCCGGCCCATCCGACCAGGACGACCTCGCGGCGCGACTCCGCCCCGGTCGCAGCCCGGTGGGGCGTCACGAGTGGGACCGAGACCCGCACGAGCCGCAGCCGCCGCGGCGGTCCGTGGTGCGCCGCGGCGGTCACCTGCGTCGCACCACCTCCGGCCAGGCGCGGCACCAGCGGAGGTAGGTGACGAGGTCCTCGGGTGTGGCCGAGGCCGAGCCGTCGCCGCCGTAGGCGGTGACCATGCGGAACCGGAGCCAGGCGCGGTCGGGCAGGGGCAGGTGGGGTGGCCGGCGCCACCACCCGCGAGGCACGAGGCTGACCAGGACGCGCAGCGCGGTCCACCACAGCTGCGGCCGGCGCAGCACGGCGACCACCGCGGCCCGGTCGACGCCCGGCAGCTGCCCGCTCACGTGGCCCGGGCCGCCTGCTGGCCGGTGAGGACGGGCACGCCGAGCGCGGTGAGGGCCACGGCGGCGGCGCCGAGGACCGGCCCGTGGGCGCCGCAACCCGTGGGCACGATGCGTGCGCCCGCGGAGAAGGACAGCCGGGCGCTGCGTGCCAGCTCGACGTTGGCGGCGTCGAAGAACAGCGGACCGTACCCGAGCGCCACCGAGCCCGCGACGACCGCGAGGCGCAGGTCGAGCAGGTTCGCGACCGACGCGACCGCCCGGCCGACGAGCCGCCCCGTGCGGACCCGCACCTCCCGCGGCGCCTCGGCCGCGGGCCGGCCGGTGAACGCCCGGATGGCCGTGCCGGAGGCCTCCGCCTCGAGGCAGCCGCGCGCACCGCAGGCGCAGCGCCGGCCGCGCGGTTCGACCACGACGTGCCCGAGGTGGCCGGCGTTGCCGGTGCCGCCGTCGATCAGTCGCCCGCCGCTCACGATGCCGCCGCCGACCCCGGTGGAGACGACCAGCGCCAGGTAGTCACTCGTCCCCTTGGCCGCGCCGAGCCAGCCCTCCCCCAGCGCGAGCGCCTTGGCGTCGTTGTCGACCGCCGCCGGCAGCCCGTAGCGCTCGGCGAGGCGGCCCCGCAGCGGGAAGTCCCGCCACTGGGGGATGTTGAGCGGTGAGACGAGCTCCCCGCCCGCCGACATCGGCCCTCCGCAGCCGACGCCGATCGCCTCGGCGGGCGCGGGGCTGCGCGCCGCGACGCGGTCCACCAGCGAGCAGAGGTTCCCGAACAGGTCCTCGGCGTCCGAGCCCGCCGTCGGCGCCCGGTCCTCCGCCAGCACACCGCCCGCGGCGTCGACGACGGCGGCGGCCAGCTTGGTGCCACCGATGTCGACGGCCAGGACGATCGGCGCGTCCCGCGTGCTGGTCGGGGTGGGTTGCATCGGGACCCGACGGTACCAGCGGCTGTCGGGGGCACCGCCGGTGCGGTCTGGCAGACTGCGGGTCTCCGAGCGCCCGCCACGCGGCCCAGTCCGCCCGTTCCAGGGGAGCTGACATCACCTCGACAGAGCGCCCGACCCACGACGCCCCGCGACGGGTGGCGCCACGCGCGTTCCCCGACGTCTTCGGAGCCATCTGCGACAACGTCGCCCGTGCGATCCGGGGCAAGGACCGGGTGATCGAGCTCACGGTCACCTGCTTCCTCGCCGGCGGGCACCTGCTCGTCGAGGACGTGCCGGGCGTGGGCAAGACCTCCCTGGCCAAGGCGCTCGCCCGCTCGGTCGACGCGGAGTTCGGTCGCGTGCAGTTCACCCCGGACCTGCTGCCCGCGGACGTGCTGGGCACCTCGGTGTGGAACCAGCAGGACGGCAGCTTCCGCTTCCGGCGGGGCCCGATCTTCTCGAACCTGCTGCTCGCGGACGAGATCAACCGCGCGTCGCCCAAGACGCAGTCGGCGCTGCTCGAGGCGATGGCCGAGGAGCAGGTGACCGTGGACGGCACCACGCACCCGCTGCCGCGTCCGTTCATGGTGATCGCGACGCAGAACCCGCTGGAACACCACGGCACGTTCCCGCTGCCGGAGAGCCAGCTCGACCGCTTCGAGATGAAGCTCTCGATCGGGTACCCGGAGCGGGACGACGAGCTCGGGCTGCTGCGTGAGGAGGACCACGACGCGGTCCTCGGCCGCCTCCGCCCGGTCGTCGGCGCCGCGGAGGTCGTCGCGATGTCGGAGGCGGCACGGCAGGTGCACGTCGCGCCGGCGCTCGCCGCCTACGTGGTCGACCTCGCCGAGCGCTCCCGCAACGACGGCTCCTTCTCGCTCGGGATGTCGCCGCGCGCCTCGCTCGGCCTGCTGCGGGCCGCCCGGGTCGCCGCCCTCGCACAGGGGCGCGGGTACGTCACCCCCGACGACGTGAAGGCCCTCGCGGTGCCGGTGCTGTCGCACCGCGTCGTCGTGTCGCCCGAGCTGAGGATGTCGGGGATGGACGCGGCCTCGGCCGTGCACGACCTGCTGCAGCGGACCCCGGTGCCGGGCTGAGGGCGGCCATGCCGACTCGACGTGGCGTGGCGGTCCTGCTGGGAGGGCTCGTCGGCGTCGTGCTCGGAGCCGTGTTCGGCCTCCCCGAGGCGACCGCCCTCGGCGCGGGGGCGATCGCGCTCGTCGGGGCCGCGGTGCTGACCGTGCAGCTGCGCGGTCGCGCACCGGCGGTCCGGCGGACCGTGCGGCCGCCGAGGGTCGCGGTCGGCGACCCCTGCGAGGTCGTGCTGACGGTGGGCAACGACGGCAGCCGACGCACCCCACCCGCCCGCCTCGTCGACGAGGTCGCCGGCGAGGCCACCGCCCGGTTCCTCGTCGCGCCCCTCGCGCCGGGCGAGCAGGCGTCGTCGACCTACGAGCTCGCGACCTCGCGCCGCGGCGCCTACCGGATCGGCCCGCTGCACGCCCGCGTCGGCGGCCCGTTCGGCCTCGCCCGGCTCGACGAGCAGCGCGACGGCACCTCCACCGTGGTCGTGCTGCCCCGCGTGGTCCCCCTCCCACCACTCCCGGCCGCGGTGGGCGACGAACCCGAGCTGGGCACCCGCTCGATGGTGGCCGTCTCGACGGTCGACGAGGAGTTCACCGGCCTGCGCGGCTACGTGCCGGGCGACGACGTCCGCCGGATCCACTGGCCGAGCAGCGCCCGCGCCGGCGACGCGCTCGTCCGGCAGTTCGAGGTGCCGTGGCAGCGCCGCACCACGCTGGTGGTCGACCTGCGGGCGGACCACCACGACCCGTGGTCCTTCGAGCGCACCGTGACCGCGGCGGCGAGCGTCGTCGCGCTGGCCGCCGCGGGCTCCGAGCTGCTGCGGCTGGGCACCGACGAGCAACCGGACCCGCCGTTCGTGAGCGCCGCGGAGCACCTCGACGCGATCCTGGACCGGTTCGCGCTGCTCGCTCCCGTGCCGGCCGGGGCCGGGTCGCACGGGCTGATCGCCGCGGTGGAGCGGGCGACGGCCAGCGCGACCGGTCGCCTCGTGGTCTGCACCGGCGCGCCGAACCCCGGGGAGCTCGACGCGGTGCTCCGCGCCGCGTCACGGGCGGGCACGGCGCTCGTGCTGACCACCGCGGGCGAGGGGCCGTCGCGGCCGACGATCTCGGCCGGGGGCGCGGTGCACGTCCACTGGGACGGCCGGTCGGACCTCGCGGCCGCGTGGCGCGACGCGGGCGAGGCGCTGCGGGCACCGGGGGTGGGCTCCCGATGAGCGCCGCACCGGGGGTGCGCGCCCGGGTCGCACGCCGCCCGTTCGCCGCCGAGCTCGGGCTGCTCGCGCTCGGGCTCGGCACGGCAGCGTCGTTCAACCGCCTGTTCGTCGGCTGGGCCTTCCTCGGCAGCCTGCTGCCCGCGGTGGTGATCGGCTGGGGCCTCGCGGTGCTGCTGCGCCGGGCGGGTGTCGGCGTGGCGGGGTCGTTGGTCCTGCACCTGATCGCGGGGCTGGTGCTCGTCACCGTGCAGTTCGCCCCCGGCACGCACCTGCTCGGCGTGCCGACCCCCGACACGGCCCGCTCCCTGGCGCGGGCGGTCGAGTCCTCGTTCGCCGAGTTCTCCGAGCTGGTCGCTCCCGTGCCCGCGCGCGACGGGTTCCTGGTGGTGGTGGCCGCGGGCCTGTGGGTGTTCGCGTACTTCCTCGACACCGCGGCCGCCCGCTTCCGCGGCAACGTGCAGGGGGCGGTGCCGCACACCGCGGTGTTCGTCACGGTGGGGGTGCTCGCCCGCTCGAGCGGGCGCGTGCTGGCCGTCGTCCTGTTCGGGCTCGGCCTCGCCGCCTACGCCGTCAGCCGGGTCCGCCAGGTCGCCGGCGAGCAGCGGTGGATCGACCACCACACCCGCCGCGGGGTCCGCGCCTTCACCGGCCGGGCGGCGGCCGGCACCGCGGTCGCGCTGGTCGTGGGCGTCGCCGTGGCACCGTTCGTCCCCACCTCCGAACCGCCGGTCGACCTGCGCTCGCTGGGCCGTGGCGACGGGCCGCGCACCGTGGTCAGCCCGTTCGTCGGGCTCCGTTCGCTGCTGGGCCAGCGCAGCGACGAGGTCGTGTTCACCGTGGAGGCGGACGCACCGGCGTACTGGCGGCTCACCGCGCTCGAGCAGTTCGACGCGGACCGCCACATCTGGGTGTCCTCGGGTTCCTACGCGGCCGCGCAGGGGCCGCTCGAGCCGGGTGACGCGTCGATGGTGCCGGGCTCGACGCTGCGCCAGGAGATCGAGGTGATCGGGCTCGGAGGGCTGTGGCTGCCCGGCGCGTACGTGCCGAGCCGCATCGAGTCCGAGCGGCCGGTGAGCTACGACCGCGACTCGTCGTCCATCATCCGCCGCGACCCCGACGACCGCGGCCGCCTCTCCTACACGCTCGAGTCGCTCGTGCCGGACTTCGGGGTGCTGCGGCGACGCGGGACGCCGTCGTCGAACCACTCGGCGGGGATCGACCGCGTGCACCTCGAGCTCCCGGACCTCCCCACCGAGGTGACCGACGCGCTCGCGCAGGCGACCGCCGGCGAGGTCGACGACCACGCACGGCTGCTCGCGCTGCAGGACTGGTTCCGCTCGCGCTTCTCCTACGACGAGTCGGTGGACTACAGCGCGGATGCCGACCCGCTCACCGCGTTCCTCGAGCAGCGCCGTGGGTTCTGCCAGCAGTTCTCCTCCGCCTTCGCGCTGATGGCGCGCGCCCTCGGGTACCCCAGCCGCGTCGCGGTGGGCTTCACCCCCGGGGAGGCGACCCGTCCCGAGGGTGGCACGGCGTCGACGCGGTTCGTGGTCCGGGGACGCCACGCGCACGCCTGGCCGGAGGTGCACCTCGCGGGCGTCGGGTGGGTGCCCTTCGAGCCGACGCCCCAGCGCGGCAACCCGCAGGCCGTGGAGCACACCGGCGTCGCACCCCAGCAGGCGCCCCCTCCCTCGGGCAGCGGGGAGACGACCACCACCCTGGCCGGGGGCGACGAGCCGAGCGTGACCACCGCTCCGAAGCGGCCGACGGCCACCGTGGCCCCGGCCGCCGCGGGGGACCGCCCGGGCAGCGACTCGTCCGAGCGCGGCGTCCCCGGCGGCGTGGTCGCGGCGGTCGTGGCGCTCGTCGGGGTGCTCGTCGTCGTAGGGGTGCTCCTCCGGCGACGTCGCGCCCGGGGCCGGGCGGCCGACGACGTCGCCCGCGCCGAGGTCGCCGGTGCGTGGCAGCGCGCGCTGCGGGCCGTGCAGCGCAGCGGCCTGCGCCCCCGCGATGCGGAGACGCCGGTGGAGTTCTCGGCCCGAGCCGCCGCCGCGCTGGGCGAGGTGTCGCCGCGGCTGCCGGGGGGTGAGCGGTCCGGCCTCGGTGAGGCCGTCGCCGCGCTCGCCGACCTGGCGGTGCTGGAGACCCGGGCGCGGTACGCCCCGGGCTCGCCACCGGAGGAGGACCGCAGGGCGGCGTCGGAGGCCGCGTTGGCCGTCACCGCGAGGAGCGACGCGCTCCGCGCCGCGCGCCCGCTGCTTCAGTCGGGATCAGGCGTCGTCGTCGGAACGGCGCAGGCGGTCCCGGGCCCGTGACCCGGCGTTGTTGAAGTAGCCGCGCAACCCGCCGCCGCGCAGCACCTGGGTCGCCTCGTTGAGGCCCGCCCGACCCATCCGGCGCGCGTTCGACTCGATGAACACCGCCGCGCCGACCATCGCGAGGAAGCCGAGGAACGCGAACAGGTAGCTGATCGTGAGCAGCAGCACCGACGCGGCGAGCGCGGCGACGAACGCGACGACGCCCCACTTCAGCTTTCGCAGCGAGTGGGAGTACACCGTGGTGGACCCGACCTGCCGTGCGAGCTCCGGGTCGCTGGCGCGGAGGTTCGCCTCGATCTCGCCCAGGATTCGCTGTTCGTCCTCAGAGAGCGGCATGCGCCACGACCTCCTCGGTACAGCTGCGACGGCACCTCGCCACAGCCAGGTGGCTGCTGGATACGTCCCACACGCTACTGGTCCTGCCGGCGAACCGCTCGTCGGCGGGGCGGTTTTGTGCGGGCATCGCGCTCCTACCCTCCGCGTGCCCGATCCACCCCGCCGGCCGTGGGCCCCCAGCGGTTCGTCCCGGGGGTGTCGTGCCGTCCCGCGAGGCTGGCGGGGCCGATCACCGCGTCACCGAAGCGGGAGCGGATCGCGTCGACCGCTTCGTTCGCGGCGTCCCACGCGTCGTCCTGCCCCTCGTCGTCGAACAGGGTGCCCTGCTGCTCGGCCTCGCGGGTCAGGTTGGCCATGCCGACGCCCACGAGCCGCACCCCGCGGTGCACCGGCAGGCGCGACAGCAGCGACCACGCCGTGTCGACGATGTCGGTGCCGCGCGAGGTCGGCGCGTCGAGGGTGCGCGACCTGGTGATCGTGGTGAAGTCGCGGTACCGGACCTTCAGCTGGACGGTCCGGCCGCGGTAGCCGTGGTGGCGGAGCCTCGCCGCGACCGCGTCGGAGAGGCGCACGATCTCCGGTCGCAGCCGCTCCAGTGACGTGAGGTCGACGGGGAAGGTCTCCTCGTGGCTGATCGACTTGGGCTCCTGGTCGGGGACCACCGCGCGGTCGTCGATGCCGTGCGAGAGCGCGTGCAGGTGCGAGCCCGTCGCGGCGCCGAGCACCGCGGTGACCCGCTCCAGGGGCAGCGCGGCGAGGTCGCCCACCGTGCGCACCCCCAGCCCCTGCAGCTTGAGCAGCGTGGCCGGGCCCACGCCCCACAGCGCCTCCACCGGCAAGGGGTGGAGGAACGCGAGCTCGTCGCCGGGCTCGACCACGTGCACACCGCTGCCCTCCACGGGGCCCTCGCGGCTCGCTCGCGGCTTCGCCCGCTCGGTCGCCAGCTTCGCGAGGAGCTTGTTGGAGGCGACACCGATCGAGCACGAGAGATCCTCGGCCTCGCGCACCCGCCGGCGCAGGTCGTGCGCCACCTGCGCCGGGGGCCCGAGCAGGCGGCGGGTGCCGGAGATGTCGAGGAACGCCTCGTCGAGGCTCAGCGGCTCCACGAGCGGGGTGACCGAGCGGAAGAGCTCCATCAGGCGGGCCGAGACCCGCGCGTAGTGGCGGTGGTCCCCGTCGAGGAAGACCGCGTGGGGGCACAGCTGGCGGGCCCGTGCCGACGGCATCGCCGAGTGCACCCCGTAGGAGCGGGCCTCGTAGGAGGCGGCCGCGACCACGCCCCTCGCGCCCGCCCCGCCCACCACCACCGGGCGGCCGCGCAGCTCGGGGCGACGCAGCAGCTCGACCGACGCGTAGAAGGCGTCCATGTCGACGTGCAGGATCACCCTCCGGGGTGGCATCCCGACCAGTCTCGCCGGTGCCGCGGTGGTGCACCACCCATCGGGCTGGCGACGTGGGTGGGCGAAATTGACCCTTGTGCCGCCGGACGGCGTACCGGATCATCGCCGGCATGCTCCGAACCGGGAAGCGTCACCCCGCCGCGCGCCAGCGACCTCGGCGAGCCATCGGCACGTTCGTGTCCGCGGGGGTGATCCTCAGCGTCGTGTCGCTGCTCACCCCGGTGACCGCCCGCGCGGAGGGCGAGCTCGACGACGGTCCCGCGCCGGCCGCCGCGACCGGCGAGACGGTGATCGGCTGGGTCAGCGACTTCGGCTACATCCACCCGGACATGGTGTTCCTGCGGGAGCAGGTCGACGAGTGGGAGGTCGACCACGTCGTCAGCACGGGCGACAACTGGCAGTACTCGACATGGCCGGGCGGCCACGACGACCCCGAACCGACGGGCACCGACCGGTACGACCGGGTGGTCGGGTCGATCTTCTGCGAGTACCTGCGCGCCGCGTCGGGACCGCTCTGCCCGTCCCACCGGCAGTCCCCCACCAACCGCTTCTTCCCGGTCGCGGGCAACCACGACCACGACGACGGCCCGCTGGCCAACTACCTGGCGTACTTCAACCTCCCGGGTGCCGGCACGACCAGCACGCACCCCAGCGGCAGCGAGCTCTACTACGACGTCGTCCTCGGTGACGTCCACCTGTTCGTGATCGACAGCGAGTCGGTCTCCGTGGAGGCCGAGGGGGGCACCCCGGCGGTGCCCACCTCGGTCCAGAAGGCCTGGCTCGAGGACGCCCTGGACTCCTCCAACGCCCCCTGGAAGGTGGTCGCGCTCCACGAGCCGGTGTACGGCTCGAGCGTGCACTACGGGTCGAACCCGGCACTGCAGTGGGACTTCGCCGACTGGGGCGTGGACGCCGTCATCAACGGGCACGCCAGCCTCTACGAGCGGGTCCACCGCGACGGCGTCGTCTACATCACCGCGGGCCTCGGGGGCGGCATCGGCGATGACGGTGTGATCCAGACCGGCACCTGCCGGCCGTCCGGTTCGCGGGTGGAGGGCAGCCAGGTCTGCATCGGGCGGGGCGATCGGCCCTACCTGTCCGACGGGACGGAGCTGATGGGTGCGGTGAAGATCGTCGCGACCCCGACCGAGCTCTCCTTCGATGCATGGACCATCGAGCCGGGGCACCGGCACCTCCTCGACAGCTACTCGATCACGAAGTCGGCGCCCACCCCGCCGACGATCACGACCAGCTCACCGCTGCCCTCCGGACAGGTCGGCACCCCCTACTCGACCACCCTGCAGGCCAGCGGCGGCACCACCCCCTACACCTGGCAGCGCACCGGCGGCGACCAGCTCCACCCCGGCCTCTCCCTCAACGCCACCACCGGCACCATCTCCGGCACCCCCACCACCGCCGGCACCCGAACCATCCAGTTCCGCGCCACCGGCGCCAACGGCGCACAATCCGCGATCAAGTCGCTGACACTCACCGTGGCGCACCCGCCCGTTGTCGATCCCGACGGCGGCGGCTTCGTGGGGATGGCACCCACACGGGTGCTCGACACCCGGACGAACGGGCCCTGCGTCTCGGGGTCGACCGGTCGCCAGGTCACCGTGGCGGGCGTGCACGGGGTGCCCCCGGACGCGGTGGCGATCGCCGCGAACGTCACCGTCGTGGGCCCCGGCTCACCCGGGTACCTGACCGTCCACCCGTCGGGGTCGCCCCGTCCGACCGCGTCGAACCTCAACTACGAGCGCGGCGACGTCGTCCCCAACCTGGTCACCACCAAGGTGGGCACCGGCGGGCGGATCACCCTGTACGCGTCGGGAGGGTGCCCCCATGTCATCGTCGACGTCGCCGGCTACTACACCGCCGGTGAGACCGCACCGGGCGGCTTCGTCGGCATCCCGCCTCGGCGCGCCCTCGACACCCGCACCAGCGGTCCGTGCGTGTCCGGCAGCGCCGGCCGGGCCCTGGTCGTGGCGCCGTCGGCCGGGGTGCCCGCCGACGCGGCCGCGGTGGCGCTCAACGTGACCGTCGTGCGACCCGGCTCGCCCGGCTACCTCACCGTCCACCCCAACGGGGAACCCCGCCCGACCGCCTCCAACGTGAACTTCGACAAGGGGCAGGTCGTGCCGAACCACGTCACGGTGAAGGTCGGCGCGGGTGGCGCCATCCGCCTCTACGCGTCGGGAGGGTGCCCCCACGTCATCGTCGACGTCGCCGGCTACTACACCGCCGGCACGCCCGGCGAAGGTGGCTTCACCGGCATCACCCCGACCCGCGTGCTCGACACCCGCACGAGCGGCACCTGCGTGTCCGGGGCGGCGGGCCGGCAGCTGATCGTGGCCCCGACCCCGCCGTCGGTGCCCGCGGACGCGGCCGCGGTGGCGCTCAACGTGACCGTCGTGCGACCCGGCTCGCCCGGCTACCTCACCGTCCACCCCGACGGCGTGCCGCGCCCGACCGCCTCCAACGTGAACTTCGACAAGGGGCAGGTCGTGGCCAACGCCGCGCTCGTCAAGGTCGGCACGGACGGGCGCCTGCGGTTGTACGCCTCGGGAGGCTGCCCGCACGTCGTGGTCGACGTGGTCGGCTACCACCACGGCTGATCCGGCACCGGACCGGGCCGGGGCCGGTCAGGTCCGCACGCAGAGGAGCTCGCTGAGCCGCTCCCCCTCGATCCGGTAGCGGAACGAGCGGGGCTCGGCGAAGCGCTCGTCCAGCCACTCGAGCAGCGGTTCGCGCACCCACTGGTGCGAACCTCCCAGGTACTCGACGCAGCGCACGTCGTCGGCCCACTCGGCGCCGATGACGATGCCGTCGGGGTCGTCGCCGACGCTCAGCTCGCCGGCCACCGCGGCGGCGCGGTGGACCTCCACCCTCAGCCTCCACCCGAGCCCCGGGGCCTCGGCGACGATCTCGTAGAGCATCCCGCCCCAGCGCAGCACCTCGAGGCCGGTCTCCTCGCGCACCTCGCGGGTGAGCCCGTCGAGCACCTCCTCGCCCGGGTCGATGACGCCACCCGGCGTCGTCCAGTCGGTCTCGCCACCACGCCGGCGGTTCTCGACCAGCAGCACGCCACTGCCCCCGGCACCTGCCCCGAGCAGGGCGGACTCGATCACCGCGCCCCCCACGACCCAGTCCCGCATGCGGTCCATCCTGTCAGGCGCGCCGCCTCAGATGGGTCCGCTGAACGTGTCGCAGCGGTCCGGGTCGCCCGAGCGGTAGCCCTCGAGGAACCACTCCTGGCGCTGCGCCGAGGTGCCGTGCGAGAAGGTCTCCGGGTCGGCCCGCCCCGCGGTGGCCTCCTGGATCCGGTCGTCCCCGACCGCCGCGGCCGCGTCGAGGCCGACGCGCACGTCCTCCTCGGTGATCTCGGTGACGAAGCCGGTGGCCACCGCGTTCGACGCCCACACGCCCGCGTAGCAGTCCGCCTGGAGCTCGATGCGCACGGACACCGACGAGGCGCCACGGTCGCGGCCCCCGGCCAGCGCCCCGAGCTGCTGCTGCACGTGGTGGCCGTACTCGTGGGCGACGACGTACGCCTGCGCGAACGGTCCGCCCTCGGCGTCGAACGGGGGTCGCGTGAGGACGTCGAAGAACGACAGGTCCATGTACACCGTGCGGTCCGCCGGGCAGTAGAAGGGCCCGGTCGAGGAGCTGGCCCGGCCGCACGCGCTCACGGTCGCGGAGGTGAACAGCTGGGTCGGCGCCTCGACGTAGCGGTCGCCCCGCTCGGCCATCTCGTCGGTCCAGTACCGCTGGACGCTGTTGACGATCCCGACGATCCGGCAGTCCTCGCGCTCCTCGGCGTCCGCGCCGGTGCGGCACTCCTCCGACAGGTCGCGGGACCAGCCCTGCCCCGACGCGTCGTAGTACTGCCCCGCCCCGGGGTCGAACAGCACCTGGTCGCCGCTCCCGCCCAGCAGCACGAGCGCGACCATGACGACGAGGCCGACCAGGCCACCGCCGGCGCCGATCGCCGCCTTGCCGCCGGGCACGCGGGCACCCCGCCGGTCGACCACCTGACCCGCGTCGAGCCGTGCACGACGGTTGAACTTCACGCCCTCATCCTCCCCCGCGGAGCGCCTCCGCAGTCGGGGATCGCGCCGGGTGGCGGTGCGCCGCCCGTCGCTGAGGCATGATCGGGAGGTCGGACGGGGGCTCCGACGGGGACAGGGAGACGACATGCGAACGAACCGCTGGTACCTGGGCATCGCCGCGGTGCTCCTGCTCGCGCTCGGCACGGTCGCCTGTGGGGGCGACGACGGCGACGACGCCGGTGGCTCCGAGGAGTCCGGGGCCGAGTACGCCACCATCCGGGTCCCCGAGGACCACGAGACCATCCAGGAGGCGGTCGACGCCGCGTCCCCGGGCGACCTGGTGCTGATCTCCCCCGGCGTCTACCACGAGGCCGTCGAGGTCACCGTCGAGAACCTCACGATCCGCGGCACGGACCGCAACGAGGTGATCCTCGACGGCGAGTTCGAGCTGGAGAACGGCATCCGCGCGCTGAAGGTCGACGGCGTCGCGGTGGAGAACCTCACCACCCGGAACTACACGCACAACGGCGTGTTCTGGAACGGGGTCGACGGCTACCGCGGCTCCTACCTGACCGCGTACCGCAACGGCGACTACGGGATCTACGCCTTCGACTCGGTCAACGGACAGATCGACAACTCGTACGCCTCGGGCAGCCCCGACGCCGGCTTCTACATCGGGCAGTGCTACCCCTGCAACGCGGTGATCGACAACGTGGTGTCGGAGTACAACGGCCTCGGCTACTCGGGCACGAACTCCGGCGGCGAGCTCTACATCGTCAACTCGACGTTCCGGTACAACCGCGCCGGCATCGTGCCGAACAGCGGCAGCTACGAGCTGTGCTACCCCGAGCGCGAGACCACGATCGTGGGCAACCTCGTCCACTCCAACAACCAGGCCGACACCCCGGCCATCGACGTCGCGCTGCTCGCGATGGGCAACGGGATCCTCGTCGCCGGCGGCGTGAACAACGAGATCGAACGCAACCGGATCTGGGACCACGAGCGCACCGGCATCGGGCTCGTCCCGTTCCCCGAGGAGGAGGACGCGAGCGACGTCCCGCCCCCGCCGGAGGACGACCGGCGGCCGTGCTCGGAGGCCCGGGAGGACGAGCTGCCCGACCCCGAGACCATCCCCTCCCTCGTCCTGTGGGACCCGAGGGGCAACGTCGTGCGCGACAACGTGATCGAGGGCTCCGGCCTCGCCGACCTCGCCGTCGGCACCCTCGGTGAGGACCCGGCCGCGCTGGCCAACTGCTTCGCCGGCAACACGCTCACCAGCACCGCACCGACCGACCTGGAGCAGCTCGCCCCGTGCGACGGCGAAGGGTCGGGCGACTGGTCGGCCGGGGCGCTGGACCTGGTGAGCCTGATCGCGTCGGAGCGGCCCCCGGCTGGTGACTACAAGACCCAGCCGGTCCCCGAGGACCAGCCGAACATGCCCGACGCGACGACCGCCCCGCCGCGGCCCGCGACGGACGTGCCGCCGAGGGTCGACCTGGACGCGATCACGGTGCCGGAGAAGCCCGAGGACGCGTGAGCCCCGTGCGCGTCCTCGTGCGTGCGCGGCGGGCGCGCACGGCTGCCGTCCTCGGCCTCCTCACACTCATCGGGCTGATCGCCGGTGCGTGCACCGACGGTCCCCGCGGGATCCTCGACGCCGCGGGGCCGCAACGGCACCGCGAGGCGGACGGCGCCCACCACGGCCACCACGCGCCCGTCGGGCCGCCGGCGGGCGCACCCGCACCGGCACGGCACACGGGCCCGCAGGGCCGGGTCGGCCAGATCGCGGTCGAGTGCGGCTACAGCCACTCGGCGTTCGACGACCCGATCGTCCACCCCGGCCACCCCGGGCGCTCGCACCGGCACGACTTCTTCGGCAACACCACGACCGACGCCCACTCCACCCTGGCGACGCTGCTCGAGGGCGACACCACCTGCCAGAAGCGCATGGACACCGCCGCGTACTGGGCGCCGAGCCTGCTCGACCACGGCGAGCCCGTGGTGCCGAGCGGGTCGATCGCGTACTACCGCGCGGCGCCGGGGGTCGACCCGACGGAGCTGGAGAACTACCCGCCCGACCTGCGCATCGTCGCGGGCGACATGACCGCGACCGAGCCGCAATCGACCGACCTGGTCGGCTGGGCCTGCGGGCTGTCGTCCCGGCACCACGCCGAGCCGCCGACCTGCCCGGCGTCCGCGCCGCTGCGGGCCGTCATCACGTTCCCGGACTGCTGGGACGGCGTGCGGACCGACAGCCCGGACCACCGCTCGCACATGGCGAACTCCGAGGCCGGTGTGTGCCCGGCGACCCACCCGGTCCACGTGCCCCAGCTGACCTTCGTGGTCGCCTACCCGATCTCCGGCGAGGGCCACGACCTGTCGCTCGCGTCCGGTCCGCCGATCACCCTGCACGCGGACTTCGTGAACGCGTGGGACCACGAGGGGCTCGGGCGCGAGATCGAGCTGTGCCTCCATCGCGACGTGGTGTGCAACGTCACGTCGAACCGCGGCGAGGAGCCCCTGTTCGGCGCCTGACTAGTGGCGGCGGGCGGCCTGGCTCGCCGCGTACGCGGGCAGGCGCAGCCGGTTGAGGAACCCGGCCGGCAGCAGGTCCGGACCGGTGTGCCACGGGTCGAACCGCAGCGACTCGCACTCGCGCTCGCCGAGCTGCTCGACGAGGGTCAGGTCGGCCTCCGGCTCCCACCTGCCGAGGAGCCCGGCGCCGAGCACCCCGACCTCCAGCGGCAGGCTCCGCGCCACCCCGGCGGTCGTGCGGCCCTCGAACGGCGCGGCGCCGAACACCCGGAGCCCGTCGGGCGCACGGTACGGGAGGATCGAGCTGTACCCGGTCCAGCCCACCAGTGGCACCGGCAGCAGCACGTGCCGCCCGATCGGCCGCCTGCCGGAGGACACGAACAGCAGGTCCTGGTCGCGGCCGGGGCCGTGGGCGTCGAGCAACCGCACCGCCAGCCCGTTGAAGTCCGGGAGCACGTCGGGCAGGCCGATGCCCCGGGAGATCCGCACCACCACGTCGAGACCCGGCCGGTCCCCCAGCACGCCGACCGCGCGGGGGTGCAGCCGCGCCCGCCCCGCGAGCGCGATGCCGCTCGGGTGGAAGATCCGGCCGTTCCGGAGGCCGGACGCCCACGCGAACGTGCGGGCGACCGCCGCGGCCAGCCCGCCGGGCAGCGACGCCGCCGGGTGGGCGGTGCTGCCGACCGGGCCCGGCCCCGAGCCGCGCTCGGCGAGCACCTTGAGGCGCCACAGCGTCTCGCCGTTGCGCGCCGCCACGGCGCGGGTCGCGCGCCGGGCCGCGGCGCCCACCAGGTCCTGGTCGAGCGCCTCCTCCTCCATCACGACCAGCGTGCCGCCGGGCGCCTCGTGCAGCTCGAACGAGATGCGCGCGTGGCCGAAGGGCGGGACGGTGGCGAGCAGCTCCAGCCGGCGGCCGTGGTCGACCGCGGTGACCTCGGTGCGGCCGCCGGCGGTCAGCGGTTGCATCCCCACCCGGGGGTGGAACGCGCTGCCGACCGCAGGGAAGTCGGGGTCGACCGTGCCGACCTCGCTCGCCCCGACGACCCACTCGGCGTAGCGGCGACCGTCGGAGAGGACGGCGAAGACGTCCTCGGGCGGGGCGGCCACCGCGATGGCGGACCTCGCGCGCCCCGATGGTGGTGCGGGGTGGGGCTCGTCGCTCATCGGCGCCTCGGCGGGTGGTGTCGTCGGACGACACCCCGTACCCCGGGGCGCCCGCCGATCACTCCTCCGCGACGCGGATGCGCCCGATCATCCCGCGGTCGGGCGTGGCGTGGAGGCTGCAGTAGTACGGGTACTCGCCCGCGTCGTCGAAGGTCCGGGACGCCTCGGAGCCCGGCCGGAGGTCCTCGATCGGGATCTGCTCGAAGGAGCCCTCCTCGACCGGGATCACGTTGTGGTCGTTGCGGCCGCGGTTGCTCCACACGACCTTCGTCCCCGGCGACACGATCACGTTCTCCGGCGTGAAGGTGTTGTCACGGGTGTCGATGGTGACCGTGTCCTGGCCGGTCATGTCCTCCCACTCGGCCTCGGGCACGTCGGGCAGGTCCGCAGCGGCGCCGCCCCGGCCGGAGCCACCGTCGTCGTCACCGCAGCCCGCGAGCAGCGCCAGCGCGCCCACGAGCAGCGCCGCGACGCCCAGTCGGAGCGGGCGGGTGCGCCCGAGGGTCCTTGATTCCCACAGTCCCTGACTCATGGATCGGACCCTAGTCCCCGGCTGCCCCGCCGGGACAGCCCCTGCGCGCCGGCCCAGCCGGGTCAGCTGCGGGGCACGACCGGCCCGGGCGTGCCGTCGGGCAGGCGCTCCTGGACCACGGCGTCGCCGATCTCCACCTCGGGTTCGTCGGCGTGCGCCTCGGTCACGTCACGGGCCGGCCCGTCGGCACCGTCGGTCTCCGCGGCCCCCGACGGACCGCTCACCAGCAGCAGCGTCCCGAGCGTCGTCGCGGCGACGACCACCCCGGCGATCGGCACGACCAGGCGGCCGCGCAGGCGGCGCGTGCGGAAGCCGACCGAGCCGGTCCGGTCCACCATCAGCTCGCGCAGCTCGTCCTCGATCTGGCGACGGTGGGTGGAGAACACGCCCTCGAGCACCAGGAGGTCGGGCAGGCGCAGCGGCACCGGCCTCCCCGGCGGCACGTCGCGCATGGCGTACACCATCGACAGGTACCTCGCGAGCACGTCGCGACGCTGGACGGCGGAGGGCTCGAGCCGCACCGACTCCCCGCCGACCTCCATCAGGCCCTCCTCGAGGTCGACCACGAGCCGTGACCGCTCGGGGATCAGGGTGGAGGTCGGGATCTCGTAGAAGTCCGTGAGCTCCTTGACCTCGACGTCGGTGAGGGGTCGGCGTCCGGTCTCGGCCTCGAGCAGCTCCACGGTCCCCCAGTCGCCACCGAGCGACCGCGCGGCCTCCTCGAGGCTGTACCCGCGGGCGACGCGCGCCTCCGCGAGGAGCTTGCCGAGCCGCTTCGGCGGCACGAGGAGCTCGGGCTGGACGGTGCTGATCTGCATGCGGGGTGCTCCTGCGACGGGAGGGAACTGCGGGATCGGAGGGTCGGGCGGTACCCGCCACGAGTAGCGATCGGCAGGCAGGGCTGCCCACTTGAAGGTTGTTCGCGCCCGCGGCCATATCATCGGGCCCGTGACCTCCCCCGCCGACCCGCGGGCCGGCCGCGGGGCTCCCCCCGTGGACGGACCCGAGTCCGAGCTGCCCTCCGTCGGCGCCCGCGTGCTCGCGTTCCTCGCGATCCTCGTCGGCGGCGCCGCCGGCGGCGCGATCGGCTACGCGTTCGCGGACCTCGGCGGGTTCGAGGGGTTCGGTGCCGGCGCGGTCACGCTGCTCGCCGCGCTGGTCGGAGCGGGCGGCGTCGCCGTCGTCGCCGTGCTGACGCTGCGGGCCCACGGCGAGTGGCGCACGATCCGCCGGGAGCAGGGCGACCCCGGCGGCGGTCGCCGCGGCGGCGCGCGGTGAACGGCGCCCCCGGCCCCCTCGAGGCCGAGCTGCTCGAGGTCGCGCTCGACGCCGCTGCCAGGGCGGTCGACCTGATCCACACGCGGCGGCCCGCGGACCTCGGGGTGCGCACGAAGTCGTCCGCGACCGACATGGTCACCGAGATGGACACCGCGTCCGAGGCGCTCATCCGCGAGGTCATCGCCGCCCGCCGCCCCGGCGACACGGTGATCGGGGAGGAAGGCGGCGAGGAGGTCGGCGGCGACGGCGGGATCACCTGGTGGGTCGACCCGATCGACGGCACGACCAACTACGTCTACGACCACCCCGGCTACAACGTCTCGATCGCCGCGGGGGTCGCCGGCCGCGCCCTCGTCGGCGTCGTCGCGGACCCGACGCACGGGCGGACCTACGCGGCCGTCCGCGGTGGCGGGGCGCGCTGCGACGGGACGCCGCTGCGGCTCGGTCCCCCACCACCGCTCGAGGAGGCCTTGGTCGCCACCGGGTTCGCGTACGACCGGGAGCGGCGCGCCCGCCAGGGCGAGGTGGCGGGGAAGCTCGTGGGCCGGGTGCGCGACCTGCGGCGGATGGGCGCCGCCGCGCTCGACCTGTGCTCGGTCGCCGCCGGCCGCGTCGACGCCTACTACGAGGCCGGCCTGTCCGTGTGGGACCTCGCCGCCGGCGCGCTCATCGCCCGCGAGGCCGGCGCCCGGCTCGGGTCGCTCGACGGCGGCCCGGTCCGGCCCGAGTCGGTCCTCGCCACGCACCCGGACCTGTTCGAGCCCATGCGCGAGCTGCTCCTCGAGCTCGGCGCGGACCGGGTCTGAGGCCACGCGCAGTTCGCTGGCGCACCCACGCCGCCGGCATGGGCGACAATGGCGCCGTGGGTACAAGGATCCTGTACGTGGAGGACGACGAGCGCATCCGCGGCTCGGTCAAGCTGGCGCTCGAGGACGAGGGCTGGGTCGTCGACGAGGCCGGCACCGGCGAGGAGGCGATCCTGTCGTTCGACCGCACGCCGGCGGACGTGGTGCTGATCGACATCATGCTGCCCGGCATCGACGGCTTCGAGGTGTGCCGCTCGATCCGCCGCACCAGCGACGTGCCGATCATCATGGTCACCGCCCGTGCGGACACCCACGACGTCGTCGCCGGGCTCGAGGCCGGCGCGGACGACTACATGACCAAGCCGCTGCAGCCCAAGGAGCTGTCGGCGCGCATCCGCGCGCTGCTGCGCCGGGTCCGGCCCGGCACCACCGCGAACCCCCGCCTGCGCTTCGGCGAGCTCGAGGTCGTCCCCCAGGAGGGCGTGGTCACCAGCGACGGCGAGGAGGTGCACCTCACCAAGACCGAGTTCCGGCTGCTGGTCGAGCTCGCCAGCCACCCCGGCAAGGTGTTCTCCCGGGAGGACCTGCTCGAGAAGGTGTGGGGCCACGGCGTGTTCGGCGACGGGCGGCTCGTCGACGTCCACATCCGCCGCCTGCGCACCAAGGTCGAGCCCGACCCCGCACACCCGCGCCACGTCGTCACCGTGAGGGGGCTGGGGTACAAGCTCCAGCCGTGACCACGACCCGATGAGCGCCGACGCACCCCGCGACCAGCCGGAGCGAGAGCACGCGGCGCCGCGCTACGAGATCGAGGGCATCCGGTTCGGCCTGCGCGGCCGCATCACCCTCGCCGTCGCGCTCGTCGGCCTGTTCCTCTCCGTGGTCCTGTCGTTCACCACGCTGACCGTCGCCCAGGACACGCTGCTCGACAAGCGGGAGGAGGGGCTCACCGCGCGCATCGCCGCGAACTCGGCGACGATCCGGGGCAACGTCACCAACGCCGACCCGTCGGAGCTGCAGACGCTGCTCAGCTCGCTGCCCGACGGCGGCATCCCGTCGCTCGTGTCCCTCGACGGGGGCCGCGGCCCGGTCACCGTCAGCGTCGACGCCCGCTACGGGGTGGAGTCGCTGCCGCCCGAGCTGCGCAGCAAGGTGGTCGAGGACCGCGAGCCCGCCATGATGCGCTTCGCGACCGACGCGGGGACGCTGCTCGCCGCCGGGGTCCCGATCCCCGACACCGAGCTGTTCTACTTCGAGGTCACGCCGCTGTACGACGTCGACACCGCGATCCGCACGCTGCGTGTCACGCTGATCGGCGCGACGCTCGCCGCGACGGTCGTCGCGATGATGCTGGGGTTCTGGTCCAGCCGCTACGCGCTGCGGCCGCTGAAGCGCATCGGCGAGGCCGCCGAGTCGGTCGCGATGGGGCAGCTCGACACCCGCATCGACTACGACGCGTACGCCGCCGACGTCGACCTCGCACCGCTGGTCGCGAACTTCAACGGCATGGTCTCCGCGCTGCAGGACCGCATCGACCGCGACGCCAGGTTCGCGAGCGACGTCAGCCACGAGCTCCGCTCCCCGCTCACGACGCTCAACGCGTCGATCGAGGTGCTGGCCAACAACCGCGACGAGCTGCCCGAGCGTGCCCAGCAGGCCCTCGACCTGCTGCGCCTCGACATGCGCCGGTTCACCCAGCTGGTCGAGGACCTGCTCGAGATCTCCCGCTTCGACGCCGGGGCGGTCCGCCTCGAGCTGGACGACGTGCACCTGGTGCCGACGGTGGAGGCCGCGGTGCGCGCCGCGTCCGACGAGCCGATCCCGGTCGAGGCCGAGCCCGGCCTGGAGCACCTGGTCGTCGCGTGCGACAAGCGGCGCCTGATGCGTATCCTCGCCAACTTCCTCGACAACGCCCGCAAGTACGCGGACGGCGCGACCGGCGTGTACGTGGAGAGCCACGGCGCGGATGACATCGGGCCGGCGCCGACCGTGCGCATCGCCGTCGAGGACAACGGCCCCGGCGTGCCCGAGTCCGAGCGCGCCCGCATCTTCGACCGGTTCAACCGCGGCGACCAGGGCGGCAGCCGCGGCACCGACGCCGGCGTCGGGCTGGGGCTCGCGCTCGCCGCGGAGCACGCACGGCTGCAGGGCGGCCGCGTGTGGGTCGAGGACCGCCACGACGGGGGCCAGGGCGCCCGATTCGTGATCGAGCTGCCGATGATCGCCCCGCACGAGGAGCGCGACGACGAGGAGCCGACCGACCTCGCCTCGATCACGCCGGAGGAGGCCGAGTCGCTGGCGCTCACCGGTGAGCTGCCCGCGATCCGCATGGACCAGCGGACCGAGCCGCCGCGCACGATCACCGAGCGGCACGAAGCCGGCACGGAGCGGACGTGATGGGTTGCTCGAGGTGCCGCATCGGCATCGCCGCGCTCGCCGCGCTGGCGTGTGCGCTCAGCGCGTGCGGGGTCTCGGTGGACGAGTCGCCCCGCCCCCTGCAGCTGCCCACGACGTCGACGACCGTGTCGCCGACCCCGCCGACGGGTGCGTTCGAGACGGTGCTCTACTACGTCGCCGAGGGGGACCTCCTCCCCGTGGTGCGCGACCTGCCGGACCGGACGCTCGAGACGATCCTCGCCGCGCTGTTGGACCCCCCGTCGGGCACCCCTCCGGGGCTGGGCACGTCGATCCCCTCGGGGACGACGCTGCTCGGCCTGCAACGGGACCGAAAGACGATCGCGGTCAACCTGTCCGAGCCGTTCCAGAACGTGGTCGGCCAGTCGCGCCAGCAGGCGATCGGCCAGATCGTGCTGACCGTCACCGAGCACGCCGACATCGAGCGGGTCCGGTTCCTGATCGAGGGCGAGCCGGTCTCGGTCAGCTCACCGGTGCGCGGCGACGCCGAGCTCGTCGACGCGTGCGACTTCCGGTCGATGCTCGCGAGCGTCGGCGAGGCGGTGGACCGCTTCGAGCACATCCCGACCGCGGCGCTGATCCAGCTGATCGACCGGATCGACGAGCTGGAGCGGGAGTGCTCGCCGCCGCTGGCGTCGTCCTGACCGGCGCCGGTCAGCGGGCGAAGAACGGCTTGGCGACGGTCTCGTAGAAGTCGATGTCGACGCCCTGGGGCTCGTCGACCTCGGCCTCCTCGAGGCCGACCAGCACGATCTGGTCGCTGCGCAGCGCGACCATCGACCCCCACTTGCCGGCGGCCGCCGCGTCCGCCGCGGCGATCCCGTAGCGCGACGCGAGCACGCGGTCGAACGCCGTGGGGGTCCCGCCCCGCTGGATGTACCCGAGGGTGGTCACCCGGGTCTCGATCCCGGTGCGCCCCTCGATCTCCTCGCCGATCCGCTGGCCGATCCCGCCGAGCCGCTGATGGCCGAACCGGTCGACCTCGTACTCGGGCATCTCCATCGTCCCCGGCACCGGCAGCGCGCCTTCGGCCACGACGACGATCGACGCGTAGTCGTTGCCGGCGTGGCGGCGCTCGATCGCCGCGCAGACCTGCTCGATGTCGAAGGGCACCTCGGGGATCAGCGTCATCGCGGCACCACCGGCCAGCCCGGCGCGGACGGCGATGTGACCCGTGTGCCGACCCATCACCTCGACGACCATGACCCGGTCGTGCGCTTCGGCGGTGGTGTGCAGGCGGTCGATCGCCGCGGTCGCCACGTGCAGCGCGGTGTCGAACCCGAACGACAGCTCGGTGGCGGCGATGTCGTTGTCGATCGTCTTCGGCACGCCGATGCAGGGGATGCCGTCCCGCTGCAGGTCGTACGCGGCGCGCAGCGACCCGTCGCCGCCGATCACGACGAACCCGTCGAGGCGGTGCCGCTCGATCGCGGCCCGCACGAGGTCCACCCCGTCGTCGCGCTGGTACGGCTGCACCCGTGACGTGCCGAGGATGGTGCCGCCGCGGGGCAGGATGCCGCGGCACCGCTCGACGTCGAGCGGGACGTAGTCGTCCTCGAGCACGCCGCGCCACGCGTCGCGGAACCCGACGATCTCGCCGTGGTGCACGCGCTCCACCTTGCGCACGAGGGCCCGGATCACCGCGTTGAGCCCTGGGCAGTCGCCTCCGGAGGTCAGTACACCGACTCGCATGAGGGTCAGGCTACGTCGCGCCCGGCGACGGACCGTGGCCACACCGGCCGACACGGCGCGCGGCGGTAGGTTGTCGGCCCATGGCAGCGGAAGCCACTGGGAACGGAGCAGGCGCCGACGCCGCGGGAGGGTCCGGGCCGATCGTCGTGGCGATCGACGCGGGCACCACCGGCGTACGGGCGTTCGCGGTCGACGGCGACGGCACCCCGGTGGGGCGGGCCTACCGGGAGTTCACGCAGCACTTCCCCGAGCCGGGGTGGGTCGAGCACGACCCCACCGAGATCTGGGACACGACGCGGGCGGTGCTCGCCGAGCTGTGCGGGGAGCTCGACCGGCCGGTCGCGGCGATCGGCATCACCGACCAGCGCGAGACGGTCGTGGCGTGGGACCGCCGCACCGGAGCGCCGCGCCACCGGGCCATCGTGTGGCAGGACCGGCGCACCGCGGGACGCTGCGACGAGCTGCGCGAGGCGGGCGAGCTGGAGCGGGTGCGCGAGCTCACCGGCCTGGTGCTCGACCCCTACTTCTCGGCCACGAAGTTCGAGTGGCTGCTCGGGCCCGGGGGCGTGCAGGCCGACGACGACCTCGTGCTCGGCACGATCGACAGCTGGCTCGTGTGGCAGCTCACCGGCGGGGCCGAGCACGTCACCGACCCGTCGAACGCGAGCCGGACGATGCTGTACGACCTGAGGTCGGGGGCCTGGTCCGAGGAGCTGTGCGACCTGTTCGGCGTGCCGAGGCGGGCGCTGCCCGAGGTGCGCCCCTCCGCGGGGACCTTCGGCACGACGGTCGAGGGGTGCGGGGCGCCCGCGGGCGTGCCGATCTCGGGCATCGCCGGGGACCAGCAGGCGGCGCTGTTCGGCCAGGCGTGCATCCGGCCGGGCATGGCGAAGAACACCTACGGCACGGGGTCGTTCGTGCTGATGAACGTCGGCGACACCTGCCCCCCTCCGACCGAGGGGCTGCTCACCACCGTCGCCTGGGCGCTGCCCGCCGCGGTGCTCGGCACCTCGGGCAGCGGCACGGTCACGCACTACGCGCTCGAGGGGTCGATCTTCGTGACCGGCGCGGCGGTGCAGTGGCTGCGCGACGGGCTCGGCATCATCGCCGAGGCGCCGGAGATCGGCCCGCTCGCCGAGACCGTCGAGGACACCGGCGGGCTGATGATCGTGCCGGCGTTCACCGGGCTCGGCTCCCCCTACTGGGACCCCTACGCACGGGGGACGATCCTGGGCATCAGTCGGGGGGTCGGCAGGGCGCACCTGGCGCGGGCGGTGGTCGAGTCGATGGCGTACCAGACCCGCGACGTGGTCGACGCGATGACCCGGGCGTCCGGCGCCCCGATCGACGAGCTGCGCGTCGACGGTGGGGCCGCGGCGATGGACCTGCTGCTGCGGATCCAGGCCGACCAGCTGGGCGTGCCGGTCGCCCGGGCGGCGGTGGCGGAGACCACCGCGCTCGGCGCCGCCTACCTCGCCGGGCTCGGCGCGGGCGTGTGGTCGACCGCCGAGGAGGTCAGCGCCCGCTGGAAGGCCGACGCGGTGGTCCAGCCGTCCGAGGACCGCACCGCGGCCGACGCCGGGTTCGCGATGTGGTGCCGTGCGGTGGAGCGCTCACGGGGGTGGGCGACGGGCTGACGCACTCGTCCCGCGACGCTCCTCCCAGAGGGCGTCACGCGGGCTGCGCGCGGTCGAGCGCGTCCGGGCGCGCCGGTGCGGGATCGTCGAGCAGGTCGGCGAGGCCCTGCAGCACCTGCTGCTCCCTGCCTCGCAGCGGCGAGTGGGTGCGGGACACGACGAGCGTCCCGGCGCCGCCGGGAAGCTCCGCCACTGCGAGCTCCGGGAGGTCGGGCGCGCCGTCCGCGGCGGCAGCCCCGAGCACGAAGGCGCACAACCAGCCCGGCTGGGGCACCTCGTGCCCGGACGCGGCGAGCACCTCACCCGCAGCAGGTTCGACCAGGGCCGCCCAGTCGCAGGACAGGAGGCGGACCGCGCCGTCGACGAGGGCCCGGTGGCGGTCGGCCTCGCAGGTCGCGGCGTGCACGCCGCGGGCCACCTCGAGCGCGACCACCGACGGGTCGCCGGGCGGCGAGTCGAGCGGGCGCACGTGCTCGACGTCAACCCCCTCGACCTCGCCGATCTCGGACAGGAGCAGCCCGACCAGGCCCTCGTCGGGCAGCTCGACCACGAGCTCGTCGATGGCCCGGCCCGCGCCGCGGTCGATGATGTCGATGCCGATGACGTCCCCCCTCACCGCACCGACCCGGGTCGCGACCGCGCCGAGGGCTCCCGGGCGGTCCTGGAGCCAGACGCGGAGGACGAAGGTCGCCATGGCGGGAAAAGTACAACCAGGATGTTTCCGCACGATGTCGCCGGGGTGACGGGCGGCAACCCCAGGACTAGACCGGTCGGTCAAGGACGTTGGTAGCGTCGGGGCGATGTCACGACGACTCACCCAGCGCGGCAAGGAGCGCCGCGCCCAGATCATCGAGTACGCGACCCACCGGTTCGCGACCGACGGGTACCACCCGACCTCGGTCGCCGACATCGTGGACGGGCTCGGGGTGGGCAAGGGCGTCTTCTACTGGTACTTCGAGTCGAAGGAGGAGCTCTTCGTCGAGATCCTCCGCACCGCGCAGCGTGACATGCGCCGCCGGCAGCAGCGGGCGATCGCGGACGTCGCCGACCCGGTGCAGCGCATCGAGCTGGGCATCCGGGCCGCGGTGGAGTGGATGGCGGAGCACAACGACCTGCGCCGCCTGTTCGAGTTCGCACGCACGGAGGCCGCGTTCATCCCGTCGATGCAGGCCGGGCAGTCCGTGCTGGTCGCCGACGCGGTCGTGCACCTCAAGGAGGCGATCGTGGAGGGCCGCATCCCCGACCGCGACCCCGAGGCGCTCGCGCTCGCCATCCTCGGCGTCGCGAACCAGCTCACCAACGTGTACATCGACGGGCGCGGCGAGGACCCGCACCATGTCGCGGACCTCGTCGTGGACTTCTGCATGGAGGGCCTCGGCGTCCGCTCCTGACCGGGGCGCGGCGGATCAGTCCAGCTGCTCGGCGAGCCGGTCGAGCAGCGGCACCTGGCCCCGGTGGAGCTTGGTGCGCGCCACCTCCACGTCGAACCACTCCGCACGGTCGACCTCGGGGAACTGCTGCACCTGGCCCGAGCCCGGCGGCCACTCGAGGGGGAAGGTGTTGCTGGCCTCGACCCGCGGGGTGACGTCGCCCTCGATCGCCCAGGCGACCACCTGCTTGCCGCCCGACTGGCGGACCGTGCCGAGCGGGAGCGGCTCGCCGGCGGGTGGTTCCACGCCGAGCTCCTCGGCGAACTCCCTCCGGGCGGCAGCGAGCGGGTCCTCGCCCTCGTCGTACTCCCCCTTCGGGATCGACCAGGCAGCGGTGTCCTTGCGCGCCCAGTAGGGGCCGCCGGGGTGCACGAGGAGCACCTCGCGGCCGTTCGGCCCGGGGCGGTGCACCAGCAGCCCGGCGCTGCGCCTCGCCACCGGACGACCGTCCCCGCCGATCAGCCCAGCTTGGTGAGCGCCCGCTTGAGGTTGCGGATCGCCTGGTTGGTGCGCTGCTCGTTCTCGATGAGGGCGAAGCGCACGTGGCCCTCGCCGCCGGGCCCGAAGCCCACCCCGGGCGAGAGCGCGACCTGCGCCTCGCGCACGAGGAACGAGCAGAACTCGACCGAGCCCATCTCCCGGTACGGCTCGGGGATGCGCGCCCAGGCGAACATCGTCCCCATCGGCGGCTCGATCGGCCAGCCGATGCGGTTCAGGCCGGCGCACAGCGTGTCGCGCCGGCGCTGGTACACCTCGTTGACCTCGACCGGGAAGTCCCGCTGCTCGTTCATCGTCACGGTCGCGGCGATCTGGATGGGCTGGAACGTCCCGTAGTCCAGGTACGACTTCAGCTTCGCGAGCGCCGCGACGACGTCGGGGTTGCCGAGCATGAAGGCGACGCGCCACCCGGCCATCGAGAACGACTTGGTCAGGGAGTAGAACTCGACGGCCACCTCCTTGGCTCCCTCCGCCTGGAGGATCGACGGCGGCCGGTACCCGTCGAAGCCGAGGTCCGCGTACGCGTTGTCGTGGACGAGGATGACCTCCTTCTCGCGGGCGAAGTCGACCACCCGCTGCATGAAGGGCAGGTCGACGCAGGTCGTCGTCGGGTTGTGCGGGAACGACAGCACGATGACCCGCGGCTTGGGGTGCGAGTACTCCCAGGCCTCGACCATGTTGTCGAAGAAGGCCTCACCGGTGCCGAGCGGGATCTCGCGCACGTTCGCCCCCGTGAACAAGGGGGCGAAGATGTGGATCGGGTAGCTCGGCGACGGCACGAGGGCCGCGTCGCCGTGCTCGAGCAGCACCCACATGAGGTGGCTGAACCCCTCCTTGGCGCCGATCGTGTTGATGACCTCGGTCTCGGGGTCGAGCTCGACGCCGAAGCGGTGCTGGTAGTAGCTGGCGGCGGCCTCGCGGAGCTTGGGGATGCCGCGGGAGGCCGAGTAGCGGTGGTTCCGCTCGTTGGCCGCCGCCTCGGCGAGCTTGCGGACGGCGCACTCCGGCGACGGCAGGTCGGGATTGCCGAACCCCAGGTCGATGACGTCGGCGCCGTCCCGCCGGGCGGCCACCTTCAAGCTGTCGATGATCGTGAAGACGTACGGAGGCAGCGAGGTGATGCGGCGGAACTCCATCGCCCGAAACTACCTCCCCACCCCGCCGTTCCTGTACCCGCCCCCACCGGTTCTGTGTCCCGGAAGTGCGGGTGGACCCTCACTTCCGGGACACAGAACGGGGTGGCGGTCAGCGGAGCTGGCGGGCACCCAGCAGCCCGGCGCCGATCGCCCCGCCCTCGGGGCCACCCGGCGAGACGACGACGCCGCCGAAGCGCCCCGCCGTCGCCGAGGGGAACCGCTCGGCGGTGATCCGCTCGACCAGCTCGAGCAGGTGGTCGCCGTGGGCGCTCAGGCCGCCGCCCATGACGAGCAGGTCCGGGTCGAGCAGCACCCGGAGGTTGGCGAACCCGAGCGCGACGTAGCCGGCGTAGGTCGTGAAGATCTCGAGGGCCCCCGGGTCCTCGGCGTCGAGCAGGTCGGTGACGTGCTCGCCGCGGATCGCGTCCAGCGAACCCGCCGCCTCCAGCACCGCGGGTGCCCGCCCCGCCTCGCACGCCTCCCGGGCGAGCCGTGCGAGCGCCCGTCCCGACGCGTACTGCTCCCAGCAGCCCCGCTGGCCGCAGCCGCACGGGTGGCCGTCGACGTCGATGACCATGTGGCCCGGCTCACCGGCGAACCCGCTCACCCCCCGGACCAGCTCGCCGTCGACGACGATCCCACCGCCGATGCCGGTGCCGAACGTGACCGCGATCAGCGTGCCGACCCGCTCGGGCAGCAGGGCGTGCGACGCCACGGCGACGCAGTTCGCGTCGTTCTCGACCGTGACCGGCAGCCCCAGCTCGGCGCGCAGCGACGCGCCGACGTCCGAGCCGACGAGCCCCGGCACGTTCGGCGCCTTGTGCACCACGCCCGCCCGGTCGACGAACCCGGCGAGCCCGACCCCGACGCCCACGACCTCGCGGTCGGAGCGGTCGAGGAGCGCCTGCACCGAGGACTCGATGCGCCGCAGCACCTCCGAGCTCGCCGCGCCGGAGTCGACCAGCTCCCGGTCCAGCACGGTCGGGGCCCCCTCGGGCGGCACCTCGAGCAGCACCGCGAGGGTCTTGGTGCCGCCGACGTCGACGCCGATCGTGCGCTGGGCCCTGGGGGAGGTCGTCATGGGGCAGCAGTCGACCACACGCGCACCGGGCGCACAATCACCGCGGGCGGTGCAGGCAGTGGCGGTGCGGGCCGGGGCGCCTCGGGCGGCTCAGCGGCCGATCATCGGGAACGGGTCGTGGTCCCGGATCGCCGCGGCGGAGCGCCGCGCCATCGCGAGGAACATCTCGTCGCCGCGCTCGGTGGGGGTCCCCACCGCCCAGCCGAGCACGATGATCAACGGCGCCTGCAGCATGGCGTAGCGGTAGTCGTCGAAGCAGGCGTCGAGGTCGTAGCCGGTGACGCCGCGGCCCCACGACGCCTCGTCGGTGAGCGCCCGGTGGTACGCCTCGACGACCTCCGCCTCACAGGACCGCCGCAGCTGCACGTCGAGGGAGGTGGAGCACAGGTAGGCGAGATCGCGGGCGGGCAGGCCGAGGCTCAGGGTCTGCCAGTCGAGCGCGGTGACCTCGCCGTCGGGGTGGAACATGAGGTTGTCGAGCCGGTAGTCGCCGTGCACGGGGCCGAACCGTTCGAGCCGGCCCAGCAGCCACTCCCCCGCGACCTGCGGCACCGCGGTGAGCACGTCGCGGTCGGCGGGGTCCAGGCGGTCGGCGAAGCGCTCGACGAACCGCTCGGTCATCGGGCGGAGCAGGTCCCCGAGCATGCCCGCCGAGTCGGGGTCGGGTGGCTCCAGCCCGTCGTCGCGCAAGGTCGGGTCGCACCAGCGCGGCCCGTGCAGCCCGGCCAGGTTGCGGGCCGCGGCGACCGCCTCCGCGGCGCCGCACCCGAGGATCTGGTCGCCCTGGTGTGCGGGCGCGAGGTCCTCGAGCAGCAGCAGGAAGTCGACGGCGTCGTCGGAGATCCACGCGTGCCAGCACCTCGGTGCCCGCACCGCGACGGTCGCGGCGATCCGCCGGTAGAACCCGACCTCCGTCCGGAAGGTCCCCGCGACCGCCGCCCGGCGCTCGCGGGGCCCGCTGGGCAGCTTGGCGACCAGCGTCGCCGGCGCGTCGCCCGGGTCGCCGGCGAACGTGAGGTGGAGCCGCCGGCTCTCGCCCATCTGGCCGGTGCCGACGGGCTCGGAGGACAGCTCGCGGACCGTGACGTCGTGGCCCGCGGCGCGCAGCGCCTCGGTGACCACCTGCGGTGTGGGATCCGGTGGGTCGGGTGTCGTCACGGTCGCAACCACCCCGGGTTGGGGGCGCACCGGTCACCGACGCCCTCCGGCCGCACCGCCCGGTAGGCCTCGAGCACGGGGGCCAGCTCGGCGGGGGTCGCCCCGTGCAGGATCACCGAGTCGGCACCCAGGCGGAACTGCTCGCACACCGTCGCCGCGCACTGCTCGGGGGTGCCCGTCGCCGAGGCGTCGAGCCACTCCCGGGGCAGCAGCTCCGCGATCGCCTCGAGCTCGGGGACCGTGGCCGTGGCGTCGATCGCGCCCCGCGCGGCGCGGACGACCTCCGCGGCGCGGAACCGCTCGAGCACCTCGGGGTCCCAGCCGTTGACCCGCACCAGCAGGTCGCCGTAGCCCTGCAGGTAGGTCGCGAGGCGCCCGACGAGCTTGCGGAGGCGGGCGGGCTCGTCGAGGTGGTCGCCGACGGTGGCGAGCACCGACCAGATCCGCACCCGTGCCGGGTCGCGCCCCGCGGACTCGGCGCCGCGCCGGACCGCCGCCACCGCCCGCTCGAGGGTGTCGTCGGTGAGGAACGTGTGGAGCACGACGGCGTCGGCCACCGCACCGGCGAGCTCGAGGGTCCGGGGGCCGATCGCGACGAGGAGGACGGGGATCGTGCCGTCGAGGTCGGCGCCCTGGTGCAGGTACGGGTAGGTCCCCGCCGGTCCGTCGTGGGCCACGACGTGCTCACCCTGCCAGAGCCGCCGCAGGAGCCCGATCGTGTCGGTGAGCTGGGCGCCGGTCACCCTCGGCAGCCCCATCACGTCGAACAGGGCGTCGAAGCCCCGGCCGAGCCCGAGGCAGAACCGGCCGCCGGTCAGCGCGTGCATCGTGCTCGCGTAGGTGGCGGTGACGAGCGGGTGGCGGGTGTTGTGGTTCGTCGCCGCGGACGCGACGCCCAGGTGCTCGGTGACCGCACCGATCGCGCCGCTGAGCGTCGGCGCGTCCTTGACGTTGAAGCGCTCGGACACGAACGCCGCACCGAGCCCCAGGCGCTCGCCGTCGCGGGCCTCGGCCAGCACGGACCGGGGGTCCGAGGCATGCCCGGCCAGCGCGTAGAAGCCGAGCTCGTGGAGCGGAGCTGACGGGTCGTCAGGTCGACCGGGCACGGGGCGGGACCCTAGCGCCGGGCGGTGCGGGTCCGCCCCCGGTCCGCCGGTCAGCCGTAGCGGACGACCGCGGCGTCGGACCCGGCTCGCTCGGCGCGGCGTGCGACCTCGGGGTCGTCGCTCAGCACGAGGATCTGGACGAGGTCCGACATGGCTTCGATGCGCTCGACCAGGCGGTCGCGGTCCCGGTCGTCCTCCGGGAGGCCGTCCACCACGAGCGGCACCGATCCGACGAACGACACGGCCCGCTGCTCCGCCAGCCGGGCGACGAGCCGCCAATGCGGGTCCACGGCGTGCTCGGTCCGCTCGGCCGGGGCGACCGGGCCCCGGTAGGGCGGCGGCGTCGCCGCGGGCTGCTCCCCCGCGGGTGGGGCGGCCGGTTCGGGCGACGGCTCGCCTGCGTCGGAGAGCGCGGCGAGCAGCTCCCGCTCCCGCTCGCGCAGCTCGAGCTCCTCGGTGCGCAGCTCGGCGAGCTGCTCCATCGCGGCCTCGTGCGCGCGCACCCGGTCCTCGGCGGCCGCGAGGCGGTCGAGCGCGGCATCGAGCTCCTCCTCGACGTGCGCGAGCTCGGTGAGATCGATCTCCGGTTCGGACACCGCGTCGAGGTCCGCGAGGCGCGCCTCCAGCTCGTGCACCCGGTCGACCAGCTCGTCGCGCTGCTCGGCACGGGCGCTCGCCTCCTCGATCCAGCGGTCCGCGGCGGCGAGCGCTTCCCGGGGGGTCTCGAACGGGCCGGTGCCGGTCAGCGCCGCCAGCGCCTCCACCGCGGCGCGCACCTCGGGGGCCTCCATCCCGGGCGGACCGGTGCGCATCCCCCGCAGCCGGGCGATGACCTGCTCCACCTCGGAGGGGAGTGCCTCGACCGGTTCGTCCTCGGCGCCCGGGTGCTGGCGGACACCGGTCAGCTCCTCGGCCCTGGCGAGCAGCGTGAACAGCTCCCGCATGCCCTCGGGCGCCGCGTCGACCGGTGACGCGGCCCGGACCTCGCCGAGCGCCGCCTCGGCCGCCACGACCCGCTCACGAGCCGCGACCAGGCGCTCGCTGCGCTCGAGGTCGGTGCGGGTGGACGGGATGCCCATGACGTAGGCGCTGTAGGTGTCGAACCCCAGCCGGTCCAGCAGGACCGCCTCCTCCGCCCGCAGCTCCTGGATGCGCCGCTTCCGCCCGGAGCCGAGCAGCCCGCGGTCGTCGGTCGAGAAGATCTCGTCGCGGACCTCCTCGAGGCGGCGGACCACCTCCGGGTCGAAGTCGGGCGACCGGGCGGCGCGCTCCGCCTCGGTCAACTCCGCCCGGGCCTCGGCGAGCTCGCGGCTGGCGGCCTCGAGCCGGGCCTCCTCCTCGTCGCGCCGCTGCTGCGACGCGACGACCACGGCGAGCGTGGCCTCGAGCCGGTCGGCGAGCTCGGCCGCCTCCTGCACGGGCTGCTCCGGCACGTCGATGAGCTGTGCGAGCTCGTCACGGGTGCGCCGCACGGGCGCCGCGTCGACCGGCCCGACCGCCTCGAGGGCGGCTCGCGCGGCCGCGAGCTGACCGAGGAGCTCGTCACGGCGGGCGGAGCGCTCGTCCTGGGCGGCGCGCCACTCGGCGCGCAGCGAGCTGCGACGGGCCTCCAGGGCGTCGATCTGCCCCCGGCACACCTCGAGCGCGGCCCGGGAGAACGAGTCCAGGTGGCGGCGGGCCTCCTCCATCCGCTCGCCGAGGCGGGTGCGTGCCGAGGTCACGGAGCGCAGCTCCGCCCGCAGCTCGTCGCGGGTGCGGCCGGCGACGACCGTGGAGGTCACCCAGCTGCTCGCGGGGGCGTCGGGGCCGGACGGGTCGGCCGGCGCGTCGGGAGCGGCCGCAGCGGGGACCGTGGCAGTGCGCTCGCTGCCCGCCCGGAACGACAGGACCGGGTCGAGCCGGCGGTCGAGCTGGAGCTGGTCGAGGGTGCCCCGGTCGAGCGCGAGGCGCACGCCGCCCACCTCCAGCACGCCGCTGCACTCGGGTGGCTCGTCGCCGACGAGGGCGCGGACGGTCTGGAACAGCCGGCGGCGCAGCTCCGGCGACGCGCCCGACACGACGGTCCAACGCTGGTGCGGCTGGAGCGCCGCCCCACCGGGCGCGAGTCGATCGATCCGTACGAGTCTCATCGTGGTCCTCGGCTATCGATCGGCACGATGGAGCGCATAGTGAGGGGGCGGGTCCTGACGGGGCGGGGCCTCACTCGACAGAGATGCGCCGCACGCGGCTCGTGGGGCGGGTCGACGCCGTCGAGTCGCTGCCACCTTCGGCCGGCGCCGCGTCCTCGGACGCGTCGCCCGCGTTGGCCGTGTTGGCCGGCGCCGTCGCGGACGGGGCCTTCTTCGAGGGCGACCGCTTCGCCGCAGCCTTCTTGGCGGGGGTCTTCTTGGCAGGGGCCTTCTTCGCAGCAGCCTTCTTCGCCGAGGCGTTCTTCGCCGGGGCCCGCTCCGAGGGCGTCTCCTCCGCCCGGGGCTCCTCGGCCTCCCCGGCCTGACCGGCGTCGCCGGGCGGAGGCGTCGTCGACGGCCCGGCCGCCACGTCCTCGTCCTCGTTGTCGTTCTCGTAGGGCTCGTCCCACCAGGCGGTGTCGCTGGGCCCGCGGTCGTCGTCCGTGGTCCACGCCGCCTGCTCCCACGGTTGGGGACCCCGCCCCGTGAAGTTGCGGACGAGGTCGGAGATCGTCGCCGCGGCGCCGCTCAGCCGGTCCGAGTCCTCCACGACCTCCTCCACGACGTCGAGGAAGGCCCTGGCCGCGCCGAGCAGCTCCCGCGCCGCGGCCTGCAGGTGCTCCACGCCTTCGGCGGTGCGTCGCTCGTCCATCGACCCATCATGACCTCGCGGGCCTGCAGCTGACGACCCGGCACCTGCCACACCGTGACCGCGCCGTACCGGTGACATCGCGCGGGGACTCGTGGCCCTGGACGACACCGGTTCACGGCGGCGGGCCGTGGCGCGGAACGCCGTCGGACGGCCTCACCCCGCCTCGGGCACCTCGAAGGTCACCTGCAGGCGCCCGCCGACCATGCGCGCCGAGGTGATCTCGCGGCGCCGCAGCGAGTCGGGCAGGACCAGGTTCCGGCGGTGCGGGCCCACCGTGATCGACAGCTCGTCACCGGTGCGGGTCAGGTCGAGCTCCGATCGGTCGGTGAAGGGCAGCTCGATCGAGAGCACGTGCTGCTCGCCGTCGCGTGCGAGCTGCAGCGGGCGCGAGCGAACGAGCCGCTCGGCGGGGTCGGTGCCGCCCCAGAGATCGTCCGCGAAGCGGGTCAACGCCTCGACGCCGAGCACCTCTCCCCCGGCGTGCTCGGCGCGCAGCACCGGCAGGGGCGCGAAGTCGTCCTCGATCGAGGCCAGGTGCTCCGCCTGGGTGCGCCGCCAGCCCTCCATCCAGTCGCCGCCGAGGCCCTCGGGCAGCACCCGGTTCACGACCACGGCGTCGACCTGGTAGCCGAACAGCGACAGGTACGTGTAGGTGCGCCGCGCCTCGGCGAGCACCATGCGCTCGGGGTTGACCACCAGGCGGGCGGAGGTGACCTGGGGATCCGCGAGGATGCGCCGCACCGCGTCGAGCTGGTCGTAGAAGCGCTGGCCGGCGGCGAAGACCTCGTCGTCCGCGACGGGCAGCGAGGTCATGCGCTGCACGATCGGGCCGACCACGCGGCTGAGGCGGCGGGAGGCCGGGAACAGCCGGTCCATGTACCAGCTGAGGATGTCGGGCAGCGACAGCAGGCGGATCGTCTCGGCGGTCGGCGCGCAGTCGACGACCACGACGTCGTGCTCGCCCGAGGCGCACAGCGACTGCACCTCGGTGAGCGCGAACAGCTCGTCGAGCCCGGGCACGACCGCGAGCTCCTCGGCCTCGATGGCCTCCACGCCCGCCCAGTCGAACACCTCGAGCAGCCAGCTGCGGATCTCGCCCCAGTTCTCCTCGAGCCGCTCCCGGGCGTCGAGCTGCTGGGCGGCGCAGCGGGGCGCCACCTCGGTGGGCGTGGACCCGAGCTCCGCGCCCAACGCGTCGCCCAGGGAGTGCGCGGGGTCGGCGGAGGTGACGACGACCCTCGCCCCGTCGCGGGCGAGGCGCAGCGCGGTCGCCGCGGCGGTGGTCGTCTTGCCGACACCCCCCTTGCCGGTGAACAGCAGGACCCTCACGGCGCCCCCTCCCCCGTCCCCCGGTGCGACCGTGCGGGGCTCACTCGACGGTCGCCGGCTCGAACCACCCGTGGCGGACCGCCCACAGACCGGACAGCGACAGGGCGAGGGTGGGCACGAGCGTGCCGAACGCGAGCGGGGTGAAGGGGTGGAGGGCGGCGGCGACGACCGAGATCGCCACCTGCGCCGCCAGCGAGCCGAGCAGGTGGACCTGCACCTGGCGCGGCGCCGAGCCGGCGAGGAAGAACAGCCCGCCGATGCCCATCGCGTCGTCGCGGCTGCGTGCCGCCGCGAGCACGAGGTCGAGCACGAACACCGCGCACCCCGCGAAGAACAGCACCACGGACACGCCGAAGAAGAGGGCGACGAAGCGCTCCGGGTCGATCACCGCCGGCACGGACACCACACCGAAGAGGGCCGTGGCGACCCACGACGCGACGATGATGGCCCGGCCGGGCACCTCGTCGCCGAAGCGCTCGCGCATCTGCTGGGCGCGCCGCTCCCGGTTCGCGGCGCGCTCGGCCTCGACCGCGGCCCGTGCCTCGGCGGCGGTCGGCGGACGGGAGCCGTCCCGCTCCCGGCGTGCGCGCGGGGGGCGCTGCCGCGTGCTCATCGCCCCTCATCTTCGCCGCGGGCGCCGCGGGCGGACACATCGGCGGGCCGGTCGTCGGGCACGTCGCCGCCCGCGTCGACGGCGGCGAGCTCCTCGGCGACGGCCGGGCGGCGGTCCCAGCCGCCCTCCTCGAGCCAGCCCCGCAGACCGAGCGCGCAGGCCGCCCACGCGGCGTGGCGGGCGAGGAGGTCGTCGTCGCCGTCGAGGTGGCCCGCCAGCACGTCGCGGACCCACCCCGCGGTGGGGTCCGCGGTGTTGCCGAGCACGACCAGTGCGTTGCGCCGCAGGTAGCGGGGGTCGCGGCGCGGCACGTACCAGCGGCCCAGCGCCCCGAGCAGCTCGTCGTCGGAGGCGGTCAGCATCCAGCGCAGGTCGACCCAGCTGCCGGGCGCGCCCGCCCCGGGAGCCGCCACCGGCACGGCGTCGCCCGCCGCCCCGCCATCGCCGGCCGTCCCGCCGTCGCGGGCGTCGCGCCGGCTGGGCGGGCAGACCTCCTGGCACTCGTCGCAGCCGTAGATGCGGTCGCCGAGCGCCGCCCGGTGCTGCCGTGGGAAGTCGCCGGTCACCTGGAGGTGCCAGGACAGGCAGCGTCCGGCGTCGACGACGCCCGGGGCGACGATCGCGCCGGTCGGGCAGCCGTCCAGGCAACGGCGGCAGGCGCCGCACCCGTCGGGCACCGGGTCGCGACTGGCGCCGAGCTCGGCGTCGGTGATCACCGAGCCGAGCACGAACCACGAGCCGCGGCGCGGCACCAGCACGTTGGAGCTCTTGCCGTACCACCCGATCCCGGCGCGCACCGCCGCGGCCCGGTCGACCAGCGCGTTGTCGTCGGCGACGACGACGGCCCGGTGGCCGGCGGCGCGCAGGTGGTCCCTCACCGCGGTGAGCGCCCGGCGCAGCTCGCCGTAGTGGTCCTCGGTGGCGTAGCGGGCGACGCGACCGGCGGGCGCCGGTGGCGGCGGGGGCACGTCGGTGTCGTAGCGGAGCGCACCGACGACGAGGCTGCGTGCACCGGGCAGGGTGGCGGACGGGTCGGTCGAGCGCGCCGGGTTGCGGTAGGTGAACTGCATCCCCCCGTGCAGCCCCTCGTCGCGGCGCTGCTCGAGCAGCCGGCGCGCCTCGGTGAACGGCTCGGCGCTGCAGGTCGCGACCTCGTCCAGCCCGACGCGCCGGCCGACCTCGAGCACCTCCTCGGCGAGGGTCGAGGTGGTGGTCACGGCTCGCGCTCCACCTGCTCCCGTGCGGCCGCTGCGGCCTCGTGGTCGACCTCCCCGCCGCCGCGGTGTCCGACGCGGCTGCGCAGCAGGGCGAGGCCGAGGAGCGAGAACGCGGCTGCGGTGACGAACGCGCCCCGGTGGCCGGCGAGGCCGACGGCGATGCCGAGGAGCGCGGCGCCGAGGCCCTGGGAGAGGTCGAAGAAGCTGCTGACCGTGCCGACCGCGGCGCCCCGCTCGCGCTCGGGCACACCGGTCAGGGCGAGGGTGAGCACGGCCGGGTAGAGCAGCGACATCCCGAGCGCGAACACGAACGTGCCGACGTGCAGTCCCACCGACGATCCGGCCGCGGCCACCACGAGCAGGCCCGCGGCGGACGCGACGGTGGCGAACGACCCCGCCCGCAACGGGCCGATGCGGTCCGGGATGCGCGCGCCGAGGATGCGCACGGCGAGGACGGTGCAGCCGTAGAGCAGGAAGACCCCGCTCGAGTCCTCCATCCCGAGCTCGTCGACGTAGAGGGGCACGAACGCGAAGAAGCCGGCCATGCCCACGATGCCGAGGAACAGCACGAGCCCGGGTGGCAGGGCCGCACGGTGGATCAGCGGGGTGGGCGGCACCTCGGGGTCGTGGGCGTGTGGCCGGACGGTCTCGGTGGTCGCGAGGCCGATGAGCGCCGCGAGGAGCGCGAGCCCGGCGCTGACGGTCCACACCAGCCCGAAGCGGTCGCCGTCGAGGAGCCACTCCCCGAGGGAGGGGCCGAAGGCCAGGCCGCCGTACACGGCGATCGACCAGTAGCTGATCGCCTCGCCGCGCCGGGACAGCGGTGCGAGGTCGGTGACCATCGTGCCGGCGCCCACGAAGAACGCCGCTTCGCCGAACCCGCCGAGCACGCGGACGAGGAACATCGGCACGATGCCCTGCGCGAGGTGGTGGCCGAGGACCGCGACGGCGACGATCAGCGCGCCGGCGACGACGAGGATGCGCCGGCCGCGCCGGTCGCCGAGCCGTCCGGCGAGGGGGCGGATCGCGACGGCGCCCGCCGCGAAGCCGCCGACCACCACGCCGACGGCGAGCTCGCTGCCGTCGAGGGGTCCGTCGACGTAGCGGGGCACGACCGGCAGCAGCATGCCGAGCGAGAGGAAGTAGGCGAGCCCGGCCGCGACGACCGTGACGAACGCGCGGGTGAACAGACGCTGCTCGGCGACCGGTGGGGTCGGGAGGGTGCTCATCGGCCGAGCAGGGTGAGCAGGTGGCGGGACCGGACGGCGTTCGCTCCGAGCCGTCGGGCACCGTCGGCGACCCGACGGTCGGAGCTGACCACCACGACCGGCACGTCGGTGGGCAGCTCGCGCACCATGTCGAGGATCACGTCGTCGGCCTCGAGCTCCGCGGGGCTGAAGTGCACCCGCACGGGCAGCCGGGCGGTGACCGACGGGCGACCGCCCTCCGCGTCGCCGTCGAAGACGACGTGCACCTCGCCGCCGGTCCGGGCGCGCAGCCCGCCGAGCCCCGACAGCAGCGCGTCGCGCTGGCCGGTGGCGTCGAGGGCGGGCCACCCCTCCTGGCTGACGTTGTAGCCGTCGACGATCGTGACCACGCCGGGGGTGGCGAGCAGCTGCTCGAGCCCGTCCGGGCTGTCCTCGGTGAGTCCCTGCCGCAGCCGCAGCGGGGTGCGCCGGGGCGGGCGCGCCGGCGGTTCGGCCGGGGCCGGTCGCGCCCCGCCCGTGTCCGGACCGGCCGGTGGCGCGGCCACCTCGCCGCTGGACCTGCCGGTGGACCCGCCGGGCGTGTCCTCCGGGAGCAGGGATCGTGCGAGCTCGCCGAGCGCGTCCGCGAGCGAGCGGGCCGCGTCGGCCGCCGCGGCGACCGAGCGGGAGACGGCCGCCGGCTCGACGCCGGGCCACGCCGGAGGCGGGGGCTCCGCGGGCGGGACGTCGGGCTCGGGCTCGGCCGGTCCGGTGGGACCGGCGACGTCGTCGGCGGGGGGCGTCGCCCGCCCTTCGAGCATCCCGCTGAGCTGGCCGCGGACCTCGCGCAGCTCCTCCAGCCGGGCGTGCGCGATCGCCTCGGTCTCCTTCAGCGAGCGCACCGTCTCGGCCCGTTCCGCGGTGAGCTCGTCGACGCGTTCGGCGAGCTCCTGGCGCTCGCGCTCCATCGTCAGCCGCGCCGAGCGCTCCGTCGCGGCGGCACGCTCGGCCTCGGCGAGCGTGGCGGACAGCTCGTCCAGCTCGCTGCGCAACCGGCGGACGGTCTCGGTCAGCTGCTCGACACGGCGCTGGGCCCGCTGCTCCTCCCGGCTCGCCCGCTCGTCCTCCCACCTGCTGGCGGCGGCCTCCTCGAGCAGCTCGAACTCGTCCTCCCAGCCGTCGGGCCGGGTGAGGAACAGCCACGAGGCGCGGTCCAGGTCCTGCTCCTCGAGCCCCTCCGCCACGCGCGCCCGGAACGCGCCGTCCTCGTCGAGCACCCGCCGCAGGATCTCCTTCGCGCGGCCGGGGAGCCGGTTGAACTTGAGCAGCGGGCGCAGGGCCGACGGCGGCGGCGGGGCGTCGGGCGTGCGGGCGTCGCGGCGTGCACGCGCGAGCGCCAGCTCGAACGCCTTCTGCAGGAGGTCGCCGGGTTCGTCGATCTCCTCAGCCCTCCGTGGCGCCGCGCCCGGGCGGCGAGTTGGTGCCGGCGTGCTCCGCGACCTCGCCGTCCGGACGCTCCTCGTCCGCCGGGCCGGGTTCGATCTGGACCACCGAGGCACCCGTCCCGCACCACCGGCAGACGACCGACTCGACCTCCTCGTGGAGCACCTCTGGCTCCTCGACCGTGAGCTCGCCACCGATCGTGTAGTGGTGGAAGGCGCGCGTCCGCCGCGTCGTCGTGACCTCGAAGCGGGTGAGGTTGCCGCACGCCGTGCACCGGTACCGGGGGATCTGGTTCGGCGTCGTGTCCATGGCCGGATCGTAGTGGCGACCACCCGCCCTCGGTTCCGGCGGGCCGGCCCGACGGCGCAGCGGGCCGGCCCGACGGCGCAGCGGGCCAAAGGGAGCTGGGGCGCCTCGGGGCCGTGGTCAGCCGCGCGCCGCGCCCGCGGCAGCACGGCTCGCGGCGACCAGCTCGCCGAGCGTCCTCGCCGCGCGCCCGTCGTCGATCGCTGCTGCCGCCGCCTCCACGCCGGCGCGCAGGTCCTCGGCGATCCCCGCGACGACGAGCCCCGCCGCGGTGTTGAGCAGCACCATGTCGCGCACCGGGCCGGCCTCGCCCGCGAGCACCGCCCGCGCCGCTTCTGCGTTCTCGGCCGGGCCGCCCACCGCGATCTGCTCCGGGGTGACCCGCTCGAGCCCGACCTCCTCGGGGGTGACGGTGAAGCGTCGCTGCTCCCCCGCCCGGATCTCGACCACCTCGGTCGTCCCGGCGGTGGTGAGCTCGTCGAGGTCGTGCTCGCCGTGGACCACCCACGCGTGGTCCATCTGCCGCTTCGCGAGGACCTCGGGGACCAGGTCCAGCAGCGCCGGGTCGGTCACCCCGAGCACCTGGCGGGTCACCCGGCCGGGGTGCGACAGGGGGCCCAGCACGTTGAACACCGTCGGGATCCCCAGCTCGGTGCGAACCCCCGCGACGTGGCGCATCGACGGGTGGAACATGCGGGCGAACGCGAATCCGACCCCGGCCTCGCGCACGCAGGCGGCGACGCCGTGCCCGTCGAGCTCGACCGCCACGCCGAGCGCCTCGAGCAGGTCGGTCGACCCCGACGCCGAGGACGCCTTGCGGTTGCCGTGCTTGCAGACGGTGGCACCCGCGGCCGCGGCGACGATCGAGGACATCGTGGACACGTTGAACGCCCGTCCCCCGAGCGCCCGGGAGCCGCCGGTCCCGACGAGGTCGATCGTGGAGCGAGGGTCGGGCAGCTCGAGCGGTGCCGCCACGGCGAGCATCGCGTCCACCATCCCGACCACCTCGTCCGCGGTCGGCCCCTTCGCCCGGAGCGCGACGAGGAACGCGGCGATCTGGGCGTCGGTCGCCTCGCCGGCCAGGATGCGCTCGAGCACGGCGCTGGTGACGGCGCCGTCGACGTCGTGACCCGCGGTCAGCTCGCGCAGCAGCCCCGGCCAGGCGCCGATGGCCGCGAACGCGCCCATTCCGGCCTCAGCGAGCCGCAGCGCCGCTCACGACGCTCTTGTCGGCCGCCGCGGCCATCGCCCGGAGCCGACGGCGACGACGGATGATGCGCTGGCGCTCCCGCTCGGTGGCGCCGCCCCACACCCCGTTGTGCTCGCGATGGCCGATCGCGTGCTCGAGGCACTCCTCCTGGACCGGGCACTGCGCGCACACCGCCTTGGCCTCGTCGGCCTCCTCGTCGGTGGCCGGGTAGAAGATCGTGGGATCCAGTCCCTTGCACGCGGATCGGCGCACCCAGTCACGGTCCATGCCGGGCGATTCTGTCGTCTGGCCCCTTGCATGTCCAAGTGAGATCGCCGCCCCGCCCGGCGAGCCCACAGGAGCCGGTGGTGCTGCGAAAGGACACGGGGTTCGCACCACACCGACGGCCCGAAGGTGGCCGTCGGCGTGGCGTGGTGTGCACGCAGCGTGGTGGCACCTGTGGAACCGGGACGCGCCGGATCGCCACAGAGTGACGACTCGTGCACGAAGAGTGCCCATGAGGCCCCGAGGCGACCGCAGGGCATCTCGGCCGGCCGACGCTCTCCTAGGCTGTCTCCGTGACCCCCCGGCCCTTCGTCCGAGCCCGCTCACTTCAGTCCCTGCGCGACGACACCTTCGACGTGGTCGTGGTGGGAGGTGGTGTGACAGGTGCGGGGGTCGTGCTCGATGCGGCGTCGCGGGGCTTGCGCGCCGCGCTGGTCGAGCGCGACGACTTCGCCTCGGGCACCTCCTCGAAGTCGTCCAAGCTCGTCCACGGCGGCCTGCGCTACCTCCAGCAGGGCGAGGTCGGCCTGGTCTACGAGGCCCTCGCGGAGCGCCAGCGGCTCCTCAAGAACGCGCCGCACCTGGTGAAGCCGCTGCCGTTCCTCATCCCGATGATGGGCAAGGGCGGGGTGATCCCCGCCAAGATCGCCCGGCTGCTCGGCACCGCCATGTGGGGCTACGACCTCACCGGCGGTCTCCGCATCGGCAAGCTCCACAAGCGCCTCGACAAGGCCGAGGCGCTCGCGTACATGCCGACCCTCCCCGAGGACCGGCTCGTGTCCGCGTACCTCTACTACGACGCGGCCGCGGACGACGCCCGCCTCGTCGTGGCGATCCTGCGCACCGCGGCGCTCGAGCACGGGGCGACGATCGCGAACCGGATCGCGGCGAAGGGCCTGTCCAAGGACGCCTCGGGCCGGGTCGACGGCCTCGAGGTCGAGGCGGACGGGGAGGAGTTCACGATCCGGGCCCGCTCGGTGGTGAACGCCGCGGGCGTGTGGTCCGACGACGTGCGGGCGATGGACGAGGGCACGCACCCCGACTCGATCCGGCCGGCGAAGGGCGTGCACATCACCGTGCCGTGGGAGAAGGTGCGCAACGAGGTCGCGGCGGTGATCCCGGTGCCCAAGGACCGCCGGTCCGTCTTCGTGGTGCCCCAGGACGGCTTCACCTACGTGGGCACCACCGACACCGACTACGACGGACCGCTCGACGACCCGCAGTGCACGCCCGAGGACGTCGAGTACCTCCTGCGGGCCCTGAACGGCTCGATCACCACCGAGGTCACCACCGACGACATCCTCGGCACCTGGGCGGGCCTGCGGCCGTTGGTGAAGGCCGCGTCGACGGGCCGGACCGCCGACCTGTCGCGCCGGCACAAGGTGCGCCGCTCCGACTCGGGGCTCGTCACGATCACCGGCGGCAAGCTGACCACCTACCGCGAGATGGCGGCCGACACCGTCGACGAGGTCGTCCGCAACGTGCTCGCGGGGCAGCCCGGCACCCCGAAGGTGGGGCGCAGCCGCACCAAGAAGCTGCCGCTGCGGGGCGCCGCCGGATACGACACCCTGCCCACCGCCGCGAGGGTGTACCCGGAGGTGCCGCCGGAGCTGGTCGAGCGGCTCGGGGACCGCTACGGCGGCGAGGCCCGGGCGCTGATGGCGCAGATCCAGGCGGACCCGTCGCTCGCGGAGCCGATCGTCGAGGGGCTCCCCTACACCCGCGCCGAGGCGCTGTTCGCGGTGCGCCACGAGATGGCCGGCTCCGTCGACGACGTGCTGTCGCGGCGCACCAGGGCGCGGCTGTTCTCCAGGGACGCCTCCGCGGACGCCGCGGACGCCGTGGCCGAGCTGATCGCGGAGGAGCTGGGCTGGAGCGCCGAGCAGGCCCGCGAGTCCGCGGCCTCCTACCGTGACGACGTGGCCCGCGAGCGTGCGGCCGCGGAGCTGCCCGAGACACGACCGAGCGCGACGAGCGCCGGGTGAGCCAGGCCGAGGAGAACATGAGCGACGCGTCGATGCCCCGCGCCGGTGACCTGCCCCCGGGCCCGGGCGCGCCGACACCGCCGATCGCGATCGCCGGGGGCGCCGCCGCGGCGCGCTCGAAGCGGCGGGGCTCGCACGTCGGCGTGACCGACCAGGTGCTGCGGGAGCTGCGCGACGAGTGCGCGGACGTCACCGACGACCCGGAGGTCACCGGGGAGTCGAGCCGCGACTGGTGGCCGCTCGCGATGACCTGGGCGCTGCGTGGCGAGGTGCCCGCCCGCGCCGCCGTCGTCGCACGACCCACGACCCCCGAGGAGGTCGCCGGGGTGCTCCGGGTGTGCAACCGGCGCGGCGTCCCCGTCACCGCCGCGGGCGGCCGCTCCGGGGTGCTGGGCGGGTCGGTGCCGCTGTACGGCGGCGTCGTGCTCGACCTGTGCGGCCTCGCCGGGATCCGCTCGGTCGACGAGGAGTCGCTGGTCGCGGACGTGCTGCCCGGCACCTTCGGCGACCGGTTCGAGGCGGAGCTGCGCGAGCGCCACGGCCTCACCTGCGGTCACTGGCCGCAGTCGATGACGCTGTCCACCGTCGGCGGGTGGATCGCCTGCCGCGGCGCGGGCCAGCTGTCGACCCGCTACGGCAAGATCGAGGACCTGGTGGTCGGGCTGGACGTCGCGCTCGCCGACGGGCGCACGATCACCACCGGAGGGTTCCCCCGCACCGCGACCGGACCCGACCTCACCCACCTGTTCGTCGGGTCGGAGGGCACCCTGGGCGTGATCACCGGCGCGCGGCTGAAGCTGCGTCCCGTGCCACCCGCGGAGCGGCGTGCCGCCTACGCGGCACCGTCGTTCGCGGCGGGGCTCGAGCTGTGCCGCCGGGTCCTGCGCCGAGGGGGCACGCCCGCGGTGCTGCGCCTCTACGACGAGGTCGAGTCGAAGCGCAACTACTCCACCGGGGACGGCCAGAACGTGGTGCTGGTGCTCGACGAGGGCGATGGGGCGATCGTCGACGCGACGATGGGGATCGTGGACGAGGAGGCCGGCGGGGTGGGCGCCGAGCGCCTCGACGACGCGCTGGTCGGCCAGTGGGTGTCGCACCGCAACGACGTGTCCGCGCTGGAGCGGCTGATCACCGGCGGCCTCGTCGTCGACACGATGGAGATCTCGGGCCCGTGGTCGACGCTGGTCGGCATCTACGACGCGACCGTGGCCGCGATCGGGGGCGTGGAGGGCACGCTCGCCGTGTCCGCCCACTGCAGCCACAGCTACCTGGACGGCGCCTGCCTGTACTTCACGTTCGCGGGCCAGCCGGCGACGAGGGAGGACGGGTCACCCGACCCGGAGGCGACCGACGCCTACCACCGGGCCGTGTGGGACGCCGGCACCCGGGCGGTGCTCGAGCACGGCGGGTCGCTGTCGCACCACCACGGGGTCGGGTTGAACCGGTCGCGCTTCGTCGGCGACGCGCTCGGCGGTGCGCTGGAGGTGTTCGCGTCGGTCAAGGACGCCCTCGACCCGCAGGGCATCCTCAACCCCGGGAAGCTCGGGTTGGCGAGCCGGTTCGGCCCGCCGCAGCTCCCGTGAGCGCACCGGGGGCCGGCGGCGGGCCGCAACTGCCGCACCTCTCCCCCACCCAGGCGATGGTGCGGGGGACCGTGTCCGCGCTGGTCGTGGTCGCTCCCGCCGCGGTGTTCAACCAGCTGCTGATCGACTCGGAGGCGATCGAGCCGACCTCGCCGGTCACGTTCCTGTTCTGGGCGCTCATCCTCCTCGGCGGTGCGGCCGGAGGGTGGGCGACGATCCGGCTGTCACCGGAGGCCGGGCTCGGCTGGGCGGCGGGGTCCGCGGCGCTCGCCTACGGGCTGGTGCAGGCGGTCGGGGTGGTGCTGCGCCTGATCGACGGCGACCCGATCAGCTGGGCCGCGTATCCGTTCCTGGCGCTGCTCATGGCGACCTGCGGCATGCTCGGCGGGATGTTCGCCCGCCGCTGGCTGCGTGGCTCGCCCGGGGCCGGCGCATGAGCAACTCGGGGGATCCCACATGAGCATCCTGGTCATCGACGTCGGCACCAGCGGGGTCCGCGCCTCGGTGGTGCACCCCGATGCGACGATCACCCACGAGACCCGCCAGGCGACCCTCCCCGACAGCCCCGTGCCCGGGCTCGTCGAGTTCGACGCGGCCGCGTACGCGGCGGCGGCCCTGGACTGCGCCCGGCGCACCCTCGCCGCGCACGGACCGGTCGACGCGGTCGGGGTCAGCAACCAGCGGGCCACGACCATCGTGTGGGACCGTGCCACCGGAGAGCCCGTGGCGCCCGCCCAGGGGTGGCAGGACCTGCGCACGGTCGGCGAGTGCCTCGCCCTGAACGCCGAGGGCCACACGATCGCACCGAACCACTCGGCCACGAAGATCGCCGCGATCCTCGACGCGGTGGACCCCGACCGGTCCCGCGACCTGTGCTTCGGCACGCCCGACAGCTGGATCGTGTGGCAGCTCACCCAGGGCGCCCGGCACGTGTCCGACGCGTCGAACGCCGGCGTGTGGGGGCTGCTCGACGCGGATTGCACCGGGCCCCGCGCCGACCTGCTGGAGCGACTGCGCATCCCCGAGTCGATGCTGCCCGAGATCGTCGACTCCACCGGGACGGTCGGCGAGGCCACCGCGCTGGAGGGAGCGCCGCCGATCTGCGGCATCGCCGGCGACCAGCAGGCGTCGCTGATCGGCCAGGCCTGCGTGCGGCCGGGCCTGGGGAAGATCACCTTCGGCACCGGCGGCATGCTGGACGTGTGCACGGGCGACCGTCCGGACTTCACCGGTCGGGGCCGGAACGGGACGCACCCGCTGGTGCTGTGGCGCGACGCGGCGCGGACCGTGTGGGGCGTCGAGGCGGTGATGCTCTCCGCGGGCACGAACGTCGAGTGGCTGCGCGACGACCTCGGCATCATCGGCGACGCCGCCGAGTCGGAGGCCGTGGCGGCGTCGGTCGCCGATTCCGACGGCGTCACCTACGTGCCGGCGCTGCTGGGCCTCGGCACCCCGCACTGGGACTACGGCGCGCGGGGCACCCTGTTGGGGCTCACCCGCGGCTCCACCAGCGCCCACGTGGTGCGGGCGGTGCTCGAGGGGGTGGCCCAGCGGGGCGCCGATCTGGTCGAGGCCGCCGAGGCCGACTGCGGGCTCACGCTGGGCACGCTGCGCATCGACGGCGGCATGGCGGCGAACTCGGTGTTCGTGCAGGCGCTCGCCGACGCGACCGGCAGGCGGGTCGAGGTGGCCGCGGTCCCCGAGGCGACGACGCTCGGCGCGGGCTTCCTCGCCGGGCTCGAGGTCGGCACCTGGTCGTCGTGGGACGACATCGCCGCCACCTGGTCGCCGGCCGCGTCGTACGAGCCGGTCGGGAAGGTCGACCGCGAACGGTGGCGGGCCGCGGTCGCCCGGGCCGCCGAGTGGCACCCCGAGCTCTCCGCCATCGACTTCTGAGGGCGACCGGCTCCTGGGCGCGCCCCATCCCTGGGGGCCGGGCAGGTCGTTCGGCCGGGCCGCCTGGGCCCTTCGGCTCGATCTGGTGGGACGCCCGTACCAACGTGCTCCAGGATTCGCCGAAACGTGCCGTAGTGGGGCACATGAAGAACTGCGGCCCCACCTCCCGAACCTCCCCGCTGGAACACGTCGAATGGAAGGTCACCGCCGACGCGTCGGCGCCGATCCTCCGCAAGGCCGCCGAGGCGGCCGTGCTGCAGGACAGCCGCCTGACGATCCGGTTCGACCGCGAGCGCGGCGAATGGGAGCTCGGCATCACGGCCGGCCGGTGACCAGGTCCGTCGCTGCGTCCCCAGTGCGCAGCGGTGTCTGGCCGGCGAGGTAGGGAGCGCGGCCCCCTCGCCGGCCAGTGTCTCGCCTTCCCCCTCGGCGAAGCTGATCGACCGCCCAGTCTCGTCGCCGGAGCGCTCGCCGCAGGAGCGCAACGGTGCGAGACTGGTGCGGTCGGTGAGTCAGCCGGGTGACCGCGACGCCACGGTTCGCCGGGGGCGTCGAGGAAGGTCGGGACTCCACAGGGCAGGGTGCTGGCGAGAGCCAGGTCGGAGCGATCTGACGGATCAGGGCAACAGAGAGCAGACCGCCGATGGCCCGTCAACGACGGGCACAGGCAAGGGTGAAAGGGTGCGGTAAGAGCGCACCAGCGTCGGGAGCGATCCCGGCGGCTGGCAACCCCCACCCGGAGCAAGGCCGAGCAGTGGGATGGATGGCCCGTCCGCCGGAACCCCGGTTCCGGCACCCACGGGTAGGCCGCGCAGATGGATGGTCACCGAACGGGACCCCCGCAAGGGACCCGGGAACAGAATCCCGCCTACAGGCTGGCTCACCGACAACTCCGCTCATCGACGAGCCTCCGCTGGATGCACCCGACGTCGACCGTCTCCGGCCCGGTCGGTCGACGCGGCAGGCTTTCTGGCTCTGAGACGCCCTCCAAGGGCGTGTCAGAGCCAGAAAGCGCAGCGAGACAGCGAGCTCAGGTCAGGCCGAGGTCAGGTCAGGCGGCGCGCTTGGAGGACGGGCCCTTGGAGGGCGCCTTCGACGGCCGGTAGGTCGCGAGCTTGCGGGCCTGCTTCCACACCTGCCGGTAGTAGCCACGTGCCGCGCCACCCAGGTCGACCGGCTCGGAAAGCACGGTCGTGCCGCCCCCGGCCGTCGTGGCCGTGCCACCGATCTGCAGCACCCGGTCGCCGTCGATGACGTGGCGGTCGTGGATCGCCTCGGCCGGGGCCACACGCAGGCGCAGCTTGTGCTCCCGGCTGCGGATCGACTCGACGTAGTCGACCAGCTCCTCGAGGTCGTCCTCGGACAGCCGGTCGCTCACCAGCACCCGGGTCACCGACGTGTGCGCGACGAGGTACTCGAGCTCGGGCCGCCGGCAGTACGGGTCGACCACCATCGGCCGGTCCAGCGCCGCGATCCGCCCGACGACTCGGGCGAACGCCAGCGGATCGCTGGCCCGCAGGTCGGTCTCGATGACCTCGAACAGCGGCGTGTCGCTCGGGTGGAGGCCCAGCGCGTTCACGACGAGGCGACCGAGCTCGGTGGGTCGGACCCGCCCCTCGGCCACCTCCTCGAGCAGCCCCCGGCGCATCAGCGACTCGATCGCGCTCTCGTCGAACGTCGTCGGTCGGCCCTGGAGCGCGGCGACCACGCCACGGCCCGGCTCGCGCCGAGGCTCGGCCAGCTGCTGCAGCTCGTCGGGCGTCGGGGCCCCTCCCGCCTCGTGCAGACGCACGGCCCACAACAGGAGTCGGTGCGACTCCTCATCGAGAAGATCCATGGCACCCACGGTAGAGCGCCCCACCCGCGGGTCCTTGGATCGATCCGCCTATTTTTGCGTGACGTAAGTCGCAAAGGGTGGGCGAGACGTCACGTCACGCGCGTGGTGTCCACGTGCGAGGTGTCGTTGTAGAGCGACAGCACCGGCCGGTCGCCGCGCATCAGGACCCGGGTGATCGACGCGGTGTCGAGGTGCGCTCGCCACGAGATCGCCTCGTCGACGCCGAGCGCCCACGCGACCGCCGCCTTGATCGGTGACACGTGGCTGACGAGCACCACCGCTCCCCCGGCGGGCTCCCGCACCGACCAGTCCTCGCAGCACTCCCGCACGCGGCGGCCGAGCTCCGCGAGCGACTCGCCCTCGGGCGGACGGAAGTGCAGGTCCTCCTGCCACTGGCGCCACGTGGCGGCGGGCACGTCGGTCACCGGTGTCCCCTCGAACTCGCCGTAGTCGATCTCGATGAGCCGCTCGTCGGTCTGCACCTCCAGGCCGAGCTTCGCCGCCACGTGCCCGGCGGTCTGCTGGGCACGGACCAGCGGGCTGGAGACCACCGCCGCCACCGACCCGAATCGGCCGCTCGCCACGGCAGCGGCGAGCGCGGCCGCCTGCGCCTCGCCGACCTCGTCGAGCGGCGGGTCCGCCCGCCCCAGCAGCAGGCCGCGCGCGTTCGCGACGGTCCGGCCGTGGCGCACGATCACCAGCGAACGGGGTTGGGGCAGGGTCGCCTCCCCGGAGCCGGCGGCGCTCAGCACGTCGGGCTCCTGCCCGGCCCCATCACCGAGCGGTCGAGCTGCCCGGTGCGCACGAAGCGCTCGAACTTGTCGGGGTCCGACAGCTGGAAGCGCCGCCACGCCCACCAGCCGGCGAGCACCCCGAGCGCCTCCAGCACGACGCTCCACACGCCGCGGGAGACCTCGAGCGCACGACCGTCGGAGAAGCCGACCCCGAACAGCGGCCACCAGAACGCCTCGGTGCGCGTCCAGGCGAAGTCGAGCACCACGTGCAGGTACATGCCGATCGGCACGCCGAGCCACCGGCGCCGCACCAGCCGCCGGCGCTGGGTGAGCAGCATCACCGCGGCGAGCACCACGGTCGGCACGATCAGGGAGTGCAGGGGTCCGGCACCCCAGGGCACCTCGAGCAGCGGGACCAGCGCCCCGGCCGCCACGAGCCGGTAGTCGAACGCCGGGCTCTGGAACACCACGAAGGTGACCACGACGCTCATGACCGCGAACCAGATCAACACGGAGCCACCCGCTTCAGCGGACGAGGATGCGCATGCACTCGGGGCAGTTCACCACCGCGTCCGGCGGCGCCTTGCGCACCTCTTCCAGCTGCGCCGACGGGATGGTCAGGTGGCAGCCCTCGCAGCGGGCGCCTTCCAGGCGGGCCGCGCCGACCCCGCCGAGCTTGGTGCGCAGCCCCTCGTAGGCGCGCAGCACGTCGTCGGGCACCCCCTCGACCGCGGCCGCCCGCTGGGCGAGCACCTCGTCGATCTGCGCGTCCAGCTCCGCCTCGGCGACCGCCAGGGCCGCGGAGGCCCGTTTGACCTCGGCCTTCGCGGCCTCGACCTCGGCGGCGATCCCGGCGAGCTCCTCCTCGACGGGCTCCGCCTGCTCCATCAGCTCGAGCGCGCGGTCCTCGTACTCGGCCTGGTGCTCCTTGAGCATCGCGTGCTCGGCCTGGAGCGCCTCGAGCTCCTTGTGCGCGGTGACCGAGCCGTCGTAGAGGGAGCCCTGCACGGCGGTCGCCTTGTCCTCGAGCAGCGAGGCGTGGTCCTCGGCCTCCTTCTGGGCCGACCGCAGCGCCCGCAGCCGGCCGTGGCACTCCTCGTGACGGCCCTCCGCGGCCGCGAGCGCGGCCTGCGCGTCGGCGAGCTGCGCGCGCTCCGGCAGTGTCTCCCGACGGTGGCGGAGCTGGTCGACCTTCGTGTCGAGGTCCTGGACGGTGAGCAGGTCGTCGAGCGAGGTCACGCCCGAACCCTACGTGAGCTCACGCCGGTTCGTCCGCGCCCCGGAGCCGCCCCGCGACGTCCCCGAGCCCGTCGTCGTCCGGGCGCGAGGAGGATCCCGACCTCGGGGAGCGGTACGACGAGCCCGAGCGCGAGGAGCCGGAGCGCGAGGAGCCGGACGAGGAGGACGAGTACGACGACGAGCCGGAGCGTGAGCTGTAGTACCGCCGCCACGGGTCGTCGATGTAGGTGCTCCGCCAGTCCCGCTCGGCCTCGGGGAACTCCACCACCGGCAGGTCCTCGTGGAACGGGTACATGAACTCCCGCCACACCGACGCCGCCGCGGTGCCGCCCTGGACGCGGTAGCCGCGCATGGGCACCGAGCCGGACGGGTCGCCGATCCACACCGCGGTCGCGAGCTGCGGCGTGAACCCGACGAACCACACGTCGGTGTTGCCACCCCCGCCGACCGACTCGTTGGTGCCGGTCTTCCCGGCGGCGGGCCGCCGGTCGGGCAGCGACCCGCCGTTGTAGGTGCCGCTGCGGACGACCTCCGCGAGGGCCTCGGTGGCCTTGCGGGCCACGTCCACCGAGATCGCCTGCTCCGTCGACGGCTCGTGCTCGTAGAGGACGTTGCCGTCGCGGTCCTCGACCCGCTGCACGAAGTGCGGGGCGTTGTAGCGGCCGTCGTTCGCGATCGCGGCGTAGGCGGCGGCCATCTCGATCGGCCGCACCGACGCGGCGCCGAGCGTCAGCGCCGCGACGTCGTCCTCGGGGCCCACCGTGTTGATGCCGAGCCGCTGGGCGACGTCGATCACGGCATCGCCGCCGACGACTGCCTGCAGGCGTGCGAAGGCGCAGTTGTTGGAGCTGGCGGTGGCGCGCAGCAGCGTGGTGCTCGACGACTCGCTGCTCCGGCAGCCCGAGGGCCAGGTGCTGCGCTCGACGCCCCAGCCGGCGTAGAGGCGTCGGGGCGCGGGGGACGCGGAGATCGAGTCGCGCAGCGAGTACCCCTGCTCGAGCGCGGCGAGGAGGGTGAAGGTCTTGAACGACGAGCCGGGGCTGCGGCCGAGCGCCGGGTTGGCGAGCTCGACGACGCCCTTGCCGGGCACGAACGTCTCACCCACCACGGCACGCACCGCCCCGGTCGCCGGTTCGACCGCGGCGACGACCGCGACGGTGTTCGGGTTGCGGTCGGCGACCGGGTTGGTGGCCGCGGCCTGCTCGGCGAGCGCCTGGGCGTTGGGGTCGATGGTCGAGGTGATCGTCAGCCCGCCGTTGAAGATCAGGTAGCGGCGCAGCTCCTGGGTCGGAGCGAGCCACTCCGCCCGCAGCAGCTCGTCGCGCACCTGCCGCTCGACGTAGTCGAGGTCCTCCGCGGACGCGGCCGAGCGCCGGTCCCGCGCCTCGGTCGGCAGCGGCACCGCCCCCAGCAGGTCGGCCTCCGCCCGGGTCAGCAGGCCGACATCCACGAGCCGGGCGAGCACGATCTTGCGGCGGCGGTGCGCGACGTCCGGGTAGCGGATCGGGTCGTAGCCGTTCGGGTTGCGGATCAGCGAGGTGAGCACGGCCGCCTCGGCCCAGCCGATCTCCGAGGCGTCGATCCCGAAGTAGGTCTGCGCCGCGGCCTGCACGCCGTAGGTGCCGCGACCCAGGTACACGAGGTTCAGGTACTGCTCGAGGATGCGGTCCTTGCACTCTCGCCGGTCGCGCCCCTCGCAGAACTGGTTCTCGAGCTGGACCGCGAGGCTCGCCTCCTTCAGCTTCCGCCCGATCGTGCGGTCGTCGCCGACGAGCGAGAGCTTCACGAGCTGCTGGGTGATCGTCGACCCGCCCTGCGAGATCTCACCCGCCTCGGTGTTCGCCCGCAGGGCGCGCAGCACGGACCGGGCGTTCACGCCGCGGTGCTCGTAGAAGCGCTCGTCCTCGACCGCGAGGACGGTGCGGATCATCTCGTCGGAGATCTCCGACAGCGCCACGACGTCGCGGTACTCGGCGCCCACCAGCTCGCCCAGCGGGTTGCCGTGGCGGTCGAGGATCCGGCTGCCCTCGAGCAGCTCCGGCAAGGCGATCTGCGGCGCGGCGTCGAACGACGCCGAGTGGCGCAGGTCGACGAGGCCGGGCAGCAGCAGGGCGCCGATGAGGGCGAAGGTGACCGCTCCCATCGCGACGATCGAGGAGAACCGGAGCAGGAGTGAGGCGCGGCGCGACATGGGACGTGGCCGTCAGCACGCGAGGCGGGGGACGGCGTTCGACAGGCTACCGGCGGCCGGAGGGGCGCCCCGCCGCGGGTAGCGTGCGGCGACGTCCGATGCGGTTCGACCCCGTTCTGTTCGGCGTGCGTCAAGGGTTTCCTTGACGCACGCCGAACGGAACGAGGGCGGTGACGAGGAACGGAGGGAGCGACGGTGCTGCGACGTGCGGGGCGACGGTCGCGTGCCCGTCGCGGGCCGACCCTCGCGCTGGGCGGTGCGGGCTACGTCGCGATCGTGCACGCCCTCGCAGCGGAGGCCGCCGGCATCCGCGTCCGGTCGGTCGCGTCCGCCGGCGGGCGCTCCGCGCGGCACCTCGCCGGCGAGCTGGACGCGCGCCGGGCCCGCCCCGAGCACCTGCCCGACGGCGCCGACCTGCTGGTCGTCGCGACCCCGCCGGCGAGCCACCTCGAGCTGGCGCTGCAGGGCCTGCACGCCGGTGCCTCGGTGCTGGTGGAGAAGCCGCTCACCCCGACCCTCGCCGAGGCCGACCGGCTCGTCGAGGCCGTCGAGTCGGCCGGCGCGGGCGACCGGGTCCGCTGCGCGGAGAACCTGCTGCACTCCCCCGCGTGGCTCGTGGCGATCGAGCGCCGCGCACCGCTCGGCACCCTCACGCACCTGTCGCTGCGCGCGGTGCAGCCGGCGCCGGAGTGGGGCCACTTCCAGCAGCCGCTGACCGCGGGCGGGGTCCTGTTCGACCTGGGGCCGCACCCGGTCGCGATCGCGCTGGAGCTCGCGGGCGAGGAGCCGGTGGGCGTCGCCGCGGAGCTCACCTCGACCCGGGCCGACGGCGCGGACGACCGGGCGGAGCTCCGCCTGCGGTTCGCGTCGGGGCTCGTCGCGACCCTGGCCGTGTCGTGGCGGGCCGAGGACACCGTGTGGGACGCGCAGGCCGCCAGCGACACGGGCGTGCTGCGCATGGAGCTCCTGCCGGAGGTGCTCGTCGAGGCGGACGGCGAGCCGGTCGAGGTCCCCTCCCGGCACCGGGTGCCCGACCCACGCCTCGAGCAGCTCGGTTACGTCGACCAGCTCCTCGACATGGTGAGCGGCGCCCCGGTGCACGCGCAGCGGGTCGAGGCGGCCCGCAGGGTGCTCGAGGTGATCTGCGCCGCGTACGCCTCCGCGGGGGCCGGCGGGACGGAGGTCGCGCTCCCCTTCGAGGGCGACCGCGACGCCACCCCCATGCGGCTCTGGCGCGGCTGACCCGCGGGTAGGTCCGCGACGTCGGGCGGCGAGGGTTCCCCCGGCGGAAGGACGACGGCAGATGAGCACCTACAAGGTCGGCTACTTCATCGGCAGCCTCTCGACGCGCTCCATCAACCGGACGCTGTCCAAGGCGCTCCTGCGGCTCGCGCCGCCGGAGCTCGAGTTCGAGGAGATCCCGATCAAGGACCTCCCCCTCTACAACCACGACCTCGACGACGACTACCCGCCGGAGGCCCGTGCGTTGAAGGAGGCGATCGCCAGGGTCGACGCGGTGCTGTTCATCACCCCCGAGTACAACCGGTCGATCCCCGGGGGGCTGAAGAACGCGATCGACTGGGCGAGCCGCCCGTGGGGCAAGAACTCCTTCGCCCACAAGCCCTCGGCCGTGATCGGCACCTCGCCCGGCGCGATCGGCACCGCGGTCGCCCAGCAGAACCTCCGCAGCGTCCTCAGCTTCTGCAACTCGCCGCAGATGAACGCTCCCGAGGCGTACATCCAGTTCACGCCGGGGCTGATCAAGGACGGCGGCGAGATCACCGACCCGAGCACCGCCGAGTTCCTCGAGAACTTCATGCGGGAGTTCGCGACGTTCGTGCAGCGGGTGCTCACGGTGCTGCCCCCGCAGCGCGAGGCCGTCAGCGTCTAGCGAACCCTGCCCGGACTCGGCGAACCGTCAGGCGCCTCCTGGGTGCGCCTGACGGTCCGCGGCCGGGCGCCGGCGGGCGCCCTGATCGGGTCGTGCTGCCTCAGAAGTCGTCGTCGAGGGTGACCTCGCCGTCGACCGCCGTCTGGTAGGCGGACACGGTCCGCTCGAAGAAGTTGGTGAGCTCCTGCACGTCCTGGAGCTCCATGAACCCGAACGGGTTCTGCGAGCCGAAGCGCTTCTGCAGACCGAGCGTCACGAGCCGCTGGTCGGCGACGTACTGGAGGTACTCGCGCATGTCGCGCAGCGACATGCCGGGGATCCCGTGGCTCAGGAGGTCCTCGGCGAACGCGTACTCGACCTCGACGGCCTCCTCGATCATCTCGTTGACCTTCTGGGCGAGGTCGTCGTCGAAGAGGTCCGGGTCCTCGCGGCGCACCTGGTCGATGACCGCGAACGCGAAGTTCATGTGGCAGCTCTCGTCGCGGAACACCCAGTTGGTGCCCGACGCGAGGCCGTTGAGCAGGCCCTTGGAGCGCAGGAAGTACACGTAGGCGAACGCACCGAAGAAGAACAGCCCCTCGATGCACGCCGCGAAGCAGATCAGGTTGAGCAGGAACTGCTTGCGGTCCTCGCGGGTGCGCAGCTCGTCCAGGTCGTGGATCGAGTCGATCCACTTGAAGCAGAACTGGCCCTTGCGGTGGATCGAGGGGATGTTGTCGATCGCCGCGAACGCCTCGGCACGCTCGTCGAGGTCGGGGATGTAGGTGTCGAGCAGCGTCAGGTAGAACTGGACGTGCAGCGCCTCCTCGTAGAGCTGGCGCGACAGGTACATCCGGGCCTCGGGCGAGTTGATGTGCTTGTAGAGGTTCAGCACGAGGTTGTTCGCGACGATCGAGTCACCGGTCGCGAAGAACGCCACGAGGCGGTTGATGAGGTGCCGCTCGGCCGGGACCAGCTTGCGCTGCAGGTCGATGATGTCGTCGGAGAAGTCGACCTCCTCGACGGTCCAGGTGTTGCGGATGGCGTCGCGGTACATGTCGTAGAACTGCGGGTACCGCATCGGCCGGAGCGTCAGGTTGAAGCCCGGGTCGAGCAGGTTGCCGGCGGACCGCTCGGCCGCGCCGCCGTCGACGGCGGGCGGGGCCGGTGCGAAGTGCGGCTCCGGCTGGTTCAGTGCGGACTCGGTGAGTGCCATGGGTTCGGTGGTTCCTCGTGCTGGTGGGTCGGTGGGAGTCGTCGGTGCGAGGCGGCGGCGCGCGCTCCGGCGTCACCGCCTCGCGGGCGTCACTGGCAGGCTTCGCAGGACTCGGGGTTCTCGAGCGAGCAGGCGAGCGCCTCGTCGTCGGTGAACTTCTGGGCCGCGGCCGGCTCCGCCCCGCCGTCGGCCTCGCTGTCCTTGACCGGCAGCGGCGTGGGCTCGCCCCCGCCGCCGGGCCCGCCGTTGGTGGTCGTCGCGCCCGTGGTGGTCTTGTTGATGCGGGTCGCCGGCCGGGAGCGCAGGTAGTAGGTGGTCTTGAGCCCCTGCTTCCAGGCGTGCATGTACATCGAGGAGAGCTTCCCGATGGTGGGCGACTCCATGAACAGGTTCAGCGACTGCGACTGGTCGATGAAGGCGCCGCGGTCGGCGGCCATGTCGATCAGCGAGCGCATCGGGATCTCCCACGCGGTGCGGAAGATCTCGCGCACGTCCTCGGGGATCTCCTCGACGTCCTGCACCGAGCCGTCCGCCCGCTTGATCGCGGAGATGATCGACTCGGTCCACAGGCCGCGGGCCTGCAGCTCGCGCACCAGGTAGGTGTTGATCTGCAGGAACTCGCCCGAGAGCGTCTCGCGCTTGAACAGGTTCGACACCTGCGGCTCGATGCACTCGTAGCAGCCGGCGATCGACGCGATCGTCGCGGTCGGGGCGATCGCGATGAGCAGCGAGTTGCGCAGGCCGTGCTCGGCGATGCGGGCCTTGAGGTCGTCCCAGCGCTGCGGGTCGGTCGGGGTGACGCCCCACAGGTCGAACTGGAGCTGGCCCTTCGCGGCGCGGGTCTCGTTCCAGCCGCGGTGCGGGCCGTGCTGCTCCGCGAGCTTGTTCGAGGCGACCAGGGCGTTGAAGTAGATCTCCTCGGAGATGCGCCGCGACAGCTCGCGGGCCTCGGGGCAGTCGAACGGCAGCTTCAGCTTGAAGAAGACGTCCTGGAGCCCCATCATCCCGAGCCCCACCGGGCGCCACTTGGCGTTGGACCGGCCCGCCTCCTCGGTCGGGTAGAAGTTGATGTCGACGACCCGGTCGAGGAACGGCACGGCGAGCTGCACGACCTCGGCGAGGCGGTCGAAGTCGAACGCCAGCTCACCCTCGGCGTTCGGCCGCACCATCGCACCGAGGTTGACCGAGCCGAGGTTGCACACCGCGGTCTCGGACTGGTTGGTGACCTCGAGGATCTCGGTGCAGAGGTTGGACAGGTGCACGACGTTCGGCGTGCCGTCCTCGGACACCGAGCCGGTCTGGTTGCACTTCTCGTTCGAGGAGTCCTTGAAGGTCATCCACCCGTTGCCGGTCTCCGCGAGCGAGCGCATCATCCGGCTGTAGAGCTGGCGGGCGGGCAGCTGCCGCTCGTAGAGCCCGGCGGCCTCGGCCTCGAGGTACGCGGCGCGGAACTCCTCGCCGTAGAGGTCGACCAGGTGCGGGACCTTCTTGGGGTCGAACAGGCTCCACTGCCAGTCCTTCTCGACCCGCTCCATGAACAGGTCCGGGACCCAGTTGGCCAGGTTCAGGTTGTGGGTGCGGCGGGCCGGGTCGCCGGTGTTCTCGCGCAGCTCGAGGAACTCCTCGATGTCCGCGTGCCAGGTCTCGAGGTACACGCACGCCGCGCCCTTGCGCCGGCCGCCCTGGTTCACCGCGGCGACCGAGGAGTCGAGCGTCTTCAGCCACGGCACGATGCCGTTGGACAGGCCGTTGGTGCCGCGGATCAGCGAGTCGCGGCAGCGGATCCGGCTGTAGGAGAGGCCGATGCCGCCCGCGTGCTTCGACAGGCGGGCGACGTCGCGGTACCGGTCGTAGATCGCGTCGAGGTTGTCCTCCGGCGAGTCGAGCAGGTAGCAGCTCGACATCTGCGGGTGGGAGGTGCCGGAGTTGAACAGCGTCGGCGAGGACGGCAGGTAGTCGAGCGAGGAGATGAGCTCGTAGAACTCGATCGCCTCCTCCGGCGAGGTCGCGAGGCCGCACGCCACCCGCATGAGGAAGTACTGCGGGGTCTCGATGACCTTGCGGGTCTCGGGGTGGCGCAGCAGGTACCGGTCGTAGACGGTGCGCAGCCCGAAGAACTCGTAGAGCCAGTTGCGCTCCGGGAGGATCGAGTCGTTGAGCTTGCGGGCGTGGGTGGCGACCATCGCCGCGGTCTCGTCGCCGATGATGCCCTGGGAGTGCCCGAGCGCCACCGACTGCGAGAAGGAGTAGATGTCCTGGTTCTGGACCTCCTTGTCGATGACCGTGGCGAGCAGCCGGGCGGCGAGCTTGGAGTAGTTCGGCTCCTCGGCGATGAGCGCGGCCGCGGTGCGGATCGACAGGTTGTCGAGGTCCTCGGTCGTGGCGCCGTCGACGAGGCCGGAGATGGTCCGGGTGGCGACGCGCATCGGGTCGACGTTCTCGAGGCCCTTCGCGCACCTGGCAACGGCGCGGACGATCTTGTTCAGGTCGACGGGCTCGAGGCTGCCGTCGCGCTTTCGCACCCGCATCTGGATGCCGGCGTCCTCCTCGGCCGCCGGGTCGATGACCTCGATGTCCCGCAGATCCTCTTGAAGTGCCACGTTGCCGTCCGTTCTGCTTGCCGCTCCGCTGACCTGGCGCCCGAAACCACGAGATGTGGTGGCCCCCCGGGCTCCGAACCCCAACATCTTGGGGCGCAGGGCTGTAATTACAGTCCTGTGGTTACACCGTTGTCAACGGTAATCGACCGGTGGGACGGAGATTGCCAAGAGGTCGCGCGCTGCGGGGTCGGTCCCGCCACGAGGGGTGGCGCGAGCGGGCCCGCAGCCCCCTCCCCCGGCCTGCGGGCGGGGCAGGCGGGGGGTACGGTCCTGCGGCGTGTCGCACCGATCCCCCCAGGGCCTCGGCGGCGCCCCACTGTGGGACCCGACCGCCATCCCCGCCGCGACGGTGATCGTGGTGAGGGAGCCGTCGCGGGGTGCGCGCCGCGACGGGCTCGAGGTGCTGATGCTGCGCCGCGACAGCTCGCTGTCGTTCGCGGCGGGCGCGTGGGTGTTCCCGGGAGGCCGGATCGACCCGGAGGACCTCGCCGGGGACGCTGGCCCCGAGGCCGCCGCCCGCGTCGCCGCGGTGCGCGAGGCCGCCGAGGAGGCCGGGCTGGGCCTGGAGCCCGACCTGCTGCGGCGCTGGTCGCACTGGACCCCGCACCCCGACAGCCCCCGCCGCCGGTTCAGCACCGCGTTCTTCGTGGCGCCACTGCCCTCCGGCGCGGCCGAGGTGCGCATCGACGACCAGGAGATCCGGGAGCACCGGTGGCTGCAGCCCTCGGAGGTGCTCGAGGCGCGCGACGCCGGCGAGGTGGTGCTGGCGCCGCCGACCTACGTGACGCTGGTGCAGCTCGCCGAGCACGGGGACGTCGCCGCGCTGATGGACGCCGCGGAGGGCCGGGGCGTGGACCGCCCGATCGAGCACTTCTCGACGCGCTACGCGACCCGGACCGAGTCCGAGGACGAGATCGTCGGGCTGTACCACGGCGACGCCGGCTACGACACCGCCGACGCGACCGTCGAGGGGCCACGCCACCGCCTCCGCATGGGACCGACGTGGCGCTACGAGCGCGACCTGTGAGCACCACCCCATGAGCGGCCACGCATGAACGAGGCGTCAGGGGGGCGCCTCGGTCGCTTCGGTCGGTTCGGCCGGCTGGCCGGACGGGTGGCGCGGTCCCGCACCGCGTTCGTCGTCTGGGTCGTCGTGGTGACCCTGGTCGTCGTCGCCCTGGCGTTCCGCGCGTCCGCGCAGGTGGGGCCCGGCCGGATCCAGGCCCGGGTGCAGCCGGCGCTCGACGGCCGCACCGAGCTGGCCGTGCCGCCGCTGGGCGCGGTCCGCGCCGACACCCACGTCGCCCCGGTGCAGCTGCGCCTCGAGCTGCGGGAGCTCGACCTGCTGCGGGCGATCGAACCCGACGGCTCCACCACCGGGTTGGACGGCGACGCGGTCGAGGCGGTCACCGAGCAGGTCCAGGCGGACCTCGGAGCGGCGATCGCCCGCCTGGTGGTGCTGCTCGCGCTCGGTTCTGGCGCCGCGGGCGCCGTCGCGGCGATGGCCTTCCCCGGCCGCCGGAGCCTCGCCCGGCTCGGCGCGGGCGCGCTGTTGGGCCCGCTGGTGGTCGGCGCGCTCGTCGCCCCGGCCGCGATCGGCTTCGACTCGGACCGCTTCGTGCGGGCGCCGGAGTTCGAGGGGCCGCTGCGCTCCGCGCCCGAGCTGGTGCAGCGGGTCGGCAGTCTCGAGACCCGCTTCGGGTCGGTGGAGTCGCGGACCCGGGTCCTCGCGGAGCGCATCACCAGCCTCTACTCGTCCGTGGTGACCTCCGACATCGAGCGCTCGGAGGGCGAGGTCGTGCTCCTGCACGTCTCGGACCTGCACCTCAACGCGGTGGGCCTGTCGATCGCCCAGGAGCTCGCCCGGAACTTCCAGGTCGACGCGGTGGTCGACACCGGCGACATCACCTCGTTCGGGTTCGAGCCCGAGGCGGGCTTCATCGACCTGCTCGAGGGCTTCGAGGTGCCGTACTACCTGGTCGCCGGCAACCACGACAGCGAGGCGGTGCGGCTCCGGTTCGCGAGCTCCGACGCGGTCCACTACCTCGACGGCGAGGTCGTCGACATCGCAGGGGTGCGCGTGCTGGGGGTGCCCGACCCGACCGAGACCGCGCTCCGCAAGATCCCCCGGGAGGAGCTGGACCGCCGCTACCGGGCGCAGCAGCCGCTCATCCGCCGCCTGCTGCGCGCGGAGGAGCCGGACCTGCTGCTGGTGCACAACCCGGTGCAGGCCCAGGCCGCGGTGGGGCGGGTGGGTGCGGTGGCCGCTGGGCACACCCACCGCACCCGGCTCGAGATCACCGGGGGCACCGCGATCGCGGTCGTCGGATCGTCGGGCGCGGCGGGGCTCGAGAACCTCCTGGTCGACGAGGGCCAGCCGTACCGGTTCCAGCTCCTGCGCTTCGTGGACGGCGAGCTCGTCGCGGTCGACCACATCGAGCTGCGCGGCGCCGGCGGCGACTTCGCGCTCCAGCGCCGCCTGGTGTCGATGGACGAGGAGACCGGCGAGGACGTCCTCACCGAGCAGGTCGAGGAGCCGTCCGCCGACGAGCTCGACGAGGAGGAGCTCGACCGGGTCACGACCACGATGAGCACCACGACGACCAGCCCCAGCGGCCCGGGCAGCGCCGACAGCCCGACCAGCACCAGCACGACGACCGGCACGGTCGAGGAGCCAGGAGGATGACGATGCACGAACCGGGTGACCACCTCCGGCCTCCCCCGACCATCACCTGCGTCGACTGCGGCGGCACCTGCCACCTGATGACCCCGCCGCCCCGGGACGAGGAGGACGGGCGGGTCGGCTACCGGGACGGCGACGTCGTCGCGTACCGCTGTGAGGACTGCCTCGACCGCTGGGATCTGGAGTTGGCGGGCGAACCTTGAAGGTCGCGTCTCGGCACCTCTTTGCTGCGTTCGCCTGAGCAACACCACCTCACCTCAATCCCTTACTGACAGGACTTGCGATGAAGATGTTCGAGCTGTTTCGCCTGGCGACAATTCCGCTTTCACCTTCGAACGGAAGCGTCGATCCACATTCGGCAGGCCGTCCCATTAGTCCGGAAACCAACACGACCGACGCAGCCTCTGAGCGTATTAGTGCGCGCAGCTCCTCTACTTCCTCGCGGTACCTAGCCCGAACCAGTCCCGTAAAGTAGTCAGTCTGACATGGCACCAGATGCGCTGTTCGTCCCGTGGCCTGATAGACGACGTCAGGGATATTCGTGAAGATCGTGTGACCTTCGGGGATTGTTGCGATCGCACCTGCAACCTCTCGATTGTCGGGCGGTTGAATCGGATCAGCGATCAACCGCACAAGCGGATGAGCACCTCCGATCAGAGCTACCAGAAGGCACAAAGCAAGAATTCCACGGACGACCCGCGGCCAGCACCGAATGGCAATTCCCGCAACGCCGACGGCCGCAAGCAATAGCAGGACGTGGACGACGGCCATCTGGCGACCCGCAACACGAACGTTCTGGTCAACGAAGGCCCTCGTAATGACCAGCTGAAGGACCATCAGCGCCCCTAGAGCAGCGGGAATCGCTGTCTGGCGAAGACTTCGTTGATCGCATCGCGCTCGAATGATCCGAATGAGTGCGATCGTGAGAATCCACGCCAGCCACGACGCGTAGACGATCGCAGCCACCCGCGGCCAGGATGCGGGAGCGACCATGGACGACACCCCATCAACGAGGCTATCCAATGCCGCCGCCACACCGTTGGGTATCGGCTGGGGCCCCTCGCGTCGAGCCGCAGCCATCCAGAAGACTGAGGGGAGAACTCCCATCGACAACGAGCCGAGACCACGGACGAGCCGCTCTCGCCTCGTCCCGCAGAGCGCACCGATGACAGAGACAAGCAAGACGAAGGCGAGGCCGTTGAATTTGGTCGCAGTGGAAAGGGTAGCGACGGTTGAGGCAAACCAGAAGTCTCTCCCCTCACCAGTTTCGCCGAAGCGAGACAACAAAATGAGACCTACAAGAATGGACGTTAGAAACAGTGGTTCGGCGAGAGTCGAGGCGTGAAGGACGACCAGCGAAGAGGTCGCAATCTCAGGGTCTCGAAGGAGGGCGAGAGCAAGAACAAGGAGGAATGCCCACGCCCAAGCGTCGCTGGAGAGTCGTCGCGTATACTGCGCTAGCAGGAGGCCGTTGAGGCCGAACAGTGCAGGGTTGAGCACGGATGCGGCCGCGGCTGGCGTGAAGCCGAGTCGATCGAATGCTGCAAGCAGGCTCGGATAGAGTGGTGGCCAATGCCGCAGAGGCACTGCATCGCCGTACGCAGCCGCTTCCGCGGGCGCGTACTGATCGGTATAGCCCGAGAACGGCACAGTAAGCCCCCGGCCATCGGCCACGTTCGAGGCAACCGCTGTGTAGACGATGCCGTCTGCGGTTGAGATGACTCCTTCGCGCTCCGTCAGGTAGGCGATGGCCACAAGAACCAGAGCTAGAAGGAACACCCAGATCGGGGGCCGTTTACCTAGCGCGTTGTGAACCACCAATGGCAGCCTTCCGAGCACTGGCGACGAGATAGGCGCAGCCCCCCCTAGTTTCGGCTGGCTTGAGTTTCCGAGCCGCACCGAGTCGTTCTAGGCAGCTCGGACCATCAGACGGTATCAGTAAACACTGTCGGTATGGCGTGACTCCTGTTGCGCAGCGTTGACTCGGAGCGGCGCGGGTACCGCGTCCCCCCGTCGTCGCGATTCGGCGCTGTCAAGGCGCCCGGCCCTTGAATGGTCTTCTGGGTACCTGGACGCCGCCGGTAGCATCGGTGGACCGACGCGGCACGCCGCGAGCGCCCCGCCCCTTCGACCAGGACCGATCGACCCGAATGAGCGACTCCGCCACGGACGCCTCGCCCGCCGAGCGCCCGTACCCCTCCGTCCCGACCCGTGTCGACCTCCCCGCGACCGAGCGGGCCCTGCTGGACCGCTGGAAGCGCCAGCGGACCTTCGAGCGGTCGATCGAGAACCGGGCGGACGCCGAGGAGTACGTGTTCAACGACGGGCCGCCGTTCGCGAACGGGCTCCCCCACTACGGGCACCTGCTCACCGGCTACGTGAAGGACGTCATCCCCCGCTACCGCACGATGCGGGGCTACAAGGTCGAGCGGAACTTCGGCTGGGACTGCCACGGCCTGCCCGCCGAGATGCAGACCGAGCAGGAGCTCGGCGTCTCGGGTCGCGTCGCGATCACCGACTTCGGCATCGACCGGTTCAACGACGCGTGCCGCACCTCGGTCATGCGCTACACCCGCGAGTGGGAGCGCTACGTCACCCGGCAGGCCCGCTGGGTCGACTTCGTGAACGACTACAAGACCATGGACCTCGACTACATGGAGTCCGTGATCTGGGCGTTCAAGCAGCTCTGGGACAAGGGGCTGGTGTACGAGGCGTACCGGGTCATGCCCTACTCGTGGGGCGCCGAGACCCCGCTGTCGAACTTCGAGATCCGCCTCGACGACGCCACCCGGCCCCGCCAGGACCCGGCGCTCACCGTCGCGTTCGTGGTCGACCCCGACGCGTCGACGTCGCTGCCCGAGCCGCTCGCCGGCGCACCCGGCGAGGTCGAGGTCTGGGCGTGGACGACCACGCCGTGGACCCTGCCGTCGAACCTCGCGCTCGCGGTCGGGCCCGAGGTGGACTACGTCGTGGTCGAGGTGACCGACGGCCCGCGTGCCGGCCGCCGTGTGGTGCTGGGAGCGAACGCGGTCGCCCGCTACGAGCGGGAGCTCGGCGAGGAGCACCGGGTCGTCGCGACCCTGCCCGGCTCGGCGCTCGCCGAGGTGCGCTACCGGCCGATGTTCCCCTACTTCGAGGGGCACGCCGACAGCTTCCGGGTGCTGGTCGACGAGTTCGTCAGCGACGACGACGGCACCGGGGTCGTGCACATGGCGCCCGGCTTCGGCGAGGACGACCAGCGGGTCTGCGAGGCCGCCGGCATCGAGCTCGTGGTGCCCGTCGACGACTCGGGCCGCTTCACCCGCGAGGTCCGCGACTACGAGGGCCAGAACGTCTTCGACGCGAACCCCCAGATCATCCGCGACCTCAAGGAGCGCGGTACCGTCGTCCGCCACGACACCTACGACCACAACTACCCGCACTGCTGGCGGACCGACACGCCGATCATCTACAAGGCCGTCTCGTCCTGGTACGTGGAGGTCACCGCGATCCGGGACCGGCTGGTCGAGCTGAACCAGCAGATCAACTGGATCCCCTCGCACGTGCGCGACGGCCAGTTCGGCAAGTGGCTCGAAGGCGCCCGCGACTGGTCGATCTCGCGGAACCGCTTCTGGGGCTCCCCGATCCCGGTGTGGCGCAGCGACGACCCCCAGTACCCGCGCGTCGACGTGTACGGCTCGCTCGACGAGATCGAACGCGACTTCGGTGTCCGCCCGACCGACCTGCACCGCCCCTACGTCGACGAGCTGGTGCGCCCCAACCCGGACGACCCGACCGGTCGATCGATGATGCGGCGGGTGCCCGAGGTGTTCGACTGCTGGTTCGAGTCCGGGTCGATGCCGTTCGCGCAGGCGCACTACCCGTTCGAGAACAAGGAGTGGGTCGAGGCGCACGTGCCGGCCGACTTCATCGTCGAGTACATCGCCCAGACGCGGGGCTGGTTCTACACCCAGCACGTCCTCGCCGGCGCGCTTTTCGACCGGCCCGCGTTCTCGAACGTGATCTGCCACGGCGTGGTGCTCGACCACGAGGGCCAGAAGCTCTCCAAGAAGCTGCGCAACTACCCGGACCCCGAGGAGGTCTTCGAGTCCCACGGCTCCGACGCGCTGCGCTGGTACCTCATGTCGTCGCCGATCCTGCGGGGCGGCGACCTGCGCATCGCGACCGACGCGTCGGACATCAGCGAGGTCGTCCGCCTCGTCATCAACCCGGTGTGGAACGCCTACTCGTTCTTCACGCTCTACGCGAACGCGGACGGCTACCGGGCCCAGCGGCGCACCGACGCGCAGGGCCTGCTCGACCGGTACGTGCTCGCCAAGACCCGGGCGCTGGTCGAGGCGGTCACCGAGCGGTTCGACGCCTACGACATCGCGGGTGCCTGCGCCGAGATCCACTCGTTCCTCGGGGCGCTCAACAACTGGTACATCCGCCGGTCCAGGGACCGGTTCTGGGCGCCCGGCAGCGGTGACGACACGGTCTCCCAGCAGGACAAGCGCGACGCCTACGACACGCTCTACACCGTGCTGACCACGCTGGTGCGCGTCGCGGCGCCCCTGCTGCCCTTCCTCACCGAGGAGATCTACCTGGGCCTGTGCGGCGAGGGACCCGACGGCGACGCGTCGGTGCACCTGGAGGACTGGCCGGACCCCGAGGAGCTGCCCGCGGACGAACAGCTCGTGACCGACATGGACCGGGTGCGCGAGGTCTGCTCGGTCGCGCTCGGGCTGCGCGAGGACCGGCGTCTGCGGGCCCGGCTGCCGCTGCGCACCCTGACGGTGGCCGGGCGTGACGCCACCCGTCTGGAGCCGTTCCTGCACCTCGTGCGCGACGAGGTGAACGTGAAGGAGGTCGAGCTCACCGAGGACCTGTCCTCGGTCGGTGAGTTCGTGCTGCGGCCCCAGGCCCGCGTGCTCGGCCCCCGCCTCGGCGGCACCGTGCAGCAGGTCATCAAGGCGGCCAAGGCCGGCGAGTGGACCCGCAACGACGACGGCACCGTGACCGTCGCCGGCGAGACGCTCGCCGAGGGCGAGTTCGAGCTGGCCCTCGAGCCGCGCGAGGGTGCCGCCGCGGCGCCGCTGCGCGACCACACGGCGGTGGTCGAGCTGGACGTCGAGGTCACCGACGACCTGCGCGCCGAGGGCATGGCCCGCGACGTGGTGCGGGCGATCCAGCAGGCGCGCAAGGACGCGGACCTCGTCGTGACCGACCGCATCGAGGTGACCCTGGGCGACGGCGGCGGGCTCGCCGAGCCGATCGAGCCGCACCGCGAGTGGATCATGGAGCAGGTGCTCGCCACCTCCCTCACCGTCGAGCCGGCCGAGCGGCGCGACGGCGAGCCGGGCTGGAACACCACCGAGAAGGTGCCGTTCCGGGTCCGCATCCAGCGCGTCGGCTGACCCTCGGGAGCCTCCTCACTCCACGAGCGTGCGGAGCTGGTCGCGCGAGTGGAGCCCGAGCTTCTGGTACACGCTCTGCAGCTGGTTGCCCACCGTGCGCACCGAGGTGCCGAGGCGCTGGGCGATCTCGGCGTTCGACCGACCCGCCGCGGCGAGACGGGCGACCAGGAGCTCCCGCTCGGTGAGCGGGCGCGGCGCCGCGACGAGCAGCGGGGTGCGCACCTCACCGCACTCGTCGCGCAGCGCCTCGGCCTTCGTCGCCGCGGCGATGCCGAGGACCTTGGCCTCGCGGGGCGCGGCGACGTCGTCGGCGACGGCGATCGTGTGCGCGGCGAGCTCAAGCGCCTCGACCGACCGGCCGCTGCGCTCGAACCGGTCCGCCAGCTGCAGCAGGCGTCCGGCGTCGGGCTGCTCGGGCGCGGCGGCCGCGGCGTGCTCCGCGCAGAGCCGGTCCCACCAGGTCGCGTGCGGCCGGCGGGCCTGCGCCGCGAGCCGCTCCTTGACGAACTTCGCCCGCCCGAAGCGCACCACGTCGTGGAGGCTCGTCGTGACGTACAGGTGCTCACCCGCGTGCTCGTCGGCCAGCTCCAGCGACCTGCGGATCGCGTCGGTGACCGCGCCCTGCGCGGCCATCGTGAGCACCCGTGCCCGCGCCGACCACCAGCGGGTCGGTGTGAGCGGGCCCGCAGCGACGTCGTCGAGGAAGGCGAGCAGGTCGGTGGCCTCGTCGACCCGTCCCAGCTGCGCGAGTCCCGTCGCCCGGAGGATGGTGTTCAGGCCGACGATCTGGGGCGGGCCGAGCACCAGTAGGTCCCACACGGAGTCGTAGACCTGCTCGGAGCGTGCGAGGTGGCCGCGGAGGTGCTCGAAGGAGGCGATCATCCCCGAGCGCATCCACTCCGAGGACATGTGCGGGTGGTCCAGCGGCGGCAACCCGCCGAACGGGTCGGCGAGCTCGCCGAGCCGGCCGAGCTGCCACATCCCGAGCAGCCGGTTCCACACCATGTTGATCACGACGATGTCACCGGCAGGGTCGGCGGCTGCCCTCCGCGAGGTGGGCTCCGAGACGCGGACCGCGTCCTCGGCACGACCGGTCACCACCAGCCCGCTCACGAGGCCGAACGCCATCGTGGGCGGGAGCCCCGCCGGGTCCTCGACCCACCTCGACCCGGCCTCGACCGCCTCCGCGGGGCGCCCGGCGAAGAAGAGGGCGGTCACCTGCTGGCCTCGCAACTGCTCGGCGAGGGGTTCGGGCACGCGCTGGGCCGCCGCGTCGAGCACGTCGACGGCGGCGTCGACGTCGCCCACGAAGAAGAGCAGGTGCCACGCACGGGCCGATCCGGCCATGGCGATCTCGGTGGGGTCCTGCACGCGGCGTTCGAGCTCCGCGTAGCCACGGTCCGCCTCCTCGACGCGGTGCAGCAGCCCCAGAGCGGCGAGGCGGACGAGCTCCGCGCGGGTCCCTGCACCACGTGCGAGCGCGGCGTCGGCGAGCCGGAGCCCGCGGGCGCCGTCGTAGTGGATGTGACACGCCACCTCGGCGCCTCGCTCGTACACCGCCGCGTCCGCGGTGCCGAGCGCGCCGGCCTGCAGCGAGAGCTCGGCGCGCAGCAGGTCCTCGTCGGGGGTCGTCTCGTCCGCCTCGCCGAGACGGTCCGCGATCCCGGCCGCGATCCGGTGCCGCTCCCCCGGGCTGAGCCAGCTGGCCGCCGCCTCGCGGTAGAGGTCGTGGGCGAAGGTGACGGTCTCCCCATCGGGGTCGTCCGCCCGGCGGCGGAGGATGCCGGAGCCCTCCGCCGCGAGCCGGTCGAGCGGCGGGGTGATCGTGTCCGCCAGGCGCACCGGGAGCGGACCGGCGACCGCCAAGGCCCGCACCAGGCGGTCGCAGGCGGGCCCGAGCAGCTCGACGCGCCGGCTGAGCGCGTCCGCGAACCTGCTCGACGGGGTGATCGGCTCGCGCTGCACCCAGCGCAGGTCGCTGCCGAGGACGAGGGCTCCGGACTCGACGGAGCTGTCGAGCAGGTCGCGCACGTGGAACGGCACGCCCAGGCTCCACCGCCAGATCTCGTCGAGGACCTCGCCGGACACGTCCGCCGGCACGAACGGCCCGCGGCGTGCCGGCTCGCGCATCGCGAGGTCGGCTCGCACCATGTCGTCGGTCTCGTCGCGGCGCAGGGGGCGGACCTCGATGACCTCGACGTCGGGGCCGTCGACGAGGTGCTCGAGCTCGGAGGGCAGCGGTTCGGTCGAGCGGGCCGCGAGCACGACACGCACCTCGTCGCCGTGGGCGAGCTGGCTGACCACGACCGTCGACGCGTCGTCGAGGCGGTGCGCGTCGTCGACCATCAGCACGGTCGGCTCCCTCATCCCTGCAGCGCGGAGGGTGTTGACGACCTGCACCACCAGCGCCGCCAGGTCCTGCGCGCCGGGTGGAGGGTCGACGAACCGGGCGAAGGGCGCGAGGGGCAGATCCCTCCCCGCGGTCGACGCGAGGACACGCTCCACGGAGAGGCCCGCCTGCTCGAGGCGGCGGCGCACGGCTTCGAGCAGCGCGGTCTTGCCGATCCCGGGTGGCCCGAGCAGCACCAGCGTGGCCGCGTGGTCGCCACCGGCGATCGAGGACGCCCGGGCGATCTCGTCGACACGGCCGACGAAGGGCGGTTTCGCCATCGCCACCTCCCCTTCCTGAGGTGCCACGTCTCCCCCGCCCCACGGGGACGACCCCGCGATCGTAAACCCGGTCGGCGTGGCATGAGTAGGCGGCTGCTCACGCCGTCCGAGGGCACGCCGACATGGCCCCGCGCGCGCCGGCGCCGCCCCGGGGCGATGGGCAGGGAGGGGCGGCGCCGGGCACGCTGGATCGAGCTGCGGGGGCTCAGCGATCCAGATCGTGCTCCACGAGGTCATGGGCGAGCGACGGGAGGTAGTCGCTCACCGCGGCGAACTCGGTCCTGCTGAACACGTGGACCTGCACGGGCGAGGTGGCCAGCACGGTCCGACCGATCGCCCGGCTCTGCAGGACGGACCGCGCCCCGAAGTGCGCACCGCGCACCATGGGCAGCACGGCGTCGCGGTGCACGACCGCGGCACGCCCGTCCATCAGGAACACCACCTGGCTGGTCGTGTCGCCGCGCACCGCCAGGAGCGCACCGGGCGGACGTTCGAGGGTCGTGCCGAGCCCCGCGCGCCGGGAGAGGTCGCGCACGACCGTGGCGAGCCGCTCGCGCGGCCCCTCGGCCGCGGTCCCGTCGCTCCCATCCCCGACCGCCGGCGCCGGCTCCCCCGGCGGCCCGGTCGGCACGCCGCCGAGGGCCGGTGCGGGCGGGCCTGAGGCGGGCGCCGACGAGGCCGGTGCCTCGGCACTGGGGGCGCCCGCCCGGGCTCCCGCCAGGTCCCGCGGTGCGACCGCCGCCGGCAGCGGCCGGTGGTCGTGCTGCACCACGTCGATCGCCTCGTACTCGGCGACGGCCGCGACGGTGCAGCCGAGCAGCTCCTCGAAGCGGCGGCGGCGCCTCCGGCTGTGCTGCGCACTGGCCGACAGCTCGGCCGGGCCCTCCCACATGCTGAGCCCGAGGCCCGACCCGGTCGCGACGTCCACCAGCCAGTAGCTCGCGCAGAACCCCCTGCTGCGTGCCTGGTCGGGCACCGCCTCGCGGAAGATCTGGGGCAGCTGGCCGTGGACGTCGGGGTGGAGCCCGTCGACCCAGGTGGCGCGGACCCAGTGCAGGCGCGGTTCGGACGTCATCGGCCCCTCGTGCGCGCCCATCACCTCCAGCGAGTGGATCGACAGGACGCGCAGGCCGATCCGCTCGGCGACCGCGGCACGCTCGATCCCGTCGACGACGGCGGCGTCGACGAGGCGCTCGTCGCTGTCCCACAGGGTGACGGCGAGCACGTGACCGGTCGAGCGGTCCGCCATCCAGTAGCCGCGGCGGGCGCCGCGGTGGGACAGCAGCTGCGGTCCGAGCTCGAGGCGGACCGCCTCGGCGGCGACCGGAAGCCGACGTGGATCGATGGTGGCGTGGATGACCTTGGCTCGCATCGGGCACCTTCCCCTGCTCGTGGTCGCCGGGACCGGACCGTTGCCGTCGCGCACGGCGGTGGCCCACTGGGCTACGGCGGCTGCACGCCCCTGACAGCCGCGTCCCACAGCCCCCACTCGATCCGTTCCCTACGGCGATCATCACGCCGGAGGCGGGTCGTCCGCATGAGCAGTGCGCTACTCATGGCGGAGTTGGGTCCGGGGTCCCGCGCGACGGGGCGTCGATCCGACAGAGTGTCCGCCATGCACGTCCTCGCCGCCGACGTGAGCTCGCTGGCCGCCAACGACCAGCTGGTCCTCGCCGCGCAGGTCCTGATCGCCGGCCTGCTCGGTGCCGCCATCGGGTTGGAGCGCGAGCTGGCCGGCAAGCGTGCCGGGACCCGCACGCACGCGCTCGTCGCGATCGGCGGGGCGCTCGCGGTCGGGCTCGGCCGGCTGATCCTCGCGGACGACGGGGTGGGTGACGCGACCCGGGTGCTGCACGGCGTGATCACCGGGGTCGGCTTCATCGGTGCGGGCACGATCCTGCGCTCACCCGGTGAGCGCATCACCGGGCTGACGACCGCAGCGACGGTGCTGTGCGCCGCGGTGATCGGGTGCGCGTGCGCGCTGGGTGCGCCGCTGGTCGCCGCGCTCGTCACGGTGCTCGTGCTCGTGCTGCTGCGTGGTGGCCGCCTGCTGTCGCGGATCACCGACGCGGCGGTCGAGCGGCGGCGCGCCAAGGGCCAGATCGACGAGGACGACTGAGCGACCGGCCCCCGGAGCGCCGGCACGCCGTTCCGTGAAGAATTCCTCGGGGTGGTGTCGAAGGCGGCGGCTCGGCTCCGACGTCGCGTTCGACGGGCGCAGTTCGGCGCCCCCACCGAGGAGGTTCACCACATGAAGTACATGCTGATCATCTACGGCAACGAGGAGCTGTGGGCGTCGCTCCCCCAGGAGCAGATGCAGGACCTGATCCGGCGGACCGACGCGCTGAACAAGGCGCTGGTCGAGTCGGGCGAGATGGTCGGGGCGTTCGGTGTGGCCGACCAGGACGCCGCGAAGCTCGTGTCGACCGCAACGGGCGAGCCGAGCGTGACCGACGGGCCCTACATCGAGACCAAGGAGTACATCGGCAGCTTCACGATCGTCGATGTCGAGAGCGAGGAGCGGGCGTTGGAGATCGCCGCGCAGAACCCGGCCTCGGAGCTCACCAAGGTCGAGGTGCGGGCGCTGCTGCACGGCGGCACCGCCGACGAGCTCTGACGTGACGCCGTGACCGGTGAGGTGCGCACCGAGGACGTCGGCCGGTTGGCGCCGGTCGTCCTCGGTGCGCTCGTCCGGCGCTACGGGCACTTCGACCTGGCCGAGGACGCCGTGCAGGAGGCGCTGGTCGCCGCGGCCACGCAGTGGCCGGCGGACGGGCGGCCCGATGACCCGAAGGCGTGGCTGGTGCGGGTGGCGTCCCGCCGGTTGGTGGACGCGCTGCGCAGCAGCGAGGCGCGTGCCCGGCGGGAGGGGCGGGAGGCGGCGCTCACCCCGGCGGACCGGCAGGTGTTGCCGGCGGTGGACGAGGTGGTGGACGGGGCGCCGTCGGAGGACGACGACACGCTGACACTGCTGCTGTTGTGCTGCCACGAGGCGCTCACACCGTCGTCGCAGGTGGCGCTGACGCTGCGGGCGGTCGGTGGGCTGACGACGAAGGAGATCGCCGCCGCGTTCCTGGTGCCGGAGCGGACGATGGGCCAGCGCATCGCCCGGGCGAAGGCCACCCTGGCGCGGTCGGGGGCCCGGTTCGTGCTGCCGCCGGAAGACCAGCTCGAGCCGCGGGTGCAGGCGGTGTTGAAGGTCCTCTACCTGATCTTCAACGAGGGGTACCTCGCCTCGACGGGGGCTGGGCTGCACCGCCGGGACCTGGCTGCGGAGGCGGTCCGGCTGACCCGTGAGCTGCGCCGGCTCCGCCCTGACGACCCCGAGGCGGCCGGGCTGCTGGCGCTGATGCTGCTGACCGAGGCGCGCCGACCGGCCCGGTTGCGGGACGGGGCGCTGGTGCCGTTGGACGAACAGGACCGGTCGCTGTGGGATCGGGCGGCGATCGAGGAGGGGGTCGCGCTGGTGGAGGCGACGCTCGCGGGCTCGACGCGGCTCGGGCCGTACCAGCTGCAGGCCGCGATCGCCGCGGTGCACGCCGAGGCACCCTCGGCGGAGGAGACGGACTGGACCCAGATCCTGGCGTTGTACGACCTGCTGGAGGCGGTGGCGCCCAACCCGGTGGCGTCGCTGAACCGGGCCGTCGCGGTCGGTGAGGTCCACGGGCCCTCAGCGGGCCTGGCGCTGCTGGATGAGCTCGTCAAGGACGACCGGATCGCCGGGCACCACCGCACCCACGCCGTGCGGGCGTTCCTGCTCGAGCGGGCGGGCGACGTGGACGGGGCGCGGCAGGCCTACGCGGAGGCCGCCCGACGAGCGACCAGCGAGGTGGAGCGCAACCACCTGCGGTCCCGCGCCGCCGCGCTGCGATCCTGAGCAGTCTCCACGGCGGCGACGACGCTCCGTCGGAATCCTCCGCTCAGAAGTAGCCGGTCCCGGTCGGTTCGGCAGTGGACGGTGCGGCCACGTGCTGCAGCGCTTCCGCCTGCGCCCGGTCGCGGACACCGGTGACCTCGAGCAGGCGGCGTCCATCCACCACCGAGACCGACATCCGGTCGGTCTCGGGTGGACCGAACAGCAGCACCTTCGTCGCCACGGGGTCCAGCGACTCCACCAAGGGCTCGGGGAACCGGTCCACGACCACGACGATCCGCCGGTCGGTGCGCGCCACCAGGCACAGCAGCCCCTTCGCCCAGCCCTGCACCATCGCCACGACGTGCTCGTCGGGTTCCAGCGTGCGCGCCAGCGGCACGAGCGCCGGTCGCGCGTCGCGCACACTGCCCGGGTCGAGGCGTTCCAGCACCTCGGCGAGCCGGATCGACGCGACCGGGTCCACCTCGGGGCGCTTCCCGGGGTGCCACCCGTGCGGCCGCTCCCCCGCCGGCAGCTGCGGAGCAGGCGGCACCGCCGCGTCCGACCGCGGGCGTCGTGCGAACACCGGTCGCTCCTCGCGCCCGGTCTCGCCCCGCCCGGTGCCGTTCGCCGGAGCCGGGCGGACCCAGCTCTCCTTCCGCTGACCCTGCTCGCCGGTGGGAACCGTGGGAGTCGAGGCCGCCGGAGCCGCCGGAGCCGCCGGATCAGCTGCGGGCCGGAACAGCGGCGGCCGCTCGGGCGTCGCCGACGGTGGTGGAGGAGGAGGAGGAGGCGGCGGCGCGCCCGTCGGCCCCGCGGGCACCGCACCGGTGCGGAACATCGCGCCCGCACCTGCGGGGCTGGGCCCGCCCCGGGCGAACGCCGGTCGAGGCGCTGTCACAGGCGCCACCGCAGGTCCGCGCCCGGGACGCACCTGGCGCTCCGGCGCCTCGGCCCGCCGCCCTCCGAACCTGAAGCGCACCAGGCCCCGACCCCGTGGTCCCCGGATCGGACCCATCCCCGCGTCGGCCACCGCCTCGAGCGGCGGCACCGCCGCCGCCCACCTCGCGGGGACGACCGAGGCGGCCACCCCCAGCCCGATCGCGGTCAGCGCGGTCACCAGCAGCGGCAGCACCGGCACCGACAGCCCCGAGATGCCGAACGCGGCGAGCGCCCGGATGCCGAGCGCCGCCCCGATCACACCGAGCACCAACCCCAGCACGGTGCCGATCACCGCGAACGACAGGCCCTCGGCGAGCACCAGCCGGCGCAGCTGCCGCGGACCCGCACCCGCGGCGCGCAGCAGCCCGAACTCGCGCCGGCGCTCCCCCACCGACAACAGCAGCGTGTTCACCACACCGACCAACGCCTGCAGCAGTGTGAAGAACAGCATCCACTGGATGACCCGCTCGAACCCGCGCAGCAGGTCCGACCGGCTGTCCACGAACTCGTGCGGCTCCAGCACCGCGGTGACCCCGTAGGACTTCGCCAGGTCCTCGACCGCGTCCCGCACCGCGGGGGTGTCGCGCTCGAGCCGCACCAGCCCGGCGATGTCGACCGACGCGGGCACCTGCCGCATCAGCAGCTGCCGGTCGACGACCGCCTCACCCAGCAGCACCGAACCCCGTTCGTACACGCCTGCCACGGTCAGCGGCTCGACGCTGCCGCTCTGGAACGTCACCGGCACCACGTCACCGGCGCTCACGCCGAGCTGCGCCGCGACCCCGGCCTCGATCAGGACCCCGTCGTCACCGAAGCTCGTGGCCGGCTCACCCACCCACCCCGGGGCGAGCACGTCGCCCAGCGAGCCACCGTCGATCCCGGTGAGCCGCACCGGCACCTGCCCGATCGCACCCCGCCCGACCTGCCAGCCGCTCACCGCCTGCACCCCGCTCAGCTCCGAGGTGCGCGCGAGCAGCTCGGCCGACAACCCACCGCGGGTGAAGGTCCTCGAGTCGATGACCAGGTCCGACACGACGAGCTCGTCGACGTCACCGTCGATCGACGCGGCGAACGACGCGAGGAACACCGCGAGCCCCGCCACCACGGTCACCGCGAGGGTCAGCGCGCCGGTCGTCGCCGCGGTGCGCGACCGGTTCCGCACCGCGTCCCGGGCACCGATGCGGCGCAGCGGCGGCGGCTTCAGCGGCACGAGCGAGATGCCGACCGCGACGGCCGCGGCGAGCACGGTCGGCAGCAACGTCCCGACCACGACCAGGACGAGCACCCCGGCTCCGACGGCTGCCGCGATGCGCCCGTCGACGTCGAACAGGGCCAGCAGCCCCGCGATCGCCACCCCGACGGTGGCGCCGACGACCGCCGAGTCGAGCAGGCGCTGCCCGGTGCTGAGCGACGCCTCGGCGGGCACCTCCACGACCGCCTCCACCGGGGGCACCCGGCAGGCGCGCCGCGCCGGCATGACCGCGGCGAGCACCGTCGCCGCCGTGCCGACCAGCACCGCGGTGCCCAGGGCGCTCCACGAGATGATCGACCCGCCGACGGGCACCGAGGTGCCCAGGGCTCCCAGCACCAGCTCGATGAACCGGCCGAACGCCAACCCGAGCGGTGCGCCGAGCAGCGACGCGACCGCGGCCAGCAGCGCCGCCTCGATCAGCGCCGCGCCGAGCAGCTGGTGCTGCTTCGCGCCGACCATCCGGAACGCGGCGAGGGTACGGCGCCGCTCCGCGTACAGCAGGGTCAGCGAGTTCGACACGGTCACCATGCCGACCACGAGCGCCAACCCGGCGAACCCCATGATCAGCACCCGCACCAGAGCGAAGCTGCGGGTCAGCGACTCCTGACGGTGCTGCGCCGCGGTCTCGCCGTCGACCAGCTCGGTGCCCGGCGGGAGCTGGGCGCGGATCTGTGCCTCCACCCGGGCGGGGTCCGCGCCGTCCTCGACCCGGATGGCGATCCGGTTGTCGTTGTCGGGCATCCGGAAGATCTCGCGGGCCCGCTCCGTGGTGAACAAGGCGAGGCTGGCGCCGTCCGGCAGCGGCCCCTCGTCGGTGGTGACCACCCCGACGACCGTGTACGACGCCGGCTGGGTCCGCCCGACCGCCAGGATCTCGTCGCCCACCGACACCCCGGCACGCTCCGCGGAGCCCTCGTCGATGACGACCTCGTCGTCGGCCTCCGGTGGGCGGCCCTCACCGACGAAGCGGTAGGGCGACATCGCGTCGTCCTCGGGCCAGTTGGATCCGAGCGGTTGCTCCGACAGCCCCGGCGGGACGAGCGGCACGAGCTCGTCGTCGAGCAGGAGGGTGACCTCCTCGATGCGGTGCACGACCGCGGCGACGCCGGGCACCTCCTCGAGCGTGCCGGCGATCAGCGACGGCACCAGCCGGCGGGTCTGCTCGAGCGCGGACTCGTAGGCGACCTCGCCCTCCACCACCAGGTCCGCACGCTCGCTGCCCGCCGCGGCGAGGTCGTCGAGCCCTTCCGACACCCGGTCGAGCAGGGTCAGCGCACCCGCGAGGTAGCCGACCCCGATCGCGATGGCGAGGGTGGCCAGCGCGAGCCGGCGGCGCTGGCGGACCAGCGCCGCCACCATGCGCCAGGTGCCGGCAGCGGGCCGGCGCGCCCTGCTCACCACCGCCGCGCCGCCCGGGCGCGCCTCCGCCCGGGCGCGCCGCGGGGACCGTCGGTCACCGCTCGAACGAGGCGGGAGAAGGGATCCACCAGGCTGAGGGTACTGATCGGGCGCCACCGGGCCGGGTAGCCCCGGTGACCGGTGTCGCCCCGACCGTCCGCGTCAGTGTCACACCGCCTCCCTACCGTTTGGTGCGTGCGGATCCTCCACACCTCCGACTGGCACCTCGGGCGGCTGTTCCACGGCGCCTCCCTGCTCGACGAGCAGGCTCGTGCCGTCGCGCGCATCGCCGAGCTCGCCGCCGATGCCGAGGTGGACGTCGTGGTCGTCGCGGGTGACCTGTACGACCGGGCGATCCCGCCGTCGGACGCGGTGGAGCTGTTCGACGACGCGCTGCTGCAGCTGCGCCGGGCGGGCGCGTCGGTGGTCGCGATCGCCGGCAACCACGACTCCGCGGTGCGGGTCGGCTACGGCGACCGGTTGCTGAGCGAGGCCGGGGTGAGCGTGCGGGGCGACGCGTCCCGCACCGGCGAGGCGGTCGAGATCCCCGCCACCGACGGGGGCCCGCCGCTCGTCGTGTACCCGGTGCCCTACCTCGACCCGCTGCGCACCGCGCACCTCGCCGAGGGCGATCCGGTGCTGGAGGACGCCACGAGGGGCGACGCCGCCGACGGGGGCGCGGCCGTCGAGGGCGAGCGGCGCCGCTTCACCCACCACGACGCGATGGCGTGGGCGATGGCACGGGTGCGCGCCGACCTCGCCCTGCGCGGCCCGGCGCGCTCGGTCGTGGTGGCCCACACGTTCCTGACCGGCGGCAACCCGTCGGAGTCGGAGCGCGAGCTGACGATGGGCCACGTCGAGCAGGTGCGCCTCGACGTCTTCGACGGCATCGACTACGTGGCGCTCGGCCACCTGCACCAGGGCCAGGCGTTCGACGGCGGCCGCGTCGCCTACTCGGGGTCCCCGCTGCCGTACTCGTTCTCCGAGCAGCACCACACCAAGGCGGTGCGCATCGTGGACCTCGGCCCCGACGGTTCCGTGGAGGTCGAGGTCGTGCCGCTCGGGGTCGGCCGCCCGCTGCGCACGCTCACCGGGGAGCTCGAGGAGCTGCTCGCCGACCCGTCCCTCGCGGATGCCGAGGGCGCGTGGGTGCGTGCCCGGCTGACCGACCGGCGCCTCCCGTTGCAGGCGATGGCACGGCTGCAGCGCCGCTTCCCCCACGCGGTGGAGCTGCACCACGAGCCCGCCGGGGTCGACGACACCGAACCGACCCGGCGCTCCGCCGCGCAGACCCGTGAGGCCGACCCGTTCGAGCTGGCGGTCGAGTTCCTGCGCACCCAGCGGGGCGTCGAGCCCGACGACGAGGAGCGCCGGCTGCTCGCGGACGCGTTCGAGCACGTGCGCCAGGGGGTGTCGGGATGAGGCCGGTGCTGCTGACCCTCACCGCGTTCGGCCCCTACGGCGGCACCGAGCAGGTCGACTTCGACCAGCTCGAGGCCGAGGGCCTCTTCCTCATCCACGGCCGCACCGGCGCGGGCAAGACGTTCCTGCTCGACGCGATGACCTTCGCCCTCTACGGCAGGGTCGCGGGTGGGCGCACCGTGTCGTCGCTGCGGTCCGACTTCGCGGACCCCCGGGCGGAGCCGATGGTCTCGCTCGAGTTCCGTTCCCAGGGCGCCACCTGGCTGGTCGAGCGGGTGCCGAAGCACCAGCGGGCCAAGCTCCGGGGCGAGGGCATGGTCGACAAGCCCGCCAAGGCGAACCTGTCGCGCCGGGCGCCGGACGGGACCTGGGTCACCGTCGCGACCGGTGTGGGCGAGGTCGACCGGAAGGTCTGCGAGCTCGTCGGGCTCAGCGCGGCGCAGTTCCAGCAGGTGATCCTGCTGCCCCAGGGCCGGTTCGAGGAGGTGCTGCGCGCCACCTCCGAGCGGCGCGAGGAGCTGCTCAAGACGCTGTTCGACACCCAGCTGTACGAGGCGGTCGCGCAGCACCTCGACCACCTGGCCAGGGCCGAGTGCGACGCGGTGGAGCACACCCACCGACACCTCGACCAGCTGCGCAGGCAGGCCGCGCAGCGCTGGGCCGAGGTGCAGCCCGACCCCGATGCGCACCGGGAAGGCGACGGTGACGCCGGCGCCGGCGCCCACGACGGGGATGACGAGCCGTGGGCTCCCGCTGACCAGGCGGAGCTCGACGAGCTGCTCCGCACGGTGGAGGCGCACACCGACAGCGCCCGCCGCATCGCGGAGCGGGCCGCGGCGCGGGCCGACGCCGCGCGCCGGGCACACGACGAGTGCGAGCGCGCGATCGAGCGCTGGGAGCGCCGGGTCCAGCTGCGCAACGCCGTCGCGGAGCTGGACGGGCAGCAGGACCGCGTCGAGGAGCTGCGCGTCCGGCTGGAGCGCGCCGAGGCCGCCGAGGAGCTGCGTGACGTGGTGCGTGAGGTCGAGGTCGCCGCGGCGGCGCTCGACCAGCACACCCGCCGGCGGGCCGAGGCCGCCCGCCACGCGGCGGCGGCACGCGCGCGCTGTCCGGTGCCCCTCGGCGACGAGGTCGCCCGGGTCGACCTCTCACCGGAGGGCGCGACGCTCACGGAGCTGGAGCGTGCCCGCGACGCGGTCGTCGGGCGGGCCGCCACGCTGCGCCACCTGCAGGAGCTCGCCGAGGAGGCCCGCAACCTCGCGTCGCAGGCCGACGACGCCGCGATCGAGGCAACCGCCCACCAGCTCGAGGCCGAGCAGGCCGGCAAGGAGCTGGAACGCCTCGGCGCCGAGCACGACGACCTCGCCGAGCGGCTCGAGGTCGCGCGGGCCGCCGCCGCCCGGCTCGACGGCCTGCAGACCGCCGCGGCCACCGCCCGTGAACGCGCGGATGCCGCCGCGAACCTCGATTCGGCACGCCAGCGGGTCGCCCGCGCCGAGCGGCGCCACGGCGACGCCGACCGGTCGCTGCAGGACGCACGCAGCGAGCTGAACGACCTGCGCGAGTCCTACCTCGCCGGCATCGCCGCCGAGCTCGCCGGGCACCTGCGACCCGACGAGTCCTGCCCCGTGTGCGGCTCCCTCGAGCACCCGCAGCCCGCCACGCCCTCCGAGGGCTGGGTGGCCAAGGACCAGGTCGCCGCGGCGGAGCGCGTCGTCGAACAGGCCCGTGCGGCCGAGCGGGCCGCTGCGGAGCACCTGGCCGCCGCCCGCGAGGAGCTGCGCACCCTCGAGGCCGCGGCCGGTGGGCTGGATGCCGCCTCGGCCGCGGCAGCGGCCGCCGAGGCGGAACGGGCCGCTCGCGAAGCCGCCGAGCTCGCCGCCACCACCCCCGGGCTCGAGGAGCGCCTGGCCCGCCACGCCGCGCAGGTGGAAGCCGCGCGCACCCGCCAGCAGTCGGCGCTCACCGAGCACGCCCGCTTCGCGGCCCGCTCCGCCGACCTGCGCGAGCAGGTACAGCAGTCCGAGCTGACCCTGCAGCGCGAGCTGGGCGAGGGCGTCGAACCCGCCGCGGCGAGCGCCGCCGTGCAGCGACTCGAGGCCGCGCTCGCGCGGCTCATCGAGGAGACGAGCGCCGTCGAGCGTGCGGTCCAGCAGCTCGACGGGGCGTTGGAACGCCGCGACCGTCGGATCGACGCGTCGCCGTTCGCGGCGCTCGACGAGGTCGTGCCCGCCCTCATGTCGCCTGGCGACCGGGAGCGCGCCGCGTCGCTCATCGACTCGCACCGGGACCGCCGCGCGGCGCTCGCCGCGCAGCTCGCCGACCCGGAGCTGGCCGAGCTGCCCGACGAGCGCCCCGACCCGACGCCGACGCTGCACCGCCTCACCGTGGCGACCGAGGTCGCCACCGCCACGGCGAAGCACCACGCCCTGCTGGAGGCGGCGCGCACCGCCATCGAGGGCTGGGCGGCCGAGCACCGGCGGATCGAACAGGGGGCGCGTCAGCAGCTGGCCCGGGCCGAGCTGCTCTCCGACGTCGCGAACCGGTGCATGGGGCGGACCGGCGACAAGGTGTCCCTGCAGCGATGGGTGCTCGCCAGCTACCTGGAGGACATCTGCAACGTCGCGAACGTGCGGCTGCAGGCGATGACCTCCGGTCGCTACACGCTGCGGGTGCACCGCGAGCGTGCCGGGGGCAACAAGAAGTCCGGGCTCGACCTGCGGGTGCACGACGCGTTCACCGGGGAGGAGCGGGAGGTCCAGTCGTTGTCGGGTGGTGAGACCTTCCAGGCGTCGCTCGCCCTCGCGCTCGCCGTCGCCGAGACCGTGCAGGCGCACGCGGGCGGCATCCGGCTCGACGCGCTGTTCGTCGACGAGGGCTTCGGCTCCCTCGACGCCGACGCGCTCGACCTCGCCATGGACGAGCTCGACACCCTGCGGGCCGGTGGGCGCATGATCGGCGTGATCAGCCACGTCGGCGGCCTGCGGGAGCGGATCCGGGTCGGCATCGAGGTCACCGCCGGCACCCGGGGCTCCACCGTCCAGGTCGGCGAGCTCACCTGACGGCACCCGCCACCGTTTCGTTCGTCGGATGACGCGGTTTCGGTCGTCATCGAACGAACAGAACCCGGGCCCCGGCCCGGCGGACGCGGGGGTGGGTCAGGCGCCGAGCAGGTCGCGGACCCGGGTGACGGCGCCGGGCAGGTCCTCCACCGCGCGCTCGACCGCCCCGCCGGCGGAGCAGAACACGAACCGGCAGTCGACGACCCGCAGCCCGGTGACGGCCTCGATCGCCGCGGCATACGCCGCACCCTGCAGCTCGTAGGTGGCGAGCTTCTCGTCGATCGCCGCCTCGTTCGGCACCGTGTCGGTCTTGTAGTCCACCACCACCAGGCCCTCGGGTCCCTCGACGAGCAGGTCGACGTACCCCTCGATCACGCGCTGCCCGATCGGGGCGGAGACGAACAGCTCCTTGTGGTGCGGGTGCTTCGCCGCCTGCTGCACCGACGGCGACGCCAGCGCAGCCTCCACCAGCGCCGCCACCGTCGCCTCGTGCTCGGTGATGAACTCCAGGTCGCACTGCCGGCGGACCTGCGCGGCCACGTCGCGTGGGGCGGACAGGTCCAGCGCCTGCAGGGTCGCGTGCACCGCCCGGCCGATCGCCGTGCCCGCACGGCCCCGCCGCCGCGGCTGGACCCCACGCTCGCCCTCGACGTCGAGCTCGTCGAACTCGTCCTCGCCGTCCTCCGCGTCGCCGACCGGCTCGAGGCCCAGCGCCATCCGGGCGACGGTCGTCGCGGACACCACCCTCGGCGTGCGCTGCGGCGCCAGCACCGCCTCCCGCGCCTGGACCCAGCGGCGCCGCTCCTCCAGCACCTGCTCCTCGTCGAGGACCGGGGCGGCCGCCTCGGCCTCGGCCTCGTCACCCGCGTTGGTCCGGCCGTCGAGCTCGAGCGGGCGCCACAGGTCCTGGTGGCCTTGGAAGAACGACCAGATCCGAGCCGCGTAGGTGTCGGGCGGCTTGCTGCCGAGCGGCTTGTGGTGGCACGACACGAGCAGGTGGTCCCGCGCACGGGTCGTCGCGACGTACAGCAGCCGCAGCTTCTCGTGCTCGTCCATCTCGACCTCGATGTCGGCCCGCGGCTCGTGGTTCGAGGTGGCCACGCCGTCGCGGAGGCGGACCTCCGGCGGACCGGCGTCGTCCCACAGCACGCTCATGCCGCTCCGGGCGTTCCCCGGCTTCGTCGTCATGCCGGAGAGGACCGTGATCGGGAACTCCAGGCCCTTGGAGCCGTGCACGGTGAGGATGCGCACCGCGTCGTCGTCGGACTCGGGCAGCAGCGGCTCGTGCACCCTCGCACCATCCGCGCCCTGCAGGGCCGCCCAGTCGACGAACGCCCGCAGCCCACCGCCACCGGACTCCTCGAACTCCCGGGCCTGGTCGAGCAGGAACCGCAGCCGGTGCCAGACCTCCTTGGGCCGCGGGTCGCCGAAGGCGAGCAGGTGGGCGTGGCGCTCCCGCAGCAGCCGGTCCAACAGCGCCGCCGGCCCCAGCCACCAACGCTCCTCCCACAGCGTCCGGAGGTGCGCGAGCGCGACGCGCACCGGGTGGTCCTCGGGGACCGCGTCGGGCGGCTCGCGCCGCAGGTCCCAGCGCCCACCTGCCTGCCGGAAGGTGAACAGGTCGACGTCGGAGCACGCGTACAGCGGTGAGCGCAGCGCGGCGACGAGGCTGAGCTCGTCGCTGGGGTCATCGACGGCCCGGAGGGTGGCGAGCGCGTCCCGCACCTCCTGGGTGTCGTAGACGAGGGTGCCGGTCGCGAGCCGGTACGGCAGGTCGGCGGCCTCGAGCTCGGCGCGCAGGTACGGCAGCGAGGTGCGTGCCGGCAGCAGGATCGCCACGTCCGCGAGGCGTGCCGGGCGCCACCCGCCGTCGCCGTCGCCGACGGGCCACCGCTCGGGGTGGTCCCGGATGTCGGCGATCGCCGCGGCGACGCTGCGGGCCTCGTCCTCGCGGAGCCGGTCGGCCTTGACCTTCGGGTCCTCGTGGGGCCCGCCGAGCAGCACCGGACGGTGGTCCGCACCCGAGTCGGCGGTGCGGTGCGCGGCGAGCGGCTCGTAGCGGGGCTGGGCCCCCTCGCGCTCCTCGTCCATCACGTCGGAGAACAGCGCGTTGACCCAGGTGAGGATCGGCTCGACGGTCCGGAAGTTCGTGACGAGCTGCAGCACCCCCGACTCGAACCGCCGGCGTGCCTCGAGGAAGAGCCGGATGTCGGCCCGGCGGAACCGGTAGATCGACTGCTTCGGGTCGCCGACGAAGAACAGCCGCCCCTGCTCGACCTCCAGCTCCTGCCAGCGGTCGGGCGGGTCGCCCTGCACCGACGCGGCGATGAGCATCGCGAGCTCGATCTGGATGGGGTCGGTGTCCTGGAACTCGTCGAGCAGCAGGTGCGTGTAGCGCTCGTGCAGCACCGACCGGGCACGCGGGCTGCGGCGCAGCATCTCGCGGGCCAGCACGAGCAGGTCGTGGAACTCGAGCCCGCCGTCCGCGCGGCGGGCCTGCGCCGCGTCCCACACCTCGCGGGCCAGGTGGACCAGCAGGTGCCGCAGCACCTGGTCCGCGACGTCGTGGACGACCGCCCGGGCCGCGTCGCGCGCGTCCCGGACGAGCTGCTTGGCGGCCTCGACGTCGCCGCCCCACGCGTCCTTGCGCCCGCCGCGCCCGGTGGTCCACTTCACCCGGCTGAGGGCGTGCAGCTTGCGGTTCGGGTCCTCCATCGCGAGCACGGCCTGCATCGAGGGCAGCACGCGCTCGCACAGGTGCACGTAGAACTTGTCGTCGACGTCGTCGCACGAACCGGGCAGGTCCAGCACCCGGGTGATCGCCTCGTCGACCGGCCCGAAGTCGATCGGCGAGAGCGGTGGGGGTTCCTCGGCGGCGAGCGGTTCGATGCGGTCCCAGTTCTGGGCGAGCTCCGCGGCGACGTCCTTGAGGGTGGCCTGGCCCTGGTAGCGCGGTTCGAACCCGACGTCGACGAGCGCCGCGCGCACCAGCACCTCCTCGTTGGCCGGGTCCTCGTAGAGGTCGTCGACGAACCGCTCCCAGCGCTGCTCGTGCGCCAGCTGGGAGGAGACCTCGTCGAGCACCCGGACCCTGGGCGGCAGCCCCGCCTCGACGCTGAACTCGCCGAGCAGGCGGCTGGCGAACCCGTGCAGCGTCGAGATCGCCGCCATGTCGGCCGCTGCGATCGCGTCACGGCAACGCTGCAGCACCACCGAGTCGCCGCGGGCGGCCGCGTCCTCGGCGTCGCGCTCGAAGCGCACCCGGATCCGCGCCTTCAGCTCGGCCGCAGCGGCCTCGGTGAAGGTGATCGCGGCGATCGACGACAGCGGCACCCCGCGCTCGAGCACGAGGCTGGCGATGCGGTCGACCAGCTGCGAGGTCTTGCCCGTGCCCGCACCCGCCTCGACGAACAGGGTCCGGTCGAGCCCCGTGCGGCCGATCGTGTCCCGGATCCCCTGGTCCCTGATGGTGGCGCTCATCCCGGCTCCTCGACCGCGAGGGGTGCACGGGCGGCGAGCTGCGGCGCGGCGAGCTTCGCCTCGGCCTGCTCTCCCCGGTCCCGCACGCACACGTCGTCGAACTCGCAGTAGCGGCAGTTGTCGTGGGTGCGGAAGTGGTTGCTCCACTCCCCCGGCACGACCGGGAAGATCCCACCCTCGATGCCGTCCGCGATGGCGGTGAGCACCTCGATGAAGCGGTCACGGCGATCGTCGGTCCACGGGTACCCGCGCCGGGCGAAGGCGACCTGGTCGTTGATCATCCAGTAGTGGGCGTCCACCTCGGTGGCGCCCAGGCGCTGCCGTGCCGCCTCGGCGTACAGGCCCAGCTGGAGCGTGGTGCCGCCCTGGACCGGGTCCTCGTCGAGCTTCTCGTACTTGGCGCCCTTGCCGGTCTTGTAGTCGGACACGAGCATGCGGCCGCTCCGGGTGCGGTCGACCCGGTCGGCCTTGCCGCGGAACCGCAGCTCGCGCCCGTCGGGCAGGGTCAGGGTCACCGGCTCGGCACCGTCGAGCCCGAAGGGCAGCTCGACCTGCTCGGGCACGGCGCGGGTCGTGGCGCGGTGCTCGTCGTCGGCATCGAGGAACCCGTCCAGCAGGGCGAGCAGGTCGGCGCGGGTCAGCTGCCAGTGCACGGCCCGGCCGGTGCGGCCGCGGCGCTCGTACTCGTCGAGCTTCTCCTCGGCGATCTCGCGCAGCCGTGCCCGCTCGGCGGCGGTCCAGGGCTGGTCGGGCTCGGGTGCGCCCGCTTCGATGACCTCGCGCAGGAAGTCCTCGAGCGCCTCGTGCACGCCGGAGCCGCGGTCGAGCGCGGACAGCTCCAGCACCCGCTCGGGGTCGTCGCGGTCCGACAGGCCGAGCACCTGCCGCAGGAAGTACCGGAACCCGCAGCCGGCCCACGTCTCGAGGCTGGTGGCGGACAGGGGCCGCTCGGCGGTGGACGGGATGGGCTGGCCCTCGAGGTTGCCGTCCCACTCGGTGAACTGCGGGGAACGGCGGAGGACCTGCGCGGTGATGCCGCGGCGGGCGGGTGCGCTGAGCGGGTGCGCCTCGACGGCGCCGCCGTCGCGCAGGTGGCGGTCGATCAGCACGAGGTCGCGCTCGGTCGCCGTGGCGTGCACGCTGGCGGTGTGCAGCCCGGCCACGTGCGAGGCGACGACCTCGACGCGGGGGTCGTCCAGGTCGGCGAAGTCGGTGCTGTGCACGGTCCTGCCCGCCATGGCGCTGGCGGTGTCGAGCAGCCAGCGGGACGGCAGCGACTCCCGGCTGCTGCGAAGGTCGCCCCTCGGGAAGGTGAGCACCCGCTCCCCCTCCGGCGCGCTGGCGAGCGCGGCGAGGAACCAGCGGTGCTGCTCGTGCAGCCCGTCCTGGCGGAGCTCCAGCTCGCCGTCGGTGAGCCGGCGGGCCGCGTCGGACAGCAGCGGGTCCTCCCGGCGCGGCACCGGGCAGAGGCCCTCGGCGCAGCCGAGCACGAACACGGCGTCGAGGTCGTGGCCGACCGCGGCGGCGAGCGGCCCGTACACGACGCCGTCACCGAAGCGGCCCCGTCGCCCGCGGGTGACGTCCAGCTCGGCCTGCAGCGCCCGCAGGAACACCTCGAGCGAGGGCTCCGGCTCGAGCTCGTCGAGCGCGCAGAGCCGCATGAGCGCGTCCTCGACCCGCTCGAGCGCGTCCTGCTCCTCCTCGGGCCAATTGGGGTGCAGCCCCGCGCCGAGCAGGTGGTGCAGCAGGTCGCGCCCGGCGGTGGCACGGCCGGTCCAGCCCGTCGCGTCGCGCACGGCGTCCACCGCACGGGCGAGGGAGTCGACGAAGGTGCGGAGCGCGTCGAGGTCGCCCAGGTCGCGCTCGCGGGCCCGCAGCCACCCCTCGGACACCTTCTCGGTGCCGCCGGTGCGCTGCGCGACGCGGCGCTCGATCTGGTTGCGTGCGGCGTCGAGCTTGCGCTGCCAGTCGCCGAGGCCGGCCACGACGCCGGCCTCCCGCGACAATGCCTCCCACGCGGCGGCGGGAGCGAGCCGGCCGCGGTGGTCGCGCACGGGTGCGGAGCCGACGAGCGCCATGACGCGATCGCGACGCCACTGCTCGGCCGGCAGGCGGAGGGCCGCGAGCAGCGTGCGACCCGCGGCGGAGTCCGCCAGGCGCCGCCGGGACGGGCCGTTCGAGGGGATGCCCGCGGCGGCGAGCTGCTGCTCGAGGATGCCGACGTAGGGGTCCGGGGTGGGGTGGAACACCCCGATCCGGTCGAGGCGCACGCCGCGCTCGGCGAGCTCCACGATGCGGCGGACCACCGCCCGCACCTCCTCGTCGGCGTCGGTGACCGAGATGATGCGGTCGGCCACCGGCGGCAGCGCCAGGCTGGGCTGCGACGGCCACTCCACCCCGGCCCGCTCGCACACCCGCCGCACCGCGCCGTCGGCCTGTTCGTCGCCGGTGGTGCCGATCAGCACGGTGGAGGGCGCCGCGTCGAGCACCGCCCGCACCAGCTCGGCGAGCGGCGCGGTCATCGGCGCCGGCAGGTACCACACGACGTGCCCGAGGGGTGCGAGCGCGTCGGCGAGGTCGGGCCGCGCCGCGGCCGCGCGGGCGAGGTCGGCCTCGTCGTGGAAGCCGTCGAGGCGGGCGGCGATGCGCCGCTGGAACGCGACGGCGCTGCGGGCGTCGAGCCCGCCCTCCTCCTCCAGGCGGCGCAGCGCCGCCTCGCTCACGTTGCTCAGCTCGGCGTAGAGGGCGACCAGCGCCGTCTCGGTGGCGACGTGGTCCTCGACGCCCCGGTAGCGGCCGGGGTCCTCCGCGAGGGCGAGGCGGACCGCGGCGCCGAGCACCGGGTTGGTGAGCGGGCGCAGGTCGAGCAGCTGGTCGCCCGCGAGCAGTTCGGCCAGGCGGAACGCGGTCACGAAGCTGACGTTGGCGACCCCGCCGCCGGCCCCGAGCGCACGGCGCGCCGCGAGACCCGCGAAGTTGGAGCCGACGACCACGGTGACCGGGTCGAGCGGGGACCGCTTGGCGCGCTGCACCACCTCGGCCAGCGCACGGCTGGCTGGGGGCCCGTACGGGGTCGTGAGCACCTCGGTCGCCACGAGGGCAACGGTATGCGAGGGGTGTGACAGCCTCCGCGGACCGCCCCGGAGGAGCGCCTCAGGCGGCTGCCCGGGCTTCCCCGGCCCGGGGCTCCGGTATGGGGCTCCGGCCCGTCAGGCGCCGGCGAGCTCCAGGACGCGCTCGACGTCCTCGGAGCACAGCACCCCGTCGACCCGGGTGCCGTCGGTGACCACGGCACGCCAGTGGCGGCCGGAGCCGAGCCGATCGAGCACCTGGCGCACGGACTCGGCGGGGTGCACCCGCGGCAGGCTCCACAGCGGCTCGGCGAGCGAGGAGACCGGCACGACGGCCCGCTGCGCCGGCGGGATCCGCATGACCGCCTCTGCGGTCACCCAGGAGGCCAGCTGCCCGTTGCCGTCGTAGACGGGGACCAGCGGCGTGCCCGGATGGCCGGCCAGGGTGCGCTCGAGCTCGGCGATCGTCGCGTGCCGGGACAGCGGCGCGGGCAGCTTTCGCCCCAGCCCCGCCACCTCGCACTGCATCAGCTCGGGGCGTGGCGCGGAACGGGTCCACTCGGAGCGGGCCGCGAGCAGGATGAACAGCGCGAGCAGCAGCGTCCAGACACCCGACCAGACCGACCACCAGCGCATCGTCGCCAGCGCCAGCACGACGAGGGCACCGGCGAGGATCTGGCCGAGCAGGGACGCGGTCCGGGTCGCGCCCAGGCGCCGGCCGGAGCGGCGCCACAGCACGGCGCGCAGCATGCGTCCCCCGTCGAGGGGGAAGGCGGGCAGGAGGTTCGACACGCCGAGCACGACGTTGATCGCGCTCAGCCACACCAGCAGGGACGACAGCACCCGGGAGCCGCCCCAGTGCTCCACCCCCCAGAACCCGGCGGCGCACACGGCAGCGGCGACGAAGCTCATCGCGGGTCCGGCCGCGGCGATGCGGAACTCGGCGCCCGCGTCGTCCGCGTCGCTCTCGAGCTTCGCGACCCCGCCGAAGAGCCACAGGGTGATCTCCGAGACCCCGACGTCGTTGCGGCGTGCCACGTAGCTGTGGCCGAGCTCGTGCACGGTGAGCGACCCGAGGAACCCGAGCACGCCGACGACCCCGGCGAACCAGTAGGCGCTCTCGGGGTGGTCGGGGGCGACCGACGGCAGCGACACCCGGGCGAGGCTCACCGCCAGCAGGACGCAGACCACGAGCACTCCCCAATTGATGCCGATGGGGACGCCGAGCAGCCGGCCGAGGCGGAGGTGCGTGCGCATGCGGCGACGAGGGTACCCGCCGGTGACGTTTGCCCGGCGGCGGCACGGGCGGTCGAATGGTCGGGTGCGCGCCGAGGACCCCGTCACCCTGCTCGAACGACGAGCCGCGCTCCTCGACGACGGCGATCCCGCCGAGCTGGAGGAGGTGACCACCGCGCTGCGCGCCGCGCTGGACGGCGACGCGGCGAGCGTGCGGCGCGTCACCGCGGACGAACCGGGCGACCTGCTGCAGCGCCTCGCCGAGAGCGAACCGGTGCACCCCATCCGCTCCCCCGAGGACCTCGCGGACCGGCTCGACGAGGACCGCCGGTGCTACGTGCTGGAGCACGCGGCCCTGCCGGGACGACCCTCGAACGTCGTGTGGGTCGCGCTGTGGCAGGGCGTGGCGGGCAGCGTCGACGCGATCCTCGACCCGGCGGCACCGACGCTCGACCCGGCGGCGGCGGACACGGCGGTCTTCTACTCGATCTGGGGTGTCGAGCCGGGCCTGCGGCGCATGGCCGGCGGCGGCCGCCTGATCGAAGGGGCGGTGGAGGCGCTGCGGGCGGAGCTGCCCGGCCTGCGCACCTTCGTCACGCTCTCACCGATCCCCGGGTTCCGGAGCTGGTGGGAGGCCCGCCACCCCGGCGCGGACCCGCCGGGCGACGACGAGCTGCTGGCGGCCTGCGCCGAGTACCTCACGACCCTCGACGAGGAGGGGCTCCCCCTGGACCCCGTCGCCCGGTTCCACCTCGGCAACGGGGCGCGGCTGCTCGCCCTGCACCGGCACGGCGACCGCTCCGAGCGGGGAGCACGCCGCTCGTTCGGGATCATGGCCAACTACCGCTACGAGCCGGAGGACCGCGCGGCGAACCGCGCCGAGCTGCGGGAGGGGCGCGTCCCGGTCGGCGACGCCGTGTCGGGCCGTCCATCTCGTGACCACAAGTGAACAGTCGGTAACATCCGACCCGTTCCCGGGACCTACCCGGGCAGTCCGCTGGCCGGGAGGGTCAAACATGAGAACGCGTTCGCTGTGGCTGCTGCCGCTGGTCGTGGGTGCGCTGCTCCTCGGGGCGTGCGGTGATGACGACGGTGACGACGGCGAGGACACCGGTTCCGGCAACGGGTCCGGGGACACCACCGAGATCGCCCTGCCCGAGGACGTCACGCTGGTGAACGACGGCCGGCTGACCGTCTGCTCGGACATGCCCTACGAGCCGTTCGAGTACGAGGAGGGCGGCGAGACCAAGGGCTTCGACTACGAGATCGTCGCCGCCATGGGCGAGCGCCTCGGTCTGGACGTCGAGTTCCGCACCACCCCGTTCGACAGCATCATCCCGGCGCTGGCCGCGGGCGACTGCGACATGATCGCCTCGGCGATGACGATCACCGACGAGCGGGCGCAGCAGGTCGACTTCACCGAGCCGTACTTCGACGCCGACCAGTCGCTGCTGATCCGCGCCGAGGACGAGGGCACCTACGAGACCCTCGAGGACCTGGCCGGCAAGACCATCGGCGTGCAGGTCGAGACCACCGGCGCCAGCTACGCGCAGGAGAACCTACCCGAAGGTGCGACGCTGCGCGAGTTCCAGACCGGTGACGAGATGTTCCCGGCGCTGATCTCGAAGGACATCGACGCGGCGCTCCAGGACTTCCCGGTCAACGCCTACCGCGCCGCGCAGGGCGACGAGTTCGTCGTCACCGAGACCTTCCAGACCGGCGAGCAGTACGGCTTCGCCGTGCAGAAGGGCTCCTCGCTGCTCGGGGCGCTCGACGAGGCCCTCGCCGCGATCCGCGACGACGGCACCTACGACGAGATCTTCTCGACCTGGTTCGGCGAGCAGAACTGATCGACGGACCTGTTTCGACCGAACGCGGCGGCGGGGTGGGGGTCATCCCCCCACCCCGCCGCCGCGCCCGCCTGACCGCCCGGCAGCGGCAGCGGCTGACGCGGTGGCTCACCTACGCCCTCACCGCGGCGATCGTCCTGGTGGTGCTCGTCAGCGCGGACTGGGGGCTGCTGCGCGAGACCTTCCTCGACCCCGACATCTTCGCCGACCTCTTCCCCGACATCGTCACGGTCGCGGCGAAGAACACGGTGATCCTGGCGCTGCTCGCCTTCATCGGCGGGCTCGTGCTGGGGCTCCTGCTGGCGCTGATGCGGCTGTCCTCGGTCGCGTTCTACCGGTGGATCGCGCTCACCTACATCGAGTTCTTCCGGGGCATCCCTGCGCTGCTCACGCTGATCCTGATCGGGTTCGTGCTGCCGATCGCGCTCGGCGTGCGGGTCCGGGAGCTGCTGCCCTTCCTCGGTGACTACGGCACGCCCGCGGTCGGCCTGGCCATCGTGGCGGGCGCGTACATGGCCGAGACGATCCGCGGCGGCATCGAGGCGGTGCCCAAGGGCCAGATGGAGGCCGCCCGCTCGCTCGGCATGGGCCACGGCCGGGCGATGGTGAGCATCATCATCCCGCAGGCGTTCCGGGTGATGATCCCGCCGCTCACCAACGAGTTCGTCCTGCTCATCAAGGACACCTCCCTGATCTTCGTGCTGGGCGTGTCCGCCGCGTCGCAGGACCTCGCGTTCTTCTCCCGCGCCGCGGTGCAGCGCACCTTCAACGGCACCCCGTTCATCGCGGCCGCGCTGCTCTACCTGATCATCACGCTGCCGCTGACCGCGCTGTCGCGCCGGCTCGAGCGGCGCGGCGCGAAGTCGGCGAGGAACCGGTCATGACGCTCTCCCCCAGGCCCGGGGCGCCCGCGATCGAGGTGCGCGACCTGCACAAGTCGTTCGGCTCCCTCGAGGTGCTGCGTGGCATCGACCTCCAGGTCACCCACGGCGAGGTCGTGTGCGTCATCGGCCCGTCCGGGTCCGGCAAGTCGACGCTGCTGCGCTGCGTGAACCTGCTCGAGCAGCCGACCAGCGGCAAGGTGTTCGTCGACGGCATCGAGATCACCGACCCGGACTGCGACATCGACGCGATCCGCACCCGGATCGGAATGGTGTTCCAGCAGTTCAACCTGTTCCCGCACCTGGACGTCGCCGGCAACCTCACGATCGCCCAGCGGCGCGTGCTGAAGCGATCCAAGGAGGAGTCGCTGCGCGTCGCCGAGGCGGTGCTCGCGAAGGTCGGGCTCAGCGAGAAGCTGCGCGCCTACCCCGAGCAGCTCTCCGGCGGCCAGCAGCAGCGGGTCGCGATCGCGCGGGCGCTCGCGTCGAACCCGGAGATGATGCTGTTCGACGAGCCGACCTCGGCGCTTGACCCCGAGCTCGTCGGCGAGGTGCTCGACGTCATGAAGGCGCTCACCGACGAGGGCATGACGATGCTCGTGGTCACCCACGAGATGGGCTTCGCCCGCCGCGTCGCGGACCGCGTCGTGTTCATGGACGAGGGCGTGATCGTCGAGCAGGGCCCGCCCGAGCAGGTCATCGGTGACCCCCAGGAGCCCCGCACCCGCCGCTTCCTCGAGCAGGTCTTCGACCGCTGAGGCCGGAACGGGCTACTCGACGGTCCAGGTGGCGCCCGAGCGGATCAGCGCGTCGAGGTCGCCGGGGCCGTGCCGCTCGACCGACTCGTCGACCTGCGCGTCCACGAGCGCCTCGTACACCGGCCGCTCGACGCTGCGGAAGACCCCCACCGGCGTGGGCATGTCGGGCCCGGTCGACAGGCGGGACAGCGCGAACGCCAGCGTCGGGTCCTCGCGCTGCTCGTCGTGCACCAGCAGCCGGTCCTCGCCCACCTCGGCGACCTCGCACACCCGCGGCTCGCCGAACTCGTTCGTCACGACGCCGTACTCGCCGTCCGCACCGAAGCGGATCGGCTTGCCGTGCTCGAGCGGGATGAGCATGTCGGCGCGCACGTCCTTCTTCAGGATCCCGTCGTAGGCGCCGTCGTTGAACACGTTGCAGTTCTGGTACACCTCGACGAAGGCCGCCCCACGGTGCTCGTGCGCACGCCGGAACGTGTCCTGCATGTGCTGTCGGTCCATGTCGTGGGTGCGGGCGACGAACGTCGCCTCGGCGCCGAGCGCGACCGACACCGGGTTGAAGGGCTGGTCGATCGACCCGAACGGGGTCGACTTGGTCACCTTGCCGACCTCGGAGGTCGGTGAGTACTGCCCCTTGGTGAGCCCGTAGATCTGGTTGTTGAACATCAGGATCTTCAGGTTCACGTTGCGGCGCAGCGCGTGCAGCAGGTGGTTGCCGCCGATCGAGAGCATGTCGCCGTCGCCGCCGATCACCCACACGTGCAGGTCCGGTCGGGTCATCGCCACGCCGGTCGCGAGCGCGGGGGCACGACCGTGGATCGAGTGCACCCCGTAGGTGTCCATGTAGTACGGCAGGCGGGCGGCGCAGCCGATCCCCGAGACGAACACCATCTCGTGCGGCGGGATGCCCAGCTCGGGGAGCATGAGCTGCAGCGCGGCGAGGATCCCGTAGTCGCCGCAGCCGGGGCACCACCGCACCTCCTGGTCGGAGGTGAAGTCCTTGCGGCCGAGGGTGACCGGGGTGACCGGCGAATCGTCCGAGGCGGCACCGCGGTGGCCGTTGGTGGTGGTCATCGGGCCAGCTCCTCCAGCATGCGTTGCTCGAGCTCGCTCGGCCGCAGCGGCACACCCGCCACCTGCGTGTGGCTGCGCACGTCCACCAGGAAGCGGGCCCGCAGCTCGTGCGCGAGCTGGCCGAGGTTGATCTCCGGGCAGAGCACCTTCGGGTACCTGGCGAGCACCTCGCCGAGCTCCGAGGGCAGCGGGTCGAGCAGCGTGAGGTGCGCCTGGGAGACTCGCTCCCCCTTCGCGCGCACCCGCCGCACACCCGCGGTGATCGCACCCCACGTGGAGCCCCAACCGATCACCAGCAGCTCGGCGCCGTCGTCCTCGTCGAGCTCGAGCGCGGGCAGGACCGGCTCGACGCCGTCGATCTTCGCCCGGCGCAGCCGGACCATGCGGTCGTGGTTCTCGGGCTGGTAGCTGATGTTGCCCGAGCCGTCCTCCTTCTCGATGCCGCCGACCCGGTGCTGCAGCCCGGGGGTGCCCGGCACCGCCCACGGCGGCGCCAGCGTCCGCGGGTCCCGCAGGTAGGGCCAGAAGCCGTCGTCGTGGTTCGGCTCCGTGGTGAAGCGCGGCTCGATCGGCGGGAGGTCCGCCACGTTCGGGAGCAGCCACGGCTCCGCGCCGTTGGCGAGGTAGCCGTCGGAGAGCACGATCACCGGCGTGCGGTAGGTGACCGCGATGCGCGCCGCCTCGATCGCGACGTCGAAGCAGTGCGACGGCGAGCGCGGCGCGAGCACCGGCAGCGGCGCCTCCCCGTGCCGGCCGTACATCGCGAGCAGCAGGTCGGCCTGCTCGGTCTTGGTGGGCATCCCGGTCGAGGGGCCGGCCCGCTGCACGTCCACGATGACCATGGGCAGCTCGAGGCTGACGGCGAGGCCGAGGGCCTCGGCCTTGAGGTCCAGGCCCGGACCCGACGTGCCGGTCACCGCGAGCGCCCCGGAGAACGCGGCGCCGACCGCGATGGCGGCCGCGGCGATCTCGTCCTCCGCCTGCATCGTGCGCACCCCGAAGTTCTTGCGCTTCGACAGCTCGTGGAGGATGTCGGAGGCGGGGGTGATCGGGTAGCTCGCGTACACGAGCGGCAACCCGGACAGCTGTGCGCCTGCGATGAGGCCCCAGGCGAGGGCGGTGTTGCCGTTGACGTTCGTGTACGTGCCCGGTGCCAGCGACGCGGGCTGCACCTCGTAGGGGTGGTCGAACAGCTCCGCGGTCTCGCCGAAGTTCCTGCCCGCCCGGAACGCGGCCAGGTTCGCGTCGCGCACGTCGGGTCGCGACGCGTACTTCCGCTCGATCCACTGCACGACCGGGCGCGACGGCCGCGTGTACATCCAGCAGACCAGCCCCAGCGCGAAGAAGTTCTTCGACCGTTCGGCGTCGCGGCGCTTGACCCCCAGCTCCTTCGTCGCGCTGATCGTCATGGAGGTCATCGGCACCTCGTAGACGGTGTACGCGGCGAGGGACCCGTCCTCGAGCGGGTTGGCGGCGTACCCGGCCTTGTCGAGGTCCCGCTCGGTGAAGTTGTCGACGTTGACGATGAGCGTCGACCCCGGCGGCATGTCGTGGAGGTTCGCCCGCAGCGCCGCCGGGTTCATCGCGACGAGCACGTTCGGCGCGTCGCCCGGGGTGACGATGTCGCGGTCCGAGATGTGGATCTGGAACGACGACACGCCCGCCACGGTGCCGGCGGGCGCGCGGATCTCCGCCGGGTAGTTCGGCAACGTCGCGAGGTCGTTGCCGAAGACCGCCGAGAGCTCGGTGAAGCGGTCGCCGACGAGCTGGATGCCGTCCCCCGAGTCACCCGCGAAGCGGATGACGACCCGACCGAGCCGGGTGGAGGCCGGTGATGAGGATGTGGTGCCGGACGACGTGATCGCCCCCCTCTGCTCCATGCGGCCGCAGTTCCCCCGTGCGGCGCACCCGCCACCCTATCGACCCGAGGCGGCAGAGGTGCGTTCAGGCACCACGGTCCCGCACCGTGTGCCGGTGGGCGGGACCGACGTGGGCACGGAGGGACTCGAACCCCCGACTCCCTGCTTGTAAGACAGGTGCTCTGACCAGCTGAGCTACGTGCCCGGAGGGGGCGATGCTACCGGGCATCGGGGTGACGGCATCAGCCGCTCAGCAAGCCGTCCCGGCGAGCTCGTCGGCCGGGACGAGCGCCAGCTCGCCGTAGGTCGCCCTGGCGACGTGCTCCAGCGACGGGGCCGGTCGCCCGATCACCTGCCCCAGCGAGGCCTCGGAGGCCACGACCAGCACCTCGGGCTCGGTCCGGGCGACCCGTCGCAGCGCGTCGCAGTCCGCCAGGGTCTCGACCGGACGGCCGGACTCGTAGATGGCCCAGTCACCGAGGAGGACGGTGCCGTACACGACGGGCTGGTCGCGCCCGGCGGCCACGACGGCGGCGACGTGGTCGTCGGACCGCTGCGTCCCCGGCAGGCCGGCCAGGAACGGCACGGCGCCGAGGAGCGCGAGCAGCGGCACCAGCGGCAGCGGCGAGCGCCGGGCCACGTCGGCGACCAGCGCCGCGCCGAGGGCCACGAGCACGACGAGCCCGGCGTTCCAGTAGGGGTGCCAGGCGCCGTCGCGGAACACCGTGGCGTACGCGGCGGTGACGGCGAAGGTCGCCCCGGCGGCCGCCCACAGCTCGGGACGCCGCCGGACCAGCACCGCTGCGCCGAGCAGCGCCGCGGTGCCGACGACGCCGAAGAGCACCACCAGGTGCTCGGCCTGCACGAGCACCCAGTCCGCCCAGCTGCGTGCCCCCACCCGGACACCGGCCTGCCGCCAGAGGACGCCCAGCCCACCGTTGGCCCAGGCGACCCAGCCCAGGAAGGCGAGGCCGCCGACGACGGCCCCGGCCGAGGTGGACAGCTCGTGCGGCTGCGGCCGGCGGCGCGCGGTGACCGCGCGGGCCAGGCCGAGCATGCCGAGCGTTCCCGCGAGGAGGATGCCCTGGTGGGCGGCGAGGCCGCCTGCGAGCGCGACGGCCCCGCACACCGTCGCTGACCGGCGCGACGGGGCACGCTCGGCCGCCTGCCACACCCACAGCAGCCCGAACAGCAGCGGGAGCCAGACGATCTCCATGTTGAGCATCACGCCGTAGCCGCGGACCAGCGGCGTTCCCACCGCGGCGAGGACCCCGAGCGCCCGGGGGCCGTCCCGGAACCGGCACGCGCCGAGCCAACCCCAGCACGTCCACACCGCCGCGACGGAGAAGGCCAGCGCGGCGAGTCGGTAGGCCCACCGGTGGTCCCCCAGGACCGTGCCCGCCGCGGCGGCGACGACCTGGGTGAGCGCCGGGTGGTGGGCGTAGGGCCGGACCTCGTCGCCCCGCACCGCCCGTGCACCGAGCCGGGACTCGACCCAGCCGTGGGTGCGGACCGTCTGCGCTCCCGTGGCCCACACGGCGGTGTTGAAGCCCTCGTAGGTCGGCCCGAACGGCCGGTCGAGCCGCCCCGCCGACAGCAGCACCAGCAGGACCGACAGCGCGAGGGGCACGAGGCGCCACCCGATCGCGGCGCGGCGCCCAACGCGCGGCGCGGCCGGCCGCGGGCCGTCATCGGCCCCGGCCGGCGAGTCGAAGTCGGGTGCCGGCGTGGCGCGCACCCCCTCAGGCTAGGGACGGGGCCGCCGGACCCCACCCGGGTGCCCCGGTCAGCGGCGGTGCCCGGGCCTCAGCTCGACGCCGGTCAGGTCGATGGCGCCCATCCGCTCGAGCGCACGCAGCGCCGAGATCGTCTCGGCCTGCATCAGGGGCAGTTCGTGGCGTGCGAACCACCCGAGCGCCTCGATCTCCGGGGAGGACGGCCGCACCCGGTCGAGGTCCGCACCGGCAGCGGGCCGGGCCAGGAACACGACGTCGACGCGGTGCAGGCGGGGGTCGACCACGACCGCGGGCTCGCCGACGAGCTCGATCGGCAGGTTGACCTCCTCCAGCGTCTCGCGCACCGCCGCCTGCTCCGGCGGCTCCCGGCGCTTGGCGAGTCCACCCGCGGTCCCCCACGACTTCCAGTACGTGTGGCGCACGAACAGGAAGGCCCCGTCGTCGCGCTCGATGATGCAGATGGCACCGACGGTGTACTTCGGGGAGCCGAGCCGGACCAACGTGCGGCGGACTCGGCGCGGCAGCTTCCCGAACGCCCGCAGCAGCAGGACCATCACGTGGCGGCCTCCCTCAACCCATGCTGCGGCGTGCGGCGAGCAGCGCCTCGTGCAGCTCGGGGGTGGCCCCCGAGACGGGTGTTCGCCTGGCGGCGTGGTCCAGCACGACGAGCTCGCGTCCGTGCACGTCGGCCACGTGGGCACCGGCCTCGGACAGCACCAGCATCGCCCCCAGGTAGTCCCACGGTCCCAGGGCGTCCTCGGTGCAGTCGATGGTGCCGTCCACCCGTCCGTCCGCCACCGCGCACAGGTCGAGCGCGGTCGCGCCGAGCGAGCGGTACTGGCGCCACTGCAGGTGCCGGGGCGGGTAGCCGTTCAGCACGAGCAGCGAGTCCTCGGCCCGGGTGACCCCGGAGGGCTTCACGGGCCGCCCGTCGAGCGTCGCACCGCCGCCGCGCACCGCCTGGTACCTGGCCCCCGTGGCGAGGTTGACCACGAGCGCCGCCAGCGGGCCGGAGTCGTCCACGGCGCAGAGGCTCGTCGCGTACCACGGGATCCCCCGGCTGGCGTTGGTGGAGCCGTCGACGGGGTCGATGACCACGGTGATGCCGCAGCCGGGGTCGTGGAGACCGGACTCCTCGGAGAGGATCCCCACCCCCGCCTTGCGCAGCACCGGCACCGCGGCGTCGTCCGCGACGAGGTCCAGCCGGTACTGGCCGGGCCGCTCCCCGCCCAACCTCCACAGGTCGGGCCGTCCGACCGCGTGGGCGTCCAGCGCGCCGATCACCGCGGCGGCCGTGTCGTCCAGCAGTCGCAGGATGCGGTCCACGTGCACGCCGGCAAGGGTACCGGCGCCTCCCGCTCCTCCGGTGCCCCTGCCCTGTCCGGGTCTGGCACTCTGTTGGGGATGTCCCTGCTCGATGTCGCCGGCTTCGTCGCCGACCTCAAGAACCACGCCGCGGATCACGGCTTCCACATCCACGACGAGCGCCACTTCGTCGAGACCTACTCGATGCGCCAGGCATGGGAGGTCGACCTGCACCCCGAGGAGGCGTGCGGTGGACCGCTCGAGTTCCACCTGGCGCTCGAGATCGACCCCCGCACGGTGCTCGCGTTCGAGGACCAGGTGATGGCGCTGCCGGAGGGCGAGGACCCCGACGAGCTCCACTACCTGCCGCTGACGTTCAACTGGTCGCTGCCGCCGCTGCCGCGGTGTCCGGACCTGCTGCTGCTCGCAACCGAGATCGCCGGCATCGGCGGGCCGGACCTGCCGGTCGAGGTGTCCGCGGTCGACTCGTTCGCGAACGTCACGGACCCCTCCGAGCGCACGCTCACGGTGGTGGCCCGGGTGCTGGTCAGCGTGACGCAGATCTACCTCGGGGAGGAGATGCTCTGCGACACCCTGGAGCGTTGCCTCGACGTCAGTCGGTTCCTGCTCGACTCGGCGCCCGCCTGGCTCGACGAGCACGGCTGAGCCCGCAGCGGACCCCCGGTCGCGCCGTTCAGACCATCCCGTCGACGGCTTCGGCGACCGCGGGGTTGACGACCTCGCCTCCCGCGACGTTGACCCCGCTCGCGAGCGACGGGTCGCGCCGGCACGCCTCCTCGGTGCCGAGCATCGCCAGCTGCACGACGTAGGGCAGCGTGGCGTTGGTCAGCGCGAAGGTCGCGGTGTGCGGCACCGCGCCGGGGATGTTCCCGACCGCGTAGTGGAGCACGCCGTGCACGTCGATGACCGGGTCCTGGTGGGTGGTCTCCCGTGAGGTCTCGACGCAGCCGCCCTGGTCGATCGCCACGTCGACGATGACGGATCCGGGCCGCATGGCCCGCACCATGTCCTCGGTGACGACCACCGGGGCGCGGCTGCCCGCGACGAGCACCGCGCCGATCACGAGGTCGGCCTCGGCGATGCAGCGCTCGAGGGTGCCCTGGTTGGAGGCGACGGTCACGACGCTCCCCGGCCGGATCCGGTCCAGCTCGCGCAGCCGCTCGAGGTCGAGGTCCATGACCTGCACCTGGGCGCCGAACCCGGCGGCCACGCCGACCGCGTTCCACCCGACGTTCCCGGCGCCGACGACCACGACGTTGCTGGGCCGCACCCCGGCGGCGCCGCCGAGCAGCACGCCACGGCCGCCCTGGGTGGCCTCGAGGAACCGGGCGCCGACCTGGACCGCCATGCGCCCGGCGATCTCGCTCATCGGCGCCAGCAGCGGGAGCTGTCCGTCGGGGCGCATGACCGTCTCGTAGGCGATGCCGGTGGCCCCCGAGTCGCACAACGCCCGGGCGACCTTCGGGTAGGCAGCGAGGTGGAGGAACGTGAACAGGGTCAGGTCGGGTCGCAGGTAGGGCACCTCGGAGACCTGGGGTTCCTTCACCTTGCACACCAGCGAGGCGCGCTCCCACACCTCCTCGGCGGTGCGCACCACCTCGGCCCCGGCGGCCGCGTACTCCTCGTCGGGCAGGCCGGCGGCCTCACCGGCGCCGCGCTCGACGAGGACGGGGACGTCTCGCCGGCGCAGCTCGCGCACCCCGTCGGGGGTCAGGGCGACGCGGCGCTCGTCGGTCTTGATCTCGACGGGGACTCCGACCGTCAGTGGACCGCTCACCGCCCCAGCTCCTTCCGTGGCTCATCCGACCCGGCGGCCGGCGCCGGGGGCAGGTGGATCAGGTTGTCGCGCTCGTCCGGGTCGACGACGAGCGCCGCGGCGCAGCTCACTGGATGGCCTCCGATGGTGGTCCCGTGGAGGAACGAGTCGGTTCCCTCGTGGAACGGCCCGGGAGCCGGTCCCTGACGGTCACGCCGCCGCATCGCGGGGGTCCGGACGACGCGCCCTCGGCGAGGGTGTTCATGTCGGGTTGGTAACCGTAGCGGCTCGGATCGAACCGCTCCCCACCGGGGCCGGTGCGGTGGGAGATGGGGAAGGCCGGACCTCGCTGGGAGAGGTTGAGGGTGGAGGCCCGGCCTTCGACCCATCCACACGCCAGCTCAACGAACGGGGCCGGCGCCGCGTTGACGCCGACCCGCGACTTCTTCACGCGCCGCGGGCAGATCCGCCGAGCGAGGCCTCGATCTCGTCGACGGTGAGCAGGTGCACACCGATCCCCGCCAGTTCGGCGAGGCCGCGGTCGTACGCACCCGACACGGCGTCGACGGCGAGCACCGTGCGGTAGTCCCGCTCGCTGGCCTCGTAGATCGAGGTCCTGGGGCAGTTCGGGAAGTTGCACCCGGCGAAGACCAGCGTCGACACGCCGAGCCCCCGCAGGTGGGCGTCGAGCGGTGTGTCGTAGAAGGCGCCCCAGCGCGGCTTGTAGAGCGCGAACTCGTTCGGCCCGAGGTGCTGGATGCCGCCGTCGAGCAGCAGCCGGTCGTCGAGCACCGGCGAGGGGCCGTCGAGGAGCTCCGGGGCCAGCATCCGGCCGGGCGTGCCGGGGCGGAGGACGGGCTCGGGCCCGCGCACGAGCTCCCGGCGGCTCAGCTCGGCGTTCGAGCCGTCGGCCAGGTAGAGGCGCACGACGTGCACGATGGGTCGCGACGCCGAGCGAGCGGCGGCGCAGAGCTCGGCCATGGCCGGCAGCGCAGCGGAGGTGCCGGGCACCTCGAGCGGTTGGCCGTCGAGCGTGTCCACCTGCACGTCGATGGTGACGAGCGCAGCCTTCCCCCACTCGGGCGCGGTGGCGTCCATGCGACGGGCAGTATCGCACCGACCGCTCCCCCGCCACCGTTGCGTGGGCCGGCCGGGGATCGAACCCGGGACCAAGCGATTACACGTCGATCGAGACCCAGGGCTGTGCAGCGAGTTCAAAGGGCTGTGAGGTTGCCCGTCGTGTCGGTCGCCTCAGCGGTCTTATCCTGCGGATGCACCTCTCCCGGCTGCCTCCCTCGTTCCCCGCCATCAGAAGGCGGGCGACCTAAGCTCGCTGAGGGAGGGACAATGAGCGACAGCCCGCAAGGCGATGGATGGTGGCAGGCATCGGACGGTCGCTGGTATCCACCCCAGCCAGGCCAGTCCTACACCGGGCCTGGCCCACTCAGCTTTCTCACCTCCCTCTTCATCCGCTGCGCGCCGCACCTCTGGCGGTGGTAGCACGGTGAACCCGAAGCGCCGGCGGGCATGGCTGGGACCGGTCATCGGAGTGGCGGCTGGGCTTGCGGTCGGCATTCCGCTCGGTGCCGCCATCTCCGGCGGCGAGCCGACCTCGGAGGGCAGCGTCCGATCAGACACCGAGATTGTCTCCGCGGAAGGAGCGACCTCTGTCACTCAGCCGCCCGCCTCCCGGGCACCCGCGACGACTCGCGCATCTACAACGACGGCTGCGCCGTATGTGCCCACACCAGAGGATTTCCAGGTCGCAATCATCGAAACCGAACGGTCGTGCTTCGGCTCCGCAGGCTGCAACATCAGATTCCGGATCGACCCGACATACGTAGGCACGTCCGCCCTAGCGCCTGGTTCGTCGTACACGGTCATCTACGAGGTTCGTGGCGGCGACGACGTGCAGACCAAGAACTTCACTGTCGAGGGTGGGGAGGCTCGCTTCCGGGAGGAGTTGATCTCGACACCGCCGAATCCCACGCTGACGGCGGTTGTGGTGCGCGTGCTTGTGGACTGAGAGGATTGGGCGCTCAAGGCGATCCTGAGGGCGTGGCCCGGCCCCAGCGCCTCGCCGCTCCGGTCTAGGAGTCGAAGGGACCCCCGGCCGCCCCGGGCAGCGAGGCTTCTCGAACCGATCCAGCATTCCGGTGCTCTGACCGGCGGGTCTGCTGCGTCCCTGACCTCGACGCCGACGCCGCCACCAACACGGACCCCCTGGCTAGACACCCCAAGTAGCAGACTTGCTGACGTTCTCCCGGTTGGTCTCCAACACGTCAATCCATGCAGAGTTGCGCGGAGTGCTCCCGATCTCGGCGGCGAGCCGGAGAGCGTCTTCCAAGAGCACACGCCCTGTCGGCACGTGCAGGTCGACGTCCCGGACGTGCACATGGGGGTAACGGATCCGGTCGTTCCCCGGGTGCCAGTGGAACGCGAACAACTCGCCGTCTGAGTCGTTCAGGTTGATGTAGTAGCCCTCGATGGTGACCTTGAAGGGCAGGCCGGGACTCGGGTCCGGATCGAGGATGACGCGATATCGCTGGCCGAACTCGAGCGTCAGGGGGTGTCCTGGCAGAGCGACAGGAGCACCGCGGTTCACGGTGACGAAGCCCGACTCATTCAGTCGCCGCGCGCTTGCGACGAACTTGCAGTTGGTGAAGCACCCGAGCGCTCGCTGCATCGGAGCGATGTACTGCTCGACTGCTTCGTTTTCAGTCCTCCCGGGCACGGGCTGGACGCAGGATCACGAGCTTCATGAGACGGTTGTCCGTGCTGTCGCGGTACACGCCGTTGTCCCAGTTACGAGCGAACTCCTCCCCGCTGATGCCGAGCGTCGCGTGTGCCTGCTCGTCGAAGATCTCCCAAGCCTCGTCACTGTCGACGAACTCGACGGTCGCATCCGACATCCTGCCCACCTCCTCTCGGCTGTCCCCTGTCTAGTCGGGTGGACGGTCCCATTGTGGGGACTTCAAGGGACATCGACAACGTGGGCGTGACCGCTGTCACCGTCCGCCCGGGCACGGCGGTCGGATCACCCTTCGACGCGGGGATCGTGGGCCGGCCGGGGATCGAACCCGGGACCAAGCGATTATGAGTCGCCTGCTCTGACCACTGAGCTACCGGCCCGGCGGGAGCGTAGCGAAGGTCCGGTGCGGCCCTGCCCGGTCAGGCGGAGGACCGTGCGGCGCGGCGGGCGTCGAGCTCGAACCACACGACCTTGCCGTACGGCCCGGGGTCGACCCCCCAGCGCCGGGCGATGCTGTCGACGATCCGCAGCCCGAACCGGGGCGGCGCATCGGGTGGCCGCTGGAAGTCGATGAAGAAGTCCGGGTCGCGGTCGCTGACCTCCACGCGGACCACGTCGTCGACGGACCGGACGGTCACGTCCACGCCCGTGCCCCGGGCGTGGCGCATCGCGTTGCAGACCAGCTCGTCGACGAGCAGCTCGGCGTCGTCGAGGACCTCGGGCAGACCCCACCGCGTCAGCACGGACCGCACGAACCACCTCGCCCTGCGGGGAGGCAGGCGGTCGAACTCGACGGTGTCGAAGGCGAGGGTCATGGTCCTCCTTGCGGGCCGTCCTCCTCGTTATCCGTACCCAGCCGCTACCCGATGACCCTCGGGGTCAAGCCATGCGCCGGGAGGGGGCCTCAGGAGGTCCTCAGGCGCCGTCGCCCGCGTTGCGGGGCGCCCGAGGTATGCCGAAGGTCCGGGGGTGGGGACCCCCGGACTCGGGTTGGCTCCGGGGGTGGGGCTCGAACCCACGACCCGCTGATTAACAGTCAGCTGCTCTGCCAACTGAGCTACCCCGGAAGGACTGGTGCACGATAGCAGCGCACGGGGAAACCCCCGAAGCGCGCCCTCGCTTCCCGTGGGGCCGGACCGGCCCGCCTGCCCCATCGGCAGGGATCAGTCGGCCTTGAGGTAGTCCTCGAGCTTCTGGCGGCGCTGGGGGTGGCGCAGCTTCGCGAGCGTCTTGGACTCGATCTGGCGGATCCGCTCCCTGGTGACGCCGAACTGGCGGCCGACCTCCTCGAGTGTCTGGGGACGGTCGCCGTCGAGGCCGAAGCGGAGCCGCACGACCTCCTTCTCCCGCTCGGACAGCTCGTCGAGGGCCGACATGATCTGCTCCGACAGCGAGTTCGCGGTGGCGACGTCCGCCGGCATGATCGCGTGCTGGTCCTCGATGAAGTCCGCCAGGTGGCTGTCCTCCTCGTCACCCACGGGCGAGTCGAGGGACAGCGGGTCCTGGGAGATGCGAAGGATGTCACGCACGCGCTGCTCGGTGAGCTCGGTCTTCTGGGCCAGCTCCTCGACGGTGGGCTCCCGTTCGAGCTCCTGGATGAGCAGCCGCTGGTGGCGGTGCACCTTGTTGATCGACTCGACCATGTGCACCGGGATGCGGATGGTCCGGGCCTGGTCCGCGATCGCCCGGGTGATCGCCTGGCGGATCCACCACGTGGCGTAGGTCGAGAACTTGAAGCCCTTCGTGTAGTCGAACTTCTCGACCGCGCGCATGAGCCCGAGGTTGCCCTCCTGGATGAGGTCCAGGATCTGCATGCCGCGCCCCAGGTAGCGCTTCGCGATCGAGACCACGAGGCGCAGGTTCGCCTGGGTGAGCTCCTGCTTGGCGCGCTCGCCGTCGCGCACCGTGCGCCGCAGCCGCGCCTTCTCGGCGGGGTCGAGCGAGTCGATCTCGCCGCTCGCGTTGAGGTTCGCGAGCTGCTCCTCGGCCTTCACTCCCGCCTCGATCCGCTTGGCGAGGTCGACCTCCTCCTGCGCGACGAGCAGCGGGACCTGGCCGATCTCGCGCAGGTACATGCGCACGGGGTCCGAGGTGCCGCCACCGGAGGCGGGCGGGGATGCGGTCCGTGCCCGGCGGCGGGACGCACGCAGCGCCCGCCGGGCGAGGATCGACCCGCGGTCCTCGTCCTCGTCGTCGCCGTCGGTGCGGGCGGAGGCCCGCCGGGTGTCGGACTGGGTGAGCGCCGACTCGGGGATGCCGCGGGTCGGGTCCACCTCCGGTTCGACCTCCACCTTCACCGTCACCCCCCGCTTCGCCCAGAACTCCTTGGTCTGGTCCACGAGCTCGTCGGTCATCTCGACGCGCAGGGCGCTGAGCGCGTCGTCGAGGCTGAGTGTCCCACCGTGTTGATCGGCGCGCTGCTGCAGGTTCCGCACCTCGTCCTCGGACACCTGCTGCCAGATCGTCACACGGTCACCCCTGCTCAGTCGTCCGCCGCCGTTCTGCGAGCCACGCTATCAACTGGGTCAGCGTTTCCACCTCGGCTCTTGGGCCACGGATCTGGTCCAACGTGAGCTTCAGCCAGCCGATGGCGCGTGCGTACGCGAGGGGGTCCTCGGAGCCCCGCGCCTCGGCCTCGAGCTCCTGCAGCACCCGGCGCCCGAGCTCGGTCGCCAGGCGACCCAGCACGTCGAGCGGGTCGGCCTCACCCTGCTCGACCGCGAGCCGCGCGAGCAGCTCCGCCACGTCGGGCGGCGACGCCTCGATCGCCTCGGCGACGCCGTCGGCGGAGGTGACCGCCAGGTACGCCTCCCGCACGACCGGGTGGTCGAACAGGCACTCGTCGAGCAGCTCCAGGGCGGCCTCGGAGCGGTGGACGACGAGCCGCAGCGCCTCGGTCTCGACGCCGTCGCGCACCGGGGGGCGCGGTGGCGCCGCGGGCGCCTCCTCGGCCCACGCCTGCTCCTCCCCCGGTGGCGGGCCCTCGTACGCGGGGGCGCCGTCGCCGCCGGCCCGGTCGCGGCGGCGGGTCCTGCGCTCCTCCTTGGCGGGCGCGCGCCGGGGTCGGCGGCGGATCGCCGCGAGGCGGCTGCGCAGCTGGTCGGCCTCGATGCGGCAGGCGTCGGCCACCTGCATGACGTACTGGTCCCGCACGAGGTCGTTCGGGTGCTCGGCGACCACCTCGAGCGCCGCGTCCGCGGCCCGTGCCCGGGACTCGGGGGTCCGCAGGTCGGCCGCGTCGAGCACCCGGTCCACCCGGAACGCGAGGAAGGGGCGCGCCGCGGCGACCAGCTCGTGGAGGGTCTGCGGCGAGCTGCGGGCGAGGTCGTCGGGGTCGGTCCCCGGCGGCAGGGGCACCACGGCGACCTCGACGTCGTGCGCCTGCTCCCAGGCGTAGACGCGGTCGGCGGCGGCCTGGCCGGCCTCGTCCGCGTCGTAGGCGAGCACCAGGCGGCGGGTGTAGCGCTTGAGCTGCACGACGTGCTCCTCGGTGAGCGAGGTGCCGCAGGTCGCCACCGCCCGGGGGATCCCCGCCCGGGCGAACCCGATCACGTCGGTGTACCCCTCGCAGATCACCACCTCGCCCTGCTGCACGACGTCGGCCTTCGCCCAGTTGAGGCCGTACAGCACGCGGGACTTGTTGTAGAGCTCGTTGTCGCGGGAGTTCTGGTACTTCGGCCCCTCCGCGTCGGGCAGCTTGCGGCCACCGAAGCCCAGCACCCGGCCACGGTCGTCGAAGATCGGGAACAGGATCCTTCCGCGGAAGAAGTCCTGGAGACGCCCCGCCCGGTTCTGGAACCCGAGCCCCGTCGCCTCGAGGTCCGCCCGACCCACCCGCAGGTGCCGTGCGAGCTGGTCCCACGCGTCGGGCGCCCACCCGAGGCGGTAGTGCTCGACCTCCTCGGCGTCGAACCCGCGGCTGCGCAGGTACGCCCGGGCGGCGGCGGCGTCGGGCGAGGTGCGGAGCCGCTCGTGGTACCACTGCGCCGCCTGTTCGGTCAGCTCGAACAGGCGGGCCCGCCGTTTGCGGCCCGCCCCCTCGTCGTGGTCGTCGTAGCGGAGGGTGATGCCGGCCCTGCCGGCGAGGTGTTCGACGGCGCCGACGAAGTCGAGCTGCTCCTTCTCGCGCACGAACGTGATGGCGTCGCCGCGCACCTGGCAGCCGAAGCAGTAGTACAGCCCGTCGGCCGCGTTGACCGAGAAGCTCGGCGTCTTCTCCGCGTGGAAGGGGCACAGCCCCATCCAGCGCTGTCCCGTCCGCTTGAGCTGGGTGTACTGCGAGATGAGGGCGACGATGTCGGTCGCCTCGCGGACCTTCGCGACGTCCTCGTCGACGATGCCCATCAGGCCCGCCCGCGGCTCGACCCGCTCTCGCCGCACTCCAGCAAGCAGGTCACAGGCTCCACGGCCCGCCGATGCTACCGGCCCGCGGGGACGGCGGTCCCCCTGCCGATCCGTGCCCTGCGGGCGTCAGGCCATCAGCTCCCGGAGGTGGTCGACGACCTCGTCGATCGGGACGCGCTCCTGCTCCATCGAGTCCCGCTCCCGCACCGTGACGGCCCGGTCCTCGAGGGAGTCGAAGTCGAAGGTGACGCAGTACGGGGTGCCCAGCTCGTCCTGGCGCCGGTAGCGACGCCCGATCGACTGGGTCTCGTCGTAGTCGCACATGAAGTGCGGGCGCAGCCGGGCCGCGAGCTCGCGGGCCGGGCCGGTCAGCTCCGGCTTCTTGGACAGGGGCAGCACGGCGACCTTGTACGGGGCGATCCGGTGGTGGAAGCGCAGCACCGTGCGCTTCTCCCCCCGGACCTCCTCCTCGTCGTACGCGGCCATCAGGAAGGCCATCGCGGTGCGGGTGGCGCCGGCTGCCGGCTCGATCACGTGCGGCACCCAGCGCTCGCCGGTGGCCTGGTCGTACCACTCGAGCCGCTCACCGGAGTGCTTCGCGTGCTGGGTGAGGTCGTAGTCGCCGCGGTTGGCGACGCCCTCCAGCTCGTCCCAGCCCCACGGGAACAGGAACTCGACGTCCGCGGTGCCCGAGGAGTAGTGCGACAGCTCGTCGGGGTCGTGCGGCCGCATGCGGAGCTTGTCCGCCGGCATCCCGTGGTCGAGGTACCACTGGAACCGCTCGTTGCACCAGTACTCGTACCAGCGCTCGGCCTCGTCCGGGTGGACGAAGTACTCCATCTCCATCTGCTCGAACTCACGGGTCCGGAACACGAAGTTGCCGGGCGTGATCTCGTTGCGGAACGACTTGCCGATCTGCGCGATGCCGAACGGCGGCCGCACCCGGGTCGTGTCGATCACGTTCTTGAAGTTGATGAACATCCCCTGCGCGGTCTCGGGGCGCAGGTAGGCGACGGCCGCGGCCTCCTCGACGGGGCCCGCGTGCGTCTTGAACATCAGGTTGAACTGGCGCGGCTCGGTGAAGGTGCCGCGCTTGCCGCAGTTCGGGCACTGGTCCGGGTCGTCGAGCTTGTCGAGCCGCCAGCGGGCGTTGCAGTTCGTGCAGTCGACCAGCGGGTCGGTGAAGTTCGCCAGGTGCCCGGAGGCCTCCCACACCCGCGGGGGCGACAGGATCGACGCGTCGAGCCCCACGACGTCGTCACGGAGCTGCACCATCGACCGCCACCACGCCTCCTTCACGTTGCGCAGCAGCAGCACTCCCACCGGCCCGTAGTCGTAGGTGGACCGGAACCCCCCGTAGATCTCCGCGGAGGGGTAGACGAAGCCGCGGCGCTTCGTGAGGTTGACGACCTTGTCGAACAGCTCCGGGGAGCCGGCGCCGTCGTTGGACGCAGAGGGGGCTGACATGGCCGTCCACGCTACCGGCCCCCGAGGGGTCCTTCGGTCCACCGGGAGGCGGTCCTGCGCCGATACGGTCGTGGCCGAGGTGCCGTGCACCACACGGCGACCCGCGACTGCCGCGGTCAACGACCCTCCCCTGGCCGCTACTCAATGGAGTTCACCATGAGCGACCCGAACCTGCCTCCCCCGCCCGGCACGCCGCCGCCCCCGGGTGGTGGCTTCCCGCCCCCGCCTCCGGGTGGCGGCGCGCCACCTCCGCCTCCTCCGCCCGGCGGCTTCGGCGGGCCTCCCGGTGGCTTCGGCGGGCCTCCCGGCGGTGGCGGGGGCTTCGGTGGCCCTCCGCCGGCGCAGCCCTACGGCGGCGGCGACATGCCGCAGCTGGAGGTCGGCGCGGCGATCTCCTACGGCTGGAAGAAGTTCCAGGAGCACGCGAAGGACTTCATCGTCCTGGTGCTGGTGGTCTTCGCGGTCACCGTGGTGCTCGCGCTGCTCAGCCAGTTCGCGCTGCTCCCGGCGTTCACCGGCAGCGACTCCGGGTTCGTGGTGTCGATGTTCGGGTTCGCGCTGGTGACGGTGATCCAGTTCGTGATCGGGTTCATCGTGCAGGCCGGCGTGTACCGCGCCGCGCTGGGGGTCACGAGGGGCCAGGCACCGACGGTGTCGCAGCTCACCGACACGACGAACCTCGGCCCGTTCGTCCTGACGGTGCTGCTCGTCGGCGTCGGGGCCTTCGTGGGCTACCTGCTGTGCTTCATCCCCGGCCTCATCTGGATCGTGCTGACCGCGTACGCGCCGATCATCGCGATCGACCGCGGGACCTCGCCGGTCGACTCGATCCGCCAGAGCATCGACTGGGTGACGAACAACCTGGGTCAGGTCCTGCTGATCCTCATCGTCGCCTACGTCGTGTACCTCGCCGGTGCGATCGCCTGCTTCGTCGGGCTGCTCGTCTCGATCCCCGTGGCGCTGGTGGCGATCACCTACAGCTACCGGGCGCTCAACAACGAGACCGTCGTCCCCTGAGCGGGGCGCACCCATCGGTGTGGATCGGGGCGGCCTTCGGGCCGCCCCTTCCGCGTCCCGGGGCCGGTCGGGCCGCCGGGATCAGTCGTGCAGGAGGCGCAGCGACCGCAGTCGGCGCTCGATGTGGCTCTCCAGCGCCCGGGTGGCGAGGTCCTCGACCTCGTGGGTGACGGAGCTCTCGGGCAGCTCCAGCACCGTGTTGAGGCCACCGCCGAGCACGGCCCGGCTGACGCTGAGGGCCGAGTCGCTGATCGGCCGTCCGCCCCCGCAGCTGCGGCACCGGACCCCGCCCTCCTCGAGCGCGAGGAAGAACGGTCCGCCCTCCTCCTCGCAGGACACGCAGGCGTCCAGCTCGGGGGCGATGCCCTCCGCGGCGAGCAGCTTCAGGTAGAACGCGCCGCAGACCATCGGCGGGTTCCGCTGCTCCACGGTGCGCAGCCCGCCGGTGAGCATGTCGAACAGGCGGCGGTCCGGTTCCCCCTCCTGGGCGAGCTGGTCGACCGCCTCGAGCAGCGACGACGCCCGCGACAGGCGGGTGAGGTCCTCGCGGGTCCGGTGGTACGGCTCGACGGTCTCGGCCTGGGTGACGATGTGGAGCTCCCCGCGCCCCTCGTGCAGCTGCACCTGCACGTGCGAGCCGGGCTCGAGGCGCGACCCGAACTTCGAGGTGGTGCGCCGCACCCCCTTCGCGACGGCGCGGACCTTCCCCCGGCCCCTGGTCATGAGCACGACGATCCGGTCGGCCTCGCCGAGCTTGTAGGTGCGCAACACGACGGCGACGTCGCGGTACAGGCTCACCGGACCAGTCTCCCACCGCCGGCGGGGGCCGGCGGGTACGCCCTCAGGCGGTGCCGTCGGTGTCGGACAGCCCCCCGAAGCGCCGCTCGCGCCGCTGGTACTCGTCGATCGCCTTGTACAGGTCGCCCCGCCGGAAGTCCGGCCAGAGCACGTCGGTGAACACCAGCTCGGAGTAGGCGAGCTCCCACATCAGGAAGTTCGAGGTCCGGTACTCGCCCGAGGTGCGGATCATCAGCTCGGGGTCCGGCATCGTCGGGTCGTAGAGGTGGGCGCGGATCGTCTTCTCGGTGATCTTGTCGGCGGGGATGCCGGCGCGGACGATCGAGCGCACCGCGTCGACGATCTCCGCGCGGCCCCCGTAGTTGAACGCCATCGACACCGTCATCGCGGTGTTGTTGCGGGTCAGCTCGACGGTGTCGTCCATGTGGCGCAGCACCCGCTTGGGCACCCGCCAGTCACGGCGGCCGAGGAACTGGACCTTGACGTTCTTCGCGTGGAGCTCGTCGCGGCGGCGCAGCAGCAAGCCCTCGTTGAACCGCATGAGGAAGCGGACCTCGTCCACGGGCCGCTTCCAGTTCTCGGTCGAGAAGGCGTACACGGTCAGCCAGCGGATCCCGGCATCCAGTGCGCCCCAGATCGTGTCGACGAGGGCCTCCTCGCCGGCGGCGTGGCCGTCGGTGCGCGGCAGGCCGCGCCGCTTCGCCCAACGCCCGTTGCCGTCCATCACGACCGCGACGTGGGTGGGGATCCGCTGCGGGTCGAGGTCGCTCAGCTCCACCCCCGCACGGTACCGCACCGCCCGGGCGCCCCAGATAGCCCGCCGGTCAGTACCCGAGGCGCTCCAGGGACCCGGGGCTGGACTGCCAGTTCTTCTCCACGGTGACGTGCAGCTCCAGGTAGGCGCCGGGCGGGAGCTGCTCCCGGACCCGGGTGCCGACCTCCTTGAGGACCGAGCCGCCCTTGCCGATCACGATGCCCTTCTGGGACTCGCGCTCGACGACGATCTCGACGCGGATCCGTGGCCACTCCCACTCGACGACCCGGGTCGCGATCGAGTGGGGCAGCTCCTCCCGCGCGACGGCGAGCAGCTGCTCGCGGACCAGCTCGGCGACGCGCACCTGCTCGGGGACGTCGGTGACCTCCCCCTCCGGGTACCAGCGGGGCCCCTCCGGCAGGCGGGAGATGAGGTGCTCGACGAAGGTGTCGACGCCCTCGCCGGTGCGGGCCGAGACCGGGAAGTACTCCGAGAAGTCGAACTCCGCGGCCCTCGCGAGCTGCTCGAGGACCCGGGGCGGGCGCACCCGGTCGATCTTGTTGAGCACCAGCACGGAGTCCTTGGGGAGCCGCTCGGCGATGTAGCGGTCGCCGGGCCCGATCGTCTGGGTGGCGTCGACGACGAGGCAGGCGACGTCCACGTCCTCGAGCGCGTCGCTCGCGGTGACGTTGAGCCGCTCCCCCATGAGGGTGCGGGGCTTGTGGATGCCCGGGGTGTCGACGAACACGATCTGCGCGTCGTCGCGGTCGAGCACGCCCCGGATCTGGTGGCGGGTCGTCTGCGGCTTGTCGGAGACGATCGACACCTTCTGGCCGAGGATCCGGTTGAGCAGGGTCGACTTGCCGACGTTGGGCCTGCCCACGAGGGTGACGAAGCCCGACCGGAACGTCATGCGCCGTCGCTCTCCGCGAGCTCGTGGTCGCGCCGCACGAGGCGCACCCGGGTGACCCGGTGCCCGTCGAGGCGCTCCACGATGAGGGTGGCGCCGTCCAGGTCGACCGAGTCGCCGGGTGCCGGCACCCGGCCCAGCATGCCGAACACGAGGCCGCCGAGGGAGTCCCAGGTGCCCTCCGGCAGCTCCAGGTCCAGCTCCTCGTTGATCGCGTCGACGTTGATCGCCGCGTTCACGAGCACGTCGCCGTTGGGGAGGCGCTCCACGTTCGGGGACTCGACGTCGAACTCGTCGGTGATCTCGCCGACGAGCTCCTCGAGCAGGTCCTCGAGGGTGACGAGCCCCGCGGTGCCGCCGTACTCGTCGACGACGATCGCCATGTGGGTGTGGCGGCTCTGCATCTCGGCGAGCAGCTCGCTGCCCCGCTTGGTCTCGGGGACGAACATCGCCGGGTGGGCGATGCCGAGCGCCGGCTCGTCGCCGGCGCCCTCCCGCTCGGCCCGGATGGCCTCCTTGACGTACACGATGCCCTCGATGTCGTCGGTGCTCTCACCGAACACGGGGATGCGCGACAGGCCCCGCTCGATCGCGAGGTCGACGAGCTGCGAGACGGTCGCGTCCGAGCCGATGCTGACCATGTCCGTGCGGGGCACCATGATCTCGCGGGCGACGGTGTCACCGAAGTCGATGATCGACTCGATGAGGTCCCGCTCGGACTCCTCGATCACCGCGTGCTCGGCGGCCTCCTCGGCGAGGGCGAGGATCTCCTCCTCCGTGACGAACGGGCCCTTCTTGAGGCCCTTGCCGGGCAGGATCACGTTCGCGATGCCGATGAGCGCCCGGGCGGGCACCCGCAGCACCCAGCCGACGGCCTCGACGAGCGGCGCGGTGAGCACCGCGGCGCGCTCGGTGTGCTGCAGGGCCCAGGTCTTGGGGGCGGCCTCGGCGATGACGAAGATCACCACGACGTTCAACACGATGCCGATCGCGACGCCGAGCGCGCCGAAGAGGTTGGCGGTGAGCACACCGACCAGGGCGGCCTGCACCGTCTGCACGATGTTCACCGCCAGGTAGACCGAGTTGAGGTCCCGTTCGAGGTTGTCGACGATCCGCAGCACCCGCGCCCCGGCACGTGGGTTGGTCTGCTCCAGCGCCGCCGCCCGGGAGCGGGTCATCCGGGTGATGGAGGTCTCGGCGAGCGCGAGGAAGGCGGCGGTGAGCGTCAGGAGGACGACCACCACGAGGACGACGACGTCGGACGCGTTCATTGGGGTGTGGCGCTCCAGGGATCGCGGGCGGGAGCCCGGTGCAGTTCCGTGAGCAGCTGCCGCTCGCGGTCCCACATCTGGTGTCGTTCCGCGTCGGTGGCGTGGTCCCACCCGACGAGGTGCAGCGCACCGTGCACGACGAGCAGGGCGAGCTCGTCCTCGACGGTCCCGGCGTGCCCGGGTGCCTGCGCGGCGGCGACCTGGGGGCACAGGACGACGTCGCCGACCATCCAGTCGGTGGTGTCGCCGAGGGGCCGGTCGGCGCCGTCGATCGGGAAGCTGAGCACGTCGGTGGGTTCGCCGTCGCCGTCGAGGTGCTCGGCCTTGAGCCGGGCGATCTCGTCGGGGTCGACGAGGGTGAGCGACGCCTCCGCGCCCGCCGGGATGCCCTCGGCCGCGAGGGCACGCCCGAGCAGGGACGCCAGGGCGTCGAGGTCGGCGGGCACCTGCCCGCTGGTCTCGCTGCTGCGCTCGTCCGCCGCCAGGACGCTCACCGTGGTGGTGACGCGCGACCCTGACGGCGGGCGCGATGGAGGTTCGTCCGGTTCGGCGGCGCCCTGCTGCTCCGCTGGGGCCGCCCCGGTTCTACCGGGCATCATCCCTGGTCGACACCCGCGGCGGCGTCGTGGCGGTCGTAGGCGTCGACGATGTCCTGGACGATCTTGTGGCGGACGACGTCCGCGCCGGTGAGGCGCACGAACGCGAGGCCGTCGATGCCGCCGAGGATGGTCTCCAGGCGGCGCAGCCCGGAGCGGCCCCCCGGCACGTCGACCTGGGAGGCGTCGCCGGTGACGACGGCCTTGGACCCGAACCCGATGCGGGTCAGGAACATCTTCATCTGCTCGGGCGTGGTGTTCTGCGCCTCGTCGAGGATGATGAAGGAGTTGTTGAGCGTGCGGCCGCGCATGAACGCGAGCGGGGCCACCTCGACCACGCCACGCTCGAGCAGCTTCTGGGCGCCCTCGGTGCCGACCATGTCGTGCAGCGCGTCGTAGAGGGGCCGCAGGTACGGGTCGACCTTCGCCATGAGGTCACCGGGCAGGAACCCGAGCCGCTCCCCCGCCTCGACCGCGGGGCGGGTGAGCACGATGCGCTCGACCTCCTTGCGCTGCAGCGCCTGCACGGCCATGGCGACGGCGAGCCAGCTCTTGCCGGTGCCGGCGGGGCCGATGCCGAAGGTGACGGTGTGCTCGGCGATCGCGTCGACGTAGCGCTTCTGGCCCGAGGTCTTGGGGCGCACGTAACCGCCCCGGTAGGTGCGCACCAGGTCCGCGGTGAGCACCTCGGAGGGCGACTCGTCGGCGCGGATGATGTCGATCGTGCGGCGCACCGACGACGCCTCGAGGGAGTGGCCCCGTTCGAGCAGCACGACCAGCTCCTCGAACAGCTTGCCGACCCGCTCGGACTCGGCGCCGGAGACGGAGACCTCGTTGCCCCGGACGGTGATCGCCGTGCGCGGGAACGCGTCCTCGATCATGTCGAGCAGTTCGTCGCGTGGTCCCAGCAGGTCCGTCATGAGGTGGTTGCCGGGCACTCGTACCAGGGTGCGCCGGGATTCGTCCGTGGCGAGGTCGTTCATCGCGAGCAAGAGTGTAGTGGTGAACACCTCCTCACCCGAGGGCGGTATCGGTGGCCACAGGAGGCCGGGGGCAGCGCCGTGGGTGGAGGGTGCCGACGGGTTCGTCGAGCAGGAGCGGTTGCGCCTCGCCGCGCAGCGTCGCCGCCGGGATCGGTGGCGTCACGAGCACCGCCTGGACGAGGTCTCACTGGCGTCGGTGCTGCGCGCCGCGGTCGGTCAGCAGGTGAGCCTGCACACAGCGAGCGGCGCGGTGGCGCACGGGGTGGTGGCCGAGGTGGGCGACGAGGTCGTGGAGCTGGCGCGGTCGGGGGTGGGGGCGCCCGGTGCCCGCTGGTTCGCGCTCGGGGCGCTGCGGGCGGTGCAGGTGGCCGGCGAGCCCGCCGGTGAGCCGGCGGCAGCGGGCGGGCGGACGCTCGCCGAGCTGGTCGAGGACCTGCGGGGTGAGGAGGTCGTCGTGGGGCTCACCACCGGCGGGTCGCTGACCGGGGTGGTCGTCGGCAACGGGCGGGTCGTCACGCTGCGCGCGGCCGACGGTTCGCACGCCGTCGTCGCGCGGGACGCGATCGAGTCGATCGCCCGATGAGCCCGCTGGCCGGTCCGGCCGCTCAGGCGGACGCGTCGGCGTCGGCGCTCTCGTCGGCGTCGTCCTCGACGTCGTCGTCGTCCGCCGCGGACCTGGAGGACGCGTCGAGCGTTCCGGGGGTGATCCGGCAGCTCTCGATGAACTCCGCGACCTCGCTCTCCTTGAGACGGATGACCCGCCCGAAGCGGTACGCGGGCAGCTTGCCGTCGTCGATGAAGCGGTACAACGTCCGGGGTGTGATGCCCAGACGACGTGCGGTCTCGACCGTGTTCAGCCACGTGATGTCTGCGGTGCTCACGCCCGCGACCCTACCTGCCCCTCGTGACGTTCCGTGGTCGCGCGGCGTCCTTCCCACCGCGTCCTCAGGGGCCCCGTGAACACCCCTCCGCCACCCGAGCTGCCGCACGTCGAGCTGCCCTCGCGGCCCCGCCCCGGCGACGAGCCGGCCGACCGCAGCGCACCGATCGACGAGTCGGAGCGGTTCGCCGACGCGGCGCACGATTCGCCGCAGCTGGAGCGCACCCGCTGGCACGTCGCGGTGCTCTCGCTCGTGCTGCTCGCGGTCGCCGGGGCGCTGACCGCGGTGATGCTCGTGGACCCGGTCGACCCGTGGGTGCAGCCCTTCGACGACTGGTGGCTCGAGGTCGTCGAGCGCCACCGCTACGACCCGGCGGTGGAGGTCGCCAAGGTGCTCGACCTCGTGGGCTCCCCGTGGGTGACCCTGCCGGTGCGGGCGGTCGCCGTGGCGATCCTGCTGCTGCGCAGGCGATGGGTGCAGCTGAGCGCGTTCGTGACCGCGGTGGTGCTCGCGGAGCTGGCGACCGGGCCGGTGAAGGCGCTGGTCGACCGTGCGCGTCCCCCGTCGATCGTGGACACCTCGGGCGCGTCGTTCCCCTCCGGGCACGCCATCGCCGCGGCGGTCACGGCGTTCGCACTCGTCGCCGCGTTCCTCCCCCGTGGCCGGAGGCGGCTGCGCTGGGCGGTGGCGGCGACCCTGTTCGCCGGGTCGACGGCGTGGTCGCGCACCTACCTCGGCGCCCACTGGGCGACCGACACGATCGCCGGCATGTGCATCGGAGCGGGGTTCGCGATCCTCTCCGAGGTCGCCTGGGAGGAGGGCCGCCGCCGCGCCGCCCTGCGCGCAGAACGCAGCCCCGCACAGCCGTAGGACGCTCGAGCCAGGGGGAACGACTCTCGAGTCCAGGGTCCTCGTCGTCCTGACTCGAGGCCGCGCCTTGGCGATGCCGAGCTGGGCCGTGGTGCGAGCCTCGAGCATGGCTCGACCCCCGACCCTTCGGCACGGCTCCGGAGCCCTGATCCCCGGGACCTCCCTGGCTGTGCTGACACTCGATAGCTGTTGACTCATTTCATGTCTTTTCCATACTCTTCGCTCTCATTCGTTGGCTCGGAGGAGCGGGATGGGGTTGGAGCACGACGGGGCGGGAGGACCACGGGAGGTACGCCGACGGGGCCGGCGAGCGGGCGCCGGGTCCCGCTGGTGGCAGCGCCTTCCCAGCCGCCGCTCGGTCACGGGCGCGGCGCTCGTCGCCCTGTCCGCGATCGGGGTGCTCGTCGCCCACCGGGCGGCGGTGGAACCACCGACGACCAGGTACGTGGTCGCGACGGCGGACCTGCCGGCCGGCCAGGTCCTCCGCGCGAGCGATCTCGGCGAGGTCGCCATGGACCTCCCCGGCGGGATCCCCGCGGTGCCGGCCGAAGACGCGCGCGAGCTCGTCGGACGGGTGACCCGCACCGGCATCGAGCGGCACGCACTGGTGCGCCAAGGCGACCTCCTCGCCCGTGATCGCCTCGCCGAGCCTGGCAGCGTCGAGGTCGCGGTCGAGCTGCAACCCGCGAGGGCGCTCCGCGGCACCCTCACCGTCGGTGACCGGGTCGACGTGCTCGCCACCGATCCCGATTCCACCGGCACTCGCACGGTGGCCGGGGGCGCCCTCGTCACCGCGGTCGGCGACGACGGCCGTGACGGCATCGGGTCGAGCAGCACGGTCCTGGTGCGCCTCGGCCTCCCCGACCGCGACGTCGCGTCCGCGGTGGTCGACGCCTCGATCAGGTCCGAGCTGTCGCTGGTGCTGCCGGCGCCCGTCGAGGAGCCGACGCGATGAGCGACCCCTACGTCATCGTCGGCGTCGCCCGCACCCGCCAGGGCTGGTTCTCCGAGGTGGCGCGCTGGTCCACCTCCGGCGCCGCACCCGTGGAGTTCCTCAAGTGCCTCACGACCGACGAGGCCCGCGCCCTGCTCGGCTCGGGGCGGCGCGCCTCGGCGCTGCTCGTCGACGCCGCGACACCGGGCCTCGACCGGGAGCTGACCGCGGACGCCGCCGCGTTCGGGGTCCCGACCGTGGTGGTCAGCGACGGTCGCGTCCACCGTGACTGGGAGTCGCTCGGTTGCGCCGCGGTGCTCCCGGCGGGGTTCGAGCGTGCGGAGCTGCTCACCGTGCTCGAGCGGCACACACGGCCGGTCGCCAGGGCGAGCCGGCAGGCGGCGCGGATCCGGCTCGACGACGAGCCCGCGCCTCGCAGCCGGCTGGTCGGGGTCACCGGTGGCGGCGGCACGGGCAGCTCCACGGTGGCCATGTGCCTCGCCCAGGCGTTCGGTGCGGTGCAGAGCGGGCACGCCGCGCTCATCGACGGCTGCCGTCACGCGGACCTCGCGATGTACCACGACGTCGGCGACGTCATCCCGGGACTGCCGGAGCTCGTGGAGGCGCATCGCCTCGACCACCCCGACCCCGACCTGATCCGGCCGCTGCTCCACGGCATCGGGCACCGCGGCTACGACCTCCTCCTCGGCATGCGCACGCCACGGGACTGGGTCGCGATGCGGCGCCACTCGCTCGCCGCCGCGCTCGAGGGATTGGCGCGCAGCTACGACCTGGTCGTCGTCGACCACGACCCCGACCTCGAAGGCGAGGAGCTCACCGGCTCGGCCGGCGTCGAGGACCGGCACGCGATCACCCGCACGCTCGCACGCCGCGCCGACCTGTTGCTGGTCGTCGGCCGGCCCGGGCTCAAGGGGACCTCGGACCTCGCCCGCCTGCTGCGTGACCTGCTCGACGAGGGGGTCCCGCCGGAACGGCTGCTGCCGGTCGTCAACCGCGCACGCCGCGACCCGGCCAGCCGGGCAGCGACGACACGGGCGATCGCCGAGCTGGTCGGCGCCGAGCTGCCCGGTGCGCTGCACCTCCCCCGGGTGCGTGCGCTCGAGTCGGCGCACCGCAGCGCCACCCGCCTGCCCGACGCCATGTGCCGCCCCCTCGGCCGGGCCGTGCGCCGCCTGCTCCTCGAGCTCCCCGCCCGACCGGGCGACGCCGAGGCTCCGGTGCGGGTGCGGCCGGGCGACCTGCACCTGCACGACACGCCGCCGAGTGCCTGGCCCGTCGACCGGAGCGACGTCGCGTGACGCGCGCCGTGACACCTCTCGAGGAGATCGAACAGGTCGTGCGCGCCCGCGCCGCCGCAGCATCGATCGACGTCGCCTCCCCCGAGGGCGAAGGCCACCTGCGGGCGCTCATCGACCGTGCGATCCGCGAGTGGTCCGAGGACCACCGCCGCGGCCACCGCCCCCACGACCTCCCCGACCCCGCCGGCGTCGCGGACCGCGCCTTTCGCAACCTCGCCCGCTACGGCCCGCTCACCCAGCTGCTCGAGGACGACGACGTCTGGGAGATCATGGTCAACGCGCCGGATGCGATCTTCGTGCGGCGCCACTCCGGCGGCAGCCGGTTCCACGACGAGGTCTTCCACGACGACGACCACGTCGCCCGGACCGTCACGAAGCTCCTGGAGGACTCCAGCACGTCCCACCGTAAGCTGGATCCGCTCGAGGGCCTCCAGGACGCGCAGCTGGATGACGGGGCACGGGTCCACATCGTCCACGGCGACCTCGCCGCCGGCGGGCACCTGCTCGTCAACATCCGCAAGTTCACGGGCGTCGCGATCACCCGCCTCGACGAGCTCGTGGCCCGGGGCTCGCTCACCCCGCAGGCCGCGACGTTCCTGTCGGCCGCGGTGCGCTCCCGTCTCAGCATCGTGTTCGCCGGGGCACCCGGATCGGGCAAGACGACCCTGCTGTCGTGCTGCGCCGCCGAGCTCGACCCCGCCCTGCGCGTGGTGGTCGCGGAGGAGGTCTTCGAGGCGGACGTCCCGCTAGCCATAGCGTGAATGCCACTAAGCACACCCGGGCTTGGTGACCATCACAAGAGCGCCCCGGCACCGCTGCAACGGTCCGGGGCACGGCCGGAACCGCAGGGGGTCCCGACATGCAAACGGTAGCAACCAGCACCGCCGCCGAGACGCTGCATCACGTGAGGCTCGACCGCAGAGCCGCGCGCGGCCGCCTCGAGTTCAGCGCCGCGTGCAGCTGCGGAGCTCGCTCAGGCCCGCTGCCCACCTCCGGCATGGTCGCCGGGTGGAGCGGCCAGCATCGCGACGAGGCGGCAACCCGCCTGCCGGCGTTTATCGACGGCCCCGATCCGCTGTCGTACGAGGCGGCGGTGATTCGACGCCAGCCTCGCCTCGCGGCGCTGCTCAGCGGTGGGTCCGACGACTTCCGAGGCGGTGCGCGATGAGCATCGAGCCCGAGACGCTGCACTTCACCACCGACGGCGAGCGCGTCCTCGCTGCCTACGCCGCCTGTCTGCAGGCCGAGGTCTACAACCTGCGGATCGTGCTCGACCGGCTCGGCCGCCAGGTCGCACCCGAGGGCGAAGCTGCCGTACTCCTCGAGCACCTGCGCAGCGAGCCCGCTGTTCGTCGTGCGCCGCTGCGCATCCACCTCGACCACATGGCACGCACCGGCAGCACGCTCACCGAGGCGATCCAGCAGACGCACGAGTGCGGCGCCGACGAGGCCGCCGAGCTCGCCGCCGGATGGCTCGAGGTGGCGCTCGGCGTCGAAGCGGAGCCGTACGGCGACGGCTGGACCGCGCCATGAGCCTGAGCGCCAACATGACTCGGTACTCGGCGCCTAGCTGTTGTGCCCTGGGACGTTGTTGACATCCGCTGAGCGGTGAGCCCCCTGGGTGAGTGTGGAGCTGTCGAAGGCAACACACGAACCCAGGAGGCCCTGTTGCACCGTAACGCTCCCCTCACCGTGGAGGGCC